>Ga0123354_10000006_pt1 | contig 225398 bp, 328 predicted proteins | sample TergutLab28metaG_2_FD_97872 | JGI IMG/M metagenome (GOLD analysis project Ga0123354, IMG submission 97872) | Labiotermes labralis P4 segment gut microbial communities from Petit-Saut dam, French Guiana - Lab288 P4 | ecosystem: Host-associated > Arthropoda: Insects > Digestive system > Gut ... | reverse complement strand
TGTGTGTGTGTGTGTGTGTGTGTGTGTGTGTGTGTGTGTGTGTGTGTGTGTGTGTGTGTGTGTGTGTGTGTGTGTGTGTGTGTGTGTGTGTGTGTGTGTGTATTATTGCTATACTTATATTGTAAGCGATAACTATAGTTGTGCCCTTAGAAATTAAAATAAATCAAATTAAATCAAAAAAAAACGAGTGGCATATATCGCCACTCGTTTGGGTATAAATTGGTTTGTTATGGGTTTATGGTGCTATTATGCATGTAGATAACGGTGAGGGATTAATATTCCCGGATATTTCCGTGCCATAGCTTGACAATATTTCCGGCGTTCTTCTTTGTAGCCGCCAGATGTGTTGGCATTGTTTGAAGCGTTGTTTGCTTCGTTTGCAATTGCTTGGGACTTCCTCTCCGTTTTATACGCATTAAAAGCATTTTCCAGCCTCTCAAAATACAGTTTTTCTTGTTGCATAAATTCTCTTTGTAGCCTTTTTGATTCTATTTCATCCCATTTTTTTTGGGCAATTGTCGAGATGTTATTAGGCATAGCATCATTAATATAATGCTCATTATTGACGTTAGTGTCCTTCACGTTCAACGTTTCAAGCATTTTTTTATGCTTTTCATTAGCAAGTTTTTTGTCTATTTTATCCTTTCTCTTTTTTGCGTCATTTAATTCCATTTCTTCTGACGACAACGGTATGTCGACACTATACGACACAATACTGTCGGTAAACCAATGTTTGTTGTCTACATTGCGATAGGCGGAACGGCAGTGTGCTTCCAGTTTTTTCTTCAGCGTCCTAACTTGCTTTACGCTTTTGTCCAGCTCACTAGCTAATTCTTTCAATGACAATTGCTTGCATTTCCAAATTTTTCTTCCATGCCCGTCCATTGTCACTTCAACTCTTTTCCCTTTCATAAGTAATTTTGACAATTTTTTCATGTCTTCTGGGAGTGTTGCAAAAAACTCCTTAAACGCTTTTGTATTAGCAATTTCTAACGCATGGTCGGTTTGCTCCTCAGCCCTCATAGCCCCCGTCACTCGTTCGCCCTTTGTATTACCGCTTTTGTCATACTCTGGGATGCATACGCCCGTAGAATCGCGCTCGTCCGACAGGATTGGTAAATACTCCCTGTCAAAATGACGCTTGATATGATAATTAAAATAGTTTTGTGTGACATTATATACCTCCTTAATATCGGCGGGGTTGCCGGACGTGGGGACAAGTCTTAACTGAGATAACATGGGATTTTTGGCTATTTGTTCGGCGGACGCGTCAAAATTGTATACTTGCATTATTTCCCACTTCCCAGCCTTAATCCCGGCTTGTATTGCCAGTCCATTTGCTTGCACAATGTCATTGTACATGTCGTTGTATTCGCCTTCATTTAGTATTTGGGCGGCTACTTTTTTGCCGTGTGCATACCACTTTTTGGCATACTCTTTCTTACCATTAAATTCTACATAATTTTTATCTATTGTTTCTTTTTCAAGCCTCATACCTTTGGCAATAATTGTTAACCCCTTGCGGGCAAAAATGCGCGCAATTATTAACAAGCTATCATGTGTACCATTGAGATAGGCTATGTTTTCTTCCATTCTCTCCATCTCTGTTAATTTGCCTAAATCATTGACATTCCAGCGTCCCTCCGGTGTGTTCCAACGAACTTTATCATAGTTTTTACCATAAATTTTATCGTTGGTGCTTTTTGCCTGTCTAGCATTACCAGTTTTTAAATATGATGATAATTTTTGCTCCAATGTATATAGCTGGTTTGATAGCGTGATGTATTCTGTTTTTAATGATTTGGTTAGCTCGTTTTTTGCAGACAGGTTGTAGCGTTTAGCTTTTGGCTTTATCGCGCCGTGTGCCAATCCGTCAATACGGTCATTTGCTATCTTATTTTGGGCAGAAGCCATATTACTATGGATTTTTTGGATTTCGGGCACTGTCAAAAAATCACTAGCGGATTGATGCCTGTGCATCCTATCCATGATATTACGTGCATACCCACCTTGGATACCGCGCCGTTGTATTGGTGCTAATGCCGTCATGTGATTGGTTATACGGTTTGATTGGTTGTGGGTGACAAGTCTTAATACTTCTGACGGTGTTAGTCCATACATTTTTTTTGTTGCAGTTGCTCCAAGGATTCTTTTGGTTGTGGTTGTTGTAGTTGTCATAATAATACTTCCTTCCTTTTTATCCCTAATAGGGGTAGTGGTGTGGGCGGAATGGACACGCGCCATTGGTGATATATGCAATTGTATATTGTAGTATATGTATAATACATCAACGGCGTGATTATGACAAGTGGGTTTTGTATTTATTTGATTATTTTATTTTGATGGATGATATTGTTGTGGTTATAGTTGTGGTTATGGCTATTGTTAGTGGTGTAATTATACCACTGTGTATATTGTAAGTGATAACTATGTTTGTGCCCTTTTATTTTATAGGAGGGAGAGGGGGAGAAGATGGAAGGTGATATGACTATGCGGACAGTGACACGTAGCGAGTATGGGTTGACATTATTTTATTACTATGACAATTATATTGATATTAATAGCAGTGATATGTGGATAACTATGTGGATAAGTGTGTAAAATATGTGGATAACTATTATGCCTATGTGGATAACTCAAGGTAATATCAAAGTAATATCAAAGTAATATCAAAGTAATATCAATATGATATTAAAATGATATTAAAAATCAAACAAACAGACACAATTTGACTATAGCCAATAGGCATACCAGGTTGATGCCAATGCCGATATACGCCACTGTGTAAGCTCCACTAGCCGGGACTAACCCAGTAGAGGGGCTGTATTCACAGGATTTAGACAGTCACATTGACATAATTGCCGGGTAGCTACCAGTAATAACTCTGAATTGTATTATTTAGTCGAAAACGAGTGAAAAATAGTAAAAACGCATAAAATCAACATATAATCTTCGACAATCGTTTCGACAACCAAACTATGCGGCAATAAGGAAATGGCTAAAATACAGCTAAAACACAGCATTGTTAAATCCTATATTTATTCACAAATTATAAATAATTATAAATTGAATGTCTGTTGGCTATACAACAAAACCAAATATCGTATTAAAACGTGATAAATACTGGGTTTTATCGAAAACGCTATAAAATATAAATATCTATTAAATAAATTAGTTACGTATGATGTATACACACAAAACAAATAAAATTTTCTTATGTATTTATAACGTGTAATAATTCAGTAATATAGATGTTTTATCGTCATTATGCCTAATATATTTTCTATGAAATCACTGAGCAATCACCGAGCAGTTATCGAAGCAATATATAAAAAAATCAATTTATTAATTAATATTTTATTAAAACATATAATACGTAATATACAGCAATATACATAAAACATTGATTTCGCTTGACATTATAGGGGTTATGTGATATAGTTAGTTATAAACAAAACGGCAAACTAAGAAAAAATAATCTTAGAAACTATCTTAAAATAAGGAGAATTATTATATGAAAAATACACAAAATGAACAAAAAAATTCTATAGATAAAAAAAGAGTAGTTGTATACCTTCGTGTGTCAACAGATAAGCAAGTAAACAATACATCTTTTGAGACGCAGCTTCAAAAGATACAATATTACTGTAAGTTTAAAAATTATGATATAGTTAATGTTTTTACTGATAAGGGTATATCTGGGAAGGATACGGAAAATAGGGCGGGATATAATGACATGATTAAATATATATCTAATTCAGAAAATGGAATAGGCGTTGTTGTTTGTTATGATACTTCTCGTATACACAGATCCCTTTTAAATTTATTAGACATGATAGAAAAAATATTAAAGCCTAACAATATAGCATTTTCATCTGTCACACAAGAATTTGATACAAGTACCCCGCAAGGCAGAATGTTTTTAAATATGCTGGGGGCATATGCTGAATATGAGCGAGAATTAATAGGGATGAGAAGAAAAGACGGGCAAACTAAGAAAGTAAGCAATGGGAATATTCCTTCTGGCAGATTAGCATTTGGATATGAGTATTCAAAAGATAATAAAAAGAATACAGTAATAAACAGATCGCAGGCAGAAATAATAAGAGATATATTTAATATGCGAATAGAAGGTATGTCATATAAAGAGATATCAAAAGTAGTAGATTCGCCACATTATAGGAAAACTCATTTAAAGGCATATACAGGTGTTAATAAGAATAAGCAATGGGGAAAGGCTGCGATTATAAATGTTCTTAGAAATGAGGTGTATATAAGTAGAATAAGATACGGAGACAATGTTTATGATGGATGTTATGAACCAATAATAAATGACGAAGTGTGGAATAGTGTTCAAGCAATAAACAGGGTGGCTAAGGAATCTAATAATATGTCAAAAAACAAAAACAATTAAATCAATATATAGAATATATAGAATATTATAGTATATACAACCAAATCAAATCTAAGGCTATACACAGACGATTTAAGAGTATTTTGATATGTGCGTAGTGTAATTCATCATAATATGTATTAAATCACATATATGAGGCTGTGTGTGGCTGTATGATGCGATATATAATTATATAATATACTGAATAGGAGAATAAATATGGATACAAATACAAATACGATTAGAAAACAAGTTTTAATATATGCACGTATATCCCCAACTGATAGGCTAGATGGAATATCAATTGAAAATCAAATTGATAAGATGGAATGGTATTGTAAATACAAAGAATATGATATAGTCAAAGTTTTTATAGATAAAGGTATATCTGGCAAAGAAACAGAAAGCAGGTCGGGGTATAATGAGATGATTGAATATGCATTGGATAAAGATAATGATATAGAAGCTATATTATGTTATAGATGTGATAGAATGCATAGGTCTCTAAAGAACTTACTAATAATGACACAAGATATACTTACTCCTAATAATATAGGATTTATTAGTGTAACAGAGGAATTCGATACAAGTACAGCTATTGGACGATTATTTTTGAATATGATTGGAAGTTTTTCTGAGTTTGAGAGAGAGATGATTATAGAGCGAACATCAAACGGAGTAAAGCAAAGGGTTAATAGCGGAAGAATGGGAGGGGGAATTCCTCCATTTGGGTATGGATATAACAAGGATACAAAGGATGTATATATTAATAGCCACCAAGCAAAAGTGGTAAACGATATATTCAATAAAAGGGTAGGGGGATTATCGCTTAGAGAGATAGCTACCGAGTTAAATGATGATATCTATTATAATAATAATATTAATGCATATGGTGGCAAGCGGAAGGTATGGTCGGCTCAAACTATACGCGAGGTATTGTGCAATGAATTTTACATAGGAAATATTATATATAAGATCAAAGGAGCTGATAATAAATCTAGTGAGATAATAAAATCTATTGGTATACATAGACCGATAATCAGTATAACACTATGGAACAATGTGATTAATATTAATAAGAGTAATAATACAAGGAAAACAAAATGTAAATAATGATGTTTGTATATTGTATCATATTCAAATCTAAGGCTACGCACGTGTGGTTTAAGAGGCTGGAGGTATATATGTAGTGAAATTTATCACAATATGTATTAACTCATCTGTATTAGGCTGTATGATGTTATAGTGCATGTAATTTATTATTAATATATTATTAATATATTATAATTATATTTTATATTAATATACAATATAAAAAGAAGCCGACTCGTACCTCGTCGGAGCATTACCTGCTCTTTTTACTAACGGCTTAATGTCGCGTGTACCACGCTCCTTAATCCGTAAGTAAAAATTCACCCGTGGTTCCGTTTCTCCTACGCTCGTACCTCGCTCCGTGCGAGCCGGATATAATTTTGTGGAGTATGTGCCTATTTGACAATATACAGAAGGTATGATATAGTGGTATTATTAAATAAAAAACAAAAAATAAATTTGTCTATTATGGGGGTATATACTAGAGGATATATATATATAATATAATACCCTCATAATAGACAAAAATTAATAAGGAGAATATTTAATGCCTAGAAAGAATACTACAAAGAAAGATTATAGTTTGCCTGATGATGCTATACATTATTTGAGTACATTAGAAAATGGGTTTAATATGGGGAATTATAAAAATGTTTGTAATAATTTTTGTCAGCCTATTATTAGCGGAACATCTAAAATATCGCAGATAAAAGATTGGGAAAGATATTTTAAATGGCATAATGATGGTCATAATTATATATTTAATGAATTATATACAAATCCTAAACCTATAACATATCAAAAATTAGATGATTCTATTTACACAAAATTTATTGAATTGCTTTTAATGTACGAATTGTCTCAGAAAGAAGGATATTCTGCTAATTATACACGAACTAAGCTTTTTAAGTTGCTTGGACTTGTTAATGAAAATTATATGAACTTAGAATATTCAAGTGTAAAAGAAATATTTTCTGACAGAGCAGACTGGGAGATTAATAAGTTTTATCAAAATGCAGGTAATAAACGCAATAAAATATTAAGCAGTGCTATGAGAAGTATGAAAAGAAGAAGATTATTAGATTATTATGAAGCATTTATTATTGTAAGAAACGGGATTGCTGAAGATGGAACAGATAAAGAGCGGAAATTATATCTAGAAGCCGGAAAGTCTGTTCTGTCAGATATGCATTGCAAATATATTCCATTCAATAGGATTTCTGAGTACTATTGTAAGCTAACTAAAAAACTGCAAGAAAGATATGGATGGGAAAGAGCATTTCAAGAGGTTAGATTGATATATAGTCAAAAATATATTGCACAAGATATTCCAGTAGTTGAATCTGAGTTTAAGAGCATGATGAGAAAAAATAGTATTGATCTAAATAAAAACTTTACTAATTTTTTGGAGGAACAAGCACGAAGTCAATATTCAAAAAGAGTTGAATTTGAAAATGAATTAATATCTGGTGATGTTAAGAAATATATTGATAATGATCTTTATACAAAGGATAAGGTTATAAAAATTGCTAAAAAGCAATCGTCAATTCCAGATGATTATATTGATGGGCAATTAAAATTAATACAATTTCTTATAAGCACACAGCCAGAAGATAATAATTTACTTATAGATAATATTAATTCTAATTATAATGACAAACATTTTTTACGCGCATTATCTATGATGGATTTAGATATTACAAATTAAAATAAATATTATTAAAGTCAAAAGAGTAGGTGGAGTAGGGGGCACGCCTCCTATTTTGGTGAGGTACGAACCAAAATTACCCTGTCTGCTCTCGCGCAGGCGAGTCTACTACAAGTGACACCAACGACTCGTAAACTCGTCGGGTGTCACATATGTAGCGACATATATTATTAAATATATACTAGTTAGTAATTTCATTATTTTTATATTTAATTATGCTTATTTGATATTCTTACTTGACAATATATAGAAGGTATGATATAGTGGTATTATTAAATAAAAAACAAAAAACAAAAAATAAATTTGTCCATTATGGGGGTATATACTAAGGGATATATATATAATATTAATACCCCCATAATGGACAAAAATTTAAAATATAAATAAAGGAGAGTATTTAATGCCTAAAAGAAATATTTAATATAGTAATTATAAAAGCATTTGATATAATAAAATTATGTCTAACAGTGGTTGAACAAATCTGGGTAGTATGTATATTATATATATTATTATTATATACTACCCAGATTTGTTCAACAATCAAATAATTGCATAACTAAGCCATTATTAAGCATAATTATTCATAAAAATATGCTATGATTTGTACCGGAGATAATGTTGGTGATTATTGATAATAAAATTATGTTTTAGTTTATAATAGATAGAGTATGGAGTGATATTTAATGCTTGACAATATACAATAGATGTGATATGATGTAAACAAGTCAAAATACATGGCAGTTAATATATTTGATAGATAATTAAGAAAAAACAACATACAAATAATCTAATAAGGAGGTTTCATGTAATATGGAACATAAAACTAAATGTTGCGGAGAACAGCAATTGCAAATAGCAATACCTAAGCAAGTCGAGAATATGCATCTGCCAGACCCTTTATTGCTTACATACTATAAGAATTTAGATGATAGGTGCATTTGGGTTGATGATGAGATCACAGAGCATAGCTTAGAATATGGTCGTAATATTATAGAGTGGAATAAGCAAGATAGGAAGTATGATATACCAATAGAGCAGCGCATGCCAATTAAGATAATGTTCTTTTCAGGTGGAGGATGTTTGAATACAACAAATGCACTTGTTGATATTATCGCATTATCTAAAACTCCTATATATGGATATAATATTAATATGGCATATAGTGGTGCCTGTATTATGTTCATGAAGTGTCATATGAGATATGCGCTAAAGCAATCAACGTTCCTTATTCATCAAGGAAGCACAGGTAGCTTTGGCGGGGACTATCATATTGTAACAGCAATGATTGCAGAGTATGAACGTAAGATTGCAGAGATGTACCAATTTATATTAGATAATACTAAGATATCAGAAGAGATTCTTACTGAAAAGATTTCTACAGAATGGTATTTGACAGCAGAAGAAGCTATTGAATTAGGGTTTTGCGATAAGATAATTGATAATATTGACATGTTGATAGGCGGTGTTATGTGATGAGTATTGCTAATGAAGAAATTTATTTAGGATGCAAAGAAATAAATGAGTGTGATGGTAGGGTCGCTGAGTTTTATAGTGACAAAGAAAAATCAAATAATATTTTTAACTGTTTAACAAATGAGTATATAATAATTAATAATAGCAACAAAAATTACAATGAGTATTATAAATGGAATGGAAGTAAATATATAAAAGTTGAGCATAGAACTTTAGATAATGGTTGGACTGGTGTTGTTAAGGCACGTAATCCGCAGCAAGTATGTGCTATTGATATGTTGATGAACAATGATATTACAGTAAAAATACTAGCTGGTAAGTTTGGTGTTGGAAAAGACTTTTTAATGATAGCAGCGGCGTTAGATTTAATTAAAAAGAATGTTTTTGATAAGATAGTATGGGTAAGAAATAATATAAGCGTAAAAAACACAAAGGATTTAGGTGCGTTGCCAGGAACAGAGTTTGATAAACTACTACCATTTGTAATGCCGCTTGTAGACCATATAGGGGATATCGCTGGTTTAGAGATGTTGATTAAGCAGAATAGGGTGGAATTATTACATTTAGGATATGCCAGAGGAAGGGATTTGCGCAATTCAATTATTTACGTAACAGAATGTGAAAACAACACAAAAGAGCATGTTCAGTTGCTTATTGGTAGAGTAGGGGAAGGTTCTGCATTATGGCTTAATGGAGATTATAAACAAACTGACTCTACAGTATTTGAAAAAAATAACGGCTTGCTAACCGCCGTAAATAAATTAAAAGGGCATAAGCGATTTGGTTATGTACATATGGTAAAAAGCGAGAGGTCGGAGACTGCTGCTATGGCAGATTTGCTAGACTAGGTATACTAGGGTAATAACGTATCAAATACTGACTGCCACTGTGATTTTTGTGAGAGGAGTTTTTGATTGGACGCTATAAACATTAAAACAAAAATTAAAATTTTAAAGCTAAAAGGGGATTTTACTTATTATGGATTATCAAAGTGGTATAAAAGAAGCTAATTGCATTAATCGACATATTTGTATATCGCATGGAGACTGTGCCGGATGTGAAACGGTGGAATTTTTAGAGGACATAGAAGCATATGATGTATATGTATATGGCGGCATCCCAGCTCGTGGAAGTAGGGATATGCAAGAAAGATTACAGGATGGTGAATAGTCAATGCTCCACGACACTAAATGCAAGCGGGTTCCTGTCAGAAATTTTATGAAAGAAAGGAAGAGATGGTGATGGCATATAATTAAATTGCAACAATTTTATGTTTATAAATTTCATTCTCAAAGATTAAAAGATTATAATTATAATATAATGCTAACACCAAATGAAGCCCGTTCAAATAGAGAAATGATTTCTCTTGGTGATAGCCAAGCATTAAGAACTATACGAAGTTTGAGATATAAAAATAATAACAACACAATACGATATGATAAAGATACGCTTATCAAATTGCAAAAAGAAAAGAAAACTATAAGAAGAAGAAAAAGCTCAAAAAACAACACAAAAAATCTATTAGAATTAGAAGAAAAAATTGATGCTATGTTGTTTGTACCAGAGTATATTTCTGTTGTTATTGATAATAAAAAGCATTATGACTATATAATTGAAAATGGATTTTATGTAAACAATAAAAAATTTGTTAGATTATTATGTAGCCCTGGAAATGCGCGTTTGGATACTGTAGTATTTTGCGATATTGATATCTGCGATGAATTAAAAACAATTTTAAAAAATGGTGCTAACAATATAAAAATGACAGATAGTAAATATAATGCATATTTTTCACTTGTTTCGTCTGCAACACATCAGGTATCATCTCCAAGAGTTTTAGTAGTTAAAGACTGTATAATAAATATGACCAAAACTGTTGATTGGATTACTGAGTATAAAAAAAAAGAAGATGATGATAGTATAAATGATGTATATGATGATAGTGTGGATGAGGTAAGCAAAGAGTTAGAATTTAATTTATTTGATGGGCAGGGGATTATATCTCCTGAGATGGCTGGAGTTTGGAGTAATGAATTAGAGCTTGATTATATTCCTAGTGCATTCTGTATAAGAAATGCGTATATTAAGGGAATGGTATGTGTAATGGACATACAAAAATTTGCAAGAGATATTGCTAAAAGAGATATTGAAAATGATGAGATTATTGACTATTGGGGGAATGCAGTTAAAATAAAAGATATAGATATGATAGTGTCTGAGAGCCAATTTAAATTATGTAATGCATATACATCGTGGCAGCACTATCTAAATGAATGCCAAAACAATGAAATGAGTTGGGGAGTAACACGAACAACGCCCAAAGCAGATGGTAAAACTATATTTTCTAATTACCAATTTATACAAGTTTTAAATTTAGCCAAAGATAACATAGCTTCATTATGCGCTCCTACAATTAATTGGATTGAAGGAGTTGTAGGTGGAAGTGCATCATATTCTTTGTTATATTTATTAGGGAAGCTTGTAGATAATATTTCAGAAGATAAATGTTTATATAATTTAACAGATGACACAATAGCAAAAGCTATAATGTTGAATGGTGACATGATTAATGATTCATATATAAAAAGTACTATACGACAAAGTATTAATAAAAAAATAAAGCAAAGTTATATAGGAAAATTATTGTTAGATGGCAATTTCCAAGTAATGATAAGCGATCCATATGCAATGCTTGAGCATGTATTTGGGCTTCCTGTTGTAGGGAGGCTAAAAGAGTTTGAGCATTATTCTTCGTATTGGAATAATTTGAGAATAGATAAAGTAGCTGCAATGAGAAGTCCGTTAACATGGCGAAGCGAAGTTAATATACTTAATTTAAAGAAGTATAACAAATGGTATAAGTATATTACGAGTGGAATAATATATAACGTTCATGGTTGCGATTGTATGATTGCTGCTGACTCTGATTATGATTTTGATATAGTATGCACTACATGCACATCTGAAGTAATAAATGGAGCATATGGCGGGAATCCAATTACATACGAGAAGAAGGCTGTTTCTAAAAAGATAATAGATGAAGACATATTATATAAAGCTGACAAGGAATCTTTTAATAGCAAAATAGGGTTTGTAACAAATATATCAACGTCATATTATGTGATGTATGAGTATTACAAAGAGTTGTTAGGCGAAAATTCACAAGAATGTATTGAAATATTGAAACGATTAAAAATATGTAGAAAAGAGCAAGGGTCTCAAATTGATAAGACGAAAGGAGTTATTGTTAAGAATTTCCCAAAACACTGGACTAATAAAATCAATATTAATAAAGATAAGATGACAAAAGATGAAATTACAAAAATAGAGTTTAATAACAAATTAGTAATTGATAAGAGGCCGTATTTTTTTAGATATTTATATGCTGATTATAATAAAAAATACACAAAATACATAAGTATATATAACAAGATATCTCTTCTTGAATTCGGAATAGGGCTTAAAGATTTATTATTAAAATATGATATTGACAACATTGACAATATTGATACTGGCATTGATATTGAAAATGACGATGATGATAAAATTAAAGCAAAAAAAGCTAAAAAAATAATTGACGATTTTAAAAACAACAATCCAACAATGTTCAACGAGTCTATTATGAATAATGTATGTAGATACATGGAACACAAGATTAGGCAAATTAGCGTCAATATTACTGGGAATACTCCGCAAGATATAATTAATTTAATGAAAAGCAATTACGCTCCAAGTGATGATGCAATTAATAAGATGAAAGATTTATTAAAAAAATTTATTGTTGGGAAATCTAGTATTAAATTATCTAACGCAAAAGTATGCGATTCTGATTATAATTCTTTAGAACATTTATATAGAGCCATAAGAGTAGAAGCTGATTCAATAAGATCAAACGAAAGTGAGATAGCAACGCTTGCTGTTGTTGTGTGTTATGAAAAGGTAAAGAGTGCGCCAAAGGATTTTGTATGGAATATATTTGGGGAAGGTATACTTGCAAATATTAAAAATAATTCAAGTGGGAAAATAACTATTCCGCAAAAAAGTGACAGCGGAGAAATATTGTATCTTTCAAATAGATATACAATGATTCACAAGGAAATATCTGACAACGAGGAGGTGTGATGCCTAAAGTGATTCCAATATATGATGAATTATCATATGCTAAAAACATGGAACATGTTGGATTTCGTAATGGATGTATAAATATTAGGGAATTGTGTGTTTATGCGAAGTGGTTAAAATATATTGGCAAAAATGATATGCAGATAAAATACGATCTAATTGAATTCAGTAAGAGGTATGATAAAAATTTTAATGAAATTATTCATGCTCGTATTTTGAAAACAGCATTATCTAATACAAAAAAAAATACTCTTAGAGTTCCAATTGAAACAAATATAACTCAAAATGAATTATATGTGATTAATGCTATGCCTACTTTAGAGCATAGAAAAATATTATTTACAATGCTAGTTATTGCTAAGTATATGAAAAACAATAATACTACCATATACAGCAAAAAACAAAAAGAAAAGATTGAAGAAAAAAAAGCTAAGAAAATAGAAGAATTTAAAAAAGATGGCAGGATATATAAAGAAGAGTATTTTTGCAATCAAAGTATAAAAGATATAATGGAGCAAGCATGTGTAAGAGTTTCAACAAAAGAAAGAACAGAAATAATGCATGAGCTTACTATGCTTGGTGCTTTAGAAACAACGCAATTTGGAACATCCAGGATCCCATTTATAGATCATAAGGGTATATCTGCAATAAAGGTTTGTGACTATAAAACGATTGGGTTGCAATATGAAAGGCATGAAAATCCTAAAAGTATAATCAAATGTGATATATGCGGAGTATTATCAATAAGAAAAAGCAAAAAACATAAATATTGTATTAATTGCGCAAAAAATATAAAGTTAGAAAATGATAGAAAAAGGATAGCAAATAAGCGAAACAATAAATAATTAATCATTATGTCGCATCAACCAAAACCTATTCAAACCAGCTATATATGCTGGTTGTGGGGTTTTGGTTGATAAAAACCATATATGGAATAATAAATAGAATAATATAATATCTAAAGGAGATTATAAAACATGATTAATACTAAAAAAGAATCAATGGTAACACAGGTGAAAAATTGTGTTGTAAACTTAGATGATATGACAGTTATAGAAACAACTAAAGATGGAGACACAGAATATAATTTAATAGAAGAAGTTCTTAGGCAATGGCATGGAGTGAAAGGCGTTACAATTAAAATTAATAAAGATGTAAGCGAAGATATGTAATAATTATTATATCATAAGAATATTAAATAATACTTAAATAATTATTGAAGGGTTTAAATATACAATGAATAATGATATAAGTTTTAAAACAATGACAGAAAAAGAATTTAGGCGAAGAGAGATTGAAATTTTAAATGATATAGATGATAAGCTTGCAACAATAAGTGATTTAAATAAATTTAGGTCGATGTATTATGGTGAAAGTGAACATCCTGATCATACAAGAAAGATATCCGTGTTACTAAGACAATATAATAGGCTAGGATGGGTTAAAGACCCAGAATTAAATTGCAATGAAGAGAATGAAGATAATTGTGATACACAGTATAATTCAGACTGTGTTGATGCTGTATGCGACAATACAACAAACAACTATAAAGAAAGTGTTAAAATCAATGCTGACGGATCTACAGAGAAGGATAGAGTTATTACAATATGCGAGGGGCAAGAGCTTACTCCAGAGTTATTATTAGAGTTGCATAATTTTAAGCCTGTCGAGAATTGGACATTGGTTAATGTTGTAAATAATTTTTGGCATTCACAAATGAAAGATGGCAAGAGATTGCTTATGTATCAGAGTAAGATACATGCTAGGCCAAGGAAAAGCAATGAGATTACACTTGAAGATATAGATAGGTATTTTAAAAATAAAGACTGGGACTCTAAAATAAGGACAAAACAATGCACTAACTATTCGCCTAATGGTGAGTTTCTTGAAATTGATATAGCTGACGCACATTTGGGATTATTAGCATGGCACAAAGAATGTGGTGAGGACTACAATATAAAAATTGCTGTTGACATAGTGCATAAATGTATTGATGACATCATTTACAGAATTGGGGATCGAAAATTAGAAAAGATTTATTATTGTTGTCTTGGTGATTTCCTTCATTACGATTCTGTTAATGGAAAAACATATCGTGACACACCTCAAGACTGTGATGGGCGTTATCATAAAATGTTTGACGCGGCTCTTGATTTGCAAATTGATGTAATAAATCGTCTTTCAGAAATAACTAACGTCGTTGTGCCTTATATTGCAGGAAACCATGACAAGACATCTAGCTACAGCCTAATTAAAGCCGTGGAAATGGCATTTAGAAAGTGTGATAATGTTACATTTGATACAAAGCCAATTTCGCGCAAGATTATACAAGAAGGCAATGTGCTTATTGGGCTTTCTCATGGTTGCATGAAAAAGAAGAATGCGGAAAATTGGATAATAGCGGATTACAGAAAAGAATTGTGTTCGGCAGTATACGTTGAACAACACAATGGTCATTTTCATTCATTGAAAACCATAGAAGATGAAAACGCTGGTATTTTACATAGATATTTGCCATCAGTTTGCACAGCTTCTGAGTGGGAACACTGGGAGGGGTACCCGCGTGGACTAAAATATGTACTGAGCTTCTTATGGAATAAAGACAGTGGATTAAGAGATGTTTGGTACAGTAATCCAAACGAATTGTAAATTAAATTTTAGATTGTTAATTTAGATTGTTAATTTAGATTGTTAATTTTGCAATAGCCATAAAGTATGTTTATATATTTTATGGTTTTATGCAGAATTATACTCTGTAAAATAAGGGTGACGGCCTATCGTTGTGGAGGAATAAATGAATAATATTATTTTTAATGACGGGAATTACAACATCGACAGCAATGGTAATTGTGTTGATAAAGAAGTTGCTGTATTCAGTGAAATTAGAAAAAAAGATATTGAAGAGTTAATTAAGTTAAATGGGAATAGTAGAAAAGAAAGTGATAAGCCTGTAGAAGATGATTATAGGCGGCTTAATGATGTACTAGAAATAATGCTCCCGCTAACTGGATATAACATTGAAGATAGTTCAAAAGATTTTATGGTTGTAAGAGATAAAGAAAACGAAGAAAAACATAAGATTAAAATTAAGGATATAAAAGAAAGAAAAGTTAATGATAAGGCGCATTTTAAGGTATATTTTAACACATCTGACTTTGAAAAGTATGTTTCTGAAAATATGTTTTATGGAATTGCACAAAATAAACAAGCAATATTTAAAAGTATAAAATATGACGAAGAATCTGAATTAGTTGTAATGCATTTTATTATACCGTTCGAAGATGAAGGATTTAATAAAGATTTATATGGGAATACAATGTTTTGTGAACATGCAGATTGTAATATGACAAGACTATCAACTAAGCAAATACAAAGAAGTGGAGTAAAGAAAATATTTTACGATCTTGGTGTTAGCTTATATGGGACATATGGTGATGTATTTTACAATTCAAAACACAATCACAATATGAGTTTGCATATAACGGCAGATAAATTAAGAGAGCTTGCGGATAAAATAGGAGATAGTGGGTATATAGACTTTTAGTTGTTTATTTTTATTTTAGATTAATTTTGCTAATATTAATATAATATTTATTTTAAAGTAATCCGGCGAGAAATTCAATTCCATTCGAGTATTTGATACAGAAGTATACGCAAGTTGCAGGTAAATTCCTGCTACAATTAAGTTTATAATACCCCTAGCAGTACGTATCTCCGCAATGGGAGACTAGCCGAGCCTAGTGGGTTAATTTATAGTTTTCACGGAGAACAATGCCGACCACTCCATATGGTGGATAGTCCAAAACCTGTACCCGCAGTGAGGATGATACAAGTTTGATAGCTTATCATTCAGAAGGTTGTCCGTAGGATGATGAGTGGTGCCCTGAGGCGGTAGGGCTTGAATAAACTTTCGGGGCAACGAAGATACGTAGGCTTACAGTTTAAGTAGCGTTTCGGGATGCTGGCTATGGCAGAGGGTTATGGGTACTTTTGTTGCAGATAGCAAAACTGGTTTATGCCGTTAAACAGCGACTGTTTGCTGCATATAGTATTAGTGGCGTGATATCGACACGCGAAAGTATTATTAAAGTATGTGCCATTTTTTTAGATAATTAGCAGGGGAAGCGCAAGGTGAAATCCTACTGTTTGGCGTTTTGAGTATACAGAACGAGAAAGCACACCTGCTGATGGTGTTTTAAACTCCAGAATGAGAAAATACGCCTGCTGTTCAGCGTTTCTAAGTAGACAGAACGAGAACAATAAAACGATTGCCGAATTAGGTAATTGTAGAGTGTAATTAGTATTTATATATTTTATATTATTTGCAAATTAAAATTGTGTATAGCAATGTAGATAATCGTCTGCATTGCCTTATACAGTGTTAAGCTGTAAATAAAAATGGGTGGTCTCCAATATTAGCTGGAGGTATATTTATGTCTAATAAGATGGATGTTATTGAGCAAGTAAAAGGGTTTTTAAATGTTACAATTAATGCGCGGAAAGCCCACTCCTTTAGGGGTGGGATGGATAGCGCAGGTCTTTATAAATAATATATGTATAATAAAACAATCGTCTTGACACGGGCGAAATACTACTGTTAATCAATTCAATGGAATTGTTGGTAGTGAAAATCTTATGGAAATAGGCTAGTATATAATATCTTTCGAGAATTATAAGAAGCTTATGTACATGAGAACCCCACGCGCTTTAGCCGTGGGAGTGTCAGTGAGGATAGGCCAGTTTGGTAGGTCGAAGATTCAAATCCTTCTACTCAGATTGCAAAAATGATAGTTATAAACTAAAAGAAAGGATGGTTGTGAATGCCAAGTATTATGAATAATGTTAAAGATATATGTTTTATTTCATGGTTGACAGCGGAGGCTATAGCCGCAGGAGACACTTGTTATATAACAAAAGAAGATAATGAAATAATAGACCCAATGGCATGGTACAACAGTACAACCGTTAATGATTTTAGGGTTACAAAGGGCAGTATCAGCTCTCTTACTGTTGAGGCATTATCTGAAGACTTAAATATAATGACGATAAAAAAAGAAGGTTGGAAGCCAGATTATGGACTATATGTTCCGGCAGGACAAAATGCAAAAACAGAATTAACAGGTTATAAAAAGTTTCAGATATGCGCCCCTGCTGGAACAGAGATCAGGTGGTATGTTGACATGTTTTAGGAAGGAAGGTGTTGTATTATGCCTACTACAATAAGTATGGGAGGAAGCGGAGGTGGAGGTTCTATAAGTATATTCAGAATAGAAAACTTTACTAACTCCAGTCCTTTCAATGAAATTGGAACAACCTTAAGTGAGTTATCATTTGATTTTTTATATAGCGGCGGAACACCAACTGCACAAAGTATAAATCAAGGCATTGGCGATATTCCATTGCCCAATACTACATACACAGCTACAGGATTGAATATAACAAGTGATACAACATTTAGATTAATAGCTACAGATGGAATAGCAATTAGGAATGCAAATACCTCTGTTTCGTTTACATACCCATTATTTTTCGGTGCTGTAAATAGTGAGATACCAATTGCAAGCGAAATATTCGCATTAAATAAAAAATTAGGTATAAATGAAACATTTGAGGCTGGTATTGTATTAGATGACCAAAGAGTTTGTATAGCGGTGCATAAAGATACGAATCCATTGATTGATGTTAGGCAACTTGTATTTGATGCATCAGTTATTAATAATTTTACGGTATATGACAATGTTATGTTAAATATAGCATCTGGCTTTCAAATGTATAAAGTATATATATGGAGTTGGGTTCAAGCAACAATGGGAAATCCGTTATATTTGAAATTTGTGTTTTAGATTGTAAAATTAAAATAATAGAAAAAGGACGTGGTTTTATGACAATAATATCAGATACTTTATTTGCATCGGGGCCATTTCCTGTTGATGCAAAATCTTCATTTGATGACATCTTATCAAGAGATAACTTACCATTATCTGCAAGATATAAAGGGTTGCTATGTTCTATAAAAGGTGCAACTGGCGTAGGTGTAAAGTTCTATGTTCTTAATACTGACAATCTAACTAATACAGGATGGACAGAAGTAGATTTTGGTGCTGGGAATATCTCAATTACCATTGATGACTGGAACCCATTAACTTCATATATTGCTAAACAGCCAGTTGTATATGATGGTATTTTATATAGAGCAAGAATCACATTTATATCATCAACAATATTTTCTGACGACTCTATTAATTGGGAAAAGATTGGTGGAGATAGTGGAGTTACAAAAATACCGAATTTTCAAACCAATAATTTTTATGAGCAATATCAGCCAATATTATATGATGGCAATTTATACAGGGCAAATATAGATTTTACATCTGGGTTAGCTTTTGTTTCAACAGACTGGGAATTGTTAGTAAGTGCTACAAGACTATCATATGTACATAATCAACTAACTGCAAGTGATATGTGGGAAGTTGAACACAATCTTGGCACAAAATTTGTAAATACAGTTATCACTGACGAATTAGGTAATGAAGTAATAACATTAAAAGATTGGGCTGATTCTACAGATAATCTATTAATAATAAGGTCTAATGACCCATTCATTGGAAGAGTTAATATATGGTATTAATTAACTAAAAATTGAAAAGGATGTGATCTTTATGGCAAGTACAAAATGGATACCGCAGCGAACACAAATTGATATGATGGAGGCTGCAACGCAGCCTACGCATTTAGTTAGGGTTTGTGACGCAAAGGAACTAATTAAGGAAGCAATAAGTGCAATTACTCTAGAGGCTGATTTGGTGTTAGATACAGTGTTCGCTGGTGCATATGATTCTGCTACGCAAACATTAACTGCATCTGCTGTAGGAATAACAGAAGTAGATGGTATTGCAGTATCTAGCGGAGATACTATTCTTATTACTGCTCAATCAACTGCATCTGAGAATGGGTTGTATGAAGTTACAGTAGCAGGGACAGCGTCTGTGGCAACAATATTAACAAGATCAGATAATTTTAATGCATCTGAGAAAATAAACCAAGGCATTATGATTGAAGTGTCAGGCGGCACAACATATTCTAATTCAAAATGGAAAACAATAATCACAGATATACCATTTATTTTAGATACTAGCGACATTAATTTTGATAGAGTTGTTGAACAGCCTAGAACTGTTTCCATGGATTTTCAAATAGTTGGTAATGATTCTGATCTAGAGTTTACTTTTACGCATGGATTGAATACAAGAAGTATAATTAAATCAATAGTAAATAACAATACAGGTATAGTAGAAGAAATGGGTGTCGAATATCCAACAGTTAATACTGTAAATGTATTTGTAGGCAATCCGCTAGGGGTTGGAAACGATTTTACATTGACACTTATTACAGTGGTGGCGCCTCTGTAATACTAACAGAGGGGGTAGATTAGGTGGCTGGAAGATGTCTACAAATACATAATCAACGAATGCTAGATGTTGAACCGAAAGAGAGTAATCATTTAGTAAGACTTGTTGATTTAGATACTAGAGCAGAAAGTTTATTATATTCAACTATAGATTTATCTGCTAATAATTTTGTATGGGATATATCAGTTGATAAATTTATAAAATTAAATTATACATATGGTTCTGACTTTATATTAAACTTTGCAGAATCACCTTCAAGTACAGATTTAGTACAACGAGCTAAGATGATACTTATTTCATCTGCTGGAATTAAAATTGGTTGGAATAGAACCGCGCCTCAGAATATAAAATGGACGAGAGAGCCGTTGTATTACGAGCTTGATCCTAATATTCCATATTTTATCGAAGTATGGAAGTTGCCAGATGATCCAGTATATTATATTGACTGGGTTAAGATGGACGATAATAGGTTGACATCTACTGAAGTTGGATATCCAATGGAACGATTCAACTTGAATGGGAAAACAGTTCGTGCAGCACTATCAACAATAAATAGACGAATGCCTAGAATACTTAGTATTGAGAGGAATAAAAATTTACAAATACACCCAGGTATAGAGAAAGGAATAGATGATTCTATATTTGAATATTTTCCGCTCGTAATTAGACTTGATAAGCCTTGTTGGGATGTAATGTTTTTGCAAATACTAAGATATGGGAAAAACAGAAACAGCAGAGAAAATACATGGGAGTTCAGACGTATACCGTTGCATGGCAATGATTGGCCTGTACTACCACTATCAGGTATAGTATCTCCAAATATACAAGTTGATACACATGGGATGAGGATTGGTATAAGACAGGCATTTATTGATGAGTTATATAGACCTCCACGTATACGTGGCAATAAATGGAGAACATGGAGCGGATGGGCCGGAACTGGAAGTAATACTCGTCACAATAATCTTAATGGACGCAAATCAAATAGGGTTCGCTTAAAGTTTGCTGTTGTAAAGCATGGTAATGACTTTTATAACAAAAACGTTTTGACTCTTGGGGAGCCTAGTTCTCAGACGCTTGAAATAGTAAAGTATATTCAGACTGAGCGTGATGGTACTGTAGAAAGAACTAAGGTTGAGATTGTTTGATTAGAAATCATATTTTGATTAATTATCAAGTAAGTAATCTTGCTTTGCATATTTACACTGCTAACCCAATATAGTATAATATATTGTATAAAAGTAAAAATGAATTTCCACAATATACTAGTATCATATTTCTGTATTTGTCATATAATATATTGGTACCAAAGTGTTGTGAATGCTAGTTAACGTATTTATTGCGGCTGATAAATGGTCGGGATAAAAATATTGTTCGCTCCCCGATATGCGGCTGATAAATGGTCGGGATAAAAATATTGTTATGAGGCTCCATCTTTTGATGGGGCCATATTAACGTAAAGGTTGTTTTAAAAATGAATGAGCGGCAATTTTGCTTTATATCAGACCAATATTACATAGATTTTCCAGATGATCAACTAATGAAGAACAAGGAAAAGATTGATAGTAAATTTGTAGATAGCCCTTGTTTCTTTGCTTTTAGAGATGTTAAGGACAAAGATATTATATGGTTGATCCCAATATCATCTAGACATGAAAAATACAAGAAAATATATGATAAAAACATTGCGAAATATGGGCAGTGTACAACAATAAGATTTTGGCAAGTACTTGGAAGAGAAGCTGCTTTTCTTATTCAGAATATGTGTCCGGCAACTGAAAAATATATTAGAGAAGTTTATGTTGATAAGTATAACAGCCCGATAAACATAGGCAATAGAATTATTCAAGATGTTGTAACTAATGCAAAGGCAGTTATTAGCAAAGTAAATAGAGGGAAAAAGTTAATCTTTCCAGATGTGTTGAGTATAAAGAATGCGCTGCTTGCTGATTTGAATAAAATCCGTACAATTCAATTAGCTTTAGATGATGGTGAAAGAATATAGTTTTAGCATTCCAATATCGCACTTCAAAATGTGTGATAAAATAATATTTGATTGAGACAAATATATTTTTCTGTGTATAATAAACTGTCTGGACGGAGACATTAAACTCCCGTGCCAACTCCAGAGTAAACTGCGAACTAAATCAGCAAAATTGAATAGTATTTTTATTATTCCATTTTGTTATCGTATGTAAATGCTTGCCGCTATACGTGGCGTATGCAATGTTTCTTTTGGGAACTATCTTATCCCCATTGGTGATATATGGAGAGTTCCTTATGGGACTTGCTGATTATCATATTAAATGATATATTCAGAGGTTCTTTTGGGAGCATATATTTTTATGAAAGCTAAGTCTATGTAAGATTTGGCTTTCTTTTTATGTTTATAATTTATAAGTATTGATTATTAATGTAAAAAGAAAGCTAAAAGCTAAGTAAAATAATATTAAGAATTTATTTGATGAGGAGTGTGTGCATAATATGAAAATAAAATTTATAGAATGTCTTGCATCGCAAGTAGATTCTTATCTTATCCGTGATAAGCAGTTAATTAAGACAACTGATACTGATAAGTGGTATTTTGACAGCAGTAGTCAACGTAATGAACTTAATAATATTATGTTAATTGAATCAATTATAGAAAGAAATTTATTGGATGTTAGTTCTAAAGAACAAAGAAAATTATATTTTATTAGAGATATTTCTATGTTTAATGTGTGGGATGGAGTTCAATGGAATATTTTGACTCTTGATTTACTTGCTCAAAGTACATGGTATAATAATATAAAATCTAAGTTAAAATCTGATGATGTCCAAAACGCAATTGACGAATTAGCAGAATTGATATTAGAATTAGGCACAGCAGAAGATAGCAAAAAACTAGGTGGCAAAACACCAGATAGCTATTTTCGCGAATGTGACCTTGAAAGCAGGATATATTATCAAGGAATAGACTTTGATGACGAGGTAGAGTTTATAACAGAGAATTTAAATAATAGATGGATGCCAGATGGATTAAATATAGTTATAAGCCTATCTACGAGAAATCATGATAATATAATGTTTGAAAATATATTTGGTGGACTAAGTTCTATGATAACAGTAGAATCATCTAACGGATACAATGTAAATCATATTCATACATATAATGTAGCTGTTATGTTTATTTCATTGGTTATAGTAAATAATACATTTTATGCATTTAATAGTCCAAGAGTTGAGATAGTTGATACGTCATCTACTCTTTATTTGCATACAATTAGAGCCGAAAGATCGTCTATTCAATTAAAAGGCAATATTGAAATTGATTCATTATCAATAGGGGCATGCTCATCAATTGTTATGCGTTCAGGAGAAATAAATGTTGTACATAATATAGTTGGTGCTGGTAGTATAATAGTTCATCCAAATGTATCGTCGTTTACAATTAATACTGCTATAATAGGTGATTTTTATGGACAAATATTAAATGCATCAGATGAGCATACATATGAAACATATTTAAGAGCTAATACAGTATTTGATGCATCTATGATTGAGTATAATACAAAAGTTGATACGAATCCGCTTGCCGCTTCTTCAACAGAGGGTGCATTAGATGAATTAACAACTAGAACTAATACTTTGAATTTAGCATCAATAAAGAATTTAGTATATACAGCCGGGACACGTTTATTATCACTTATAAGAAATGACGATACTAATATAAGCATAACATTACCACAATCATCTTTATCTAATGATGGGCTTATGACATCATCTGATGTTGCAACATTACTTGATTTATCAAATAAAGTAGAGTCTATCGTTGCTCAGGGTGTATGGCGAAGCTCGTTTGATACATATGCCGATATGATTGCCGCGCATCCTGGGCTTGATGTATCAGATACTGATTGGAATCAAAACGACTGGGTTTTAGTAGCAGAGGACGAGGATAGAGACGCAGATAGAAAACCTAGAACATCTTATATAGTTACTGTTACTGGTGATATTAAAACATTATATTTTAGGCAAGAAGAGAATACAAATATAAGTATATTTACAAATGATTCTCTTGGAGTAATGAAGGGTGATTCATTAACTGATGGAAAGATATATGCAGAAACTGACGGGACTGGCTCTGTTAATGGCTGGGATGCATTAAATAGCACTGTTAATAATAAGATTGACAAAGTATATAGATCAGTTCCTGGCAATGTTCCTATTTTAAATGCAGATGGATCATTATCTGACGGTGGATTTAATGCTACAACTTTAGCAGGGAATCCAACATTTATGGTTTCATCAAATGTATCATCTCTAATATTAGGTGCGAGAATAGGCGATTATATTGCTAATGCTAGTCAAAATTATATAAGTATTGGTAATCTTATGAGCGTTCCTCCTGGTGGAATAGTTAGAATAACTAGTGTATTACCATTTTCTGTTATATATATTGTTGGTTCAACTATACTTGGGCCACAAGGAACTCCAGGTATACCTGGAGGCGCAGACGATAGTATTCCAACTCTTGAAATAGTAGATATGCGGAATAATTCTGGAGAGGGCATTGCAGTGAGATGGGTAAGCGGTACATTTAAGCCTGGGGATATGATTGTTATACAAAGATATAATGCTGGTAGGAAAAGAGGTACATATAGGTGGAGAATAACTGCAGATGAGTATAGATTTAAGCATACGAACAATAGCAAAGGATATAAGCTTATTACGACTAATTCACCGCCAAAAGGATGGACTCAATATAATAATATCAATAGTGCATATAGATTAGATGTATACCCTGGAGGACGTGCATTAGCATGGGTTCCTAATTTTGCACAAAACACACCCATTGGGCAACGTAATCTTATGATGATACCAAATTCAGAATTTAATTATTATACTCCATTTACAAATCCAACACAGCGTACAAGAGAGAGAATTAAATTTGTTGTTGCAAGAGCAAATCCAAATCCGGCGCAAGTTCCAACATTTACTCCTGTTGGATATTTTGGGCAAGTTCTTCATCAGTCTCCATATATATATGGAAATTGTACTAATTTGCTTATTGTACGTAAAAACAAGAATGGTTTAATTATTCCGACAATACAGTAAAAAGATAGGGTTGTTGCTGTCTACTAAGAAACTCTCATTTGCAAAATATTAGCGAAGTACACCTAATGTACCTCACGCAAGTCAATCCGTACACCTAATGTACCGAAAAAGCCAAGGACGCACACCAATGTGCCTCCAATGTAAATGATTGTTTCTTAGTGGGCAGCAATAATATTTTTGATAAATTTATAATTGAATACGTAAATACCACTTCTTTATGGGTTGTATAGATAGCAAGTGGTTAATTTATAGTTTTTCACGGAGAACAATGCCGACCACTCCATATGGGGGATAGTCCAAAACCTGTACCCGCAGTGAGGATGATACAAGTTTGATAGCTTATCATTCAGAAGGTTGTCCATAGGATGATGAGTGATGCCCTGAGGCGGTAGGGCTTGAATAAACTTTCGGGGCAACGAAGATACGTAGGCTTACAGTTTAAGTAGCGTATCTGGATGCTGGCTATAGCAGATGGTTATGGGTACTTCTGTTGCAGATAGCAAAACTGGTTTATGCTATTAAATAGCAACTATTTGAATAGAATGATTGTTCTATTAAAATATTATAGTTGACATTATTATTAATATATGATATAATTTAAACATAAGCAAAATAAAACTGGAAGCAAAAGTTACGCTTCCAGCTTTAGCAACACTCACACGAATTTGATTCCGATTAGTTACTGAGTTAGACTAATTGTATTACATGAAACAGTTATTGCAGTATTCCAGATAATCAGGACGGCAAGTTATGCCCATTTAGTGTAACAATTTATTAATATTTTTCTAGGTTTAGTAGAAAAACAAATAAACCGCCCTTGACCGACGGTTTATTATTTATTTAGCCAATGTTCTATCAAGATAATTGCTGCATTGTAAATGATACCTAAAATTGTTCCATATATTCCAAAGAATGCAAATATAATGGATGGTATCACATTTATTATAAGTTGTCTCTTCATTTATTAATCACCTCTCTTAAATTATTTTATAGAGAAGTGACTATGGTGGCTTACAAATAACAATTATGGTATACCACGCCTTTCATTTATCGTGGCATAACCGACCGTCCTCTGAGCATTGCAGTGTAATTATAGATTAAATAGTTATATAAATCAAATTGTATTTTAGTATTAAATTATACATAATCCGAGAATGAGCATTAGAGGACGGAAGGACGGAACGGGCAGTCGTCACCACTCTAAAGAGGTTAGGACATGCTGGAGTGTCGCCCAGCCTAATGCTTGTGAATTTTTGTAATATAAACGCTTATTAATTAAGACACTCTTTATCAATCGTACTTATTAAATGATGTATTCAGAGTTTCTTTTTGGAACATATATTTTTATGGAAGCTAAGTCTATATAAGATTTAGCTTTCTTTTTATGTTTGTAATCTATATATATTTATTGCATATATAAAAAGAAAGCTAAGTAAAAATAATATTAAGAATTTACAAAAAGGGGTGTGTGCATAATATGAAAATAAAATTTGTAGAATGTCTTGCATCGCAAGTAGATTCTTATCTTATTCGCGATAAGCAGTTAATTAAGACAACTGATACTGATAAATGGTATTTTGATAGTGATAGTCAACGTAGTGCTATGACAAATATAGAATTAGTTGCATCTATACAAGATAGAAATTTTAAAACAGACATGGTACAAAGGGTTCTTTACTTTATCAAAGATTTAAGTGAATTTCATGTCTGGGACGGATTCCAATGGAATAGACTTTATCTTGATATACATGCAAAAAGTGTATGGTTCGACAATACAGGAACCTTATTATTGTCAACTGATGTAGATGGTGCAATAAGAGAACTTGATAGCAAAATTCCAACAATGACAACTACATTGGTTTCAGATGCTATAAAAGGAGAAAAGGCAAAAAAAAGATTTGACAGATTTTCACAGGTTCCTATTGTAAATCATACGCTTAGGATAATTGCAAATGTACATGATAGTATTGCTACATCAGTTAATATACCTTATGCAAATGCAATATATGGTTATGGAGGTGCTTTTGCACTTGTTGGTAATAAATTATTTGTTGGTAGCAATACATCTTCTAATACAATTGCAATGATAGACATTGTTACTAATGCAGCAATAAAAATCACCATGCCTGGTGCTAACAGAGCATGGGGAATTGGAGGAGCGTTTGCATTAGCTGCCAACAAATTATTTGTTGGTGGTGGAAGCACTCTTGCTAACACAATTGCAGTTATAGATACAAACACAAATGTAGTTTCAGAAATCACCATGCCTGGGGAAAATAGAACATGGGGTTATAATGGAGCATTTGCATTAGCTGATAATAAACTATTTGTTGGTTCTGGAAACACGCCTACTAATACAATTGCAGTTATAGATACAAATACAAATATAGTTTCAGAAATTAATATGCCTGGTGCTAACAGAACATGGGGTTCTGATGGAGCATTTGCATTAGCTGGCAATAAACTATTTGTTAGTTTAGGAAATAGTGGAATCGGCAATACAATAGCAGTTATAGACATTATTACAAATACTGCAACAGAAATTATTTTACCAATTTATTTCACTGAAATGCTTTGGGGTGGCTGTGGTGCATTTGCAATAAAAGATAATAAGTTATTTGTAGGTTGTGGTTCTAATACTACAAAAATATTGTCAATAGATATTACTACAAATGAAGTTTCAGAAATTGTTATGCCTGACTCATCAACTTATCATAGATGGGGAATAAATGGCGCATTCTTATTACATGATAATAAACTATTTGTTGGTCTTGGTGGGGTAACATCTAATGTGATAGCGGAAATAGATGTTTTTACAAATGATGTTGCCGAAATTATTATGCCATCATATAAAGCATGGGGTGATGGAGGAGCATTTGCATTATACGGCACTAAACTATTTATTGGCAGCAGCACATCTTCTAATACAATTGCCGTATTAGATATTGCTACAAATACAGTTTCAGAAATCACCATGCCTGGAGCAAATAGAGCATGGGGAGTAAATGGGTCATTTGTATTGTCTGGTAACAAACTGTTTGTTGGTTCTGATACACCATCTAATATAATAGTAGTTATAGATACAGATACAAATATAGCTACACAAGTTGATATGCCTGGAGCAAACAATTCATGGGGTTCTAATGGGTCATTTGCATTGGCTGGAAATAAATTATTTGTTGGTGGTGGGTCATCTTCTAATATAATATCTGTAATTAAATAATTATATGTCTTAAAATACATATTTTGAGTGTAATAATTGCTATCTTTTTTGATTTGGGGTATTAAAAATGTTTTTGTATAGGTTATGTGATAAAAACGGTATAATCCTTTATATAGGAAAGACAAAATCCATAAATAATAGAATTAGTCAACATAGAAGAAATAAAAAATTTACTGACATTGATTATGTTGAATACATAGAGATAGAAAATATTTCAGATATTGAGATTTTAGAAATATATATGATAAATCATTATAAGCCAAAATTCAATAAAGAGTTTTCAAAAGGAAAAGACAGCACAAACTTTGTTTTGCCAGAAAATTTTGATAACATAAAATGGTCTTACATGGTGTGGGATATAAATAAAATCAAACAAGAGGCATTAAAGAAATGCATATGGTTAGTATGAAATAATAATAATTTTATGGCTTTAAAAGAACTAGCGAGAAATCCCATTAGCTTTAGCCAATGGACTGAATCGCGCTAATGCCGCTTAATATAGAAATAATAATAATAATAATAATAATAGTAATAATAATAGTAACAACTAACCGAGTGGAACGCCGGGGATAGCCGTATATACTTCGTGGTAAGCAACACGATTGAGCGGAAGCCCACAGACTTTAGACTGTTGGTAGTTCACAATGGCAAATATGTGTTGATGCCAGTTTCACCTGGCAAATTATAGTATCACAGTTAATTATATAAGTCAATAAATAGCTAATATGAATTCTGTATAGTATTTCATATTTTAGCATGTAAGTATGTAATGGCAGTCGATATTGGATTCTAAATTGGCTGTTATTTTGTTTTTAATATATATTATAATAATAAATAGGGGTGGTCTTAATGGCATTAAATTTAGGGCAAGAGGCAATAACAGTAACGCTGAATAATCAAGAAACTATTGACGGTACAAAAGCATCTCCAACTACTGGAACAAATATTAAATTAATTGATACTACAACTCCAACAAATTTTTTCGTTGGAACAATTAGTAGGTTAGTTGCTTCTATACAAAATGCTGATAGTGGTATTTTTACATCTATGATATTAGACGGAGTAGATAATACAGGAACAAAAAAAACTATTACAGTTACAATTGACGATTTAAAAAATAATACATATGCAAATGGTCTATATTCAGGTTTTTTCTACACATCAAAGCTTTCTTCAATTCCGCCAGATGTAGTGTATGACCAATCTGTAGACTCATTAATTGTTAGCGATGCAACTATTGAAACATTTAGCAGTTTTGTTGTTGTTGGAAATCTAATAGCATTTAAACTTGCTGATGACACAGAAGTTGAAGGTGTAATATCACAAGTATCACCTGATGGAACAAATATTAGAGTTAGTGCAATTGTTAGTGGAAGAATTGGAACTATTACACTTACATTAGTACAAGCAACTGACACATCAGGGTTTGATGGCGGAATCATAACCGTCTCCTATCTTTGACATCGGTAATAGATGGAACGATGAAAATTTTTGGAACGATGAAGATACATGGAATGACTAATTAGCAAATTGGGGTGATTTAATTGGCTATGCAAGTAATAAATGATGGTGAACAACTCTCGATTATACGTGGTAAGATAAACTCGAATTTTTCTGAGAATTCTAATACTATTACAACTATAGGAAGTAATTTGAGCGCAGAGATAACAGATAGACAGAATGCTATAAATTCTGCTATTTCTACAGAGATAACAAATAGAAATACAGCTATTTCTGATGCAATATCATCTGAGGCAACTGCAAGAAGTTTAGAAATTTCTAATGCTGTATCAGATATTGAAGATGTTTTAAATGGTATTGGCGCAATACATCTTGTTGGAGATATTCTTGCTATAAGTGGGGATAAGAACGTAGCAAAGAATTTATTTGATACAGATACTATATTCATTGTTGGAAAGACATTAATATATGATGATGATAAAAGTATTGGCGTAGTTATTGAAGATATAGATGCGTCAACTATAAAAGTGCATACAATGTCAACATCTACAACTGTACATACATCTATTTTGCTTGGTGAAGTTGCTACATATGCAGACTTATTAAATCTTACATTGTCGTCTGCGTCTGCATTATTTGGGATAACACCTAATGTTGGTGATAGTGCAAGAATTCTAGCAGATGAAGATGCTGGTGGTGTTTTGACGGAAAGAACAGTTATATTTATTAGCGGAGAAAATATAATGTGGGGAGAAGCAATTCCAATAAATACTAGTGACTACCAAGAGCAAACAACTGTAGCTATGGCTGGAAGATTGCTTAGTGGTGGAGCTAGTGCAGGTACATTTGGTATGTCTATTGGAATAGCATCTTCAATATTAAGTGGAAGTTCTGATTTAGTAACATCTGGATTAATTTATACTGAATTAGAAAATAAATCTAATAGGGCAAGTATGCCAACTGCTGGGAATATAGCTGGTGTTAATGCTACAGGTGATGTAATTGATAGTGGGATAGTTCCAAATACGATTATCCGTACAACTGGAGCTAATCAAACAATAAACGGCAATTTATCTCTTGGTGAGACTGGAAGGCTATCTCATATGGGGCAGAATGTATTAAGGTGGACATGGGATTCTGATACTGGCACACTTAACTTATTTAGTAACTAGATAGGCGGTGATGTTGTGTCAAGTAAAATAAATTTTAATGAACTAGAAGTGCAAAACATAGTATTTGATGGGATAGATATTGATACTATCACATTTGATGAAAATATTGTTTGGGAAAGAGTTGTTACAGATTTAACCAACATTGAATTATGGGAAGGCATTTTAGATATAATACAAGATAATTCTGGAATAGATATAACTCCAACACTAAGTACATTTGGCTCATTAACAGGAACTTCAAAATGGAACGGTGGAGTTATTGCAAAAAATGGAAAAATATATGCAGCACCTAATAATAGTCCATCTATTCTTGAAATAGACACAGAAACTAATACAACATTTACTTTCGGAAATTTCCCAGTAACTGGTGAAGCATGGCCTACATGTGTTCTTGCAAATAATGGATTAGTATATGGCATCCCAGGTGGCGGGACAGATTCAATTTTAGAAATAGATATAGAAAATAGAATAGCAGAAAAGTTTGGTGCTGCTGGATTTAATGTAAATACAGCAGGATTTATTGGGGGAGCTTTATCGCAAAATGGGAATATGTATTGTTCTCCTGCTAGAGCAGAATTTATTCTTATTATAGACCCACAAACGAAAACAGTATCTACATTAGGGTCATTTGGAACAAATGTTGCAAAATGGTATGGCGAGTGCGTATCTCCAATTAATAAAATGATATATAGTGTTCCATCTAATGGTTCTGGAATATTGAAAATAGATACATTAACAGATGAATATTCAACATTTGGAACTATTGGCGGGAGTCTTGCGTGGGCAGGATTTGTTTTAGGAACAAATAATAAAATGTATGGAATACCAAGGAATAATAACAATGTTGTAGAAGTTGATACAGAGCTTGAAACAACATCAACATTTGCTTCTGGGGCAACTGGTACTGCTAAATGGGCTGGCGGATTTCTTGCACCAAATGGTATTATTTATAGTATTCCATTTACATCATCTCGTATAGCTCGTATAAGCACAAATCCAAGATCATCATCTGTATTTGGCGATGTTGGAACAGATGAGAGTAAATGGTCTGGTGCTATAATGGCACCTAATAATAAGGCGTATTGTATTCCAAGTAATGCTACAGAAGTTCTTGTAATAGATTTTGGAAGTGATCTTAAAAATATACCGTTAGAATTATTAGTTAGCGCGTATGTAAATAAATTTTAAAGGCGGATAGATTATATGTATAAAACTTTAGAAGTATATTTATGGGATAAAATAACGCCAATTAATGGTGTATGCGTAGAACGTTTAGTTGAAAAATTTACTAAAGAAAATGGTAACACTGACAGAGTTTTGTTCGCTTATGACGGTACAATCGGAAGAATCCAGTACGTTGATGAAGACCAGTTCAATAATGATGAGAAAGCTAACGTTGCGGCGCTTGTTTCTGGCGGAACTGATTATAAGCAGGCGATTTCCAATTCATGGGCTTTGAAAGTTAAACGCGAAGAAGATGAAGCTGCTATTCAAGCTGAAATTGAAAAGGCAAAAAGCCCGGAGAAATTGCAAGCAGACCTTTGCTACATGGCTATGGTGTTAGGGGTTGATTTAGATGATTAACTTTGATAGTATTAAAAGTTGGTATGATGCTGGGCTGTGGAGCGAAAAGCGCGTTGCTGATGCAGTTAAAAAAGAAATTATAACTGCGGCTCAGTACAAAAAAATTACTGGTAATAAATATGTAGCATAATCATATAGATTGTTATATAACTTACATTTTACTACAAATGTTAAGTTTAAGTAATCCTAATTTAGAATTTGTAGTATTTGGAGTGATAATTAAATGAATATACAAACACTTGAAAATAAAGAATTAATGCAAATAATACGCGAAAAGATAAATTCAAATTTTTCTGATGTTGTTGAAGCTGTATCAGAACTTGAAGGAGATTTATCTGGAATATTAAGTTCTATTAGCAATGTAGCGCATACAAAGACATTAATACTTGATGATGGAATTACAGAACAAGTTGTTGATTTTGACGAGACAGTTGTACCATTACAAGGAAGTATTAATGAAAGTTCTGTTATAGTTGCTAATACTAATGCTGATGGTAAAGTTACATTTACAAAAGATAAGACACCATCAAGAGTACAGTCTGATGTAGAGAGTAGATATAATCCACTTATACCAACACAAGCAAGTTCAATTAATCAGTTAGCAGATAAGGATTTTGTAACATCATCTGTATCTGGCATGTTATCTAGATATATAACATCTACAGCAGCCGGTAATGAATTGTTTGAAAGTTTTGATGCATTAAATGCTGGAGACTGGTTCTATCAAGGTTCAATAGCTACACCTGAAAATAATGACTATGCATTATATATAAATGCAGATAATCAAACTCAGCGTGGTACATTTGATGGTGTGCAGTGGAATGCAAGCTACGTTGTTCATGATACACCATTAACATCTGCACAGATTTCAGCATTAAATAGTGAAATTACATATGAATTAGTTCTAAAATTATTGAATCCAGATACAAGTCCAGAAGGTGGAAGCCAACAATTAATTACAAGTGGTGCTGTATATTCTGGCCTCGATGACAAACTTGATAAAGCATCTATTATTGATTCGCTTAGTAGCACATCTACTTCTGATGCATTATCATCTAATATGGGGCGTGTACTTAATGATACAAAGCTTACAACCATTGGCATAGATATAACAGAGGAAGGCATTGATTTAAACGATTATATTAGTCCTAGAAGATATAGGTGTTCGTCTAGCGCAATAGTCCCAACATTACTAAATAAGCCAGTTGAATTAGTTAATACTTTTACAATGGATGTTGAAACTGTATCTGGAACTAATTGTATGCAAATAATAAAAGTTTCTTCAAGTATATCGAATATATTTGTTAGAACTGGTAATCCAACAACAGGAGTTTGGCAGCAATGGGTATCTTTAGGTAATAATGTTATAAATATTGCATCTGGTGATTTTATTCGTTCTGTTGTAATACTTCATAGATATACAAATGATTCTTCTGCGAGACTTGCTAGAACATCATTAAATGGAAGATTAACATTGCAAAGAGGTGGAACAAGTTCTGGTAGCAGGTTATGGACTGCCGAAATAGCAACACAAACAGCATATAACTCAACATCATACAGCGCAAGAATTATTGATGTACGAGGAGGTGCTGAGACAGGTAAATTCGCAACATGTGTATTAGAAGATGGGTTTACATATTTATGTCTTGTATTACCGTATGCATCTGCTAATTGGTTAAGACTTGTATTTGATGGGTATATGGAAAGAGATGAGCAAAGTCTTAGATATATTCCATATTTTAATGATCAGACTAGTACAGTGTTAAATCAAAATGTTAATGATAGCTTAACAATACTTGAAGATATTATACCTAGTACACAACAAAGTGGTACTTGGACTCCTAATTTGTATGGAGCAACAACTGCAGGTACTATTGGATATGAAATACAAGAAGGCAAATGGAATATTAGTGGAAATATGAGAACATTAACGTTTAGAATTAAAATATCATCAATTAGTGGAACTGTAGGACAAATGCGAATAGGCGGAATGCCACTTATACCAGTAGAGATTCCAGGAATTAGAGATGTATTGATTAGAAATGCTAACATTCTAATGCAACAAGGAGACGCTTTTACATTTGGCACACAAAGCGTTTTACCATATATAAATATTCAAATTTTAAATGTAAATACAGATGATGAGAATTATGTAATGGATACTAATATAAAAAGTGGTACATATATAGAGGGGGTCGTCCAATGGATAATTTAATGAATAGTTTTGAAAATCAAAATCCACAAATATTTATGAATACACTTAATAAATATAGTGTGTCAATTCTAACACAACCAAATAACCATTTGAAGGCATATGTAAATAGCCCAAAAGGTAGAATTGAATTCTTAAATGAGATTACATATGAGCCTGTTGTCGAGGAAGTTATGGAAGTATGGGGAGATACACCTACTGTAGAAGACGATAAGTAATATACAAATAATATGTAGTATAATTTAGAATAGGCCTCCAACGCCACTTAATAATGCGTGCCAGTTGGAGGCATTATAAATAGCAGGGTAATTATATGATTGCCCTGCTATTATTATATTTATTTGTTTATTTTTATTTCAATCGAGTGAATATGAGTCACACTTATATTCATTGAATTATTATAAAAATAATAAAATTATACAAGGAGTGGTTATATGAATGATAAGAAATCATTCAGGGGGCTTCAATTGCAAATAATGGGCTGGATTAGTATATCTATAGGATTAGTTTGTGCATTCTGTATGAAAGTTATTCATGGAATGCCATTCCCGAATAGTATATCTGAAACTGCAACGATTGTACAGACAGGAATGATTTTACCATATGCATTAGGTGCGCTTTCATTGTTTGCTTTATCTTATTGTATAGCAAGTTCATATGATAAGGTTGATAAAATATTAACATTTTTAATATTTATATGCTTTTTTATGGTTTCAATGCAAGTTTGTAGTTCAGCATTTATTACAAGTGAGACTATTGGATTGTTTGGAATGTCTGTACATAATTCTGGCGTAGTACACAGTATATTCGCTATACTAGGATTTTCAAGCTTAATAGCATGGATATTTCATTTTACAAAAAGTAATATAAGTGAACATATGAGAACTAATGAGAAAAAATTAAGGAATAAAATATATTATTCTCTTGGAACTGGAATGTTATTAGCATTAATAATATTTGTATTAGATAAATTAAAATATTTAGGCACAAGTTTTCCTATAATTTTTTGGATTGAAGTATTCATTTTAACAGGGATTGGGTTATGCTGCTTAATAAAGGGTGGTCTAATATTAAAAGATAAGGATTGTGATATATAATGTCTATTTTGTATCCTACAACTACTACAATGCCTAGCCGAGATTTGAACCAACTGCATCCGGCTTTGCGCAAAGGAGTAAATGAGTTAATAAAACGTGGCAGAGAGCAAGGATTGCAAATACTTGTAACGCAAACATATAGGTCTATTGCGTATCAAAACCAGTTGTTTGCCCAAGGGCGCACATCACCGGGAAACATTGTTACTAATGCAAGAGGGGGGCAGTCTCCACATAACTTTCGCTATGCTTTTGATATATGCCAAAACATACGTGGTAGAGAGTGGGAGATTCCGTTTTTTGAGAAATGTGCTGTAATATGGAGGGCTATGGGTGGTGAATGGGGTGGTGATTGGAAGACTTTTGTTGACCGTCCTCATTTTCAGTATACGCATGGAAGAACAGATAGTCAGGTAAGAGCCGCCGGAGGGTTGCCGGATAATGCAAAAATGCCTTGGGAGGAGGATATAGCTGTGGTTGACAAAACAACTATGCTTATTAATGGAGTAAAGACTGATGTAAACCGTATTCTTAAAGACGGTACGAATTATGTTGGATTGCGTGAGCTTGCTACAATATTGGGATTCGATGTTGAGTGGGATGAAAAGCAGGCATTGCCAAAAATTACAATGAAAAAATAAGCATCAAATTTGAATAGATTGTAGTTTCTATTAAAATTTGGTTTCTAAAGAAAGTAGGTGTGACTATGGCTGCAAAGGTTAAATGGTTTACAAAAGAACGAATGAGTTTAATAAGTAAAGATAATATTGAAAAATATGAGAAATACTATAAATCATGTTCTATGAAGAATAAAGATGTAGAGGGAACTACATTTAAGACATACAAAGCAAGATTTACACAGTTTCTATGTTGGCTTGCAGTAGAATATGATAATATTGGTATATATTCTGATGAGTATTTTAAAAATGCAATTGATATTATGGAAGATTATATTTACTTTTGCCAAAATACTTTATTAAATGGTAAAAAGACAATAAACAATAAAATTGCAGCTATATCTACATTTTATATTTGGAGTAGAAAAAGAAAGTATATTGATAAGCATCCATTTGATAAGATATTAGATAGAATGCAGAACGCCAAAGAAGAGGTTATTATTAAACCACATTTCTTAACACATAAACAAGTTGAAGCAATAAAAAATGAGCTTGAAACAAATACTAATAAATTCGATATTCAAGATAGAATTTTGTTTGAGGTAGCAATTGATAGCGCTAATAGACTTGGTGCGCTTGAAAAATTAACATTGTCTTCGTTAGATATTGATGAAATGGTGTTTACCGATATAAGAGAAAAACGCGGGTATAAAGTTGAAGTTGTATTTGAAGAAAAAGCTAAAGAATTGATACTTCAATGGTTGGAAATGCGCAAAGATAAATATGACAAACTTGAAGTTGATTCCTTATTAATAACAAATTATGGCGGGGAATATTGTAAGATGAAAAGAGGAACAATACAATATCGCATGAGGAAAATTGGTACTATTGTTGGAATAGAAAACTTTCATGCCCATAGCGCTAGAAAATCAAGTCTCGATCTTACATATAAAGATACTGGCGACTTATTGGCTACATCTCAATTAGCTAACCATCGTTCAACGCAAACCACCATAGATAGCTATATTCGACCTCAGTCGAAAACAGAGTTGCGAAACAAAATAAATGAATTAAAAAAAAAGAATCTAAAACATAAAAATGATGAAGAGTCAGATGAGATATTTTTTGATTGATAAATGTCTAAATATATAGTAAAATCGTAAAAGAAGGGAGTGTTTGTGTTTAAACATTCCACAAGTAAATTTAAAAACAAATTTAAGCTATCATATATTTTTATAATTATAGGAATAATAACAACATTATCTATATTATTGCCAAATATAAAAATAAAGCATGATATAAATAATATGGAATATTCAGAGTTGTATACAGAGCTTAGAAAAATACAAGGGATTGGACATACGCTTGCCATAAGGGTTGAATATAATAGACCATATAAATCATTTGATGATTTACAAGAGCGAGTTGATGGAATAGGTGATACTTTGATTAAAAGAATTGAGAAAGAGTTTTTTATTAGTAGAAATTCAAAAAGAATGAAAAATAAAATAAGAACAGAATCTATAGAAGAGCATATTGTTGAGGGCTGATGTATTATGATTTCATTTATTGATATAAATATTTTTACAATTATAACACAGTTAGCAAGTATAGTTACTACATTAGGCATAATATTTGCAGCAACTAAAAAGGGCCGTGCATGGCTTCTTAACCCAGTGTTAAAGAAGTGCGACGATAATACGAGAAATATTAAGAGGTTAGAGTTGTTGATGATGATAGACAATCATCCAGAAATGGTTCAACCAATTAATATGTTATATGATGAATACCATAAAATGGGAGGAAATTCATATGTATCAATCGTGTACAATGTGTGGAGACAAAACGTAGCAAATGGAATAATTCAGGATAGGATGTCATTTGTAAATCCTTCATTTGTAGCAACTAATATTGCTAATGAAGTTAATATTAAATGCTAATTAATAGTGTAGAAATGGATGGTAATTATGGCTGGGCAAAAACCAGGAGTTCCCAAAGGCGGGAACGCAAGAGCAAAGCCAATTATAGCTGGAAAACAAAAGGAACCTGACAAAATTAAAATAGTAGCACCAGATAAAGTCAAAGGATTCAACGAAGAAGAATACAGTTGTACATCATGTGGGAAACCGTACAAAAAGCAAAAGGGCAACTTTAGAGCTACAAATTCTCCAATGTATGCTAATAACAATAGTTATATTACCGTGTGTAATGCTTGCATTGACTTTTACGAAAAACAATATATAAGCGCATATGATGGGGACTATGATAAAGCATGTGAAAGAATATGTCAGATTTTTGATTGGTATGTAAATGAAAGCTTATTAGAAAAAAGCAGAACGACAAATAATGACAGGTCGCGCTTTTCTTATATAGTTAGCAAGGGAATGTTGAACCCAAATGTAGGGAAAACATATGAAGACAGAATTAGGGAGCTAAAAAAGGATAGCGTTATATCCTCAACAGAGGCACTTAAAGAATTAAATGAATCTGCTGGGATTAAAATAACTCAAAAATCTTTTAAATTTTGGGGGACAGGCTATGAACCAGAAGATTATGTTTACTTAAATGAAAGATATGCAGAGTGGACTTCCAGGCATGATTGTAAAACGCAGGCTCAGGAAAGAACATTTCATAAAATATCTATAGTTGAATTACAAATTGAAAAGGCTATTAGGGATGGGAAGCCAATTGAAAAGTTAATGAGAACATTCAATGATCTTCTTGGTATTTTAAATATTAAGCCTGTTCAGAATAAAGACAATTCTCTTGCAGATCAAAATACATTTGGAACTCTTATTCAAAAATGGGAAAATGAAAGACCAGTCCCTAGCCCCGACCCTGAATGGGAAGATGTTGATAATATAAAAAAGTATATTAGGGTGTATTTCTTGGGGCATCTTTGCAAAATGCTAAACATTAATAATTCTTATTCGCAGTTGTATGACGAAGAGATGGCAAAATATACAGTTGAAAAACCTGAGTACGATGACGAAAGTGGCGCTAATTTTGATGACATGTTTGGAGCGCACATACAAGATAAAAATAATATAAATTATGATGCGTGTATTGAGGAAGATTTCGATGCTGATAAGGATGGTTAATTATGGCTGGTAAAACAGTGAAAACAGATAAAGACATAGAAAGAGAACAATCTGAAAGGATTATGAATGGTGTTGCAATCTGGTGTTCGTATTATCGGGCGAACCCGCATAGATTTTGTTTAGAATATTTAAATATACATTTAAAATTATTCCAAAAGATATTAATTTGTATGATGTTTGTATCAACACATTTTATGTATGTAGCGTCTAGGGGTTAGCAGGAGTTTATATATTTGTTGATAGAAAATATGAAATATATAAAACTCATTATGGCTCTCCCTATGGGAAACCGTAGGGTAATTAAAGATGGGAAAATCGGAGAAGGCTTTAAAATGCTGCCGCCGAGGTAAGATTATGCTTAAAGAACATAGTCCGTCCGTAACGCATAGGAGTTGAACCTGTTTAATACAGAATATAACACTCCCACGAGTCTCATCCGCCTTAACGTAAAGACGATGGTGAAAACGTATGCTGAGCTTGCCGAAAGGACAAGAGGTATAGGATAAAAAGCCTATACGATAACAGACTGCAGGGAAAGACGTTCCTTACTGCTATATATTGTGTTGTAACATGTATACTTTATCCTGGAACAAAAATATGTATAGCATCAAAAAATAGAAAGCAAGCAACAGAAGTAATTGAAAATATTGTTAATATATTAATGCATAAATCAGAAAATTTATGTAATGAAATATCTGACAAGTCAACATCTATTGCAAATGCATTTGTTTCGTTTCATAATTCATCACGAATAAAGGTTGTAACATCAAATGATGGCGCGAGGAGTAGACAATAATGTTTTAGATCGTCTCATATCAAAAAGAAAGAGTAATGATATTTGGCGTAGATGGACAACAGAAGATCTAAATACGCAACTGCTCTCCCCATTGGAAACATTGGGGTAATTAAAGAGGGGAAAATCGGTGAACGCTAAATCTATATGATACGCGAATACCGAGGTAAGCGGAGTGTAAAAAACGCCGCTGTCCGTAACGCATAGGAGTTGAACCTGTTTAATACAGAATATAACACTCCCACGAGTCTCCTCCACCTTAACGTAAAAACGATGGTGAAAATATATGCTGAGCTTGCCGAAAGGACAAGAGGTATAGGATAAAAAGCCTATACGATAACAGGTTGGGACGCGCCAATATTTTAATCGTTGATGAATTTAGAATGGTTGATCTTAATGTAATAAACTTAGTTTTAAAAAAGTTTCTAACTGCATCAAGAAGCCCTGGCTATTTAAATAAAAAAGAATATGAGCATTTGAAAGAAAGAAATAAAGAACTATATTTAAGTTCGGCGTGGTTTAAAAGCCATTGGAGTTTTGAAAAGTTAAAAGACTATGCTGCCAACTTGGTTAGAGACACAAGGAAGTTCTTTGTTTGCGGATTGCCATATCAGATTGCGATAAAAGAAGGCTTATTAATGCGCGAACAGCTTGAAGATGAGATGTCTGAGAGGGATTGGACAGAGTTTGCACATAATATGGAAATGTGCGCAATATGGTTTTCTGATGCCGATGGTGCATTTTATTCTTTTGACAATATATCAAAAACTAGGAAAATAAGATATCCAATGATTCCAAATAATATTGTTAGTAAAATTTCTGATAAAAGAATTAGAGTTCAACCCATAACAGAAAATGAGCGTAGAATATTATCTGTTGACATAGCACTAATGGCATCAAAGAAAAGAGATAATGACGCAACATCAATATTTGTAAACCAATTAATTCCTAGTTCTTCAAAAAGCAATAGATATGTAAATAATATTATATATACAGAAAACCATGAAGGATTGTTGACAGATCAATTAGCGCTAATTGTACGCAGAATGTATTACGAGTTTGAGTGTACAGATTTGGTTATAGATAGCAAGGGTGTTGGGCATGGCGTTCTTGAAGCATTATTTAAAGAGATATACGATCCGATTAGCGGTGTTACATATGAAGCATTGTCGGTTAGGAATAACGATGAGCTTGCAGAAAGATGTTTAGTAGTTAATGCTCCAAAAGTAATTTGGGCAATAAACAATCAAAATCAACAATTCAACTCTGATTGCGCAATAGGACTAAGAGAGATGTTTAAACAAGGAAGAATAAACTTGTTGATATCAGAATTTTCGGCAGATGAAGAGCTAAGTGAAATAAGAGGGTATGATTCGTTATCTGTAGAAGACAAATTAAGATTACAAATGCCATATATAAATACAAAACTACTTGTTGAAGAATTAATTAACTTATCTTATACAGTAAAGAATAGTGTTATTAGAGTTGAAGAAAAATCTGGTGCAAGAAAAGATAGATATAGTTCTCTTAGCTATAATATATGGGTGTCAAAACAGATAGAAGAAGAGCTTAAAAAACCCGCAAAATCTTCAGATATAAGTTATCTTACAGGATTAAGCTCTGCTCCGCAGGTTAGAGGATGGAACATTAATGTAAGGCGATAATATATATACAAATAATATAAAAGGGGATGTTAATAATGGAAGAAAACTTTATGGAAATTTCAAAAATTATTTATGATAATCTAGAAGGGGAGCAAGTTGCTCTTTCTGGGTATTCTGCTCTTCTAGCAGAGTTGACTGGGAAGGGGCTTTTTCCAGAAGATGTATCAACCATTCGCGAGATCATATCGGACGAGCTTAACCACAGTATAAAACTTTTAGCAATGTCAAGGAAGTATCATGGTATTGCTGCAACACCTGATGGATATATTGAAGCTCTTGAAGCTTTGGCTGAAGGTGTGGAGGCAATGGGTAGCTAGTGTAAATTAAATTATTAATAATGTTATTTGCTTGTATTAATTGAGGATGTGGACAATATTTCTAGATATAAGAATAGAAGAAAAGATAAGAATAGCTCCCAACAATTTAAGAAGCATGATGATTATTTTTATGAAAGCACAGGAGTTAATCGAGGTATAAGCGAAATCTCTAAAGAAGAACGTGACAAAATAGTAAAAGTATTTGGAAATCTTAAATATTCAACTGGCGTTTCTAACGAATATAGAAAATTAGAAACTAGATTGCTTGGGTATACTCCAGATCAATTGCAAACATTTCTAGAGAAGCCACATCTATATCAAGTACAATTAATAGATATATCAAATTTTTTCTTCAGATATAGTTCGTTCTTTCGTAGAATAGTTGAATCATTGGCTTATTGTGCAATGCATTGTTGGGATATAGATACATGCATACTTGATCAGAGGTTTTATAATGTAAACCAAAATACGCTTAAAAAGAATTATATTGCGTTTTCAGGTGCAATAGAGAAACTAAGAATAGATAGGCAGCTTTTTGAAGCAATGCTTAGAGTTATTTTAGAAGATATTGCATGTGGAATATGGCTTGAGAATAATAATGGCGAGTCATATATTTATTGGATTCCTAGTCATTGGGTTGAGGTAAGAAGAACTGTAGACGGGTATCCCTATTTTGGGATATTGCCACAAAGAGTGCCACAGTTAGAGAGGGCAAGAATGCCAGTTGAAATACAGCAATTGTTAGAGCAGCCAGTGACAGCTACAGATCCATATGTATACCCAGATCCAGATAAGGCATTCTGTTTAAAATGGAATCATCTTTACAATTTTGCATATCCAAGTTTATTTAGTTTGCTTAACGATCTAATAGATATTGATGATTATAAGCAATTACATAAATCAAGAACAGAAAGTGAAAATTATAATGCGTTAGGATTAGAGGTTCCAATTGATGATTCAGACATAGACAAATTAATGCTTACTAAAGACCTTGTTGTACCTGTTGCGAAAGATATTAGAAATGCTCTCCCGTCAAATATTGGAATGTTTGTATCGCCAATGAAGATGAACCCAATTCAGTGGAGATCTAGTGGAAGCAACGAAAGAAATAATGTTAAAGATGCAATATCGCAGTTTTATGATGAAGCAGGGTTCCCTAAAGATTTATTTTCGTCTGCTAAAAGTCCAGCAGCAATAAGATTAGCAATAACTAATTTTAGTACTGGTATATATATGATATATAGACAGATAGAACGTGCTGTGATGATAAAAATGTATGCAAATGGATTTAATGATTATCCAAGCTATAGATTTACATATTCTATACTAGATATTACACATTTTAACAAAGAAGACTATGCAGATCACCAGCTTAAAATGGCAAACGCAAGCACTCCAAACAAATCAAGGCTAATGTCTTCAATTGGCTTCAATCCTTCAAGAAGGCTTGGGAATGAATATATGGAAAATGCAATATTTAATATTGGAAGCGAGTGGACTATATTAAAATCTTCACATACAACTTCAAATAGCTCTGCTGATGTTGGCGCGCCTGAGATGGATGATAATGAATTAAGTGATGCAGGACAAGATACACGAGATTCTGGCGCAAACGAATCAAGATAACAAAATATTGATGGGTGGTTTTGTCAATGACCCACGACCATAAAGGGTTGGGGCTTGCTTGATTAAGTATATAAGCAAGCTCTAATTGACTAGCCTCAGTTTTTAAATTTTAATAGCTACGTTATCTAAGAATATATAGGCATCTGCAGATATATAATCCAAGTCTACAGCTCTGCGGTAAGTGATTAAATAATTCTGATGGGTAGGAATAGTGTTGCTTACTAAAACCTTAGAATAACATTGGCTATGGGTGCCTCACTCACCGAAAGGAGAGAACGTAACTTGCGAGTATACGTATTAAATATGCGTGGAGAGCCGCTTATGCCTACTACTCCACATAAGGCTAGATTGCTATTACGTAATAGCAAAGCCAAAGTTAAAATTAGAACACCTTTTACTATACAGTTGTTATATGCTACTGGCGAAGCAAAACAAAATATTACACTTGGTATTGATGCTGGTAGTAAATATGTTGGATTATCTGCCACAACTGAAAAACAAGAATTATATGCGTCAGAAACTATATTGCGTAATGATATAGTAGAATTGTTAGCTGGACGTAAAGCATTGAGAAGTTCAAGACGTAATAGAAAAACACGTTATAGAAAACCACGCTTTAATAATAGAGTTAAATCAAAAAAGAAAGGCTGGTTAGCTCCATCTATACAACATAAAATCAATTCGCATTTGAGATTAGTTAGAGATATACATAAAATATTACCTATAACTAACATTGTAGTAGAAGTAGCAGCTTTTGATATTCAAAAGATTAAAATCCCAGCTATAAAAGGTATAGATTATCAACAAGGTGAGCAATTAGGGTTTTGGAATGTACGTGAATATGTGTTATTCAGAGATGGTCATATATGCCAACATTGTAAAGGTAAAAGCAAAGACAAAATATTAAATGTGCATCACATTGAAAGTAGGAAAACAGGTGGAGATACGCCAAACAATCTAGTATCTTTATGCGAAACATGTCATGATAAATACCACCGAGGACTAATAGAATTAAAAGCTAAACGTGGCATATCATATAGAGATGCAGCATTTATGGGAATTATGCGCTGGTCTTTTTATAACAAACTAAAAGAATTATATAATAACGTATCACTTACATACGGATATATAACAAAGAATACGCGCATTCGAAACAACATAGCTAAAACACATGCCGCAGATGCATATTGTATAACTGGCAATATACAAGCTAAACGAGTTGAAACAATTTATTATCAGAAGTTTGTACGTAGGCATAATAGACAAATACACAAATGTACGATATTAAAAGGTGGTAAACGTAAAAAGAATCAATCTGCAAAATATGTATATGGATATCGTCTATATGATAAAGTAAAATATGCTGACAAAGAATGTTATATATTTGGACGTAGAGCAAGTGGGTATTTTGACTTGCGAATGTTAGATGGAACAAAAGTACATGCGAGTGCAAGCTATAAGAAGTTGGCGTTAATAGAACGTTCAAAGAGTTTATTAACAGAAAGGAAGGTAATTGGCATTCCTCCACTAGCCTAAAGGCAAATGGTTTCATGCCAAAGTTTTATGAAAAAAGTAATTCTTATTAGTAGCGAATCTAAGGCAGATCTCCTTGATTCATTAGGGTTCAGTTCTTGTGGCACAAGATATGTAGATGATAAGCTATATTATCAATATGTATTAACTGATAGGCTTCATAAGGTGCTAAAAGATAAATCTAAATTTAGCAAACGTGATTATCAAGTTGAAGATACAAGATTGACATTTTAGACTATATATTTGTAATTTCACTATATGAAAGGAGATGAATGACATTATTAATGTAATTAATAAAGATATAAACAAAGATAAGCATATGTATAAATTGGAATTTAAGATTGATAAGTCTTCAGTTAAACTATTAAATCCTGAATTTTCTCTTTGTGATGTTCTAGTATGTTATGGCGGAGAAAATAGAAATAACAGCAATATTTCTGAACAAATAATAGAGAAAAATTTAGATTCTATATATGGGATACCAATAATTGCATATTATTTAAAGCCTATTACAAATGAAGATGATTTCGGCGGACACTCTTCAAGGATTATAATTGACGACCAAGGTGTAAAATATGAAGATTTAACAAAGCCAATAGGGTTTGTTACAAAAGAAGCTAGAAATTCTGCTGCGTGGGTATGGATAACAGAAAGTGATGGAACAACTAAAAGAAGATATTTAAAATTAAAAGATTGTATTTTATGGTCTGGTAGATATTCCGAATGTGAGCTTATTTTAGAAAATAATTTTGGACAAAGTATGGAAATATCTGGTATAGACGGTGAGTATAGAGATGATGGAATCTTTGACATATCTAGTTTTAATTTTAGTGCTTTATGTGTTTTAGGAACCAAATATGAGCCTTGTTTTCAATCAGCAGCTATAGGTACTAATTTTTCTTTTGAAGCAATAAAGCAAGAAGTTGTTAGCATGATTGAATCATATAATAAATTTAGTACAGACATAAAAGATAACAATAAACCAAATAAAATAAAACAAAATAGTGAAGCAGGTGAAAACAAATTGGGAAAAGAAAAGTTCAGTGAAGAAAATAAAAAGAGATTACGCGATGCAGCAAAAAAGAAAGTGTGTTCTGAGTCTGAAGATGAAGATGAGAAAAAGAAAAAGAGGTGTGGAGAAAATACAGATGGAGTTGGTAGAGAAGAAGATGTAGAAAATTCTAGTAAGAAAGAAGATAGTGAATCAAAAAAAACAAAAGGAAGTGGGGATTCTAAAATGGCTGTAAAGCAAAGCATAGTTGATTCTATTTTGTCTCAGATGTCGGATAGAACATTTAAGACTAATGATGGTCATACTTATAAAAAGTATGAAGTATTGTTGGTTACAGAAACAGAAGTTTCATTTGTTGATAGAGAAGATGCTTATAAGGTGTATTCTGCTCCGTATATATCAAAAGATGAAACAACTACAATTAATATGGCAAGCAAGGTTGAAAAGTCTCTTGTTGCTGGCGACAAGGTTGAAAGCAGCTTTAGTATTCAAAGAGAGGTTGATCAAATTTCTTACAATAAAGTAGAGGATGCTAAAAGGGCTAATGAAAGCAAGGAGTATGCAGATTTGCTTATAAAGTACAATGCTGAAGTCGAGGCAAATAAAAAGTTTTCCAAAGACATTTCTGAATATAAAGAACAGAATGCTATTCTTGTACAAGAAAAAGTTGATTATATGGCACAAGCGCATAAAGATGCAGTTACAACTGTTGTATCTACGTATTCCATTGTTTTAGATAAGTCTCCAGAATTCATGAGTTATTGTGCATATCTTGATTATAGTAAGGATATTGCTGTTATTGAAAATGAGTTGAAAATTCTATATGCAAATTATAATTTATCAAAACAAAAATATGGTGTTAAGCCCAGTATTATCAACCATTCTCATGGGATAGTTACTAATAATTCTGGTGGGTGTTCTGATTTGCCATATGGTGGATTGCTTGAAGAATACAAATAAAACAATAAATATAAAAAATAAAAATAATATATATATTATAGGAGGAATGCAATAATGGCAAAATATGGCGTAATTGAGGCTACAAATATTTTATACTCTAAGCCGTTAAGTTTTCAAAGTAATACAATTGATATAGAAAATGGTTGGTTTGTTCAAATGGGGGATTCTATTGAGACCACTATTGGCACAACCACCTTTCGCGAAAGGTCTATCTATGAAGCATTACAACCTGCAACCGCAAATCTTGGGAAAAAGGCATATGTTGTTGACGATCCTGCAAGGACTTATTACACGCAGCCAGCAGATGTTAACAATCCTGAAAACTACATAATCTTAAAAGGTGTAGCGTTTAGGGTTCGCGATCTTGAACCTAATAACGAAGTAAGTATTTCTGACTATACAATTGATGGCGATATCGCAATTGGGAATTTTGTAACAATTGTAGATGGGTCTTATCGTCTTTTGGCTGCAGCGGCTGAGCCTGATGAAACTGTAGGGTTTTATGGTGTAATTCAAGATATTTACGAAGATGGATTCTTTGTGCCTATTGGGCCTCTTGGTATGCCTGGAAATCCCGGAGAAGGCTATGGTGTTGATGGAAGATATAAAATGATCAACATTAGAGTTGTAAGAAATTCCAATTTGTCATAATAAATAAAAATAAAAAAATAAAATAATATAATCATAAAGATTAAATAGGAGGTACTATAAATTATGCGTAAGGATTTATCTAATTTAATAATTGATAGGCTTAATAACGATAAAATAGTAAAGTTTTCTACAGAAGAAGCAGTAAAGGTTGCCGATAAGTCTATTTTAGGGAATTTAAGAAAATTATTTGATTTAAAAGAAAATGAGCGGCTTACTTATAATAAATTAAAACAACACGAGTGGGAATTATTTACTATAATTTCAGAAGTTTTGTCTGTTAGGGTTCCGCTTGGAATTCAAAGGAATGCGTTTCTTGACGATATGGCAGAATTTAGAAACTTAGCTGCTGGTGAGCTTACAGAATTCGTATTTCCAGACACTGGTGTGCTGTGTGTGTCTCGTTTTAGTGGGAACCACTGGAATGTAGACCGTCAGAGATTCAAAGGAAAGCGCAAAGTAAATATCACTCCTGCTTGGTTTTATGTTGCAGTGTACGAAGATTTGGAGCGTGTTCTTGCAAATGTAATCACTATCGAAGAAATGTTTGAGAAAATCCAGCAAGCAATAGAAAGAGATGTTTATGCTCGTATTTTTACTGCTTGGAATTATGCTGGTGGATATTTGCCAGATCAGTTCACGGAGAGTGGTTCGTTTGATAGAGATGCAATGCTTGGTCTTGTTGAAAGAGTTCAAATTGCAACAGGGAAAGATGTGCAAATTGTAGGAACTAGACAAGGATTATCGCAGATGTTCTCTACTGTTGGCGGGGATCCGAATGGATGGATGTCTAACAATATGAAGGATGAAATGAACCAGCTAGGAAAAATAACTATGTGGAATGGTATTGCAACATATGCTATCCCGCAAGCTTTTATTCCTGGGACATGGGACTTTGCTATTAACCCAAATATGCTTCGTGTAATAACTGGTGATTTTAAGCCAATAAAGATTGTTCATGAAGGCGATTATCGAATCAGGAATCAAGAGTACCATGAAACTGAGTCGCAAGAATATTTCTTCCAGACTCAATTTCGTATGGGTGTTGGTGTGCTATTTTCTGACATGTATGGAGAATATATGATATCGTAATATGTTTTGTAAATATAGGCGGCTATATTATATAGCCGCCTAGTTTTTGATAATATATTTGATAACAGAAAGGTGTATTTATATGGAAACAAAGGTTGTAAGAGGTAGAAAGCCTAAAAAAACAGAAGATGCAAATAAAAGTATTGATATAGCTCTAGAAAACATAACAGAAACAGAAACAAAAGATGATTTGTGTATAAAAGATGATAAAGTTGAAATAGATGTGGAAGAAAATAATGATACTGTTTATGGTAATATTAAACAATTTACACAACAGTTTGATAATATTGAAAGCGCTACAACAGATGAAAAAGATGATTCAAATATAAATGATTTAATTAACAAAGAAGAAAACAACTCAATGATTATCGCTAAAGATAATGATATTGTTGTTAGTGATGTTAAAAATAGCGGAGGTAGTAACACTATGGGAAAAGGCGCAGATAATGTATTAGATGCTATTAAAAATGGCATGAAAGATGTTGTTAATACTGAAATAGAGATAAATGCAAATACTATTGGTGAGAAAATTAAGGCGGACGAAATAATTGATGTTAGATCTATGGTTAGAGGAGGATTTAACTGGATATGTAAAAAGTCTGGCATTGCATATAGGTGGAGTGGAATTGGCGCTGTAGAACAGTTGCCATACGAAGATTTGTATCAAATGTATACGAAAAACAGAAGGTACTTAACAGATCCTTGTTTAATCGTTGAGGATGAAAGAATTATTGAAAAGTTTAGGCTGATGAAAACATATGAAAACGTTGCAAGCGTATATGATTTAAAGCATGCTTTGCAAGATTCAAATGAAATGCGTAGAGTTTGTGAGGTTGCAAAAACTGTTAATATGAAGCATTTGCTAACAGAGAGACTTATTCAGTTATATAATGATGGTACTTTTAACAACTATAATGTAATTACAACGGCAGAAAAAGTCCTTGATACGCAAATTATTAAAAGAGATGAATAATTAACATTCCCGGTGATTTATCCCCGCACCTTCATGTGCGGGGGGGGGGATGAATCACCGGGTTTGATAAATAAAAATAATATAGGCATGGTGAATAAAATGGGCACTTCATATGATGTTTTATATAAAGATTCTTTGTCAAAATTCAAAGATTTCAGTCTTGGTGATAAGACAGATGAGCAAATAAGAATGATATTACATGAGTTGATTCGTCCCGCCTGTGTTCGCTTTCATGTTTGTAGACAAAACCTATCTGCTAGGGATGATATAATCGAAGAATTTAATATTACTCTTACAGATGCAGAAATAGAAATACTATGTAGTATAATGGCAGTGTTATATATTGATAACAATTTTATAAAAACACACAGAATGATGAAAACGATGCTTAGTTCAAAGGATTTCTTGTCAATGCACCAACCTGAAATGTTAGCAAGAATGATGGATTTATATAGGCTTTTAAAAAAAGATATTGAACAAATGATTTCAATTTATTCATGGGTAAATAATAATGGGGTTTGACACATATAGACTAAGAACATTATCTTCTGGTGGGAATATTAGAAATGAAACAATACAACAATCAAAAATAGTATTTAATGATAGTATTGCTGACGATCCATCATACAAAACAGGTGTGGAAATAATAAACAAACAAGAATTTGTTAATATTCGTATGGATAGATATAGATTAAATAACGGGACAACTCCACAAATGAAGATATATGGGTCATTGGATGAAGAGGTTCAATTTGATCTTGGAGATATTATGCATCATGATGGTAATTACTGGATTGTAATTGAAGAAAACAACTTACACGATATACAACATGATGGGAAAATAGAACAATGTAATTACCTTTTGCGGTGGCAAAATAAAATAACTTTAGAAGAACATGAACGTTGGTGTTCTGTTAGGAATCCATATTCAAGTGGCGTAGATGACAATAGGACTATATCAACAGAACTTGCAAGATATCGTATATTTATTCCTCATGATGAAGAAACTGCATTGTTTAGAGTAGACGATAGATTCTTAATTAATATGCAGGGGATGGCTGATGGTAGCGGATTGGTTCCTATGGCATATCGGATAATTGAATTTGATCCTGTAAGCAGATACAACCATGCTAAGGGAGCAGGGTTTTTGGTTGTAAATCTTAGAGCAACAGCTTTTTCAAAAGAAAGAGATAATGTTGAAAAGATGATAGCTGATTGGCGTGATCCCGGAGCACCACAACCAACCCCTATTGGTTCGTGTAAAATTGAATTCACAGGAGATCCAAAAATACGTGTTGGTAGTACCAAAACATTTACAGCAAAATTCTTTGACGAAAACAATAATGAAGTTACAACAATAACGCCAATGTGGAATATAAGTCCTATCACAATGATTGATGACGGACATATTTCTATCATAAGCGAAAGTGCTAATAATGTTGTATTAAAAGCAGATAGGAATGCATTAGTTGGTGATATGTTTTCACTTATAATGAGTGCAAATGATGTTGTATATGGATTTTTTGAAGCTATTATTGATATTGAAATAGCTAGTTTGTTTTAGCGATATAAAGCAAAGGACGATTATTATGATGCAAGATAAAAATAAGGCAAATGCTGTACTAGATATTAGCGCATATAAAACTAGTTTAATTGAATTGCTAATATCTAGCGATAATATTATAAAGTTGATAGACTCTCAACAAGCAGGGGTTTATGAGCCTGCAGATCATATATATAAAAATATATTTCCATACTTGCATGTTAATGGAACACAAACAGACGAAGACTCATATATCCTTATAGCTGTTTCGCAACCTCAATTAAACAGAAGAAATGGAACATTCACAGATATTCATGTTCAAATACAGGTAGTTGTTCATAGGCAAAGGATGGAGCTTGATAACGCAAACGCTACAAGACTAGATGCAATAGCGCATGAAATTATAGGAATTCTTGATGGCGGAGTAGATTTTGGATTTGGTATGCTTGAATGCTATTCTAGTATTGAAGATATGCTTACTGATGTGTATTTAAGAAGAGAATTGTATTTTAGAACTGTAGATCTCACAAAATATTCAAATGATAGAGTAGGTATACTTGGTAAAAACGGCTGGGATAGGCGGTAATGCGCTATGAGTAATTTTTTTCACGATGAATCATATATTGTGTTTGGCAAGCCGTATAAAATAAATGAGCATATTACAATACGTAATCCATATGTACAAGAAATAATTGATATGGGTGAAGAGAGATATTATAGGCTTGTTTCTGCGCTAACGGCCCTCCCACAAGATTATAAAGCTCAGCTTGATGATGCTGGTATTAACTTTTATGAATTCCCAGATTTTGATATGTTTTATATGTTGATAAAATCATGGGAAGTTGAGGACACTAAAATATTATTCGGAGAAAAGCTTGACTTTACAAAAATGGAATATAGGTTTCATCAAGATGAGAAAAATCCCTATGTATATATTGGATATGAAGATGAAGAAACTGGTGATGAAATTGTTATTGATAACTTAGTACGTATAGCTATACGTAATTTTATTAAAGCGATTAACGGGATTAGTATTAATGATGATGAAAAGGAAATTTATAACAACGACTATGCTATACGATGGGCTATTCAAAAGGCTCGTGATGAATTAAGGGTGTTGAAATATAAAAAGAATACTTTCAAATCAATTCTAACTCCAATGATATCTACGTTGGCAAATATAGACGAAGGAAATCATACATATAAATCGTTACAAGAATCAAGGCTATCTCAAGTACAAGAATCATTACGCAGAGTTATTATGAATAGACACTATAACGAGGTAATGATGGGGATATATACTGGGAATATTGATCCAAAAACAATAGACTTAAAGAAAATAAGTTTTTTCTTATAGGATTGCCAAGCAATACATCAATAGGCATCAAGATTCTCAGTATAAATATATATTTGTACTAAGAATCTTGATGCTTTTATATAAATAATAAAATCAAAAAATAAAATTATAATGGAGGTAATAATATGGCTACTACTACTATTCAAGTAAGCGACCAGATTATTAAGGCAGTAGATAGTATGGAGTTTTACAGCTTGATTGATGGTTCTCTTGAGGCAACTTTAACACAATTAAATAATGTCAATATAGCACAGTCTGTTGATACAGTATGGTATATTGGAAAAATGGGAGTGAGAATTGCTGGTTTTGACCAGAACAAGATACTTGAAGTTACGGCACAAAATGGTCTTATAGACCTTGCCACTTTGAGTTTGCAGACCGGATCTGATATTGATCTTTATGATGGGATAACTACTTTTCTCGACACGCCGTATTTAGATCAAATAAAAACAGATGATGGAGTTACTGCAGTTACTAAGTTTACAGCATTTTCTACACTGCCTGGAGCGGAAATAGAATATATTTATAAGGTAACTGGTAGCTCAATTGCTGGTGCCCAAAAATTCACACAAGCTGACGCAGAAGACGATGAGCATTTTACATATGATCCTTCAACTAAGATTATAACGCTTCCTACTGATGCATTTGAAGCTGGAACATATTTTATTGCTCAATATAAATATCGCGCAATTGGTCAGAGCATTACTAGTGAGTCTGATAAGTTCTCTAAAGACGCTCGGGTTATTATAAATTTGACTTTGCAGGATGTATGTACAAAAGAACTTAATCATGGACAATTCATAATTCCTTTTGCAAAAATTGATGGGAATTTTACTATCTCTGCAGGAGATGCGCCATCAGTACATAATGTTGCAATAAATGCCCTTGCTGGTGTGTGTCTTAATCAAAGCAGAGAATTATTTAGTTATCGCATAATCACAGGAGAAGCTGAAGTTATATAATATATTATATTAATACTAGAATGCCCTTCTATTATAAGAAGGGCATTACAATTTTTGTTAGGTGGTGTAAAATGCCAACTCCAAATGCTATATGTAAGAATAAGAATTGCAGAAGCCCATTTTTGTCATGTATTGCATGTGCTAAGATTGGGTCATATCGTGCAATTTGTTGTTCAATAAAGTGTTATGATGAGTATGCAAAACAAATAGAAGAATCACGTAAGAATAAGAAAGTTATAAAAAAAGAAGATTTACTTCCTGAGCGAATAGATATTCCACAATATAATATAAAAAGAATGATTAAAAAGCCAATTGAAGAATTGATTGAAGTTGCAAAAGAAGAACTTGGAGAATATGGATATCTTGTTGATACAATAGGGCTTGGTGCTGCTGTTGACGAAGCAAACAAAAATATTGCAAATCAGGAACCAGTAAGAAAGCCAAGAAAGTCAAGAAAAGAAAAAAGTCGAACAATAGTAAAATAGGAAAAGTAATATTAATAGAAGGTAGGCTTGAATTGGAGCGTTCAAAGTTTAATGTAAGTAAAGATTCAACTAAACGTACATGTAACGGGATAGTTTTTGATAGTGAAATGGAAATGAAATATTACCGTGATGTTATTTTATCCCAAGTGGAAAGCGGAAATATTGTTAAATATGAATTACAAAAAACATATATTTTGCAACCAAAATTTACATATAACGGGAAAAGCATTTTGCCAATAAAATATGTTGCAGACTTTTGGGTTCTTTATTCAGATGGAACAGAAGAAACAATTGATACAAAGGGAATGCCAGATAATATTGCAAAATTAAAAAGAAAATTGTTTTGGTATTCATTCCCCAATATAAAATATCGTTGGGTATGTTGGTCGAAAATTGATGGTGGTTGGTGCGATTATGAACAAGTTGAAAAAGCTAGAAAAGAGCGTAAAAAATTAAAAAAATAGCACAGGAGTTGATTTTCACTATGTATAAAATACTTATAATAGTTCGAGGCGAAGGAATAACTGCAATGTATCGTCCATATGTAGAAAATGGTGATATATGGCAAACTGATGACGATGATGAATTAGAATCAAAGATAGAAGAACTAAATACTACAATGGCTGACAATGCAATTTTTCCTATAACAGATATTAAATATAAGCTTCGTGCTGAGATAACAATGTAACCATGTTGTAATTAAACAAGTCAAAATGAAACATATTATAACCGGAGGATTAGATAATGCTTGATATAATTAGAGAATGTGTGGCTCAAATAAAGCTTAATAACAAAGTAAAACTTGTGTGCTTGCAAGATGTTGATATTTATGTTGATACGAACCAACCAATAGAGCGACAAAGACAGTTTGTAGACAATGTTGTAGAACACGCATTTTTAAACAATTTAACAAAACCGTCATATATTAATATAGACGTAGCATTCGTATGTTATTTTTTAACAATGTTTACTGATATGGTAATTCCATTAATAACAGAAGAAGATGGAACTAAAAATATTGACACACAAGAGTTGTATGAAATAGCTATTACTTTAGAACTAGATGAACAGATTATGCATACTTCTTTTGCTAAAAAATTGCGTGGATATGTAGAATATCAGATTAAAATTGAGAACGAAAGAAATCTGCGCTATATACAAACAGCATCAGACGCAGCAATAGAGCAAATAGGAGATTTTATTAGTGGGTTTAGTAGTCTCGTAGATAAACTTCCTAATATAGTAGAATCTCTTACAGGTATCATACAAGGTGATAATATGGAAGATATGATTAAAAACTCGATGGCTAAGTTTGTAGATGATTTGAGTAAAAAAGTTGACGATAGTGTTGACGATAGTGTAATAGATAAAATCATAGAGCTAAAACGTATGTAATATGCATTAGAATAATATAATTATTATATAAGGGGTGGAGACGATACAAATCGCCTCTGCCCCTTTTTTTTACGTTTAATCGCAAATGTTAATAAATATGAAAGGTTGTGGCTATAAATGGCTGTTTTTAATAACATAAATGATTGGGCAAGTAGCATGAAAAGCAATATGGCGGGTATCAAGTCAGGTAGCAATGGTGACAGTCCTATATTCATAACTGATGATATTCTAAAAGAAGAAGCGAGAATTCTGCGTCAATGCATTCAAGATCGTATAGATAATTATTATAGCAGCTATAGCCCAGAAGCATATATTAGACAGAATAGATTGCGAAATTCATTGAAATGTGATGTTAGTATTACTGGTACTGGTGATAATAGACATATGTATGTCTATTTTGATTCTGTGTTAGATATGGGTTCTTCTGTTATTAGTGATAAGTGGAATATATATTCTAGAAGCAGATTAATGAACTCTGGATGGAAAGTAAGAGATGATGTGTGGTTTAGGCATATTAGACGGTTTGGATCATTTAAAGGTGCGCATTTTATTGAGAATGGCATAAAAGATTATAAATCAAAATCTAAATATGCAAAATATATCGAAGTTACAATTGGATACTCGGAAATCCAACTCCTTTAGGGGTGGGATGAATAGCGCAGGTATTTATAAATAATATTAGCATGAAATGATTAACATTATATACTTTATAAAGTATACTAATATATTGATAATATTTATAGTTGTTCCTCGGTGAAACAATTAAAAATACATTGAAAATCAAAAAACTACATATTAGATTGTATGGGAGGTGTATTCATTGAAATCGAAGAAAAGTAAAGAGCAAAGTTTTATAGTTCAATTTAAATTACAAACAGAGTTGTGGCAAGATGATATTTTAAATAAACGTTTCAATATCGGAAGAAAAATGTATAACGCTCTTGTAACAATTACACAAAACCGTTATAACGAAATGATTAAAACTAAATTGTATCGTAACACTTATGCTGAACTTATTGAGGTCGCTGCTAAAATAAAAAAATATAAAGAAAAAGATGTTCAAAAGCAGCTAGTAATTGAACGCAAAAATTTGTTAGATATATTAAATAACTTGCGTTCTAAATATAAAATTAATGAATATGCCTTTCATGAAGATGTAAAACAAATGCAACACCATTTCAAAAAGAATATAGACAGCTTCACAGCACAAAAAATAGCCACACGATTATGGAAGTCTTATGACAAATTGATTTTCGGTGATGGAGAAAAAGTACACTATAAAAAATACGATACACTCAATTCTCTTGAAGGGAAATCAAATAACACCGGAATAAGAATTAAAGACGATAAACTAATTTGGAATGGACTAGAAATATCTGTAATTATAGATTATAAAAATCCTTATGAAGCTATGGCTATGAAAAACAAAATAGCTTATTCAAGAATAATTCGTAAATTTGTACGTGGTAGATACAGGTTTTACGTTCAAATTATATTAAAAGGATATGTGCCTGTTAAGATTGACAAAGAAACTGGCGAAGTCAAACGCAAACTAGGAAATGGTAGAGTAGGACTAGATATAGGTACTCAAACAATAGCGATATCAAGTCAATCAGATGTAAAAATATTAGAGCTTTCTGATAGAGTTCAGAACATAGAAAATGAAAAACGGCGAATATCAAGGAAAATGGATAGAAGTAGACGGAGTATGAATCCTAATAACTATAATAGTGATATGACTATAAAGAAACAAGGCGCAAAAAAAGTTGTTTGGATACACTCTAATAAATATAAAAAACTTAAAAGTAGATTAAAAGAACTATATCGTAAGCAAGCTGATATTCGTAAATTTCAACATGAAATAATGGCTAATTACATACTATCGTTAGGTGATACTGTATTTGCTGAAACAATGAATTTTAAAGCATTACAAAAACGGTCAAAGAAAACAGAAAAGAATGATAAAGGAAGATTTAAACGAAAGAAACGATTTGGCAAAAGTATTACTAATAAAGCTCCGGCGATGTTATTAAACATCATAGATAGGAAGCTAAGACAAAATGGATTAATACTAAATAAAATAGATACATGGTCAGTAAAAGCAAGTCAGCACGACCATACAACTGGTTGCAATAAGAAAAAGAAGTTAAGTCAGCGATGGGATTATATTGATGGTCATAAAGTGCAAAGAGATATGTATTCTGCATTTTTAATTATGAATGTAACAAATGATATGAAATATGTTGATGACGAAAGATGTAAATATACATTTGCAAACTTTTTAAAGATGCATGAATTAGAGGTATTAAGGTTAACAGGACAAAAGAATTTAAGTAGTATAGCAATATAGCAAATAAAACAATTGTCTTGACACGGGCGATATGCTATCGTTAATCAACTCAATGGAGTCGTTGATAGTGAAAGTCTTAGAGAAACAGGTTAGTGTATAATATCTTTCGAGAGTTATAATAAGCCTATGTATCTAAGAACCCCACGCGCTTTGCCATGGGAGTGTCAGGAAAATGATGGGCCAAGTAATTAGTTTTTATTTGATATTTTTTATAATAATGAAATATTAATATATAGAATGGGGATGGTTATATGGCTGAGCGAGATGGTATAAAGTTAAAACCATTAATAAGTGATGCTAAAATAGATTTAAAAGAGTATTATGATGGGTTGGCAAAACTTGCTGAAATCTCAACTGTAAATATAAAACTTGGTGTTACAAATAATTCGTTAGACAATGTATATAAGTATATACAAGACCATTTTGATAAAAAAGCTATTAATATAAAACTTAGCACAAACAAGATAGATGAATCAAAAATAGAATCTTCAAATATCATAAATAAACCAAAAGAGCCATTTGAAAATAAATTGAAAGTTTTTGATCTTGAAAATATAAAACAAGGGCAGTTATATATAAAGGGAACCAAAGATGTATTACAAAAGTTAAAGCAAGAACTTAGAGATTCTGGATTTACAAATATAGATTTCAAAGGTGCAAAAAAATTTAGTGGCGAAATTAAAAACATATCAATTATGGCTATGGATGCTAATAATATTATGCAAGAGCTTAATTTTGAAATTGCTAAATTAAAAGATAAGTCTGGAACAACAAAAGGTTTTATACAAATAGAACCATCTAAGTTTTTAGATACTACTGGCGGAACTGGATTACAAAGAACACTTGATTTGGCAAATAAAACTATGCAAGATATGGCAAAAATTAGGTTACAGATATTTAAACCTGAGAATATACATACATCAGATGAAATAAAAAAAAAAATAAAAGAAATAGAAGATTATGCAAAATCAATGGAATCCCAAGGTATTGCTGCCACTAGTTCTCAAATTAATAAATTAAAAGAGCTTCGTCATGAACTTGATCTAATGAAAAAGGGCTATAAAGATGTTGCTGATACAGTAATATCGAAAAAAGATGGCGCACAAGAAACATCTAATTTTGAATTAACAACTAAAATGCTTGAAGATATGGCAGCAAAAATAAATGGAGTGCAAGCAGAATTAAATAATGTTAAAGGGTCTGCTGGGGTTGACGAAGTTCAAAAACGAATTGATAAACTAAATAAATCTTTTAGTGATTTTGAATGGGATAGACCGTCATTAGGGATTACAGAATTAGAAAAACGATATAATTCATTAAGCAAACAAGTTGATAACGCATCAATATCGGTATTAGCATTTAAAAAGAAATCTGAATCTTCATCGGCTTATACATCTCCTATAGCGCCGCCTCCGATAATAACGCCACTTGCAACTTCAAAAAGTATGGATGAAACATTAAAAAAAATTAAAGAAATTAATAATGAATTAAAAAAAGTAAGTGGTGCTGATGGATATAATAAAGTATCAGCGAGTGTAGGCGGTCTTTATGTTGCGCTTGATAGATTAAGGTTGGATAAAAGCCTAACAGTAGAACAGCAAAATACTGCATTTAGAGAATTAGAAAAATCAATAATATCTACAGATGCTGCTGTCAAAAAGTTTGTACAAGGTACAAAACATATCCCTCCAATAATATTCCCTGCAGAAGTTAAAATAGATGACAAAAAAGTCCTTGATGAAGCCCAAAAATTTATTGATAATTTTAAACAATTAGAAGGGTTTACTCCAACTAATGTAAATTATAAAGATGAATACAAAGATGGGGAACTAAACAAGCAACTTGTAACAATAACTGCTATTAATGATGCCACAGGGAAAAGAATTAAACTAGAAGGCAATTTGAATGCAGAAAAAGAAAAAGGCTCTAAAATAAGCATGAAAGATATAACTCCATCTGATGCTGCTATTAATAAAGTAGTTACTACTTATATTAATAAATTAAAAATATTATCAAATGAATTAGATAATATGCAAATAAAATGGAGTGCAATGCGAACAAGTCCAGAGTTAATGAAGCAACTCAATGAAATAAAATCTAACATTGATGCTGTATCTAAATCTGGAGATAGTTCAAATATAAAACAAGAGTATGACCAATTAGCATTAGGTGTTAAAAACTTACGGCAAGAAACACAAATACTTGGTAAGGACAAAATGGCATTTGCTGACATTATTTTCAAAACAGGGCAAAGGCTATTGGCATACACAGCTAGTGTAATTTCTATAGGTACTGCTTTAAATAAAATTAGACAAATGATTGCTGATATTCGTGAAATAGATAGAGTGCAGGTTGCTCTTGCTAGGGTTTCCCCAGAACTCGATATCGGTAGCGCGGCTATGGATAGATTCACTAAAAGTGCTTTCGAGGCTGGGAGGCAAATAGGTCGAACAGGCAGCCAAGTAATGGAGGCAGTAACAGAATTTCGCCGTGCAGGATTTGAATTAGAAAGCTCATTTCAAATGGGTAAGGCAGCATTAATGATGACTAATATCAGTAATGGTATAAATAGTATCAGTGAAGCTTCTGGGCAATTAATTGCTGTAATGCGTGGTTTCAATATGGATAGTACAGAAATAATGAATGTATTGGACAGTATTAATGAGGTGAATATACTTGCCTCCTTTCATGGTAACATGATTGAAAAAAGTGGCTATATCGGTGAACTGTATGTTGAATAATTGACAGAATACCGAGGGAAGACTTGTTAGTTCTTTTGATATTCGGGGGAATAATCAAAGGAGAAATATAGTATGAAAGAATCAAGTATATGTGAATTTTGCAACAATATATTTGAAAGTAATGATAAAAGATATAAATATTGTTCTGATAAATGCAAATATTATAATAATAACAAAACATATATATGTATAAATTGCAATAATGAGTTTGATGTTCATAAGAGTAGAAATACTCCAAAATTTTGTGGAATAAAATGTAGAAAAGAATATGGATTAATAAAAAAAATATGTAGAGAATGTGGGAATGATTTTAAAACATCAAAAAAATTAAATCATGGGTACTGTTCTAATGAATGCAGAATTGCAAGAGCAAGCACACCGTATAATTGTGATTATTGCGGCATGGAGTTTATTGCTCCTAGCAAAAAATTACGCGATAATAAAAGTGGAGTTTTTTGTAGTCAAGAATGCTCTCAAAAAGGAAGAACAAAAGGAATATATGTTAAATGTGAATATTGTAGCAAAGATGTTTATAAAATGCAGAGTGATATAATTGATGCAAAATATTATTATTGTAATATTGAATGTAGAGCAAAACATCAAAGTGATAAAGGTTCAATAATGCTTATATGTAAATATTGTAAAAAAGAATATAAGTCTAAAAAATCAAAAAAAGATATTTCTCTATATTGTTCAAAAGAATGTATGGATAAATATCGTTCTGAGTTTTATGTAGGAGAAAATAATCCAAAATATAATCAGAAAAAAGTTAATTGTTCAGAATGCGGGGAAGAATTTACTGTAAAAGCAAGTAAATTATTAAAACAAGATAGATTTTATTGTTCAAAAGATTGTCAGATTAAATATATTCATAATCCAATTAATATTACTGAGAAGCAAATAAATGGAAGAAAAATATTTTTAGAAAAAGCTATTACAAATATAAAAAATACGCTAACAACACCTCATATAGCAATAAATAGTATACTTGACAACGAAAATATAAATTATAAAAATGAGAAGCATATAAAATATTATAGTTTAGATATACATATAATTGACTATAATTTAGCAATAGAGGTTAATGGGGATTTTTGGCATTGTAATCCTATTAAATATATAGAGCCAAAATATAAACAACAAAATAAAGTAATACGCAGCGATAAAGCAAAGCATACATATGTTAAAAACAAATATAGATATGAAATATTATATCTATGGGAAAATGATATAAATAAAAACAAAGATATGTGTAAAATGTTAATATTACATTATATCAAAAACAAAGGTATTATAGACAATTATCATTCATTTAATTATTCTATAAATTTAAATAATGAATTAATATTAAATGAAAATATAATAGTTCCATTCCAAGATAGATAGGTTCTAAATAAAATAACTCCCCCGAATATCAAAAGAACTAATAGGAACCCGTAACGAGTAAGCGGTTATATGAGAGATCATATAATCTATGCCACTCTCTCATTTTATAAATACGATGAGATGAAGATGGACTCTGAGCTATGCTGAAATCAACAATAGGCATAGAAGATGGCAGAAATGACCATCTCATTTGTATTAACTTTTAATACAAGTAGTAACAATATGAAGTAATACTTCTCCAATAAATTTCAGCCAGATTACAGAAGGGCTGCAGAGAGTGTCAGGAACATTGTCACAAACTGGGATGGACATTAGTCAGACGATTGGATTATTAACGGGCGGATATGCATCTCTTAGGAATATTGAAAGTGTGTCTAGCGGACTTGTTATGCTGTCTCAGAGGTTGCGTGGGATAGGTACTGACGGCGAGACAATAGAGGGCATGCTTCCAAAAATCGAAGCCGATTTTCGTAGAATAGCAAATATAGATATAAGAGATTTAAATGGAAACTTACGTAGTACATATGATATTGTGGCTGATATGGCTAGAGTATTCCCTACACTTACAGATATGGAAAGACAATTCTTATCTGAGGCGGCTATTGGTAATCGCCAAGTAAGGGTATTAAATGCAATTTTAGCAAATTGGAATGATGTCGAAAATGCAATAAATAGTGCGAATAATGCGCTTGGATCGGCAGGTCGTGAAAACGCAATATACTTACAGTCATTAGATGGTCGTATCCAACAGCTACGTTCATCATGGCAAGAGTTAGCAAGTGCAGTAATAAGTAGTGATTTTATAAAAGTATTAATATCTGGAATGGATGGTCTTGTAAGAGTATTTAGCGCCTTTGATGGTCTAGGTGGTAAGCTTATAGGAATTCCATTGGTATTAACATCTATTACAGCAGCACTAAAAGCATTTACATTGAGTACGACAGGTAGCAACTTTTTAGGATTTTTCAAATCTATTGGTAGGCTTAAAATCGTGAGCCTTAATACTAGGAGATTGCCGCAAGTGCGCCCTAGCACTTGTACACATGTAGATTTGAATAAAGAGCCTGTATACGCAGTTGCGTAAATTGCGTAAATATAAAAGCAGGTTAGTGTGACGGGGTATATGCTTGGAACTACGACCAATAGTTATAGCTACAACGTAATTGGAAACGATAAGCGTGAATGCTATAAAAATATAACTATTGTGATACTATTGATAGGGGTGCGAGTGTTCGTTCGCATTAAAAGTAGTATTTATATAACGTACAATAAGCAGAACATCTTCATGTATAAAAAGCATGTTGACTTCTCGGAGGGCACCGACCCGTAGGGGAACGACAGCGATATTGTCAATCACCTAACGTATGTCCCAACGTTGATTATTTAATTTATTTATTATTTATCTGTAATTATTGTGGAGTTGCAGATGCTTGTTTATTTATTATAATTATTATATAATACTATGTTGACAATATAGGTATTATAGTATATAATGTATATATTAGTTGGTTTAGAATTATATATTGGCTTGGAGGTGGATTATGAAAAGAAACGCTATTATTTTTATTTTAGTTACGATAGCTGTTATTACTATGTCAACTGGAATATATTTTATAAGTTTTTCAAAAGCATTAAAAGAGGCTAATTTGCTGTATGACAAAGGGTTGTACATAGAAGCATTAAATCGCATTCAAAAGTTTGAAACTATAGGTAGTGATGCTAATAGGATTAAATATGCTGGTTATGCTATGAATTCATTTTTTTGGTATAATGAATATGTTTGTACATCTGGAATTTTATATAATGAACCAAACTATGAAAAAGGATTTATCGCTTTAGTTGGTGGTCTAAAATTAATTGATAATGATAAAATTATGATTATCAAAAGTACATATATAGAAGATAAAATAAAAGCGAAAGATGATGTTCGAAAAGTTTATATTGATGAACTTCATAAAGTTTATGGAGTAAATGAAGATTATGCAATTGAACTTATTGGATTTAATGATTATGAATTGTTTAGAGAATATACGACTCTTGAAAAAAGCGGTAGTATAAATAAAAGATAATTACATTATGCATTTAAGTAGAGTTTTTGCAATTTGTAGCTACATTCGTGTAGCTTTTTTATTTTTATAATAAATAAAGGTGCCACAATCACCTGACCAACAATGAATCTTCCTAGTACTTTAAGCAAATTGTCACATTCTACAAAAGCATTAGAAACATTAGGCAAGTTACAGAATGACTTAGGCATATCTACTGATAAATTAACAGCGAAGCAAGCAAATCAAATGATGGTTAAGGCTGGTCTTGATGCTGCAACAAGAAGACAAATTCTTACTGATTCGGGCCTAATAGCTGTACAAGGGAAAGCAACAGTTTCTACATTTTCGTTAACCGCAGCATTCGATGGTCTGAAAATAGCAATTATGACAAACCCAATTGGTGCGGCTATCACAGCAGCAACAATTGCACTTACTGCATTTTCTGTGATATCAACAAAAGTAAATCATGCACAGCAACAAATGCGCATGGAGGCAGAACAATCTGCGAGAGCATATGCTGACCATAATAAATCACTAGATGATGCTAAGAAAAAAATAACAGAATTAAAAGATGCATTAGATAGTGGTAATTTATCACAGGCAGATGCATATCAAAAACGCAAAGAACTTTTTGGAATTCAATCAGATTTAATTGAAACATATGGCAGAGAAAGTGTTGCTATTAATGCTGTTACTGCTGCTATAAATGGGCAAGTTGATGCATTAGATGCTCTAAGCGAAAGAGAATATAATAGCTTTTTAACAGATCACAATAAAGCAATAGAAGATGCTAAAAAAGTTCGTCAAGAATTACAGAAAACAACTATTTATAGCCATTTAGATGAGAGAATATTGGCACAGCTTACAAAATTTGAAGGCTTGCAGATAAATACTGATCCAACTGGATATAGCACACTTATATTTGATGAAACATTAGAAAACAAGATTAAAATGCTTGAACAGATAAGCGGCGAACTAAGAATTATTCAACAAACTGCAGATGAATCAGACATATCTGCAATTACCCATCTATTAAACATGATTGGACAAAAAACTACAGCTATAAAGTCCACACTTAACGAAACAGAAGCAGTATATAAGCAATATATAGATGGAATGATAATGCATGATGTAAGATACTCCAGGATGCGAGCAGACGTTCTAAGAGCAATGGTTGATTATCAGGAAGCATTATTTAGTGGTGATGATGAAGCAGTAGCCAATGCAGAAAAAGCGATGATTGAAGTCAGAAACAGAATGTTAGAGGCAACTCAAGATGATGCACATGCTCGTTATGCAATGGAAAATATACTTGCCCCTATGAAAGCTGTTATTGCCAATACAGAATTTAAGTTAAACTTTACTGCAAATACAGATGGTATTGCAGATGAAGTAACAAATGCTTTAAGCAAACTAGATGGACTTGATGATCAGGGGATTCTTGCATTGTCAACAGGAATTGGTGAAACGCAAGAGCAGCTTGATGGATATCAAGAATTATTGGGTGTAGCTGAAAAGTATGATATGTCAATACAGAATTTAATTGATACTCTTATTAATTTAGGTCTTGTTCAAGGCGAAGTATTTGATGAATATCTTCCTAGAGTTGCAATAGGTTCGCTTGAAGATTTAAACAAAGAGTTGGACAGGTTAAAATCTGTATATAGTACTGTGTCTAAAGCATTGGAAGAACTCAATGAGAATAACTATATAAGTATATCTACATATCAAGAATTGTTAAGCGCATCTGCTAAATATCTTGGGCATCTTGTTGACGAAAATGGGCAATTAACACTTACAAAAGATTCATTAGATGAGCTTACAAAGGCGCGCATAGACGATTTGGCGATTCAGCAAGCGCAACAGCTTGTAGATATGGCTGCTAGATACCAAGGCGATGCAGATGCCATGGAGAGGCTTGCAGGTACTTACAAAGAGGCTGCTAATGACTATTGGGATTTAATAGATGCACAGATTGCAGATTTAGATGCTGCGCCGCATGTTATAGCTAGTTTACAAGCACAGATTATAGCAATACGTGAGCTTGGAGAAGCTACAAAAGATGGGGTAGGGAAGGGCTTAACTTCTAGTGTTGATTATAATAAAGCAACTACTGATGTTGAAAAATATTTAGAAGCATATCGTAGCGCAACAAATGAAGTTATGAAATCGCATTGGGCTAAAAAGGCAGAGGAATCATTAGGCATTGTAGAAAAGGGTTTGCAAAAAGGAATCCTGTCATTCAATGAATATAAGGAAGCTCAAGATGCACTTGATTCAACTATTTTTGAGCGTGTAAATAAAACATTTTCTACCCTTGAAGGCGAAGCTAATAAAGTAAGTGCCGCATTTAGGGAATTAAAAGAGAATAAACAACTAACTCAAAAAACTGCAAATGATTTAATTGAAGCCGGGTATGCATCAATACTTGTTATTGACGAAGAAACAGGTGCAATTACATTAAGTGCTGATGCGTATAAGGGATTAAAAACTGCTAGACTTAATGATGCAATTGCCGCAGCATCAATTAACAGAGAAAAAATCATATCTGATCTTGAAAAAGAGAAGAATAAGGTTGAGCAACTTAGTGGCGCATATATAAAGTCTGCAAATGTAATGCATGTTGCTATGCGATTATTTTGGAATGCAAGAGTTGCACAAGGAGAAGCGGCATTAGATGAAGCAGAATCGCAATTAGCAGTACTAAAAGGGCTGCAAGGCGAACTAGACAATATTGTTGCTGGCACATATGGTGATAAGTCAAAAGATAGGACAAGTAGCACTGGTGCCGATTATGATGCAAAATATCCTAGAGAATTTCTTGCTGAAGTAGAGAAAATAAATTCTGCAATCTCAATTACCAATAAAGAATTAGATATAATGGATGCCAAGCAAGTTTCTCTTATCGAAAAATTACAAAAGCTTAATGAGCTTGAAGATTTGCATAGGATAAAACTTGAAGAGCAGAATATAGCAATGGATAAGATGGTAGAAAAACGCGACGAAATAATTTCTCAATTAGCCGGGTATAGTTTTGATCCTACTGCTTCAGAAGATGATAAGGCTGCTATATATAATGCTCTTGGTAAGGAAGCGAAGCAACAGGTAAAAGCTTTAGATAAAGATTATCAGGATTTATATAAGTCTATAAGTAAGCTTGATGAAGATAGGATTCAAACAGAGCTAGATATAATTAGGCACAAAGATAGAACTATAAATGCTATTAAAGCCCAATATGAAGCTGAGCGTAAAATATTAGAGGTGGCTCTTGATAGAGCGCAGGCGGCATATGATTATGATAAAGAAATAGCTCTCTATAAAGAATATCAAGATAGTTTAATGGCTGAGAGAGAGCATTATTTACAGTTAGGATTAGCTCTTGACGATGAAAGAATTGCAGAAGCTGAGAAAAAATGGCGTGATTATAGTAGACAAATAGTTAAGGTTATTGGCGAAGCATATGATTATGAACGTGAGAAGTTTGATCGTATAGATAGACGTATAGAGTTCAAGATGTCTATAGTTGATGAAAGCGATGTTGCTAAAAAAGCTGAATTGCTAAATCAACAATATGAAAACAGGAATAAAAAGCTTAGTGTAATTGAGTATCAGTTACAAGATTTATACGCTAGAACTACAGAAGCTGAGCAGGCAACAAGAGAGTTTATATCCGAGCGTGATAAACTACTTAAAAGTTATGAAGATGAGATTAAGGCTATTAAGGCAATATATGATGCTAAGAAGGCTCTTGCGGATAAAGAAATCCAGATGGTTCGCGATCTTAATAAAAAGGTTATGGATGTTATTAAGCAACGATATCAGGATGAGCTTGATCAGATGCAGAAAGTTGCAGATGAAAAGAAGAAGAAACTAGAAGAACAAAAGAAAAATATACAAGATGAATCAAAGAAGCAGATTGAAGCAATAGATGACGAATTGAAAATGTGGCAGAAGCTTTGGAAGGCAGAGGATGACGAGCTAAAGAAAAAGGAGCGCGATAAGCGTAGGCAGCAAGATATAGACGATATATCTGAGATACAAAAACAAATTAACAAATTAATGATCGCGGCTAATACAGGCGATGCAGAGGCTTATAAACATAGGCCATTTGATGTGAACCCTATTGCTCAGGGGTGTGTGGCGTAACTCAAACGCTATGCTAACGGTATCAGTTGTATAAGACTCCCCACAGAAACGTTGCAACGAGATTGTGGGGCTTTTTGTTGTGCAAAAAACAACAAATTGACCATAGACGAAGTAGCTGACTAAGAGACTCTACGGTGCCGAAAGGCATAGCAGAGAATACCGTGCTGTATTTGATTTTAAATGACGATGTGCCTGTAAACCACTCAATTTGGGTGTTTTTTATTTTGCGAAGGAGGTGAAATTAGATGGATTCTATTAATTTCGATGAATTACCATTCAGAATTAAGGCGGGGAAGAGAAACATAAACTGGGCAATGTCAGTAGGGAAAAAGGTAAGTTTTACGTACAAGGGCATTTCAGGCATTTTTGAAATTATTGAGTATTTAGGAAATCAATCAGTAATTGTTAGATATGACGGGAAAGAAAAGGCAATGAGGACTAACAATTTGCTTAAATGTAAGCTCGGTGATTTACTTGGTATGGTATCAAGAGGATATGTATTTAATATTGGTGATACAGTGAAGGACGATAAAAGGGATATAATAATCACAGAAAATGTTCGAATAAAAAAATGTGGTTACAATGTTAAACATGTAAAATTCAAATGCAACAAGTGTTTGTATGAAAGCACATGGGTTCCAGAAGCAAAGATCCTGTCAGAAAAAACTGGATGCCCAGTTTGTGCAAGGAAAAAGACATTGGCAGGATATAACGATATAGCCACAGAAGCGCACTGGATGATAAGCTATTTAGCTAATCATCATGATGCAACAAAATATTCTCCACAATCAAATGCGAGGATATATGTTAAATGCCCAGATTGTGGGGCTTTTAAGGACAAAATGTATCGCATTAGTGAACTATATAATAAGCATTCTATTGGTTGCGGATGCAAAGGAAGCAAAAGCTATCCTGAAAAGTTCATGAAGTCACTACTTACACAATTAAATGTAGAGCATATATGGGGATATAGGGTTGAATGGTTAAAAGGATACAAAGGAAGCAAGCAATCTGCTGAATTTGATTTCTATCTAACACAATTAAAATGTGTTATAGAAATGGATGGAGAACTTGGTCATGGGAAAAAGTCTTTTAGTAAATCAAAAATAACTATAGAAGCCACAAAGGAAAAAGATGACTGGAAGGATGCACAGGCTGAAAAGCACGGAGTAACCGTTATCAGAATAAACTCCGATAGGTCATCAATAGAGTATTTAAAAAATGAAATATTAAATTCTAATTTGTCTAAAATCTTTAATTTATCTTTAATTGACTGGTTACAATGCGGCGAATTTGCTTCGAAGAGTATTATTAAAACAACTTGTGAATACTATGAATCCAACAAACCAATGAGTTTTTACAAAATGGCTAAATATCTAAATTTAGATAAGTCTACCATACGAAAGTATGTGAACATAGGTATTGAAAATGGATGGTGTACAAAAGAAATTCATTTAAAATCAGATGTAGTGTAACGACTAATTCGAGAGGATGTACAGCCGGGGATGAGCTACGGTTGGAAGCGCATTAACTACGCCTTGAGAAAGCGTAGAACATATAGTCTACTCCCACTGTTAAATCAGTGTTAAAGTATGTCGAAAGACAGGGTGTAATGGATCAGCAGAATAGAAGATCTTCAGAAACAATTACGTGACAAGCAATCAAAACTTGCAGAAAGTGATGAGAATGAAGCAAGAGATGCCCAGCGCGAAGCAATCAGAGAAAATCTTAATGCTCAAAAAGAAGCTATTAAGGAAGCGTCAGATGCACAAGCAGAAGCTATTGACAAAGAAATAAAAGGAATTGATGAAGCAGAGGCAGCTAGAAAGAAAGCGCTTGAAGATCAAATGAATAATATCAATTTTCAAGTTAAAGCATTTAACGAGCTAAAACATGGTTTGTCTGAAAGCATGCAAGAGCAGATAAGAGATATGGAAAACAGGTTTGGCGAAGGTATGGGCATAATGGGAAAACATGTCCACAATGAACTTACCAAGGAGTTTGCTATTTTTTCTGCTTCATTAGAAAGTTTTATAAATGGATTAACTGGTGCCGATACAGATTCTTCTGCTACTTTACAGGCTTTATATGAGCATATGGAAAAGCTTAGAGAAGAATATGAAGCTATTAATAATCAGGTTATAGCGCAAAAAGAAGAAGAAAAGCGCAAGGCTGAAGAAGTTAAGGCTAAAGAAATTGAGACAAAAGATGCAATAATAGATAAAACTGAAGAGGTAAAAGATACCACTATTGAAAACTTAGCAGAACAAGGCGAGGCTCAAGATGAATATCATGAAGGTATTATTGAAGGAAGCGATGATGTAAAAGATGTAGTAATTAACAATATTCTAGATATAAAAAATCGAACAGTTGACAACCTAACATTTATGACCGAGTTTACAGATAAGTTTATTGAGTCTCTTCAAAAAGCTGTTGAAGAACTTAACGGTCTTCTTCAAGCTATATCCCAAATTGAAGGGGCAAGTATAACTATTAATACTCCTAATACTGGTGGCGGAATGTTCGGCGGTGGGATGGGAAGTATTGCTTCATTTGCTCAAGGCGGAATTGCTGGTGGTATATCTGGCGGGGCAAGAGGAAGTAGTTCACAGAGTCAAGCTTGGTCACAGGGGAGAGGGGCTTCGATGTCAGCACCTCCCGGTCATGGTTTGGCTTATATAGCAAGTGGTGAAAGGGTATTATCATTACAGCAAACCAAGAGCTATGAGGAACAAGTTCGGCTTATGGGGGAATTTAATCGCAACATGGCAATGATGTTAAACCAAATGTCACCTATGGAGATCGCGCAATGGCAAAAAGGGCAGAATGCTAAGATTAATCAAATGCATTCAGATTTCCAAAAGGCAATGTTCGGCACTCCATTTGCAGCAGCTAATAATATTGCTAATCAGATAAAGGATGGGATGGAAAGCAAGACAAGGAAAGATATGGCTAATATTGGTATGAACAAAATTGACATAAAAATTGATAAGCTGCTTAATGTTGAAGGATCTGTAGATAATAAAAATCTGCAACAGATTATAGATATATCAAGCGCAGTAGCACAAAATATGGTAGATGGCTTAAGGAGCGAAATCCCTAAATTGATGAATCAGCATACCAATTTTAGAGGGTCGCAAGATGGGGTAGGATTTAAGAGATGATTTAGTGTAAATCTAGTATAAATGACGTAATAACAAGGGTAGTATTAACAACTGCCCTTGTTATTATAATCCATGTTTTTCCGTTTAGTATTTAATTAAAATTTCCGATAGTAATTTGTCACACAATATTTCACATTCATAGTTATGGTTTGCATTAAGATGAATAGGGGATGGTGGTTATAAGATGTACGAACTAACCAAAAGCGAGTATGAGATAGTTAATCTTTTATGGACGCACGACCGTCCGTTATCAAGAACTGAAATTATCAATTTATCGCCAAATAGAACATGGAAACCAAATACATTACACCGCTTGCTTAATAGTCTTATAGAAAAAGGAATTGTTTCAGTAGATGGTATTGTTAGAACCGGAGGCAAATTTGGTAGGTGTTATACAACCGAGTTAACACAAGAGGAATTTATTGCATTACAAATGCAAAATGGCATTGCGAATACAAAGAAGCCACCGAATTCATTCCTAAAAGTATTTTCGTCGTTTATCAATACTAAGGATAAGAGCATTAACAAAGAAACCTTAAATGAAATGATGAGAATTCTTGAAGTCAAAATAGAGGAGATTGAATAATGACTATTACTATTTATTCTTTATTGATGTCATTTTTATGGTTTAATATTTTTATTCTGTTAGCATCATTTTTAAGGAGAAAAACATGGGTAATAGTTAAATATAGTGTATTGTCATTGGCATTATTTATGCTGGTGGGGGTCATGCGTATATTCATAGCATTTGAGCTACCTTTTGCTTTTATTATTCGTTCATATGAAGTTTACCCGGCTATACAAGCTGTTTTTATAAAAGATTTACTTGATGGGTTTGGGAGAAATATTATAGTAGGGCCTTTTGAAATTGTTACCAGTCGAGCCGAGATTTATGATTACACTAACATCCCAATACATATTAATTTAATATTTCTTGTGGTATGTATATGGATAATTGGAACAATTGTATTTATTTCAAGATTTATCATATTGCAAAAAGAGCAATACGCGGAAATAAAAAAATTACCAATCGTGGAAGAGAATCGTATTTATAAATTAATGGATGATGTAGCTGGCAATAAATGTAATGGTTATAGTATAAGAATTTATTCTGGAATTGAAACTCCAAAAGTTACAGGATACTTTATGCCAACTATTCTTGTGCCTGATGAATTTTTACTATTAAACGATAAGGATATTAAAAATGTATTACGTCATGAGTGGCAACACTTTCTGAATTATGATTCGTGGGTTAAATTATTAATAAACGTTATTTGTTGCATTTTTTGGTGGAATCCGTTGATTTATTTGCTAAACAAAGATTTAGACCAAACGCTTGAGATTAAATGTGATTTAAAAGTTGTAAAAAAAATGGATGATAACGATAAAAAGGGATATAAGGAATCTCTTGTTAAAATTACTAATCTGATTATTAATAAACGTCCATGTAAATTGAACAATGTTTCTGGATTTACTAATGCAAGTGATTTGCTTTTACAGCGATGTGAAATTATTTCATCTTTTGGTAAGAAAAGGGGGAAATATGGTGGAGTAATATTTTGTACAGTCATTGCATTAATTTACTTTTTATCATTTGCATTTGTTGTGCAACCATATGGGGATCCTCCGGACGATGATTTAATAGAAGCAAATATGTTGCAGAATACATATATTGAAAACTATAATGGTATATATTCAATGTATCATGAAGGAGAATTTTTTAGGCATATATGCGAAGATGAGATGAAAATGTTTTCAAATACAAATATGACAATACCGATAATATATAAGTAGTGACTATCATATGCGCCTAAAGGAGGATGGTTTATTGATTGGTTTAAATAAATAATCCAACATATAAAAAGCTCTGTATTCCGCTTATATACAGAGTTTTTTATATGTTATTATAAATTGCCAAATAATACACGTTTATACTTATTATACTTGTTGACATAGTACTATAGAGTGGTACAATGTTTTATATGAACTAGGCAAGAACCCGGTTTACATTTAGGGTTGTGTGTGCATCACAGGATACACAATTTTACGACGCATGCTACAAATATAAATTTGGAGGTGATACGAATGCCAATTATTGAGCATTTTAAATCAGAATAAGAAAACCCTGCTTTTATCTTGGCGGAAACCAGCAGAGTTATTCTTAGAAGAAAAACAAACATACTTGTATTGGCGCGTCTATGTAGAAATATATCACATATGGATTCTCCTTTCAAGAGGTTTGTAAAATTATCTTAGTTAATTTCGGAATAAAACAACTTAGAAAGTGTATAATCATGGACGGGAAGTGTGTATAACTAATTCAAAGGAGAATGTTATATGGGGAAAATATTATCTACTGATGCGTTGTTTGATTTTGACATTCCAAAACTATGGGATCAATCTTATATGGATTATATTTTATGTAGTCTTGAAGAAATAGCGATGTGTGCATTTTATCTTAATGGAAATGATCAGATGGGTTTAGCTGAGTTTGTTCAATATGAGTTAGACACTACAATCGAAGAATACAATCCTAACGATACATATGAGAAGTGTATTGATGAACTATTTGATTTGATTTGTGGATATAATTATTTTATAGAGACAAATGATTTGTCTGATAATCAGATACGTGTAGTAGTTGATGATGATAAGACAAAGATATTACGTAGTGGCGAAACATTATGTAGCGAAGATTATTATATTTATAAGGTTGAGAATATTGCATAGGATGATAATATTTGAATAGAATGAGCCTTCTATTCAAATTATTTGTAGCTAACAGATATAATTTCAATATTGCTATATGGTTGTTTATACACATAGCGTGTAAATATTAGAAATTATTATACATAAATTACTCAGAAATTTCAGAGGGGTTCTTGCCCCTCTTTTTTATATTTTATTATTTGATTTTTATATTAAAGGCGGTGCTGTTATTAAATGTTTGATTGTGAATGTAATAAAACGTTGTTTGATTCATGTGTTTGTGATTTTTTTATTTTAGATGGGGTTCATTCAAGTGAGATGGGTGTCAATGGATGCCATATAGTATATTCTGAGTCTGCTGATATTACATCCCCTTGGATAGGTGCTAAAGGTATTGTAACTACTAGACTAATTGGGCATGATAATCCTATATTTGTCAAAACAACCAAAGAGAATTTAAGTTTCGTATTAACTTTTAGTTTGTTAAATAATTCATTTGTTCCAGAGGTAAAGAAAAGTTTGGGAAGAGTATTTGGGAAGAGTGTCCCGGTCTCTTTTCAGTTATCAGAAGACCTTACAAAAGTAATAAATGTTGTTCCTACTAATCAAGTTGATATACGACATATTGCTGGATTAAGAGGAGATTTTGCAATAACATTTCAGGCTACTACTCCTAATTGGCTAACACATTCTACTACAAAAGATGGCGCAGAAGTTATAGATAGACTGTATAAGTCTGGTGATGTTATTAGTGTTAATAATTTGAGTAATGTTCAACATTCCGACGGAAGTTACGATTTTTATCCACATTTAACATTTACTGTTAGCTCTGGGCAAGCGACAACAAATATAGCACAGATTATATCAAAAGTATCTACTAATATAATTACTAAAGAAAATGCTGAAATTCTTATAGATAATATAAATCGCAATATTGCTAACGCTTCAAATGGACAATCATTTATATTAGTTCATACTAGTAATAATTTTTTCCCAACCAGAAGCATTATATTTACAGGACTAGAAGTTGGTGAGACAATAGAAATGGATTTTAATTTAAAACATATAAAATCATCTATAGGGAAAAATAGGTTCCCTAACTGGAATAAGGAATGGATGTGGATGCATGGCGGTGTGCGTGATGCAGATAATATAAATAAGTACTTAGTTATTTATGACTCGCATATTATAATTAAATCTCAATATCCTATATATCAATAGAGTAGAGGAGAGGAATTAATATATGATTAATAAATTATTAGAGAATAAATATACATATGAAACAATACTATGCCGCCCTAATAGGGATGAGGTTTGTTTTGTTGTATGTTCTGATTTAAGTTTCCAAAATAGTTTTAGAGAATTTAATGTATTGGATATATCTATAAGTCACTACATTGAAGATGCGTTTGGCAATACTACAAAAAATCCGTGTTGGGATATCATCAAACCAGATTTTTTAATTCATTTATTAGTAAAAGAAAAAAATAAATATGGATATTATACAGTTGTTCATGAGCAATATTTTGTTATTGAAAACCAAGATGATGATGGTAATATTAATGGAAATATAAAAAAATACAAATGCGGAGCATATGAAAAAACTTTTTTTTCAGGAAAGATTCTTGACGGATTTAGAGACAGACATAAGGTATTATATGATCCTAACTGGGAAATTGATGATGGAGAACATGGAGATGGCTTGCACAAAGGAATCCTAAATTATATGTTAGATTATAAATGTTATAATAGTTGGACTGTTAAACATATGGATAGTTCTCTTTTGGGTATAAAGAGGGTATTTGTATTTTCCGATAGCACATTGATTAATGTTGTAAGACATTTAGAAGAATTGTATAAGTGTTTTATTATATTTGACAATGTTAATATGACAATTGCTATATATGAGGCTAAGGTTGGCGCGTTAGGTGAAAACAAAGGGCTAATAATAAGCGATACAAACTATGCTACAAGTATTAATATGAGTTCTAATACTGATGGTGTATGTACACGATTATTTGTTCATGGGAAAAACCAAGCTCATATATCACAATATAATCCAACAGGACAGCGTTATATTGATGATTTTACATTTTTTCTACCGCTTATGAGTGATAGTTTGCGAGAGGCCGTACTATCAATGAAAAGTAAAATCAATAATGAATTAGGATTATTTGATAGTTTGGTTACTCAATTAAATAGTACATCTGAGGGGTCGGCACAATGGGTTAGTATAATGACGCAGATAAGGGCGTTGTGGGAAAGGCTAGAATATAAAAATAATTTTACACAAGAACAATTAAAAGAATTGGCGTTTTTTATTAGAGAGACTTCTGTAACTATTAATGAAATTTCTGATGAAAAGCAATTATATGAATATGGTGTCAGACATTTAAAGACAATTGCATATTTGCCGATAACTATAACTGTTTCATCTCCTGATATATTTGCTATGCCTGACTATAAAGATGATTGGGTTAAGATAACAAAAGTAGGTGATTTTGCGAATCTTTTATATGCTCCATTTGGATTAAATTATCTTGAAATACGTATGACAAGCTATACTCATAATCCTATTGCTAATTCATTATCGCTTACTTTTTCTAATTCAGATGACATAACTACTAGAGGATTATTAGACGCTAGTTGGATTAATACATTTACAGAGATTAGCAACATGGTAAATGCAGAAGCTGACCAGTATAGAGCATTTGATCAAAACAGAGATTCATTGGTTGTTATTGGGATGACGCCAATAAATGCTGGTGGTGGGAATCCAATAACTGCAGGTAATGGTGTGTCAATAAGTGGTAGTGGTGTAATATCACGTTCAACAGATGGTGCTACACAAATGCTTCGTATTGATAACAATGGGCTAGTTGCTGGGTCAGGAGTTGTTATTAATAATAATGGGTTATCTGCTGGTGAAATAAGATTAAATAATAATGGATTGGTAAATTCAACATCAAGGAATAGGATATATATTAGTCCAACAAATATATTTAGACTTACAATTTTAGATTCAGGTGAAAGAGACATAATGTGGGTTGATCCCACAACAGGAAGGTTGCAGATAAATGAAAGTTATGTTGATTATGTATAATATAATTTCAAAAGAACTAGCGAGAAATCCCATTAGCTTTAGCTGATGGGATGAACACCTAACCGAGTGGAACGCCGGGGATAGCCGTAGATACTTCGTGGTAAGCAACACGATTGAACGGAAGCCCACAGATTTTAGACTGTGGGTAGTTCACCAAATTCAATAGGGAAAGATAAGAGTTATTGGGATGCTAAATATAATAAAAAATTTAGGAGGGAATCATGGCAAATTTACCTGATAGTCTAACAGTGTTAAATATAGATTTACAATCAGAAATTGGGCAGAAGTTGGTATTTAAACAATCAGATAGTGGGCACTATTTGAGCATATATTTGTCATATAATGGTACAGCATATAATCTTGAGAATAGCGATTTGTTTTTGTATGTAATAAAACCAGATGGAAAGCCAATGTTTTTAAAATGCGAAATTATAAATGGACAACAGGGTCATGCAGGATTAGAATTGACTGATAATTTATTGGCAGTCGTAGGATGTATTCAAGCTGAATTTAAAATTGTTACATATGATGGTGTTGAAGTTATAAAAAGCAGAACATTTCCGATACAAGTTCTTCCAATGATTTATAATTCTGAAGCAGTAGAAAGCACAAGTGAATTTACTGCATTAGTTGACGCATTAAAAGATGTAAATGATGCTAAGAGCTTAATAGAGAATATATCAGATAGGATTGGATGGCCATATCCTCCAGATGTACCATATCTTACCATATTTGATTGGCTTAGATTATTTGATATGCCAACACTTATAAATTTAATATTATCAAGGGGAGACAAAATAACACTAGATAAGATTTGGAATAAACTTAATCAATCAACAACTATGTTTAAACCACCAGGAAACAATGGACAGACATTCCAATATAAAAAAGTAGATGGTATTGACTATGTTCGTGTTATATGTATTGGCGGAGGTGCTGGGGGGGATGGTGGGCCAGGAAATACAGGGTTGTTGCCTCCTGGCACATATGCATATGCTGGTGCTGGTGGAGGTGCCGGGTATATTAGTGAAGCAATCATTGATATATCACACTTAGCAGCCGGGACTGAAATACCTTGTGCTGTAGGTGGTGGTGGATTAGGTGGTACAGGGGGATTAGGAGCATCTCAATCAACTGTGCTTGGTGGTAATGGTGGTACTGGTGGAACAACATCATTTGGCGAATATCTATCTGCTGCTGGTGGAAGACGTGCTTTGACTGGAAACTTTGGTCATAGTATGTGGCTTATAAATGGGGCAAGTATTCCTGCAAGTGATCTTCCATCATTTATTGGACGTAATGGTTCTTTCCCAGGGCAATTTGGTGCAAATGCTACTATTGGAACTGGGCAACCAATGGTATCGAATGGTAGTGGCGGATATAGTCAAGTAAAGGTATCACAAGATGGAAGTCCTGCTTCAACTGGTAATATGGGTAGAGGCGAAGGCGGATACGGATATGGTGCTGGCGGTGGCGGCGGCGGAGGTGCTGACCAAAATAGTTCTGGTTCTGCTGGAGACGGTGGGGCAGGTGGTAGAGGTGCGCCGGGATTAATAATAATTCAACCAGCTTAATACTAAAAATTAATAAGGGGGAATTTATATGAAAGTTGCATTTATATATAATGGAGAAGTGTATAATATTACTCAATATAATACACTAGATGAAGTACCGCCTCATCCGCCAAGTGATATATATGTAGAAGTTGATGGCAATGTAGAAGAGGGTTGGGAATATGATTTTAACATAGGCAAAGCTGTTCAGCCATTGCCACAGATAGATTATATTATGCCAATAGAGACAGCGCGGGATGTAATTTCTGCGCTGTCATTTTGTATTAAAATACCATATTTAACTGAGTCAGATGCAAAAGTTGCAATTTTGCGTTCAATTAGAGTAGCACCGTCTAAATATATTAAAGGATTTTGGAAGACAAATGAATTTGTTGATATAGGATATACTAGGATATATGGGGGGATAGAATATATTTGTAAACATGCATGCATTACAGAAGATTATCCTAATGAATTATGGGATATTCATAAAACAATTAATGATAATATATTAGAATGGGATATTAATGAAACAATAGCAATTGATGATATAAGAACGAATTGCGGAATAATATACAAATGCAAAGTTGCACATATTGCAAAAGAAGGATGGGAACCGAATAAAATGCCTTCATTATGGGATGTTATATAATTATATAGAAATGTGGTGGTTAAATGGCATATCCGGTAGATATGCAATTTCAACAAATAATTAATGGAGAAATTTCAATAGGAGAACTAGGGCCTATTTTTAATAGAATACCAGATACGAGTAAAACACTTCATATGATTAAATTTGTAGTTGACTCATCTGGTTCTATTTCAAAATATACTCAAACAATGTTGAATATAATGGCTACATTCAGAGCGTCAATGATTCTACATCCAGTTGGTAGGCATAATATACGGATATCTCGTTCTGACTTTCATCAACATGTTACAGATGTTACAATGACAATAGGAAGTAGATATGCAAACCGTAGTAGATATATTAATCGTGATGCATTATATGGATATGTAGAACCATTGCATTTTAAAGCAACAGTAGAGCCTAGTGTAATGACATCATTATATGATGCAATATTAAAGTCTTCTGACAATCTAAGAGCGCAACATGAATATTTAACAGGATTAGGATTTAGTGTTGCATCATATCTTATTGTATTGTCAGACTTTAATAATAATATAAATTCACATAAAATGATGGATGCAATAAATTGTGTTGGTTCATTAAACTCTGATGGATATAAAACTATAGCAATATTTTTAGGTGATAAGCCTAATTTTGATATTAGAGATATTACAATTAAACAAACAGATTATATCCCAAGTAATACATATGTATGTGTTATTGGGCGTGGTGGGAATATAATTGTAAGAAAAAATCATTTTGTTGGTGGAAGAAATGTATATGATGAGAAAGATTATACAATTGACTATGATATTGTAACATCTGCAAGAGAAGCTGCTATAGAATTCAATGGTATATTCAAATTAGCACCAAATGCTATTAGATATGATTTGATAACACAAGAGTATCCATGGGTTTTTTGGATAGATTTAGCGGGAGTATTATATGGACAATATGGATATGATATATCAACACGCATTAGTTTAGCAAGTGGCATTGTAAAGCTATCAGCTTGCCGTGGGTGGAATAGTTTAGAGTATCTTGAACGTGATATGGGGTTAATTATAGCATATGTTAAAACAGACGGTAGTGTTGCTTATAGACAGCTAGTAGGAACTGCGTCTGGTAATGAAATATGGTATCCAGAGCAAGTTATAAGTGAAGCAGGAGTCGGAAATACGTATATTAATGTACATAGATTAAATGATTATCGTATGGGATTTGCTGTAACTGGTTGTAATAAACTATTTGTTTCTGAGCGCGTACTAATAGGGCAGGCTATTAAGCCGGGATTTACATCTATTTCTGCAAAAGTTATTGGTGGAGCAAATTTTGCAATGACAAAAGATACAGATGATACATTTGATATTGAAAGTATTTCATGGTTATCAAATAATTCTGTAAAAATAAAAGGGAATTATCCTATATCATTTTCACAAACAATTAATAGAAATAATCCTGAAAGAGATATAATAGTTATACAAGGTGGCAAATATGTTCCAATTTCTAATATATATGTATCTGGTAGCGAACTAATTATAGAGTTTTTTACAGCAATATCACCAAATGCTTCTATTACATTTCAAGCGACACAATTTACAACACTTCAATATAATACTATTACAGGAAGTCCACTATGGCATACAAATCAAATAACAATGCCTGGGAATGCATTGAAAAAGATTGAAAATAATATATTAAATATTTATTCTATTATTACATTTGATTTTGCAGAAGTAGAATCTAATATTAATGATAATACAATTGAAAGTATGAACTTAGGAATGTTTGCAGATGCTATATCATTTAATTTATATGATATGGTACAAATAGAAAATAGTAATACAATAGAACAGAATGATGTTAGTATAAGTGGGAATGTTGCAATATTTGATTTTGTACAAACAGGAATATCGCCTGTATAATTGGAGGGTTTTATGTCTAATATAAGCATAAATACAGCAGTAAGTATAAGAAATAGTTTTGAGTTTAAACTAACAAACAGTAAAACAGGAGTAGTTAAAGAGTATAAAAGTTATAATACAGTTCTTGATTCATTTTTAAATTGGATTAGAATAGGCGGAACAAATTTTATTGCAGCAATGGAACTTGGGAATGGAACAGGAACAACTTCATCTAGCAATACATCTTTATTTAATAGTATTGGTAATAAAGGTGTGCTTAGAGAACTTGGGGAAATTAATAGAAGTGGTAATATAGCAACTGCTTCTGCAAAATATACAATTGAACTAAATGAGAATGAAGCAAATGGGAATATAACAGAAGTTGGACTTTGTTTAAATACAATTTGGAGTCCTACTTTTACTCCAGGAAGTGGCGGAACGCTTGTAACACATTCGCTTATTACTGATGGTTCAGGAAATCCAATTACAATAGTAAAAAATGATTCTGAATTATTAACAATAGTTGCTACTGTTAATGCAGTAATAACATTTGACGAGACTAATATAGAATTCCCACAAAACTTTAGACCAGCTAATGGAGATAAATTAGGGTGGCTTAATAGTACAGAGCAATGGATTATGACTAGAGCAGTTGGGTTCAATAATTCAAATATATCTGGAAGTAATACGCCATTGAGTATTAGTCAAGTTAGCAAGTTTATTGGAACTAATACAAATACAATACGTATAGATAGCGCAACTATTAATAGGGATTCAACAAGTATTAGATTATCTAATTCTATATTGTCATCTCAATTTAATTTGCCTTCTGGAACTCCGCGATTAATTAAGTCTCTTGTATATGAAACATTTGGGAATATTAACTTCCCAAATTCAGCTATATTCCCTGCAAGACAAATAGAATTAACATTAGGAAATGGGAATGGATTTTATACAGACTTTAATTCTCAATTTCCAGAAGTAATGGCTACAAGTGAAGAAATATATGTTGATGGAATTTTACAACCATCTTCTAATTATGAGTTTAGTGGGAAAAATTATAATCTTGAACAAGCCTGGGAAAGCAGGGATACAAAATATGTTGATTTTGAAGGCATTAGTGGAATAACATTTGGTGTTGCTATTGGTCATGTTTGGGCTATGTTTTCTGGTTTTACAAGAGGCGTAGCTTATGGATATAATATTGAAAGTGGTGCAATACTTCCATATGACTTTATTACATCACAGACAATAAATACATTTAAGAATAATATGGGAGTAACAAATAATTGCAATTTATCATTGGAGTATTCTGTTGATGATAAAGAAACATGGATATCTGCAGCTACATTAACAAATATGATACAAGAGGTAACATTCTCACCTATATCTGCTCGTTATTGGAGAATAGTATTTTTAAATCCAGGCAGTCTTCCAGCTGGTATGCCAGAACAAGGTGGTTATGCAATGTTTGGGAATGTAAGACCAACAGTAAAGTTTAATGTTGGTTCAATACCTATAGATGGGGCTGTTATAACTGTTAAAGCATATACTGAGTATCCATATAAGACAGCTAATACAAGATTTGATTTAGCATGTGATTTTATTATAAATCAGTCATAGAAATAGTAATATATAAGGATGATAATTTATGAATTTTAATATTGAAAAAGTAATTAATTTAAATACGCAAACACCTGATACTGTAGATGAAATTAAATTTGGACACGATACTAATAATGCATTAATACAATACTATAAAGATAATAATAAAATATACAATAATCGTATGTTCCCTGATAGTGGTATTTATGATGATTTGCAAATTACTAGATGCCAACCAAGGTTGACTAATAGTGAAGTATCTGGATTTGGAGTAAAATCAAACCCTTTAATCGGGGGGTTTGGATTTTGGACAAATAGCTCTAAAGACGATGCTGAGATTATTATACCAATAAATTCAATTCCAGTTACACCACCATTATATGTGTATGAAAGAGTGCATCAACCGATGAGAAGTAATGCCTCTCCTTTCCCACTTAATACATATGCATCGTCTGTATTAATTGAAAATCCAGCGTATCCATATGAAGCGTGGTTTTCATTTAATGGGGCTACACCTGAGACAGCAACTTTATATAATGATGGATGGGCATGTAGAACGCACTGGCCTGGAGTACCTAATAATGAATGGATTAATATCGACTTGGGAGTAGGTAATGCAAAGTATGTTGATGCAATTGCTATTTCAAATAGATTACGTATAAAAGATATACATTATGATAATAGAATATCTTGGCATATACCAGTAGACTTTACATTTGTGGGAAGTAATCATTTTCAACCTGATTTACTTCCTGAAAGCTGGGTATTATTGCATACTGTTAAAGGAAGACAGGTTATACATGATATTGATAGAACAGTATATAGACTTGATAATCCTGGAACTTATAGGCATTATAGAATGATAATAACTCTTGGACAGTTAAATGCACATTCTGTGCAGGTTGGACAGATTGAGTTATTAAGAGAAGTTGGAATTATGTAGTATAAATAATATAATTTATATAAGATAAAAGCCCACTCAACTAGTATGAGTGGGCTTTTAATTATTTAGTTTATAATATATATTTTTAGTTAGTTTAATCTGTACACATCAAATAATTATTACAAGAACAACAAATACCATCACAATTATTATCTGTATCTGTATCTGTATCTGCATCTGAATATTCATCTTCTTTATCTTCATCTTTTTTATCTAAATCTAAAGCTAAATAATTAAAATCATAATAATCATAACTTAAAACGTCAAATTTATATTTAAAAGGTTGCTGCAAGTTATCATCTTCTATATAGTGTATTCCATATTTATTTAATAGAGCATTAATTTGATCAGGTGATTTAAGCTTATCAATTTTGAGAATGATTTTATCTATTTGCTTGTCTGTCATAGTATCAGGAAATCCAAGTGTATGAGTCTTATTATATACACGCTTTTCTGTGATATCTACACTAATTGTTTTCATAGTTATATATACTCCTTAATATTTTTTTTATTTTATTACGATATTAATTATTATGTGAATAATTAATAACAGCATGCCCCAAATTTACCACTTCATCTTCTTCTTCATAGTCGCCTTCTAGCATAACTTCTTCATAATCATTTAACTCAAAACTTATTTTATCAGCATATGGCAAATTATTTGCAATTGTTGACAAAAGACTAATACCATGTTTGCTAAATAATTCTGTAATTTCTACTAAAGATTCTTTTTTATCAATTTTTTTAAGTACTTTATCTAATTTTTTATCAGACATATCATCTGGTATAATAATTGTATGTGTTTTAAAAAGATGTTTTGATTCTGTAACATTTACCTTCATTGTTTTCATATTATAATAACACTCCTATTATGTTGTATTTTTTAATATTATTTATTTATTTATTTATTTATTTATTTATTTTAAAATATCTATTAATTAATATTTATGCATATAATTGCCACACATTATTTATTATTAAAATACTCATGTACAAAGATAATATTTTCTTCATCTGCAATAGCGATTCCAATTTTTATAAACATATCTAATTTATTATTGTTTTCTTCTTTATTCTTTATTTCTGTTACCCTTAAATCATCAATAAATATAAAAACTTCATAACTAAGGCTGTCACTGATATTATTTGTAATATTAATTGATTTTATAACATTCATAATATTATTTTTTAATTTTATATACCACTTGTTACATATATTGCATAATACATCTTGATCTAAAATAAATTCAAATATATCATTCTGTATATTATCTATTTTAAACCATTCACATGGTACACAGATTTTACGTGGCCTGTTTTTTTTATTAGCTATAAATTCATTTCTATCCGATATCTTATCTTCCCAAAGATATCCAAATTTAATATTAAAATTAGTAAAATCATAATCTTTATTTATTAATTCATACAGCATGTTGATAAAACAATCCGCAATTTCATTAAACAATTCATTTCTTTTTTTTAAAATATCTGATTTAACAATCATTATATTTCTCCTTTTTTAATATACAAATACTGGAATACCATTTTCAATGTCTGAAATAAATGCCCAATATGTATATTTGCTAATTTCATCATTTTTATATTGTCGTAATTGTAATTGGTCTGTTTTTACTGAAACTATTACCGCACATTCTTCTCTTATAGTTGTTTCTTCTGTAGCAGCTTTAGTGATTAAGAAGTTCTTTTCAACTGTTATCTTAATAACATCACCAGTATTATATTTTTCAGTTTTTTTGTATGGCATAAATTTAGATTTCTGTGTATGCCTGCTATGCTTACGACGGGTTTTTTCACTCATGACGAAAATAGAATCGTTTAATATATATTCATCAATACGCATTATGCGGCTCCTTTTATGTAATATTATTAATATTTTTCATATGATCCATCTTGATATAATTGAAATGTATCGCCATTTGTGGTACTAAATGATATTGTTACAAGATCTTCAACGCATCCGCTATCAATGTCATACCAAAAGTCATTTATAGAAGACACATTGCTAACTAGTGTTGTAAAAACATTGTCAATATCTAAATCAAAATCAATATGTATAAGTTGCCCGTTTTCAATTATAACTGATTCAATCCCAAATTCTTCAATAGCCAATTGTAGTAGCTTAACATGAGGTGTCATATCGTAACATCTATCAAAGAATTTACTAGAATTTTCATCAATTATTTTTCGTATTTTTTTCTTAACACGTTTTACTTGCTCTCCATACGCTGCCTCGTATTTAATTAAAATTTCAGCAAAGAACCATGCAACCCCATCAGTTGATACATTAATCATAATTGATTCTTGGTCATTATGTTTCCCGCGAAAATCTGCTGTAACAACATGTGCAAATTTGAAACAAAAATCATTTAACAACATATTTCCAATAGCATCAATCATTGCTATTCTTTCTTGTTCATGTATATCAAATATATCAGATTGACAATATTTATTATGGTCACATTTATTAAAATTCATATTAGATACTCCTGTTCTTTGTCTTCACAAAGTTCAATTGTTGGGATAGTAACGCTATTAATAAATTCATAATCATTTAATTCAAATGATATGACGGAGGAAGGATGTGATGGGATTTCAGTATTAAGTATTTTAATGTTATGTTTTTCAAATAGTTCATTAATTTCATTTATAGAATTCTTTTTTCTGATTTTACGAAGAATTTTATCAAGCTTATCATTTGAAATGTCATCTGGAACAGAAATTTTATAAGTGGTAAAATAAGCAGGTGTTTCAGTTATATTCACATTTACAAGTTTCATATTAAATCCCCCTATGGATTATGTTAATTATTCTTTGAAGTTTATAAATTCTTCCATAATTGAAACAACATTTCTACTGTATCCTGATGTATATAATCCTTTGTTAAAGTATTTATTTCTTGCACCTGTTGGCCCATATCTATATGAAGTTAGTGCCATATGTATATCACTAACGTTATCATAGTATTGTTTATAAATTATTATTCCAGCTAATATATTTTGTTGTGGTTCAAGTATATTAGTTATATTATAGTCAGTTCTAAGCCATTCGTGATTAATTATATTTATTTGCATAAGCCCATAATTACGATTTGATATAACATCTTCTTTAAATTCACTTTCTACCATCATAATTGCAAATATTAGTTCATGAGGAATTTCATATTGTTTGCTAGTAATAATTGTATAATATTGCAAATCATACGACAGAGGAATGTCAAGTAATATTATTGGAATATGCTCTACATAATCTGGATTATTTATGTAGAGTTGGTTTGCCATTATTTGACTTGGCGGCATATCTTGTTTTAAATTTAGTACTACTGCTTCATCTGCATATACATGTATATCCATTGCGTTATTTGGACTACATGCGCTGGCGTAGATAATGTGTGAAAAATTCAAAACAAAAACTATACCAAGAAAGAAAAGAAATTTGCTTAACCTACGCCTCATTAAACTATTTAAGTATATCATATAATAAAATCTCCTTTGTTAATTTATTTGTTAATTTATTTATGATAATGATGTATATGAACATCCACAGTATGGACAACCATACCAAACTTCATACGGAGGGGAGGATAGGTCATGCCTCTCCTCATATCTTTTTAAATCATCTTCATAAAATTCATGATAACATTCACAACATTTTAATTTTTGCATTGTTACTTTCCACTACTTCCAAGCATGCCTTCTCCACGCTCAGACTTAATAGATAGAACTTCATTAAAAGATAATTCTTTAATTAAGACTTGTGGTACTTCTTCTATAGCAAATTGACAAATTGCTTTACTATATGGAACATATAATTCACATGAAGTTTGATTATAATCTATATGATTTTTAGATATAATAATTGGATTAACAGTTGTATTATATAATGCTACAAACCATTCCCCCCTAAAGCCTGAATCTATTTGTCCAGCAACTACAATTAGCTTTGATTTTGTATTACTACCACGCTCACGAAGTCCAATTCTATATTTTGATGAAAATGCGCTACATATCCCAGTTGGTATTAGTTTAATAGAATTAGGATTTATAACAACTTGATCTTCATCAAAACATGCATATATATCAAAACAGCCATCTTCTAGTCTTTTGGTTGGGATAATTGCATTATTATTAATTTTTGCAAATTTAATAATATCTTGTGAATTTATTTCTTCTTGATCTGATTTATCCCCATTACTGCACATATTAAAAATATCGCTAAAAAAATTATTTGTATCACTCATATTATCATCCTTTTTATTTTATATTAATTAATTATTTAATAATCAAGTAAAATAATACTATTAGAATCTAAACTTCTTTGAACATCAATTATTCTTTGATTAGAACTGCCTCTAAACGCAGTATTAAAACTTCTAAGCTTATCTTCATATCTTCCATCTACTAATACATCAACTACACTTAAAAGGCTATATCTAGCGTCATGGTATCGTATAATTTCTTCATATGCGAACCCAGTATAACACCATATTGTTTTTTTAGAATTTTGCTTAATCATACAAGCAAGATTATAAAATGCGTCCGGCTGATACATTGGATCGCCACCTGTGAATGTCACATTTGTAAAAGTATTAGATATTATTTCATCATAAACTTCTTGTATTGTCATTAATTTGCCATTATCAATATTCCAAGTTTCAGGATTGTGGCAGTTGCGGCACTTATGACCGCAACCAGCACAATATACAGCAGTTCTAAATCCAACACCATCAACAATAGTATCATGTATAATAGACATTATTGAGATATTATTAGATGCATTGTTATACATAATTTTACTTTTCATATTATTCTACTTTTATTGTTTCATAAAGCCCGCAATCACATTCTCCAAGCAATCTATTTGATATCATATATCTAAAATTTTCACATATACATTTAGTTGTTTTATTTTTTATTAATGAACATGGACAGTAACCATCATTATTAATTACTTTTTGTAATAAATCTTCAGTATTTGGTTTCTGTTTAACTTGAATTTTTATTTCCATACATTAAACTGCTTCCTTTCTTATGAAATTTTAACTGCATATTGATTATATGAATAAAGCTTAACACCTAGCAACTCATTATAATAAGATAGCTGATTTGGGATATATCTACCATATTTTACTATGATATTATCATATTGTATTAATGTACAAATTCTATTACTTAATTCTAATTCTTCGTATCCAGTATATATAATAATAGTATCATTTGTTTTTTCTCTAAATGCATTTATTAATAATACCATATCATCAAATGAATCAAATGGCTCTAACCCTCCAAATACAATAGCTGATGTTATTGGATTTAATATATACAAATCAACTAAAGCATTAATATCTATATGTATATCAGGGTCAGATAGGAGTGTGTTGTTATGACACACCCCTATACCACATTTCATTGAACATTTTGGGAATGCAATAAGCATTGATGGGAATTTATAATTATAAAAGTCTTCATTTACAATTTGCTTTATTATCATTTTATGTTTAACTGCTTCCTATCTTTAAATTCTGATTTTTTACCAGGATTAAAAAAGTTAACATTCCTAAGATAGCCAGTTATTTTTTGGTACAATTCTAATTTGCTTCCACACTCAGGACATGAATTTAGTAATTCATTTATGTGCATATGTTGTGGACAATATCTATTTAATGGAGCTAAATCAACATATGGAACTTTATACTTTTCGCAAACAGTTTTTATGATATGTTTGGCATTATCACCAGATATAGCACCATCAAGATATATATGTACAACTGTACCACCAGTATATTGAACCTGTAGGTCGTTTTGGTGATCAAACAACTGCTTTATACTTTCTACTTTTTCAACTGGAATATGGCATGAATTTGTATAATAGTAAGCACCATTTGACCCACATACTATTATATCGTCAAATTCTTCTTTATCTCTTGTTGCAAGTCTATAGCATGTAGATTCTGCTGGCGTGGCTTCATATGAATAAAGATTTCCAGTTTCTTCTTGGAATTTTACAAGTTTATTTCTTATATATTCTCCTACTTCTAATGCGAATTTTTTTCCTTGTTCTGATAGAATGTCTATACCTTCTCCAAAGAAATTCTCGCACATTTCATTTTTGCCTACTTCCCCAATAACGCTAAAGTAGTTTTTGAAATTACCAACATATGTTGTAAATGCTGGTGTCATATTTGTTTTTATAATATTTTCTTCTAGCCAATTTCTTTTTATTTCAAGAGAGTCTTTTGCAATAACTAAGACTTTATTTAATTCTTTGAAGAATCTGTTTTTATTTCCTGCTGTTAAATAAGCAATTCTTGGCAGATTGATTGTAACAACTCCAATTGCACCTGTAGCATCTCCGCTTCCAAACAAACCACCATTACGTTTTGATAAATCTGCTAAGTTAAGAGAAAGCCTACAGCACATACTGCGAATATCGGTCATGTCTAATTCGCTATTTACAAAGTTTGCAAAATATGGATACCCATATTTACCAGCCATTTCCCATAACAAGTTGTTATTAGGATTATCCCAGTCAAACCTATTATGGATATTATATGTTGGTATTGGATATGCAAATGGTTTTCCATTAGCATCACCTTGTATCATTATTTCAAAGAATGCAAGATTTATCATATCCATTTCTTTTTGGCATTCTTTATATGTAAAAGACTGTGATTCATTATATATAATAGCATTTTCATTTAATCTTTCTTCATCTGGAGTTAAATCAAATGTTATATTTGTAAAAGCTGGTTCTGCACCCATTCTACTATTAGAATTTATACTAAAAACAAAGTTTTGCATCTCTTGCTTAACTTCATCATATGATAAATTATCAACTTTTACAAATGGTGCAAGCAGTGTATCAAATGAATTATATGCTACTGCACCAGCTATTTCATTTTGATAAATAGTTGTTAAATTTGCGATTTGGTTTAATATTGAACCAAAGTGTTTAGCAGGGTCAGATGTAGGTACATTATCTAATCCTTGTACAGCCATTGAAATTATATTGCTTAATGAATATCCACTGCAATATCCAGATAATGAATTAAGGTCATGAATATGAATTTTCCCATTTAAGTATGCTTGTGTAATTCTTTTAGGATAAACTTCTCTAAGCCAATAATCTTTTGATACTTCCCCGGAAATATATTTATTTAGCCCTCCAAAACTTGGTGGAGCATTAGAATTTTCACTTACCCTCCAATCTGTTTTATTTAAGTATCCTTCTATAAGCTTTTTGCTATCAATCATAAATAATGTTCCTTTCTTATGTCAGTTATTTGTTAGTTAATTAGTTAATTAGTTAATTAATTAGTTAGTTAGTTAGTTAGTTAGTTAGTTAGTTAGTTAGTTAGTATACTATCTATAAATTTAATTGCATTTCCGTAATTCATTATTTCTCCATTAACATCTAAGATTGGAACAGTTGTTATACCAATTTCAATCATTTTATCAACATTATTTATTTCTGTATATTCAATATCATTTGCATCAAGTTTTGTCTTTAATATAATACAACGAGGACAATTATTTGTATATAAAATTAATTTATTATGTTTATTCAATTTAAATCATCCTTTTATATTTAATAAACGTTGAACTATTTTTAATTTAACTTCATTTTCTAGTTCTTCAATATTTTTAGCACTCAAATATATATCAAAATTAAAATCATCAAGTGATGTTTCGCTACGATGAGCCTTTTGTTTTTCGCTTAAATCATTATCAAATCCTTGTCGTTCAACGTGTACTGTTACTATATTGTATCTTTCTTCAATGCAGCGTGTATATTCATTTGGAAAACGCAAATCAGATATTAATATGTAGTCATAATCATCATTAAAAATCTTAGCAATATTTATAACTGAATCAACCCAAAAGTCTGGGAATCTATCACGTACTTTCTCTGTTCCTATAATTTGCCATTTTGTTCTAGTTTCATCTGTCCTATTAAATATTCCTTTAGCTAAATCTTCTGGTGATTTATCAATAGGCTGGTCTTGATATAAAGCAGTGATAAATTTTACATAATCTGCAAAGTTTATCTCTAATACTCTTTTATTATTAGCAGCAAGTATTTCCTTTGAAATTTTTGATGCAGCACCCTTTCCGCATCTTGCAGAGCCAGAAAAAGTTATTATTGCAGGTTTTTTATTTGTTTGTGTTTGTGATATATTATTTATATCTTGAATATCATTGACATTAATTCCTTTATCATCTATGTACTCATCTGCAGAAACTTTTCTAAGTAAATGCTTATAAGACAAGAATTCTTCTTGACAATATTCATTTACATAGTCAATAGGAATATTTTGCTCTTTACACCAATTTACAGCCTCTGTTAGATATGCTCTTTCTGGCAAATCTTCACGACAAGTCCAGAGTACATTTACTCCTCCAAGCTCTTTATTTTTTCTTATGTAATTTATTACTCGTTGATGTTTTTCTTCTATTATTCCAATCTCAGGGAATGCAATTGTACATAATGTTCCATCGAAATCGCATGCAATTGTTTTAGGACTCATTAACGATTCCTCCGCATATCAACTCTTTTGCCATAGGCAGAGTTTCTATCCAATCACACACAACACCCCAATCATTAATAAGACGATGACTTTTTCTCTGTGAAAAGATATTTCTCAAACAACGATAATTTGTAATCATCCCGGCTGTTATCTCGAAACCAGATGGAGTATTATAAAGTAATTTTAAATACGCTTCTTTTTTCTTTTCTGGATATATATTTCCATCTATTGCATTATATGTTTTTTGTAGTCCAGATACTGTTCTCATGATACTATTTTCTACATATTTATTACAGCAGTAACCAATTGGCATTTTTGATATACGGTGCATTGTACTCATTGATGAAACAAAATTTAAAAATTTATATCGCTCTGCTTCTACCCATGCCTTATTAGATAGTGTAATATCAAATGCCACTGTAATTCCAGTTAGGAATTGTTCATGCCCACCTCCTTTCATATTAGCAAGCTTAATAGCTCTTTTGATATGTTTTTGTGTAACATCATCAATATATGTAACTGAATTAATAGCTATTTGAATCTTTGATACTGCATCATTAAACTCATTTTCAGTTGGAGCAACTTCTAACATTGGATATCCACTACGATAAATACTTTCTGCCAGACCATATATATTTACATTTGAAATACTTGCCATAATATAATACACACCTTCTATTCTAATTTTATTATATACATTATTTTGATAGTATTATTTATTTATTTATTTATTTATTTATTTATTTATTTATTTATTTAATATATCTTTAAATTCTGGCATACTTTTTAATTTATCATAAATAGTTGGATGGCAATATAAGATATTATTAATTTTATCTAAATATGATAAATCAGTATTATCAAATATATGAGATTGTATTATTTTACACCCATATATTTTAGCCCATTTTTTATTAATACGCTTTTTCTTATGTTTTCTTAATTGTATTTTTGTTGTATTATATGGTACTGCTATAACTTTAATTCCAAACATATTGTTGTTAATATTAATACCTCAAATCTATACTAAATATCACTTTTATATTTATCTTCAGCTATTCTTTTGCATCCATAACAAGGACAACCAAAGCCATATAAAGCTTCAGATACATCATATTTACTTTCATGAATACATCCATCACAGTCTTTAGTTCTATCACACCATATAAGTTTTTTTCTATTTAAATCATCTGTTATTATATCTAATTCTGTTTTGGGACAATATATTTCTATAATGTTGAAATTGTCATCAGCCTTATTTGTCAAGTCGAAATTATACATACTACAATCTATTAATCCAAAATCAGATACAAGAACCCATGTGTTTAAAGTTATAGGATGGTTAGTACCATAGTTTTCTAATACCATCCATTTATTTTTGTTTTTAGTTATAACAAACATTCCAGATTTTAATTTATTTTTATTCATTTATATCTATCCCCTATCCACTATTATATTGTAAAACTCATTGCATTATTAATTTGCATCTGCATAATATAATCAGCAAGAGTTTCTTTATTTTTATCATTTAATCCATCGAATAGCTTATTCATTTTAGATATATTGTCATTATAATCTGTGAAATTAATAATTTTTTGCTCTTTTAATATGCATATATTTTTATTATATTTAACAAATTTTTCTGCTAGTTTAATTAATTCATTATTGGTTTTATTATTTTTATTAATATTAGTATTGCTACCCATTTCCACAGTCCATTCAGTTTTTTTTGTTGTTTATTTTTATTTTTGAAGTATTTAATTTTAATAGAATGATTCTTCTATTAAAATACTGTTTTATGCCATATCAACACGCATAGTTTTACCTTTGAATAAATCCTTTAATACTCGTGGACAATACTCTCTATTCTTATTACTTTCTTTTAATTTATATAAATGCTCATGTGTAGTATCATTTTTACTGATCATATCAAGTATTTTCATTTCTGTTTTTATTTTATCTCTCTTTATACGATATTCGCCTAAAAGCTTAAATAGCGAATAGCCTTCTGATGCATTGTATTTATATAGTTGTGCATAATGTTCTATATCACATATTGCACCTTCACATTCATTTAACATAACAGGTAAATTTGAACGGTAGGATTCAATATCATATCTAAATTTCTCTTCTTGTCGTAATTTCTCTTCCCAGTCAAAGTCAAGAGAGTTAAATGGAGTGTCTATTATCAAGTCAAATAATATAGATTTATCTTTGTCATTATGATTATTTGTTTCTTTGATATTATATTTTAATACTTCATACTTGCATCTTAATGTTTTTTTTATTTTATTATTAATAAATTGCTGCGCTTCTCCATCATCAAATTTTGTGGCTTTTGTTATATCTCTTGTTGGTTTATATCCATTTTCTTTGTTATATCTATATACATAGCCACCACTATCTATTAACTGAATTACTTCTATTATAATCACCTGCCTAATTACTTTTAATAAATAGAAACCATAATTTTTAATTTCTTACACTTTTTAAAACATAACCCATTTCTTATTAATATATTATAATGTTAATATATTATATATTATCATAGAGAAATAATAAAGTCAAGTATTATACTAATTTTAATATTTTCTTAAATATATACCCTCGTTCATATTGTTGTTTATTTTTCTCTCCGTGCATACCTACTACTATAGCCCTTTCATTAGTAATGCTTAATATAATACCTTTGTCAAATAATCTATTATGTGTGCATACAATAACATTATCACCACAAGATAAAATATTGCCTAAATAGTCTCTTGGTTTATTATCTTTTATTATATTAGTATTATATTCATTTTTTGCATCAATATAATTATCATCTTTATCTTCAAAATATTGCTTTCCACAAGTTGTACATAGATTCAATATATCTGAACATTTAAAACATATATTAGACTTATTGCCATAAGATGTTGGTAATTTCTTATAACACACATGAAACTAGCTTTATTCCTTTAGCATATGGTTTTATTGAACATAATTTACATAGCATAATATCACTCTTTCTTATATAATTGATTGCTGATTTATTAATTTATATAAACCAGCAGTCAATTATATTTAATTAATTCTTAATTATTACTATTAATCTAACATAGACGCAATATCGTCAATTTCAAGTGATGTACGTTTTTCATTCGTAAGTAATTTATCTAGTTTAGCTTCCATCTTTGATAATTTCTTTTTTTCTTCATCATATTCAATTATACTTGCCTTACATTGTATATCTGCTAACCAATAAATTATGCTGTATCCACTAATTATAACCATTAACTCAATATCTTCGTCTGTCATACCTACATTATATGCAGACATAATTAATGCATTTAATTTTAATGTAAGTAGTAATAATTCTGTTTTATTAGTAGCATGCAAATTATATTTAATCCCATCATATTCAAGTATACAGTTTGTTATAGGAGAAAAGCTTGGTGCTTTCCCAAGTTCATTCTTCTTCTTTATAATTTGTTCCTTTAATTCCATAATTCTTGAATCATTATTAGAATTACTATTTATATTTTTAACATTTTTATCATACATAATATAAATCCCCTTTAATAATTATATATATTTCCATTTTTTAAATATTTTTGTAGTCTCAAAGGTTGTAACTTTTCATATAGCTCTTTAGCTTGTAGTGGTATAAAATATTTTGCTGGTGAATATGAATATGGATATGAATATGATGGAATTAATTCATCTTTTATATTTGAAAATTCAAATCTATTATTATAATCTTTTTGTACATTAATATTATTATAATTATTATAATAGCAACGATTAATTGTAACATAATATTTATTATCTATATGAATATATTCGTAATAAAAATACTTGCCATATTTATTAACCTTATATTCATAATAATTTGTACAATTTATATCATTTGATTTTGCATAAAATATATCGCCTATATTTTCTTTAAATTCTTCAAAACTATATGGAATATATTTATCCATACTTGGGTCATATGGTGAGAATCCATTTGTATGTTCTAGTAGAGTGTATATATGTGGATATGCAGAGTTACATTCATTTGAAATTATTGATATAAACTTTTTGCTAATTGACTTCCAATAATAGAATCTATAATATAATCCATTACTACATTTATTTGAATCATATTTTTTATCAATAGACTCTTCTGCAAACCAATAATATTTCTCAATTTTTTCATCAACATGCCATTGAGAATCATATCTTCCAATATAAATAAGATTTTTGTTATCTTTCATAGCATATGTAGCACCTAATATTAAATCTTTGGCTTTTATATATTCATTATTATGTACTATATAATTATATTCTTTTATCTTTTTATAATCTGGAGAATCTACTGGAAGTAAAACTAATTCCTTACCAGCCCAACCATATACAAAATCACCTTCAAGACCTTTCCCCTTAATTGAGTTTGTATTTTCAAGTATATGTAGAAGGTTTTCAATACTAATCTCAAATTCAAAGTTGCGTGGGTCATATACTCTTACCTTTGCCTTTCTATGTTCCCACCAACTATAACTATAATCTCCAACTTTTTTATTTAATACAAATCCAGACAATGGAGTATTCTCATATTCTTCTGGTTCTATTTTTTTGTCTATCCAATTATTCCATGATGCTTCTTGTCTAAGCTTACCTGATTGGTCAGTATATACTATATATGCTAAACGGCCTGTATATGTATCATTTCTTTCTTTAAAACCTATATTTAATTTTGTTGGTATAAATATAGTGTTCTGCATTTTATTTCCTTTCTATTGTTAAATTTAGCTCAAATCTCTATCAATATTTACTGGCTCTGATGTTTCAAGAACTTTATTGAGCATATCAAGAATTGAGATTTCTGATTTTAACATGTTTTTTAGATTGTCTAATTCTCTTTACTCATTCTCATTATCAATCCTAACATTGAATAATTCAGTAAACACATCTGTTGCTGGATTAATAACAAGCAAATCATATGGAGAAAATAACCACTTTGGATCTTTAGTATCTTCTTTTAATGTTACCCAATCTTTTTTGTCGTAGCTTTCTTCATATAATGCATGAAATACTGTATCTTCATTTGATAGTATAAATTCTTTGTATGACTCGTCAGTATTATCCCATAATTTTGAGTTTTTTATACGGGCAACATTAATTTTAACTTGTTCTCCATCTTCTACAAACCATCGCCATTCAGCATTTTCATAAAATCCATTTGCAAGATTTAATGATTCTATAATATGATTTAATTGTTCCTTTGATATATTTTTACTTACACCTAACTTCTTTCTCATTTCTTTAAGTTGTTCTCTATTAACTATTTTTTTTAACTCAAATTTTGTTAATGTATTAATATCTTTTGGAATTAATTTTTCGTTAGTTATCATTATATATTACCTCGCAATTATTAAATTATTATTATATTACTTTTAACTTGCAAAATTCTGGATAATCATTTTTCTTCCATACATAATGTGCGTATTCAATTGAATCAGTTGAACTGCCTTTAATAAAACTCATTCTTTTATTATGAACAAATGCGTATTGTGGCATGAATTCATCCCAAAATGGCTTCCTTTCTATTGTGCCAAAGAAGTTTAACCGTTGTAACATTATAACCCAGCATCCATCTGCTATATCATTAAGTGCTTTTTTTATTATATCAATTGCTATATTAAATGGTGGGTTAGTGATAATCATATTTGGTTTAAATGGCAAATCATATGTAAGATAATCTGTTTTTATGTATGCCTTGCTATCTTGTCTTATATCTAATGTTGCTACTTTTGTTGCCCCAATTTGTTTAAGTGCTTTAGGATAACTCATATCATTATTTATATCGCCACCAGCACATGGGTCTAATATTAATTTGTCTTTAAATGTATAATTTTCTATATGTTGAAATTCATTTAGAAACTTAATTATTGGCTCTATTGGTGTAACATAGTAGTCTTTGTTTATTGCTCTTTTTTCTTTTGATTTATTACTTCTATTTGTACTACTTATAATCATACATTCCTTTCTTCTATTCTAATAATCCTCTATCTATTGCATACTGCATATAATGCTCAACTCTATCTTGTTTATCGTGAATATCAAATATGTTGCCATAATCTGTAGCTATATCTTCTTCTTTCAACATATTAATAATTGTAAACAAGTCATTTAATTCAAGATTAATCTGATCATGTGGTGTAGGCTGATCTTCAAATTTATCATCAATCCCAAATCTTAATGCTTTTGAACAAGCTTGTTGTACTTCTGCACATTCTTCCATAAGGCATATTAACAAATGCTGTTTTCTATTAATTATATTTTGATTCATATTAATTACAATTCCATCCTTTCTATTTTATTTTATATCTTTAAGTACAATTCCATTTGTTTTATTATAAATAGTTTCAAAACTTCCACCTGTATAACATAAATTAATAACAATTGTATCTACATGCCCATATTCTTGTAATAATAGCATAGTATCGTCAAATCTAGTCATTGTAGTATAAAGATTAGTTTCATCTACAATATATATTTCATACCATTTATCAATTTGTTGTTCCATATTATTAATCATTCCTTATCATATTCATATTATTTATATTAATTATTGATATAAAGTCCGTTATGAGGGATAAATGTATCAACCATTACTGTTGCAGTATGTTCTATATCAAATTTATCTGCTTCTGTTTCATTATATTCTTTTGCAATTTTGAATGCTTCACGAGAATCTAATTTGTCAGCATATACAATGTTAACATCATTACCTTGTAATACTACTCTAAATTTTTTACCCATATTACACACTCCAATATTCGCCGCACTTGGCGTTTGTTTTTCTATTTTACGACTTCATAACAACTGGCATATTCACTATTGTTTTATATTTCATAAGAAATAAAGTTTAGTACATGAAGTTCTATAATTTAAAATAGTTTTAATCAGTAAACTTTAATCAACGAACTCTATATCTCTACCATATTTGCTTCCCCTTAATCCATATTCAACAGCATGTTTTCTATTCCCATCGCCAGTTTCCCATTCAAGATTAGCTACATCTGGGTTTAACTTATCACCAAATTTGTGGTTCACTTCCCAATACTTCTCACCTTCTGGAATAGGGCCTGGGTCTGGAAGGAATGCTACTGCTACTAATTTATGTACATTAATTGTTATTCTTTTGCCATTAGCACTAAGCCCAACTTGTGGATATCCTTTAGTACTAATTGTTTGTTTTAATATTTTACCTTTTCTTTTTTGAGTTCCTGTGTTAGTAGATGGATTTATTATCTCTCTATCTTTTGAACGAACTCTTCCTTTATTGCTAACTTCATAACTATCTGGATATATAAATGTATCTTTCCATTCTTCTGCTTCTACATTTGAATAAAACCAGTTTAAGAATAAATTATTTATAGCAACCAGCTCTTCTTTTACTATATCAATACTATCACCATCTGCTTTTGCAAATGATGATAGTTTGTCTTCAAGCTCTTTCCATAGCACTCTAGCTAAACTTAAAAACCGTTGTTCAATATATCGCCAGCGTTCTATTTTTTTAAGAGAGCGCATCTTCTCATATACCTTCATTTTTACAACTCCTTGAAAATATAAACTTCTTTAGCTCCTTGTGATATTAATTTGCTATTAATTGTATTTAATAATGTAATAGATTGTGATATATTTATAATTTGGTCAGTGCTTCCATATTCTACAACTTCCTTTATTATATTTGCTAGATAGTTAATTTGCTGTAAGTTCCTACTTAATAGAACATCAGCCTCAGCCTGTGTAAGTTCTAATACTAATGTATTTGTAGAATTATTATTTTTATAATCAATTGGTTCAAAGTGCCGAATAACAATCGCTCCTTAAATTAATTATTTTATTATTTATTTTTTGGCATGTGAATAGTATAGCAAATCTATTGTATAATGTCAAGTATTAATAGAATATATTCCATATGGCTATAAATTTTCTAATTACACACAAATATAATCTATAAATTTATTTAATGGGCAATGTTCGCAAAAATTAGCTTCAACTTCTATTTCGCAAGTATCAAGCCACATATCTTCTTCACATTTTATGCAATATACTTCGTTATTAACTGTAGCGTCTCCTGTTAATTTTGCTTTGCCATTTTTCCCAAATTTACATTTAAACATACAAAAAGTATTTTTTTGTTCTTTTAGCATATCTTTTATTTGTTCGATGCTCATGTTAATTATCATTCCCTTTATACATATTTGGTATATTTGTTTTTAGCGCATAAGCCACTTTAGGATGACAATATAATGTATTTGTTTGCGTGTGAATACAACTATAATTATCTGGCAACATATGTGATTTGATAATATCGAAGCCATATATTTTTGCCCATTTTTTATTAATACGTTTCTTCTTATGTTTGCGTTTTTGCGTTTTAGTTATTTGGTAAGGAATTTCTATTATTCGAAGTCCCATTATATTGTTTATCATTATTTAATCATCCAATCAATATTTATTTATTTTTAATTTGTTTTGATATGATTTCACAACCTCTTCACCCATTCTATTTGAATAGAATCCCAAATCTATTCAAATATTTTATGCCTATGCGGTATAATATCATATTATCTATACGGATTATTTGTGCCATAACGATATAAATACAGTATGTCTATTAGATACTATTACGTCATATTGTTCATTGTTAATAATATGCTTTTGCGAACTACAAACTAACTATATATTTTTCTAAATAGTTGGTGGTTCTGGCAAACAATCACACCAACGGACAATATCTGCTATTGGTGAACAATTAACCTCAAACCAAACACATAAATCTTCATCGTAGTATGCTATATGGAACATTTCAGTTCTATCTTGCACATACAGATTATTATAATATGTTTCTCCATTAATAATTTTTGACAATCCATTTGGCAACGCATCAGAACATTCAGTCCAGGGATTATTTTTAACAATATTAAATATATCAATATCATAACCTTCATCCCAGTATGTATAAATCTTACCATTGTCAGGGTAACATGCTTCAAACCATGTTAAGCAAGGATTGTAGTTAGTATCGTAGAAATTTGCTTTAGCAACAGTTTTATTAAATTCTAAGAATTCATTCATACTAAAATCTAATCTATAGCATTCATCAGATTTTGAATATGTAATAGATGTAAGATATGCTTTCATCATAGCGTTTGGCTCATTACCGCCGTCTTCAAATGCTTCTGTGAATTGAACTGAAATAGGCTTCTCGGTTTAATCTAACATTTTTATTAAATCTTTTATGTAAATCACAAAAATTCCTCCATACATGGTTTGCGTGTTTTATCTTGCCAATCCCACCACATCATTTCTTTTCCCGGTATTTGTTCACGATAGTTCCCATATGCAAACTTATAATAATATCCACATTCACATTCTATTTCTTCTTCACATAATCCATAATTTTCTATATAGTATTCACGATTAGCATATTTCTCACAGTGAGTACATTTTATTTTTTCTGTCATTTAGCACCATTCCCCATATTTATTTAACAAATCTTTAAAGTATTTAATTACTTTTCTTTGATTATAGTAGTGCTTGCAGTTTTTATAAATGGCATATCCTTTAAATTGAATCCAGCAGCTCCTCTATGCCCTCCACCACCATAGCTCTCAGCTATAGCACCACAATCAACTGTTTTATCAGATGAGTATAATGTATACTGCCAACATTCTCCATTAAATGCAGAAACCATAACAGTTTGATAGTTGTTATAATCTTCTCCAAATATCCACGCATTTTCACGTCTATTAATTGCCAAGCATTTATACCCAGCAATTTCAGTCTCGTATGCATATTTCTCTTTATGATATTTGTTATTATTATCTATATATGTTTTAATTAGTTTGCCTTTTTCAATAACATCTTCAAGAACATTTAATCCTATATTTTCAATATGTTCTTTAAATAAAAATCTCCAAATATTATCAAGTGCATTAAATGGCATTGTTTCTAATCCTAGTTTAAAGTATGTTGTTTCATCACCAAAATTATATTTCCAACAATCATAATCATCGATCAATTCAATGAAATATGGCACATCATATTTTGTGTTATATAGATACATACATGTTAACATAGCGCCACAATAATCTTTGCTGCGAATGCCTTTAATATCTTTTATCCATGTATATTCAGGTTGCTCTTGCAATTTTAAAGTGCTATCATGATGGTCTATAAATATTACATCACACTTCATTTCATTGACAATTTTATCTAGTATATGTACTGTATTTTCTTTAAATGAGTAATCTACAATATAAACTTGTTCACCTATACTTATTTTATTTGTTTGAATTGTATTGTTAATATAATCAACTTCAAAATAGTCATCCTTATTATAATTGCCAGTATAGTTTGCTATTATAGCACCTGCACAGTATCCGTCATGATCATTATGATAAAATACTTTCATTTTATATCATCCTCTATTAAAATTATTTAAATTATATTTGATATTTTATTCGTATAATCCCTTTTGAGATTCTGGCAATAAATCAGGATCCCCAGCTCTAGTTTTATGATATTCTAATATTTCGCCGTAATATTTTTTATTAGATGTTTTAATTGTATATAATACATTATCATTTTCAATTGTTGCAAAATTTAGATTTGTTACCATAGACATAGATAATATATATTTGCAAAAATTATAATCAGATAATTCATAGTAGCATCTAAATAATATAATATCATATACACTATCTACTGGCATTCTAATTAATTTATTATCATCTGTTTTTATAACTTTGAATATCTTCCCACTATGCAGGTATATATGAGTGTAAACTGGGTTATCATAATAATAAGATATTCCATATATTAATGTCCTATTTTTATGGCTGCCAATATTTTTTAATGCTTCAGTCATAAAGTCTTTGTTTAATAAATTAGTTCGTGTATTTTCTAATGAATAATATTGATCAATCGTCATATAATATCACCAATCATTTTAAGAAATTCCATTTCAGTTAATATAGGGATATTCAGTTCATTAGCTTTATCGATTTTTAATTGCCCTGCAGCACTCCCAGCGATGACATAATCTGTTTTCTTTGATACACCACTAATAGGTATAGCCCCTATTGACTCTAGCCTTGCTTTAATACCATCTCTTGAATAACGTTCAAGTGTTCCTGTTGCCAATACTTTCTTTCCTATAAATGGATTATCTTTGATTATTATATTTGATTGTTCTAAATCATTTGTTTCAAATTCAATGAATTCAAGTAATTCAGAATATAATTTAATATTATCTTTATTTTGAAAATATTTATAAATATTCTTATGCATAATATCTCCAAAATCATCAAGACACCTAAAATTAAATCCATCTATTATAGCTTGCTCGAATAATAACCATTCTCCATTAAAGTATTTGCTAATAGTCTTAGATGCTTTTGTGCCAATATTAGGTATCCCAAGAGATATAATAAATTTATGCAATTTTACTTTTTTGCTTTTTTCAATTGATTTTATTAATTTTTCATATGAACGCTTACCAAAACCTTCTATACATATTATTTTATCTTTATATTCTTCAATTCTATATATGTCAGCAAATGATTCAATTATATTATTGTCAATAAATTTCTCAATAGTCTCAGATGATAATCCATCTATATTCATTGCCTTTTTACTTGCAAAGTGAACAATTCTGCTTAACAATGTTCCTTTGCATTTGTTAGATGTACATACTAATATTTTTGTTAGCTTAGATGTTCGTATTGCTGTATTTGAACCACATACTGGACAAATATTTGGGATAGTCGCTGTATTGCTTTTAGTCTTATTTTCTAGCACTTGAGGAATAATTTGATTAGCCTTAAAGATGCTAATAGTATCTCCAATTCCTAGTTCAAATTCTTGGAATATGCTAACATTATGTAAACTTGCTCGTGATATATCAGTCCCATCAATTTCTACTGTATTAAATATTGCAACTGGTGTAATACATGTTCTTCCCATTGACCATTCTATATCTCGTAAAATTGTTTCAACAGATTCGTCTTCAAACTTAAATGCAATAGAATGTAATGGATGATGTGATGTTACTGGTGCTAAAAATGTAGACATATGTATACATTTTTATTTGTTCGCTGTTTCGCTGTGTCCTGCCTCGGAATTCCCTACTACAGTTTGTTTAACACTCCACAGTATTCAAGGATACACCATGTTCCTTAAGCTGATAGCTTTCTATTTGTACTTTCTATTGCTATAGCTATCATACTCATATCTTTCCAGATTTATAGCAGCATTATAGTCTCTATCAATTTCTAATCCGCATACTTCACATATATACACTCTATCTTTTAGCTTCAAATCCTTCTTGATATTGCCACAAATAGAACACTTCTTACTACTCGGATAATATCTATTGGCTTGAATATATTCGCTTCCTATAAACTCACATTTATATCCAATCTGTCTCATAAATTCAGACCAGCATTGTTCTTGAATAGCTTTTGATAGGTGTTTATTCTTCATCATCCCACTCACATTTAAGTCTTCCATTACTACTCTTTTAGGTAATAATGAAACTGGTTTATGTGTAGTTTGATGTATGTAATCTTTGCGTTTATTAGTTAACTTTGACTGTACTCTTTTAAGGATTTTTTCTGTTTTGATAATATTATTAGTCTTATTATAATTGCCATTAGTTCTATACTTACGAGAAATTTTGCGCTGCAAATATTTCTTTTTATTTTCTAAATTTCTCATACGCTTAGACTTATTAATATTATGAAAAACTATTTTTTCTCCTCCGAAAGAGCATACTGCTAAATATGTTATTCCCAAATCAATCCCAAGAGATTTATCTGTAAGATTTAGTGTTTGGTTCTCACACTCAATACCAAATGATAATATCCACTTATTATTTTCATGTTTTATTCGTGGATTGCTTATCTTACTGTCTCTGCCTTGTGGCAGATTATAATTTGTTTGGTATTTAATCTTACCTATTTTTTCTATATTAACATATGAGTTAATAAAATATGTACTATCAACTCTAATTGGAAACTTATTTATATTATCTTTACGTGATTTAAATTTAGGATGCCCTTCTAAATCATATGGTGTTAGCTTTTTCCCAATTCTTTTAGCTTTAACCATTTTATTTTTAGAATACTTAGCTGGTTTAATATTAAAGAATCTGTTATATGCATCACCTAAATCAATTAACACGTTTGACAATGTATGAAATGAAACTTGATTAAGCCAATTATACTCATCAGTTTTCTTAATTTGCGTAAGAATTTTTCTTAATGCATAAGCACTTAAATGCTTTTCGTTATTCTTAAACAAATCCATCTCATAACTAAGTCCCCAATTCCATACTGCTCTAGCAGCATTTACATGTTGCCATAGTTTCTCTTCTTGGTCTTGCGTTGGGAATAATCTTATTCTATATCCTTTAATCATGGTGTATTCACCTCCTTTTATAATTATTTTATAAAGGAGTGTTTGATTTTAAACAAATAAAAACATACACAATTGCGTTACATTTTTAGCGTGTTCATATGAGGTCGTTAATCTCATACGGTTCTCAAACTCTCTATTACAACTAACATTATTATAATAACATATAATTTTAATAATGTCAATAGAAAAGAGTAATGAACTCCTTATGCTTTCACATAAGCACAGACTATATCATCAACCCTTCTATTAATAGAAGGTAAGCTCGTTTCGGGTGACTTCACCCTACTCCCCTCGCGAGGGATAGTCGTTGAACAGTACCCTATTCAGGTATATGCTGCTGAACGCCCCTTTTTACTAGCACTTAGGATTTAACCATATGCCATCCAACTAATTTTTTCTGCTTTCGCTGCATATCGCACTTAGGCATATTTCATCCTTATGCTGTAGCTTAGTTGGCCTTAGGGGTTTACCAGCAATTGTTGCTTTGCTGGGCAGATATTTTTCACTATCTACCACTACATGCAGATTACTCTACATGCGGAGCGATATAATTATTAAAAATATATGTATATGTATGACTATAGTTATACACATATGACTACATATTTAATAATTGTTAGTTACTCCAAGTGACTCTCCATAAGCTTTATCATTATATGTAAATACAACTCCGTCAATAGGAGTTGATGTCTCTTTAGCAGATTGTTTAAGATCATTAATTATTGATTCAATTTCAATATAATTACTGTTGCATGGTGGTATAGACATAACATAATTAAATCCAAGTGTAATAAGTTTATTTAACTCTTCTGTTTTATTATATATTATATCTCCATCATCTTTAGATATATTATATGCATAAAAATAAACATTCCTACTCTTACATATTTCGCTATTAAGCTGTCTAACTGAACCGGAAACTAAATTCCTTGGAGTTTTATATTTGTCATCACTATTAATAATACTTTCATTTATTTTGTTGAAAGAATCATAATGGATAATGCATTCGCCTGTTATTTCTATATAATCATTATATGGTATTGTTAATGGAACACCTACAAATGTATGTACATTATGAGTAATATCTTCCCCTTCCTCGCCATTTCCACGTGTAGAGCCTTGTATAAGCCTTCCTTTGTCATACTTTAATTTAATTGCAAGTCCATCTAACTTTAGACTTGCAATTAAATCTTTATCTTGCATAAAACTTAAAATTTTATTTATATCTTTAGTCTTGTCAAGACTAAGCATAGGAATATCATGTATTACTTTTCCTAATTCTGATTTTACTATATATCCAACAGATTGTGTAGGCGAATTAGATATTATTATTCCTGTTTCTTTTTCCAATTCTAACAACTTATCATAAAGTTTATCATATTCTGCGTCTGATACTAAAGAAACATTATCGTTATAATATGTATCTCTATAAATATTTAATTTACCAACTAAGTTTTTAACATCTAATGCACTTGGCAATTGAACCATCCCTTTATATATTTAATATTAATATATTATACTATAACTATTGTATATTGTCAAGTATAGTCTAATCTAATCTATATCCTATTGTTAGCCTATTTTAATGTTATGCTTTAATCCAACTAATAATCTTCGTAAGAACGTTTCTCTTACTAGATTATCTTTCTTTTTAATAGCATTATTAATAGTAGGAGCATCCCCTATATGAATACATCTTTCTTCTGTTCTTGTAAGTGCTACATACAATAAATTCGATGTCATAAAAAATGAATGTGATATAGGAGATATATATATTACTATTCTGGCAGACCCTCCTTGTGCCTTATGGACAGACAAAGAATACCCCAAGAGGACATTCTGCATCTCTATGCGTGTATATACAACTTTTTCTCCAGAGAAATCTATAACTACATTATTTGACCCAATAGATATTATCTTTCCGATCTCTCCGTTGGCTATAAATGCTTCGACAGACTCTTGCTGTTTTTTTTCTTTAATGCTAAATATATGATCCCCATTGTCATCTTCATCTTCTTCGTATACATCGTCATAGTCATAAGATTTATCGAAAAGCATTTTATTCTTACTATATTTTTTAGCTCTATAGTTATTTTTGGTTTGTATTACAAGATCGCCTTCGAAAAATTGCGTATCACCAATTTTGAATTCATATGGTTGTGGAATTAGTGAATTAACATTAGCAATCTTTTGTAAATTGTTATTTAAAGTAACCGTACCCTGCTCGCCTTTATTCTGTGCTGATAGAACCATAATATCATCTACTGTATATCCCTTTTTTAGTAGTTGTTTATATACTTCTATAACCTTATTAGATATATTTTGTGTATCTGACTGAATAAATATATAATCGTTGTTTGCTCCGAACACTTTACGACCATCTACATGAGCTGGTAAATATCTTCTAGATTCACGTATATCTGTTGCAACCTTCATCAATCCTCCTTCACTATAACGGAATACTTTTGTTAATGTGATTGTTGGAATAACATTACTTTCTATTAAATCATGAAGCAAATTCCCACAAGAAACAGATGGCAACTGTGCATTGTCTCCGACGACAACAAGTTTTGTAAGTTTAAAATCTATTGCATCAAGTGTTTTTTTAAATAAGAATATATCAGCCATAGAACTTTCATCAATTATTAAAACATCTATAATAAGTTTGTTGTCTAACCTAAACATCCATTCATTAGGAGGTCTAAACCCTAGTCCGCGATGAATAGTTTTAGCATCTCTTCCAGTATATTTAGCGGCAACTTTACTTGCTCGTCCTGTTGGAGCGAATATATTATATGTTTTATTATTATCGTCTAAATATGATATTATAGCTTCTATGGTTTGAGATTTCCCGGTTCCGGCGTTGCCTTTTAATATAATAATACTATTACAACACATTTCTACGATAGAGCTAACTTGTTCATCAGAAAGCATAATTCCATTTTTGCATTGGCGATATTTTTCTATATCTATTTCCCATATATTATCTTTACCTTCTTTAAGACCATCAAATAAGCGATTTGCAATATAAACTTCTGTATCGCGTGTTTTTTTTCGTGCTATTTCTCTTAGTTCTTTATCTAAAAAGAATGTCGGATTGTCTTTTATAGCCAATACAAAATGATGGCAACATGCCGGAACTAGTTTGTCACATTGCTCTTTTAATGTAGCGATGCTCATTTTTGTATGCCCATTTGCTTCATTTTCTTTTAAAAGATATGTAATACAAGCCAAACATCGTTGTGCGCTTGAGCGCAAATCTTCTTCAAATTCAACAATAGCATTTTCACCTTTATTAACTCTATTCCTTGATTCTTCTTCCATATCTAAAAGTAATTGGTCGGCAGTTTTAAACCCAATACCTGATACTTTAGTCAGGCATTGGTATGGGTCTTTTTTCATTTTTTCACGAATAGATTGTACTGACGTATATTCTGCATATAATTTCTTAACCATTGTAAAACTTAATATTCCACCAAATTCATTAAGCATCTCTATTAAACAATAATTCATAATAATTTTGCTTTTTATTTTTTCAAATGTCTTTTTACCTACACCTTTTAGATACTTTCTATCTATTGAATCATAAACATCTTCTAAGTTATTATTCATAACTCTATCAACAATGTCCGGGAATACTGTAAGTAAAATTGTTGCTTGTCTAGGGGTAGCTACCTCAGATAAGAATATATCCATATCTAATTCAGCTATTGGCTTATCATTTTTTATCGTTTTTACATTATACCCAAACCCTCTTTGATCAGAGTATTCTTCTTCAGCTACTACATCATAAGTCATTCCTGTTGTTAATTCGTGTATATCCCCTTTGATAGTGGCGTTACCATACTTAGTAAACTTAATTTGAGGATATTCTTGTCTATTAACATCGACAGAATAAATCTTAAAATTATCGCTGCTATATATGCATCTTATAGCAGTACATTTAAATTTGACTTCGATAGCTACCATCGCCCTTTCTATTTTTTCTTTTTCTTGGATTTATTATCCTCATCATAATACTCAATAAGAACTTCCCATTCTTCTAATACAAATTCTGTTTCGTCTGTTTCAGCCCATTTATCTATTGCCTTTTCCGTCCCATCAGATGCTATTATAGTCTCTTTCCCAATTTTCTTTTTCTTATTTTGCTCACTAAATTTTGGTATATTTAATATACTATACCTGCCGAATGGATCTTCCTTATATTTCCTGCTTTGTTTAATACGGGCTTTAACTTCATTACCAGTTCTTAAATTACGCGCTATGAAATTTGGTGTAGTAGAAGCATTTTTCCATTCCCAATAATCAACAATAATATATGCATTAAGTGGTGCTTTTTTATTTATGTATGTAGTATATTCAAGATATTCTATTTCAAATTTAACATATTCTATAGCCTTCATTGGTTTGTTTACTTTGGTTTTACTTAATTCCATCATAAGCCCAGGTACATCAATTTCTTTATATAGAGTATTACATTTCTTTCCTGCATATTTTTCCATATGGTATTCTGACACACCGAAGTTTTCCATCTGACAGAACTTGATTTGCTTTATTGTTTCGTTTGGGTTGCTATAAAACAAATAATATAATTCAAGCATATCAAGCAAATATTGATTCTCTCCGAATTGTTTAAAAAAGTTTAATCCTGTTAATATATTAAGCTGCCTTGCATCAACAGATGTTTTTCTTTTTATATCTATAACCAAGTCTATAAATGATGTATATTCGTTTTTTGATAATTCTAGCAATTCATCTGCTATTTTGCTATTACACCATTTTATTGATTCAATACCTTTGTATATTGTATTATCTGTTCTATTAAGTGTATATTCACTGCCGGACTTCCCAAACTCTATATGTTTAACTTGGATTCCGCGTTCAATAGCTAATTGTGTACCTAGTTTAATATCTTCCATATTATCAGCGTTATTAAGGTAAGCTGTTATAAATTCTAATGGATGATATGTTCTTTGATAAGCACAATGGTAGCCATTCATGGAATATCCGGTACTGTGATTATAACCAAATTGATACCGTGCGCTATCATCAATTATTTTTAAGAATGCTTTTGCTTCTACTTCTGCTATTTCACGTGGTTGGATAGAAGTTTTACAATATCCATCTAGTATCTTAGGCAGCTGATTCTTTACTGTCTCCTTGCATTTTTTACCAATTCCACGGCGTGTGTTGTCAGCCTCTGAGCCAGTGAATCCACATATGTCTGTGAGGAATTTTATTGAATCCTCTTGGTATAATAGCCAACCGTAATTATCTTTTAGTAGCTCATCGATCTCTTTTGAAGGATTTTTATTAAATTCTCTTGCAAGAAGTTTATCTCTAAAACTTTTACCTGACGGTCTAATAGCTGAATTTACCATTGACATATCATTTATCTTAGTTGGCTTAAACTGTTTTAATTGGTCATGTGCATGCTCTTTCTGAAATTGAAATATTCCAATACGAGACGTAATCATATCTTCCCATACTTTTTGATCTTCCCAGTTGATTTCATGAGATTTTTTATAGTGAGTTCCAATATATTTATAAGAATCTTTTAATATTCCAATTGTCTTTAATCCTAGAATATCAAATTTAACATAGTTCAAAGAATCTACAGCTTTCATTGCGCATGAAGCTACTGGGAAGTCTTCATTCCCATCACTAAAGAACACACCAATATTATCATATAATGTTATCGGGCTACCTATCATCCCCGCCGGGTGATGCCCCTTTGAGATTATCGTTCCTTTTATACCATCAAAATAATAGAATAGATCTTTGTTTTCTTCTTTTAATAATTCAAACTCGGATTTTAAGTTGTTTAGTTTTTTTGCAGATTCTGAATCTGCTGGAATAACATTCATAAATGCATCATGATTATCAAAGTCTATTTTTGGCAAATCACAATCAGGGTCTTCCATGTTAATTTCTGATTGAATTATTTTAGTATATTCTTTAGATAATAATTCATGTTTGTTTTTTATTTCAGCTACTAAATCAAGATCTTTATATCCAAGCCCATTCCCCAATACATCAATTGTCCCACGGTCTTGAAGAGTTCCAAATTGTGCTATATATGAAGTACATTGTGTTCTGAGTTTATTCTGAATCCATGCGTATACTTTTGGTCTATCTTTAGGTGCATAGTCTATGTCAATATCAGCTAAACTAATTCTATCGGCGTTGCAGAATCTAGAGAATACTGTATTCCATATTACAGGGTCTAAGTCTATTATATCTAGTATATATGCTATTGTGCTTCCGCCTACGCTACCTCTACAATGCCCATAAGGAATATCATTTTCATTACAATAGTCACAAAGCTCAGACATAAACAACATAAAGCTTTCCATTCCCTGTGCTTTAAATGCATTAAATTCTTCTTTTATATTTATTTTATACTTTGGGTTATTGCCATCAATTATGCCTTCTTTAACCTTTTTATTATATTTTCTTTTAATTGTATCTCTAAATAATAATTCTGCATTATCACCATATGTATCAGGGTATTTATAAGTTCTATCTAGAGTAAAGTCTTCAACCATATCTGCAAATACGTTAGTATTCTCTATTGCTTTCATAAATACTTCTTCTGGTAGTGAATTTTGCTTTCTAAACATTTCAACAAGTTCATCATATGTTTTAAAAGTTAGGTCAAATGCATCTTCAGCATCTTCTTTAGCATATTTAATATTTTTAGATCGTTGCAAAACCAATCTGCATTCAGCTTTGTATTTGCTCGATGAATGTGTATCAGTCCCAGCAATAAGCGGGATTCCAGTTTTTTGTGATATTTTATATAATAGTTTATTATATTCTATCTGATCTATATGCTCATGATATTGTATTTCTAAAAAACACCTGTGCTTATTTTTAGCCATCCACTTAACAAGCTTTGTTCGTGCCGCAGACATTTCTTCATTGTTCCATTTCCATATAGGAGAAGCAAGACAAGCAGATGTGACTATAATATTATCACTGGTGTTCATAAGTTCATCTAAAGATATACGAGGATTATAATACATATGCCTATCAGACTTATCATCTGCTTTCCCCTTTGATGTTGCAATAGACGATATAAGGTTAAGCTCCTTTACGCCATCAAGATTTCTAGCATATAATCCAATATGTCCACCCCTGGTATCATCAGTTAATGAACGACAAACATACGTTTCTATTCCATGTATGTATTTAATCCCTGTTTTATCGCATAGCTGCTTTTTAAGAACCCAGTCATAAACATTGCCATGTTCACTAAATGCAATAGCTTTCATTCCGTGTTTATTTGCTAATGATATATACTCTTTATAAGACGTACATGAATCAGAGAATCCGTTGCAATTACTATAATCTGTATGTACATGATATTTCACATAGTTTTTAATATTAGTCACATCCTTTGCATTCTAGATTAAGTCATCTAACCAGTCTAGATTATTATTACATTCTTCTTGTTTTGTTTGATTATTGGCATTAATTACTCCACTAACTGTGAATCCAAAATTCTTTTCTGCGTTATATTTATCTAGGTGCTGCCCGTAAGGTTTATGAATCTTTGCACTATAAGGCATAAGGTTGGCTAAGTAATAGCTCTCTTTCTTTAAGCTTTCTTCGCTATCCCAAAACATTTTATCAATATTAGTTTTGCGGTATTGCTCTGTACGATTCTCTATATCATCTACTACACCAAGTAAGTTAGCTTTTAGGTCTTCAATAATTTCTTCGTTTAAGTCTATATAAACATAACAGTCATCAAATTCATATAATTTTTGTATATCTTCTGGCAACACTTTAATGTTGTTTGTTTGAATAAGCAATTCAATATATCCATCAATTTCGTCAGTAGAATATCCAAGATGTTTTAGCCACATAGTAGCGTTAGTTTTAATGCTTTCTCCCAGTTTTATTCTTTCTATATTGCGAATTTTCTTTTCTCCGTTTTTCTGTTTTATTGTTACAGCTTGATATTTTAGGAAGTTCCAAGCTATCTTTATTTTTTGCAATGGAATCCCAGCTTGCGACATGCCAAGTGCATATAATATTAATTGCTGTGAATTTTCTTTGATTTTAGCACCTGAGTATATCGTAGATGTTTTGAAGTCGATTATATGTGCATATCCTTCATCACACTTAAATACACAGTCCATATATCCGATTAGTATTACTTTTGCACTTAGCTTAATTAATATAAATTTTTCTAAATATGTTTTGTATGGTATAACTTTATGAGTTTTGAAAAAATGCTCTAAATTATATACATATTTCTTTTTAATCGACGCATTTTTTTCTGGATTACTTCTGTCAAATTTTAAGTCGAATACATCACATTTAGCCCATTCATACTCAAATTCTTCTATCATTTTTTCATACTTGATTAATCCACCATAGAATCTTTCAAGTATATTGTGACAGCATGATCCAGCAGTTGAATATACAGACTCTTCTCTGTCTGGTGCTTTGTGTAATATATAGTGTAGAAAATACTCATATGTAGATGTTATAAATGTAGATATTTTTGACCAAGACCATAAAATTTTTATAGAATGTTTCTTTTTTAGTTCTTTAAGCTGCTCATCTGTTTTCCTCATTTAATTTACTCACGCTTTCATATTTAATTCTCGGAGATATACTGCACGTTCTTTTTCATCATATACCTTGCGCGTATTTAACATAATCTCAAACATTTTATCAAATCCTATTTTTACATCACTTATATTTGATTTTGGTGGTAGAAGATTTGCTTCGTCACACATATAACTGACTCTACTACCAAGCCAAAATTTTTCGCACATATGTCTAACTTCTTGTAATGACACATCGTTATCCATACATATTATTATTTCTACACCTAAACTTCTTAATATTCTTGCCTGCTCATATGACATTTCATGCCCAGATAATGCTACACATGTTTCTATATGTATATGTTTATATATAATTTCTCCGGATTCATCATCTATTTCTCTTGCTACCATCATTCTGCTATCCATTTTATGAACAGCCTTTTCAGATTCGAATACTATAACAAATCCTCTTTTTAATATTTCTTCTTTATTTTCCCATAGTCCATATATATTATTCTTTTTAACATATCCTTTAGAAAATATACATTTTTTATGTTTATACCCTAACTCTTCAAGTCCTTCTTGAGAGCTACGCATATTGTATCCTAATAACCTTCCTGTATCCCAGTGTCTCATAGGTATAATAGTTCTTTTATCTCTATAATTATATCCTAATCCAAATTTCTCTATTGTTCTTTTTATAACACCTTCTTTGAAATAATTAACATGAATATGAGGTGTTATAGACATTGTCTCTTCGTCAATATATGTAATGTCTTTTTTATATGTTATACATTTGTTTTTTATTTCATTAGCCCTAGTATACATATCAAGCAAGCTTGTATTAATAACTTTTTCTTGTTTGTTTTGTTGTGGGGTATAAGAATATTCTAATCCTAATATATTATGTATATATTTTACTGTTGATATAAATGATTCTTTTCTATAGTAGTTAGCTAAAGTTATTAAGTCAGATTTTTTATCATCACCTGTTACTAGTTTTCGTGTATAATTTATGCAATTTAAATATCTATTATTATATATATTTACCGCACCTGTATTATCTGCTGTTTTCTCTGCATTTGTACAGCTCCAATAATCACCATTTGATCCTACATTATATTTAATATTGCGACATCCAAGCTGTTCCAAAACAAACTTTATTTTTTTATATTCATATATATATTGTTTAAGTTCAGCCGCTTGCAAAAATATCCCGCCTTTAAGTCATTTTGTATATTATAGCACATAAAATGTATAAAGTCAAATTGAGAAATTCCCATCTAGCAATATATCCAAATGGGAATTTAATTTTTTGCTTTAATGTTAAATATCCTGACAAATTCTGCATATACCTATATCTTTATATATATTTGTTGACATATTGCTTTCAGAGACAATCTGATATACCCTCTCACCAAATCTTGTTTTAGTTAAAAATGTAATCATATATCTTTTGTTTTTATCCATTTTAAATGGGATTCTTGTATTTTCGCCTTCTATTCTTTCGCAAATCAATACGTTTTTCCCGCCATCAAACTCATCTTCATATGGTGGTCGCATCATTATAATACAACTCATAGTATCAGCAATTGACTTTGCTTGACCTATGTTGTTAACAGTAAGGAATCTCTTTTCCCATGCACCTTTTGTTAATTGGAATGTTACTACTAATGCAACATTAAGAGCATTTGGTTTGATTGTATCATAAAGCATAACCATATCGCGCATCATACTATCACATATTCTAGGATCGTCTGAGTCAAAACTTTCTTTTAATGTATCTAATACAAACAGTCTTACGCCTTCTGACTTATTTAATATTTTCATATATTTTGATACTAATCTTGCTGAATATCTTGGAAGCTCTATTACTATGATATTACGGTTTTCTACAAGTTCTTCAAACCATTCAACTGCTTTATATAATATTTCTTTTCTTTCTTGTGTATAATGCCCATTTCTAAGTGTTCGTTTTGAAAATCGCTCATTAAAAATATTATTAACACACCATATAAGCATTTCCTTTTGAACTTTCGTTTTATCTTCTTCGTTAATGAAGAAAACTATTTTTCCGTTATTCTCTATTACTGTTGGAATAAGCCAATTCATTACCATTGTTGATTTGCCAACACCAGTACCAGCGCCTATCCCATATATTTGCCCATCTAATAAAATACCGCCAATTTCTTCTGTAAGCATATCTGCATTAGCAAGAGGCATCCCTATAGACATCCCAGCATCAAGATTATCAACTAACTCACGCATGCCAGAACAAGCATTGTGCAATTTAAGTCTTTCTTCTGTATTAATAAATGATTCATTTAGTATAGATTGCAGTTCAACAGCTATTTCATCTGCTGGCATTTTCGCATATTTTTCAAGGCGGTCATCAATTTGATAACCACTCCCGGCGATATTTATTAATGCATTCCACTTGTGAAATTCTGATACATACCCATCAAATGCTTCTTGTACATTATCAGTAAAGGTATCTTTTGCATATGTTCTTGCTGTTTCTAATAATTCGAATCCTCCATTTTCATAGAAGTATTTAGCTGTTGTTGGTAGACTTTGTAATGCCGTATCTATTGTTAAAACATCAAGATGCTTTTTCCTGTCTACAATTATAAGTCTATATGCAAGACCATAGAAAACTTTCCATTCAGTTGTAAAATCATCTCGGTCTAAATTTGTTTCATATAAGAATTCAGGATAGTTATATATTATTGATACAATATTGCCTTCTACGCCTTTTTTAAATTCATTTATCTTTTTTATTGTTTCTTTATTATATCTATGTTCTTTTTTCTTTTTTTGGGAATTTTTATTATCTCTCATAGTGTTTTCAAAAGAAAATGCTAATGATGACAAATATTGTCACATCCAATCATATAAGTCTTTTAATCTGTCATTTGTATTTTTTTCTATTAGAGTAGAGCTATTAAATTTAGATGCCATATTATCAAATAAATGAGATGTATCAGCATAATTTAAACTTTCTTTTAATTCTGCTGTTCTTTTCATTCTCATATGAACATCAATAATATTAGGCTCAACAATTTTCATAATATAATTAAATTTATGTTGTTCATTTGAAAATTTTATATTTGATAAAGCATAATCAATTTGCGGGTTGCAGAATTTGAATGTGTATAATACGGTTTTGTATGAATATGTAGATACGTCTTCTATCTGATGTGTAACTATAAATTTATTTTCTAGTAATCCTTTTAATCTAAGAATCATAAAACTTGGTAGAGCCTGTTTATTACCTTCTTCATTGCTATAGCCCATTATTTTACTACGAACATGTTCATACAGCTTATCCCACCACTCAATATCTTCTCTAGACATATGCTTTACTTCTTTTTTTTCTTTTGAAGGCTTATTAGTCTTATTTACTTTAGGCTCTTTGGGAGTTGTAGATTTTGGCCTTCCGCGTTTCTTTTTAGGTTGTTCTTCTTGTACTATATATTGTTCTATGACTGTAGGTTCTTCAGTTACTATATCAATAATTGCTTCTGTTATTGCTTGATTCTGATTAATCTGGTCTGCTTGTTCAATTGTTTCTTCCAAAAATCAACCCACCTTAATGAAGATAGACGGCGCATTAATAAGACATGCGCCGTCATATGTATATTGTATATTAACTTGATGCTGCTTTTTGTTTTTCAATCATTTCTAAGATTACTTCTGCGGCTTTAAGATTGTCTATTTCAGTTAGTTTATTAAACCCTAATTCCTTAGCTTTAGACAAAAGTTCTACAGCTTTTTCTGGATGCTCTTTACTGGCATTAGCTTTAACATATGTAACAATATTATCAATTGCGCATACTAAGGATTCTGCATCTTTAGTTTTTGTATGTTCGGCGGCTACAGCATTAATCCTAGCTTCTTCATCTGCAGCTTGTTGCTTTGCTGTGTCTTCTATAGAATTCCCGCCACCTTTAGCATGTTCTGCCTTAATCGCATCCTCTAATGCCTTAATAAATGCATCAGTTGTCATTGGTATTTCGGCCTCAATATCTGCGAATCTTGAACCACTATCAACAGCAAAATTATCATCGCGGAATTTTATTATTCTTGTTTCACCAACAACCCTCGTAATTTCTGCTTCCTTTTTTGTAACAACATTCTTTTTACCTGTTTTTACTTTTGTTAATTCTCTATCAATACATGCTAATCCCAAAAAGTGAAGTCTGTTTTTTAATGCATTAAAATATTTTGCCGAAAGGTCACTAGTTAATTGCATATACGATCCACCTGTTACAACGTCGTCAATATTCTTATTCTTAACGTGTCCAATCATGATGAATGGGATCCCTATTTGTTTTAGCTCATAAAGTCTATCGAACATTAATTTAATAGCTTTATCTTGACCTTTTTGAAATCCATCCCATGCTTCATTTATACTCTTAGCTTGTTTGTCTGGTTTATGCCTGTTCCAAAGCCGAATGGCTTCTTCTTCCGCAATTTGTATAAATTGATCATATGTATCAATAATAATAACTTTTAGATCTTTATAATCTGTTGTGCGATTATCTAAAATATCTTCTGTTATCTCTTCGAAAGCATCCCAATCAGGAACATTTTCATATACAATTCCTTGTATGGCATCAGCGCCTTCTTCCTGAAACATTTCTAAGAATATATAACCATTTGTCCCAACTAGCTTTTCAACAACATTTTTAATTAAAGTAGTTTTTCCTATCTTTGATTCTCCAAGCAGTGCAATATTGTATTTTAATGGATCAATTTTAACTTCATTTCTAATTCCAAATTTTCTTGCCATATATAGTCTCCTTTTAATATAATAAAATATAAGAGACTATGTGCTGATTAACTATTTAACTATTATAATAATTACATAGCCACACAGCACATAGTACTGATATTTCTTTAGGCTATGCTAAAATTATTTCAGATTCCCAATTCAGCCATCCAGTCATTGTCGTCAGCTGGTGTATTATCGTCGCTTGTAACATCTTTATTTACCTTGGCATCTGTAGTTGAGACATTAGCAGATGGTGTAGTGGTAGTATTAGTATCATTCTGTTCTACTTTGTTATCAGGTACAAAAGGAATATCGTCATCGTCTTGTGTAGGCGGCTCTGATTCTGTCATAAAATCAAGAATTAAATCATCAGCAGTGTATTTGCGTTCTGTTCTCATAATTGTAGGAATGTCGCCTTCGTTCCTTGGCTTATTTAATACTGGGCCAAAGAACACGATACGTCTTTCTTTTCCTGTGTTAATACTACAATCAGCAAGTGCTTTTTCTAATGATAAAAATCCGTTCTCTACATATAACTGGATCGCTTCTGGAAGATCTTCAAATTTCATTTTAATAACAGCGCCGCCTTCTATAAATCTTCCTTCAAATGTAACCTCTGTTATATCTTTCTTAACAGTTAATACTTCTTTGACGATGAACTCCATTTTATTTTGGCTTTCCATATCTACTTGGAATTCAAAATTTTTCATTAATGGCACAATTGTTTTTACTTCTTTATTGCCCCACATTTTTGTATAATCTAACACATAGCAATTAAGCCCAATAGTTCCTCTATCTTTGTCTAGCTTACCTTGGCTATCCTTATCCATTAGAACTGTTTGTGTAATTTTAGCATCATATTTGCTAATATCATCTGCATTTGATAAGAAGATACTGTTAATTTTTTTCTTTACTTGTGTTGTATCATTATATCTACTATATTCTACTTTGCCTTTTACGTTAATTACCATTCCTGTTTTTAAATGTTCTTTAATATATAATATAGCATCATATGGTGATATAAATTTATTTGCGAATGTTTTCTCATTAGAATCTTTTTCTAGACCAACAGTAATAAATTGAGAATCATGTACTTGTTCTAAAATCTTTTCATTTTTTCTATCTGCCCATGCTATTTCGATTTGCAAATTTGTATCCATTGTGCCGTCTTCTTTTTTCCCTTTTACCTTGATTGGAGTATGTTTTTCTTTATTATATCCACCCATCATTTCAGCATAAATAACACCACAAGTAGGGCCGCAATCAACGCCAATATTTAATTTATTATAAATATAATCTGAACCATCTGATTTCTTTTCAAGTGTATATGTATATTCATCATTAATCTTAGCTTCCCCGATTAAAGTAAACTGTGATCTCCAATTTTCTTTTTTAAGTTGATTTCTCTCTTTTTTCGCCATATATTTATTTTCTCCTTTTAATTTATAATTTTCATTTTAAGTGGTTTTATTTTTAAGTAGTATTACCTATAATATTGGTGTTGCTAATATAATAAACGATTTCTATTTAATATAAATATGATTGATTTTATACCACACCCCTTCTGCAAATTATATGTTATCATATAAAATGTATATTGTCAAGCGTCGTGCAATGCGGTGTTGTTTGTTAATATATGTAAACGGCATTAGCCGGAATATTATTATTAATCTAAACAATCCAATGAATCATTTACCCCATTAATATTTGATGCATCCTTGATTATCAAATACTCATCATATGCAATCTCGCCGTTCTTATGTTTGCGCCGGGCTTCTGAAACTCTTAAAGTATGTTCTATTTTAGCATTTCTATTTTCTAATTCTTTATTGTCAATTTTTATTATTTGCTGTTTCCATTTATACATAAGGGGGCAGTCATATGTATGAAATTCAGGCTCCGGGATTTCTATTGTTAATTCATCATGTGCTTTATCATCTTTGTTTAAGTATGGTTTGTATTTGTTTATAAGATAAACCTCATAAACATTCATATCTGCTTCTGTTTCTAACTCAGCATATTCGATCCCGACAACTTCATCAATGTCTATTTCTCTCATCATCTTCTTTTTGAAGAAATGACCACGGAGTCTATCTTGAAGTTTTTGTTTTGTTCTTCCTATATAGACTAATCCATATACATAGTAAATTTTATATATAATGAACATATTATTATACAGATAAAGATATATCCATGTATTGCGCTATTTTATCATTATAATTTTTAAGCCCTTGTTCTAATGTTACATTACCGGATACAATATCATTAACATTGCTCCATAATATGCTATTAAGTATGTTTTTATCAGATTTTGTTAATATATTATAATTGTTGCTATTCTTGTTAAGATATTTAGCATCATCCAATTGGTACTCCATAATATCATCTGTTAATTTTACAAATTGTTCATCGAACAAATCAACAAGTTTATTCCATGATGCTAATTCTTTTTCTGAAGCTGCGCTGTTGCATATTTGAGATAATGATTCTAGCCTACAACTCATATCTGAGAATCTATCCAATAGTTCATCACGCTTATTTCTTGCGTTTTTATTTCTGTTTGTTTCATCTCTTTCATCGTCATCAAATGCACGGATGTTAATGCTAAATAAAACAAATGGAGCTTCCGGTTCATAGTGTTGTAATACATTAGGTACCATTTTGTATACTTCAGTACATGTTGAATTTGCTATAAACCATAATGATTTGTAATCTTCAACTTTATCTAAATCTGTATCCCACAATCCTATTGCTTGATTCTTTGATGTAAATTCTATGTAATTTTTAAAAAACTCCTCATGACTTACTTCTCCATTATTTGCTTTGATAATTTCCGAGAAGAAATCAAATATCATTACTTCTTTCATATTATTTTACCCCCTTGTATAATATGCATTTTTTGAAATTATCAATTATAAACTTTGCTTATATTAATAGCTAAATCCCACGCTGATTCAATATCATCTGTTTCATTTATACTAATTGCATTAAACATTATATTATTAGTATCTAATTGTTTTGCAATACAATTCCATATTTTTAATATCGAGTCTTTCAACGAGACCAAACCTAGTGAAATACGATCAAAATCATCGAATATATATTTTACTACAAACCATTCTGATTGGGTAGGGAGCATTGATAAATTTGTATTATCAACAACTCTAGCTTTATACTTTGCATAAATTAATATAAAATTTGTAATAACTTCGCTTAGCTGTTTATTATTTTGTTTGAATTTGCAATATGATAATCTTTTGTTTGAATCTGAGTAGTAGAGATCAAGAGATTGTATCCATTCTAAAAACATAGCATTTGCTTTATCAAACATCAAATCATATCCTTCAATTCCTTTTGTTTCATTTATAATTCCAGAATAAAAATAATCATATACTTCTTGAATATTAATTTTTTGTGCCATATTTTATCACTCTTTCTAGCGCATTTCACGCCATTATAAGTGAACTACCCACAGTCTAAAGATAAAGTCTGTGGGCTTCCGTTCAATCGTATTACTTACTACGAAGTATCAACGGCTATCCCCGGCGTTCCACTCGGTTAGGTGTTCATCCCATCAGCTAAAGCTAATGGGATTTCTCGCTAGTTATTTTAAAATACTTACTCTATTGGCATAACCTTAATAATACCATCTGCCATGCTGTTATCAAGATGTACACTATGTCCATAAATATGAATTATTCCATCAATATTGACTTCATAAATATTAGAGACTTCATTTTTAATTTCATTAATAATTGCACTTATTGTATTCATTGATGAAATTATTTTTATATTATTACGTGTAAAACATTGAACCTTATCACATAGTACATGAAGTCTATTACTTAAATTTTCACCATATTTATTTAATTCTGTATTTATATCTCCGTTATAATAATCATTTAATTCTTTTGTTGTAATAAATGTAAAATCCATTATTTATTCCTTTCTGCGTTATGTCGCCACATTAGTAATTACTATCATACTTGATTAGGTTATTGTTTTCATCAACTAAAAACTTATCCCAATGTGTCTCTGCCATAGGAAAGCAAAAAGATCTTCCAAGCACAATGTCTATATTGCCATTGTTGTCAACTCTGTATCCTTGTGCATTAACATGTTCTCTTTGTATATTGGCTCTGTTTTTATTTCTGATATTCTGATTAATAATCTCGTTAACTTTTTGACTATTCATAACTAACTTTCACTCCTAATATTGTAACAGATGTTATCATATTATATAGCAACCCATTCTTTTACTATAATTGTTTTTTCATATTCATGCGCCTTAACTTCATATGGTTGATTATAAAACTCATCTTCTTGGCTTTCAGTAAGACCCTGCTCCCATTCAACAGAAAACATTCTGTCTAATAATTGAATAATGCTAATTGCACTACGGCTCCATCTGCTATTATCTCCATATTCAACTTCTATTTCATAATTGTATACTAATCTGCTTAATTCATATCCTGATAATTTTTCATTATTCTCTATTTTTGAAATAATAATTGCTTCAAAATTATCTTCATAATATTTTTTCTGATCATTTATTTCCTTTTGCTTTTCTTTTTGAAGTTCTTCTTCAACACGTTTTGTTTCTAAGTCATCTAATATTTTTTGCTTTCTTGTTGTCATATCTTCTATTGCACTAGTATTAAGGTCTCGCCATGATTTACCAGAATTCGTAAGATTTTTTACAATTGGATTAATATCATATAATCCAGCCCAAAAGTTATCCATTTCAGCTTCTGTATAGTTTAATCTTTTTAAAAGTGATTTAATATCTTTTTTTGTTGCCATAATAAAACTCTCCCTATTATATTATTAACTTTGTTATTTACATAAATCCTTATAGCTACTATTTAGCAATTGCAATATTGCTAACACTCTATATTTATCAGTATGGATACCGTGATTATGATTGCTATCAGATTTTTCTACACCTAAACAAATAGTAACGAAATATTATTTTTCCACAATTTTCACATTGCCATATACTTCTTTTACCATTGAATATATTAATATTATCTCCATGTATATTTGATAAAAACTTTAATGGATAATTTAAATGCCTACAAAATAATTTCTTTGATAATTTCATATTATTCCACCTCTATATATGCTTTGTAGCGTCATTCTTCTTTAATATCTATAATATCAATTCTAACAATTGGAGAAGTTTTAGGTGAACGAATTCCAAAAACTCCAATATATCTATCATAGTGTACAAAAATTTCATGTCCATCTAAAATAACATCTCTTACTTGTTGTGCTAATTCCTTATTGTCTCTATGTATATAGTAGAATTTTTCTTCTTCATCTTTCATAAAAGCGGTAGTGCGATAGTAGACAATATAGTTGTTCCAAAAATCTTGGTCAACTGCTGTAGGAATTATTTTATGGCTTCCTGCTTGATAATCAAATCTAACCCCTAATAAATGCGTCCCAACAAAAGCAAATAAAATAACCCCAACAACTAAAAATATAATTAAATTATGTATAAAATTATGCATACTTATTCTCCTTTTACCCTTTTTTATTTAGACTTTATACTATAATAAGTTCATCTGACAGAAAAATTAAATTTGTTATTTACAAGTTTCATATATTATTTGAACAGATTTTTATGTTTGTTAGCACGATGTGTTTTCCCATATTCTAAAACTTCATTAATCATTTCTTTAGAATCACCACAATCATGCATAAACCTATTCATATATCCTATCATTTTTTTTACAACATATTTTTTATGATTATATGATTGATAACCATATATCTTATTCCATTTTTCTTTAGTGTCCCAGCTATTAAGATGCCCTGGAATGCTGTACATAGCTCCAAAACAACCAGTATCATCTTCATTTTTATTGTTTGCTCGAAGCAGTGGACATTCATCACAACTCTTATATAAATACTTAAATTCTTCACATGCAGCATGACCATTAAGTTCTGCATCTAAATCTGTAAAATCACTTTTTGAAAGCAGTTCTTCAATTAATTCTTTAGCAATATTAATAATGTCAGATTCTTCTATATTGCATGGAAAAGATATGTAGTTGCTTACATATTCACCATTATTAACAACCCAAAAATATGATTCATTATTTTTATTAAATATTTCAGACTCATAGTAAACTTGTATTGGACAATCATAGTCTATAGCTTTATGTGGTCTAGTTATTTCATATATTAAACGCATATGCGGATGATTATTTTGCATTTGTTCTAATGTTACTGTTCTCAAATTATTATCATTCCCTTATTTTATTTTTACATACATTATACAATGTCAATAGTTACAGGTATATATCTACACATATATCCTTTTGGTATGATATTATCAGACTCTTCAAACTCTAGATTTGATACCAATACTAATTGACATTGTTCTTGTAGAATGTCATATATATAGGTAGATCTATCTGTGTTTAATATATACATTTCATCACCTTTGCCAACAACTTTTGTTAGTTTGCAAACGGAGTTATTTCTTATATCTTCTAACGCTTTTGCTGCTTTAATTTTATACATAATTACATCAGCATTATTTCTTGGTATTAGACTTAAAAACATATTATTATCGCCTCACAATATTTTAATATTGTAAAATATCAGTATTTATTTGATTAAACTATTATGTAATAATATATTTATTTCTTTTATAAATTTAATCTCATTATCTTTTTTATTAATAATAAATTCTTTAATCCATATAATTATTTCTTCGAGAGATTCTGCAACTGTCAGAACCTCATCTTCAAAGAATGAATTTATTTCATTAAATTTAACACAATCTTTATATTTCCCATTTATTGTGTGAATAAAGAATTCAGCCTCACCACGGATTTTACAGCTAGTACAGTCACATATTGATTTTATATATCCAATACTATAATCATTGAATAATAAATACAACTTTTTATCATATTCCATAATTATACTATACTCCTTTTATATTTTCATAGAATACTTAATCTATTCAATTCTAATCTAAATCAATAAATTTATATTCAAAAAATGTAGGAACTTGTTCTATTGATACGTTTGATATTGTAAATTTATCTTCTGCTATGCTATCCCATTTTACTATAGCGTTTTGAATTACTAGTTTAACTTCACGAAATGATTTATCATCAATACATTCAGTCATGATATCTAATATTACTTCACAATCATCTATTGGTGGTGCTTTAATAAAGTTTTGCAATCTTTCTTCTGCATCAATAAATGCTTTTGTAATATTAATATTTAATGGTTTCATTATATCAAATGATAGTAGCCTTAATCTACTATTATATTGTTCTTGAACCCAATGATATTCTCCTTGTTGTAATACGCATCCTTTTAATCCTGACAAATATGCAAATCTTGATTTACAATGTGGATAAACAATCTCTATATTATTAATTGATCTAAATACTAAATCACTTTTACTTATTTTATATTTATAGGACATTATATTCTGCTCCTTCTATATATATTTAGTTACAAATCATTTAGTCTTTTGCAATCCATCCAATCGAAATAGACCATTTCCAGAAATTTATAAAAAGATATGCATCTCCAAGATTTTCGAATGATAAGCATATACCAAAGCTACGCCCAACCCATATCTTATCTACACATATACGAAACTTTCTAATTTCTTTCCCCATATAACCTCCGCGCATCTGGTTTTTTTACTATATGTCCAAGCAGCGACGGAAAATCTTTAGCTAGTTGCTCTTGCGTAATTCCAAACTCGACAGCGGAATGTATTTGCCAGCATATATCGTCCCAAGCCATTCCACCAAGTCCGCCGTTATTTTCTTCATTTTGCATATGTGCAAAGTATTCATAGAAGTCTTCTTTTACTTTTTCTGGGAACAAATTATTACAACAATCTTTACAGTAGTCTTTCTCTTCTGTGTTAGGCTCATCTAATGATGCGGCACTGTTAGTTGTTAGTCTTATTGTTTTACCGCATTCATCACAGAATGAGTCACAATTCCAACCATCTTTTATATACTCATTTGCAAACTGTATAATATTTTTCTTCATAACTACTACCTCCTGCGTATATAGTCGCCACCGTTTATTTATTGATATTCCTAAAACTCAATCCTAACCCCAAACATCGGAATCGGGAAGAAATACAACACTTTTTTGCTTCTATCCCAGAAGAACCCAATCCAGAAGTCATACCATGCGAACATTAGATTAATACTTTTAATTTTCATCCGACACCACCACTATTAAATATTTAAGAAAGCAACCATGCTATCTAATATATTTTCATCCATAGCGAATACAATGTTATTTTTACATCCTATATCTGCAATACGAATATCCAATCCAAGATATTTTACATGTTTAATTATATCTTCAATTTTCTGTTTATTTATATTGCTAAAACCATTTGTTTTTATATTTAGTACAAACAAAGGAGATACAAATACAATTGGAGTCTTCCCATACTTTAATTTTATATTTATAATAATTTTATATAAATTATCTATATAATATACGCTATATATTTTCATATCGTCTTTTAACTCCAACACTTTGTTATTAAACTCTACATAATCAATAATATCAAGTCTGTTAATATCAATATTTTTTGCATTGTATGGAGGCAAGTATTTCCCTTCTATACAATTTATACTGTCACTCCCAAAATGTGTTTCATAAACTATTTCATCTAAACTATCTTTTGGCTGGCATGTTTCTTTTATATCTCTCCTATAAATGTCTTTTAAAGCAAGTTCTCTAAATTTATTTTCAATCCATCTTATAATCATAATTTTTGCTCCTATAATTTGAATAGAATGCGTGTTCTATTTAAATTTTTGTCAGTCAGTATGACTGAGTTTGTATAACATATCATGCGTTATGTAGGATATATTGTAACATAATTGTAATAATTTTGCAACAATTTTGTAATATATTAATTATCTATATCCTAGCAATTCCATATTAATTCTAAAATCCTCTGTATATGTATCCTGCACACTTTTTAACATAGATTGATGATACTTAATTTCATTATAATGATGCTGCATATCTTTTTCATATATCTGCAAACCAACTTTTGCCATAATATTCATTATTATATCACTATCTTTTTCTAAATGAAGCAACTTATCATTTATAAACCCACTTAAACAATCGCCTGTTTCTTGGTGAAATGCCATATAGTTATTAATTCCGCAAGATTTAGCGTTTTCTATTATTGAATTACATCTATCTTTGTTTGTATATGTTGTAAAATATGATTCGTTAGCTTCTGTGACAGTCCTAATCAAATTTTTCCTATATGATTCTTTATGATATGGATTAAATAATAATTGTAAATCAGATATTTTAACTACTTTATCACTTACGTTATATTTCATCATTCCCATAAAAATAAACCACCTACTTTTTATTAAATTATAGCAAACATGTTCATCTATGCTCCATAATTAATCTCCGCAATGCTTATATGGGTTATATGGAAAATATGGCATTTTTGTCATCTTGTGAATTCCATCATTATGCATTATTTGTATTTTAGCAACTACATCTGGATTAATTTCACCACCACGAAGGTATTTGTCTAATTCTGAATATGTAAATCTAAAATTCTCTTCGTCTGTTCTGCCAGTAAGACCATCCTCTGGCTTCTTAAATATTAAGTCATAATCAATACCAAGTGCCATTCCTATACGCACAACTTCATTGTTTGTTAGGCTTGCCAGCGGAGAAAAATCTCCAGCATCATCACCATACTTTGTATTCCACCCAAGATAATTTTCACTAAGATTACACGTATTAGCTACTCTGCCATTTATTTGAGCAGAAATAGCATATAACGTGGTCATTCTGATTCGAGCCGGGGTATTATTTGTAACAACTGAGTTAAGAAAATTATCATCGTCAGTACTTAATAGCTTATTAGATACTTGACGATAAATTTCATTAACGGCATCGTATATATTGATAGTAATATTTTTAATGCCGAAGTATTTACATACTAATTCAGCAACATGCAAATCCCACTGGCACCCTTGTGGCATGAGTACTCCGAATACTCTATCAGCGCCTAAAGCTTCAACACATAGCCCAGTAACGATTGTTGAATCTTTGCCGCCTGATATCCCAATAACAGCTTTGCTATTCATCCCATTTTTATTAAAATAATCTCTAATCCACTGTGCTAAATCGTCTTTAACCTTATCTTCATTAAATTTATACATTAGCAACCCCCATTCTCCGCATTACAAGCCTTTCTGCTAATAACCGCGTCCTAACTATCATAAGAGCCTTACCCATCATATTCTTTCCAGCGCCATTATAAACTCCCCAAAAATCATCGCCCCAATTGTTTGTTTCTTCCAAATATTTAAAGCCAGTGTTAAGTAGGAATGCTCTTAAATGTGCATTCTGAGAAAACTTATTATATAATATCTCTTGAACAATCTTAACCTTTGTATCTTCCCATTCGTCTTTCATTGGGCATTGGTGACCATATTCTTTTGCCTTTGCAGGAGTAGGCGTATTTAAAATCTTCTCTTTCCATTCTGAACAATCTGTTTTGTAATATTGTAATGCATGCTCTGCTGATTTAAATGTTATGCCATCCATTATAAATTTAGTTGTATCAAAATTGCTTAATGGCCTATATTTCTCAAAGAATCCTTTAATATAATATTCTGTTACTTCTGTTTTATTATTGAGAACACCTGTATACTTAATAGAGCTTATGTCAAACATCGTATCAATAGGAATACGAGTCTGGCTTATTACACCTTCTTGTGTAAAATAAACTTGTATATCATCCTTCCAATATTCATTAATCTCATACTCATATAGATAGTATCCTGCGGTTTCCAATTCGTAGGCATCCATAACAGAGAACCAGAAGTTCATCTGCGACTTATCTTTGGCTCCACTATACCAACGTTTCCCGTCTTTTCTGTATTTGTCGTCATGCCCCATTGGCATATCAGCGCAGCGTCCTTCTGTAAGTGTGTGAATAAATCCATTATAAGAGCCATCAGCGTTATACCACATACCATGTTGATTATCTTTGTGTGCTATACGATATGTTTTAATTGTTTCTTGCAAAAATCTTCACATCCTTTCAGTGTATTTATACAAATCTAATCAAAACTTGCTATTCCATAATCTATTGCGAATAGTAGCGAAATCATCTATATTATATTGTTTGCCATCTACAAATTTCTTAACATATAAATTCCCTTCAAAATTAATAGCTTCTTCATATGTCAATTCATCTGTATATGTAATCTCGCCCAATGAATCATAATGTGCTGCAAAACAGCCTTTTTGTGATGCTTTAGCGCTATCCGTTTTTGGATTCTTTTGAATAGCAACTTCTATACCATCCATAATACAGCTAGTAGCTTTTATTGCATAACCACGGGTGTCCCGTGTGACATATTGATAGCTTACTGAACCAATCCCAAAAAATATATTTTCTACAGATATTTTCATTTCAACACAACGTTTAAGAATTTTTTCTTGCCGTTCTCTTGTTATAGCATCTGCGTAAATCATTCTTATTTGTGAAGGAAGAACATCATACCCTTTTTTGTTTGTACTTACTCCAAATATTTTCTTTAATACTCGAAGACTGCCAATTTTTTCATACCATAAATCAGCAAGTGAATCACCACATGTAATCTTAATTGGATCGCCAGAATCGGCACGGATTACTAATGCGCCTTGTCTATTACATATATCATCTATTAACTTTGGTAGTATCCATGTAAGTACGCCCCAATAGTCATATGTGTCGGATACATAAGACAATGCGCCTTCTAGCTGTACATCTGTAATAAGGTATTTAATAACACACATTTCAGCGACTAGCTTAATATCAACTGGGCTACCATCTTCACGTTTAGAATTTTTATATTTATCCCATGTTATGCCTTTGTATTCTCCACCAGATAGTAACATATTTTCAAATTCTGCTATAAGTTGACATACAATGCTATGCTCTAAAGATGGAGTAGCCATATTAGTTAAGTCTTTTTCTATATCTGCGTTATAATATTTTTCTAAGAAATCTGCTGATCCCATTGTTGCTGATTTAGCAAACGATAATAAATGCCCTCCACTTGATGCCATGGCTGCTGATTCCATTTCAGCCATTCCACGCAAGCTAAAATCACTAATCATATATTTTGTTATATTTGTATCTTCGCATGTTATATCTACATATTTTTGTTGTAATGTTCTTCTATCATGCCCAGTTGTAGCAGATGTTGGAGGCATCCAGTTATGCGTTGACCATAAATCTTCAAGATACTGAGGTAGCCAACCAAAATCAGGATGTGTATTTCTAATCCAATGGTCTGGAACATTAACTGGGCAAAGTGTTCCTTCTGGCAACCCCCATATTTCGATTGGAAGATAGCCAAGCTCATAAAGTTTTCTAAATTTAGAAAAATCAGAATATCGTGGGCTAAAACATATAGAAACATTTCTTACATGTTTTTTCTCTAAATCATCTACATCCTTATAAAAGAAATTATTATCAAACCAATCAATCATATATTGTTTGATTCTTGCTTGTTGCCCCCATATAACTGTATTTTTAGCTTCTTGCTGATACTTGTTATATCTTCCTGTCCAACCAGTAAATACATGGCTTACGCTTTTAGGTTGTAAAAAAGGATGGCAAATTTTATATCCGTCCACAATACCATATAGCCCCATTTATTAACTCCTTTTAGTTATTTTGTAATATCTCAATTAACGGATGTTCCTCAGTGAATATAGAACGTGTTGTATATATCTTTTCTAATAATCCGCTATTAATAAGTTCACCATTTAATATTGAATTCTCACAATGTGTGATGTATAAATATATCTTTCCAACACCCAGATTTTTTAGCTTCTTTGCTGCATATAGAAATGTTCCACCATAACTGCAAATATCATCTGTTATTAAAATTGTTTTTCCTGTTAAGTTATGCTTTTTAGCACCTAGAACTTCTGTATCAAGTATATCTCCAGTATCCCAATTCCTATCCTTATACCCACAAATATTAGGATGCTTAATAAGATTTTCTAGTCGTTTCTTGCATCCAGAATCCGGGTAATAAAGCAAATCAGGAGTAGTCTTGTCAATAACTATATTCACAAATTTTAAATATCTATTAATATCTATATATACATTATTTATAATAGCTGGTGCTACTGGGGAATGTGGGTCAAGTATATATACACGATCAAATCCTAATTCATTAATAACTCTTGCAAAGTATTTTAATGTAAATATATCATCTGGTTTTTCTATTCTATCTAACCTCGCATTTGGTGTATAGTCAAGATGAAGTGTGATTCGTGCATTTGGATTCTTTTCTTTTATATGCCAAACCAAATTTTGAAGAACGATTTGCTCTGTAAGGGTTTCGAAATCCCATGTCAACCTATATTGAATATTATTTATATCTTCATCTACCTTAAATCGCATTAGTAATGTCCCATCGGGGAAGAACCCGTATATATATTCTTCCCCATTCACTTTTATCATTTACTTATCACATCCTATCACTTAATATTGCAATCTATTGCTCGTCGTTAATAATATTTACTTGGCAACAACGCAATACTGTTAATGCCGCAAGATGGCTTTCTTCACTTACACATGCACAGCATGACGCATCTACGGTGATTTTTGTTTCTGGATACATTGCTTTAAGAATAAGTGCATTGGATACTACGCATATGCCAGTGCATAAACCACATATTTCAATTTCATCTGCTGACATAAGCAGACTGTCAGTACAATCATTATCATTCCATCCCAAGTATCCAAATGTTGATTTGTCGATTTTAATATCCATTTTATCTTCTAATCCGTCATATATATCCCATCCACCTGTACCTATCAAACAATGTGGGACAGGAAGATATTGCCCCTCTTGTGTATTCATATAATCGTCATTGTGCGTATCTCGTGTAAAAATAATGCTATTTTTATTTGAGCGATAATTATTAATTTTTTCTATTACATTAGGAGTAATCTTCTGTGCCTGATCGCTCCCTAATGCCCCTGTTACAAAATCCTCTTGAACATCTACTACTATAAGAACCTTACTCATAAAATATTCTGCTCCTTTTTATATATATTAATATGATATATTTTTTATTTTTCTAATTTTTGTTTGCCCGTTATACTATATCTATTGTATAATGACAAGTAGCTAATCCTTATATAATTAAAAAAACATTTTAGCATAACAATTCCAAATGCTAAATATGCAGATAAAAAGAATGATAAATATAAAGGCCATACTAAAACAACATAAAATGTATCTTGTTTAAAAACGGCATCATCTTCATAACTAATATCATTATTTTCTTCTTTAGAGTATATTATATCTAAATTGCCAAAATCTGACCATTTTATAGTCTCCCCAAATAATAATGTCATATATCCGATTAATAAATATAAAACTATAAATGCCATTTTATTCCATGTCTCCTTTCTAATATTTTTTGCTTTAGGATGTGCAATAAAAACATTATACTGTATCTATTGTATATTGTCAAGTATATTATTTCTATGTGTTTGTATGCTCAATTCAGGACATATAATTTTATGTCATCAAGTGAATACACAACCATTTATTATGCCGGGCAGCTTGTTTAATTATTAGGAAACTCCTATAGATATAAACAATTAACGGACTTGTTCTTCTAATATTTATCTAATAAATGTATTGAAAATATATTTTTGTCGGTTACAGTTTAAAAGACTACAAAGCGCTTAAAACCCCTGAAATACAGCGTCTTATAAGAGATTAACAAGGATTGATTAATCTTAAATAAGATATGTATTACAGGACTTTGACTCCTGCACTCGAAGGTTCAAATCCTTCCAGCTCAGTTCATGAAAAACCCCGTAGATATCATGTTTGCGGGGTTTTTTATTCCCCGTAATTACACATAAAAAACCGCTTTCTAATACTTTTCTAATAAACTGCAAATACCATTCTATTCCATTTACTAGCCTTGCAAAACGTTGGTTATACCATTTAACATCATTTTTTTAGCGGATGCCTCTAATTTGGCGTAAAGGTTCATAGTCGTTCCTATATCTCCATGTCCTAACCATGCTTGAATATCCTTTAAATTATAACCAAGCGCTAAAAGTAAAGAGGCTGAAGAGTGCCGCAAATCATGTAGCCGGATATGTCTCATATTATTTTTTTTCAACAGTTTCCTAAAAGCTACAGATATATAGTTTGGGTTAATTAATTCCCCAACATCATTTACACATATATACCCATCATAATCATAGCAATATGACATCCCAAAAATTTCCTTATTGATTTCCTGCTTGGATTTTAGCTCTGTTAAAAACGCCATAAATGTATCATCTAGTGGCATTGTCCGATAGCTAGATTTTGTTTTTAAGGTGTCGGAAAATTCTAATCTATATTTGCCATCATCATTGATAGGGACTACCTTATGACCTATGAAAAATGTTCTGTTGACCCAATCTACTGCACTCCACTTTAATCCAACAATTTCAGAACGTCGCAGACCAAAATATATGGCGAACATCAAAGGAGTTTCGATTGGTGAACATTTAATAACCCCCAAGAGAGTTGCAATTTCATCCTTGTTATAGAAATCGCCTATAAATTTCTGCTTTTTTGGCCTTTCTACAAAATCAGCAGGATTCTCTTTTATTGCACGTGTTTTTTTCGCATATTGTAGGGCAGTCCTTATAAGCGTAAGGTGTTTTATAACAGTGTTAGGACTTACAAACTTTAACTTATAAGTACAATAGGCTTGGATATGTTTGGTTGTTAAATCTAGTAAACATATTCCTTTTTGATTAAAATACGGATGTATTTGTTTTAATAATCGCTTATACCCCGCATAAGTTATAGCTTCTACATTTGCCCGGTGCATTTCAAGCCAGTCTGTAAGAAAATCACAGAATAGAATCCTAGTATCTTGCACATTCTGAACATCGCTATATTCTTCAATTTTTTGTTTTAGGAATTGATCTGCTTTTTTCTTATTCCCTATAATGGTATAACCTGTGCTAATCCATTTCTGGGTTTGTTTCCCACCGCTGTTAAAACATATAACAGCATAATACTTATTGTTCTTTTTTTGCAAGCTTCCAGTCGTCACTCTAAACCCTCCTTATTTTGACGAAGAAAGCCCGTTAATTGTAGTAATAATTATATCATTAACAGGCCAATTGTAAATAAAATCACAGATTTTCCAACAAATAGGCGAGTACACAAATCTTAGGTATAATATATGTCTTGCCTATTCGCTTGTGCTTTATTTGCCCGGTTTTAAGTAATTCATATGCTTTATTACGTCCGATTAATAGCATTTGTTGAAGCTGTAACACATTAAGACAATCAGGGTAGTTATTAAACATTTCATTATTTTTTAATTGAGCATTCATAATTTCGCTCCTTCGTGAACTACCCATCCCCTTAAGGGGATGGGATTTCTCTACGTTGGTTTTAAAAAGCATCTATTCTTTATATCAATCTTAATTAACATCAATATCTACATTAATTTCTTTCCACTTTTTATTTAAGTATTTATTTATATTATTTAGAATTGATTTGTTTTTATCATTTCTTATTGACATATTTTTATCATTTATAAACTTATTTTTTAATTCATTGTAAACAATTTTTTCCATATCAAGCTCCTGTATTTTGCTCAAAGCATCTTCAAGGCTATCATACCATATACAAATAGAATGCGTTCTATCATCATTAGAAAATATTGTATAAGATTGATTGATTGTTCTCCATTTGAATTCTATAAAAAGCATGTATTCGCCATTATATTTAATTGACTGTATTAATTCAGATTTGTATTTAATATAATATTCCATACTACACACCTCCAATCTAATATGTAGTTTTTTGATTGCAACGTATTTTTTAATTGTATTACATAAACACTAAATAGCTAGTTTCCACTTCTAGCAGCATTGTCATCATACATCATAGGCGGAAGCACAATAACTTGTTCCGTTAATACAACAATCAACACTTAAAGAATAAGGAGTAAAATTGTTATTCTTTAAATCCTCACCAAATGCTGTAACATGTTGTAAAATTAGTTTATTAAACACTACAATTTCCTCATCCGAAAAGACTTTTTCAGTGCGTTTTTTAATAATGACTTGCTTATAGTTTTCTGTTAGCGGAGGTAATTCTTCTACCCATGCTAATACGTTAATTACATCTGTTAATATTGCTTTATGTATTTGCATCTGAGGAACACTATTGTACACATTATCTATGTAATAACCTTGGCAAAAATCTTTACCTATTCGTGTATGCTTCTCTTCCCAAAAATCATCTTTCCCTGCGCTCCACCCATCTGGAAGACTGTCAAATTTAATATATCTATCGAAACTTATATATGCACTAGGACAGCTATCATACGAATGCCCTGAACAACAATTTGTTGTATTGTACCCTTTTTTGTTTAACTCAATTATAATAGGTGCATACATTTCATCAACTGCCACAACAACCCCAATACAGCTTGTTTTAGGACACCAATATCGGCCATCATCTTTTCCGTTCTTTCCATATGGATTCAATTTATCAATTAATGACCCGCTATATATTTCATAGCATTGTGTACAAACTAAAACCATATTCGTTCACTCCTTCTGTACTATATTAATAAATTTATAGTTATCACTATAATTGTTATATTGCATAACAAGTATATAATCTCCAATTTCTACAATACGTGGACTTACAACTGCTTGGTATATTACATTAACAACTATTCTATTTCCATCTATATCAGCTATAAATGCTATTGGCTTATACTTGTTATCAATATCAATTCTTGTAACTATAGCAATTTGCATTGCGTTTTCATCATAATCATCGGATTTATCACACCAATTTGTAGATAGTACAATAATAAATGCTATTACTAAAACAATCTTAAAAAACTCCATCATTATTCTCCATCACAAGATTATATTTGTATACAACAAATGCAATTAAACTCTCTTTGTTATTTTTGTCTGGATTATCAATTACATATTCTAAGCAATTATTTAATATCTCTCCCAGTATCTTTCCTTGTACAAATCCAATGTTGATAAGGTCATATCCATTAATAGCTAAATCTCGTATTGTGAAAGCTTCGTTGTTAAATAATATGTCATGCCATATTGTTTTAATCTCAGAAACCTTACAAACCCATTTATCATATTCGCCAGATCCCCACCTATGTGCCTTTTTATCAATTAGCTGGAATGCGAACAATTTTATGCATAAATCATGTCCTAACTTATTCAACAACTTCTTTGCCACATTGCGTGTTGGCTGCAGCACAAAATCATGTGCTTCAACAAGTTTTAAAACTATTTCAATTGTTTTGTTGTCAAATCGCATCCGATGCATAATCTCTTGTGCCATTTTAACAGAATATATTTCATGTCCATAGTAGTGATTAGTTAACCGCTTATCATCAAACACACGCGCTTTAAGTTTCCCTATATCATGTAGGAGTATTGTCATTATCAACTCAATATCGTCTGTATAGCCAAAAAATATCATATCCATAGTATGAGTAAATACATCCGTATAATGCCATATGTTATTATGTGTTATTTGAGCAAGCCCTATAAACTCCGGTATAATACGTTTAATTATATACTCAATCATACCGCGAAGTTTAGGATAATGATAAGTATCTTTGTCTAACTTATTTATAGCACATAATATTTTTACTATCTCTGCATTTTTACGTTCCATTGAGATATTTTTAAGATTATCACCACACTCAAAAATCGCATTAATGACTTCTTTTGAAATATCAAAATCTAAAGTAGTAGCAAATCTAATTGCTCTCATTATACGTAATGCATTTTCATTAAACCTGTTCTCTGCGTTCCCAACAGTCTTTATTATTTTATTTTTTAAATCAGATTGTCCGCCAAATAAATCAATAATCCCATATTCATCATTATATGCCATAGCATTAATAGAAAAATCCCGGCGGCATAAATCATCTTTAATAGTATTTGAAAAATTTACTGCATTTGGTCTCCTTCCATCTCCATATGACCCATCAGCACGATAAGTGGTTATTTCATATGATACTTTATTTAATAACACAGTCATTGTTCCATACTTCTCACCAGTTGGTATTAAGTAATATGAACTAAAAATTTCTTTTATTTCATTAGGCATTGCGTTTGTGGCTATATCCCAGTCTTTAGGCACTACTCCCAATAACGAATCTCTAACACATCCGCCTACAATATACGCTTCAAATCCATTATTATTAAGTTCGCACATTATATTTCGAACATCTATTGGAAGATTGATTTCCAATTATATCACAGCCTTTATTATCTTTTATACTTTCTTATAACAATTGAGCCAATTTAATCACCTATATTTATAACAATTTTATTTCATGTTTATCAAAAACTTTATATGCATTTATTACAAAAACAGTTTCTTTAAATTTTTCACAAAAGGCTTTCGCATCGTATTCTGTATCAAAAAATTTAAAACATTCATATGTAATTGCACTGTAATAATTTAAAAGCACTTTTGATTTTTCATTTATAATAGTAAATATATCTATATCATAATCCTCATCAATATATGTAGATACTTTCCCATTTTCAGGGTAGCATTTATCAAACCATGTTAAACATGGGTTATGATTGTCGTCATAAAAGTCTGATTTAGCAACAGTCTTATTAAATTCTAAAAACTCATTCATGCTAAAATCTAATCTATAGCAGCCAGCACCAACATATGATATAGAAGTAAGATATGCTTTCATCTTTTCATTTTGATAATTTTCTCCATCATCTATTTTATCTGTAAACTGAACTGCAATTGGTTCTCCATTATCTTTTATCATTTTTATTAATTCTTTTATATGCATTTAAACACTCCAATAATATTAAATATTTATAAAATATTCATATATTCCAAAAATTTTCTCGGATAATTTATTGATGGAGAAAGCATCTTAAAAAGCAACGCTAATAATTCTTCTTTATAATATTCATGTGCCGTTGTATAATACATTTTATCTGTACATAACGCATAAGAACCATATATACTTGGGTGTTTTTTGAATAATGATTTTTCGTTTTCAAATAATGAAATGAGCGAATCACTGTTAAAATTCCTAATAATCGGGCCACAATCAGCATATGATAGCAAATATGTATATTCAATAATATCCGCTGGCGTGATATAAATATTTTCTAATCTATACTGTGTTGAATTACATTCACTATTATATTTTATTACTGTATCTGTAATAGCACTAAATAAACCTATTATAGCTATTTCCTTGTTAACTAATATGCACATTTTTCAACTCCTTGATTACATCCTATATTTGCTTTTTCTTTACTAGCTATATAGTCTTATTTATTTCTCTAAAATATATTCGACGCAATTTTCATTGTATTTAGATACAATACATGTTGCAAATTTTACAATCCACCCATCCATTGATGCTAACAGTATATTTTTGACTTCGGTGTCATTCCTCTGTGACAACACAATACCTCATAATCAGTCCTTGCATCAATAAGCGTCCACTGGATGAAGAACTCGTATTCTGGATTGTTCTTCTCGACAACGTTTTTCAAGTATGCCATAATTGTGTCTACTACCTTATCTTGCATGCCTCGTGCATTCTTTACTGAGAATTTTAGCGATGGATTTCTTTTGTTATATTCCTTATCGAAATTATATGTAACACGATTTTCATATACGATATTCCCATCGTCATAATAGTGAATACCGAAGTGATTGCAATAGAGTTTTTCGTTCTTATTGAAGTCGCACCTATATTCTTTGCAATAGTATTCGCGCTCGAACTCAATTTTGAAGTTGGCTAAACAGTCGTTGATAAATTGCTTACGTGCCTTATGTTGCTTATATAAATTGATAATCATTTATAAACCCTCCAAATTGTCTCTTGAATTTTATTAAAAACTAAATATTTGAGTTGCGGAATGATTTTTGCTAAAAATTTATCATTGGTTCTTCTATTAAGATTATTTATTATATATATCATAATAATATTAGAAAATTATTTTTGCATCCATTCAAAGCCTATAAAATGAGCAGGCCGGTTATACTCATCTCGCCACCTAGTTAGTTTTTTAAAAATAAATGGTAATAGTTTATAGTAATATGGGAGAGGAATCGCTGGTTCCCAACTTCCTTCTTTATTTTGTTGACTATTCATATATAATTTCCTCCAAATTATTTTCTCTTTCTATTAATCGGTTAACCCATTCAATACATTATTGATAACATACTGTGCATATTTATCTGTCTTTGCTTTATTGTCTTTATAGACTACTTCTCCTGAATCATATATTAATGCTATAATTTTACTATCATCGCTATGATGTATTGTTTCCCATGCTTCAATAATAATATAATCTTTACAATCAAAATCTGCTAATATATTAACCCAATTACTATATCTATATAGTTGTTCTATTTCTGTGTTTAACTTTACTGCTCCAAGCATATCAAATCTACTTTCTAACCCCGCAAACATAGTTCGCCAGTCCAGCGATGGTGAAATAATGTCTTTAAATTCTTCCGTCGTAATTTCTTTACCGTCAACAATTATACCGCCTTCTAGTGTATCTGCATCTTGAACACCATATTCTTCACATAATTGTAAATACAAATCCTTATTAAACAATCATATCACCTCTTTTATTTTAATAGAATGCCTGTTCTATTCAGACTTGTATGACTTGTAGACTCTATTATTTAACCAGATAGCAATAGAGTCAAGGTTCTGAAATACTTTGCCGCCATTCTCTATAACCATTATTGCAACAGCCCTAAGAGACTTAATTTCATCATTATCAAACGTAAGTCCATCATCTTCTTCTAAAAAACAAAACAATGTTTTTTCTGGTCGCTTATTGCTGTCATCTACTACTTCAGCAATTGAAAATACACCATGCATTTTTGGAGTGATCACATATAAGCAATAGTCGCACTCTTCACGCTGTTTGCATTCTTCTACCATACACTCTGGAGTCCAATCATCAACAACAGGGTTAAAATAGCCTATTTTTAACATGCTTATTAGTAAATCTCTCCAAGTGCTATTATTACATGTACCGCCTAAGAATACTTTTTTCTTTTTCGCATCTTTTCTTTCAAATAAATATTCAGGCCATAAAAGTGTCCCACCATCTTCTTTTATCTCATACACTATACGATTCATCTTTTTTATTACTCTGCTAATTGTTACAATTTTTCCTTTGAATTTCCCCATTGGTGGGACACAATGTTTTGTTCCACCATCAATCTCATAAGTGAAATCTTTTCTTATTATTAAAACATCTCCAATATTATATAATGGAGTTAATATTGTTCCATCATTCATTATGATAACGCCCTTTTAATTATAATCTATTATTTCTTGTGCTTCTTCAATATCAGGTGATGTAGCTGAGTCTTTAATAATTCCCTCAATAACTTTGAAGTGCCAGTTTTTATGCTTAAATGCTGTAAATCTTTCTCTGTTTTCAATTCTAACAACTATGCCTTCTTTTATATGTGTTTTACCAATTGGATCGAACCCATCACAATATTTATTTGCATGCTCCATAAGATCTTCAAATGTTGTATAAGTAAAACGTTCATATGTAGGACAATACCTAACCCCCATTTGTTCGCAACGAAGCTTCACTAATCCATATGGATACTCAACTACATAGCCATCCTCATTTGTAATTGTCATTCTATATACATAGGTTTGGCTCTCACCGTCATCACAACCATATGAAAAACGTGTCTTGTCACCATATTGTTTAATGAATTCTTTATCATTAACTTTTTTATTCGAGCAATCTGCCATTATAGGAGTGTTGGGGGAAACATATCCAACAACCTCATAATAAACAGTTTCACCTTTTTGAAGTTTGCCAACAAATCTGTCATGATGCCGTTGTCGAAAAGCATTACTTCCATAGTAGCCACCATTTAAGTCTTTTAGCACAACTCTTCTTGTTCCGCATACATATTCCCATGATTTTTTAATTTTAGGTAACAATCTTAACGCTTTAAATATTTTAACTAACCAATATGGCAAATATTTTCTTGTCTCTTTTAATGTATAAGATGTGCGTTGTGAGGTTCCATGCATCTTTAAAGTAATTTCACACTGATCTCCTTCTTTAAAAGCGTTTTTATTATATACAAGCTGTGATGTATCATAATGTTCCATAAATAAGGGAAAACTTGTTTTATCATATATTTTTTTAGATTTCTCTTTATTTTTCCCCACACTTTGTCTACGATGTTTGCCCATAGGAATATACTTTTCACAAATTAAAAGTCCATTTAATATAGTTATAGAATCTCCTTCATTAAGTATAGAAACATCTGTAAATTTATTAAGTGAAATCAATGGCATAAATAAACCATCGCTCATTTCACCTCTTAGTTTTATAGCTTTAATATTTCGCTTTTCAGGATCAAGAAATCCACCTATTTGATTTCCATCTGCATCTTTATTACGTAGAAGATTATTTGCCGCGCAATACTCATTGCATAGTTTACCATCTATTGGGAAATAAATTCCTAATTCATCTTCTGATATATTTGTACTTACTATAACGTTGTTTCCAAAACACTCTCCAATCAGGAGTTTATCAGCATTTGTATGTCTTCTTAAGTTTTTTATTCTTGTTATATATGCGCAATAAGCCATTTTAATTTAATCTCCTTATTATTTAATATTTGAATAGAATGAATATTTGATTAAAAGTTAAATCTTAAAACTGTGTGAATATTTGTAATTAATCTTTGACTATTTGCTCAACAATATAGTTATATACATGCATATATTTTGCAAGTTTTTTTGATAGTTTTACTAATGCTATTTTTACGGCTTCTTCAAAAGTAAAATTGGTTCCTTTGCCTAACTCATAACATATTAATCCAAAGCTATGCGCAGATAACAACCATGAAGTAGGATCATAATGAATATGCCTATGGATTATAATTTCGAATCCGTTAATCTCTGCCTTGTATGTGTGTGGAACCATATCTTCTATTTGTGTGCCTTTGCTATAAGTCGATATGTCTTCCCATATTAATTTACTCATAAATAATTCCTTTCTAATTAATATTATTAAATGTTATTTCTATTTCCTATTACATCCTATGCTTCTTCAATATAGGTATAATTTTATTTATCAAGTTTCATAATTAATAAAACCGTAGCCTTTTAACAAATAACAATGATTATATTTTTCAAATGCTATTTTTGCCTCGATTGTTTTTGAAATTGCTTTATCAAACTTATTATCATTAAGATACTTTGCTGCCTGTGCGCTTGCCTGTATATATTCTATTTGGTATTTCGATATTAGTTTATCAAACTCGCTTTGCATATTTCTATCTCCTTTTTACTTTTTGTTATTAGTTGCACTTAAAATTATTTTATCTCCAATATAGTCATTATCATCTATATTTAAAACTTTTCCACATCCTTTACATATAATATATTCAACATATTCGCTTGGAGTATTCATAGTAGTCTCAATATCTATAAATTCATAAGTATATACATGATCACACTCTTTGCATTTTTAGCAAATTCTTTCATAACAAATTCTCCTAATATTTTAATTTGCTTGGTAACCAGCTAAATACTCATTCTAATAGCTTAATGGAATAATAACTTTTCGTCCAATAAACAACTTTATAATATCGCAATAAATTTCAATATGACTATCTCCAAAGAATACATATCCTAACTCTTTTATTCTGCCTCTATATTTTGTTGGCTTGCTTTTACAATATTCCTTCTTCCAATTTTTACATGATGGATATTGATCAAATAATCTTTCTTTTCCATCGTGATAATTAATATCTTTATAATATTCTATTTCAAGCGTTCTTTTATCTCCAAGAATTACTTGGACAAGAATTTTAAGTTCATCTTCTATCATAGGAATAATTGCCTTATCCTTGAATATCCTTGCGCGATGATTTATATTTTCTCTACTTTCTTGTTTCATATATTTTATTCTCCTTCAAAATTTATATTAACAAATAATTAATTATTACATACTTCGCATGTTATACTATTGCCCCATGTAAAATATCCAATTGTAAGTCCAGTTTTTAATCCAGATAAAACACAAATTAAAGAAATAATTATTGCATAAATTGTAAATGTAGTACGACTCATTAACATTCTCCTATTCCTAGCATTACTTTATTTGGAGCGAATATATAAATAGCTTCTAATTATATAATTTATTAAAATAGCTTAAATTATCAATAAAGTTAATAGTATTATTTTCTATTGATACAAACTCAATTACTGCCTCATTTAACTCTGACAATGATTGTTCTACATATTCTTCTTCATCGCACCTTGTAAACAAAAATTCTACACTAGAATCACATGATGTATTCTTTAGTATAAAGTAAGGGCTTTCATTTTCATCTAATGATTTTATATCATCAGCAATCTCTGTAAATCTTTTTATTATATGTTCTAAATTTAAATAAGAAGTTTTTTCTTCATTTTGGATATGATATTTATTATTAGTAGATAAAAAATGTTTTATTCCTTGTATAATAATATCTTTGTCTTTTGTATGAAATATCTGTTGATTTGATAATTCCCAGCATATTCTATCTGAAAGACTATTGCAATTATTTATTATATCATTTAATTTTGGATGAAGTTCATTACCATCTCTAATCATATTTTTCCTGTATCCAAATTCTGTTTGTATTTCTTTTTTCATATATTTATCAAGCAATACATCCCAAATTATTGGACTAAATAACCATGAATTACTATACTCAAATTCTATACTGCCATAAAACTCTTTATCAATTACATATAAACTGCTATGACTCATATAAAATCTCCTTTTTATTTTAATAAAATAAGCCTTCTATTGAAACATTGGCAAAATCATACCTATGAAAAATATTGCAATTATAAATATTGAAATCAAAATCAAACAAGCATAATCAAATTTATGTCGTTTGTCTTCGACTACCTCTGGATCAGGTGGCCCTGGAAATCCTAAATCAAAATCCTCTTTTACAGTTATAGGTTCAGGAATCCTAGTTAACTCTTTAGGCAACTTAACTTCTTCATTTTTTCTCATTAATACCCCTCAATTCACTACTTATATTTATATTTATATTTATTATATTTAAACGGCCTAACCCATTCATGAATATTCCAACACTTTGAAGCATTCCATACTTGCTCTGCTTTACATGAGCAGCCACAGTTCTGGCAGTCATAATCAGCAGTATACTTTACAATTCTAAAACAGTCTGAAATATGTTTGTCTTCCTCTATATTATTTGTAACAGTGACATTTGAACTGTTACAGAATGCACAACATTTATCTGTGATTTCCTTTGGTTTTTTGAAAAATGAATCTATTTTATCAATAATTACCATTAGTTTGCTCCTAGTATTTTAATCAAATAATTCTTCTATTAAAATATTCATTAACATACTAAGGCAAATTCTTATATATAGAAATACCGACAATACATAGCAATAATGCAAGTAATGCCATTGATCTTTCAAAATTAAAAATATTCAGAAGATATGTAGATCCCAAAATTAACAGTAGCATTACTAGCAAGATTGCTATTGTCTGAAAAAACCTTTTCATGATATGTTCTCTCCTAGAATTTATTTACATACAAACATTCTCATCTTCCGTATACATATATTTTAATAGAACTGCACTTCTATTAAAATATTTTATGCCTTTGCGGTATGATATCATACTATCTATATGAATTATTTATGCCTATAAAGCATAATTATAGTATATCTATTCGCCGCCATATCAATGCAACATTTCTGCTAAATATTTATCGTTATTACATAATGTATATATTCCAGTTGGATATTCATATATATATCCATCGTCTAGCCATGATTTAACTTTAGAATTAATAATCTCTATTGGAATACTTTTATCAAGATTGTCATACAACTGCTTTAATGAAAAAGATTTAAGCTTATAAATTACATTTAATATCTTAGCATTATATATTTCTGAATTATTAGCATTAATTTCTAACTTATAAAATCCACCTATTTTTTTATTAAATATATTTTTTATTCTTAAGAGAACACTATATCATCGAACTTCCTAGAATCAGAATCTTTTGTTATTTTAACTAGCTTCCCGTCTACAACCTCACATAAATGATACACATTACGCTCTGTTGGCTTCCCAATACATACATGTGTAATCTTTCCATCTTTCCAATAGCCTACCCATATAACAACCCCTTTTGGAATCTGAGGAAATCCATGTTCTTTTAGGTATGGATGCATTAATTATAATCCTTTCTATATATCATTTGTATATTATAATATAACGTTTGTATATTGTCAAGTATCAATCAATTGATATATTCCTACAAATCTTTTCCCGGCTGTATAAATGTAACATGGAATAGCCATCTATACAAGTTTCTAATGGCGCAGAAATTTCTTATTGTTCTTGTTTTTTTGGTATAGGAATATTTGGGCCAAGTGGAATCTATGAAATATTTCCATTGCAATTCGGGCATTTATATTTGCTTCCATCTAAAAATGATTTTACTTCTTTTTTACTATAATAAGTCCATTCTGTTCTACATAACCAACAACTTAATGAATATTTAGACATCAAAAATTTAAACATTCAATTTATCACCACACCTCCATTTTTATTTTATAGCATCTTAATAATGACATATTAATATCATTATCAAGATACCATAAAATGTATAGCAAATTTCTATCCCCCTAATATCTATTGTATATTGTAATGTGATATATCAGAAAAGGCTTTCGCCTAATCTGTTATTTACTTATTTTTATCCAATATCTCTATAAATTACATTTCGCAATATATCTCTGCGTATAGATACGCTTAATAATTTTGCGCTTGCCGCTGAACATGCATTGTTGTATCCTTCATCGTGACTTGCCCGGTCATCATTTGTATTAAAAAATCCTTTAACCCTCTCTGCGAAGTCTTCTGCGCTTATACATCTCTGAATAGCAATTATAGCCATGTACATTAATGAAACCATGTGCGTTTTTCTATTCTTTATTTTATTAGACATTTTTTTCATGTCTGCCATAATAACAAAGAATGTCTTCATATAGTCAAGTGCTTTTGTCATTTCTTCTTCCTGCTCAGGAGTTATTTCTTGCGTCCAAAGAATATGTCTTCCGTTTTTATCGTTCATCAATGAATGGTTACTAGCGTATGCCATTATTGCTGCATCTGCCGGAATATCTTCGTCTTCCAACTTCTTTTTCTTACTATCCTTTAATACACTGGCTATCCCCGGAAGTTTTGCAAGTTTAATGAATATATGTCTACTGCATATTCTTATACGGGAAAAGTCAGCAGGGGATATAGGTTTGTTGCTATTTATTTCAATGAAAAAATTAACCTTCTCTTCATGTGTCATATTAAAAAATGTAAAAGATAATAATACAGTTGATTTTAACTTATCCTGTATATCAGTAGGTAAGTCTTTAAAATATAGTCGTGCTATTACAAAATCTTCAGCAACTCCATCTTTTTCTACACGTATAGGTGGAACATCTTTATGGATAGAAAATTCTCCATGAATAAATCCTGAGATTGTTCTAATCCTCTGCTGTCCGTCTAACGCTTCGCTAGTCTTTTCAGCTTTGTTGAAGTACAATGGTGGTATTTGGACACCTCTTATTAAGGCGCGAATAAACATTCCTTTAACAATAGGATGCCAAACATCACCACGTTGTTCTAAAATATCTGTAATAATAGTTCTGTTTTTAAATTTGTTTGCAACACTTGATACACTCATATCAACCTTGCTTGACTCAGGTTCTATTACTACATATACTGGCTTTACAACATGCTCGGGCACTATCATATTTGATTTTTCTTTTGCTTTTGCTTTTGTTCTTGCTGCTGGCATAAAAGCATCTCCCTTCTAATTTGACTACTATTATTTAAGATGTGTAACCAAATGCATACTTCCAATCGCTATAATCTTTCCTCCATCTCAATAATTTTAACATCAACTCTCCTTTGTCATTATACTCAACACGAAGATGATATGCAAGATATTTTGCAATTTCATATTCATAATTATCAATATCAGATGTAATTTTTACACCATTTATTTCTCCTTTTAGCTCACACTGATATAATCTATGAAATACACCTGATATGCGAACAGTAGAAGGAGATAGCTGTTCGCTTGATTTTGAAGTCTTATATATAACACGTATAATACGATTTAATGAAGATAACGGAATCTGTGTTTGCTGTGTTCTTGCATTTTGCCTTAATTGTGGTCGTATTAAGTAGTCGTTATCTATTAGAGGAATCATTATATATTCTTCTGTTGTTGATTTTGTTGATCTTTCCGCCTGTGCATTTTTCTTTTCTATTCCATCAACATCTTGAAATCTAAGCCACAAATCAACTGTCTCGTCAGATAACTTTACAATATATCCACCCCCCAGCGTTATTGAATTTGTATTTAAATCAAGATCGGATTTTTTTAAATCTACAATATCATTGAATGTTAACCCGTCAAAAACCAAATGTAATACTAAACTATTTCGCATAGATGCATTAGGATAATTAACTGTATCAAGTCCATTAAAAATAATAGTTTTAAGCTGTTCATAATCCCCTAGCATCTTACTAGTGATTGTGCTTTTTTCTTTTAATGCATCTACAGTCATTATGTCAAAAGCCTTTTTGTCTTTTGTAATCCCCTTTACTAACAAAGCCCACGATGCATATCCTCTCATTGATGCTAAAAAATGAGATATTGATAAATCTCGTCTTATCCCTAGTGATAAAAATGCTATTTTTAATTCATCGTAAGTCATAAATATTATATCTGTACCATTATCGCCAGTTGAAACCTCTGCATCGTATAGTCGTTTAAAATAGTTTTCCAATGCAATTTTATTGCTTTCCTTTTTTTCAAAATCAATGTACTCTTCTTTCAAATTCCTGTTAAACATTAATGTCCTAACTTGTTTACCCACGACTAATCACCATCCTTTATTTAATTTATACATAGTTTATATATCATGTTTCATATAATATATATTAGCCGTGGGTAATTGTCAAGATTAATTACAAATAAACAACATATTCAGTATCTACATATATTCTGTTGTTATTTGCACCAACGGCTTTTTTAAACTTTATAATTAGATCTATTAATTCATTTACGCACTTCATTGACTGTGGCTCTAATTCTTCTTCTAGTTCACTATTGTAATGTTCTAACTTGCCAACCCATACTGCATCTTCTAATATTGTAGTTGGTGGCAAATCAAATCCTATTGCTGCATAATACTCTCCATTGTTATATACATCTGCACATACAATTTCATATGTTTCTGTAGTATCGGCATTATTAACATATGCCTCATTTGTCGCAAATGTATGTATTGTATTAGGACATGCCAAAACATATTCTGCAAACTGTCTTGTTGATTTAGGTTCCACCCATGTGTTATTAGGCTGTGATGTATACATAATATAATTGCCCCCTTTAGTCTAATATATACCATTATTACTTAATCCACTAAAAATATTACTTAGAAACTCATTACTATTATTCCCATGCTTTCCTTCCAGTGCATCAATAATACTTTTATCAAATACAGGATAAATATTTTTACTTCTGAAATAATTAATTACTCTTTCTACTTCATCATCGCTGATATATGCCCCTTGTATCCTCATAGGATTCATATCATTTTCTCTTTTAAATAGCATATCACCCTTTCCAAGTAATGATTCAGCACCTGTCCTACCTAGTGCAACCATAGAACTTTGTGGTTTATCTACTGCAAATACTATTTTAGTCTGCAAGTTATCTTTTATGCGGGAAGTTATAATATCAGCAGATGGTCTTTGTGTTGCTACTATTAAATGAATCCCAGCAGCTCTACTTAGCTGAGATATTTTAATTATTGCATCTTCTACTTTTTTTGATGATGACATTATAAGCTGAGATAATTCATCAATTATAACTACTATCCTATATAACTTTTTGTCATTCATATTATTCTTTTCTAATATCTCATTGTATCTATCTATATTTCTTATAGGAATATTATTTAGCTTTGCTATCTGATTTAATAATTCATATCTTCTATTTGTTTCTTCGCAAAGCCATTCTAGCATTATTTCTGCTTTTTTTTCATCTGTTATAACTGGGGCCAATAGATGTGGAATATTTTCATAAGGTGTTAATTCCACTTTCTTTGGGTCTAATAATACAAGCCGTAATTCTTTTACTGGTTCCATTATTAAACTTGATATTAATACATTTATAAATACAGACTTGCCAGAACCTGATGCCCCAGCGATTAATATGTTTCTTAACTCCGGTAGGCTTCCATATATTTTTTCCCCGCATTGACTTTCTCCAATTGCAAACTTTAGCGGAGCTGTTGAGCTTTTGTATTCTGAAGATCTTATAATATCTCCAATTCTCAATATCTCATTAGATTTATTAGAAACTTCTATTCCAATTGAATTATTAGCCATCTGCACAATTTGTACAGTTTCCGCTTTCAACCTTATACGTATATCTTCTTTAGCTCTTTTTAGTTTTGCCGATTTTTCGCCGTCTACCATATGAAGTTCGTATGTTGTTGTTACACGACCTTGTATATCTCCAATTACAATTGCATTTATACCAAGCACTTTTAATATATTTTGTACTTGTGCATATTTATCAATCATGAAAATTCCCGCCTTTAGCTTTAGTCAAAAATAGATTCAATTTCTTTGCCGTCAAAACATTGTCGTGTATTATCAGATTCTATAGTATACAAATCGTCATAAGTATCTATAGCCATTTGTGTTTCAATATAGTTAAGACATTCGATTAAAAATATATTAAGTTCGCTTCTTGCTAATTTATAATTATTACATGCTTCTTTTCTATTAACGCCAAGCACATAACATGTTTTTATCGCATATGCAACAAGTTCATCTTCTAATAAAAATAATAACTTTTGTTCCATATCATTTGGTAATTGTCCTGACTTTGCAAAATTTATAAGGGATTTTGTTGGCACGCTATCTACATATAATATAAAATTATTTGCTACATTATAAAAATCTTCAATGTTTAACTTTCTATGTGATTTATTTCTAGTGTTCCTTACTATATTTACAGCAGTTTCAATATCTTTTTTTATACGCATTTCGCCAGATGCTTTCATTTTTCTTTCAAAATCGTCACGATACAATTTTGAAACTACAATAAAAAATACAATCAAAAGAATAAACATAGTAAAATAACCCATTATATCATCTCGCTATCTCCATTAAGTGAATTGCAAAACTTTTCATATGCATTAGTCGCAATAACCAAATCGTTTTTTGAATATTCTGCATAATGCATATGCCTACCGTCTACAAATATTGTTATGTCTAATTTTTTTTTGTTGTCAATCAACCTCCCAAACATTTCTAAACCGTTTGGGCTATGTCCTAAAAACATATAATCTTTATCCATAAATTATACCACTCCCTTCACTAAATTTTAATAGAAGAGTTCTTCTATTAAAACTTGCTTTCTACATCTATTAATTTGTCAACATCAGACTCATCAAGAACTAAAGAATTATATCCTATATACTCTCCACTTATAATAATTGTATAATATTCATATTTTGCTTTGCAAATATCATATATCCATTCAGATTTTACATCAGTAATTATTATCGTATCATTTTCATCAGTATAGCCAATTATTTCATCTTCATTATTATATATAGGATATTTTTCGTTTAATTTACAAATTTGAGCAAACATATTAATCAACCCTCTCTTTTGATTTCTGAATCACCTGATAAAGTTAGCATATTTTATTCTCCATTATTATAATCTAATATTTCACCATAATATTTTTCATCTTCTTTTAATCTACATGCAATGTATTTTGAAAATAATAAATCCACTCCACACTCATTTAATATTTTTACAAATTCATAATCGCAACAATCTGGATATGCTATTTTATTTGGTCTACAATTATATGCGCTATTTATTGGAAGCTCATATATTTCTTCATGTGCATCTTCATATGCATATATTGCTTTATATATCATTTTATCCTTAATATACACATATTTTTGTGTTCATTATAATTATTCCATTCTTTAACTGTCAATTTTATTCTCCTATCTATCATCCAAAAATTTGAATCAAATTACACTTCTATATAAAATTCGTTAGCTGTAATATTACTCTATTTATTAGCATACTTCTCTAAACTATCTCGTTCACTTTGCCGCTGCCACTTTTGATTTATAATACTCATTACCTTTTCGTATCCATATAAATGAGCTAATGATATAATACAAATAAGCGAATCGGCTACTTCTTCAATTATATCATTAATATTTTCCTTCTTGCGCAATTTCTTTATTAGAGCCTTAGTAAGCTCTGCCATTTCTTCGATTGCCATAATTTCTTGGTATGATTCACCATAAATCTCATGTAACTCTTTAATACGATTGATAAAGTTGTGGTCTACTCGATAAGAATTGCAATCATTAATTTTCAAAATTGATTACCCCCTGTATTACATGCTTTCCCTGACGCTGAGGTTCCAAATCCCATATAATCTACTCCTCAATTTTCATAAATGTATTGTTCTATTTAAATTGTTCGTTTATTTTATCTTGGATAAATGTATCATATGGTATTTTTATTGAAATATTATATGGCTTAATTTGCGAATTGTCTTCTAAATTATTAAAGATAATCAACTTATTATTATAATCCAATTTAATATTCATATTTCTAACAATTTTTAACATACTCCAAGCATTAAACATTCCATTCAACTCACCAATAATATACGCTATAAAATCATATGGAACAAGAACTGATACTGTATGTTTAGCAAATTGTAATTCAATACGTCTAATACATGATACTATTCTATTATTAATTGCTTCTTTATACAGATTATCTAATACTATTTCATCAATAAATTTTTCAAAATCCATTTATATCATCTCCTATTCTCGCCGTGTTTTTAAAAATTTAATTAGCTAATTACTTCACATTCTTTAATAATATCCAAATCAATTGGCATAGTATCATTCCCAATACTACGTATATATGTTCCATATGCATTATAACTATATCCCAAACCTTCATCAATATATTCTCCAAAACCTATTATCCATATATCATCATTATGCTTAATTTTATTACCAATATGAATATCTCTTCCATTTTTATCTTTTATCCCAATGCCAATACTACTAAGTATAATATTATTAATATCATAATCTGTAAAATATTTTTGTTCTAATTCATATTCATAAGAAGTTCTTTCATTTTGCATGAATTTATATTCATCAAATTGACAAATATTATTAGATTTTGCAAAATCAATTTGTCTTTTATAAAATTGATTTTGCTCTTGTTTATATAACAAATCTCTTAACTTTGTCTTTACACAATTAATTTCATTAAGACAACATCCTTCTAAATATTTAAAATTTTCTTCATGCTTACTCAAACATATATTATTATTCATAGTTATCTCCTTCACAAACAAATAATATTATGATTCATAATAATAATCACATTCAGATATTTTAGCAAAATCAAAATTATTAAGTATTTTTAATAATTTTAAAATATTATTTGATGCATCTACAAATTTTTCATATTCATCAATTTCAAATGCACCATAAGATATTGTTTGAGCAGAAAATGCATTTGTTGCATCTATACCTACCTGATATATTTCAGAATAATATCTTTCGCCCAAAGATGCTATATGAATATTTGGAATATCTGCTTTAGCGAATCGCCTTATTGTATTTACAAAATATCCGTGTTTTCTACATATTGCGTCTAATTCTTGCAACTCTTTGCTATTGAACTTTATCGCCATTTTATTCCTCCTTATAAAACTAATTATTGTGGTTATAATTATACTATATATATTACTTTTAATCAAATGGACGTTCTATTTAGATTTTAGTTTAGCATAAGCATGTAATTTACCAATTATTAAATTAGCTCCGTCAATACGCTTCTGTAAAGCTTCAATATTTGAATCATAGTGTAGAATTAATAAGTTTATCGCATCATTAATCTGTTCTTCATAGCAAAATACACCTAGTAAAAAGTCTCTATCTATATTCATAAGTGAACTCTTATTAATTGTTCGTTCACAATATGAGCCATTATCTTTAATTTTAAATTGCTTTTCAGTTTCTTTAATAATTTCATATTTTTTAATATAAACATCGTTATTACAACTTGCAATAACAGAATATAAATAATTCATAGCAAGTCTCCAATCTTTATTTTGAATTAACTTTTAATTCTTCATCAAGCAGTCTCTTAACCTTATCAATTTCTTCTTTAGTATGAACAACCCCACCACTATTCATTTCTAAATACCAACGCAAAACTTGCTCTCGTGTTTTTAAATCATTTACATTTACTCGTAAATTTAACATTCTCATTCTATTTGTTCCAGTAAAATCTTTATAATAATTATCAAATACTTTTATCTCATTATTCATAAATTGTCGTATTGATGTAAGCCGTTGCAATCCATCTACGCATACAAAATCATTATATCTATTATCATCAATATCAACAACAGTATGCCATGAAGGATTGTTGAGATAAATTATATTTGCAGTCCTACCACCTTGTAAAACAAACTCTATATATTTAGAACTTTGTTCATTACTCCAAACCCTCCCACGTTGAAAATCTGGATTCAACTGCAATCCACGCTCTGATACTTCTTCATCAATGAATTCCAATAAAGATTTAAAACTATAACTACATTCCCATTGTCCACTTTCTGTGAATTGTGGGATATCATTAAAATTTATCATTTTATCTCCTTATTCATATTAAGGTTGTTTGCGCAATCTGTTAATATATAGTTTATAATTTGGCTATACCTTCCATTAAAATTATGCAAATTTATTTTTGCATTTTGTTTGCAATAATATCTATCCTGGAATTTATAGAATAATTTTGGATATTGTATTACAGCATAATTCATATCATTTGTATTGATATTAAATACAATATCATATAATAGTCCTTCTATTTTACTAACAAGCGAATAATATTGCATAATATCATCAATAGAAATACCATTATCATTTTTATTATTAGCTAATAAATTTGCTAATACTACTTCTGCAGGTATATGTATAATACTACTCTCCATATATATATCCTTTCAAATAATATCATTATAGTATGATTAAATAATAAAGTCAAGCAATATTTTTAATTATTAATTATATTTTAATTATATACCTTCCAGTTGGATATTCAAATAAATAACCACTTTCTATCCATTGCTTAACTTTTGATTCTATAATTTCATACTTTATTTCTTTATTAAGCTTTTCATATAATTCTTGCAATGAAAAATTTTTATAAGGAACAAGCGAGAAACCCGCTACCCTTTAGGGGCGTGGGGCATTGACAGAATATTTATTATACCATATCTATTGTTTATTGTCAAATGATTGTTTAAGCAACTAAATTTACATCATCTATATCTATATAACTTACGCTTGTTGTATATTTATCTGTTTTTATAGACATAAAATGATATAGTTTTTGCACTACTGTTCCTTCTAGTGTTTTAGCTACATCATCAGCAACCCATGCGCTTACTGTATCTGGATATAAATTTATTATTACTCTAGATCCAGTTTTAAACAAACTACATCTATCTTTTGTTTTATTTACTCTTGCTTTTAATGTTGCTGCTTCCTTCATTTTATTTTCAAAATCTTCTGATTCTTCTATCCTGCTTTTCCAACTTCTTTTTTTCTTTGGAATAGGTTCACTAACAATATCTACATCAGTTGTGTCAAAATTTGCTATGCGCTTTGGCATTTCACTTACCCCCTATCACTTGAATATCTCATGTACACCCACATAATACACCTATTTATTCCTCTCCCATATTAAATCCATATTTTCTAGTTTTCGTGATAAAAAGAAAATATCACCTCTTGGGTATAAGACTTTCATAATATCAAATGCTTTATCTGTTGGGCAAAGCATATCTTCATTATACTTATTTGAACCCATAAATCCGCATCCTATATTTATATCATATAAACGCGATAGTATAATTTTAAGTTCTTCGTCTTCGTGTTCACTAAACTTTACAAAAAATTTTTCTACAAACCCATTCATTCGTGTATTTATATTTTCAAACACAACGAATATACTTTTATTTCTAACTACTATTCTCATACCATTTTTTAGATCTTTAAGTTTCATTTACTCCCCCCTTTATGAAATTATTCATGCGAAAAGTATGCGCCATATTTAATTTTTGCACACCATTATAAAAGTGCATTCTGCCTATGTTTTTAATAAATAATAAAAACTAAAAATCATGTACTGTTTTCCGATATAATTGATATATAAATGTATTTTTACTATGCCTATTCGTTCTATCTTTGTATTCTTATTGATTTAATTCCATTCGCTATATCATTAATAATATCTATTCTAGTGATTGAATTTGGATTTATATGAATTGCATATTGTAATCCATCTTTACAATATACTAATACATAATCATCGTTATCTATATATCTGTCGCTACTAAGATCAGAACCTTTTATTAATTCAAATTTTTGAAAATAACTTTCAGCACAGTTAAATAATATTCCGCATTCTTTTATAAATCTTTCTTTGCTCATTCACTATCACTCCAATCAAACATAGCATCTGTCCAATCATACATTACACAATATTTTGATTTTTCATGATTGCATATTGAATATGTCTTATCTCCAACAGTATTAATTGTAACAATTTCTCCTGCCAATACTGACATTATTGGAGTAACCATTATACCATCATATGTATCAAATGCTTTTAAATTTGATAATAATCTTCGCGAATCTTCAGATTCCATTTTCATAATTATATCCCTCCAAAAATTTATTACAAATAATAATTATACAAATAAAATATCTGAGTAGCTTAATATTTTACTATAATGATAGTATTCACAATGTTTAAAATATACTAAAGCCCCATATGAAATGCAACCATTCTCTATACAATAGCATGTATTTTCTTTGTGTGATTGCCAGTATGTATTTTGTTTGTCAATAATAGATGACGAATGCCATTTAATATTATTATCACTAAATATTCTAAATAAATCTATAGCTTCTTCTTCTGTTTTACAATTTATAATGAGGATACAATTTAAAATATTATGAAATTCTAAAAATCTTTTAATATTAAACGTTTTTTTTCTACCTGAAGCGATTAATAATTTGTCGTATGCGAATTTATTAATATCAAAACAATTATCATATTTGCTTCTTTCTTCCATTTCATTTGCAATTTTAATAATTGTACCTTCTAATCCATCTTTGCTTTTAAAATCATCATCACTAATAATATTCTTATTAATAAGAGTCCCAGCTAGAATAGAGATATTAATAATATTATCTATAATTTCATTATTCATAATGACCAATCCTTAAACTAAAATTTGTGAAAATTCATTTCTTTGCAAATAAAATTTTAATACAAATTTTAATAGAAGAAATATTCTATTAAAATATTTTAATTATTTAACCACTCATATATATCTTTAATAAATACTTTATCATCTTTATTATCATTATATTTAGTGAATGATGAATAAATTGTTGCACCAAAAAGAATAACTGCTATAACTTCATCGTCAAAACTAACTGTTGGATACTCACTGCTATTATCATCAAAAAATTCTTCTAGTGAATGCCAGACATTACATCTAATCTCTTTATCATAATCTTTTGATATTATTTTTAACATCTAATCATCCTTATAATATAATTTATGATTCTACTTATTAATTATATCTATCGTATTTCTTTTTTATAATATCAACATATATTTTTATTTTATGAGAGCATAATAATACTAATTCACTAAATATATAACAAATATACAAAAGCCAAACTAATGGAAAAATTATTGTTAATGCTACTATAATAATAGCGTTATTAACATAGTCGTCGTCTTTATTAAAAATCTTTACCCCATTTGAATCTTTTGCAAAAGATATAAATAACATAGCCGTAATAAATCCTAACAATAAATATAAAAACATCTTCATATACTCCTTATCTAAACCTTATTTATAAATGTATTAATGCTTGCTCCGTTTTTAATATTATCTACAACGCACGTTTAGTATATCCTACGCCATTAATTTTAAGATAATCTTCTAATTCATTCCTTCCTATATCATCAATACTAAAGCATTTACTGCAGAAGTAGTGGCAAATAATATTATCACAAACATTCTGCAACCCCTTCCAGCTATTTATGTTATTAATTACATTCCACATTGTTTTCAGTTTCACTTTATTATGACATTTCTCACATCGTTTAGACAACAAAATGAACTTTGAAGAGATTTTAAAATAAAGAAAATAATATATATATCTTTTCATATTATATACCTTCCATTTATAATAAATCAAAAATCCCGTCTCCACAATCTTCATTCCACTGCATAATGAATTCATATGTGAATGTATCGCTTAGATTGTTATAAATATCTATAACTGTCCATCCATCATCTATAAGCCTAAATATATATTCTGTCACATTATTTACAATCAACTCATCAAATGATATATTAATTATTGATTCTTTTTCTTTTTCTTTTTCTTGTATGCTTCTTTCTTCTATTTCTATCGCTTCTTTAGAAGCAATAGTTTCGCTTTCGATTATTTCAGCAACAATTTTTAATAGGTCATCTTTTGATAAATTATTAGAATATAAAAACTTGCAATCTGTAAATGTTATGTTGTTGATAAGATGAATAGAATAATAATATTCACTTGGTTCTAAATCCCATTTTTCTTCAGTTATATGTAGTGAAGCTTTATTCCCATTTTTGTCTTCTAAGAATAAACAATAGTCCCCTGCACATCTATCCCCATTATCATTTGTTTCTCCATCTTTTTCAAGTCTTTCTAACAGCATATTAGTTAATATTCCTGGTTGTACAATAGTTTTAAACATATATTCACCTAATTTCAGAATTCTCAATTAAAACTAGTTTCCAATCTCCGCTATGATAGATTGTTTTTGTACGACTGTCTTTTATTACAGCATTATCACACAGTATAATACTATCTTGTTTTATACCTTTTGAGAACAAATTATTTTGTATTGACACAATTGAGCTATCTCTCATCTCTCTTACAGTCGAGCTACCCCACATCTCTCTTATATTTGAACTTCCACTCATCACTCCTACAATTGAGCTTTCCCACATCGTTTCTACGGTTGAGTTATCACACATCAGACGCACAGTTGAGCTATCTCTCATATCTCTAACAGTTGATCCTTGCAACATCTTTTCTACAATTGATCTTTGCCTCATCACTCCTACAGTTGAGCTATCCCACATCTTTTCTACAATTGAGCTATCATTCATCTCTCTTATATTTGAGCTATCCCACATCTCTCTTACAGTTGAGCTATCACACATCTCTCTTATATTTGAGCTATCCCACATCACTCCTACAGTTGAGCTATCACACATCTTTTCTACAATTGTGCTATCACACATCAGACGCACAGTTGAGCTTTTCAACATTGCAATATTTACATTGCCTGTCAATATAATATCGTTACAATCTTTTAAATAATAATTAGCTCCTGTTGACAATTCTAATCCGTCAACACCAATATAAATACGGGATTTAGCCCATTCTTTTACTGCAGTGATCATGCGTTCTTTTTCATAATCTTTAACAAACCAGTCAGGCACTATATCTTGGTTAACATTAAATCTCCATGTAGCAATATCAGAAAAGACATTATTGTCTTGTGGAATAAGTTCTACACGTACAAAAATAGGCTTAGTATTTTCGGGATTGCCATCTATATTTAATTCTTTAAACATATCTGCATAATTGTCGTAGTCTGGTATAAAAACTCTATCCTTTAAAATAATTCCACTTTTAAACAAATACATATAAATAACCCCTTTTATTATAATATTTTTATTTTTTAATTTGAATAGAATGCGTCTTCTATTCAAATTTTTATGTATATTTATACATTATTCAATACTTTATACATTAATTATACATCAAAAATGTATAATTATACACTGTTTTATAACTGCTAAACGCGATTTTCTGTATCCCATATATTTATCTCTTTTTCTTTTTGAACACGGCAAGAGCATAAGACTTGTTCAAACATTGCTTCTGTGAACCACATATCTATATGGCGTATCCTGTACATCATTACATTGGAATAATCATTCCGACAACGATCAATAATTTCTCCACTACGCCCACCATAATGAACATGGGCACCTTGAGCATTAATTCCACCATAAAATTCATGTTCAATTAAATCTTTTCTTACTATTGCCAATTTACCAATAAGTGTATCTCGCAATGCTATCAAATCCTTCACAGAATATATTTTCGCAAATTTGATTATATTTTATCACTAAAAATATATGAATAGAAATAATATTCTAGTGAACTACCATACGCAGCTTTTATTTCAAATTATAATTAATTCTAATAATCATCTGCAATATTAATAAACTCATCGCAAGGGTCATACCCCTCGAAAATAATATTAAATATCTCTTCTAATAGCTGTCCCCATACAGGATTCTCTTCGTTATCAGGAGAGCCGCTATTCATCATACTTACAACCCATTCAGCAAACTCTTTTCTTTTCCCAGGAATTACTTTTGCAAATAGTTTGTCATCTTCAATATTATTAGGGCTATTATGAAATAACCATACTAAATCCTTTAGTGTGATTTCCATTTTTAGTTTATCATTTGTTACTTTAAATTTCATAATTTGGTTATTGGCTTCTATTGCCATTATAATTCCTCCTCAAAATATTTAAATAGAAATGATCTTCTATTAAAACTATAAATTGATATAATAAATATTAACACTCTAATATAAAATGCATATATTCTCCCATGTGAGAATGGATTTCTCGTTCTAAGTCATAACCGCCAATATGGAATGTTTCTAAGCAATACCCAGTAATAGCATATTCTGAATATCCAGTTAGTCTTATATCTGTTTCGATATCGCCTTCTAATTTACATATCAATGAACCAACTGCTTCATCTAATGTAGATTTATGATTAGTAAAGTAAATTCGAAGACTGGCATCATAGATATATGACATTTCACCACCTAGTCCATCCTTAATTCCTTTTACACTTCCATTATCATATGCAAAATTATGAACTAATTTAGGTATAGAGTTAGCTTCACATAATTTCACTTTTCTATTTGTTTCATCAACTGAAATAACACCGCAGTCATCAGTTACAACAAAACCATTAATATATAATTCAGCCATTTTAATAAGCTCCTTTAAATATAATTTTTAATAGAAGCATACTTCTATTAAGATACTTCATAGCGCATATTCATACACAATCTATTATTTTATGTTAATACTAGTTAAAATCAGATTGTTCTAATATTTTCGTTTGTATAAGATGAACAAATTTATATTCCTGCGAAGCTAAACTATCGTTAATTAAACTATTATATCCAGATAATGCATCGTCATAATTATCGCCATAGTCTTCTTCAATATATTCTCCATATTCTTTATCTTCTGACACAACAGAATAGCTAACATTATTTTCTATTTCTTGATTTGGATAATTGGGATAGTTAGAAGGTTTTTCTATGTATATAGCCGCCCAATGTGTAACCCCATTCATCTTAACATCACTTCTTACATCAATCCAGTGAGAAATTCCTACTTTATGGTACTTATTAAATGTCCAAACATAACTTACAATATTATTTACATCTTCTGTTCCTGGCATTCTATCATTACATTTAATCCAATTAACATACATATTACCACTCATCTCTTATTATTATTTACTCGTTATCTTTTTGTTCGTACTCTAATATACGTTCCGCTGCATCAAAAATAAAATTTTTAATATCTTCGTGTGCAAAAATCATATATGCTTTATAAAAGCCATCCCCTAAAAATATTTCTAAATGACCGTCTTTATCTCTTCGTACAATTTTTTCTTTTATCATATTATTATCCATATTATCATCTCCTTATAATCTATTTATATAATTTTTTATATCTTGTAATGCGATTTTTAATATCATCTATTGCTATACGTTGAAAATTTTTTATTTTAAAATCATCTTTTAATGATGAATTAAAATATGTTTCAAGCAATATATCATTATAAATATATCCGCCTACAGTATAAAATTTTATTCCACTAATGTCAATCTGCATATATGTAATATCATGCTCATCAACTAGTGCAAATGCAGTAATCAAGTCATGTTCATATTTTCCAAATACAATATTTTCATCTGTACTAATATTATTAAATCCATCTAACTCATTAATCAATCCATCTATTTTCCAATATCTATTTTTAATTCTAAAAATAGTTCCTCTACAAGTTAGAAAGTCAATTCCTTTATATGTTGTATCATTGCCATTATTATTTAATAATCTATCTTTATTAAAGATAAGAACTCCATAATCTGCTCCAGCCATTAATTATCATCTCCTTAAATTATTATTTAATATTTATATTATTAATTCTGTAATAACCCAAGCATCTGAACAATTATGACTAATATCAGACCATGCAAAATCATTTGATAAACCCCAAAAATCTCCTTCTTCATAATCATCTAGCGTACATTCTTCAAATTTACCTGTAACATCATTATATGCATTACATACACTTGCATTTAATTTATTAACCATTTCATTATATGCAGATGTATAGTCTGTATATATCTCACTATATATATTCCATCCTACAGAATGTGAAATTGTAGTTAACATATATCTTTTATTTGGATCAATATTTATAATCATATAGCCATCTCCATAAATTTGCTTATTTAATAAATAATAAATATAGTATACCAAAAATAATATATCCCAAAATAAGCTGTCCTAATATACAAGATAATACGAATAATATTTTGTTTTTCACCATCGTTCACCTACGCATTCTTTTTATTATTAATAATTTGTTATCCAAAATACCTATGCATAACATTACTATTTGTATAATGCTTTGCCCAATATGGTTCTGGTTTTATTTTAGAGGATGCATTATTAATCATTTGATAAAACACCTTATCACTATGCCCTGAACTTCTATTATAAATAATACAAGTATATTTATCTACTATCATTGTATTAAAATCTTCGTTTCCAGTTGATATAACATTATAATTTCTAATAAATTTTGACATAATAAACACTCCTATTATTAATTATCACAAAAGTTTTCATAGAATAATGATTCTATTTAAATATAATACAACATAATCTTAATTTATTCCGCTAACTTTCTATCTATGAGTGAACTAATATCATTTAAAACAATATCATATTCATCGCTGCTTGTATTAATATAACCATTAATTCCATTATTAATTAATTCTTTCATTGCTGAAACTGAATCATTTTTTGTTAGAATTATAAAATATGAATATGAAAATATTTTTTGCAACCTACTTATTAATAATAAAATATAATTAGTTACATCATTAATATTTATCAAAATGAAATCAAAATCACAAATTTCACTTGGCAAATTATCTACATCTCTTAAATCTATAACGCTTGTATGTATATTTTTATTTTTCATCATATTGACAATATCTTGTCTCAATATTCTACTATCACAAAACATATCGTCTATATACAAGATTCTATTATCACAATTATCAAAAGTTACTTCATTGCGTTGCCAAATTGATTTAATTCTACTTTCACATGTTTTTAATATATCATTATCTGTACATGGAATATATACTTCCATTATATCATATAAATTATTTGAATGATTACACATATTTTCAGAATAAGAACATGGGACGTTAAATCCTCCTCCATTAAAATTTGCCAATATAAAATTAAGTTTACCATATTTTTCGGTAATATAGTTTTCAATTACTAAATACATATTATTATTTCTTGTTCTTACTCTCATTCCAGACTTTAAATCATACAAATTCATGCAATCGCCCTCATTTTTTATTATATTTTTCTAAACATTTTTCTAAAATATTAATCCATTTATTCCATTCATTAAATTTATCTTCTAATTTAACAATAATATCTTCATCATATAGTGTTTTATTTATTTTAATTTTTAATTTAGCAATTATTATTTTAATTGCAATTTCATTTTTGCAAACACGATGCATATATTGTTCATATGTTTCTCTTTCTTGTTTTGTAAGACAATCAACAATACTTGCAATATTTTCATCAAAGTCTTTTTCTATTAAATTTATATTTAATAAATCGTTATCATGATTCATGTTAATGATGTCATGTAATATAGCTGCTATTTTTCCTTCATTAGTATCAAGAAGTTCAGATGCTGCTATTAAATGAATCACATATGGCAATCCTGATTCATCATATTGTTTATCATGTGCAATTATAGCTCTACATAATGCTCTGGTATAATCTGACATATAATATTCTTGCATATTAATTTTGCTCCTATATTTATCATTATCATTATGTTTATATTTATTTATTTTAAATTTATTTAAAAAACATATCGTTACTAATGCTACAACAGATATTACAATATACCAAATAATTATCACTCCTTATATATGTTATAAAATATTTTAATAGAAACTTAGTTCTATTCAAATTTATAGTTGGTAATACCATATATATTAAATATCTGAATCAGAAATTCTTTTGTAGCATTCAAAATAAATATAAAATCAGTATCATCAATTCCTAAAATAATATTTTTATTCCTACGTGATGTAATATATATACAATTATCAATAATATTATCTATATCATATGCTTTATTTTTCTCAAATATTTCATCTGTAAATTTTGATATTGCAATATTATATAATTTATTTTCCATTTTTATTCTCCTTTTTTATGATAAAATAAATTGCTAATTAATATTTATATTATATTGCTTTAAGAGATTCTATTTCATCTTCTAATTCTAATATCCTACAAAGCATATGATATATTAGATTATCTCCTATTATATCTTGCCATGGTTCTCCATATCGTAATGCTTCCATAGGAACTCCATTTTCGTTAATTAGAATAGTATATTTATTATCATAGAAGTTAATTCGTTTCCAATGAGTTTTATCAATTTTATTTTTATTAATATCCATTAATGTACCCCTATCTAATATTTATTATTAATAATATCATAGATAAATAATAATTGCAATACTTATTATTATAACAATCAGCACACCCCATTTTAATCAAATAGCAGTTCTATTTAGATTAAAGCACTCGTTTTAATTCTTTAATTTCATCATATAACTCTACATATTCACTTGGTAGATTATTATATTCTCCTGTATCATCATCATAGTTATACTCAATAGTATCTTCATCAAGAACTTCTATGTCAACATTTAAATTATCTGAATATACATTTTGAACCCTACCTCCACTTACTACAATTATCATTCTTGTATGTTTAATCATAACGGATTCCCCCTAATAAATGATACTCCATAAAATTCCCAAAGCACTATCCTAAAAATAATATGTAGTCCAAGCCACTTTATGCATTCTATTATATTCTTTTTTATATATAAAAACCATTATATAAAGATTGAATTATGATGCAGCTTTCAACTCAACGCTAACAACTGCTTGAACAATAGGCATACTTTCCCAAATTTTCTTATTTATTTTCTCAATGCCGTTATAATCTAAGAACATATTAATATGTTTTAATGTTGACATGCTATACCCATCCCAGTGCCTTACTATTTTTTTATTTACAACACTTGCTACGTGAGTTTCGTAGCTTATAAGCATATTGTCGTTAATAATTATGCAATTAATTCCTGTTTTTACAATTCTCATAATAACCATCCTTTATTTATTATATTGGATCATAATCTATTAGTCTTTATACTCTAAAAATGTACCAGTAACACATTTGCGTCTTGAAGCTTTAATTTGTAATAATTCTTCTGCTTCATCATTTGATCTTGCCGAAATATTAAATTCATTAGTCTTTCCGCTTTTGAACATTATAACAGCAGGATAAAACTGGTATATTATTTCGCTATTTTTTTCTTTCATAATAAACTTACCACCTTTCTGTATTTTTTATATACACATAATTCTATTTTATTCTTCCATCATATGCATCTAACCATATCTGCTTTGATTTATCATCTTCTAAAAAGTCATAATATGAATAGTTGCATCCAATATCTTCGCATATATCATATATATATCCGTATTTTCCTATAAAATATCCACCAAGATAACTAAACCATGCTGATACAATTTTATAATAATCTTTTTTACATATTGATTGAATAAACTCATCTTTTGTCTGTGGAAATAAACACATAAATCCATCATATGATTTATATTGTTCGTATGCCCATTTTAAAAATTTCTTATCTCCAAGTGCTGTGTCACACAATTTTGCAAATTCTTTATCATCTATTTCTATAGAAAATTCTAAGCGGTCTGAATTATAGTTATAATATTGAGGACTCCAAATCCATGCCTTATCGAGAACTTTAACATCCCAACCTTCTTTATTCATATGTACATTGAAGAAGTCTTTTATACAATTTAATGCATATTCAGTAATAATATTTTTATATTTCTCTATATTAGTATTGCAGTGTGCTTCATAATATATTTTGTCGTTTTTAGATATATTACTTGCCTCATATACAACACTATCAGTCTCATCAAACATGTTATCTATAGATAGAATAGTTTCATACATTCCAACGTCTACTATTGGCAAAATATCTGTATCTAAATCTATTTTTATAGTTGCCATTTATATCAACTCCTTATAATATATGCTTGTTATCAATTCATATTTTGTCTATATTCCCAAACCATATTTGCAGCATTTATAAAATCATTTTTAGAGAAGGGATTGTTATCAGAAAGTATATCAGAAGTATTACAATAGTTTTGTATATACATTGTCATTGCCTTCTTAACAATAAGTCCAACCTTAATAATAGGCACAACGCTTGTTAGGCTTACATTATTTAATTCTTTATTATTTAATTCTTTTTCAAAATTATTAATAGTATAATTATACAATTCCTTAGTTTCTGCTTTCATATTAACACTTGGACTGACGATGCTTTTTAAATTTTGTTTCTTGCATTTTACTTCTACATCAATCAAATCTTCGTTTGCAATTTCTACATTCATAATAATATGAAAAGATTCTTTATATTTTTCTTTGTACATGCATACATCCTCATGTATACAATCATTACAAGGCATACTATTTTCCACAACCATAAAATACACCAGCCTTTTATGTTTATTTTATATTTTGTTTTAAACTAGATTGTTAGCAGGTTAAAATAAAAACCAGCTAATAATTTTATAATCTTCTTATCTGACATAGTAGGGTATGGGCTTCCATTGCTAGGTGAGTGTTCTCTTAATGAACACAACGGATACAAATTATCTGCTTGGAATATTTCAATGAATCCATCAGCATTATCCGAAATTTCATATAGAGAAATATTATTTGTTGTTAAGAATCCAATTTTAACTAACATATCGAGTATATCTTGTTGGCTAGTATCATCTGAAATAGGAATATTATTACAGTAAAAACTTATATTATTAACCTCATAACCATCTTCATCATTACCCCATACATCAAAGTAGTTAACTAAAGAATAAAGTTTAATTTTATTTAACATAAAACTACTCCTCTTTAATATTTTATTAATAATATTTGAATAGAAATTCAATTCTATTTAAATATTATGCAATACGATAACTATATTCTATACTACTTCCATCAATCATCTGTAATTCTGTTTCTTCTTCTTTTATACAAGCCCACTCACAAATAATCTTTTTATAATCTTCATCGCGATACGCTTGACAATCTGATATAATATAACCACCACAAGAATGTGTTTCTTCTCCGTCTTCATCTAAATCAATTACATAAAATTCTTTTCCACAACCTAACCATATCTCTCCATAAGAACGTGCTGACTTCTCATCTTTAAAGTGATCTTTACAGTAAAGAACATAAGCGTAATCACCCTGGCTATAACCTGATACACTAATAATGTCCCACTCTTCTTTTCTTACAATAGAAAGCATTCTTGCTATATTTTCTGCTGAAGATTCACAATCATCTTTAAATAATTCCACAAGAGACTTGATTGCCTTACCATTATATTTATTGTTAATCAATCCGTAATCAACTAGCATTGCACCATAGCTACTGTAATTAGAGCATGCACAGTCAATGTCTAATACTTCTTCTGCGCATTTGTCAAATTCTTTTACAAGTATATTATATTCTTCATTATTAAACCCACTTGTTCTACCATAGCGATCATTGCATATTACGAATAAATTATAACCATACGGATTCAACTCATATTGTTTTGTTATTGGGTTGCCATTTGAATCAAGTTTATTATTGCGGATGCATATACCATTATCATCACGCTTATATTCCCATTCGGTATAAGTACTAAATTTCTTTTCTGTTTCTCTCCAATCAATATTGCTTTTAATTCCATCGTCTTCAAAATAGAAACTAAATTCACAACCATCTGGATCGACTTCTTTGATAATATGTTTTATTGTTCTTTTATTTATAATCTCATTTACATGTTCAGACTGTTCAAAAACTTCTACTTTGTTATCTGTCTCACCATTAAAAGATGTAGTAAGTATTATTTTATCAACTTCTGTCCAGTGTTCACGGCCTTCTTCAAAATTGGTAGTACGTGTTAAAACTATTTTACCAGTTACATTGCCATCAATTCTTTCTACCACATGATTGTATCCATTTGCTTTAATTTTTTCACCAAGTTTTCTTGCTGACTCGTACTTACCTACATATGTTTTCATATCAGGCCTCCTAATCTACATAACAGTTTATATCTTTTATTTGAATAGAATAACGGTTCTATTCACTATATTACTTATTTTCGCGCAGATATCAAACTGGATTCTCTAATGCCCAAAATTTAGGTTTGCATTTTTCTATAATCTTTAAGCATGCATTAATAGTAATATGTGGGGCCGCTAATATTCCATAAACATCTTCATATTTAATTCCCAAATCATTTACATTATATGTTTGTTTATTAAACACCATATAATCATCTGAAAACACAACATCTGTTACATCATAATCAGGCAATGTTATTGTTATTACATTATATCCTGCATCAGCATATGGTTTAGCCCAACTCCCTGTTCCACCACATAAATCAAGTATAATTTTGTTGCTATTATCTGTTTTATTATTATTAATCATTTTATCACCAATTTTTGATCTGCTAATGCAACATGAACATGGTATAAATTCCCTCTTATTGCAAACTCAATTCTTTTTTCGTCATGGTTTATACATTGGTCATCTATTTCTTCTATTGGGAACTTTGGCATTTCATCGTTGTTGAATAATTTGTCGTATATTCTATCCATAACTTCTCTTTCGCATCCTTTACTCAGGTTATTATCAGCTTGTTCAAATATATTTAACATAGTATCAACCTTTCTATTTTAATTATAAGCTGCTCTGCATATCGCATATTAATATTTGCACCGACTAATAATTTTCTCATATTGCATTTTGCCGTACTGTATGTTCTGAAATACACCAATTCAATATGTATATCTCTTCTGAATTCAAGTCAAGTTTTATTTTTGCTTCTAAATTATCTATATAAGTAGATTCAAGATTAATGTAGCCTGAATTTCCATTTCTTATAATTTCCTCATATTTATCTGCATATTCATTTAGCATTTTACTATATGCTTCATTCTCATCAGCAAAAGTACCAACACACATCGCTCCAGAACAATCTTTTTTTGTATTATAATGATATGTAACAACATATACTGTCATAATATCATCCCCTTTAATCCTATTTATAATTTTATTCTTTGTATTTCTGATACTTGCTATATTAATAATGAGTATATCATACCCACTCTATAGGCTTCTTGTCAGTCTGCCCGGTTAGATAATCTAGTAAGTCACACCTTCCACTGTAGTATGCCTTAATAATTTTATTACCTAAAATCAAGTGTGCTATTAGTCTATGATGACCATCATCAATACTAACATTTGTTTTTTGTATGCACTTATATCTATTGCTATAAATATCTGCTGTAATATCTATAGGCGTTATCATGTCTGGATTATTTACAAAATATATTACTCTGCCAATGTGCCACTCATCAGATTTAAAAGTTTCATGTTTATAGTAGTGTGGTTTGTATTGTTCGGTTTGTTCTTCTATTCTATTAGCGATTCCACTTCGAATATCATCAAGTGTAATATAATTTTCATTCCAACACATACCACTATCAATAATATTCTGATTATCTTCCATTATTCTATCAAGAATGATATAGTCAAAGTCATTAACAATCCTTAATCCGTTATTTTTCAATATTTCACCTCATTATCTCTCACAATATATTAAGAATGTTTTATTATCACTAATAGTATATTCATTATGATAACTTAACAATGTCCAATCACCAATTATTTCATGCATCTGCACTGCTATTCTTTCTGAATTATAATCATATTCATGATAATAACTACTTGAAATAAATCCATATGCAGATAAGTTATTTTCATGCAACTCAATAAACCTATAATCTTCGTCAACATTTAATTGATTTGCTAGAATTTTGATATGAATTGGTGTCAATCCATATCCATATGATACAATATATAACAACACAACATGCATAGACTATGCTCCACTAATATATTTTACTACATCAAAATTGTCAATCCATTTAAGCCCTTGATCATTCTTTTCACTTACAATTTGTTTTGTAATATCTTTCGCAAATTTTATTGCATCTAATATTCCAAGTTTATCTATCTTAGTTTTTGCATATTCAGCTATGTGCATCCCCTCTGTATAACCTATAAAACAATCAGTTTCTAACATAGCAGCATATCGAACATCATTTTCAAATGTTACTATTTCAGGGTGTATTGGTATACACTCCCAATCTTCTCTTGCATTTGCTATTTCATATAACTTATCAAATGTTAATTCAACTTCATTCCATTCATTTAACAATTTACCGTTATCACATATTGTTTCTGTATACTCGTACTTAGTTGAACCAATAACATTATAGAAATTACAATCACGGCAATCATAGCATCTTCTACCACATAATGACCAACAGTTTTGTATCATTTCTTCTTTTGTATATATTTTAGAAAATATTATATTAGCCATTATTTATATTCCCCCCACTTTATAATTTTGATAGAATGAGAGTTCTATTAAAATTAATTACTCGATTACTTCATAATGCCAACACCTATTGTCTTTTATTTTTATATTCATAATCATCACAATCCTTCATCATCAAGTTCAGACTGCATTAAATCCAATCCAGTTCGCATTCCATAAAATTGTCCATAAAAAAATGCGAAATCATTAGTTGATAATTCTTCAAAATTTGAAGGCAATGAATTGTATTTCATCTCAATCACTACGGATTCTAAACGTTTTGCTTCAACTTTATCTTCTTCATCTCCAAGACCATTCAATTTATCGCAATAACATAGTGTGTCATATATTAATTTTTGATATTGCTGTTGGAGAACTATACGCTCTGCCTTGTCAATAATTGATAAAGATAATGAATTATTCATATAAGTCCCTCCAATCTTCATCAAATGGAATTTCTATTAAAATATTTTATTAAAAATTAAAACAATAGCTCCAATGGTACCAATATAATTACTACTGGCAATAATACTATCCATACAATTGCAATAATACCAAGAATAAAAATATCATCATCATCAATTAATTTTGAATATCCTGTTGAAAATAATATTCCTATTAATAAATATAATAAAATCCATCCAATCATATATATTCTCCAACCTAAATCAATTTTAAATTAAATGAATAATATGGATCTTTCCCACAACCGTTTGCATAATATACTGCGGCTGCAAGTATGTTTTCAGCTATAGCTATTTCATAAGTATTATGCAATATGCCTTTATTTGACTCAATAATTAAAAAATCTACTGCCATATTACATGCTCCACAGTGCATATTACTTGCTAATAGTTTACGCTTTAATGTTAATATAAAATCTTGTTCATTGCATTTATATAATGTGCAGATATTATTCAGTTCTGCAGTTTTTGCTGAATATATCAAATCAAATATTTTATCAGTCATTTTTATATTATCAAGCATAATAGTTATTCCCCCCATACATCTTATATCATCATCGGGTTTTAAATTTCAATTCTTGATAGAATATATTGTTTTGCATTCTTCGAATATTCTAATAGATTGTCTCGCAATGATTCTGCTTCTTCTTTCTTTGCTGAATATGTATACATAAAATTCCATTCATTAGAACTATTTAATTTATAACGCACACACCATTTTTAATATCATATTTCCAAACTTCAAACATATTAGTTGTCACCCACGTATATTTAATTTGCTAATTTCACGTTTTCATACAATACTTTCTTGCCATGTGTTATTCGTACAATATTACTAGGCAAATAATCATTATTTATATTACCAAACATCTTTGCATATGCCACCCTATCTGCTGAAGCAACATTATAACCCCAATACTTATTACCGCTATAATACGTGTACTGATTAGCATCTGTTTTAAAAGTTAATTCTTTATCGTTCATGTTTATTGTAACTTTAACTGTTTTGATATCTAATGGCTTAATTGCGTTTATTATATTTCTAGCAATATAAAGCTCATTACCTTCATCTGCTTCAGCAATTAATTTTGCTAGGTCTTCCCGTATGATAGCATTCTCTACGAATTGCTTATAGATATCGTCTGCCTTTTTCTCCAACATATTTTCAACACCTTTATTAACAGATGCTTCCTCATCCATAAGATATTCAATGAATAAGTCATACGTCCATTCGCTAATAGTATAACATGCATTAAACACGATGTCAGAAGGAACATTCCCTGCCAAGAAATACTGTCTAACATCATTGTCTGCCCTATGCTCTCTAATGTATTCGATCTCTCGCATATTCCAATTCTTATTTCTAATTTCTTCATCGCTTTTAACTAGAGTATTATTTATATCGTTGTTTATAAGAATATTTAGCTTCTCTTGAACCTTTTCTACATAATCTTTGCCGTAACCTTCTTTGCAATTTTCACTATAGTTTTTGTTATTTTTTATTCCCAAACAATGAGCAAGGTTATATTTAATATCATGCAACTCACAGGTTCTATTATCATATATTGCATAGTATTTAAAATCATTGTTTACAATATGGTTGCTATGATATATACTTTGGCAGAAGATAAGGTCAAGACTTTTATTACGAGGGAATCTAAAAAAATGGCAAGTACGACTACTATCTTTAATTGTGATACTCTGGTCGGTTGACTTTACCCATTCCATAAACTTTTCCTTCATTAAAATTCCTCCATTTTAATTAATATAATTGTTAGTTTTAATAGAAGTATTATTCTATTGAAATTTAATCCTTCCCTTCATATTCATTGACAAGATATGCAACGCCTTTTGAGTGGTGTACGTCAAACCACCTCCACACATCTTCATACTTGTCATCGCCTTTCTCCCATATATAAAAGTCTTCATCAAGTGTTTCATCTTCTAGATTTATTGGAATATCTTCAAGCTCATCCCATATAGTCTCTACAATATAATCTATTTCAGGCGTTTTACTATCAACAATTATACTACCTTCTTGTATATCTGCAGCTTGAACACCATATTCTTTGCATAATTGTAAATATAAATTTATATCAAACAATCATATCACCTCATATTTATATAGAATTACAATTCTATTTAATTGTATGCTTGTTTAAGATGCGCAATTGTCTGCATCTACAACCTTAGCATATATCTCATGCGCTCTGTCGTCATTAACGAAATCGAAATACCCATGATTGCTTGATACTAATTCTATGACACTTTCTGTATAGTAATCCTTATTGCTATTATTTCTGAATAAGTACGCCAAGTACATAGCAACTGCTCTTTCTAGGTCTTTACCATGTATTGCTTTAACATACTCATCCTCTCTGTATGGCATAAAGCTTATGAAACCACTACAACTTTTATATTTATCATATATCCATTTCATGAAATCCTTATCTCCAATTGTTCTTGATTGAATCTTTCTTATTTCTGATTCATGAATATCAAGCTCAAAATGAAGCTCATTCGTGCGAAAGTTATACTCACTCGGACTATGAATAGAACCGTCCGGTAGCAGTGTAGCGTGTATGTTATCCCAATAAGCAATATCTTTAAAGAAATCATCTAATTGTTCCATCGCATACTTCGTCACGACATTCTCATATTTATCAATATCAAATGGAGCGTTAAGCGCGTAGTCAATTTCATCTGGCGTGAGTATGTTACTGGATTCTATTTCATAGATGCATACGCCAAATATCTCATCCACAGAAAGATGTGAACAATACATTCCAACGTCTACAACTGGAAGCAATTCGGTACTTAGACGCAATTTCATATAACACTATCCTATTCGGCAGTTATTATCTTGATATACTTTTTCAAATCATAAACTAGTGCCATTTCATGCTGTGTTATATCTTCATATCTTTCAATTTTTGAGATAATATTTTGCATATCTTCAACTTTCTTTTGAAGCCCATCTATCAACTCTTGTTCTGTTTTATTCACCCACCAGTCTTGATGAATATCTAGATTTTTCTGTTGTGTAATAGCATTAGCTAAATTAATTTTACACATAAATCATACCCCTTTTCTTAATTTAATGTTACTCGAATTTAATTTCTAATTCAAACACTAAAGAATCTTCAGTAAAATCTGTACACACATAGCCATTATCTTTTAGATATCCAGCCTCTGCATTAACCTTATAAGTTGGTTGACTTATATCTATTAATATTTTTTTTGCACCTGAATTAACCTTCTCATAAACCATAATAAAAAACTCCCTTTACTTATATAATTTGTTTGATATGAATACATTTTCTATTTAAAATTTTGACTAAAAACATGATGCTTAATTAGATTTATTTCATACAAGTCAATTACAATAAATTCATCACCATGAATATTAGTTAGCTGTTCTATCCAATTATTTGCTGAATCAATAGTTTTAGTAAACATCACTTCGTTTTCACCATTATTTAATCTGTATACAAATACAAATGGGAATTCTGGTTTAACAAAATCATTTTTATATTTAGCATTTGAATGCTTTTCGATTTCACTAAAATCTCTAGGTGATTTTATAGAATGCCATGAACCTAACATATATCAGATCCTCCTTTATGAGTTGGCTTGCCGCGCATCTTTTGTAAACTTGAAATGTATATATATTGCTGCCTACATACACTAATATAGTAGGCAGCAATATATGTAAGATTATTCAGTGATAGGATTAGATTATGGTTGTGTTGTTTGTTGTTGATTGTTATTTATTACAGGTATTATACCAAGGTTCCCAAGTGCATCTAAATCTTGCACAATAAGAGTTGTGGGCCATTGGTTTTTACCTCTTGAACGTATCGCATCGGCCTCTGCTTCATATAACTTACGTTGCCCCTCAATTTCCATTTGGCGACGTTGGATGTCTAATGTTAAATCTTGTATTTTTGCAACTTCAGCAGCAGTGTTAGCGTTAGTCATAGCAACCTGTTGTTCAGCTAAAGCATTAGCATTTTCTTGTTCTAGAACATTTTCACGCATCTTTGCGACAGCCAATTGATTTATTCTATTCTGGAATTCTGAATCATCATACAAAAGACCATCTGTAGACGAAAGAATTAAAAGTGTTATTCCATATTTATACGCCTCTTCTTTTGCAGCTTCAAAAGCTTGTTTTACAAATTCTACTCTGTGTGATTCAGCCTCAATTATAGTCTTTTCTAAAAACATACTAGATAGTACATTATTAATAACTGGAAACACTACCCTGTTTAGTGTAATTTCTAATGCCTCTGCTTCTTCCCTAACATTGTTCATTGCACCGCCATCAATATTATTATTTGAGCGAAACCAGTTTAAATATTTTAATGCGTCTTCATCTGTTTGAATTGTTGCATTCAATACTAATGGGACTTGAAATCCAACTGATTCACTGCTAACAGCACGAACTACAGGATTCCCATTGTTCCCATTCCATTGAACCTCAACTGGGCGGCGTGGAACAACTAATACACGTTGTGTAGGACGATAATGCCCACTTATTGGGAGCCTTCCTGTCTGTATCCAATAACCATCTATTATAATATCTTTGCGTTGAATAAGTGTCATAGAATCCGTCGTTACTGCTGCATCAGAACGCATATCAACTAGAAATGCGGATTCATTTGTTTCAACTTGTACTACAGAAGGCTTATTATATGGCCTTACAAAACATCCGGTTTGAGACAATAAGATAACTGACATAAACACTAACACCATTGCTTTTTTAAGATTAATTATTTTTATCATTTTCAAATCCTCCAGTTACTCTTTTAATATTTTTGTTTTTTAAATACAAATTCCAATTATTCAATGCACAAGTTGTAATTAGTAATAATATTATAAAATGTAATATTAAATTTGAAGCCTTGATAATATTAATATTATTACTAAGTTCTACTACCAACATTCCAACATTACCTTGAAAATATGAGAAGTTAACATCAGTCTTTATTGCAATAACAACGCTATTAATAATATTTCTAAATAAAACAAATGAAAATAATGTTACAACCATTCCTAAAATTGATGTTATGCATAATAATAAGTTCTTATTGACTTGCATATCTTTTCACCACTCCCACTCCCACACCTAAATGAGTTAGCTTTTCGAGCATTCATTATAACTATACTATACTTCTTCAATCAATAAGCATATTGATGATCGCAAATATGAGTTCAACATTTCATCAATCTGATAATAATCATATAATTTAATTATATCAACACAATCCGCGATTTTTTTATCATATACAATATAATTATACATACCTGCGCGGAAATCTTTTTTCAAAATAAATGAAACAACTGTTTCTTTGTTAAGCATATTTCTAACTTGCAAAACGGTTGGTTTCGCGTTATAGTCTTTACATAATTCATTCATTTTTTCATTATACTTTTCGGCATCATATTTTGTTTCAAAATCAGCAATCCACTGTTGTTCACCCAAAGAATATGCATCGCGTGTATAATAAATACTCCAAAAATCTGCATCGTTATCTGCTACCATTGATACTTCATTATTACCTAAATCAATACATCCATTCATGGTATAATAATCTTTTTTCATTTTGCATTCTCCTTTTATTTATATTTTGAATAGAAAATTCAACACCTTATTAAAATTATAATAACATATATATTTTTAAATTTCAATAGAAGATGATTTCTATTTAAATATTAATCTCATTACTATGCTTATAACATCTGCGCCAGCTATCAGATATTGTGCTATGCATGACTTTCTGCATAATTTTTAGGTCGTCATATCCAACAATATTTATCAGTTCGTTTAGTAGGCTCGCATATTCTTCTGGCTTAGCCTTAACTGTATTTTCTAGATAATACGAATAACTTGCTTCATTATGCTGACCGCAATGTTCATAACATAATATTCTATCATAGGCAACTTCCTCTCCAGGAAAGAAAGCTACAATTCCATCGCCTGCTAATTTTTTATAGTCCTTGTGCTTTCTAAATATAACCTTAGTCATAATCCAACACCTCATTATTTTTAAAACTTATACTTTGAGAAGTTATAACCTTTATCAATTAAAATCATTAATTCATCTTGCGTTGCATTAAATATAAATAACATATCTTGGCTGTTAATTCCAATTAGAGAACATTTATTGTTATCATTAGCCAACGATACATAATTATTTGTAATATCATAAATATTATAAACATAATCTTTCTCAAAATTTTCATCTGATTTTTTTGAAATAGCAATATTATATCGTTTATTGTCTGCCATTTCCACTATATCAAACATCTCATCATTAAAAGACCAATTATCATTATCTTCTAAAACATGATATATAGTATCTAGATGTTCAACACTAGAAATTGTTAATACCTTATTCTTTAACTTGTTCATTTTAGAACCAAAATACAATTTCCCCCTACCATAAAAATTATGTGGAACAATATCATCTTTAATTTTTACCTTGTCTCCAAATTTAAATATTGGCATATAATACTCTCCTTTTATTTTTTACAAATATTTTAATAAAAGAGTGTTTCTATTTAAATTATTTCTGAATCTCTCCGCTGACATGAACAAGTATTTTCCCGTTATCAGCAACTCCTACTGTTTTATAATCAATCCAATGCAAATCATATTCATTATCAATTAATTTATCTGATAAAAAATCAATACAATCCTCAAATTCCAATTGAACTAAATCGGCAATCCATACAGCCACAACACCTTCTACTATATCGCCACATTCCATTTTTTCAATTTCATCATTTGGTATAGGCGAATCTAATACAATATATTCTTTGTTAATAAACTTAAACATATATATCACTCCTTATTAATATATCTATAAATAAAGTCTACAGCTTGCGCCTCAGTTATGACTGTTTCTTCTAACTCATAATCACCAAATCCTGTGCATTCGAATATACATTCAGCAATAACTCCGTTTGAGCATTTTTTATATTCTTTAATTAGTTCATCTAATGACTCATAATATCCAACTACATATGATTCAATTTCTTCTTCGCTGTATTCTTCAATGTCAATTGTGTCGGCAACTATTGTCCATGTGTTGTTTGAAATCTCTATTACCTGTATCATTGCGAAAACAGTTGCACTTAGCTTTTTTTGATACTGATAATCGCTTGCGTCAGTACAAGTCCATCCGTTCATATAGTTTTTTAATAAATTAATCATAGTACTACCCCATATTTTAATAGAACAGAGTTTCTATTTAAACTTTTAATATTCTTCTTTACACTTACCATTATTAAACACCCATTTCCATATCTCACCATTTTCACCTTCCATCTTGATATATGAATCGTTCTCAACGGCAGGTGCTATTGCGTTAAAAATTTGCTCATCTTCACCTAGTTTATCTCCAGTAAATTCAATAGAGACAATATTACCATCATTGTCTTCCTCAACGATCCAGCGGCACTCCTCGATAGCATCAGTTAAGTTATCTGCATGCATTACCATACTTGGTATTACCCAATACATACGTTCTTTATCTTCCACGAACTTTTTTAGAAGTGCCAATGCCTTGTCTTTATTTGCACTAATGATTTTAAAACTACTATCTTGCATATACATGCAATAACCCATAATCGTTACCTCCAGCGTTGGTCGCTACCAGTTATATTTTAATAAAACGTAGTTTCTATTTAAATTCTATATCTTTATCCATATCATTTTCATCAAGTTCAAGTGCATTAACTAATTCTTGCTTTGACTCTATTGGATATGGTGTATTCAGCGACCATCCTAAATCAATAGCAAAAATATCTGCTTGTGAATTCTCAATAGCTGATAGTATATGAGACACAGCCACCCCATTTTGAATCATTTCTATAATATATTGTTCTATAATGTCTCTGCTATTAATACCATCTAAATATCCTGTTTCAGTTTGGTTTATAGCATTGAAAAAATCTATAAAACTAATAGTATCATCATTTAATGCTTCACGTATCTTAATAATTACACCTCAATACTATACTCTAATATTTAGCAATTCAATATGCACATCTCTTAGCTCATATCGAGTGTCATCAATAATTAAATATGTTCTATTTTTTACCTTCTTAATAATTCCATCAATACTACCAGTCATAGGAAGACCATGACTAAGGAATTTCCATGTGTTACTACATTTTGTATCAATCTCCATATAATATTTGTTATACTCATTTGTGCCTTTTAGTTTATCGCTTGCTTCACGGATTTTATTAATTTCACTAGCCGATATAGTTTTCATACATATCACTCCAATTATTTTTTTTGCTATTATTCAATAATATAATATCCTGCTTTAGCCATAAATCTTTTCGCATCACTCCAACTACATATTCCATCCATTCTATTATCTGCATTCCCTAAACATACAAGTTTATCCCATGTAGTATTTTCTAATCTCCAACTACCATATCTAAGACAAAAACGATAGGAATAACCATTAATATCATGAAACATAAATACAGACGGGCATCCATCGCATATCCTCTTTACATAGCCACAAATATAAATTTCATCATTTGAATCTCTTATATTACTTGAATCTTTTATATTCGCTAGAAACAGCGTTATTATATCATCTTTATTCATTTGTTCTAAAAATTCTCTTGAATACATTTTAAACCTCCATTTGTTATATTTTATTATATATATTTTTACACATGAAATGCAATAACACCATTTATTAATACTGGGAGCGATATATGATAATACCAATCGTATCCAGAATCTTTCATAATTGCTTCTACAATGTCACATAAATCATCTTTGTCGCTATCGTTATCATATTCAATTATATGCTTATTTCTATTTATAACTTCGCGCATAGTATCATACACTGACGATACATTGGCATTTACTCTTACCCATATGTGGCAGAACCCATCATCTTCATATTCATAAGTGCTTTTAAATATGAATCCTATAAGTATTAATTGATCGTCCATATTTACCTCACATTATATACTATGCTGTTCTATATCCTACGCCGCTTTTAGTCTTAGACTCGATAATTTTCCCATCTGCTAATAACGCAATAAATAATTCATTGATATACAGCAATTCTATGTCGCTACTAGCCCGCCCAATATTACAGTCTATCCGTTTAACTCTGAATTTTTCTCTTATATTTTCTAGTGGCTTCCATGTTGCAGTAATATAAAGATTTTTACGCTTTGTTTTAAACTGATTGATAATTTCATTTTCAATATCACTTTTCTTAGCCTCAAGATATGCATAATATTCTTCGTCAGACATATCATGTAGAACGCCATAGATATATGTCTCTTGATACACAAAGAATTGTCCATTTGACAGTATTTGTTCGACTTCTTTAATTAGCCCAATTTCAACAGCTCCACCTACTTCCATCGGGTGAAGGTATAATTTGCTTTTTCCTTTAATAGCATTTGGACATGATGATGAAAATCTAGCAAGTGTTATTGTCCATCCAGCATCTATAAATATTTGTTGTATTTCTTTATTAAATCCTTCTATAGATTCAGACGAACATCCTTGCCAACCGCTACCCCACTTATAGCCACTATCTATTCTAAAATGTACATTCCTATAATATTCCATATTATCCCAACTTTCTAATATTTTAATAGAAGACAGCTTTGATTCAAACTCAATCACCTAGACGGAATTCAATGCTTCTCAGCAAATTATCAACAAGAGTGATATACTTTCCATCATCAGCAGGAATATCAAAGTTATATTCTGTAGATACATCATAAATCGCATCATGTATTGAGTAGTCCGCAGTACCTTCATTGTCTAAAAGTTTATTAAAAACTATATTACTTATGCATTCGAAGCATTGCTCATCTGTCAAAATATTGCTTGTCGGCGTTTGAACAACAATGCTATTTCCATTCATAATAAGCATTATCAAGCCAACACCAGCCCTTACAAGTGTACATTGCGAACTACTTTTTTCAAGGCAAGTCCACTTATTTCCGAGCTTGTCTATCGCTTCTGAGATTTCTAATCCAATGAGTTGACTTGCTGTATTGTTTGTCATATCGTCAGAATTACTTAAAAAATCGTTCATATATACACCCCATCAATTGTAATTTCTATTCAAATATAGGTTATGTTATTGCATAATTGATTCTATTCCCATCTTCAAACGCAACATCAAACCCAAAATATTCAAACAGTTTAGCTACATCGCTTATGCATGTTCTTGTTGATCCTGCTTTTTCATATTCGTTGGCACACATACAAAAAACATTCATATTATGTATTGTGAGTTTATGCTTTTTCATGAAGTCGCAGTTGTCTTTATTTGTGTAATCCTTTATAAGTTTGCGCCATGCTTTTTTATTCATATTGTCCCTCCAAATTTTAATAGAATATACTTTCTATTCAAACTTACTATCATATTCGTTGTCATCATCTTCGCATTGAAATACAATATGATTAATATTTAATATAATATTATGTATGCTTGTTGTAGCGTCTGCTAGTTGATAACTATTTACATAGTCAAACTGTTTTCCATCAATATTTTCAAATGCAATGTCTACTAAAATTTCGAGCAATTCTTTATTTATACCTTTCATGCGTTCAATAATTTTTTCACGACTTGTTTCTTTAGCATATTCTGTTTCAGTCATATTCGTTGCCTCCTAATATTTTTTAATAAAATGTATTTTCTATTTAAATTCTGCTCCGTTTACAATTATATATATAGAATTAACTACTACAGAAATCCAAAACCATTCACCAAATGTTGTTTTGATGTGTCAAACATAGCAACAATAATCACATTCCAAAGAAAAAGTAGTGTTAATGGCTCAATTAATAACGCTACTAATAACCACTTCAAAAAACTAGGCATAATTATCAGCTCCTATTATTTGCTTATTAATATTCAATTACTTCATAAAGTTCTAATATTCTCCATTCATCCTCATATAATTCTCCACTGGCTACGGCATTTCGCACATTATTTTCATTCATACCATAGAAGAATATCTGTTCATCTGAATATCCTATAGGCAAATTATGCCATGAATTGCATTCGGCAATCAAAGTATGAATTGTATCTCCTGTATCGTCTCCCCATTGAACATTAACACTAAATAGTTTCATATTAAATTCCTCCAATATACTATAATATTTTATTAAATTTTAAATGTTTCCATCCTAAATATTTGTATAACTTTTTAAATTCATTTATACTATCACACTTATAAATATCATATTCATCATAGCGATTAATATCATCATCATTTATATTAAATTCATCTAATACATCATTAATAGTATTTAATATTCCTCTTGCATCAATATATTTATCTTCTCTCTTTAAGAAACAATGCATCAAACAAATACGATTAATATCTTCATCATATTCAGTTACAATGATAAATATATCGCCATCTTGATATTTTTTTAATGCATATTCATCGCAACGTCCATGTAGATAATCATTATATATATCATCAACTTTAACATCTATATAACATTCACATATTGGACATACCGCATACCAATCATATCCATAACATTTCAAGTTTACGTATTTAAACTCATAATTGCACTCATTGCATAATACTATATTATTAGAATCAGCATCAAATAATATATTGTTCATATTTAACCATCCACACCTCAATAAAATTTTAATAGAATCGTACTTCTATTCAAAGTTAAACGCTATATCTATATAATGTTATATCACAATCAGTAAGTGTTTCTTCAATCATTTTTGATACGATATCCCAATCGCCACCTGCTAATGCACAACTCATCATATATGGTATTGCTACAGTATTTCCTATTGCTATAATATTTAATTTCTTTAAACATAACCTTAACGCATCATAATCTGTGTGACATCTATTGCCACCAAATTCATCTTGTCCAAATAAATTGCATATATATCTTCGTCTTGGCAAATCAGGATATTGAGATTGTATGCCTACAGTATATATATTACCTAACAAATTAAACGAAACGCCTTTATATCTGTTGCAATATTTATTATATTCCTTAAATACATTTGGATATTTTCTTTTTACTTGAAGCGCGATACCACCGCCCATTACCCCTTGACAATTTACCTGATGAGCTATTATATCTGCATTAGATTCAAAAATATCGCCATCAATAATTTTTAACATTATTCCCCATCCTTTAATCCAATAATTATATTAAATATATTTTCATCATATTCATTAATAGACTTGATATACTCAATTAATTCTTTCGGCATATCTGTATATGCTTCTTTTATTGATTTTTCTTTTATCATCGTTACTGGTGTTGATTCCCATTTGCTATTGTTTTGACTATATAAATCAAAAGCATTATTAAACTTAGGATACCAGCCATCCGATAATTCTTCTATTGTATTATTTATTTCATTAAACCGTGTTTCTGTTATAGGCTTATTAAACACAGATAACTTCCCCGTAAAATCATAACACATTATACATCTTGATATACCTTCGCATTTATAACAGTATTTTGAATTGTTTATGCCATAGCCATAATTAATGCCATAGCCATCACTAATGCCAGAGCCATTCCTAATGCCATAGCCATCACTAATGCCAGAGCCATTCCTAATGCCATAGCCATCACTAATGCCATAGCCATAACTAATGCCATAGCCATCACTAATGCCATAGCCATAACTAATACCATAGCCATCACTAATGCCATAGCCATCACTAATGCCATAGCCATTCCTAATGCCAGAGCTATTCATAATGCCAGAGCCATCACTAATGCCAGAGCCATTCCTAATGCCATAGCCATCACTAATGCCATAGCCATAACTAATACCATAGCCATTCCTAATGCCATAGCCATCACTAATACCATAGCCATTCCTAATGCCATAGCCATCACTAATACCATAGCCATTCCTAATGCCAGAGCCATTCCTAATACCATAGCCATTCCTAATGCCATAGCCATTCCTAATGCCATAGCCATCACTAATGCCAGAGCCATCACTAATGCCAGAGCCATGCATATCGGTATTACCATTATTATAATTTTTTATTTCGTTAAGGAATTCGCTCCATGATAAAACTTTATCAATTTTCAATATTTGCGAAACTATTTTATCTCCATCTGAATGTTCTTTTGCTTTGCCATAAGATTTTACAATTGCATATTTATTCCACTGAACCATTGGATAGAATTTTAAGCAATCTAATGGGTTTTTACTTGAATGTAGGCCCCAGTTACAAGCATTAATATCGCCATCAACTTTATGAATAGAGCCTTCTACATTACCATTTTCATCTACATAGCAATAGTTCCCATATTGAGTAGTCCAATCATTATTGAATATTTTATAGCTAATTTCGAGTACTTCCATTCCTTTTATATCATTATTGGTAATTCTATATGTATTATTTTTCATTTTATTTATATCTCCTTATAAATCATAATTTTATTTTAATAGAATGTTGGTTTGATTCAAACCTATCTAACTTTCATCGAGTCGATAATACCTCTTACGTGACAGCCATTGCACGGGTCATCTTCATCCGGGAATAGGTATGGACAATGGATACAGTAGTCGTCTACTACTCGCTCAACCACGTCAAATTCAACTTGACTGACGCTTATCTCTGTTAGCTGTTCTTCTACTGTTTCCGCTGGATACATCCCCCTCTCTCTCAGCTCGTATTTTCGTGAGTTGTATATTGTAAATAACTTGTTTCTTTCACTGTTGTCATCAATACTTGATATGTTGGCAATCATGGAATGTAAATAATGAGTTGCATCATATTCGTTTTCGATATCCCAAAAATTGGGATTGTTCTTATTGTACAATTTTCATCGCCTCCTTTTTTACTTTGCATCAATCGTTGATTCTATTAAAATATTTTTTATCTATATTGTTTTCACTTCAAGCATTCCAGACATTAACTGGCTGTAAATTTCAATACTTGCAATACTTTCAATTCCTATAAACAATCCATCTTTGCTATGATCAATTATTAATATATAATCTTCATTAAAATAATAGAGTTTGTCAAAAATATATCCATCTTTTTTATCAATAAGCATAAACCTTTCTTCTGTATTAATATTCTTTGAGTCCATTAACTCTTGAATATAATTCACTTACGACACCTCGTTTCTATATTAAATTTGGTTTATATCTATCAATATTTGCATTAACATATTGATAAGCATAATATGTTAATGAGCCACAAAGTTCACCAATAATTTGCATTGTTTCTAAATCAGATCTTAGAGTTTTAAATGTTCAAAATCTTGTTTTCTCGTACATAACCAAATATAAACATAAGCTATAGACTTATAAATATCTAAGTCACAGTAGTCATGCCCAGTTAGAATAGTAACATAATGTGAAAATGTATCGCAATTCTTATTGTACGAATTATCTAATATACAAAAATAATTATTATCACTATCAAATCTATTTAAATAGCTGTCAACTTCTTTCATTATAAACCTATTAATTCCAGCATTACAACCATACTGTTTTCCATGGCATAAATTATAGTAGCATATTTTGCATTCGCCACAATCTTCATCTTTTGCTTTAATTTTAGACAATGAAGAAATATATTGATTACGTGCATCACTAGCATTTTTCTTTCTTATTTCCAATTCAAATTCTTTTGTTGGTGTATATCTATCAATATTTTCATTAATATATTTACTAGCATAATAAGTTAATGAACCACAAAGCTCTCCCATAATTTGCATTGCTTCTAAATCAGATCTTAGAGTTAAAAATGTTCCAATATCATATATTTTTCTTGGGTTGTTGTCTGATTCAAGATAGTTACCAGATAAAAATACGTTAATATATACCCCTTCATTTGTACCAAAATTTACAACGGCATTAAAATCAAATTCATAATTTGATAATTCAATTGGAGGCTTATAACTTGTTTCATATTCAATAATATCTCTTGCTTTTTTATAATGCCCATTATTCTTTACAAGACTTAATACTTCATTGAACAGATCAGCAGTAGTATCTCGTTTAACTTTAATCATATATCACATCACCCAATTCCTATAGAATGTTTATTTTATTCAAACTTAGAGTTCATTAACAGGAATATAAAAACATTCAGTACCAATATAATCAGCATATTTATTTAAACAATCAATTAATCTGATAATTTCATCATCGCATGTTTCTCCCGGCGAAAAGTCAATAACTGTTGATGAGCCGCCGCCCCATATATTAATTATAAGCATATCTGAATCAAATTCATGAATAAATTTAGCCGAATAAACATTTATACCACGTCCTGCAAAATCAATATCTTCCCAAAAATCAATAGTAACGTCATATGAACTTATTGCTGCAATTTTATAGGCAAGTTCAGAAATAGATATTTGTCTAACTTTTGTTTCATTATAATACATATTTGTTTATCCTTTCAATGTTTTAATAGAAGACATATTTGATGTAAACATAACTAATTTAAAAATCTATATTAACATCTCTTTTTTTTCATTAGCTTATTGACTGTCCCACTAAACTCACTTGGCAATGTAAGAACAGTTATAAGAGTTCCATTTGTTGTAAATATGTATATATGATTATTATATATTCTTATATTAGCACCCTTATTATATGTTAAGAATATTTTGTCAATATATCTTCTTAGTTTTCCATTACACTCTTTATGAGAAATTCCATTCTCAAAAGCTATCATTGCTATCCTTTCAGCAGATTTTTTAGGAATGCCACAACGCTCCTTTGTTCTTTGCGCTGCATGTTTGGTAATTATCATTTTTATCACCTATTATATATTTTATTTTTAACTTTTATGAAATTTAAACCTATCAAATTCATAAAATATATTATCATCGCTATTTTTATTATATTCTTCAATTAATTTGTTTATTGTATTCATAGTTAACTTATGCATAAAATCATCTTGTTCTTCTTTTGTAATTTCCTTTACTGTAAATGGAAGTATATCGCCAACTAGACTATTAAAATTTAAATCTGCATAGTTAAATAATACAATCATATCATCAACTACAACAGCCTTTCTTAACTCTTCTACACCTGTTTTTTTACATGTTAACAATACGGTTGTTGGATTAATACTTTCATCTGTTTCTATATTTATAGACCTATTAGATTTAGTTTCTTTGTTGCTCACTACATCTTCTGAACTTATATACATAGTTCCTGCAGAATCAGAATCGCCAATCTTCATACTCTTATAGGACTTCTCTTTATAAACACTCCAAACTTCATGATAGTCAGCTCCCAATTCAGCAAGCCCCATAACAATGAATTTATTTTCGTATTTGCAAACAGCGCGCAAGCCATAATTCGTTCCGTCTTCATCATAAAATAATCTGACTAAATCTCCAGTGTATAACATATCTCCATGGCTGTCTATAAAAGCCTCTTCTCCACAAACACCATAAAAAATACTGCTATTATTACCTGAAACCATTGCTAAATTTAATTTATTCATTATAAGCACCATCCTTTTTAAATTTTTATATTATAATATAATTTCTTTATCAATAATTAATATCAATAGATTCAATATCTATAGGGCTAACATATGAAATCCCAGTTAATCTATTTGGCTTTGTATAGAATTCAGCAACTTTAACAAAATCATTTGTACCTTCTTGAAACATTACTTCTTCATATATATCAGCCGTATTTTTTTTATCTGATAATATAAAGTATTCTAAAGTATTTCCGCTCTTCATATGTAAGGTAGCTTTGTAATATGATTTAAACATATATGCTCCTTACATTTTTTTATTATACAAATATTATTATGCTGCTTTGTTAGATGTACATGTTAATATTATTTTATTAATTACAATACGTTGTTCTAGTGTAAAATCGCTATTTCTATACATATGTAAATACTTACCCGTTCTTTTGTCTTTTGTTACTATAGAAGCATTTATTCCAATACTTTTTATTTTATTAATAGCACTTTCAGTTGAAGTTACAATACAATTATACTTCTTATGAATAACCACAATAAATTCCGCCCTTATTTTATTTAATATTACTCATAGAATACATCGCTTACCGAGAATACAACTTGAGTATCATGAGGATAAGCAGCACTCCCCTTTGTGATTGCTAGAAAGCTTATTAGACTATCAAATTCAGATAATATATTACTATATTTACAATCATGTTTATCAACCATAACCTCTGCGCAGTTTATCCAACACATTGCAATACTATTTTTATCATTAAAGTCTATACTTATACTTCCAACATTATTGCATAATTTATATGCAATATCACAGGCTCTTTTAAATTTATTTGCATTATCAATATTTAATTTGCCGTTTACAATATCTCCATCATCATCTTGGCTAGTAATCAATTCTAATAAAGTGTTTATAGCATCTGTTTTGTTATAAAATGTATTTCCATTTACAGTGTATTGTTTTAGTTCTTTGCTATTTAAAAACTCCATAATGCTATTTGCAAAATTATCTTCTGACATATTCATATTAATACCATCCGTTCGTATAATTTTTTAATTCAATAGTATAATAATATCACATCTATTTTTTATATGCAAGCAATAAAGTGTTTTTAAATCAACTCCATATCAAATTAGCTCCGCCAAGTGCGATAACTCTATTCCATATAATATCAAGAATGCTAGGAGAAGAAGTTTTATTGAAATTTAAAATTAATTCTTCTAATTTATCATCTTTTTTTGGAATAACAATTGATGCAGCAAAATTGTAAATATGTTGCCCATTATATTCTTTAAATATTTTATCAGCAGTTAATTTTTTACGTTCATCTCCATAGTAATTAGTGTTGCCAATATATGCTGTGCCATATTTTTCAAGTACAGCATTTATTTTTTGCCTTTGTATATTATTTAATTCTTCACAAGCTTCTGGAATGTTATTATTATATCGCATATATAAATCGTTTTCTATTTTGTTTAATTCAAATAAAGTCATAATTTAATCTCCAATCTATATCTTAATAGAACTACAGTTCTATTAAAACTATCAATTTTTATAACCATATATGTTCGTCATCAGGTATTTGTTCAAATGGAGTATCCAAGTCTAAACTTGTTGTCCAATCTTGAACTACTCCATTATACATTCTACGTAAATCACCAGCCGTAAATCCAAGAACACCTGCACTTTGACTTACTGCAACATCAAAACCAGCGCGGATACAGCACCTACCAGTGAAAGAAGTAGTTTTCTGTTTATACAACCACAAGAACTACTGTCATTCAATTGGTCGGCGGCGATAATTATATTTAAACCACATTCACAGCGACAAAACACATTATTGTCATTTTCATAATGCTTTACATATAGCATTCCATATTTATCATGATTGTTGATCATTTAAGCCTCATACTATTATCAGTAATTACAATTAATAACTATTATAAAGGTTTAGTAAATGTTGTATTCTATTCAAACTTGCTCTTATGCAAACCTAAAAATCGAAACAACATCAGCAACTATTGTTGTGTATTCGTCAACAGTTAATTCTATTTGCTCGTCAGGATGTCTTTTCCCCGTTATTTTTCTAATCAAACCAGCCTCATCTGTTTCATCAGATACTTTCAATATTCTAATTGATTCTGTTGCTATTTCACATTGACTATATACACGCTTCGGAGCTAACTTATTAAACGCTCCGCAAAATATATTTATAAATTCCATTTTATCATCCTCATATTAACTCTACATAAAACTAATATTCTATTTAAACTCTACTGCTTGGAACCTCAGTATAGCTACACTCAGGATTGATACATATGATACCACACTCAGGAGCATAAGGGAATTGCTTTATGCTTTTGTATGCCTTTTTATATGGCATACCATTTATATCTAACTTGTATAATTTTTCTTCTACAAACCATTGAGAATAATTTAGTTCAGAACCGCAATCTGGACATACACTTAATTTATGCAAATAATATCACTCCTTATAATCTAATTCTATTTAGACTTATTCACATAGTCCGGCGCGGAAGCCCATTAGCTTTAGCTGATGGGCTTGTTGACTATTAACCACATATATTTTTCATATCCATTTTCATCAAGCCATTTTAAAAATTCGCTATTCGCAACATTAATTAATTCTTCCATTTTATTAATTATTTTGTTTTGATGATGTTCTGGAATCTTATGATCTATACAAGCGACTCCAAACTCATTGCACTCATCGCCAATTGTTCTGTAATTCATACATATCACCACCTAAAATAAACTTAATAGAATAACTGTTCTATCAAAATAAAAACTCGCTTATTTTACCAATAAATAAACATATGTCATCAAAGTCAATTCGTCCATCACAATCATCAAGCGATAAAGTATAATCAACGCTAATACCCATGCCATAGCCTATTTTAAGCAGTCTTGCTAGTGATATATCAGAACCGTGCCAACAAATGAATTGAATATATGTATAATTATCACATTCTTTTAAAACATGATACTTTGCACCTTTCCCAAACCATTCTTTTACTTTAGTTTCAAGGTTATCATTTAAGCAATTTGAATTAAGAATGTCGCTCTTAAAATATTCTGCATCTATTTTCCTCATAATTCACCCCTCCTGTGATTTTTATTTATGTGAACTACCCATAAATGGAATATGATTTCTCGCCGGGCTATTTAAATTAGTATATTCGTTATCTGTTAACTTCTTTTAATGGGCAATTTTTACCTCTATTTTTACAATCTTCTTTATCAGTTGCTCTATATAATACTTCACCTGTTATGTAACAGTACATAACAAGACCATTACTATTAGCCGATATATAATTGCATTCTGTGCAGCATTTTGGCATATCTGTTTGCCTTGTTATATGGTCTATTTTTATAGCCATTTTAAATCATAGATACTTTCATGCACTCTAATATTTAATTAAAAGTTTATGCCCCAACAACTCTAGACGTAAAATCATTTAGTAAATGATCTGCATTAATTTTTGTAGCGTCATTAAGTGCGATGAACTTTTCTAAATTGTACGGGAATGCCATATCTTTGTGGTCAATAAATCCTAGAAGCCTTACGAGAGTTGGCAACTCGCTTTTCTTGTCCGGGTTAGCCCAATCAAATCTCGCCCATCTAGCAAATTCAGCGATAATATCGGCAATCTCTTTTGTTTGATGTTCAGCACCTATATAACCTAATTGTAAATAAGCAATATCTCCCCCTTCGTCGCTTTCATCTTGACTTATATGAATACTAGCGAAACTATTGCCATTTAAAATCAACGTTGCAGTATGACTACTACATCTATGCACACCATCATACTTATCAGTTGTGAAGACAATAAACGCTTCAATTATGTATAAATCTTCTCCGCATTCTGGGCAAGCAACACCATTCCAATCCCCACACTTATCGCAATAATCATACAGCAATTGCTCACATTTATAACACTTCTCTGGCGTTTCATGATATTTTTTAAAGCGTATAAGCTCCATTCTGAACCCCCATTACTCAAATTTGAATAGAATATCCGTTTGATTGAAATATATATCGGACTATATTCTTTGTCTGATATATGTATTGCTGCCAAATGCTAAGCCTGCTCAAAAGCAATGCCATTATTTGTATCAACTACGGCAAACATAGCACCGCAAACTTTTACATACCATTGCCCATATTCAAACACAACATCAAGTCCTGCAGCACTAACAATTTGACTGTATACTTCTGGTGTATTCGTTTCGCATAGAAATTTTTCTTTTTTCATTTCGATTCCTACCCCTTCATATTCATCTTAATATTCATCTTCATTTTCTGGCTCGCTGTCGTTTCTGTACTCGCATTTACCAATTTTATTACCATTAATATCAGACAGATTGGCTTCTGTTGTACATCCATACTTAACAGACATATACCCATCTGAGAATTGTTTTGCAACTTTATTTAGAATACGTGCAATTTCTATTCCATCATTACCATCACTAAATGTTGCGTTTCCTGTTTTAATTTCAATTTTAACCATAATAAATTCTCCTATCTAAAAATCATTCTTAAATATTAACTTCGAATGTCAATATACTATTATTAGTATACATATATTTTACTTCATCATCAATTCTAAGAGATTCAATATCTTCTAGTTCAAAATTATTAACATCAAAAACTATATCATATGTTAAACGCTCTATATTCCACACAATACATGAAACCTTACCTTGAATTTCTATCCCGGCGTTAATCATATCCCGGATTGTATTGTGCTTCCTATCACTATTGCATTCAGTTTTCCCTATATAGTATTTATATGCATCAGATAAATCCTCAAAATATTGTCCATTCTGCCAACTTACAAATGGATCAACACAATTGCTAATATCATAGAATTCATCTGGGTAATGTCTGTCATCTGTAAAAAGATTATATGCTACAACATACTTTGTATAACCTATATTCCTAAATAGCAATGTATAATTTTCATTTTGTGCTATTATCAAATAGTCATATCCGTTTGTGTTTTTAACTTTCAGACCGACAGGAAGAACGCTCAATCTATTCATTTTTAATCATACTCAATTTAATGTATTAATTAACCCCACATATTTGGGGATATATCCTCTATTGACGAACCATTCACAATTGCATAAGCGATTTCATTAGCATAGCGTCTCATTGATGAGTCTGATTCTTTTTTCCATTCGCTTATTACAGTTCCATCTTCTGGATTGTCGCCCATAGATTCTATTTCGTTTGTAGTAAAAATCGGATATAGGTTAAATTCATAAATATACTCGCTATCTGATATCGTATATGAATTGCTATTAATATGTAAATCTCCTCGCCATACATCACCAGCACTATTTACAAATACATTGAAATGATATTGATGATTGTCATACTCTGATATTTCTTTGTGAATCATATAAATTTTTTCTGCAATTTTATATTTATCCATTTTAAGCAATCCCCCATTTCTTTCTTGTTATAGCATCTATAAGATGTCCATTATATTCATTCCCATATGGTGTAGCTGCAACAAACACACCAGCAGTATTTTCTCCATGTTCATTTTCATATTGCTTAGCAAACTGTATAGCTTCTTTTAACGACATAGACTCTTTTATTACATGACCATACCATCCTGCAATAGATATACCATCTTCCCACAATATTTTGTATTCTTGTACAAGATATATATCATTTGCAATATTATATCTTGCTGTATTAATCTGTTTAATAATTGATTGTTCATCTTCGATAGAGATATTTAAAACCATTCATATCACATCCTTCTAAGCATTCTATAAAAATTATACAATAAATAAAACAAATAATCAATTGAATAGAATCCATGATTTATGTGAACCCTCCGACCCTAAATGGTAGCTGGTTTCTCGCTATAATTTTATAAATTAATTCCTATTATTATAGATTTTAGCTCCCCAAAAGCAAAGCACAAAACAAATTATCAAAGTAATCAATGTTAATATTACATCATTTGTATTGTCTGTAAACATTCTTGCCAAGCTATCTTGATTTGCTAGTTTTAGACTTATTTCTATTAATAATGTAATAATGAATAGTATAAGACCAATAATCATAAGACAAACATTCATTCTAAGCATATTTTTTCATCCTTATATTATTATCTTTTTTATTTATAATGCCTGCATATAATATTCTTCATAAACAAATTTTTCATCAGTACCATTACATAAATGATTTGATATACATTTTATGTCATACCTACTAATGCCATGATTGTACATTTTTGCGAACCATTTATCAGAACCAACATAGTCATTTGCTGGAGATACAAATGTTGACATAAATTCGTCAAACGAAAGCCTTTCTGGTTTATTTTCGTCTTCGCTATTTAATTCTTCAGACCATAAAACATGTATTTTATCATTGTTATTATCATGAAGCTCTCGTAAAATTCCACGCAACATTTGTTTTGTGCTATTCATAAATCGAGTACATCCAAATTCAACTTCTTTTAGTAAATTAGCAATCAATAATTCTTTTATATATTTTTTGCTTTTTTCATTAATCATTGGCAATACTTCTAATTTGTTATCAACAAGATATACTGTTGGATGTAGCATATCAATATCACCAAATCTACGATCAATAATTGCTCTTATTCTTGCCTCTTCAAATACTGGTATTATTCCAGATGCAGTAGATTTATGTTCGCAATGTGATTCTACTGCAAATATAATTTTTCCTACTATAAGACTCATATTTCCTCCTAAATATTTATTATATTTTAATCGAATCAATATTCTATGCAAACATTAATCCATCCTATCTACATTAATTTTCTTCGCTATAAAAATAGTCGTTCGGCGGCTCTCTATGTGCAAGAAAAGATATACAGGAAAAACCCTTTATTCTATCGCTATTTACTATGGTTTTTACCTCAAACTCTTCATCTGAAATTTCTGGAAAGTCTGCCTTTGCTATATCAAATAGTTTTTGAATGGTTACAAATTTATGACTATACCCATTTGCCACATAGCACCGTGTATAACCGTCACTATTTCTACAATACCATTTATTTAGATCATTCATGTTTACCACACTCCTAATTTTAATGTTTGCATAGAACATAACTTCTATTTAAATTAATCATCAAGTTTAACAACTGCCACCTGAAACCGCTGCCCATTACGTTTGTATTTGAATATTGTTTCAGTTAAAGTTGTATCATCTGAAATGCATTCAATATCAACTATGAATGAAGGATTTGCTTCTAACATTGCTATTTTTAGTATAGTTGAAAATTCATTGACTGTCAAATCAAATATATTATCCATTATATAATTCCTTTCTAATCTTAATAATCGTCTTCGAAATCATAATAATCATCATCGTATTCAGAATCATCGTATGGGTTATATTCTATATTATTTTCCATGATATTCCTCCTTGTTAACTATTTGAATTATAATACGAATTCGTCCTTTACCCAAACCTGCTTTGCAGTTGAATTAGCGAAACAATTTTGGCACGTATATCCTGCTGTGTATGTTATGTATGTGTCTCCTTCATAATTTGATACTACAGAATTCTTATTATCCGCCTTAATGTTACAGCTTTTACAAAACTCACATCTTGCATTGAGTATATTTCTATACTCTTTAGACACAAGAAAAATAAAGGCTTGCCTAACTTTTTCAAATAATCCGCTTTTATCAGCCATAGCAACTATCCTTTCTATTTGTTTTTTTAATAGAAGATGATTTTGAGTATCTTCTTCTTATATTTTTTATGCTACTCATATTACTAGCTGGGATAAAGAACCCAGCATTACAAATCTGTTCCGATACTTTGAATGTATCACGATTCTCACAGTTAAAGCTAATAATATTAAAAATCATAACTTCAGTATCATTATCTATTTCTGCTTCCCAGCAAGGAACTGGACGAGTAAGATGATTAAGAAGCAAATTACTCTTATGCCCATCAATGAATGCCCATACGCCATATTTGATAATATTTTTATAACGCATTGCTTGTTCAATATTTTTATGCAATTGTTCCTTAAGATTTTTTATAGTATAAGGAGTAAGTGTATTATTTTGTTCAGCTTCTTTAATTACTTTCTCTGCTTCACCACTTAAATAATAGTCAACCATGTAACCATAATGATATGACTGATATTGAGGTTTAAAACCCTGTGTTGAATAACGGATGATCTTCATAATCACCTGCCTATAATTTTAATAGAAGACGTGTTCTATTTAGATTGTGCATCATTAAAATCTTTAATTATAGTTGCTATTCTACTATTTGATATTCCTTCATGTATAAGAAGTTTGATATCATCCAGTCGAAATAGCCAATTCACATTACAAAAATATTCTTTGCTTAAATCTATCTTACATCCTTTATTTATAGATGTGATAATATTAAAATAAGCTATTATACATTCTTGTATTTTTTCACTAGCATTATTTTTATAGTAAATATCTTCAGTTTTAATTCTGGTAACTTTTACAAGTGTCTTTTCTTTGTTTCTGGTTCCTAAGTGATCACCAGGATCAAACGCAACAATATCACCGGGTTTTATATAACTTGCATTTTTATTTAGTATAAACATAAACTATCCACCCCATATTTATATTATGTAGCAATTATCCTATCAAGCCATATACATAAATCACTAAATGTTTCAGTGTATTTAATCATATTCCATGTAGTACGCTTAACCATATAATACGGCGAATTTTCGTCAGCATACCAAGCTCTCTTGCCAACATGAATATAATTACATCCAAGACGGATTTTTAGCAATTTATCTACTTTTTCAGTTGCAGCTTTCCCGTATTCATTTAATATAATTAGTTCTGATGTTTCAAACAAATCCATATTTGCTACAAGAAGTGTTGATTTTATATCGTGTTCATATTTGCTAAAATCGCTAAGCACTACTGGAGTTTCTAGCTTAATGTAATCTTCGTCTTGAAAATTCCAACCATTGAATCCTTTTTTATTATTTATTATAAAAGGATAATTATTATTACTAATCTGCACTATCTCAATCCTTTCTATGATTTTAATAGAACTGCCATTCTATAAAAATTATTGCTATTCCCATAAATCATATTTTTGATTGAAATTATCATAGAAAACCATTTTCTCTATTGCAAGATCAACATTGTCTGGATCAGATTCATTTATTTTACATTCATGATACACTTGTGTGTAGTGTGACATCTTTGAATTTTTAATAGCTTTACATAATTCATCTGCCGTAAACGGATCGCTAATAAAATCTTCATACGTATGATGCGCAGCAATATCTTTATGCTTGCATTCTATATACATGAATCCATCTTTAAATGATATATCTACTTGCGTTGTTTCAAATGCGAATCCCATTTCATTTTTATCCATACAAAGTATATACATTCCTGTATCAAATATATCAGGTGTTTTCTCCTGATTAATTTTTGCAACAGACCTAAATTTTATGTGAAGACTAGTTATTTCTGCCATGCAAAGCACCACCTATTTTGATTTATTTTTTAATTTTGATATATGATAAAGCTATCATTTCTTATAAGTATATCATAATATAAAATATTGTAAAGATACAAATTAATCATCGTCCCAATTAAACATCTCATCTGTACAATTGTACAGACCCACAGCATTAAGTATTTTATGTAGCTCTAACGTATAGAACACCCCATCATATATTGATTTAATTGTTACTTTTTCACAAGCTAGTTTAGACATTAATGGCGTGACATCTGCTCCACCATATATTTCTCCAGCCTTAATAGGCAATAGTTTTCTAGTATCACCAGGATTCATTTTTGGCATTATAAATTTCTCCATTCATCATCTTCAAATAATGGTACCATTCAAATATCTTACGGTATATCTACCGTTTGTAATACCTTCGGATTCCATTGTAGAATATTATCAAGACGCGCCATTTCATCAACAGTATACATCCCGGGAAGAACATGATCAACACCAGAAACTAACTCTACTCTAGTAGATGGTAGCACTCCTTCATAGCATTCTGTTTTAAAATAACCAACTTTATACGTCCATAATTTTGTTTCATCTGTCATTTTTATGGTAATGCAATTATACTCCTTGTCTTCTTCAATACTTTCAATATAAACATCATCAGGAATTGTAGTTGTTCCATAAGAATTGTACTTTTGTTTGTCATCAGAACACCACATTTCAAGTTGCTGGACATGGAATGGTACATCTACAATAGTTTTACTTGTAAAATAAACTCTTAATACTGTCATATCATTACATCCTTTATTTTAATTTATCTTCTTTGACATTTTTATTAATAATATTTGTAGTTCTACTAAACATTAATCCAAGCCCACCAAAAATCACAGCACATAATATTACTGTTCCTAGCCATTTCCAGAAACTAGAAAATATAAATGGCAATACATATTGTAATATTTCTAACATACAAATACTCCTTTCCAATTAATCATTTAAATATTTATGTTTTAATTTACAAATAAGTTGCAATAAATTGTAACGTTCTCCACAAATATCAATATTGTCTATAATATTATTATCTGAAACTATTTCAATAATCTTATTAAGTATAACATTTGGTTGCAACATATTTATACTATTAAATATCCCATTTTCTGTTACATCTAAAAATCTTGCCCATATAAACCAATTATCTTTTGTAACACACTTTTCAATATCATTGCAAACAAGAAGTGCGTTCGCACACATTTTAGTTCTTAATAGTTCATGCTCAATTTTTGCTTGATAATCACTTGCTATTTCTGGAATAAAACTAATAAATTCTTTATGAGTATTTGTTTTATTCATATATTCTTTAAGAATATTTTTTACTTCACCAATATCAAGACTAAAAAAATTTAATTTATCTATCATTTTCAATCACCTTTTCTATATTTAATTATATTTATTAAAAGTTCCAAGTATACAAGATAAATCTATTTTAATATTAAACAACACAGCAAAAAAGAAAGCCAAAACAAGCAAAGTAGAAATAATGCATCTCAATTAATCACCCCTATTATTATATTTTAATCAAATAATCGTTCTATACAAATTTAACGACATTACCAGTAACTTTGTTTATAAATCTTTCCTATCGTTAATATTTTGTAGTTGTGCTTGAATATAATCTCTGCATGTCTTATACGTATTAAAATATTCAGCAAATTCTCTGAACTTGTCACAATTCCATTCGCCAGTTTTTAATTTATCATTAACAATTTTTATAATTTGATTATCTGAATATTTTTCCAAATTCATCATTTACTCATCCTTTTCATTATTATTTACTTGGAGAATTATTTTAGGGAGGTGCCGGGACTGGATCAGTCAGCCCCGGCGATACTTATGAAAAACTAAAGAACAATATCCACACACCTGTATCTGTATGTTTTTTGCTCTACAACATGCCGCCATATTCATACCAAATATCCGGCATGCAGCACAACAAAAAATTGCACTCTATAATATATTGTCGCTGTTGTATATTATGCTGACACAGCATTTGTATTAATCCCATCAGCAAAATATTGCATGATATTAGCTTTCCAAAATTTAATATTATTTGAATCGCTAAAGTAGCAATAATTACTGAGAGCATCATATCCAGATAATCCTTTTGCTGTTATCTTAAATTCGCTTAAAATACTAAGAAGCCCATAGTTATACCATATGTTTTTAATTTCTATTCCTTTTTTCTGTTGTTCATCTAAAAATGTTTTCATTTGAACAACTGAAAAGTATCCTTGATTGTTTGAACCAAACATCGGTTTTATCAAAACATCACCTCATTTATAAAAACTAGAATGGATATGCATTTTTAATATTATAGTTAATAATTCTTGCTTCATCAGCCGTTACCTCTTTTATTTGCAATAACCCATTTGTATCAAGATATAATCCTGCATTGCCACCTTGTATATACATATCTGAATTTACTTTGTTATAATCATAATCGTCGTTCAATTCGTCTTTTATTCTGTCATATGGAATGAAAAATGCTTCAATTGGTATATCTTTTTCATGGCATTCTTTTTCAATAATATCAATAAGCGTATCAATAGCATCTTGTTCTGTGTCACATGATTCACATTCAACAATACGTGGATTGTAATAATTCCATGAGATTTCATAATATTTTTTATCACCATTATAAATATCGTGCATTGGAGCATACGGAAACCTGTCTTTAAAAGTTAATTCTTTAAGCTTGTCAATAACAAATTGCATCCCAACAATATATCGAATATAATTTAACTTTTCTGTTTCTGTTTTGGCTTTATCAGTATATTCTTTGCTTGAATTAATTTCTGCTTCCGTCTCTGCTATTATATTGTTTATATAGTAAGCAATTGTTCCTTCTGACATTTTATTATTCATAACACTCACTCCAAGATTATTTTAATAGAATAGAAATTCTATGAAAACTAGTGCTTGTATATAGTCTGCTTTAGTTCTCTTGCATATGCTGGTATTTCTTCTAAATACATACTAGAATTACGCTTGATTACATGAGTAAATGCTTTATGAAAGTTTTTTACAAGTTGTGCGATAGTTTTTTCATTCGCATTAAAATTAACATTCTTATATAGCATATCATTCATTTCACCTGCATACTCGTACATTTTTGTACTGCTATCTACTCTATAGCTTTTTACAATATATGCACTAAAGAATGGATTTCTATCCATTTCAAAATAATACTCCATATCCACTATTGCAAACTTAACCCATAATCCTAAAGTAAATGTTTCAATCCATTCTTCTTTTGACAAGTCTCTATTAACTAGAATTAAAGGGCAAGCTGTAATTATTTTAAAATCATTTGCATACTTACTTTCAATTTCTCTCATAAATTTTGTTAGTGCAACAGCTCTAGCAAAATTGAATTCGCTGTAATAATCTAACTTTGTTGTTTCAGATTGTATTATGGCTATGCTTTTCCACTCCATGTAAAACACCCCTAATCTAACACCATATTGTAATCAAATGGCGTACTAATATCTACCTGTCTAGCTTGCCTAAATCCGAACGACTCATATAGCTTTACTAATCTATAAACATCAGACCCATAACAATTTGATGCTTTTAGATATATTGGTCTATCATAGTTATCTTCATTTGCTATTTCAGCAAGCATTTCTTTTGCAATACCGCTCCCACGATGTTGTTCGTCAACATATATTATATCAAGATACCATCCAGCTTGATCGTCAAATTTTACTATAAGGTAGTGCCCATGTTTATGTTCTATAGTATAAGTATACACTTTTTATCATCCATTTCTAATATCAACAAAACAAGTATTCTATTAAAATTAAGCAAGCTAATCAACCACTAATATTTTAATAGAATCTGTATTCTATTTAAATACTAATTTACAGCAATATCTTCGAGTAAAATAGCATCACCAAGTCCATACCTTGCAATAGCAACATTCAAATACATTACATATTCTTCAATAATGTCAACTGCGTTGTGTCTCTTTGCTATTATTCTGTAATTTTCTCTCCATTTATCTATTGTATGAATTTGGCATCCAATTTTTATTTCAGTTTTTGATACCATACAGAACACCCATTTTGTTCCTTGTATATATAATGGTGATACTTCCCACTCTCCACTATATATCCTAGCATTACCGTATACCTGGGCATTACCGTATATCCTAGCATTACCGTATACCTGGGCATTACCTGATACCTGGGCATTACCTGATACCTGGGTATTACCGTATACCTGGGCATTACCTGATACCTGGGCATTACCGTATACCTGGGCATCATTAGACACCCAAGCATTATTATTTACATTATTTGAAAGATTCGATTCATTTTCTATCCATCCACCCAAGTCTCCAACACTAACATAATGAAAATCAACATTCGCCTTAATTCTTTGTAGTGTTATTCCATTTACTATCTTAGTATCACCAGTAAAACTATACTTTTTCATAAAATCAATCCTTTTAAATAATATTTTTGTTTTTATTGTATGTATATAAATTTTAATAGAATTTGTCTTCTATTAAAATACACTAGCATCATCATATATACAAGCATTACTGTATATCCTAGCATCATGCATGTTATTTAATGGAATCTTTGAATGGTCTAACATACACTCAAGTGGACACCAATTATAGTAATATGCTGCATCATCTGGAGACATTGATGTTATTGATAATCTTGGCGTTATTTTTGTAAATTGTGTTTTACCAAATGCGTATTCATTTATATCAACCTTACTACCATCACAGTCAAATATCATATTCCTGTTATCTAATTTAAGTTCAAAACAATTTGCCCTTATTGGCTCTGCGAAATACCCATTGTCTCTTGCATCTTGAATAAATGTATTTTGCTGGTTAGTATCACAATGAGCTAATACATATAGCCGCGGATGAGAGTTTTTGTAATTATCTGATATTGTTTTATAATCCATATTAACACTCCTTTTTTAAAGTTAAGCGAGAAATCCGATACCATTAATGGTAGTGGGTAGTTTGCTTTAAAACTTTATTTCCATATAAATAGTATTGTTACCAATAATATTATTTAATTCAATTTTCTGTGCAATATATTTACAATAATTCCCATGCGAACAAATTGTTTTACTAGCAAGTTTAATTGCTTCTTGACTATTCTCAGCAAACTTCATTATTACTTGTCCGGCAACAGGGGTTTCAAAATTATTATCAGAATAATCAATAAGATATACTACATATAATTTCATATTGCCCTCCAAATTTAGCTAATCCCAAATACAAAATGTAGTATTATCAATAATGGCAAGCAAATGATAAGTGTATGAATACCTGCATGAGCTAATGATAATAAAGCCCTACCAAATATACTGCTAATTACTTTGCCATTAAATTCCAATTTTGCTTTATATAACATATATATATATGCTATATAGAAAACTGTCCATACCACTATCCATAAATCTACTGATAAATGCGCTACTTCACAAAAATGGTTTTGTGGGCATAAAAGTTCGTATGCACTAATTAATTCATTATTCATATTCATTATGCTTCCTTTCATTCTTCGTCATATACTTCAGAATTAATAATATCTAACATATCATTAATGGCAGTTTGTTTACATGTAGTCCATTTAAAGTTTATTGATGTACAATCATCTTTATATGTAGCTCTATAATATTTTACAGGCCCATTTTTAAAGTGCATAATTTCTATTTCAATACCAATATGCATATTATACAACCCTCTCAATATTTTAATAGAATCATCATTTGATTCAAATTTGCTTTTAACATGTATTTTATAAATCAATAGTCATTTTTATAATTATAACAACCTTCTTCCCACTGTTCTATTGGAGAAAGCAATATTCCGGCATTGTTATTGGTTCGCCAATTTTATGATTAATATATTCTTTCATATAATCACCTCATGATTTTATTATAACATTGTAGAATATTTTATGCAACATCTATTTGCGTTGCAATTTGGTTAATTCCTGAATACGCATTTTTTATGTATTTATATATGCATCAATAGCCGCCTGAATTTCAACTTCATTTTGAAATATATACTCTTTACAATGTATGCATTCAATACTATTATTCCTTCCTATATCTAAAAAAGAATAGAAATTTCCTCCATCTTCTAGTTCCCCGCCACCGCATTGGCATGAATGATAGAACATCTGCGATTTGGTTATATCCATTTCTTGTATAAGATTAAGTTGGCCTTCTGAGTATAGCCCTGTTGTATTACCGTTAAAGCGTAAAATATAGAATATATCAGTATCATTAATATCTTCTTTATCTTCTTCTATAAAACGTGAAGAGATAATACCTTGGTGTCCGGCTAGTTCTGAAGCGCAATCAAGTGTTACCTGCATTAACCAACCATTTTTATATTTATACCTATCAAACATTTTGCACCTCATTATTATATATTTTAATAGAATAACAATTTGATTAAAATATTAAACTATAAAATAGTCATTATACTATGCATCTGATAAAATTTCATTAATTTTTAATTCAAATATATTTTTGAATTCTGCATCTGTAACTTCAGAATTTGTTATTGCGCTCCATCCTTTATCTGTATGCAAAAATACTCCAAGAACTCCACGTAATTGAGTATTACTTTCTATATATTTGCTGCTACTTAAAACATCAATAATAATTCTTCTGCGTTCATCTGTTAACATATTACCCTCCTACATATAAGATATTTGAATCAAACATCAGTTCTATTCAAATATATTCCTAACATTCTTTTTTATTGCTTTAAACATATCATCAATATCTAAATTTATTTCATTAATATTATTATTTAAATTATTGCTTAATTCGTCAAGCCTATTATTTAATGTTGCAAATTTATTTGTAATCAATCTTTTTGCAGCATCTTCAACTTGTGTATCATATGAATCACATAGCCTATTAATAAAGTTTTGAAAATTTAATTCTACTCCATTTACAGTGAATATAATATCATAGTCACGTCCATATGCTGCATCTTCTTTATATGCTGCTTCAGTTATTTGATCTATTTTATAATATTCACTGCCTATTGCACTAAAGAATGCAAATTTTACTGCACTATTATTTTTATCTAATATTTTAATTTTCATAATAATCCTGGTTTCTAAAATCGTAACAAAACATAACATCAATATGTTTGTATGATTTTTCACTCTATTAGCAATGAATAGAGCGGTAACGTCACAGGATTCAGTTACTAGGATTAAGACAGTTGTCTTAAAATCTCGCATTGCCATTACTATATATTATAATAACGTTCTACAAGATTACAGGTGTTACCCATTCCTCTTTCATACCTACCGCCAAAGCCTTTCTCTGCGTGTACTTTGGCAGCTTATATCTAAAAGAACAGTTGTTACACCAGTCCTAATATCATCTTCCTATCATGTTGCCAGAAACCAGTACCTCCCTTCATTTTTATATTTTTTATTTGTTTTTGTATTTCTTTGTTAATCGCTGACCACTTGCTCCACTCGTTCTTTTGATTAAATTTACTTATATTATCATCTTTGACAAACATGTATTTTAACAACTTTGGCACTTTCTCTTTTAGTCCATAAGCTCTCCGTGCTATAACCATTGCTGCTCCATTATGCACATCCATTCCATATTGATGGCAGTATTTATATAATCCTATCTTAGACGTAAACTGCGGCTTAACCTTTACTATCTCTACATTATTTCGTTTGCAACATAATTCGAGCATATGCAATAGTTTACTATAAATAAATTGATGTTTTATTCTAGCGAATTTGTTGCCAACATCTTTATCATTAGCAAACTTTAAATCTTCAATAGCAATTCCGCAATTATGTTGTTTAGCAAAATTTATAACTTGTTTAGATATCTCTCCACATAAATTTGTTCTACGATTACTACGTGCATATTTTAATTCGGATTGTTTGAGATAAATATGTTTGCTATAATTACCATCTCTACTTATAAGAGTTAATCCGAATCCATCTGGATTAGTATCGACACCTAGCAAAGCATTGTGTCCTGTATATATAGGTGTAATATCTCTTATCTTTGCTTCGTCAAAAGTAATATGGCAATAGTATTTGCTGTTTTTCTTAATCAACTCTACTTGATAAGCCTCTCCGGTTTTAACATAATCAATAATCATATTTTTATAGTCTCTGCCATTAATTTTACCAGTTTTCTTTGAGACTTTTTGAGGAAGATATAATGGCACTCTTATCTTTACTGCTCTATTCGTTGATGTTTTTTCTAACGTAGATATTTCAAGAAAAGTATTTCTATCATTATCTACAATAACTCTAAGATTAGGGTTCCCAGATTTAGTTTTATCTCCTCTACTATAAATCCTGTTATTACGAGCATTTTGCCATTCTTGTTTTGAGATTAAACCTTTGCATCGTTTAAGGAATAATTCTTTAGTTCCAAATATAACTGAGGGGATGGTATTAGTATCAATAAAATTTTTGTAATATAATTGTTTTCTTTTACGTTTATCGAACTTAGACAATAATGCTTTACGTTTTTTCTCAGACAATTTATTATTTTTCAAAGCATTTTCTATAGTAATAATTTTAGCAGTATAATTTTTGTAGTTGAGTTTGACCAATTCTTTTTGAGAAGCGATAGTTTGCCTAGCATTTTCTACAGCATCTTTAGCTTGACGAATATTTAGATTGTATTTAAGAGCAACTATTTTTTCTAGATCACAAATTTTAACATCTTCTAGCAAGCGTTTAAAGGAGAATCTAATAGCAGAGCAGAAGACTAACATCATACTAGATAATATATTGTCACAAGAATTATCAACATTAATCAGCATTGATTTTACTGTTATCTTCACTGATATCACTCCCCTCTAATCTTTTTATTTCAAGTTCATCAAGAGTTTTCTTGATTTTCTTTCCGCCTCTTACCCCGTAAATCTTTGCACTAAAGCAAGTTACAATACTTACCAAATCATTTACCATTTCTTCATTTGGTTCTAATTTAATATTATTTTCAATGGCTTCAATTTCAACGTTATATGAATTTGCAAATTCTTTTAGATAATTAAACCCAAATCTAGCTATACGGTCATTATATTCAACAATAATTTTATCTGCATCAGATAGCCTTTTAAACATTTTTATTAATTCTCTGCGATTATCATTAATTCCAGATGCTACTTCTTTGAACACAGAGACTATTTCATAATCTTTATCTTGACAGTACGACACAAGCCTTTGTTCTTGCCGCAAAAGATTCCCAGCATCTTCTTGTTTTTTAGTAGATACACGACAATAAATAAAAACCCTTGGTTTAATAATAATGTTGCATCCAATAAATTCATCAATATCAGACAGCCTATATCTGCGATGCCCTCCTGACGTTTTAAAATATGGTTTAAGTTTATTTTGTTCATCCCATAGCTTAAGAGTTTTAGGAGTAACGCCAAGCATTTTCCCTGCTTTTTGTATACTTAATATAGCATCCATGTTATCACCTCACATTAAGTATATCATACAAACAGATATATGTCAAGACTGAATTTCATATATTGTTACGGTTTGTTACGTTATTTCGTAACTGCTTCAAACCTCCTAAAAAGCTATCTATCTTTATAATAAGATTTTGGATGTTTAATTGCGTCTCTTATACTTTCACAATAAGCTTCATCACATTGCCCTACAGCAATATTGGTTAATGAATCGTCTTCCTTAAAATAAAGAGCTATAGCTTGTTTTGTTTCCAAATTCTCAATGCAAATACACACATGCTCCCCGGTCAATGGTATTTCTGCAACATGCCAACCATCAAAAGATAAATTTTCTTTTTTAAAGAATTTACTTACTAATTTTTCTGCTAAATCTTTTCCTTGTAATCCTCTACATGATATATCAAAATTAACAATGATGTTAATTTTTTGTGTTAAAGATTTTATTAAGCCAGATTCTAAGCAATATTTATGTAAATCATGAGCTGTCATAACTACCCCCTATAATATAATAACTATATATAAAATACTAGTTAGTTAACAATCAATCCCTTTGATATTTACATAAGATTTTATAACATTATTTACTCTATTTATAAATTCCTCCTTGCTTATGCCTATATGTGGTAATGAATGCGTCATTATTGCAAGCCTACGTATGAGTATTGCTTCTGGAGTTCTATTTTCACCGCCCCGGCTTGTACCGTTTTCATCAATATACTCTTTTATTGCAAGCTGTTCAATAGCAGCTTCTGCTACTTCACATTGTTTATATTCAAGCTTCATAAAAATAATCTCCTTTTAAATTATATATTCAATACTACAGCAAGCCGCCAATATTTTATTTAGTCTTTAATATTGGAAGCAAAATAGAATATTTGATTTTATAATTAATCGAAGTCGTCATAATCTCTACAATCATAATAATCAAAATCGAAGTATTCTACATCTTCGTTTGCATCTTCATATAATTCTTCTTCTATTTCTCGTTCTAATTCATCTTTGAAATACTCATCATCAATCCGCTCTTCCTCATTTTCCCGATCTGCAATGATTTTATCTCTGTCAACTTTTTTAATTGTTGGTAATAGAGTATATATATTTGAAAAGCGTTCGGCATATCTTGGATAGCGTTTAATCTGTATAATTCCGAAAGGTAGAAATCTAACTTCGTCGCCTTCATATAAACATGTCCCCATAGCTGCTGCCATATTAATATGGATTATTGGAGGATTTGTATAGCAATTTCCACGTGATGGGTCTGTCCTAAAGATGTGTTCCGTTACACTCCAGAATTGCTTGTTAATTATTAACTTGTAATGCCTTTTGTATTTGTTGTTTTTTAATATCTTTATTCTTCTGGCTATTTTTACAAATTTATCCTTATGAGTACCTTTATTTGTTTTAGTATCAATGCAATTGCGTCCAACTATAACGCGCCGAGAAAAGCAAACTTTGTTTATTTTATTTAGAATGTATTGGAAATTATCGTTGCTTAATTTAATCCATTTCATAAAATAGCTCTCCTTTTAATAATCTTTAATTTTGAGATGTTCAAAATATTTGTATTCAAATTCAATTTCAACATTTTTACATTGTCTATAAATAAGTGATTTGAAGTGCGAACACTTAACATAGTGCATTATTGTAGACGGGAATTCAAATGATATTGTTATGCGTTCCTTCTCCCAGCATCCAGCTCCATCCCATACGTCAAACTGAGATAGGAAGTTGCGTAATGCTGATATATTTTCTGTGTAATACTCATCTACGCTATTCATACATATAAAAACATTAATTGTATTATGCACTCCACCAAAAAAACAAATCTTTATTTTTTGAGATTCCATAAATACCTCCATAATTCTTAATTATAATCAATGTAGATGTTTTAGCCCATTAACATCTCCAAGTATTTCCCATATGTCAGCAGGACATTTAGCTATTCGGTTATTAGCAGTTTTTGCCACCTCGCGTATATCATCGTATCTATGTGATTCTCCATAATGCCATAAACTAAAATATGAGTTGTTCATCCATTTACGTCCATGTCCGCGTTGTGCATACATATTTGCCAATGTTAATATACCATATTCATAAAATAGTTGACAATTATCTGTTAATCTTAAAACAGTCTTATCCATACCGTATGTATGGATATATCTTGTCCTACCTATAAAAAATCCATCACAGTGAATATGAACATTAAATGAATTCCAACAACCATTATATGTTTCTCCTGTAAGCAGATTGCCATTTTCAAGATTATAGAAGAAGTATTGAAACTCCTCAATACCATCATAAGGAGATATAAATGGTTCTATAAATCCAAGTTTATAACCATGTAGCTTTACAACTTCCATCAACTCTTCTTTTGATATTTCATGATGTAAATCATGTGCTACATTTTTTAATTCTGCCTTGTAATATTTTTCTGCATCTTTAACAATTTTAACAATTTCCGCATATCCTTCGCGGATATTTTTATTTGTAGGTAAAATAACCTTACCAAAACTATCGTATGCCACTAGCCCTCTACCAGCGTCTCTTATAAAAACAATATCACCAGTTTTTAATGAATACATAATTATTGCTCCCTTCATATATTGGCAATTTATTATAATCAATTACTAACGCAAGCCACAAATATTTATTTACAATATATTATTTGTGGCAAAAGTTAATATTTGATTATTCAATACTAAATTTAGTTGCTTGCCATTTTAATTTTTAATAGAACAGTGTTTCTATGCAAATTTATTCATTCACATTATTCCAAATCTAATTGCTTCATTCTTATCCAATAAAATATCTTGCTCATCTAAATATGATATTTCAATTTTTGCTTTTGTATAGAAAATCATGTTACAATCATCACAAATATGAGCAAGTAAAATATAGTCTGATTGGTCAGAGTTTGGAAAATCATTTAAGAGTTCTTCAAATCCTAATTTAGTTGCTCTTTGACAATTACGAGTATTTTTTGACTCGCATCGTATGCATTTATGTATTCTCATTTTCATATTAATACCTCATAATTATAGAATTTGTTTTCTATGCAAATTAATTCACAAAATAGGAAAGTGCTGTATATCGCCACCAGAATATGATTGTGTCCGGCAGATACAGGATGTACAACGTCTGCGACTTGATTCATCGCCTATACGCGCCAGCAAACTTTCTAACGGGTAGAATTCATTGCAAGGTGTCTGGAATATCTCGTAGTGCGAACAGGCTTGCTTTGTAACGTAAACCATATTGAATGAAAACGATATGTTCTTATCTTTGATGCGCTCTATATATTCGCGCTCTTCTTGGCACGATGCCGCAGCTAAGAAGGCTTGATAATCAGGATAATATCTACCATTATCAAACGCCTTTATCAATTGATAATTTACTTTAGTTTCCATTTATCAGTTCGCCACCAAAACCTTCCTTTATTCCAAATATTTTAAAAATATATTTGCTTAATGTCTCATCAGCTCCTATCAACTTATGGCACAATACACCAATCATAGCGGCCTCAATTGATGTATATACTTTATTTGTTGATATAAAATTTATATACGGATTAAACAGCCCCCTTATATCTTGAATAATTTGATAATCGCCTATGACATGAGTTTGTATTGCTGTATGCCAATATATGTTATGCTCAATTTCAATGTATTTTATTTTTTCTTCTTGCGTAGCATGTCGAATATTACCTATTAAATACTCCTGTAATATTGACATACTGCTCCCATTTGTTCCAGCAGGTATAAACATCATATGTTTTTCTTTGTGTTTAGTTATAATAACTTTACCAATTGTTCCATATAAAACTACAATGTCTTCACTATAAAAATCCATGAATAATTCCTCCAATTTTATTTTCAATAGAAAGTAACTTCTATCAAAATTTATTTTTTCTTATTTCCTCTATAATGTTATATAAATTCGTATGTGATATACCATCTCCATCTACACCATACCCTTGTGTGTAGTCTCGTACTGAGAAATATGTGCCAGATATGTCTTTGCCTGTTATATCAAATGCTTCGGTACTTATTGAGTATATTTCGCTATCTTTATCAAAGGCATATCTCCTATTATACTCCATGATTGCTTCCTCATAGATTTGCTTATTGCTCTTTTTAAAATTACACACAAGACCGGGGTCTTCGCATTCTATGTCATCCGTATAATCACACTTACAATTTTCATGTAACTCATCGCATTCATAACAATAGCAATCTTCACAAGCTAATCCACCATGACGAGGTTCATAATTAAATCCTTCGCCACAATATACACAATAATATTTATGTTCCATTATCGTTACCCCCTATTATTATTGTTATTTTAATCAAACAGCCGTTCTATGCAAATGTTTTTAATTCCTTCAAAACTGCCCATGATCTATGTGTTTTTTCTATTGACATATCAATATCAATACCACTATTGAGATTTAAAAACTCGTTAACAAGTCGTTCTGGTACACCGAAGAACCTTGTTCTTGGATATAAATAATTATCTCCATATATAGTCGCATACTTCATAATTTCTTTAGTTGGAATAAAATTATGTGTAGCATATATATAAAAATCTAATTTACGATATGCTCCACTCTTAAAATGACCAGCAAAAAAATCTTTAGAAGGTGGTGGCATATCTAAAAATATCTCTATACCATTATTTAAAAGAAACCTATTTACAATGCCAGTCATCCATAATACCTGTTCAATACTTTCCCAAGGCGTTGTAGCATGCTTTAAAGCATAAGCATTAAGATTGTTATATTTAATTTCTGTCAACTTGTTAATCAATTGTCTTATTGTTGTCATTTTAAACCTCCATTTTTAACAAACAAATAATGAATTAATATACTGTAACTAAATATGGCTTATTATATATTGGCAACATCTTATCGTCCTTATTATTTTCACGATCAAATCCAACAAATGATTCTATAGGGAAGTCTCCAAGATTACATGCAAGTGTAATTTCAAATCCAAAATCTCTTCCATCCACAAAGTCACATGCCCTGCCTTCCCATACTATCCTACCATCATTCCCGCCCATTACAACACGTACCCAATGCTCATATAACGCAGATTCTTTATCTCTTATCACAAAAGCAAGAAAGTCTTTAAATAACATCATAATTAATCCATCCATAAGATTATATTTTAATAGAAGTCAGTTTCTATGTTAACTACCAATTGGCTAAAACTAATGTGATTTCTCTCTAGTTCTTTAAAACTAGTTTCCAATCTCCACTATGATAAATTGTTTTTGTGCGACTGTCTTTTATTACAGCATTATCATACAGTATAATGCTATCTTGTTTTACATATTTTGAAAAATAATCATCTGGTATTGATACAGTTGAGCTATCTCTCATCTTAATTATAGTTGCCCTATTAAATATCTCCCCCACAGTTGATCTATCAAACATCTCTCCTACAGTTGATCTATCCAACATCTGATGCACAGTTGAGCTAGCACCCATATGATACACAGTTGAATTATCAAATGTCTTATGCACAGTTGAGCCATCCCACATCTTTTCTACAATTGAGTTTCCACACATAGCTCCTACAGTTGAGCTTCCTCTCATCCGACGCACAGTTGAGCTATCCAACATCTTTTCTACAGTTGAGCTTTCCCACATATGTCCTACAGTTGAGCTATCTCTCATCACTTCTACAGCGGAGCTACCTAACATCTGTTCTACATTTGAACTTTGCAACATTGCAACATTTACATTACCTTGCAATAGAACATCTTTACAATCTTTTAAATAATAATTAGCTCCTGTTGATAATTCTAATCCGTCAACACCAATATAAATACGTGATTTTCCCCATTCTTTTACTGCGGCGATCATTCTTTCTTTTTCATAATCTTTAACAAACCAGTCAGGTACTATATCTTGGTCAACATTAAATCTCCACGTGGCAATATCAGAAAAGACATTATTATCTTGTGGAATAAGTTCTGCCCGTACAAAAATAGACTGAGCATTTTTGGAATTGTCCTCTATATTTAATTCTTTTAGCATATCTGTATGGTGATCGTAGTCTGGTATAAAAATTTTATCCTTTAAAATAATTCCACTTTTAAATACACACATATAAATATCTCCTTTTTATTATAATATTTTTATTTAAAATTATTTAATACTGCTTTTGACAACTTGCAAATAAATCTTATTTTCAAAATCTCCATCAGGATAGTAGCAATAGTCCTCAAATGAACCTAAACTCACGTCTTTTTCTTTTGATAATAATACAGTTTTCATGTAGCCAAGAAGATGTTTATATATTTTATCATACATATTGTCAGGAGATAATGTAACAAACATTACCATACCACTTTCGTCTGCTAATTTAACTACATAGGCAAAATCCATAAACTCACCATTCCTTTATTATATTTTTTATTTTTTGATAAAAGCTATGTTCTATGCAAATTAACACCGTAAATATTTTAATAGAATGTAAGTTCTATTCAAATAGATTTGTGCGTAAACACATCAATTCTATCAAATGTTGTAAAAATTATTTCTCCACAATCAGGGTCTTCAGTTGTGTAATGTTCAACACCATATTTATTCGCATCAACAAAAAATACATTAGAGTATAATTCCCCATCTTTTGTCACTATTGAAACACGATCGCGCGGGAATTTGTTTTTACTACAAGACTGTAAGCGCATATCCATTCCGTCGCCACTACCAAAAAATAAATGTGTAGTGACTTTGCCACGATATTCAAATTTTTGCATAATTACCCTCCTATTGATATAAAATTATTATCATTGCTTAATCTAATAAATTTTTAGCTCATGTTTTATATCACACTTATATACAGCATAAATACAATACCCTTCTCCGTTGTCATAATTATAGGCGTTATCTATACATATTATTGCAAATATTGCAATTGGACTACATTCAACGTTTTCTTTTTTCATGCTACTTATTTCACATGGAAGTGGGAATTTAACATGTCCATATTCAAATTTATCATCACAATTATAAATTGCACATACCCTCTCGTCATAATCAGGATAATAATGTTCATATAAATAATCCAGTGTACTAAATATATGTTCATCGATAAATTCTTGATTTGTGTCAATTTCCCATAATCCATTTGATTTTTGCAATTTTAATGCAATAAATCCAGATTTAACATTTGTATTGATTATTTTTAAATAATCCATAATATCACTCCTATTATTTTGTAAATATTATTTAATAACTCAGGGGAGTCGTCCATTCTATTACATATGATGAACGACACTCTCAATTATCAAATATGAGATTATATTACATTGTTGCTTAGAATAATGATGTAGTGTGCAATGTGATTTTAACGTATTATAACTATTTTATTATTTCGTACTTATATTATAAAGCATTATAAAAATCTACCACTCAATGCCCAAGAGATACAATACATATTCGCTAAGTTTTTCATCGCTGTCTAAGTGCGATTTGCATATCACACCTATCAATGCTGAATTAATAGAATTATGGGCGACATTTATTGGATTAAAATTAAAGTGTGGATAAAACATCCCGTTTTCATCCTCAATAATTTGATAATCGCCTATGACATGGGTTTGTATTGGTTGATAGTATTTGTTATGCTTTATTTCAATATGGCGAATTTTTTCCTCAGTAGAAGCATTAGCTATTTCATCTTCTTTAACTATGGCTGCGTTATAATATACACCATCCATATTGTCGTAACTAGATGGGGAAAACTTCATAATTGGACTTACGCGATTAGGAAATATGGCAATAGTACCAGTCTCACCAGTTTTAATAAGCGTTACAATGTCACCATTGTTAAATTTATTTCCCATTTAAAACACTCCTTTTTATTATATATATTATTATTTAAATATCTGGAAGCATAAAATATGTTGCTCCGAAAGCAAGCCCGTCATATATCATTTCTACAACGCTATTTGCATCATTTTCCACATCATATGTTTCAATAAGCTTTAAATCTTGTCCGGATCTCACATATATATTCCAACCAAATGTTGATCCTTTGTATACATGCTCCATGACTATCAAATCTGTATCTATATTTACACAACACACAAACTCGTCTAAGCAGTCAAATAGCGTCATTCGTCCTTCTACTATCTCTATCGCACGATTTACAAGAGACATGTCAAAATCTCTTCGATATTTTTTCGTATATACTGGTGTCAAATCTCTTGTATGCAAGTATATATTTTACTCTTGAGTATGTTCCATATATGCATTTAAGCAATATACTAAACATAAAACAACTCCTATTATTATATCTTAAATTCTAAAACTTTGCAACAATTAAAACAATTATTTCCACAAGAATACAAACTACAACAGATAAAATTCCACCGTATAATAACGATGCAAGAATCATTTCAGATTGATTGTATTTTTCCTGCAAATCTGTTTTGGTATTTCCGTATAAATAAAGCATTATGCTAAAAAATAATGTTACTAAAATCCATAGTTTCATAATTACCTCAATTCACCCTATTATTCCATGTATTTATCACTTCATATTCCGTAGGTCTACGTCCAGATGATGCTCCACAACCATTGTTTGAATAATCACATACAACTGAATAACTGTCCAAAATGTAAATTTCAATTATTAAACTTTTATGGTTGCCACAAAACGGACACGGCTTTAATCCTTTGTCTTTTGTATCATAAATATAGGTTAGACATTCAGGTATATTCATTTACGCACACTCCTATATTAATATTTTTTGGCTCCTGCTGATTAGTTTATTAATACATTATAGCATCTTGTGCATCCAGAATTAATAACAATAATGTCAATTATTTCGTCGTCATAAATATAGCTTGGTGTTCCCATATTGTCAAACAATATAGCAACACAATCACCGTATGATAAATCGGCAAAACCCTTTTCAACTGCCCATCCATTACCATCTACAGTGTCAATTATAATGTATTCATTGTCTGCGCTTGATACATAGCCATATATATAGCTATGCTCATAATTTGAATAAACTTTGCTTTCGTAATAACATGGGAATGCAGATACATCCGCATAAACAGTTGTAAATACTACAGCGATCAATGCAAAAATAAGATTCATTTTAAACCCTCCACTAATTTAATTTTAAATCTAAGCAATTAACAATATGAACCATTATTGATAATATAGACTTTTCGTTAGTATCTTTATCTGAAATTTTACACCATATTCTATCATCTAACATTAACGCACCAAATAAAATACGTTGTGTATCAACACATTTTGTCTGTGATTCTATTATGTCAATAATAAGTATTCTTCTATCGTTAGACATTTTAAACCTCCTTAGATTTTGAATAGAATGCAGTTTCTATGAAAATATATTGACTCTGCAATTATTGTTAGTCATATTCTTTACAACATATATTACCAGTATGAGGACAGTGAAAGGAAATTGATTATTATTAACACAACACTCGTCATATTCATTGTCAAATTTAAAAGCAACAGTGTTTTAATTAACTTTAATTCTATTTTAATTTTTTCCATTTTAAATCCCTCCAAAGATTTTAATAGAAGTAATTTTCTATGAAAATATTTACTCGCATCTTCCCTAAAACATAATATAGTTCACTCCTAACTTGGTTTAATTTAGTACTGATTGAGTGTAATACAGCATTCTTTCAATTGGCAAAGCTGTGTATAAAATAGTCTGCCATTAGGATAAGATATTTCCCACATATCATACATTTTATCATGTACGAGCATTTTATCATTTACGTGCATTATTTCGCCGCTCTTAACTATAAATCCACTGTATACTTGTTTGTCATCAGTGTATCTTAAATAGTATGGAGCAAAACTTTTTTCACACTTAATATACCATAATTTTTCATCAAACATTTTTAGCCTCCAAACACTTAATTTTTATTCAATATGCTATAGCGCCGTACTAAACAGCACTACAATAAATCATCATTGCTCATAATCACAACATATCCGGCATTAATCATTGCCTCTAAATCTGACATGTAAAAATTTTTGCTATTATTAATTGGAACCCAAAGTATTTTTGTCATTGTTTTTTTAACTTCTATCACAGTTATTTTGTGTATATACACGGCAGTAAAATCCTCGCTACCAGGATATGCTTCTAAACGGCATATTGCATCAACTGTTTCTGTGAAGCTTGCATTACCAATGAATTGAATCCTCACATTTTCAATTCCTTTTTCTAAAATTACTGACTGTAATTTACGCATATTAAAACACTCCTTATTATAATTATAAACTCCATTATGTGGCTATAAATATTGTTATCATAGCCACATCTTGCAATATACAATTATAATTATTGCTACACAAACATTTCGTCGCTAAAAAAGAACTCAGACTCATTTACTTCATACAAACCTTTGTCATAGTGTGTATTGCTTATTGTTGCAGGCTGTTGACGTTGGCTAAGCTCAGCCATGGATTTTGTTGCAACTGCTACTCCGTATGTTTTACCACTTTCTAACTGAATTATTGCTGCCCTATCACCAATACTAAATCTCATATCAAACATCTCCTTTTAATACATTTTCCATATCGCAATAACATTCCCTACTTATATTGCCACAATGTATACAATAATCGCAAATACAATTGTCATATGTATTAGTACATTCTTTACAATAACATTCTTTGCAATTGCGTAGTCTTTCAACCAAATGTGCAGGAATATTTCCATAATTATATCCTGATTCAATTAAACAATACATGCCACAATCTTTCATTGTTTCTTCCACTGCTTACCACTCCTTTATATTAATATTTTAATAGAATACAAGTTCTATTAAGACATTTATTTGTGACAATTACGATTATGCATCAGTACATACCCGTCATATCCACAACGAACATGGGTTTCTACAATATCGTCTAGTTTATCATAATATTTTGTATTTAGCAATATCGCACCGCTAATAATGAATAAAGATATTATAAAACACCAAAAGCAAACTAATAATTCAGACTTAGAAAACATAATAATCACCTCAATATAATCATTATTTGTTGTCCCCTCTGTATCTGCCCCGGCTTGGGAATCGGGCTTTAGGCTATATATCAACACAGCCTAAAGGCTACATTAAACAACAATTGTCATCCGCAAACTAAAACAGTAAATGTATTGTAAAAGTAGCGAATGACAATTATGATTTTATTTTAATCAATTACTCGCTTGCCACCTTTCGTTTTATATTCAGCATTTCATAACTCTACCCTGCTTTGTAACCGTATTTATTTGTTTTTCGTTTTCCTGCTTTTGGCTTTCTGTAGCTTGTACGCACAACTCCAGCATATCCAATCTCCCCACATGTAATCTCTAATTCAGATTCTACTGCAATAGCAAGCCTTTCTTGTAATATACGACGCTTTTCTAATTCTGTATCCGCACATTTACGCATACGAATCTTTTTGTTAATTCTAATAGATAGATCTCTAATCTCCTTCTCAATCTGTCTAATTTCATCACTTGTAAGTAGTAAAATAACAAAACACATCCTTCCATAATAATATAGTTTTTTAAATTGATAACTTAATCAGCGATATAATATGCACATATAATTACATATAATGCGTATGAATAGCTTTTCGGTTTTTATCAGGTATATTATTTGATTTTATGCGGCTTAATGCGGCTTAATGCCGCTTCATTTTAATCAATCCTTTCATATAATATTTTAATATTTAATACACCACATTATTATATGTATAATGTGGTGTAAAATATAATTATCGCTTTCCAGAATATATTTCAGTACACGCCATGCACCTAAGAGTACATGGCTTATCATATGATTCTCTTATATGCTGTAAGCTGCACGCAGACAGAATCAATGCAAACATAATCATTGCAATTATTATTGCAATATAAAACATTATTTCGTTGCGTTCAATTTTGGACAATAAATACAATGACAACAAACTCACACCTTCCTATGATTTTTATTTAAAATCAATTTTTAGTACATTCATAACATACATGAGCATATGCATTTATGCAAGAAGTTACATACAACCATTGCAGCAATAACTAAAATTAAAAATATTACTATCCGGTCTTCAAACATTATATCACGCTCCAGTCAATTTAGTATATAACTCGTATTGCTTACTATATTGTGACACAGATGCTCCATTCAGTAAATTTGCAAATCGCTGTACATCATCACAGTAAACACCATGACGCTTTTGATATTCAGTTTTATCTACAGCAATGCTAATTCCATTATCAATAAGTAAATTAATAGTTATATCGTCTACTATATTTGCTATGCTTTCGAAAATTCCACCAAAATCATATTCGTCTGATTTGTATTTAAACTTAATCCCGCCAACATAGTATAGGCTTGCAACATATTTACAATTGAACATGTCAATAAGTTCAATTTGCGGATTATTATTAATATCAATAATCATTTTTACTTTCATACTCATAGCAATAAAAGATGTTTCACTCATGTTTTCAGCCCCTTTTTATTTTTATTTTATGTTAATTTTAATTACAAACTCCATGTGCTAGACAATACTACATTTTTATTAGCAATATAGTCTAGCATAGCAATTTATAATTGCGCATTCATATTACAAAGCAATTGCAAAATCATGATGCTTTGCACTTTTTTGCATCCCTTATTTTTTTTATATATTCATTTACCACTTTCCGAACAGCAGGAACATTGCGGAATATCCAAACTTTTTTCCGCAATTCTTCAACTGGATTTTTATCATGAACATTATCACGCACTCCGATTATATAATGGCATAATAACGCTAACTGCAATTCGCGAAACATACCTATGCTGCGGCATTCAATTATATTATCTTTTGCTGTTATATACCCTTCAGATAAAAATTCATCGTCAGTAATTTCCCCGCTGATACTATCTACAAACGGAATAAGCTCAAATTCGGTGTCGTATATATATATCTCTGACGCTGTTTCAATTTTCCCGTCTTCCCACATTATTTCAATAATTTCATTGCTTCCGTCAATTGTTTTTAAAGTGTACGACATTTGTTCATGCGTACTATAATATTTTTGTCCTTCGACGTATACCTCAAATGGCATAAGCCAATACTTACAGCGATCAATAATGATCACTTCGCAATTTTTGTAACTCATTTTATTTCCCCCTTTAATATTTTTAAATTTTAAAATAATTGCAAACTCCATATTATAGTTATATTGTTTAAATAAAAAACATAATTCAATATTTTGTTTATAATATTTAAAAATATAACTATCTTAGCAATATGCAATTGAATTAATTGGCATTCATGAATTCTAAAAATATAGTTTTAAATACAACGGCAAAAGCTATATTGTCATCTTCAAATTCATTGTTTGTAACCAGATTAAACAATGCGTCATTTGTCATTATAAGTCCAAACGCAGTATATACTGCGGACTTGTTATTATCAAATATAATGTTAAGTATATCAAGTATTATGTCGCGTCTTTCTATTTTCATAAATACCTCCAATCATAATAACAATCAAACTAACAACAATAACAATAACAATATACAATATACAATACAAATAAACAACACACAGATTTTTACATATTAGCGAATATACAATTGTAATACTTTTTGTTGGTAATAAATATCCTAACTTGTAAACTACACAAATTGTATGAGATTTTAAAATCTCATACAATTAAGCAATGTACAAATATATAGCGCATTAAGTCTTACATTAAACAGCAATTTTATAATCAGTGCTATTTAATGATAATTTAGCCACGGGGCTTTGATTTTCTTTATCAACATACGCAAGATTACAATCTGCTATATATACACGATTTATAGCAAATTTCAATTCTCTATTGAGCGAATCTATCCTAGCTCGGCAATTGTCTTTTGCTTTTGGCGTTTTGCGCTTTATAAGCTTTCGGCTTTCTGTAGAAATCTTTTGACGCAAAATAGATACTGCAGTAGTAGCGTCGCAAAACTCATAATATGCAACCTCTAATGGAGTGTATGCATTTTTTAATTCTGGGTTTTTACCTAACATGATTCATTCTCCTTTTATTTTTTATAATAATTTACACAATAAAACCGTATAGCATTTTCCAAAATTTAAAAATTAAAATTTAGAAATTGCCATACGGCTCAAATACGTAAATTATAATTATACTTAGAATTGAATCTAACTCATTTTGATTATAACACCTGTTGCGAATAATAGCTGTCTGTATCCTTGCTATAATGATAGAGAACAACCTCTAACCCTAGCGTTTTACAAGCATTAATAACTGCTATTAATGCTACTGTTAACCCGGATACATACAGGTGCAATATACACTCATGAGGGGCATACCCGTCACATGTCGCAGTCGCACCAACCCATATTCTGGCGTTTAATGTATGCCATCCACCAATATAGATTATATTGTTATGTGCCCTTTCGTATAACTCGTCTATATCAGTAACGTCTATTATTTTGTTGTATACATAGCAAGATACAGGCATTTCGTGTCTACCTTCAACCACACCTAGTTTTATAACATGTTTTGCCTTTTCCATTTTAAAATCCTCCTTTTAGAATAATAAATTTAGTCAAGCCGATATTCGCATCATACTATAAAACGCAAATATCGGCTCAGTAAATATACTATTGTTGTTGCAAATAGCCGCTTATTTAATGTACTAAGAAATGTATAAAATATTTCAATACATAAATACTTATATTCAATTCTTAGATTCCACTAAATAAGCGGTCTGATAATCATAATAAATATCAATTATAATTAGCAGACCGCATTTATATCTGAAATCCGGCAAGCAAGCCATAAGCAATCCAGACGGATTATCATCTATCTTCGATTCGGCATGTTCACAAATCGGCATCGAGTATAAGAATATAATTCTAAGCAACTCGGATCGCTCCAGCACCCACGTCAGACACCGTATTCATTGACTTGCACCAAATGGCGGTCAATGTCCCCACTAGTATTACTCAAGCCCCTAGCAACGGGCTGCTATATTCAATTTGCTAATTTGCTAACTAGATTAACCAATGACTAACCTATCTAGCCTGAGATTGATTAATATTGAAAATATTGTAGACTAACCAACTCAAATAGACCGCCAAATACATGCGCATATTCCACATGCACTTGACAGTCTTTTCAATCGGCAAATCAGGAGGATATTACCATGCTATATTTATACGGCAGTATATCCTGCATTTTGTACAACAGCCGTCAATACATTACATAACTGCTTACGGAATTTTGATTCCGTCGCTAACGATGTTTCGCGGGCATTCTTCCCACTCCATTGAGAGTAATTCAGCGCCAACGTAATCGCATCTTCTTCACGCACTTTAAACCCTTCTATAATGTGATCAACAACCGTTTGAAGCGCGATAGTAACACCTCCAAAGCCATTTTGAAGGAAATTAAGCTCATCCAATAATACGCCCAACTCGCGCTTGTACTCATCTTTTTCTACTTTTCCGGCTCCAAAGCTGGCAAGTTTTTTCCCTACTCTTTCGGATGCTATTTTCATATTAACTATACTGCTATCCCTAAGACCCGCGTTCAGATAGTCAGTCTTCATCGCCCATGTACTTTGGGCGAATACACCGGGGCGCACCTTTGCTATGTCCATAATATCCACCAATGGAGCGGTTGCAGCAATGCTTCCCGTTTTTAATGCTGGATCATATTTCACAGCAGTAAAAATGTATGTGCCATTAGCGCCGCCTTTTTCAGGGCTATCTAAGCAGGCAATAAGCGGGTTTTCTTGCGCCAACCACCCATGAATCTGGGCTTTTTTCTCAGCCTCATTCAATTTCTTAAGCTGCTCAGCAATGCCTACTTGGGCTTTTGTCAGCTCATTCATTTTTTCATCAGTGATTAGTTGATTATAGCCATCAACTAATCCTTTGACTTTTGCTTTTAACGCTTCAACCGTTCCAGCGTCGTCAACGTTTTCAGCTTCAAATTTGATGATCAATTCTTTCATTACCTGAATTGTTGCGCCAGCCGGAATCTCAATCCCTAATTCTGTACATTTGTTAGTATAGAAACTCTTATCTTTTAATTGTGCCATAATAGCACCTCCTGACCAATTTTTACGTGATGGTGGTCAACCCGTTGTCACGCTCCGATAATAATTTACACAATAAAACCGTATAGCAATTTCTAAAACCAGAAATTGCTATACGGCTCAAATACGTAAATTATACTTTAATTAAATCTAACGCATTTTGATTATAACACCTATAACACCTGTTGCGGATAATAACTGTCTGTATCCCTATCATAATGATAGAGTATTACATCTAACCACAGTGCCCTACAAGCGTTTAATACTGCTATTACTACATACGTTAATTCAAATACATATAGGTGCAATATGCACTCGTGAGGTGCATACCCTTCGGCTGCGAACGTAGACCCAATCCATAACTCTGTATCATTTGCATCCCATCCGCCTATATTCATTATATTGTCATATGCTAAATTGTTAAGAGTTGCAATATCAGTAATGTCGGCGGATATTTCGTTAAATACATAGGATGATACAGGCATTTCGTGTCTGCCTTCAACCAAACCTAGTTTTATAACATGTTTCCCCTTTGCCATTTAAAACCCTCCTTTATAGTTTAATATTGTAATTTTATTATAAACTCCATTGGCTATAGTAATGCAGTATATAATTGTATATATTTCACAATCATATACCGTTACTATAACCTTTGCCTCCTAAATAAATATATAATGTGGCGGTTTATATCGTTTCGCCAAACGGTACGGTATACTTGATAATAAAACATATAGGTGATTGCGTTTTATCTCTATAACTATATTGTAATTGATAACTACGTTTGTGCCCTAATTAATAAAATATTTTTTGTTATCTATATCTATATCTATATCTATAATTGTATTAATTGCTGTATCCCGTATTATCTCTATAACTATATTGTAAACGATAACTACGTTTGTGCCCTTAGATTTTAAAATAATTTTTTAATTATAAAATAATTATTATCTTGTATTGTGGTCTGCCGTAGGCTGTATATTGGCTAATTGGTTTGGTATGTATGTATGTATGTGTATGTATGTGTATGTGTGTGTGTGTGTGTGTGTGTGTATGTGTATGTATGTGTGTGTGTGTGTGTATGTGTATGTGTATGTATGTGTGTGTGTATGTGTGTGTGTGTGTGT
>Ga0123354_10000005_pt1 | contig 283385 bp, 260 predicted proteins | sample TergutLab28metaG_2_FD_97872 | JGI IMG/M metagenome (GOLD analysis project Ga0123354, IMG submission 97872) | Labiotermes labralis P4 segment gut microbial communities from Petit-Saut dam, French Guiana - Lab288 P4 | ecosystem: Host-associated > Arthropoda: Insects > Digestive system > Gut ... | reverse complement strand
GTTGTTTTTCGCCGCGGGGACAGCCTTAATCTACGCTTACGCCAATTATACCGAGTGCAGATGTAATCAGGCCACTCCAGGGCCAAGTGTTACTATCGCCACATGCTGCTCGGCACAGTACGGCGGTTACGGTACCAGTAACGGCGACTCCAGATGTTGTTCCTCTCCAAAATACTGGCTGAGTAATTTTCATAATTGCTATACACCGTGTTCTTCGGTAAATTGCTCAGGCTCCACACCGACAAAAAATCCCAGTGCTTCTTATGATGAAATAAGCCCTGCTACCGGCGCCCCCAGCGGCACCGGTAACTGCTGTATGGCGGCACCACCAGCCGGCACGATTCATATAGGCGGTTATACGGCCACTGCAATATCGGCCCAAGATACTGATTCAATCGGGCCGGTAGTAGGCGGCTGTACTGTTACTAGTTCTTGCCAGGCCTATGCTAACAGTTGGAAATTAAGTATACCACAATGCGCAACAACTTATACTTCTGGAGCCGCGTGCAATCCGCAAGGGTTTACTCCATGTTATCTGTCAAATGCCTCTTTCGGTATCAATCCGTTTTCGTCCGGTGGTTCCGCGTCGACGGGTTATTGTACCGCGGGCGGCTATACTTGCGCTCAGTCGGGAGGAGGATCGGGTCTGCCCTGCGGCAGCGGCTGCCAGATCGTCGGCAGCGGAATTTATCAATGTTGCGGCGGCAGTGTGTGCGTAACAGTCGGCTCTGGAACCGCGCCGCAGCCGTGTTTAATCTGGCACTGTATGTGCAACGTGGTGATTACGCCTTACGTGACCTGCAGTTAATAATTATTTAAATTCTTCTATAAACCCGGCGTTCGTATTTTTGTGGGCGCCGGGTTTGTTTATGTTGTGTCCGGCCATAGCCGTAACCTGTCGTCCGTCAGAAAAATTTCACAGGGATTTGCGGGAAATTTTAATTTTCTTCCGGGCGCGTCGTACTGAGAAGTTGAGGAGCGGAGCGACGAAACGGTACGTTAGCCCGGAAAAAATAAAAATTTACCCAAATACCGAAGACCATTTTTCAAACGCACAGCTAAGCGACCGCAGGGAGCGACACAGGAGGATTCGCGGAGCGCCCCAGGAGGCGTCGTGAAATAAGTGTGATTTTCCAGGAAAATCACTCCTTTTTATCTGCCTAATTTTTTGGCTAGTTCTAAGGCGGAAATGCTTACCATCACCGGGCGGCCGTGCGGGCAGTGCATGCCGTCTTCGCAGGCGGCCAAATCAGACATCAGCGCTTCGGCCTCAGCGGCGGAAATATCTTCTTTTGCTTTTATAGATTTTTTGCAGGCAAGCATGGCAACGGTTTTCTTTTTAAGAGTATCGGAACTTTTCAGCGGGTCCCCGGCAATTGCACCGAGACTTATAATAAACTCTCTCAGATTATCTTCTTTAAACCTGAAAATATTCGGCACTGTACTTACCAAAACCGTGCGGGCCGAAAATTGCGAAATTTCAAAACCCGCCGTCTTAAGCCACGGCGCCCACAGCATTAAATTTTCAACGTTGCTTGCCGGCATGTCCGCCTGGACGGGGAACATCAAAGGCTGCACTCCGAGGTCGCGCTTGTCAATTTCCCGCATATATTTTTCATAAAGCACGCGCTCGCGCGCGGCGTGCTGGTCAAGCAGCGTAAGGCCGCTCTCCGTCTCAAAAACCAAAAAAGTTTTATGCACCGCGCCCAAAAATCTGTAAGGTCCCTGCCACCAGACCGGCTTGTCCTGCGGCACGGACGACTTTGGTTTTTCAAAATTACGGTCGGTAATTTCAGACGGCACGTCGTACGACGCCGGTTCTTCAAAATCTTTAACGCCATAATCCTGTTTGAGCGGCCCGCCGGAAAATATCTCCGGCGGCTCTTTCAAAGCGTAACTGCTTTCGGTTTTGCCGCCTGAAATAGTCAGCACGGCGGGCGGCGGCGTTTGCAATAATTCCTCCGGCACGGCGGAAGAAGAAAGTTTGCGGCCGACGGTATTCATTATAAAACTGAACACCGCGTTTTCGCGCAGGAATTTTACCTCCCGCTTCTGCGGGTGGATATTCACGTCAAAATCCGACGGCGGCATAGTCATATAAATTATAAAAGCCGGGTGTTTTTCCCTTGGTCTGCCCTGATAAGCTTTATAAACCGCCTGCTGCAGAGTTTTGGAAGACAACGGGCGTTTATTTATAAAACAAAACTGTAAATCTCTGACGGAGGTAAGTTTGTTAAGCGGCGTTAAAAAAGCGTGGAAACCGTACGCCATGTCCTTAATTTCAAACATAGTTCCGGCAACTTCTTTGCCCAAAATCTGTTCCGCGCGTTTTAAAACGTCCGGCTCAATAAGATTATAAACCTGTTTGCCGTCGGTACGCACGGTGTAGCTTACGTTTAAATTTGCAAGCGCGCTTTCTTCAACGGTTTTTAACAGCAGCGCGCGCTCGTAAGCGTCAGACTTTAAAAATTTAAGACGCGCGGGAGTATTATAAAAAATGTCGCGCATTTCCACCGTCGTCCCGGCGATACCCGGCGCGGGAGAAACAGAAATTAATTTACCGCCTTCGACGGTAATTTTATTCCCCCCGCCGCCTTTCACGCAGCTTGAAATTGCCAGTTTTGAGACGGCGGCGACGGAGTACAGCGCCTCGCCGCGGAAACCGAACGTGTTTAGCGAATCCAAATCTTCGAAATTTTTAATTTTGCTGGTCGAATGCCGCGCGACGGATAATTCTAAATCCTCTTTATCCATACCCGCGCCGTTGTCATTAACGCGGATTAAAGTTTTGCCCGCGCCGTCTATATCAATATTAATATGCGTAGCGCCGGCGTCAACGGCGTTTTCCAAAAGTTCTTTAAGCACGCCGGCCGGCCGCTCGATAACTTCCCCGGCGGCAATTTTTGCGGCGACGCTCTCGTCCAAAACTCTAATATTACTCATTTTTGCTCCGCGGCAATATAAAGCGGCGAAATATCCACAAAATAATTTTTAGGATTTTGCGCGTCAACATAAACCGTAAAATCTTCCGCCAAAACTTTATCAAAAAGGTCTTCATTAACTTTTCCTTTAGAGAAAAATTTTGCAAAAAAGAATCCCTTAAAAGCACCCACCTTATATTTCAGTTGGCTGCTAAAACTATCACTTTCATAAATCTTCTCATTACCTACTTCAACTTCCAACACCCAATATGCGTATCTACCACCTTTAAGAACTATATTACCTTTGCCGGCTAAAATTATACAGTTACGAATTTCTATATCTTTTAACAATTTTTTAAAATTTAACAAACTATAAATTCTGTTAAGACCAATAATAAGAAAAATGAACAAAAATATGAAAGAAAGAAAATCTTTCCTAGACTCCGGGACAAAAATTATAAAAAAAAGACCAAAGGTTACTAAACCCATCATTAAAAATATTATAATCATTTCATTTTTAATTTTATTTTTAACCGCCGGGGATTGTCTTATGTTCATTCGTTAATCCTCTTTTTCCACTCTACTATCATTTGCAAGGCTTCAAGCGGCGTTAAGGACTGCGGGTCGCAGAGTTTTATTTCCTGCACTATCGGGCTGGAGAATAAATCTCCGCCGGATAATTCTTCTTTGCGGGAAACGCTGGTTCCTTTTTTGGCTTCCAAATCTTTTAAAACTTTCTTGGCGCGCACTATCGTCGTCTGCGGCAGGCCGGCGAGCTCGGCCACGTGTATGCCGTAGGATTTGTCCCCCGCGCCTTCGTTGATTTTATACAAGAACGCGATTTTGCTCTGGCCCGCCGCGTCTTTATATTCCTCGACGCGCGCGTGGAAATTTTTTATGCCTTCATATTTATTTTCCAAATCAGTGAGTTCAAAATAATGCGTAGCGAATAATACCTTCGGCCCGCCGTCGGGTTTATACAAAAATTCCGTGATGGCCCACGCTATGGAAATGCCGTCAAAAGTTGAAGTGCCTCGGCCTACTTCGTCCAGCAAAATCAGACTCCTCGGCGTGGCGGACGCCAGAATGTGCGAAGTTTCCCTCATCTCAACCATAAAAGTGCTCTGGCCGCGGCTGATGGCGTCCTGCGCGCCGATTCTCGTCATAATTTTATCAATTATGCCTACGCGCGCCTTCGCCGCCGGCACAAAACTGCCCATCTGCGCCAAGATTACAAGCAGCGCGGACTGCTTTAAATATACGCTTTTGCCGCCCATGTTCGGGCCCGTGATAACCGCAATCTGCACGCCGGCGCCGAGGTTTATGTCATTGGGCACAAAACTGCCGGGCGGCAGAGCGTTTTCCACAACCGGGTGACGGACGGAGACGGCGGCCAGCGCGGCGGAATTATCCACTACGGGTTTTACGAAATTATAAGTTTTCGCAACAACGGCCAGAGCGCGGTAAACGTCCAGCTTGGCTATATTTTTCGCGTAAGAGCGCAGTATCTCAATCTGCTGCGCGGCCAAAATTCTCATCTCATTAAATAAATCCGTTTCCAGACGTAAAATTCTTTCTTCCGCGTGCAAAATATTATCTTCGATTTTTTTAAGTTCTTCGGTTATAAAACGCTCCGCGTTGGCAAGCGTCTGGCGGCGCGTATAATTGAAAGGCACCTTTGAAGTCTGGCCTTTGCTGACTTCAATATAATAACCGAAGACGGAATTGTAACCAACTTTCAACGTCGAAATTCCCGTGTTAACTTTTTCGCGCTCGCATAAAGCGGCAAGAGTTTTGTTGCTGTTTTTCTGCAAATCGCGCAGGTCGTCAAGCTCTTTATTAAAACCGGGTTTTATTACGCCGCCGTCTGAGATTTTTAAAGGCGGGTTTTCCTCAAGCGCGGACTGAAGTTTTTTGGCCAAATCTTCCACCGTCACAATGCCCGACATAATATTTTCTTTTAACTGCGGCGCGACGGCGGCGTATTTTTCAAACCAGTCCCGTACGCGCGCGTACGCGGAAAGCGATTTGCACAAACCGGCCATATCGCGCGGGCTGGCGTTGCCGGTGGAAACGCGGCTCATTATGCGCTCGATGTCGCTGATGTCTTTTAAAATTATTGTCAAATCTTCGCCGGCGGACGGATTATCGTAAAAATTTGAAATATTAGTCTGGCGTTTTTGAATGTGCTCCACGTCAAGAAGCGGATTTAAAATCCAGTTTTTAAGAAGTCTCGTGCCCATCGGCGTGCACGTGAAATCCAATAAATCAAGCAGGCTGCCCTTTTTGCCGCTGCCCGCGCCTTGCACAAGTTCAAGGTTGCGAACCGCGTTTTCGTCCAGCGCCATATAATTTGAAATTTCTTTGTAGAAAGGAATTAAGATATCTTTAAAGCCGGGCTCGTTAATATTTACATATTTTATGACGGTAAGCGCGCAGCTTAAGGCCGCGGTTTTGCCGGCCCAGACTGCTTTGGCAGGCCAGTTGGCGGGCGGCGCGCCGTCTTCGCGCGCGACGGTCGTCACGGCGACGCTCGGCGGCAAGAGCATGGCGGCGTTAATGCGCTCAAAAGTCATTCTGTCCAAAATTATCTCGGCGGGATTAACTGTGGCAAGCATATTGGCCAGCGCGTTTAAAGAGCCGTCATCGTCATTCTCTGTTACCCAGAATTCGCCGGTGGAAACGTCTATCACCGCCGCGCCCCAGCCTTTTTTCTGAGTAAGGACGCAGGCGAGATAATTGCTTATGCCGCTTTGCAGCATATTGTCTTCTATGACGGTTCCCGGCGTTATTATGCGGACCATTTTACGTTCAAAAAGTTTAGTCTTCCCGTCGCCCGCGCCGACCTGCTCGCAAATGCCTACTTTTTTACCCTCTTTAATAAGTTTATTTATATAGTTGGCGGCGGAGTGGTAAGGCACGCCGCACATCGGCGTGCCGTGGCGGGCGGTCAAGGCTATACCCAAAATGCGGCTGGCTTCCCGCGCGTCGGCGTCAAACATTTCATAAAAATCGCCGAGGCGGAATAAAACTATAATACCGGGATTTTTATTTTTAACGTCGTAATACTGCCGCATCAGCGGCGTTTGAGGGCTATCCATGCATGTTCCTGTATAAGCTGAGAGCTATTATGGTTTTGGAATCTTTTATTAAACCGTTTTTGAGCATCTTGTAGGCGGTTTTTAAAGGGAAAAGTTTTACGTTTAAAAACTCGTCTTCGTCCGGATTGGTTTTGCCGGGCTTTAAACCTTCAGCGGTGAAAATATGCAAAATCTCATCCGAGAAAGCGCAGCACGGATGGAATGAAATTAATTTTTTGATTTTGGACGCGGTGTAACCCGTTTCCTCCCGCAGTTCGGCTTTGGCGCAGGTAAGCGGCGTCTGGCCTTTTTTCATTTTACCTGCGGGGATTTCCCATGTTACGCTTTTTATCGGATAGCGGTATTGCTGTACAAGCACCGCTTTGCCGTCAATCACCGGCAAAACCGCGCTTGCGCCCGGGTGGACAAGGTACTCCCTAGTTGCTTTTGCCCCGTCAATGAGCCGCACGGTGTCAACATTGAACCCGACAACCCCGCGGTGCAGACTTTTACTTGAAATTTTAATTTCTTTTAGTTTGTCGTACATGAATTTATTATACATTTTATGAAAAAACGCGGCGCCCGTAAAACAGAGCGCCGCGTTTAATGTGCCGGGAATATTATTTATTGTTGGGTACGGTAAAATCACTCCCGTTAGACAGTTTAAAATAATTCGACGTGCCGGTATTTTCTTCAAGCGCTTTGTCCATGTCTTCAATGGTGGAAACGTTTTTTCCGTTTACCGACGTTATTATAGTACTTATAATTTGGCCTTTGCCGACGTCAATATCGCCCACGTGTTCCGGGTAAATATCTTTAACATAAATAAAGGTTTTTACCTCCTGCGGCTGGTTGCCGGACGTTAAATAACCAGCCTGCGCCACAACCACGCCCTGCACCTCTTCATACTTGTCTATCATATTCGCGCGGGAAAGATTTTCAAGATTTTTTATGGAGTTAAGCGTAGGCTCCGCCTGCCTGACCGTGCTGTCTGCCATACAGAGAAATTTATATTTTACCGGGTCCCCAGGCGCTTTTTCAGCGCAATAGTTGGCTATTTTTTCAAGGCCTTCCGGGCGCTGCAGCAAACCGTCCTGGTTTATATCGTAGCCGTCAACGGCAAGCAGACGGTCTTCTTTTTTAAAGCCCGCTTTATACAGCGGCGAGTCTTGGTAAACGCTGTCCACGCCCACGCCGCTGTAACCTAAATAACGGCTTTTGGCCGTGCTTTGGTCAATGGGATTGTAATCCCACGCGTCAGCCGCGCCGGGGGACTGCCTTTTTTCGCCGGCGGCAATTTTGTCCAAATATCTTATAACTCTGGGCAACGGCAGCAGCGAGTTTGAAACACCGTCACCGCTGCTGGAGCAGACCACGCCCACAACTTCTTTCCGCGCGTTTACGCCGGCGGAGCCGCTGGCCCCGCCCACAATCACGTTAGAAACACCCATTAGAAACGCGTTGTAAAGGGTATTTTTATTGTCGTCGGTAACGTTAGTGTCTCTATAATTTTCACAGTATCCCTTTGTAAAAGTAAGAACAACCCCCGGATAACCGAGAGAATAAATGGGCTTGGCATCCCCGGGCTGAGGCGCGTCTTTAGCTTTGGCTATGGCAAGCGGTTTCATGTTTCCGAGAAACCGGCCGTCTTTACCTTCTACTTTTCCGTCTTCGTCCAGAACTTGTATCAGGGCAAAATCATCGCCCGCTTTTATTTCTCCGACATCATAAATACGGCCGTCCGCCCTTACCCCGGAATTACCCGCAAGCTCCAGTTTTACAATGCTTTCCTTGTTTTCCACCACGTGCGCGTTAGTCATTATAAAATATTCGCCGTCCGGAAACGGATGCGCGGGCGTGGGCGTTTTGATTAAAAAACCGCTGCCGTAACCGTATGAGCTCCTAATCAGCTTCATATGCCTCGGGTCCATCAGATTCCCCACGGGCAGCGTTTTGATTTTCACCACGGAATATTTAAGGTCCCCTTCCGTTAAATCTTGTTGGACGGTATTTAAATTTTTGGCAAAGACCGCCCGTTTTTCGGGCGGCATTTTTTTGGCGGAATTGCCCAAATCGTCAATCTTTTTATTAACTGCCTTAAAAAGCACAATATTATTGGGTATACTGTCGCACGCGGCAGAGACCTGCGCGCGGGCGGTAATCGCCAGTACAAATGTAAAAATTAAAACGGAAATTATTTTTATTGTTTTCATTTTTATCCTCTTATAATATGGTAACAATGACTGGTTAAGCGGACAAGGGCCGAAAGGCCTACACGTCTATAGGTCTAAAGACCTAATTGTACAGCATGTCAAATTTTACTACCATATATAAAACCTACGGGACTCCTTTATGGCGGAATTTGTACATCTTCATAATCACAGCGAATACTCACTTTTGGACGGCATGCTCAGATTGTCCGAAAAGGGGCCGTCGCGCTTTTTAAAATCCGTCGCCGCCGGCGGCATGAAAGCAATGGCTTTGACGGACCACGGCAATATGTACGGCGCAATGGAGTTTTATAAAAACGCAGCAGCCGCCGGCCTTAAACCCATCATAGGCTGCGAGGCCTATATTACCGACGGCAAATACACGAACAAAGAAAAGGGCCTCGCCAGAACTTTCCACGTCACTCTTCTTGCCAAAGATTACGGCGGTTACCAAAATTTAATGAGGCTTATTTCCAAAGCCTGGCTGGACGGTTTTTATTACCACCCGCGTATAGACAAAGAACTGCTGGCGCAACACGCGCAGGGCATTATGGCGCTGTCCGGCTGTTTAAAAGGCGAAGTAAGCCAGGCCTGCCTGGGCGGCACTATTTCCCAGGCGTGCGAAACTGCCAAAGCCTACGAAAACATTTTAGGCAAAGGCAATTATTACATTGAATTGATGGACCACGGCATTGACGACGAACAGCTGGTCCTGCCGAAACTGCTGGAAGTTTCCAAACTGACCGGCATACCCGTCGTCGCGACAAATGACTGCCACTACGAAAAAAAAGAAGACTGGTCCGCGCACGATATACACTTGTGCATTTCCACCGGCAAAACTTTGGACGACCCTTCCCGCATGAAAATGACGACGCATGAACTTTACTTCAAAAGCGCGGACGAAATGGCGCAGCTTTTTTCCCACACGCCGGAAGCGATAAAAAATACGCTGGAAGTTGCCGAAAAATGTAATTTTACGCTGCCGAAACACGGTTTCATCCTGCCGGTGTTTGATATCCCGCCCGGATATAAAAATATAGAAACTTATCTGACGCAGATGTGCGAAGAAGGCCTTGCCAAAAAATTCCCCGACGGCAAAATCCCGCAAGATTATAAAGAGCGCCTTAATTATGAGTTGGGCGTTATAAGCAAAATGGGATTTGCAAGTTATTTTTTAATCGTGGCGGACTTCATTGATTACGCGCGGCATCACGAAGTTCCCGTCGGGCCCGGGCGCGGCAGCGGGGCGGGTTCCATAGTGGCGTACAGTTTAAATATTACAAAGGTGGACCCTATTACAAACGGCCTGATTTTCGAGCGTTTTTTAAATCCCGACCGTCTTACAATGCCTGATTTGGACATTGACTTCTCGGACGCGGGGCGGGACGCGGTTATCGAATACGTCCGCAACAAATACGGACAGACCAACGTCGCGCAAATTATAACTTTCGGCACAATGAAGGCTAAAATGGCCGTCAAAGACGTGGCTCGCGCGATGGGCATTTCCGTCGCGGATTCAAACCGCATTACCAAACTTATACCCAATGACCTCGGCACCACTTTAGACAGCGCGATTGCCGACGTTAAAGACCTGCGGCAGGAAATAGCGTCCAATCCGCAGACCGCCAAACTTTTTGATTACGCGAAAAAACTTGAAGGTTTAAAAAGGCACGCCGGCATACACGCGGCGGGAATAGTCGTCACGCGCGAAGAAGTTTCAAATTACACGCCGCTCGCCCGCGGCGCCAGAGACGCGGTTACAACGCAGTATGAAGGCGAAACGCTGGTTGACCTAGGCCTGCTCAAAATAGATTTCTTGGGCCTTCGCACTTTAACAATCATTGAAAACACCGTCAAGCTGCTAAAAGAAATGCGCGGCATAGACATTGACATAGACAAAATACCGCTGGACGATAAAAAGGCTTATGAGCTGCTGTCGTCGGCGCGGACGCTCGGCGTGTTCCAAATAGAAAGCGGCGGCATACGGGATTTGGCAAAAAGAATGCACGCGTCGCAGTTCACCGATATTTCGGCCATAATAGCGTTGTACCGGCCAGGCCCGATGGAGTCCGGCATGCTTGACAGTTTTGTCCGCCGCAAAGCCGGGCAGGAAAAAATAACTTACGACCACCCCCTTCTGGAACCTATTTTAAAAGAGACTTACGGCACCATGGTTTACCAGGAACAAATCATGGAAATTTCAAGAAGTCTGGGCGGTTTTACGCTGGCCCAGGCGGATTCCCTGCGTAAAGCAATGGGCAAAAAGAAACATGACGAAATGGAAAAATGGCGCCAGAGTTTTGTAAAAGGCTGCGGCGAAAAACATATCAACGCAAAACTGGCCGACAAAATTTTTGAGCAGATGAGCAAATTCGCAGGTTACGGTTTTAACAAATCGCATTCCGTTGCCTACGCGCTGGTGTCTTACCAGACCGCGTATCTGAAAGCGAATTATCCTGTTGAATTTATGTGCGCCGTGCTTACCAACGAAATAGGCCACAACGCGATAGGTTCCGACGATAAAGAAAATAAAATCGTCACCTATATCGACGAAGCGCGCCGCATGGGTTTTGAAACCCTGGGGCCGGACGTTAACGCGTCCAAAGAAAATTTTTCCGTCGCGGAAGAGAACGGCAAAGAAGCTTTGCGCTTCGGCCTGGAAGCCGTTAAAAACGTCGGCAGCGAGCCGGCGGCCTCCATAGTTGCGGCACGCGCCGGCAAACCGTATAAAAATTTTGAAGATTTGCTTGAGCGCATTGATTTGCGCGCCGCGAATAAAAAAACCATAGAGAGTTTAATCAAAGCCGGCGCGCTGGACAGCCTTATGCCCGGCGTAAGCCCGGCCGCGGCCCGCGCGCAAATGCTTGCCGAAACGGAAGATTTATTAGACGTGACTTCAAAGTTAAAAGAAGAAAAACTTACCGCTGCGGACAGTCTTTTCGGAGAAGACACCGCCAGTTTTGTAACCGTCAAAAAAGCCGCCGTTAAAACAAAACCGCGCCCGTTTACTCAGGCGGAAATGCTGGACGCGGAGAAAGAAGTTTTGGGTTTTTTCCTGTCCGGCCACCCGCTGGACAAGTACAAAAATATTATCGAGAAATTAAAAACCGCCACCGTGCAGGAAATTAACGATAAAAATTTAAGCGGCGCGGTAACCATAACCGGCATTATAACGCGCGTCAAAAAACGCCAGAATAAACGCAAAGAAGACTGGGCGCAGTTTACGCTGGAAGACCAGACGGGCGGCATAACGGCCAACGCCTATTCCCGCGTCTACGCGGAAGTAGCCGAAAAAATTGAAAACAACGCTATCGTTTTTCTGGCGGGCGACATTAAAACGGACGCCGAAAGCGCTCGCACCGAAATTATGGTCAACGGTATAAACACGATAGTAAACGCCGTCTCAAGAGTTGCCAAAAAACTGATAATCAACATTCCCGCTAATTACAGTGAAACAAATTTGCGCCAGCTGGAAAGCCTGCTGGAGCGCGGCAAAGGCGCGACGGAAGTATACTTCAGCGTGGCCGACGAAAAAGGCGGCGCTCCGTTCTCCGTCCGCACCAAACACAACATAGTAATCCACAAACCGTTAATAGACTTCATAGAAAACACCATAGGCCCCGGCTGCTGGGATTTTGAGCGCTGATAAACGCAGTTCTCCCTATACAAAATAATTCTTTAAGATTAGAGAAAAGTATTTAGACTATATACTGTCCCTTATTTTGTTAATTCTGTATACTATTTTTTATGAAAACAGTATACAAAGGGTTTACTTTAATCGAACTTCTCGTCGTCGTCCTTATAATCGGCATATTAGCCGCCATAGCGTTGCCGCAGTATCAAAAAGCCGTTTTACGTTCCCGCGCGGCCGAAGCTTTGACAAACGTAAGGGCCATAGGCAACGCGGAAAACGCTTATACGCTGGAAACCGGCGGTCCGACGTTTAATTTCTCGGATTTGGGCGTTACAATGAATGATTCCTGCACGGGAGCTGCATGTAAAGTAGGAAAGTGGTTTTATAACCTGGACGCCCCAGGCGGGCACGTTTCCGCATACTATGACGCGACCACGGCCCCGGATCAGACAAAACTTACGATAGTATACAAATTCCAGGAAACTTCACAATATCCTGATTGGCATATAGGCGAATTCGGCTGCGCTCCAAGAGGCAACGCGGACTGGACAAAACTATGCCAATATCTGGCCGGCCCGAACGCAAGAACACAGACATTCTCAGGTTCAACGGGATATGTTTGGAAATAGTGAAGTTACCCTGCTCGTCTTGTTTTTTTATAGTTTTCAGGGGCCCCGGGATTTTAAGTGAGTTTGCATTTTTCTTTATGTAGTTACACTGGTGCGGGCAGCATGGGGCCGTTCTCTGTTCCCGTGCGGACGCGGTGTGCGGCGCGGTAAAGAAAAATGCAAAATCACTCAAAAGCATGGGGAATCGTTTTTATAAACAAAAAACCCGCACGGTTGTCCGTGCGGGTTTTTTGTTTATAAAAACGAACTTATTTTTTGGCGTTTACCATTTTGGCTCTTGAAACATCGCCTTTTTTATCTAAGAAATAGAGGTAACCTTTTTCTTTTTTGACGCCTGTTTTTTCTACTTTTTTGGCTTTGCCGCCTTTTTTGCCGCCGCGGGCCATTTGGACTTTGGCCACGTCGCCGTCTTTATCGATGAAATAAAGGAAGCCGTCTTCGCGGGCGACGCCTACTTTCTGAACTTTTTCTGCCATAATGTATATCCTCCTGGGGAAACACTTCACATTTGCCTTACGAAAAAAGTGTAATAAATATTACCGCGTTTTGCAAGTGTTTTTTGCGTCGTAACCGCGACGAGAGATTTTTTTATCATTATTTTCTCCCCTCGTAAGGGGAGTGGCCCGCAGGGCCGAGGGGTTTTATGCCGCCGGAGGCGGGCTGTTGTCTTTAGAGAAGGGAAATACTTTGCTCGCGTTCAAAACCCCTCCCCGGCTTCGCCGGTACTCCCCTTATAAGGGGAAAAAATTTTATAACAGCTGCAAAGGCGCGTATTTGAGCATAAAAGTGCGGCGCGTGCCGTTGGAAAAGAGCACGGTAATTTTTGCCGCCTCGCCGGAGCCGGCGATATCAACCACCTTTCCCTCGCCGAATACCGCGTGGCGCACGCGCATGCCGGGTTTCGGCGTTTTAGCCGACACGTGAACATCAGGCTCTGTTTCCGCGCTACGGCCCAGCGGCGCGCTGTAATCGTTTTGGCTCTCTTCTATTTCATACCCGTGCACGTCGATATCTTTATCTTTTTTCCTGCCGAAATAAGGCGTAAATTTGGGGCGGTCAGCGCCGTATAAGCCGCCGTATTTCGGTTTATACGCCGGCGGCGGAGGTGCGGCCAGCGGGCCGGGAGTATCTTCCGTAATAAGCCCGCTTTCAAATAAAAACCTTGAAGGTAAATTGGTATACATCTTGCCGAAAATACGGCGCGTGCTGGCATAACTTAAAAATAATCTGTCTTTAGCGCGCGTCATGGCTACATAGCACAGGCGGCGTTCTTCTTCAAGGTCGTCATCATCTTTGCTGGCAAGCGGGAACAACCCCTCTTCCAAACCCGTAACAAAAACGTTTGTAAATTCCAGTCCTTTAGCAAGGTGCACCGTCATCAAAGTTACGGCTCCGGCTGAAAAATCCGCCTCGTCCCCGCCGGTAATCAGAGAAATTTCCTGGACAAACTCTGACAGCGACGGTTCTTTTTCCAGACGCCCGCAGCGTTCTTCATACTCTTTGACGGCGTTGACAAGTTCCTGCAGGTTGTCAAGGCGCGCGGCGTTCTCCGGGTCCTTCTCAACTTCGTCTTCAATAGATTTCCAGTAGCCGGACATATGGAGGATTTTATTGACAATATCCGTCGGGCCGAAGGATTTCATTTCAATACGCAGAGTGTCGCACAAATTTACAAATTCCTGCGCGGCGCGGCGGGCCGTCGGCGTCAAATTTTCCACAAAAGCTGCGCGCTGCAAAGCGTGGTAAAGCGTCATATTATTATCCGCCGCGTAAGCCAGAAATTTTTCCTGCGCGCTTTCGCCGAGCCCGCGCCGCGGCGTGTTTAAAACGCGCAGCAGGCTGACGGTGTCCGCCGTGTTAACCAATACGCGGGCGTAACATAAAATATCTTTAATTTCCTTGCGGTCATAAAACCGCACGGCGCCGACTAAGCGGTACGGCAGCTGGTAACGGCGGAAATTGTCTTCAAAATTTCTGCTCTGCGCGTTTGTGCGGTAGAAAACCGCGATATCGTTTAAGCCTGAGCCTTCTTCAACGAGGTTTGCGATATTTTGCGCCACCCAGCGGGCTTCTTCGCCTTCGGTCAGCAGTTCGCGCACTTCGGGTTCTTCGCCGGATGTTTTATTGGTAAACAGCGTTTTGTCTTTGCGCTTTATATTTCTGCGTATCAGTTTGTTCGCGCTGTCCAAAATAACCTGCGTGGAACGGTAATTTTGTTCCAGCGTAATTACTTTGGCGTCCGGGAAATCTTTTTCAAATTCCAAAATATTTCTGATATTCGCGCCGCGCCAGGAATAAATGCTCTGGTCCGGGTCCCCGACGACGCAAAGGTTGCGGTGCTTGTAAGCCAGCGTGCGCGTAATCATATACTGCGTATGGTTTGTGTCCTGGTATTCGTCGACTAAAACATACTGGAAATAATTCTGGTAATATTCGCGTATATCCTCGTGCTCTTTAAAAAGCTGCGCGGTTTTTACAAGTAAATCGCCAAAATCCAAAGCGCCCGCGGCCTCCAGTTTTTTCTGGTATCTTTTATAAACTTCCGCCGCGCGGATTTTGAAATCCAAATTGGACGCCAGCGCGGAAATGGCAAAACTTTCCGTGTCAATCATATCGTCTTTCGCGCGGGAAATGATGGAAATATATTGGTTGATTTCTTTTTTGGGTTCCTTCTCTCCCATTTCCTGCAGAACGAGCGTAATTATTTTTTTCTGCTCAGTTTCGTCGTAAATCGCAAAATCTCTGGTGAGTTTTAAAGCCGCAGCGTTCTGCCGCAGCACGCGCACGGCAAAACTGTGAAACGTATGTATCCACACTCTCCCGCCGTAGCCGGGCGCAAGAGCCTCCACGCGGTCCCGCATCTGCTGCGCGGCTTTGTTGGTAAACGTGACGGCCAGTATGCGGCCCGGATTTACGCCGCCCTCTATAAGCGCGGCGATTTTCGTCGTCAGAGTTTTAGTTTTACCCGTGCCCGCGCCGGCGATAATCAGGCACGGCCCGCCGCCGTACTGCACCGCTTCAAGCTGTTTCGGATTTAAAGTCTTTAGAGTGGTTTCAAGTCCCATTTTTATATTTTACCAAAATAAAAAACAGGCGTTAAAATAAAGGTATTGACAAAATAATATTATATGCTGTATAATATTATATATCTAATAGAAAGGAGCAAAATATGTTTACAATAAACGCCGCTCTTTTAGACGCATGTGTTCTTGCTGTTTTAAAAAAAGCGGATACTTACGGCTATGAGCTGACGCAGAAAGTAAAGGCCGTCATAGACGTGTCGGAGTCCACCCTTTACCCGGTGCTGCGCCGGCTGCAGAAGGACAAACTTCTGTCCGCTTACGATGAAGAAGTCAACGGGCGCAACCGCCGGTATTACAAAATTACAAAAGCGGGCTTAAAGCAGTTTGACGTTTACACCGAAGTCTGGCAGCAGTATAAAAATAATATTGACAGTATTTTTACCGGAGGAACAAATGACAAAAAATGATTTTTTGGCCGAACTTGAAAAACGGCTGAAACCGCTTGACGAAAGCGAACGGCAGGACGCGCTGAATTTCTACCGCGAATATTTTGAGGAAGCCGGGCCGGAAAAAGAGGGAGAAGTTATAAAAGAACTCGGCTCCCCCGCTTTTGTCGCCGCGCAGGTTATAAGTAAAGCGCAGACGGAAAATCCGTCGGCCCGCCCCGCGGGAAACCGCCTGAGTTTTTTATGGATTATGTTCTTGGGAATTTTGTCCGCCCCGATAACTTTGCCGCTTCTGTTTGCTTTTCTGTTGGCCGCGTTTATATTTATTGTGGTGGCGGCGTCGCTTATATTCGCGCTATTAAGCGCGGCGGCGGGACTTTTGTGGGAAGGCTTGATTACCTTTATAAGCGCGTTCGCCGGACTTTTTGCTCATTTTGCACAGAGCGTTTTTATAATGGGCGCCTCGCTCGTAAAATTGGCGGTTGGCGGGCTTATTTTGCTGGCCGCTTTTTATCTGGCGAAATACGCCTTGTGCTTCATAATAAAAGCAGGACAAAAAATACTTAATAAGGAAAATAAAAAATGAAAACTATAATAAAAATACTAGTTATATGCCTTGTAATAGGCTGCGTTTTTATGCTGGCCGGCCGCGCAATGGGATATAAGGAAAATAAAGAAAACCGCAGGATAACTTTAAACGAACGCACGGACGCGTTTAAAAATATCAGTATAGACGGAGTTTCGCTTGACGTAAAAATAGAAACGGCTGACTACTACGGTTATGAAATAGAAACCTATGAAGACCAGCGGACCTCGGCTAAAGTTGAAAACGGCACGCTGACTATAACCCAAGAAAAAAAGGATAAAAACTGCATATTATTCTGTTTTTATCCAGAAAGGCATAATGATACCGTTAAAATTTTTGTCCCGGACAGTTTTGAATGTTCTTCCGTTAATATAAAACTGGTAAGCGGGGACACTAACATAAATAATATTAAATGCCAGGACGCGAAATTGACCTCTGTTTCCGGCAATATAGGATTGGACAAAGTCTTGTTTGACAAACTATTTTCAAAAACGGTTTCAGGCGGTTTTACGGCTGAAGATTTGAGTACAAAAAGCGCGGAAATAACCACCGTAAGCGGCGATATAAAGCTTGATGGCCGCCCGGAAGGAGAAACAAATCTGAAAACCGTGTCAGGCGGTATTATGTTAAATTCCGTCCTAAAATCTGACGAATATGCTAAAGAGGCCACTACCGTAAGCGGAGATATTAAGGTAGGTGACACGTCGGCAAAACCTTATAATGACAATCCCGACAAAGCGTCTAATAAACTTGCCGCGAAGACCGTAAGCGGCGATATAAAAATGCAATTTGCAAAATAGACAAATAAAAATCCCTCTAACGAGGGATTTTTATTTTAATTCCATTTCGACAAGCGTTTCAATGTGTTTTGTGTTTGGGAAAAAGTCAAAGGCTTCAATATTTTTTATTTTATAATTTTCCGTCAGAGTTTCTAAATTTTTTGCCAGCGTGATGGGATTGCAGGAAATATAGACGATATTCGGTGCGCCGCTTTGCGCCGCGGCTTTCTCGGCCGCGGGGTGCAGGCCAGCGCGGGGCGGGTCCAGAATTATAAGACTGTTGTGCACGCTCAATTTATTGTGCCGCAGATAATCTTCCACCTGCGCGCAGACAAATTTTACGTTTTTTACGTTGTTAAGTTTTGCGTTTGCTTCGCCGTCAACCGTCGCGGCGGGCACGTTTTCAACGCAGAATAATTTTTCCGCCACGTCGGCGCAGATAAGGCTGAAACTGCCGGCGCCGCCGTATAAATCATAAATCGTCTGTGGGTTTAACTGTTTAGCGATATTGCGAACGCGGCCGTACATTTCCTGCGCGGCGAGCGTGTTTGTCTGGAAAAATGACTGGGCGGACAGGCGGAAAGTTCTTTCAATATCGCTAAGAATAATTTTTTCTTCGATGGCGTTTTTGACTTTTAAAATTTTAATGTCCGCTATGCCCGCGCCGTCTGAAACGCTTACGTTTACAGAGTGTAAAATATTCGCGTCCGGCACAACACTTTCAACCGCTTTTACAAAACCTTCCGTAGAAATTTCCTGCGCGGTGATGAGAGCTATCATCTTCTGCCCAGTGTTTTTCGCGCTTCTCATCATCATTCCGCGCAGAACGCCGGTATGCTTGCGCCCGTCATAATAAGCCAGATTTTCAGCTTTGGCCCACGTGCGGACGGCGTTTAAAAGCGGGATAAGCCACGGTTCAAAAATTATGCACTCTTCGATATCCACCGCGCGGTCCCACGTGCCTTTTACTTTAAAACCGAGCGCTTGCTCAAACACCAGCGGCGCGCCCTTTTCCCGGCGGTAGCTTTTGTTAAACGGTTCCGGCCAAAACACCTGGTTGCAAAATGAAACTTCAATTTTATTTCTGTAATATTCAAGCGCCGGACTTTTGTGAACACTAATTTCGCCGGGACAAAACGGCGCGAGCAATTTCCACAGTTCGCCAAGTTTCAGGGAGACCTGCGCGTCGTAGCCCAGGTCCATATTCTGGCACCCGCCGCAGTAATTAAAATGTTTACAGATTTTATGCATTTATTTTAAACAGGCAGACGTCGCCGTCTTTTACGATATAGTCTTTGCCTTCGGAGCGGATCAGGCCTTTTTCGCGCAAGACTTTTTCCGACTCGTATTTGTCGATATCTTCAAAAGCGTAAACGTCGGCGCGGATGAAACCCTTTTCAAAATCCGTGTGGATTTTGCCGGCGGCTTGCGGGGCGGAGCATCCGACGGGGATTAACCAGCTGCGTACTTCAATCTCCTCGCCCGCCGTAAAATATGTGCACATGTTTAGGAGTTTTAGGCCCTCTCGCACGATTTTTTCAAGGCCCGTGTAATCGCTGCCGGCGTCGGATAAAAACGCTTTTTTTTCTTCTTCGCTTAACTCAGCTATGTCGGCCTCAAATTTTACGCATAACTCGACAAAACCGGCGTTATTTTTTTTGGCGTACGCCGCCAGCTTTTCGGCGTTGGCGGCATTTCTTTTTTCTGAATTATTACCGATATACAAAACTGGTTTCGCCGTCAGGAATTGGAATTCTTTAAGTTCTTCCGCGGTTAAATTAAGCGACGATACCGGGTTGCCGTCTTCTAAACTTTTTTTAACTTTTTTGATAACTTCAAGCTGGGCTACTGCCTCTTTTTTGCCGCTTCTCGCGTTGCTTTCAAGACGCGGCAGCATGCGCTCGACGCTTTCAAGGTCCGCAAGCATAAGTTCGGTTTCAATAACCTCGGCGTCGCGCAGCGGATCTATGGAATTCATTACGTGGGTTATGTTTGAATCTTCAAACAGGCGGACGACGTGGATTATCGCGTCAACCTCGCGGATATTTGCAAGAAATTTATTTCCCAATCCCTCACCTTTGCTGGCGCCTTCGACGATGCCCGCGATGTCTACAAATTTTATAGCCGCCGGAGTTTTTTTTGGAGGTTTAAAAATTTGGAAAAGCCTGTCCAGCCGCCTGTCCGGTATCGCGACTATGCCGACGTTTGGCTCTATCGTGCAAAAAGGGTAATTGCTGGCCTCCGCCCCCGCGCAGGTTAAAGCGTTAAACAACGTTGATTTGCCGACGTTGGGCAAACCTACTATTCCTATTTCCATTTAAAACATAACTCCTATTTTGAGGCCGTACTCGTTTGTATGGTTTTCCGGCTCATATAAATACGCGCCCAGCAGATACGAATAAGAAACGTCCGAATCTTTTATATGCCAGTAACGGTAAAATGGCTCCGCGAACAAACTTACGCTGCCTAAATTTTTTGACAAACGCACGGACGCGCGCGCGCCGAAACCATCGTTCTGGTTATTTGTAATCACTTCGCCGAAATCGCTTGTCTGCCGGCCGTTCAGAAAAATATCATATTCTCCGTTCAGCGTTAAAGCCCAGCCGTTTATCATTCTAAACCGCGCGTTAAGACCGGCGGGGACATAAATATATCTTGAAGTCCTGTCATAACCGTTCGGGCTGGCGCCCATGCCGTCAAACAAATATCTGTAACCTATGCCTAGATAGGGCCAAAAATCAGAGCCGATATTGTCCGCCTTTGCCACAAAACCCAGCAAAAAGCGGCCTTCAAAATAATAGTCGCTGATACCGCTGTAACTGTACGGCGCATTGTTCATTAAAAAGCCGTTGTAAGTAACATTTCCCGTCATAACAACCCCCTGCGCGGCGGCAAACAGGCCGCCCGTGTCAGGATTCCATGCCAGATATTCCGCGGAAACGCCGTACTTCGGCCCGTTAAGTTTTACGCCGACGGCCGGCTCCTGGTAAGTATATGAAGAAGTTTCAAACGCAAGGGAAAAATTAACAGGTTTATCCTGCGCAAAAGCCGCGCCGGAAATGAAAAGCAGTAATACAGCCGGTAATATTCTTTTCATAAGAAAATCCTCCGAAGAATCTACGTTTTCAGCCAAAGAAAAACACGTCCCGTACGAGAGTCGAACTCGTCTTTGCGCCTTGAGAGGGCGCCGTCCTAGCCAATAGACGAACGGGACTTAAAATCTATATTGTATATTTTACCAAATGCGGCGTAAGAAAAGTTATCCCGGCGGGTTTTACTGCCTAACTATTTTGGATAATAAAAAAGTATTTAGGCTATATACTTTCAGACGAGGCTTGAATTCTATATACTTTCTATATGACTAAAGAAAAAACAGGTTTTACGCTTATAGAATTACTGGTAGTCGTGCTGATAATTGCTATACTTGCCGCCATAGCTTTGCCTAAATATACCAAAACCGTGGAAAAATCACGCGCTTCGGAAGCTTTGATAATGACAAAGGCCATAGCTAACGCCAATGACAGGTATTTTCTTGCTACAGGCTCTTACTCCAGCGACCTTAATGATTTGGATATCGAAGTGCCGGGCAGCGCGTCAACGCTGGCCAGTTCCGTGGGAACTAACCGCAAAGTAACCGCGCTTTTTGATTTCGGCGCTAATGCTACTAACAATCTCAAAGCAGTAGGAAACAGATTGCCCGCCACGACAAAATACTATATAGGAATTTCATATAATAACGAAGTTATTTGCGGCACATATAACGCGAGTTATAACTATGTTTGTGAAAACCTTGGCGGGAAATCAGGAACTTCATCAGGCTGTGTTTCGGGGTGTATCTGTTACATAATCAAATAGTTATTTGACGAACAAACCCATCAAAATGCCTTTTAGCAGAATCTCCGGGTCCGCGCCTGAGGAAGTTTTTAACTGCATGTCCGCGTCAATAATTTTTTCAAGCGTTCTGACAAGCGCCGTTTCCGGCGGGAAAATCCGCGCGCTGGCCGCAAGGCGGCCCTCCCAGAACATCAAACCGGCGCCCTGCGTGATTTCAGACGCGCTGTAGCCCGCGTTGGAGAGCCGTTTTATGCGCGCCATTTTTAAAACGCAGGCGGAAATTTTGTTTAAAATTGATACCGGCGATTCCCGTTCCTCAAGCAGTCTGCCCACAAGTTTAAGCGCGGTATTTCTGTCGCAGGCAAGCACGGCGTTGGATAACGCGAAAGGATTTTCCTCTTTGCTGAAACCCACGCACGCCAAAATATCTTCTTTAGTAACCGCGCCGGCGCCTTTGTATAAAAATATCTTCTCAATTTCCTGCTCAAGCGCGGCCAAATCGCCGCCGACGGTTTCCGCAAGTACTTCAACGGCATCAAAAGAAGCGTCCAGATTTTTCTCTTTAAATTTATTCTTTATCCATGCCGCTAAAGCCGCGTCTTTTAACTCCGGAAAATCCACCGCGACACCGACGTCCGCCGCGGCTTTTTTGACGGAAGAGTCTGTTTTTAATTTTTTGGAATCATTGTGAAATAAAATGAGCACCGTCGACGGCAGCGGCAGCTCTAAGTAATTAAGCAGCGCGGCCTGCGGTTCTTTTTTAAGCTTGTCGATATTATTTAGAAAAATCACGCGGCGGTCAGAAAACACAGGCGCGGTGTTTGCAAGCGCGATAATCTCACCCATGTCCGCGCGCGCGGCGTCTTCCCGGGCGTAATTAAAATCATCAACCGCTAGTTTTTTGACAATTTTATCAAGCAGCGCTGTTTTGCGGTAAACGTCTTCCCCCGTGAATAAATACACGGGGGAAAAGTTATTCTCGGCTAAATGCTTGCTTAAGGTGTTTACGTCGACCGAAGGCATTAATAAGACTCCTTCATCAAATTTTCTTCCCTTTTTAAGGGAAGTGCCCGAAGGGCGAAGGGTTTTAATCCGGTTCAAAACCCCTCCCCGGCTTCGCCGGTACTCCCCTTAAAAAGGGGAGAAAATTTTTTATTGCGTGATGGTTGTATATTCCTGATTTGCCTGCGTACGCTTGCTGCTCTGGCTCGTCACGGAACCAAAACCGTCCGTCGTGCGTTTTACTATATCGCGCGAAAGCTGGTCCCACACCTGTTCGCGCGCCTGGTCTTCCGTCATGCCGCCGGGCAGAGTGGGCGCGGAGTAAATGTAACTGGAAACCAGAGCCGGCTCTTCCCATATTACGGTGTCGCTCTTTTTATCCAAAAATCTTACGTTAAGCCATACTTCCAGACGGTAAGTCGTCGGGATTAACTGCGTGTCGTACTGCAGCGGTATCATCAGATAGCGCGTAATCTGGCCTATGACCACGCCGTCCGCGTCGTTTTCCTGGACCACCTGATAGTAACCGTTTTTAAGAAATTCGTCAACGACGCGCAGCGTCAGCCTGTCTTCAAGCGCAAATACCTGCGTCTTGTTTATAAACGGGCGCACCGCCACTTTGGTTATATGCTGCGGCATAAGCTGCGGATAAGGTTTATAATTAGTATCGTTGCAGCCGAGCGTAAAAACGGACAACGCAAAAACCAGCGGGAACAGTTTTCTCATAACGGCTCCTATTTAACTACTATATTCACCATTTTCTTCGGAATGATAATTACTTTGACAACCACTTTGCCTTCCAAATGTTTTTTTACGTTCGGCTCCGCCATTGCAGCGTCTTTAATCTTCTCTTCACCGGCGTCCGCCGGGACGGTGACGCTGCCGCGCACTTTGCCGTTGACCTGTACGCCCAGGCTGATATCTTCCGCCGCCAATAGTCCCTTGTCCGCGATGGGCCAAGCGGTTTTTATTATAAAACCTTTGCAGCCTTTTGACGCCCACAGTTCCTCGGTGATATGCGGCGCGAAAGGGTGCAGCAGCTGCATAAACACGCGGAAGTTTTTCGCGCTTATCGCTTTCAGTTTACCCAAGTCGTTAAACAGTATCATCAGCGCGGAAACGGCGGTATTAAAACTGAAATTTTCAATATCCGAACTTACTTTTATTATAGTTTTATTTTTCAAAACTTCAATGTCTTTCTGCGTTGTAAAAGAGTCGTCCGCTTTTACCGCCAAGCCCCACGCGTAAACGCGTTTTAAAAACCTGTTTATGCCTTCAATACCTTTCATGTCCCAAGGTTTGCCGGCCTCAAACGGGCCCATGAACATTTCATACATCCTGAACGCGTCCGCGCCGTACTGCGTTAAAATATCGTCGGGATTAATGACGTTCTTTTTAGACTTCGACATTTTTTCGACAATGCTTGTCAGCGGCGCGCCGGTCTTTGCCAGTTTTGGCGCGGCGACGTCGGAAAAATCCACCTCGTCGTAAGTATGGTAAACGCCGTCTTCTCCGCGGTAAGAATAGGCCAAAATCATGCCCTGGTGGCGCAGTTTTGTGTAAGGCTCTTTATAACTGACATAACCCAAATCAAACAAAACTTTATGCCAAAATCTGGAATACAAAAGGTGGAGCACGGCATGCTCCGCGCCGCCGATATAACAATCCACCGGGCTGCACGCTTTTTCTATAACCGGGTCCACAAAAACTTTGTCATTGCGCGGGTCCAGATAACGCAGATAATACCAGCAGCTGCCGGCCCACTGCGGCATGGTGTTTGTTTCGCGCTTGGCGGGGCCGCCGCACTTGGGGCATTTTGTGTTTACCCAGTTTTCAACTTTGGCAAGCGGGCTTTCGCCGGTGCCGCTGGGCTCGTAATTTTCCACTTCTGGCAGTTTTAAAGGCAGTTCTTCTTCGGGCACCGGGACAATGCCGCATTTTTCACAGTGCACAAGCGGGATAGGTTCCCCCCAGTATCTCTGGCGGCTGAAAACCCAGTCGCGCAGCCTGTAACTTATTTTGGCGCTGCCTATGCCGTCTTTTTCCAAATATTCAATAATCAGTTTTTTGGCTTCTTCGACATTTTTACCATCTAAGAAACCGGAGTTGATTAAAACACCGTCGCCGGTATAAGCTTCTTTTTCAATACCATCAGGGCTTTTTATGACTTCAATAATTTCAAGGGCGAATTTTTTGGCAAATTCATAATCCCGCTCGTCGTGCGCCGGCACGGCCATGATGGCGCCCGTGCCGTAACCCATAAGCACGTAATCTGAAATCCAGACGGGAATTTCTTTGCCGTTAACCGGATTAATTGCGTAAGCGCCGGTAAAAACGCCGGTTTTTTTGGCGGCGTCGCCGCGTTCAAAATCGGTTTTTGCGGCGGCTTCGGCTATATATTTTTCCGACGCGTTTTTTTGCTCCGGCGTTATAATTTTGGGAAGGAGCGGGTGCTCCGGCGATACAACCATATACGTCGCGCCGAAAAGAGTGTCCGGCCGCGTAGTAAAAATTTCAAGTGTTTCTTTATGGTCTTTTAACTGGAACGTAACCGACGCGCCCGTGCTTTTGCCAATCCAGTTGCGCTGCATGGCAAGCGTGCTTTCCGGCCAGTCCAAATCTTTTAAATCTTCAAGCAGCCGGTCGGCATACTGCGTAATTCTTAAAATCCACTGTCTAAGGTTTTTGCGCTCGATGGGCGTTTGACAGCGTTCGCATTTGCCGTTAAAAACTTCCTCGTTGGCAAGACCTGTTTTGCACGACGGGCACCAGTTTATAGGGACCGTGCTTTCATAAGCAAGGCCTTTTTTATAAAGCTGTAAAAATATCCACTGCGTCCATTTGTAATAATCCGGGTTAGTGGTATCAATTTCGCGGCTCCAGTCATACGCCATACCAAGCGACTTTATTTGCCGTCTGAAATTTTCAATATTATTTTTCGTCGTAATGGCGGGGTGCACGCCCGTTGCTATCGCGTAATTTTCGGCGGGCAGGCCGAACGCGTCCCACCCCATCGGGTGGATAACGTCAAAACCGTTCATTATTTTATAACGGGTAATAATGTCTGAAGCGGTATAACCTTCGGGATGCCCGACGTGCAAACCTTGCCCGCTCGGGTACGGGAACATGTCCAGGCAGTAAAATTTTTTCTTAGACGGCAGGCGCGGGCTGACAAAAAGATTATTGTCCGCCCAAATTTTCTGCTGTTTTTTATCGATTTCCTGAAAGTTAATTTCGCTCATATGAGGTATTATAATATTTATTGCAAACCGGCGCACCAAAAACGGACCTGAGGGCAATAATTAATTTAGATTACAAAAATATATTCCGCGTATATACTTTCGCTATAGAACCAAAATTTATATCTTTTATTTATGCACTCCAAAAAATCAGGTTTTACGCTTATTGAACTTCTGGTTGTCGTGTTAATTATCGGCATACTCGCCGCCATAGCCGTGCCTAAGTATCAGGCCGCCGTCTTAAAATCAAAATACCAGCAATTTATTATACAAGGCAAAGCGTTAAAAGATTCCGAGGAAAGATATTATCTTGAGACGGGAAGTTATACGCCTTCCTGGGACGAGCTGGATACGGAAATCCCGCTTACCACGACATGCACGACTTCTGACCCTGCGTGCGCCAGAACAGGGAACGGATTTATAGTCGACTTATATTACAGCAGTTTAAAAAATATTCTTTTTTATTTTAACCCTGACAGAAAAGTCTATTATTCCATTTGGCTGCATAATTCAACCGAGCCTGACGTGCGCGAATGCGGCGCGGACACTAATGACGCGGCCGCCAACAAACTATGCGCTAGCCTGGGCGGCGTGAAAAACGGCGTGAGCGCCATAGCCAAATATTCCGGGTATACCAGGTACGACCTTCCGTAAATTATTTTACAATCACTTCTTTTCCTTCTTTTGCGCTTTTGTGCATGGCTTCCAAAACGCTTTGCACGTACAGGCCGTCCTTTATCGACGGGCTGGCCTGCCGGCCTTTGCTTACGCAGTCCAGAAATTTATACAGACAGTCCGTGTGCGCGCGCAAAAAGCCCATTGTGTGGTTGCCCGGCGGGAAAACGGCCTCGTCATAAAACTGCACCGTCTGGATTTGCGTAAAACCGCGCATGCCGCCGTGCGGCGTTTTGGGCGCGGTGTTGTCATAATATTCGACAAAATTCGGGTTTATGATATCAATGATTATCGCGCCTTTTTCGCCGTGTATTTCCAGTTTCGGGTTACCGGGTTTGCCCGTAGCAAGTTTGGTTGATTCAATCGTGCCCATAGCGCCGTTTTTAAGTTTGGCTAGGCAGTACGACGCGTCTTCCATTTCGATTTTTATTTCTTTGCCGGCAGCGTCTCTGCGCGTCGGGTAAGCCACTTGATTTTTGGCGTACACGCTTTCAAAACCGCCGAGCAGGAAATAAATCATATCGCTGATATGAGAACCCAAATCATAAATCACGCCGCCTTCCGCCGCCGCCGTGTTGCGCCATGTGGCAGGCTTATTTTTATCGACGTTGCTGTCATGCAGCATTTGGCCGCGGAAAGATAAAACTCTGCCCAGCGCGCCGCTTTCGATAAGTTCTTTCGCGCGCATTACCGCCGGGTAAAACCTGTTATGAAAAACCACCTGCGACGTGACTTTTTCCAGATTTGCGTGTTTTGATATTTTGGCGATATCGCCGGCGGAAGATATCAGCGGCTTTTCGCAATAAATATTTTTTTTGGCGTCCAGCGCTTTAAGAATTTCCGGCGCGTGCAGATTATTAGGCGTGCAAATATGCACGACGTCAATATCTTTACGCGCGAAAATATCGTCTTCGTTCGTCGTCGCAAACTCAAAATCAAAATTGTCTTTAAACCACTGGGCTTTATCCAAAGTTCTGTTGCAGACGCCGACGGGTATAACTTTAAAATCCAAATCATAAAGCAGCGGCAAATCCCTGTAAGCAAGCATATGGGTTTTACCCATAAATCCGCAACCGATAACCGCGAAACGTATTTCTTTTTTGGGTGACATAATATAATCTCCTGTAATCCATTTTTTCTCCCTCGCCCCTCCGGGGGAGAGGGAATTTTTACGACAATGAAATTAAATGCCAGTGTTTTTGGTATAACTCTATAAGCCGCTCTTTAAACGCCGCGTGTTCGGGCAAAGCAAGCCGCGCGTCTTGCGCCAGAAGTTCGTCGCGGTCTTCAAGCGCCCATCTCAAAATATCCGCGTCTTTAAAAATATCGCCGGCTTTAAATTCCAACTCGCCGCTCTGCCTCGTGCCCAGAATTTCGCCGGGGCCGCGCAGCTGCATATCGCGTTCGCCTATTTTAAAACCATCGGAAGTCTGGCACAAAATATCCAGCCGCTCTCTGCTTACCGTGCTCAAATTGCCTGGGACAAGAAGACAAAAACTTTCGTCGCCGCCGCGCCCTACGCGGCCGCGCAGCTGGTGCAGGCTGGCCAGGCCGAAACGTTCCGCGTTCTGGATTATCATCACCGTCGCGTTTTTTACGTCTATGCCGACCTCGATTACCGGCGTGGCCACCAAAATATCCAATTTTTTATTTTTAAAAAGCGCCATTGTTTTTTCTTTTTCCGTGCGTTTCATGGCGCCGTGCAGCATACCGGCTTTGAACGCCGGGAAAATATTTTGGATTTTTTCAAAATCTTCTTTGACGGCTTTGACGGAAAGTTTTTCGCTCTCTTCAATCAGCGGGTAAACAATATAAACCTGGCGGCCTTTGCCCAACTCCTCCAAAGCTTTGGAATAGGCTTCGTTCTCCGTCGCGGTAAGAGTCGTAACCGGCTTGCGCCCGGGCGGCAGTTCGGTGATGGAAGACACTTCCAAATCGCCGTAAAAAGCAAGAGCAAGCGTGCGCGGGATTGGCGTGGCGGTCATTGTCAGCACATCGATATTTTCCGATTTATTTTGCAGCACCGCGCGCTGGCGCACGCCGAAACGGTGCTGTTCGTCAATAACCGCAAGTTTTAAATTTTTAAATTTTACGTCTTCTTCAATCAAACTGTGCGTGCCGACTAAAATATTTATTTCGCCGTTTTCCAGCTCCGCCAAAATTTTTTCTTTGGCTTTTCCTTTGACGGAAGACGTAAGCAGCGCGGCTTTAACGCCCAGCCCTTTCAAAAAATTACTGAGCGTGAAAAAATGCTGCTCGGCCAAAATTTCCGTCGGCGCCATCATCGCGGCCTGAAAGCCGTTCTCGCATGCAAGTAACATGGCGCTAAGCGCGACAATGGTTTTTCCGCTGCCGACGTCGCCCTGCAACATTCTCGTCATAGGTACCGGCGACTGCATGTCTTTAAAAATTTCGTTTATAACTTTTATCTGGGACGCCGTGAACTCAAATCCAAGATTTTCCCTGAACGGAGTGAGTAGATATTTTTTTATTTCATAATGATAATCTTTCGTCTTAACCTGCTGTTTCTTTTTTATGCCCCACGCGGCGGTGAGAAGTAAAAATTCTTCATAAGCCATGCGCTTTCTGGCGGCGTCAAGTTCCGGCGTGTTAGACGGAAAATGTATCGCGCGCAGAGCCTGCGGCGCGCTTAAAAAATGACGTTTGTTTAAAATGGAAACCGGCAAAACTTCCTGCTCTTCTTTTAATTTTGTTTCAAGCGCGGTGTAAACGCATGTCCTGAAAAATTTTCCGGTAAGCCCCTGCGTCAGGCCGTAAACCGGCGTCAGGCGGTTGACGTGAATTAAACTGCTTTCAACGCCGGCGGGATAATATTCGTCGACGGAAATTTTGTTCGCGAAAAAATTTTCTTTATTTTCTTTTTTGCCGACAACCCAAACCCACTGCGCCAGTTTAAAATCTTTTTTCAGCGCGGCCATAGGGTCAAAACGCACTTTATAAAACGGCCGTTTTTTAAACCACGTGCACTCCAGCTTTTCGCCTTTTTCGTTTTCCAGATGAGCCTTAAAAATTAAAATTGAGCGGGCGGGGATATATTCCGTGCGCGTGACTCTGCCCAGAAAAACGACCTGCGCCCCGTCGCCGTACTCCGTCATAGCGCCAGGCCGGCGGTCCTGGTAGTCGCGCGGGTAATAGTGCAGCAGGTCGGAAACGGTGGAAATTTCCAGCCGCGCGAACATCGCCGCACGCGCCGGCCCCACGCCTTTAAGAAATTTAATGTCTGTCATTAACTCATTATATAAATTACTTCCATAATATAAATGCAGTGCCGGCGCTACGCATTAATAAGAAGAACATTTATATCCTTTAAACTTGGACAAGCGGCTTGTATTTCTTGTTTAAAAAGATATACTTTAATCAATGTATATGCCATTTATTTTAGGAATATAAAATGAAAACAAAATTATATAAAGCTTTAACGGTATTGCCGGTATTATTCTTTTGCGCTTTACCGCGGCTTAACGCCCAGCAGGACTATTGCGCCCCGGCAACCACGGGCGTGGAAGTTCTTAACGCGCCGAACGCCCTTTCTGATATTTTGAGTAATACTTTTGAGACCGGGCCGGGCGGCGCGTCTTTTAGGATAGCAAGAAACTGGCTACTTGGCGTCGCGCACGGATTCGAAATGACTGATTTTAAAAACGGCCCGGTAAATGTGGAAATAGACCGCAAGCCGAACTTCCAAAAAGTCCGCGGGAAAAATGATTATATTATAAGAGTTACGGCCGTAAGCGATAAAAGACCGGCAAACGGATATGTGTATTTTGTCGGAGGCAGCTGGCCGGGCCAGGGGCCCGTGCGTAAATTGAATTTTTATACCCCCGTCGGCAATATAATTACCGGCCCGTGGTGGGCATATACCAAAGGACGCCCTGATTTTGCCTTATTGAAAATAAACGAGAGCGGCGCCGCGGACAAAGACGACAAAGCGTGTTTCTTAAACGAACCCGTTAAAGATTTTGAGATACTTATAATACCGCAGCAAGAGAATTCGAGTGCATTGACGGCCGGCCAGGTACAAACTTTTTATTTTGGAGACAAGGATAGACTTGAACAAATATTTAATAATAATTATTTGGATTATTCCCCGGACTACGGCGTGCGCTTTAAGGGGGAAGGCACAAGAGCGGGCACGTCCGGCTCGCCCATTGTGCAGTTAAACAAAATGATAGTCGGCGTGACTTCCACATCAGATGAGGGAGTCGGCGGGAAAGGAACGACTCTCGGTTCACAGTCTTTTGATACAAATTTTAAAAACTTTATAAAAGACACGCTGGGCGCGGACGCCGGCGGCATAAAGTTTGTGGAACCGAACATAGAAAAAGTACAGGTTAACAGCGGTAAACCGATTATCACGCCGGTGCCGCGTACTGTTAATACGAGAAACAGGATACTACAGGCGGAACGATAAAAAAGCAGTACTTTACCGCGCGCGGCGCGGGAGCGGCGTAGAGAAAATTATTCCATTATTTTTTTATCTCTCAAATGTCTATGATACGTTATACCAAATCTGTGGACTTCGTCGCGCATTTCCATAAGAAGGCTTAACGCCGGATCGCCTATCGGCAGGCGTATGCTTTCCGGCTTGCCGGGGACGAAAATTTCTTCCTCGCGTTTGGCCAGCGAAATGAAATTCATTTTTACGCCCGCTTTTTCCGCCGCGCTTTGCGTCATGTGAAGCTGGCCTTTGCCGCCGTCTATGACCATTAAATCCGGCAGCGGTTCGCCGCTTGTTTTAAGCGCGGTAAGACGGCGCTGCACAATTTCTTCTATCATCAAAAAATCGTCGTTGCCGGTGCCGGGCAGGGCGGATTTGATTTTAAATTTTCTGTAATGCGCGTGATTTTTTTTGCCGTCTATGTAACACACCATGCTGCCGACGGCGGCGCGGCCGTAAAGGCCGGAAGTATCAAAAGTTTCTATGTGGCGCGGAACTTTTTTTAGGCCGAGTACGACGGCCAGACGCTCCACTTTTTCGCTGGCTTCCATGGCGCGGACGATTTTTTCGTCTTTATATTCGCTGACGATAATCCGCTCGGCCATGTGCTCAAGGCCGCCCAGGAAATCGCGCAGCTGCGCGGCTTTTTCATATTGCATTTTCGCGCTGGACGCGCGCATGGCGGATTTTATTTCTCTTTTTATTTTGCCGATTTTACCTTCTCCGAAATTTTCAAAACGCCGCACCACGCCGCGGTAATCTTTGTAAGAAATTTTATCCGCGCACGGCGCGGGGCACTGGCCGGTGTGAAAGTAAACGCAGTCTTTTATTTTTTTCTCGTCGAGCGGTTTAGCGCGGCTGAAATTCCATTTGCACGGGCGGAGCGGCGCGTAACCGCTTCTCCATAAAAACCGCAGCAAATTTTTTATGTCGCCCGCGTGCGGGAAAGGGCCGTAATAAATGCCGTCTTTAGTCCTGTCGCGGGTGACAAGCGCGCGCGGGAAATCTTCATCGGTAACTTTGATATAAGGATAAGTTTTGTCGTCTTTGCCAAGCGTGTTGAAAAACGGCTGGTATTTTTTTATAAGGCGGTCTTCAAGGATAAGCGCGTCGCGCTCGCTGGCGGCGACGATATAGTCAATGCGGTCTATCAGCGGCAGCAGGCTGGGCAGTTTCCACCCGCGGCTTTCAAGGTTGCCCGTCTGGAAATACTGCGCCACGCGCGCGGCGATATTTTTAGCCTTGCCGACGTAAATAACCTCCCCGAACTTAGAACGCATTATATAAACGCCGGGACTTTTAGGAAGAATAGAAATGTTAATGCCCATGATGGTATTATAGCTTTTACTTCTTGGATATTTTAATTAAAAAGGATGTTCAGAATAATGATGAACGATTTCGGCGTTCATTTCGTCTAATTGTTCCTGCCAGCTTTCTAAGGTTTCCTCACCCCCGTGATATGCCGGTTCACCACTAGCATAATCTGAAACGGGCACCACAAATACGTTTTCTGAATCAATAGGTTCTACAAAATACGCAATTCCCTCGTTGCCGCCGACGGGAGTGACAATGTCTATATATGAATATCCGCTCTGTACCGGCCTGTCGCTTATGTACTCATTTGGCCGATAAGTTTCGTCTTTGACTATGTATATCTTAGAGGGCTCAGCAGGCTCGCTGCGGGGCAGCGGCCCTTTCGTATCAACAGGTTTTTGGGGGCTGACGGGTTTCGGTTCCGCCGGAAGACTATAAGGCAAGTCCTCATAGCCGGTGGGTTTTTTAGTAATGATTTTTTCTATCGGCTTATTGCCGGGCAGTTTTCCGGCTTCCATCTGGGCTCTGATTTCTTGATAGTCGGCTTCAATTTTTGCTTTGTTCTTTAGCAGCCACGCCTGATGTTCCGCCTTAACATTCTTACTGGCGACCTCAATAGCGGCTTGCATTTCGCGTTCGGATTTTATCTGAGCGTAAGCCGCGTCAACTTTTCCCTTGGTCAATCCGCCGAAAAAACCAGGATTTTTTATGGCGTCTTGCTGCGCGCGGTTTACCGCTCTTAATTTATCATATTGGTCCGTCAGATAATTTTTTGTTTTATCCAAAAGTCCGTTTTCTGGCGTCTCCAAAACGCTTAATTTACCCCCCCCCCCCGCGATACTTCTTTGGGCGGACTCAATTGAAGAACGTATTTGGCCCAGCTGTCCTTCCATACGGTTAACGTCTCCTAATGAATTACTTAATTTGTCGGCGTCAAAATGCTGAAATATATCATTCAGTTCTCCCTGTGTTTTTCTTAGCTGCCCCAATAATTCTTCAGAGCGGCTAAACGCGGCACGGTCTATTCCGGGATTGCCATAGAGCTGTTCCAAAGACGCTTGCATTCTGCGCGGATTAATATCGTCCAGCACATTTGACATCTTAGACTGCGCCGCGCGAAGCTGGTCAATATCTTTAAGACTTGATTTATAACTCTGCACCGCATTCTCAATATTTTGAAGTTTGGAATTCATGGCATTAAGCTGCGTAAGTTGTTCCTGCTTTGTAACTCCTCCTTTTCCGACAGCTTCTGTGAATCCCTGCATCTGGTGCCCTAAAGAGGACAAATCATCAGAAGCATGGCCTATCGTATTAGGATTAAGTTTATCCGAAAATTCATTTATTAATCCTTGAATACGGTTTAATTCGGTCCCTGAGTCTTCTAACCGCATAAAATCAGAGTTCTGAAAAACGCCCTCCGGCAGTTTTGATTTTAGGTAATGCAGCTCGTCCGTAATTGAGCCTATTCTCCTGTGCATGACTTGCAACCCCGCCGTCATTTCAGGCTCTTTAAACTTCGCAACAGCTTTTGCGGCGTCAACCATTTCTTGGGAGGCGGCGCCCGCGATTTGCCTGGAATTACCCAACTCTGAAACTATTTGCGCCGTCTGGCTTTCCGCCTTGGCGTCCGCCGCTATTTTTGAGTCCTTGGCAAGGGTTGAGCCTTTGGCGGTTGTGCCGGTTGCGGCGGTTTTTGCGTCTGCGGCTTGTTCGCCGATAGGGCGGGGTTTCCACAGATAATTGTTGTTTTTATCAATAAAAGCCTGTCTTTTTTCCCAGCTTTTGCCGAAATAGTCTAAATACTCCTGGTATTTTTTGTCAAATTCGGAAACAAGGGCGCGTTCTTCCTGGGAATATAACGCGTAACTATTCCCTCTGACGGAACTGGCGACGTCTTTATCTATCTCCGCGATTCTTTCCATACGGGAATCGCTCAACGGAGCCCAGTAATTATTAATAAGGTCGGAATTTAAGCCCGTAATATCGCTGCGGTACGCCAGAGTGTTCTCCCCGTGCATAAGATTCCACATCCTGTCGGAAAAACTTCTGTCATTGGTAAGAGCTTTGACTTCATCGGTTGATTTAGAATAAATCTCTTTGTCCAACAGAGCTTCAGTGGCGCGCCGCTCTTCCATTGCTTTGTCAAGCAGGGCTATATCGCTTTTTACTTTACTAACAAATTCCGGGGAACTTTCATTTAAAATTTTATTTATTGCCGCCTCTTTAGCCGATGCCAAATTTTTTACCTGCATTGATTTATTTATTTCCTGCAAAGACTCCGCCCGGGATGATTCCGACGATAAAACTTTAGCCGCGGTTTCCTCGCTTACATTTAAATCTTTCGCGAGTCTTTCCGCTTTTACAGCGTCATACTCAGCATAAACTTTATCCATGCTCATGCCGGTAAGGCCCGGATTTGCCAGTGCCTGCTGCTGGGCGCGGCTCACCGCCGTGATACGGTCTTTTATATCCAGAGCGGCTGCTTTGGTTTTATCCCATGCGCCGCCAAGAGTCTCTTTAGTTTTAACCCAAAGGCCGTCTTCGGGCGCCACAGCGGGTATTGCTTGCGGCGGTTTGGCCAATGCGTTCAGCTTATCGACGTTGCTTTGCATCGCCTCTCTGTTAATTTGCGCTTTCTTCTGCATGCCTTCCAAAGTCGGTATATCTCTGCGTGTTTTGGCCAACAGCTGCTGCTCCGCTTTTGTTAAACTCGGTTTTGACGACAGCTGCTGTTCAAGCGATTTTGCATTTTCTACTCCTGCCGCGGCTTTGTTTTCGTCAGCTATGGCTTTATTAAGCGCGGCCTCCGTATTTTTGACGGTTACTTGTGTCTGTGGTTCCCCTATTGGTTTAGTTGCCCCGTCGTTCACTTTCGGCGCGGAGGTTTTGTTTACCACTGCCCCGCCGTTTTTTTCTGCTGTCCCTATATCGCTTACGCCAGCACCTTTACCACCCGCTCCCGGCGTCAAATCTCCTAACCCCTTAGACAAATCTCCGCCTAAATCCGCCTCTTTTATTCCTTTTGTCGCTTTTGCCGTTTTACCCGCCATACTTCCCGCTTTGGCCGTTTCCACGGGTACTTCCGCCACTCTCGCGGCTTTTATGCTTCTCAGTTTTGCCAATATCTCCGGCGCATTTTTTAGAGCGTTCAGCGTTGACATGCTTTTTGTGCCGAACGTCCTTATCATCTGCGTTATCATTTCCAGCTTGTTCGGCAAAGTCGCTATCCCCTTTACCATATCTACCGTAAAATAAATCGTAAGCGCGACATCCAGCACTCCTAACCCAAACGTCGTGTAATTCCATACCTTGTTCGCTATTTCTGCTCCTTTGCTCGGCGCGTATGACGGCGGCTCCAGCCTTATTATCGCCGGGTTCTTTTTTACTTCTAACTGGTACGCTTTGTATACTCTTTTCTTTAGCTCGTTTATACTCACAGCGTCCATGCCGTGCTGGTCATAAAACATGCTTAATATAAGCCCGTTCGGCGTCGTGCCAACTTCTTTTGCAAAATTATTAAGTTCATTCGTAGATAAATCAACATTCCCGCTGGACAACGCGCCCACTATAAGCGGGTTAAGCGTCGTACTCGTCATCTCTATTGCCCCGCTGTTAGGATTTTTACTTACTTCTATATTCTTAAGTATATGGTCTCTTAAGACTGCCTGGAAGTTCTTGTCCTGACCTAACAGTTTCCCCATGTCTTCCCATACGTTTCCCTCAAATTTAATAGGCCCCGAAGCGTCTATATATGCCCCGGCCGTACTTACCGGGCCGCTTTTATAAGGCTTTTGCCCCAGCACAAGATTTTTTATATTCTGCCCGATAGTCTTTGGGTTAAACAGCGCGTCCATCAATACTCCGGTGCGGTGCAATATATTGCCCTTTTCCGTTTCTTTCTTCGCGGCGTAATTTAAAACGTTCCCCACTTCCGCCTGCGCGTCTAATCCCATCAGCGCGGTTATTGATATAGTACTTACAACCTGCGACATTGAGCTGCTTTCCGTAATTGACCTGAACGCCGCCGCCTGTATCGCCGCTCTCGCAGCCGCTTCGTCGCTCCTCCCTTTGCTTATCTGCGCCAGCGCCACTATCGACGCCGTCTTAGCCTCGCACTGCCTCTGCCCTTTCGGATAATCCGCTATATTTGCCGTATAACATACGCTTGTGTCCGCGACATCCTGCCGGAGCAGCGTGCTGTACACCTGCCTGTCTTCTTCCTTCAGATTTACAAGGTTTACCACCAGCGGCGCTACACCTACTATTGCATTGCCGAATATACCAAAACTCTGGTTCCTCTTGTACAGCATCACAAAATATGACGCCATATACTCCATCATCTCCGCTTCCGTATTCCCCGGGATTTTAAAAGTATATTGCTCCGGCTTTAACATATACGCCGGAGCGTCTCCTTTAAGATTCACATACGTCATTACATCCAACATCGTAAACAGCGCGCCGCAGTCCGCCTTATGCTCAGGACTGCCGCAATACGCGTTAAAATCGTCCGCCTGCTGCCTGGCCTGCATGATGGCCGGCGTGTTCATAACGGTTTTATCAGACCTCAATGTGGTGTAATTTGCATCAGGTTTATATATATTACTCTGACCAAAGACTAATCCCCCCGGCAGAGAGGTAACAAGCATTGACGAAGTTAACAAGACGCTGATGAGTTTTTTCATAGTATTCCAAGATAAAAATAAATTCCCTTTTTTAACCCGCGTCCCCGCGCTTAAAAAAGAGTTAATTCTTAATATATATTATATGTATTTAACGGATTTATTCAAGTAGTATTTTTTTAATACTAAGTATAATATTCATGTAATGAGTCTGGATTACAGGGAATAGAGTTCATTGTTGCCAACGGCAAAATTGTTGACCTGCCGGTTATAAAAAAATATAATGTGTTATAAGCTTTATATAAAGGAAAGGTAAAAATGGCAAAATTAAAAACCGGCAGACATACAAGCGCTCTCAAAGCCCAGCGCCAGGCCGAAAGAAGAACTTCAAGAAACAAAGGTTTAATCAAAGCAGTGCGTTTGAGCACAAAAACGGTGCAGTTGTCGGCAAAAAATAAAGACGGCAAAGCGGACGAAAATTTTAAAAAAGCGTCGTCAGCAATCGACAAAGCCGCCAAAAAAGGCGTCATTCACTGGAAAACGGCCGCGAGAAAGAAAAGCAGACTGGCCAAAAAAGTAAACGCCGCCAAATAAAAATTTCACCAAAAACCGCTGCAACCGCAGCGGTTTTTTTTGTTAGAATAAAAATATGCACACCGCGAACAGGATTTTTATTTACACCGTTATATTATGTATAGCCGTTTTGGCGGCCTACCGCGGTTACGGCGTTTACAGCGCGCACGTCGACAAAGTGAACGCGCGCAAAGATAAAACCAATACTCTGTTCGCCACAATCCCGTCCGGGCCGGAACAGGTTACGCAGTCCGCCCAGACGCATTTAAATATGCCCGGCGCGGTAAGCGATATTGATTACGGGGCTTCGACAATACCGTCGGAGACGGAATTAAACGCGCCGTCAACTTATGATTATACGCCGGACGACGCGGCGCAGGATACTTTGCCGAAACTTACAAATAACGAAGATACGCAGACGCGCGCGCAGAAAGCTTTTGACAAATATTTATCAAACCCTTTAATACAACAATTTAACGCGGACCTTCAAAACGCCGGTATAAAAAATATGGATTTCAGCAATTTGGCGACGGCGGACGCGGCGGACGCGCTGGAACAAAACCCCAAATTGCGCGATATTTTTATAAAATATTCCCAGAACCCGGAGTTCATTGCCTTAATACGACAAATGGGCACGGATCCGGAAATTAAAGCCGTAACCCAGGAACTTAAAGACGAACAACAACGACGTTAATAGTTATTTAACTTAAGTATTGCATATTGCGTTGAGCCGATTTTTTATTTATTTCAATTTTCTTTGCGACGAGCGTAGCCGACAAGCGGAGCCTACGTAAGGAGCAAAAAAATTGAAATAAATAAAAAATCGGCCAGCCCCTTTGGGGCCGCGCTTCCTTTGAATAAAATTAAAGCGGCGCAATATGCAATACTTAAGTTAAATAACTATAAAGGAGAATTATGAACGAAACCGATGACAAAAAAGCGCCTACCCTGATGGTAATTTTATTAAAAGCTGCAGTTTTGGTGCTGATAGTGTTGTGCATTTTCTTTATAGCCTATCCGCACGCCTGCATAAATTTGATTGAAGGCCGCCAGACGGAAGACCAGTCAATACAGGATATAAATAAACCGCTTATCCAGGCAAATAAAGATGTTACGCCCGCGCAGACGCAGCAGGTCCAGACTCAGCAAACCGTGACGACGACCGTAACCGCTCCGCAGCCGGCTGGCCAGCAGAATGTTGTTGTGACAATGCCCGCCGCGCAGCAAACGGCCGGACAAACAGTAATCGACACCGCGACCGGCGCCGTGCAGACAACGGCTCAGACGGCGGCACAAACCGGGCAGACAGTCGTAAACACCGCCACGGGCGCCGTGCAAAACGCCGTGCAGACCGGGGCGCAAACTGTAACACAGACCGCGCAAACCGCTACGCAGACCACGCAGGACGTGAGTTCCGCCGCGCTTGACTCAGCCATAAAACAGCAGCAGGAGTTACAAGCCCAGCAGGACGTTTATGATTATAACGTTGTAAAGCGCTACGTCGCCGTGGAAAAAGATTATCTGCTGACTCACCCCAACGACAACGCGGCCCAGACCGCCATAACCCAGCAGGTTATGAACGAATACCAGCTCAACGACCAGGAATGGCAGGAAATAATTCAGAAAGCCAACACGCGCGGCTGGTTTGACGCGTTACGCAACAAATAAAATTGAAAACAAAAAATGCCTGCCGAAAGGCAGGCATTTTTTATTTCTATATCGGACGTTATCTCACCTGAAGCAAAGCAAAATGCAAATATTCCGTCTCAGGCATGCCGATGAGGACCGGGTGATCTTTAGCCGCGCCGCGCAGCTCAAGCATCACCACGCGCTTGCCGGCTTTATACGCGGCCTGCCTTATAATATCCGTAAAAATTTCGCGCGTGATATGGTGAGAGCACGACGACGTGGCTAGCAGCCCGCCTTTGTCCAGTCCGTCCAGCGCCATCTTATTTAATTTAACGTATAAACTGACGGCCTGCGGCAGACTTTTTTTATTTTTGACAAAAGGCGGCGGGTCCAGCAAAACAAAATCCGGTTTCTGCGGCAGTTCTCCGCGGCCCATAGCGGATAAAATTCTTTCCGCGTCGTCCCGGCGGTAAACAGCCAGTTTTTCCACGCCGTTCAACTTCGCGTTTTTGTTCGCGTATTCGACGGCTAACGCGGAAGAATCAACGCCCCAAACCTGCGCCGCGCCGTGCATAGCGGCCAAAATCCCGAAAGCGCCGACGTACGAATATAAATCCAGCACAAACCGGTCCTTAAAATAAGGTTTCAAAAAGTCTCTGTTCTCGCGCTGGTCAAAATAAAAACCGGTCTTCTGGCCGCCGCGCAGAGGCACCTCAAATTTGGCTTTATTCTCCTCGATAACCACCGTCTCCGGCACCTCGCCGATAATTTCAGGCTCCATAGTTAAATTTTCCATGACGCGGAAATTATTATCGTTGCGGTAAAAAATGCCCGACGGTTTAAAAATTTTTTTAAGCGCGGCGGTAATATCTTTTTTGAGATTTTCCATGCCGGCCGTAAGAATGTCGACGGACAGCACGTCCCCGTACCTGTCTATGACAAGACCGGGCAGCATGTCCGCCTCGCCGTAAACCACGCGGCCGTATTTGCGCACGCCGATTTCTTTTCTGTAAGAATACGCGTTGTCAACCGCGTTAAAAATAAAATCTTCTTCCAGCGGCTCCGGCCCGCGTTTTAAAATGCGCGCGGCTATCAGACTGTTCGGGTTAAAATAACCGTGGCCGACGGTCTCTCCGTCGGCGCTGATTATCCGGCACAGCGAACCCGGCGCGGCGGTCTTGTCCAGATTTTCTATTTCGTTGGAAAAAATCCAAAGGTGCCCGGCGCGGACGCGGCGGTCTTCTTTCGGTTTCAGTTTAATATCTATCATTCATGCTCCGTCAAAGGTATTTTACTTTTGCAAAGCGGACAATTGTCCGCCGGATAGCTTTTCAGCGGGTAAGACACAAGCGCGCGCAAAGGCACGGTGATATCCAGATAACCGCTGGACCTGTCCACAATCACCGAAACTCCTATAACTTTGCCGCCGCATTTTTTAACCAGGCTGATAGCGCGTTCTATTTTTTTACCGGTAACGGCCACGTCGTCGACTATCAGAACGGACTCTCCCGGCTTAATTATAAAATTTCTTTTAAGCACCATAACGTCTTTGTCATTCTGCTCGGCGAACACGGCGCGCGCGCCACGCGCGCGGGCGACTTCCTGCGCTATCACGGAAGTTTCCGCCGCCGGAGCCATAATAATATCCGCCGGTTTCGCGAATTTTGAAGACATTGCCCCGGCCACTTTCTGCGCTATATGCGGGTGCGACATAATCCCGCACGCGTAAATGTAAAGCTGGCTGTGCTGGCCGGAAGGCAGACAAAAGTGGCCGTCCAAAAACGCGCCGTGCTCTTCCAAAATTGAAAGAATATTTAAATTATTATTTTGCGGCATTATCTGCCACCTCCGTAGGTCTGAAATTTTTGGCTTCGGCAAAATCCGCGCGCGGCGTTTTTTGAATAGCTTTTTTAATTTCCGCTCCGCTGGTAGTGGGTTTTAACATCTCCACCCGCGGATTATTCATTCTGTCGCTTACGCGGAAAGCCAGCGCCGGCGCGCCGGAAGCGTCCGTCAGATTTTCGGCCAGCGCGCCGGAGCCGGAAATATTTTTAAATATAGTCCACACCGTCGTGTCCAGCGTCTCGTAATTCCAGTCAACGCTGCCGGTGGCGGCCACGCCCAAAGTTTTCCCGTCGCTGAAAACGTTAACCATTTGCATATCCCCGTTTTTGAAATTCGTCGATAGAAATATTTTGCTGTAACCGACGTCTTTTAAAACCTGGCCCACTTTAAAACTGCCGGCTTTTTCCATGCGGTGCATGACTATAAACGGCTGGAAAGCTATACCCAGCACTTTTTCCGTGTCGGCCTTTTTTTCAAGCTGGTAAACGACGCCGTTTTCCATCTGCGCGTCTATTGTGCCGTTAAGTTTTTCAAGACCGGGCAGCAGGCCGGTTAAATCAAAATTTACGTAAAAATTTTTGCCGGAAAGCACCGGCGAATTAAAAACGTCCGCGGCGATATTCCCCTTAAAATTAGGCATAAATTTGGGTATGTTATTTTTAAAAAAATGCAGCCACGCCAAATTCCCGTCGTCCTGCGGCGCCGGATTATTGGATGGTTTGGCTATCCCCAGCACAAAATCATAGACGGTATAATAAAAAGGCATAACGTCAAAATTTTGTATGTAAAGATTAGACGTAATCCCGCGTTTTTTTTCATTGTCCAGATTAATAATGTCCGTCGACATTTTCATCGGCACGCCGTTTATTTTGGCGCTTGAGACAAGGCCGTTAAAAGTATTTTGCTTATATTCACAGGTCCCGGCAACTTCCGTAAAATTCTGCTTCCCCAGCGCCAGCGCGCCGTTTGTAATTTTCGCGCCTAAGACGGTAAAATCGTCTTTGGCGTAAACGCTGCCGTCGACGCCGGAAATATTAAACCCGCCGTTAAGCGTCCCGAATTTGGCTTTCGCGCCTTTAAGCTGCGCGTCAATATTCGGCAGTTTTACTTTGCCGTCCGCAAAAGAGCCTTTTACGTTAAAAGCGGCGCTGCCGCCGAAGCCGTATTTTTTTATCGGCGGATAAATTTTCTCTTTACCTTCCAGCGCGAACATTTCCGTCTTAAAATTAAAATCCCCCTGCGCCGGAGTTTTGTCAAAATATAAATTGCCGGTACCCGAAAGTTTTATGTCCCCCGCCGTGACCGCCAGTTTACTGGCAGAAAGCTGCCTGTAAGAATTTTTTAAAACCGTGCTGGCCGACACTTTTGCCTGAGGGAAATTTATGCCGAGCGGCTTATCAAGGAACAGAGATAAATCGTCGTCATTAAGAGCCGGTACTGTCGCTGTAAAAGTGAAAAACGGCGTCAGCAGATTATCCATGTCAAAATTAACGCCGACGGGTTTTTTAAAAAAATCAAGAGTCGCGTTTACGCCGCGCAAATTAAATTTCTGCCAGTTAAAACCGGCAAAATTAATGCGCCCGCTCGCGCGGACCGCGGTTTCGGCCATTTTATCTTTCCACGTGTTTCTGAAGATAAAATCAAGGCTGAACGACGACGGATTATTAAAATCAAGCTGCGTAAAAACCGCGTCCAGCCCGTAAACTGAGTAAGAAACGTTTTTGCCCAAATCGTTAAAAATAAAAGTGCCGTTTTTAATCTCCCAGTCGTCAACCTGCACGGTAAACGGTTTTTTGCCGGCCGCCGTCGGTCTGGCCGCGGGAGCATGATGTACTTCCGGAATATTCAGCGTGCCGTCCTCCGCGCGGGTTATCATAATGCGCGGGTCCTGCAGCGAAACCTGCTCTATATACAGGTGCCTGTCAAGTATCGGCAGCGGGTTATAGCGCAGCATTACCGACGACGCCTCCAGCAGTTTTCCCCCGCTGTCCGGCGCGTCGAAAACTATTAAATTATTAATTTTCGCGTAGTTGAAAAATTTTAGTTCTATGGAATCAACCGCGACGGGCCGCCCCAGCTTTTCAGACAGACCGTTAACCAAAGCCTGCGCGATTTCCTGCGAGTTAAAATATTTGATAAACATAACCCATGAAACCGCGAATAACACAACCATCAGCAGACAGAAAAACGTTAAAGTCTTTATCGTCATAGCCAATAAAAATTTTATGGTTTTTATAGTCATGAACGCCAGAAACTTTATAATTTTTTTAACCGTAACCCAAATGCGGCGCAAAACGCGCGGTTTTTTTTTATGTTTATGTTCTGCTGTCATAATTTAAATAATTCTAAAATATGTTTTATACTATAGTTTATCACTTTTTGCCAGAATGCAAGCGTATCGTAAAAAACGCGCCAGAACATATTTAAGACGGACACTCTTTCGGGGAAAATTACGGCGAGAAAAATTACGGCGAACAGCAGGTTAAAAAACAATATACAGAATAAAGAAAAAAACGTTCCGCCGGCCATTTTAAGGTCCGGCTGTTTTGTTTCGGTAAGAGTTTTTACCGTGTGGAAAACGTGGAAAACAAAAAGAAACCCGAAAACCGCCGCGTAAATATTTTTATACAGTTCCGTATTATAACCGTTATATAAAAGTATGGCGACCGCGGCGGCGAAAACCAGAAAATAAAGCGGCAGCACGTAAGGCGCGAGCACGACGGCCGCGTTATATTCGTCAAGTTTGACCGAGCCGCTGTCTTTGTTAATTTTCACCCCTTTGACGCGGAAGCCGAAAAACAGCGCGGCCAGCGCGTGCGTAATTTCATGCGCGGCGACATACGGCCTGGAAAAATTATAAATATAAAAATGCACGAGCAGGTACAACGCGCCGCCGCCTAAAAAAATGAGCGCGGTTTTAAAATTTACGATAATATTCCAGCCCAGCACCGCAAGCTCTTTGAACCCGAAAAACACGGCGGGCAGCAGCAAAACGGCTATCAATATTTTTAATAATTTCTTCATCAAAATTTTTCGAGCCACTGTTTAGTTTTGTAAACCGCGCCGGCGGCCGCGCGCGCGGCGGAGATAAAATTTTCGTCAAATTTATAAGGCGAAAATTTTGAATTCCATAAATTTTCAAGCGCGGTTTGCACCTGCGCTTTAAGCCGCTCGTCCCCTCTCGCGCCGGCGCGCTGTAAAGAGCCCTGGTAAAGAACCACGCCGCCGAATCTTCTAATTGCGCCGCCCAAAATTTTATGGCCGGCGGCGTCCAAAATATCGTTTTCGACAGGATTTGAAAAACATATTCCCGCCGCGCCGGCGACGCGCGGAGCGTACGCTTCTTTCGGAACCGCGCCGGCAAGGCCGCCGTCTATTTGCGCGTTGAGTGCGCCGTGCAGCATTTCGTAAATCTGCGCCGCGCGCGTTAGGGAAGAGTTAAAAACAAGGCTGAAAGTCAGGTCGCCGTCGTGATAAACAACGCCGCCGCCCGTCGGACGGCGCGTGAAAGGGCCTTCAAAATTTTTAGCGGCAAACTCTTTTTTAATATCAATAAAAAACTGCGCGTAACCGAACGTCGCCGACGGCGGCAAATTGCCCCAGTTATAAAAACGCAGAAAGCACCGGCTTTCATTCTGCGCCGCGTTTACCGCCAGCGCTTCGTCAAAAGCCATATGTTCAAAAACGTCCAGCGGCGGCGTGTTTACGATAAATAAATTCATAAAATAATTCTACTATTAGTTGCGCGAAGGCGCAAAAAAACCCGCCTGCTGCCAGACGGGTTTTTATAAGGTTTATTTATTCTGCGTAGATTCCGCCGTCTGCTCTTCCAGTTTACATTCCTTCAGAGATTCCGGCGCTTCTTTAAGAACTTCCTCTTCCTGTTTCGCCGTAACGTCGCAGGCGGAATTATCTTCGTTTCCGGTTGAATTTACCTGGCAGGAATTATCGGAAACAGCGGCGGCTTCGGCTTTTTTGCGGGCTTTTTCTTCGGCGATAATCGCGTCCATCTTAACCTCCGCGCGCTCATTTTCTTTGTCAATACTTTTGGTTACGCATTTGGCCGGGCTTTTGGCGGCGGCGGACATGGCTTTATCTTCCGCGCTTTCTTCGGTTTGCGTGACGGCGGCGCCGCGTTCTTTGATTACCACTTTGCGCCATTTGCCCTCGCCCTCGGACACCGTTTCCACTAACTCATTTTTCTCAAGCGCGCGGTGCACGAAACGGCGCATCTGCGCCGGCATCGGACGCAGGCGGTAGACTTTAAGGCCTCTCTTAACAGCGTTTACGCCGCGGTCAATTTCCGCGTAAATTTTGTCTTCGGCCTTTTTCCAGTAATTCTGCGTGTCGGCCATTACCGAGATGGGAGTTGAGAAGTGGCGGCTTACGGCCAGCGTCAAAAGATACTGCGCGGCCTCAAGCGTTTTGCCTTCTTTGCCTATTACTATAGCCGGATGGTCGCAGTCGAAAGTCAAAAGGATTCTCTGCTGTTTCTCGTCCCACCAGGCGTTTAAATTTTCGCATTTAACGCCCATATGCTCAAGCAGTTTGCTGAGCATTTCTTTGGCTTCCTGCATGGGCGCTTTAAGATTTTCGGGGATTACCGCGTTTTGGATTTCTAATGAAGGCAGCTGCTGCGGTTCGTTTGCCTTAGGCGTTTTGGGTTCGTTTTCAAAACGGTCTCTTTTGGGACCTTTTTTGTCAAATTTTCTGTTTCCGGTTTTTTTAAATTTGCCGCCGCGTACATTTCTTTCCCCTCTTTCTTTGCCGTCGGGTTTACCGTTGCGGGGAAATTCTTTGCGTTTCGGGACGTCCATATAAATCTGCGAATCCAAATTTCCGCCCTGCCAGCGTTTCTGGCGCACTTCGACGACGGCCTGTTTCGCCCCTATGCCCAGAAAGCCTTTAGACGGCCTTGTCAAAATTAAAACCTCCGCCTGGTCGCGCCGCAGGCCGAGCTCTTTAAGCCCCTGCGCTATCGCCGTATCAACGTCTTTTGCTTCTATTTTTACTTTTTTTGCCATAACAAAATCTCCTAGGCTTTCGCCATTTTTTTAGTCAAAATAATCTGTATGACTAAACTTAAAATACTGTTCGTCAACCAATATAATACAAGACCGGCCGGGAAATTTATAAACAGAAAAGTAAAAATCACCGGCATCCATTTAAGCATAGCCGTCTGCGCCGGGTCCCCGCCGACCGGCGCCATAAGACGCTGCTGGTAAAACATCACCGCGCCCATTATTATGGGGAGCACGTAATAGGGGTCTTTGGCGGACAAATCGGTTATCCATAAAATGAACCCCGCGCCGTGCAAATCCCACGAAACTCTGAACGCGTTGAACAAAGCTATCATAATGGGGAGTTGTATAAGCAGCGGCAGACAGCCCATGAAAGGATTAAAATTATGCTTCTTATATAATTCCATCATGGCCTGCTGCTGCCTGGTTTTGTCGTCCTTATAACGTTCCTGAATTTCTTTCATTTCCGGCTGCAGCTTTTTCATTACGAGGGAAGATTTTTGCTGCATGACGGTAAGCCTGAACATCACCGCCTGAAAAAGAACGGCGAATAAAATAATCGCGAACCCGTAGTTCCCCGTTATTTTATACAAGTGGTCAAGCACCCAGCGTATGCCCTGGCCAAGCTGGAAGAAAAAACCGAAGTCTATCGAGCTGCCAAGCTGGTAAGGCATTTTGTCAAACGCTTTATAATCTTTAGGCCCGAAATAAAAGTCGGAGTCATAAGTTATATTCGCGCCCGCGTCCAGCGAAACCGCCGGCACGTCTATTTTCATTGCCGGTCCCTCGACTTTGGTCGAACCGAAAAGACCGAAGAAACTGGGCACGCTGTCCACAACCGCTTTGTCATATTCTAAAAGGCCTGATTTCCAGTTCTTGGGGATTATTACAGACAGAAAATACCTGTTGGTAAGCCCGGCCCAAACCCAGTTCCCGTCTTTAACCGAATCTTCCGTTTTTTCTTTGCCGCGGTTGACAAGATTGAGAAGCTTGTGGCCCTCTTGCTGGACGGCGTAGACGGCTTTCATTTCCCGCCCGTTGTCGTTTTTCTCACTTAATACGGTGCCGAGGCCGGGGCCGAAGTTAAAATAAAACTGGTCCGCGGTCACCGCCGTTTTGCCGGTGTTTTTAACAGACAACGTAAGATTGTTTATCCCGTCGTCGTTAAAAACATAGGTTTTCGTAATCTCCAGCGCGCCGGATTTGGCGGCGAAAGTTATGCTGTTGTCCGTCCGCGCCGTTTCCTTAAAATTAACGCCGGTGAAAGTGCCGTAAAGACCTTCGCCGGGATAGGGAGTAAGGTTAACGTCCCCGACGATATCTTTGAAAGTATAAGTTCTTATACCCGCGCCCATAGACGTAAAAACAATATCCGCCGTTTTAGTTTTAAACGGGATTAAGGTTTCCGGTTGCTGCGGCGTTTGGGAAGTCTGCGTAACGGTTTTGGACGGAGGCTGGTTAGCCGCCGTTTGCTGCGGTTGGTTTTGCTGCGGCGCCGCTTGCGCGGCGGCGGCCTGCTCCATCGCGGCCTTCTGCTGCGCTTTCGGCATTGCATAAAACTGGTTGTACATCAGTAAGGCAATGAAAAAAACCAGGAATGCAATTAAGAAATTCTTATTTTCCATTATATCCTCTTCTTATAGAAAGAGGTTTTCAGGTTAAGGCACGGGGTCATAACCGCCGGGGTGGAAAGGGTGGCACTTGCTAACCCTCACCGCCGACAGCCAAGCCCCTTTAAAAAAACCGTGTTTAAGCAAAGCTTCGCGCGCGTACTGCGTGCATGACGGGTGAAACCTGCACGCCGCCGGCCCCAAAAAGGGGCGCACTAAAATTTTAAACGCGCTTAAAATAAATGCCGCCGCTTTTGCCGCGGGTGAAATATTTTTCATAACTTACTTAAAATACCGGCTTTCCGCCATAGTTCCAAGACAACATTTTCTGTTGAATTAAAATCTTTTAACTGACCGCTTTCACGCGGGCTTATGACAAACGCCGCGCCGTGATTTAATCTGTGCCTGTTAAGCCTGAAAACCTCTCTCAGAAGTCTCTTTATGCGGTTGCGTTTGGGCGCAACGCCCAATTTAGCTGATACTGCTATTCCCATACGCGGTTTTGTTTCAACCGCGTCAAGCCTGTACCTGAGGATAAGTCCGCCGTGCGTAACTTTTTTGCCGTTTTTAAAAATATCCTCAAAATCTTTTTTGAGGCGCAAACGGTAATCCTTGGACATGCCGTAAGACAACGCCTTATTTCGCGATAAGGTGTTTTCTGCCTTTGGCTCTTCTGGTGCTGAGCACTTTTCTGCCACCGGCCGTCTCCATTCTGGCTCTGAAGCCTATGCTTTTTGCTCTTCTTCTTTTATTAGGTCTGTATGTAGGTAACATAACATAAGCATTATACCATATATATTGAGTGCGCTTGGCGCACACCTTATTATGATGATGGGCTTTGGGCGCCAAGTTGCGGCTTCCACATTTGGCGAATTTTTGATTTTTTCCTCCTCACCGTACCCTGCGGGTACTTGAATGTCGTCGGAAGAAAATCAAAACTTCGCTCAAATCTGGAAGCGGGGTGATACCTTGGTCCGCTTCTTCGGTGCCGGGTTTCAGACGGCATGAAGCCACGGCTGGAGAATGGCTGTAGACCTATTCGCGCGCCTTGAGGCGCGCTTGCGCTTGTATTTTATTTATCATTTATGCTATATTAAACAAATGCTGATTTGTTGGGGGAAAATTTATGGCTAAAAAAATTATTAAAAAAAAATCTAAGCCCGTTAAAAAAAGCGCGGCTAAAAAAGCGGCGGTTAAAAAACCAGTAAAAAAGGCCGTTAAAAAAATTATCAAAAAAGTTACCGCGAAAAAAGCGGCGCCGGCTAAAAAAGTAATTAAAAAAGCCGCTGTTCCGGCGGCAAAACCCGCTGCCAAAGCCAAACCCGTTGTTTCCGCTTCGGAAGAACTTACAAAAGAAGAAATTAAAGAAATAAGAAAACATCTCATCGAACTGCGGGACGACGCTATGGCGCGCCTCAAAGACAAAAAAGATACGGAAATGCCCGAAGACGCTTCTTACGGGGACCCGATTGACATCGCCACCACCAGTCTTGACAAAGAAATTCTGTTTGAGCAGACCGATAATTCCCAGACGACGATTGAACAAATTGAAAGCGCTTTAAGAAAAATTGACAAAGGCATTTACGGCAAATGCGAATACTGCCGCGCGACTCTGCCCAAGAAAAGAATCAAAGCGCTGCCATTCGCGAGATACTGCGTAAACTGCCAAAGTTCCAGGGAAGTCGGTTCATAGTTTTTAAAAAGATATTAAATGCCGTATAAAAAAGTCCTCATTTATGAAATGAGGACTTTTTTATAATATCTTAAATCCGGCAGTTACTTTATACTCATATCCGTTAAATTAACATTTTTGCCGTTTGAGCATTTATAATCAATTCCCGCCGAACCGAGCGCGTTGCCCTTTGAAGAAATCGTGAAATTACAGACTATATTATCTTTTTTACTATTGTCGTCTATACTTTCAGCTTTTAACATTAATTTAACTTTTGAAGTAATATTATTATTCTCCTTAACGGCGGACGCGCTTATCGAAGGCGTAATTTTAAAACCACAAATAGCCGCGTTAGCGCCGCCCGCAACGTTTAGAATAGAGGCGTACGTCGCTTCCACTCCGTAAAAAACCTCTCTCCTGTCATTTTTTGCCACCGTTACCGGCACGGTGAAAAATTGCGTCGTGACGGGATATGAACATGAATCGGTTTTTATAACGCTGTTGACGGTATACATATGAGTTTTACTCATATCAAGAAATTTCCAAAGTTCATATTTTGACTGCGGATTATTCCTGTCATAAGCCTCCTGAAGGCGTTTTGCCATCGCTTCGTCTGCGGGAGATAAGTCCGTTTTTTTCACCGGCGCGGATTCTTTACTGAGCATCTGCTTATCAATGTCCGGGGCGACAGAAAAAGCGCCTAATATATTCTTATCCGTTCTTGTCAAATTGCCCAGTATTTCCAAATTATTCATAAGCTGCAGTTTTGCGGTTTGCGCGAAAGAGAAAACCGCCGCAGCTAAAATAAATATTATAAAGACCGTTAATTTTTTCATATACAAATTCTCCTTGTATTATATCCGTACATTACAGTATAAGCATAATATCATTTTTGTCAATAGATACAAATATGCCCTTTTTCTTTGTCTTCTTAATTTTATAGAATATATAAAAGAGGTTGTTATGATAATAGACGATAAACTCCTCTCGGACATCCTGAAAAACACCAAAACGCCCGGGCAGAAAGAAACAGACGCAATCCTTAACAAAGCAAAACTTTTGAAAGGCATAACCAAAGAAGAAGCGCTGTCTCTTCTGATGGTTTCCGACGAAAAAAAATTACAACAAATTTTTGACGCCGCCAAGTTTGTAAAAGAAGAAATATACGGCAACCGCCTGGTTTTATTCGCGCCGCTTTATATTTCAAACATATGCGCGAACGAATGTCTTTACTGCGCTTTCCGCGTATCAAACAAAACGCTGAACCGCCGCGCTTTAACGCAGCCGGAAATTGAAAGAGAAGTCATCGAACTTTTAAAACAGGGGCACAAAAGAATACTTCTCGTCGCCGGAGAAGCGTATCCCGGCGGCGGAATGAAATATATTTACGACGCCGTAGACACAATTTACAAAACCCGCTGGAACGGGCAGAGCATAAGACGCGTAAACGTAAATATCGCGCCTCTTTCCGCCGAAGAATTTAAAGAACTTTCCAAACACAACATAGGCACTTACCAACTGTTCCAGGAAACTTATCACGAAGAAACTTATAAAAAACTGCACGTTTCCGGCCCGAAAAAAGATTACAATTATCGTCTGGAAGCAATGGACCGCGCGCTTGCAAACGGTTTGCACGACATAGGCATAGGCCCGCTGCTCGGTCTGTACGATTATAAATATGAGGCGCTCGCGCTGCTGAGCCACATTGAACATCTTGAAAAAAAATTCGGCGTCGGCCCGCACACTATTTCAGTCCCGCGTATAGAACCCGCCGAAGGCTCGGAGTTAAGCACGCGCCCGCCGCACCAGCTTACGGACACTGATTTTAAAAAGCTGATTGCTGTTCTACGTCTGGCGGTGCCATACACCGGAATTATTTTAAGCACGCGTGAAAACGCGGAAATGCGCCGCGCCGCGGTAGAGCTCGGCGTGTCGCAGATTTCCGCCGGCTCGCGCACAAATCCGGGCGGTTATGAAGAAGGCAACGCCGGCGCGCAATTTTCGCTCGGCGACCACAGGACGATGGCGGAGGTTATAGAAGACATCGCCGCGCACGACCATGTTCCGTCTTTCTGCACCGGCTGTTACCGGCAAGGACGCGTCGGCAAAGATTTTATGGACCTTGCAAAACCCGGTCTTATAAAACAGCACTGCCTGCCTAACGCGCTTTTTACTTTCGCGGAATATCTGCATGATTTCGCCGACGGCAAACGCGCCGCGCGGGGTTTTGAACTCATTGAAAAAACCGTCGACAAACAAATTTTGGACAAAAAGTTGAAAGACCAGATTAAAAAAAATCTGGCGGAAATACGTACCGGCAAAAGAGATGTTTATTTTTGAACCGACGCGGCGCGGCATCATAAGCGCGCTTGAGCTGCGCGGCGGCGCCGCGCAGGCGCTCTGGCAGCGCGCGTATACCGTCAGAAAAGAACGCCGCGACAGAATTTTCCTGCGCGGGCTTATAGAATTTTCCAACGTCTGCGCCAAAGACTGCTATTACTGCGGCATCAGAAAATCAAACACTAATCCCCACAGATTCACGCTGACAAGAGAAGAAATTTTGCAGGCTGCCGCGCGCGCTCACTCACAGCGGTTCGGTTCCGTCACGTTACAGTCCGGTGAAATTTGTTCCGAAAATTTTACTTATTTCGTCGAAGAGATTGTAAAAACAATAAAACAAAATTTTGATTTAAAAATAGTTTTATCCTGCGGCGAACAAAGTTTTGAAACTTACCGCCGATGGAAAACCGCCGGCGCGGACAGATATCTTTTAAAAATAGAATCTTCGTCGCCGCGCCTTTACGCCAAACTTCATCCGCAGGATGATAACCACCTTTTATTAAACCGCGCGCGTTGTCTGGAAGATGTGAAAAAACTTGGATATCAGACGGGCTCCGGCACGATGATAGGCCTTCCCAAACAGACTTTGGCAGACATTGCCGACGACCTGCTTTTTTTCCGCGACATGGATATCGATATGTGCGGCATGGGCCCTTACATCGAACATTCGCAAACGCCGTTTTATGAGCTGCGCGACGAAATCCCGTCGGCTGAGAACAGACTTTTTATGTCTTTGAACGCGATTGCAACGCTGCGCCTGCTTATACCAGACATCAATATCTCGGCGGCGACGTCTTTTGACGCGTTGTCGCCGCGCGGCAAAGAACTTGCCGTAAGCGCCGGCGCGAACGTTATTATGTTAAACCTCACGCCGCCGCAAAACCGCGCGGACTACGCTTTATACGAGCGCCCCGGAGAAAGTCTGGACAAGAATATTTTATCCGAACTGAAAAAATACGGCGAAACGATAGCCTACGGCGAAGGCGGCGACAGCCGGATATTTACTTCAAGAAATATAAAATAAAAATTGCGCGTGATGTTCGCGCAATTTTTTTATAGACACAAAAATTAGAAACAGCATCCTCTCTAATCGGCCCATTGTTCGGGGCAGGCTTTTTTAATCTTTTTTACGTCGGCCGCGTCAGCTTCGGTAAAGCAGCCCTTTTGCTGCATAAGTCCCATAAACTTCTTAACCAGATATGAATCCGATACACAATACTTTTTATCCTTATTCTCAACGCTGTGTATGGATGCGCTGGACACTAACCCCGCCACCCCATCTATCTCATAGTTCACGTGGACGCATACATCGGCCCCAAACTCCAAAAACTTTTCCGCAGCGGAGATATTGGAGCTTTTGGCGGCTTTATGCAACACGGTCTCGCCGACTTTATCAGGAAGATTTATGGCCTCAGACAATATCCCGGAGCCAAGGCTTGCTATTATCAGTTCCGCCGGTTGGTTCCCGTCCAAGTATTGCGCTTTAGACACGAGGGCTGAAAACATAAGGTTAACCTTTTCTTCATGCGTGTAATTATTGAAAACGCCGTTGTCTGCCAGCGCCTTCGCGAGACCGATTTTATCCTCCCCCGGGCTGCGGGAAGTCATGCCGGCAGTGCGTCCCTTGCAATAATCGTATGGCCCGGTTGCCGAATAAAACATCGTGCTTTGAATGGGCTCCAAACCGGCGCAGTCCTTGTGCCTCATATCGGAGCCGCCCTTTATCAGCTTGTCGGCCTCTTCATAAGAGGCGGCGTTATAAAGTTTTGTGCGGCCGTAAGCGTCGGTCTTTTCGGTTTTTTGGGACTGCTGTTTTTTCCCGAGATTTTGATAAAATTCGCTTTGCGAGTCTTCAAATGTTCCCGCGTAAATTTGAAAACATGCAAATAAAGATATTATTACGGTTAAAAATAAACGCCTCATTGTTTACTCCTTATGCATAATTATAAGAAACCTTTCGAAAATGTCAAAGCGGGGTGTTTTTTATAACGCGCGCGCCGTTACACATTATAAAAACCCCGCCTTTCAACGGGGTTTGGATACTTAAAGCTTATTTCTTTTTTGCCGCTTTTTTCGCTTTCTTAGCGGGTTTTTTGCAGCCGCAGCACTTCTTCATCGGCTTTTTGGCTTTTTTAGCTGGCATTTTATTTCTCCTGAGATTTAGTTTTAACCTCAAGAAAATAATATCACAAAAATAAAAAAATTGCAACAATTTTTTTATAAATTTTGCGCAACGGCCGCGGCAAAAAATTTTATTTTTGTTTTTTTCAGACGTAAATCACAGCATTAAAAGCGCGGTTTTAACTTTTGAAATTTTGGCAAATTTTAAATTTATTTTTTTTGAAACGCGCCGCGCGAATTTTTTAAAAATATTTTTTTGCCCTTTTTTAAGTTCCATTTCAATTTCAAACATACGCCGTTTTTTGCCGCCGGCGTTTATAACAAAATTATCAAAACAAATTTCCGCCTCAAAACTTTTTTTGATTTTATAACACGTCCGTTTATTTAAAATAGTAAAAATTTTTTTAATATTTTTATCCGGCAGAAATTTAAGCATTTCCTTTTTTGCCTCCGCGGCGTTAACGCTCTTAAGCCTAAAGTTTTTTTCACGGCGTGAAGCTAGGCCGCCGACAATTTCCGACGCGCCTTTTAAAGTCAAAATAAATTTTTTATTCTCGCGCCGCAGCCTGCACGATATTTTATTTTTGGAATAATATTTTGACGCGGAATCAAAATAAATATCTTTTATTATTCTGCGCGCTGGCCGGCCAAGACGCGCTTCCCCGCGCAAAGCGTCCAAAAATATTTTAAAATCTGACGGGTTTCCGGCGGCCCATTTAAATTCGTATTCGCGTTCCATTAATAAAATTCTACAATATCCTTATATACAGGGGGACATATGACAAGACAACCAACCTCTTTAGGCTGTTTCCTGTGCGGCAGAAATAATCCGCACGGCCTGCACGTTTCATGGACGCAGGATAAAGAAGCTAAAACCGTGCTTTGCGAAACCGAAATTTCAGAACACTACCGTTCTTACCCGGGCATAGTCCACGGCGGCATAGTGGCCGCGCTGCTGGACGAAACTTCCGGCCGCGCCATTATAATAGACAACGGGCCGGACGCGCTTATGGTGACTTTAAAACTTGAAATCGTTTATAAAAAAATCACGCCGACAAACACAAAACTTAAAATTTACGGCCGCGTCAAAAAAACGGGGACAAGCAGGGCAATCGTCGAAGGCGAAATTGTTTTGCCCGACGGCAGCGTCAGCGCAACGTGCACCTCTATAATTATGAAACCGCCGCAGCACATACTGTCCGGCTGGAGCGAAGAAGACGAAGAGTGGAAAAGAACCACGCCGAAGGAATAAAAACGCAATATATATAGGTATAATATTTTTATGACTATATTTTCACGGCTTTTCAAAATGTTTCTGCTGGTGGTTTTTGTGCCGCTGATACCGGTGAGCATGCTGGTATTTTATTATCAGGGCTACGCTAAAAACAACATCTTGGAAACGCATGACAACCTCGCGAAGATGGCATCTTCTTTTATGGCGCAGCATATCGACGACATGGCCTGGCGTCTGTCTTTTGCCGAAGGCATGGAGAAAAATTTAAACGATAAAAACGGAACTCTGCAAAAACTTGAAGACGCGCTGGCCGCCAATCCGGATTTTCTTATGCTGGCCGTTCTAGACGAAAACGGCAGAGAAATTTATAAAGCCGGCCCCAAATATATAACGGGACCAATGGGCGTTTTGGATTTATCAAAAGACGAATCCCTTGATTATATAAGAAAACAAAACCGCCTTAACGTCAGCAGTTTTGACACAAAACTCGGCCTGCCGATAGCGGAATTTATTTATCCTCTTAAAAACGGCAAATTCATTTTCGGCGTCGTAAGTTTTTATAAACTTTGGAACAGAATTGAGACGACAAGAATAGGAAATACCGGCCGGCTGTACCTGATTGCGAAAAACGGAAATATTTTTATGTCTGATTACGGAGAAGGCCAGATTATTTCATCTTACCGTCTGAACTCCGCCATTCTGTCCGGCGGAAAACTGCAAAAAAGTTTAAAAGGCGCGGACGGCACCGCATATATAGGCGCGATAGAACCGTCGCCGGTAGGGGACGCTTTTGTGGCGGTGTTCCAGCAGAAACAGGAAGCGTTTAAATCAATAAACGCTATCACGGCGTTTCTGTTGTTTTTTATAATCGCCATCGCGCTGCTTTCATATTTCGCGGCTTACTCTTTCGCCGGCAGCATAGCGGACCCGATTGCCGCGCTGACGGCCGGCGCCAAACGCGTGGCCAAAGGAAAATTTGATACGCCCGTCGAAAGAGATTCCGCCTGGGCGGAACTTAATACTTTAATCGACTCGTTCAATGACATGACGCTTGCCGTAAAAGATTACCGGGACCTCCAGTTAAAACAGCAGGTCAGCGAAGTTAAAGAATTTATTTTTAAAGCCGTGGCGCATGATTTGCGCGCGCCGGTTCTCGGCCTGCAGGGTTACGTCGAACTTTTGCAAAGCGGAAAATTTACCAGAGAACAGGAACAGGAATATATAGCGACGATGAAAGACGCGCTGGCCAATCTTTCCGTGCTGCTGGAAAATATTTTGGACGCGTCCAAACTTGAAGCCGGAATGTTAAAACCAGTAAGAAAAAATTTCAGCGCCAGGACTTTTACGCGGAAAAATATTGACATCATAAAACCGGCCGCCGCGCAGAAAAATATTGAGCTGCGCGCGGAAATTAAAAGTTCTAAACCCGTTTTCGGCGACGAGAAACTTTTAACGCGCGTTCTCAGCAACCTGCTGTCCAACAGCCTAAAATTTACCGACGCTGGATTTATAGCGGTAACCTATGACCACGACGGGAAAAACGCTGTTTTCTCCGTTGAAGACACCGGCCCCGGCATTGAAGAAAAAGAGATGGACGCCGTCTTTGAAAAATACCATAAAACTGACGCGTCAAAAGGTTACGGCCTCGGGCTTGCAATAGCAAAACAGATTGTGGCCGCGCACGGCGGCGCCATAAAAGCGCGGCGTCCGAAGTCCGGCAAAGGCGCGCTTATAATTTTTACCATTCCCGGGAGCGTTTAAATGATTGTATTCTGGCGTCTGCTTTTTGCTTTGCTGCTTACCGATTTTGTTTTCCAGCCGAAAAAATTTTATGACTGGAAAATGCAAAGCGTCGCCGTCAAGTTTATTCACCTCGCCGCGTTTTTTATTTTAGCTTTTATTTTTAATTACAAATATCTTGACGCGACGTGGTTTTACGCCGGGCCGGTTACGTTAACCGGCGTTCCTTCGCTGGTATTATTTTCCGTTTTGCATTACGCGCTTGACGCCGTTTTTGAACGCCCGGACGATTTCGGGCCGCGCACCGTAAAAATAATATGGCATAAAATAATGATGCTGTGGGCGGTTTTCATAATATCGCCGGACATCGGGCTGGCGGAAGGCAGAAATTTATTTCCCGAACCGTGGCTCATAGCCGCCTGCGGACTGATTCTGGTAACCGGTTACGCAATGAACGTCATATGCAGTTATGAGTTTGATTTCTGCAATATAAAAGTAGTGTCTAAAGATGAAGTTTATTTCACGGCGCTGCAGCGCGCCGTCCTGTACGGGTTTTGTCTTATGCCCGGCTATTCGTGGATATTATGGTGCGCGGCGTGGTTCGCGCTGACGTGGTACGCGGTCTCGCGCAGATTTTTTGACGTTTCAAATTTCAGCCTTTACTACGGCGCGGCATTCGCGCTTATAGTCGGCGTGCTTGTCAGGATTATAATTTATATATGAATTTAAAAGAACAACTAATCCGGGAAGCAAAATTCGCTTTTCTCGACACGGAAACCACCGGCATGTCCCCGGCGCAAGGCGCGCGGGTTTGCGAAATAGCCGTCGTAATAAACGGCGCGCAGACTGCAAAGGAAGAATTCGCCTCAATATTAAACCCGGGCGTAATCATACCTGACGAAGTCATCAACATACACGGCATTACAAACGCCATGGCCGCCGGCGCGCCGCGTTTTGAACATATCGCGCCGCGTCTGGTTGATATGCTGGACAACGCCGTGATAGTCTGTCACAACGCGGATTTTGATATTCCGTTTATCGCCTATGAATTTTCTTTATGCGGGCTGCGGATACCGCGCAGCATGGTGCTGGACACTCTTAAATTTTCCCGCAAACACGGCGGATTTAAGAAAAATAATTTAGGTTACATTGTCGCGGAACTCGGCCTGAGCAACGAAGGCTGGCACCGCGCTATGGCCGACGCTAAAATGACAGAAAAAGTTTTTTATCATTTTCTTGCCAAGTTTACCGCCGCCGGAGCAAAAACCGTCGGCGATTTGGAAGCTCTGCAGCTCCGCAAAATTTGAGATTATTAAGACTCCGTCCTCCAATTTTGTCCCTCGCCCCTCCGGGGGAGAGGGGACGGGTGAGAGGGTAGTTACACAACATGCGCCGTAATCCGTAAATCTATTCAAGACATCGCCTTTCCGGGGCCGATAAAGCATAAAAATTTGAGATAATATATATAGAGGGATAAAATTATGAAAAAAGTCATATTGATTGTGCGTGACGGCTGGGGACATTTGGAACAATATAAATACAACGCCGTAAAACAGGCTAAAACGCCTAACATAACAAAATATTTAAACGACTATCCGAGCACGTTTTTAGAAGCGTCCGGCGAGATGGTCGGTCTGCCGGCGGGGTACATGGGCTCTTCAGAAGTCGGCCACCTTAATCTGGGCGCGGGCAGAATTGTTATACAGGAACTTAAAAGATTAAGAGATACCATTGAAAACGGTTCGCTGTTCAACTCAAAACCTTTTAAAGCGTGTATTGATAACTGCCTGTCAAAAAATTCCGCGCTGCACGTTATGGGCCTTGTGCAGGACGAGGGCGTGCACGCGCACCAGGACCATTTGTACGCGATAATTGATTACGCCGCAAAGAAAGGAATCAAAAAAATATACGTTCACTTTTTCGCCGACGGGCGCGACACGCCGCCCAGGAGCGCGCTGGGTTTCGTGCGCCAGCTGGAAGCGGAAATTAAAAAAGCTGGAGCGGGCCAAATAGCTACTTTAGCAGGCCGCTATTATAATATGGACCGCAGCGAAAACTGGAAATTGACAGACGAAGCTTACGCGCTTATAACGGAAGCCAAAGGCGTCCGCGCCGTTAAAACCGCCGAGGAAGCAGTCACGATTTCTTATGAAAAAGATAAAACGCCCGACGGCACGGATATGGTGGACGAATATATTCCGCCGACGGTTATCGGGGATTATAAAGGCGTTAATGACGGAGACAGCGTAATATTTTTTAACTTCCGGCAGGACCGCGCCATTCAGATAACCCGCGCTTTTATCGACAAAGATTATCCCGGCAAACGCGCAAAATTTGTGCAGGTGACATACTGCGGGCTGACGAAATATTATGACGCGTTTGAGTTTAACGCGCTGCCTTCCATGACGGACGAGGGCGGCATGGAAAATCTTTTCGGCGAAGTTTTGGCCGCGAAAGGTTTAAAACAGTTACGCATTGCCGAAACGCAGAAATTTAAGCACGTCACTTCTTTCTTTAACGGCAAACTTATAAAACCGTTCGCAGGGGAGGACAGAATTGAAATCAAAGGCCGCTTTGACCCCGCGACTTTCGCGGAGCATCCGGAAATGGAGGCTTTTATCGTCGCCGATAAAACGGTTGAACAGATTAATACCAAAAAATATGATTTCATTTTGGTAAACTTTGCAAACTGCGACATGGTGGGGCACACAGGAAATATGAAATCCGTAATCTCCGCCGTGGAAACCGTGGATACGTGCTGCGGCAAAGTGACAGAGACAGGTCTGGCAAACGGCTACACCGTTTTAATAACGGCGGACCACGGCAACGCGGAAGTTATGTTTGACGAAAAAACAAACATGCCCAAAACCGCGCACACGTGCAGTCTGGTGGAATTAATTTATATCGACAAGGACATCAAGGGAATTGAACTTGAAAGCATAGGCTGCCTGGGCGACGTAGCGCCGACGATACTCGATATCATGGGCATAGAACAGCCGAAAGAAATGACAAGGCACTCGCTGTTTGTAAAATAAAAATTATCCGATAAAAAAAGTCCCTGTTTTTTAACAGGGACTTTTCTTGGAATAAGAAAAACTAAGAACTATAAAGCTATATCATAAATCTTTGAAGCACTTCCCCCCAATCGACTTTGCAACATTTTTCCCCCTAAAGCCTTACAGATATTTTCGTTTGCTATATCAGCGACACACTTTATATTATTATCGCTATTTCTTCCAGACATACCCGTAAACATGATGAGCGGTCTGTCTAAAGCTTTTAAACCTGACTGGAACACGACAACTCCGTCTTTCTTATATCTGGTATCAAGATTGATATAAAATACATATTTATCGGTAATAATACATTGCGAATCATCCTCTTGCAGAAAAGTAATACATGGTTTAACGCTCCCACCTGGGATTTCAATATTTAGCTGTTTAAAAGTTGTAGCATATGTACCGTTTTTCTCAAAATAATCCATCTGCGCTTTGATTATTTTTTTATAAATATCAAAAGCCGCCTGAAGTTCGACGGACACTATGCTCTGTTTCTGAGGCGCCGGCGCGGCGGACGGGTTTTCTTTTCCGCTACAGGCGGGAGCAGGCCGGCCAAAACTTCCGCCATTTTTAATTCCGACTATTATGAAAGAACGGTTTCGTCTTGCATATTCAACATTCGGTAATTTCTCAATCTCAGACAGAACTCTGTCTACTTCCGCGCAATTATTTGATGAGACCGCAGCGTCAATCAGTTTGTCTATGTCAGATTTTGGAGGCACCACACTCCCTAAAAGACAGCGATTTTGAGAATCACATCGCGTTGGCGCTGGAGAGGTGGACCGATTTTCTTTTTTACAGCCGCAGAAAAATATGCCGACGGCAATCAGCAGTAGTATATATCTATTCATTTTTTTATTTCCCGGCGCCGCAGCATTTTTTATATTTTTTGCCGCTGCCGCACGGGCAGGGGGCGTTGCGGCCTATACGTTCCTCGTCGGTTTTTCTTACCGTCTCAATTTTCGGGCCGGCGGTTTCCTGTTTTAATTCCGCCTCGTGTTCTTTAATCCACTTCTTCATCGCTTTGGCGTTTTTAAAATCTACGCCGTCCTTCTCCATGCGTTTGGCAATTTCTATAAAGCGCGCTTTTACCGCCGGGTTGGCCATCTGCTGGCGCATCGGACCGGGCAGGGATAGAAGTTCCCGCTCAATTCTTTCCTCAAGAGTTTCCTCTTTTTTTGGTTTTTCCGTCTTGGCCGGAGCGGTTTGCTCCGGCGCGGCTACGGGTTCTGTTTTTTCTTTTTTCTTAAAAATATTCCAAAACATTTTATTTCTCCTTCAAGGTTTTAGTAATAATATCCTTGATTATTCTTGCTTTTTCAAAATACGTCGCGTTCTCGTTAATTATAATTCTGTTCGGGTGTTTTTCCCAGACTTTTAAAATCCTGCGGTCAACTTCCATCGCGCCTTTTAAATCCTCGGTGCGGACGGACGTGGCTTGATAAAAATTTTCATCTCTCGGCGGAGAAAGATGTATAACCATATAATATCTTTTCAGCTCGTCTTCAACGGTGGTATTCATGTTTTTAAAAAAATCTTCCATACCGTAAGGCCAGTAAACGGCGCCGTCCAAAGTGCCTCGGTCACAGATTATCAGTTCCGCCTCCGGCGCGATTTTCTCCGCCAGTTCTTCCAGTTCTTTGGAGACAAAATAAATTATTCTCTGCCCGTGGTAAGTGTGCGGCGCGCTGCCGTCCTTGCGCGGGAAACCGCCGCTGTAAATCAGCGTCGCGGCTTCTTTAACAACCTCCACTTTTCCGCCGAAATTTTCTTTTATTATTGCCAGCGCCGTGGTTTTGCCGCCGCTCGGGCCGCCGGTCAGCACTATTTTTTTCTTCATTCGGTCATGTCTCCGCCAAGCTCGTAATCGTCATCATCCGTCGCGGGAGCGGTTTCCGGCTCCGGTTTTAAATCAAGAATATTTATGAATCTGTCTCTTGTCTTTTTAAACTCTTCCATTTTATCCGCCGGTATTTCCCCGACGGAAGAATTGCGGTTGTGCATTGCAAGGAAGTCCATATATTTGCCGTTTTGCCTTATTCTGAAATCCAGGTGCGGGCCTGTTGCGAGACCTGTCATGCCGACGAAGCCGACAACTTTTCCCTGCCGTACCTTCTCGCCGGTCGTTACGTTAAAACCTTTCAAATGCCCGTAGCAGGTGGTGTAATTATTGGCGTTGTCAATTTCTATATAATTGCCGAAACCGCCTTTTTTGCCGACGAATTTTACAACTCCGTCCGCCACCGCTTCCACCGGCGTGCCCATCGGCGCCGCGTAGTCAATGCCCAGGTGGGGCCGCCTGATGCGCAGTATCGGGTGCATGCGCGACAGGCTGAAACGGGACGTTATTCTCACGCCTTTAAAACTTATCGGTGATTTTAAAAACATTCTTTTGCTTACTTTGCCGTCCTGGTCAAAAAAGTCGTCGTCAAAATTAAAAGCGTAATTTTTGCCCGCCGTGACGCCCTCATATTTAGCCGCCAGAATGCGCTGGTCCACGACGAGGTTTGTGGCCGCGGTATAATCTTCTTCCCAGATTACGGAATATGTGTCTCCGTTTCTGGTCTCGGTATTAAAATCTATATTCCAGGAAAACACATCGGTAAACGCGACGATAAGCGGCACTTCCATGCCTTTTGAACGCATGGAATTAAAAAGAGAATTGCGTATTTCGCCGCGCGCGGTCCTGATGCGCGTTTTGACTTCAATATCAATAATGCCCGCGACAAGGTGCTCGCCGCCCAGATTAGCCACATAGTAACGGCTTAAATCACGCGTGACCACAAGCAGCTTAAACACGCCGTCCGGGTCCGTAACAAGCATATAGGAATCCTGCTTTCTCAGTTTACGCGTCTGCATAATGCCGTCAAGCTTGTTTATTATCGCCAAAATCTGCTGCTTATCCATGCCGGTTTGTTCAAGGCGCGTGTAAAGAGGAGTGCTTTCAAAAGAATCCTGCTGAACGTCCACCGACGGGAACGCGTTCATATCCTCCTGCATTTGTTTTTCTTTAATCTCTTTGTCTTTAACGTAAATAAAAACGCCGCAGGCGATTATGGCAGCCAAAAGAAAATAAAAAATTATCTCTTTTATTTTATGATAACCGCGGTAACATGCTGAGAAAAAACTTTTTATTTTTGATGCCATTGGACTCCGTCCTCCTATTTTTTCCCTCTCCCTGAAAGGGAGAGGGAAAAATCATTTTACTTTTGGTCTTTAAGATACGAGCACAGCGCTATCGAATTTAATTTTACCGTCGGCGCGTCGGCCCTTGAAGGCAAAATCACCGGGACTTTCGGGCCGGCGACAATGGTGGCCGCTTTTACGCCTTCTCCGAAAAAGGCAAGCGTTTTATATACGGTGTTCGCCGCGTCCAAATCAGGCAGAAGGACTATATCGACGTCGCCGGGAATCTGCGCGCCCTTAACACCCTTCTCCGCCGCGAGCTCTTTGGAAAAAGTCATATAAATATCATACGGACCCTCGACGACGCAGTTTTTAATTTTACCCTCTTTATTCATATTGGTTAAAGCCTGCGCGTCGACGGTGCTGGGTATTTTTTCATTAACTTTTTCCACCGGGCAGACTATTGAAACTTTTGGGCTGTCAACGCCGAGTTTTCTCATTATCCCGACGGCGTTTTCAATAACTTTGACCTTCTGTTCAAGAGTCGGGGCGATTAAAACCGCCGAATCCGTGACGACAAACATTTTTTTATACCGCGCGGTTTCAAAAAGCACAAAGTGCGTAAGCAGCGCGCCTTCGGGCACCAGGCCGGCCTCTTTATTTAAAATCGCTTTCATATAATATTTGGTATCGACAAGTCCTTTGACAAGAAAATCGCCTTTGCCTTTGACAATCTGCTCCACGGCCAGATTGCACATCGTCGGCACGTCGGTACACTCTATAAAAATAAATTTTGTTTCTTTAAGCCCGGCGTGTTTCATCATTTCTTTTATCTGCGCCGAAGGGCCTATTAAAATACCATCTGAAATCAGACCGTCGTCGTCAGCCATTTTAATGGCTTCCAGAACTTCCGCGTTATTTGCGCCGGGTACGACGACGCGGTTGCTTTTCCCTTTGACTTTATCCACAAGGTCGGCAAAATTTTTGAATTTCATATTGAATCTCCTATTTATAAGTCTTAATTATTGAAGGTGTTTTTAAAGCGCGCTCGGCGGCTTCGCGCAGAGCGGCTTTCTCGTCTCCGCCGGGATATACAAAAAACACCGGCGTTATAAAACGCGTATATTTTTTAATTGCCCTGACAAAATATTTTGAATACGCCAGCCCGCCGGTTAAAATGACAGCGTCCGTTTTGCCCTCAAGAACGGCGGCCATGGCCCCCATTTCTTTTGCTATCTGGTAAATCATCGCGTCATACGCCTCTTTTGCCTTCGCGCGCGGACAGGAAATTGTCGAGTCTTCTTTTTTCCGGCCTGTCCTGATAAAATTTTCCAAATCCTGCATGTCCGCAGTGCCGGTGTACGCAATCATACCGCCTCTGCCGCGCATTTTCAGACGTATTTCTTTTAAAGTATACTTACCGCTGAAACACATTTGAGCGAGTGCGAGGCTAGGTATAATGCCGCTCCTCTGCGGCGTCATCGGGCCCGCGCCTTCAAAACCGTCGGACACGTCAACCGCGCGGCCTTTTTTATGCGCGGCGACGGAAACTCCCCCTCCCGCGTGCACGACTACAAAATTGCAGTTCTCATACTTTTTGCCCAGCTTTTCCGCTGCAAGCCGCGCAACACGCTTGTGGTTAAGCGCGTGTAAAAAAGACTGCCTCTGTATTTCCGGCATTCCGGTATAACGGGCAAGCGGCTGCATTTCGTCCACGACGACAGGGTCCGCGATAAACGCCGGTATTTTAAGCGCGTCCGCTATTTCTCTGGCCAAAATGCCGCCGAGATTGCTGGCGTGTTCGCCGTTGTAAGCATTTTTCAAATCTTTAAGCATGGCGCCGTTAACTTTATAAACGCCGCTTGCTATATGTTTTACAAGACCGCCCCGGCCTATCACGGCGCTTATTTCTTTTAAATTGACATTATATTTTTTAAGCGTATCCAGCAGAAATTTTTTTCTGAAAGGGATTTGTTCCGCGAGCTCTTTACCGGTAAAAGCGTTAAGCTGCGCCGGCGAATATCTGGAAATGGTTTCAAAAACCGGTTTCCCGCTCCGGTAATAACCGATATCGTCAGAAGTTGAACCCGGATTAATAACTAAAATATTGTATGCCATATTTATAATTTTATCAAAAATTTTTTGACTGCAAAAAGCCGTTTGCGCGTAAGACGGGCGCGCGTTAAAATTTCCCGCGCGGACGCGGCGTCCAAATATTTTGACGCGACCTGTACTACGATTTCAATATCTTCTTTTGACGGCAATTCTCTGTCAGTTTTAATTCTCAGCTTTTTAAATTTGTACTGTTTGCTTATTTCATAACAAACCAATGTAACCGCCTGCGCGAGATTTATCGACGGCTGCGCTGCGGACGTCGGAATATTCAGCACGGCATCGCACAGCGCGATGTCTGCATTTGAGAGCCCGGTTTTTTCGGAACCGAAAACTATTGCGGTTTTGCCGGATGGTAATTTTAAATCCGGCAGAAAAATTATTTCTTTGTCCGTTTTTCTATTCTTAAGGCTTGTTGTCGCGTAAACAAAATTACAGTCTTTCACGGCGGCGGAAAGGCTGTCAAAAATTTTGGCTCTCTTTAAAATTTTTTCCGCGCCGACGGCCGACACAGCTTCCTCCAGCACCGGCGAATGCGTGTTAACCAGCCGCATGTCAGTAAGTCCGAAATTAGCCATAGCCCGCGCCGCCGCGCCGATATTATTCGGGTTTCTCGGACGTACTAAAACTATTATCATTATTTCGCCAAAGCCTCCGCTATGATTTCCGACAGCGACGGGTGAGCGAAAACTATATTTTTTAGTTGCGCCGTCGTCATTCCGGCTGTCAAGGCAACGCTGAAAACGTGTATCATTTCCGACGCGTTCGCGCCGGCTATGCTCGCGCCTAAAATTTTGCCGGAAGTTTCTTCGGAAATAATTTGCAGCTGGCCGTCGGTTTCTTCCTGCGTTAAAGCGCGGCCGTTGGCGGCGAAAAACGCTCGGTTTATTTTTACCTTATAGCCGGCTTTTTCCGCCTGCGTTTTGTTTAAACCTATCGAAGAAACTTCCGGGTTTGTGTACATCGCGCGCGGAATTAAATTGTTGTCGTAAAGTTCTTTGTGGCCGCAGGCGTTGGCTGCCGCTACTTCGCCTTGCCGCGTCGCCGCGTGGGCAAGAAGCGCCAGGCCGGTAACGTCGCCGGCGGCAAAAATATTTTCCCTGACCTGCATGGTCTGCGGGTTGACCTCCACGCCGCGGCGCGTCCAGCTTACGCCGATATTTTCAAGACATAAGCCGCCCAGATGCGCCGAACGGCCGACGGCGACCAAAACCGCGTCGCTTTCCAAAATCTCGCCGCTGGCAAGAGTGATAAATTTTTTGCCGTCTTTGGCTTCGAATTTTTCCGCCGTGGAATCCGTCAGAATATTTATGCCGCGTTTTGTAAAAGCGTTTGCCAGAACGCGTATGGAAGTTTCGTCTTCGCCGGGGACAAGAGTCGGCATCATTTCCACAATGTTCACTTTTGTGCCCAGGGAATTGAAAAGCGACGCGAACTCACAGCCTATAACGCCGCCGCCGATAATAGTAACGGTTTTCGGCTGTTCTTTAAGATTAAAAACAGTACTGTTGTCCAAAATATGCGCGTAGTGTTTTTCAAACAGCGGCGGGATAAAGGCGTGAGTGCCGGCGGCGATAATTGCCGCGTCAAAAGAAATTTTTTGGCCGCCGGCTTCAATCTCTTTATCATTTAAGAACTTGGCTTCGCCGTTTATGACATTAACTTTTTTGGCTTTGAGCAGCATGTTAATGCCAGACTGAAGTTTGCCTATAACCGCGGCGCGGCGGGCGGAAATTTTTTGCCACGACGGAGTAGCGTTAATATTATCTTCCAATGCCAGACTTTTCAAATGCGCGGTAACGTCAAACCTGTGCGCCGCGTCAAGCAGTGATTTGGACGGTATGCACCCGCAGTTTAAACATACCCCGCCGACGGCGTTTTTTTCTATCAGCGTAACATTCGCGCCCAGCGCCGCCGCTTTTAGCGCCGCCGGATACCCCGCCGGGCCGGCGCCTATAACAACAATATTTTTGGCCATCATAGTACTCCGTCCTCCTAATTTTTTCCTCTCCCCGAAAGGGAGAGGACACAGGTGAGGGTTTTGAAACACAAATATACTGCCGTAAATCTATTCAAGACATCGCCCTTCCGGGGCCGATAAGGTGAAAAGCCTAAGTTGGCGAACAACAATATGTTGTGTACATATTGTGTTCCAAACCCTCACCCTGCCCTCTCCCTTTCAGGGCGAGGGAAAAATATACAGCCAAAGATTTGTGGGCCGTCGTTTTTTATATAATACCATGTATGGGTGGGATTGAAAAGCCGGCTTATATCGGCCACAGAGAACGCATAAAAAATAAATTTATGCAAAACGGCCTTGACGGTTTCATGGACCATGAGGCGCTTGAGCTTTTGCTGACTTATGCCATCCCGCGCAGAGACACTAAACCTATAGCGTGGGATTTAATCAAAAAATTCGGCTCCCTGTCCGGGGTGCTGGACGCGCCTTTGCACGAACTGACCGGCGTTTCCGGCATAGGGAAAGAAAGCGCGCTTTATCTTAAACTGCTGCGCGGAGTTTTGAAAAGATATACTTATGACGTCGTCAAAAAAGTAGACGTTATAAAAAGCCCTGAAGACGTGGCCAATTACTGCCGCGCGTCTCTCGCCGCCGGTAAAGACGAAATTTTTGAAGTAATTTATCTCACGATAAGAAATACCGTTATAGGAACGGAAATACTCTCCGTCGGCGCGATAGACCGCGCCAGCATTTCCCCTCGTAAAATCATTGAAGGCGCTTTAAAGGCAAAGGCCGTCGGAATAGTGCTTGTCCACAACCATCCGTCAGGCGACCCGGAAGCATCGCCGGAAGACCTTACTTTTACCGAAGACGTCGTCAAAGCGGCAAAAGTTATGGGAATTTTAGTGCATGACCACATCATAGTCGCGCGCGCGGGCTACTACAGCATGCGCGCGAAAAACCAAATCTGAAAACCGCAGTTTTTACTTTTCTCACTTTTCACAAAAAAATTTACCTCCGGGCCGGACATAGCCTTAATAATTATTATCAGTTATATATTTTTATTTTTAAAATATATTAGAATATACTAACTTATATATAGTTCAAGGAGTGTAAATGCATAAAATAAAATTAATTTTGGCGGCTGTATTTTGTTCGCTGGCTTCTTCATTATTCCCGTTTGATTTAGACATGGATGATTCTCCGGAGGACGCTCCGAAAGTTAATTTTTTTAATATAGGCCTTGACGCCTACAGGTTTCAGGAAACCAGCCGCGGTTATACGGAACAAAAAGACAAAGGCGATTTTGTGGGCGCGTTTTTTAAATTTACCTCCTATAAACCTTTTGGTTTTCTGTCGGACAGCACGGATTTTTTCTTTACGTTTGAAGCCAATTACGCGCAGAGCGGCAACGTAAAAAGAAGCGGGCCGATGGCAACTTTTATCGGCAGCATACCTTACTTCAGCACCGGCGACAACGGAGCCCCCAGCGGGTTCCTTTCGTCTTATACTCCGAACTATTATGACCCTGCCGCGAACCGCAAACAATGGGTGCTGGAACTTAAAGGCATGGGCGGCGAAAAACTTTATAATACCGACAATTGGGATTTGGCAGGCTCTCTCGGTCTGGGTTTCAGAATGCATAAAGACACCGTGGACGTGCCGGCGCCTTATAATATGACTTTAGGCAAAACAAGCACCAGCTATCTTTACATGCCGCTGGGACTGTCGTCGCAGATAAAATCCGGCGGCCTCAATCTAAAAGTTATGGGTGAATTTGACTGGGTGTTTATAGCCACGAAAAAAACCGGCGCGGACTATATTTTCGCGGACGACTCCGGCTGGATTGTGGAAAGCACAGGCAATGATTTCAGCTCACACGGCATAGGTTACAGGTTGTCCGCTGATTTGACGGTTCCGGCCGGGCCGGTTGGTATAACTGTTTCGCCGTATTACAGGCTTTGGGCAATAAATGAATACAGGGCAAACAGGCTTACCAACGGCAGCTCTTTCTGGACATACCTAAACGGACAAGACGTGCAGGGTTCTTTTCCTAAAACAACTACTACGGAATACGGCCTTCAGCTGTCAGTAGCATTCTAAAATAATATAAAAACGGGCCCGCGCAGCTGAGCGCGGGCCCGTTTTTCCGTAAAACACTTACCTTCCGCCGCGGAATTGTCTCCGTCGTAAAAAAACATAGCCTTTTTAATTATTTTGGATTAACCTTTTTCCAGCTTATAATATTAAGAGTAATTCCAAGATTATTAAGGAGGCTTTTCTATGTCTTTAAGAGTTAAACTCTTTTCCCTGTTCTGTCTGCTGTTTATTGCTTCTTCCTGTTTTTCACAGTACTCAGACGCATATTTAAAATGCCGGTGCGGGCAGGCTAATTATGCTCCGGCAACTATGACGCAATGCTGTGGATACGGAGTTATGCCTCCGGGACATTCTACAAGCGAATGCAGCACCGCGGCCAACGGCAAGATTACATTATCCACCACGCAGGTTTACGGGGGGACGCCAAGCCCCGCGGTCTATACTTACTCGCCGGACGCCGCTTCGGCGGCTTGCAGTTCGGCTAATTGTTCCGTTGCTCTTAGCAGCGGGAAATCAGGAAAAACTATATGCGCGTCAGACAATTACGGGACAAACTCGGTATGCGATAAAAACTCATTTACATCATGTTATTACAGCGGCTCTTTCAACAACAGCATGTCGGCGGTGCAAAGCGGCGCGGACCCGGATTGGTGTATATTCCAAGGCAGCTCCCTGTACGGTGATTGTAACTCAACAAGTTTCGCCTGCAGTTCCTGCTCTCAATCCGGCAGCACCTGGACGTGTAAGAGCGGCAACGGCACAACCATTACCGGAACGCAGCGGCAGCAGTGCCATATATATCAATGTTTATGTAATATTTACGCGACTTACGTGACATGCCAATAATAATTTGAAATGATGGAAAAACCGGCGTCTGCAGCCAGCAGACGCCGGTTTTTTATTCTCAAAATACCTTCCGCGGCGGTTTGGCGCGTGGAATCGTCTCAGTCGTAAAAAAACATAGCCTTTTTAGTTATTTTGGATTAAGACTTTTATGGTTTAGAATATAAGAGTAATTCCATAATTATTAAGGAGGTTTTTGTGATAAAAATAATAAAAAATTTAACGCTTGCGGCCGTACTTTTTGCGGCGGCCGCGGCGCTGTACGCCGCGTCCAGCTACGAGCATTGCCGGTGCAATCAGGCCACCCCGGGCCTTGGCACCCTCCAAACGTCCACTTGCTGTAACGACGCCGCTAATAATGCGTTTCAAAACAGTAATAAGGACTTATGCTGCCAAACCGTAAAGGGCACCACTTACGCGTGGACCGGAGGAAGCGTTAACTGGTCATCTGCTTACTGCTCCGCGGCAAAGACGCCGTGCCCAGCGAAGTGCCTCGCGGGATATATAAGAACCGCGGGCGTAAATTATACAGAAGACGGTGCTTGCTGCACTTGCCAGGGCGGAACCGTGCCCTCCGGCGGGTGGGCCGGCATATGCTGTTCAGACCCTATTTCGGTACGCCAGCCGGGAACAGGGTATACTACAACATACTGCCAATGGTGGGGCGCCCCGACAAATAATTGCGGGGCTAAAAACAGCATTACCGGTAACATAGAGTTATGCATAGGCGTATCCAGCCAATAATTGAAACTAAAAAAAACCGCCCCGTATTTAACCGGGGCGGTTTTTTTACGGCTAAAAACTTATTTCTCTGTTTTTTGCTGCAGATAGTTTTTAAAGTCAACTATGTTGGACGAATGAGCGATGGCGTCCTGATAAGTAATCTTTTTTGCAAGATACAAATCGCCCAGCGCCTGATTCATCGTCATCATACCCGCGCTGGAGTTTGTCTGCATAATATTAATAACCTGTTCGGACTTTTTGTCTCTTATCAAACTGCGCAGCGCGGAAGTGGCAAGCAGAACCTCCGCCGCCATAATGCGGCCTTTGCCGTCCGCCGCCGGCAGCAGCTGCTGGCATATCACCGCCTCAATAACAAACGAAAGCTGCATGCGGGCCTGCTCCTGCTGGTGAGGCGGGAAAACGTCGACTATGCGGTTAATGCTCTGCGCCGCGTCCGAAGTGTGCAGAGTCGCAAAAACCAAGTGGCCGGTTTCCGCTATGTTTAAAGCCGCCTGGATAGTTTCAAAATCGCGCATTTCGCCCACCAGAATTACGTCCGGGTCCTGCCTTAAAACGTGGCGCAGGGCCTCCGTAAAACTGTGCGTGTCCGCGCCTACTTCGCGCTGGTTGACAATGCTTTTTTTGTGGTTGTGGACAAACTCAATAGGGTCCTCCACCGTCATAATATGATAGTTGTTGTTCGTGTTAAGATAGTTTATTATGCTGGCCAAAGTCGTTGATTTGCCGGAACCCGTCGGCCCCGTAATCAGCACAAGCCCTTTGTTAAGCTGCGTGATATGTTTAACCGGCACCATCGGCAGGCCGAGCTCTTCAAAAGTTTTAAATTCAAAAGGGATTGAGCGTATGGCCGCGCCTATCGTGTTCCTCTGTCTGAAAACGTTCATTCTCAGACGGCCGTACGCTTTCATGCCGAAAGCGAAATCCAGTTCCTCGTTGGTTTCAAAACGCTGTTTCTGCTCGTCGGACATAATTGAATAAATCAGGCTCTGCGCTTTGTCCGGCGTCAAAACTTCAAAAGGAGTGGCAAAAAGTTTTCCGTTTATGCGCAGTATCGGCGACGCGCCGACGGTCAAATGGATGTCCGACGCCCCGTTTTCTTTCATCAGTTTAAAAAGCTCTTCCATTACCAACATATTAACCCTCTCTTTCCGTCAGATTACATATCTAATAAATCCAGCGTTAAATTGTTCAACGCGCCGGAGATTACGCCTTTTTTAGTATCAACTTCAAAAATATAGACAATAGGCTCCTGCCGCGTCTTCGTCAATCTGTATTTAACTATATAAATATCCTTATGTAAAGGTTCGCTTGACCACGCGGCGGCGTAACCCTGCCGGCGGTATTGCTCAAAATAGTTATTTAAAAAATTTTCAACGGTGGCGTTTTTGCTTTTTAAGAAATAATTTTTGGCTATGGTTATGGCCGCGTCCCCCGCTCCGTTTGATTGTGTTTTAACCGGCGCGGGCGGAGGAGGCAGAACCGCCGGCACGGCGGCGGCAGCCGGAACTTCAGGCGGAAGGACAGGCTGCACGGGCGCCGGTTCGGCGGCCTGCGCGGTAAAACCCTGCGCCGCCGCCGGCTGGTATTGTTTATATATAAAAATCATCGACGACAGGAAAATAAATATAAATAACGCGGTAACCACGGCCAGCATTTTTTTAGACTGCGGTTTATTTATCTTAACCGGCACCGCGATATTCTGCGCTTTAAGCTGCGTGCGTTTTACGTTAAAAGTAATATTGGGATCCGTTTCGGGATTTACCGTTTTGACGGGTTCTTCCACGCGGGTTTCCGCCGGAATATCTTTTACAAAAATATCTTCCGGGGAATCTTGTTTGGCCGGGGCGGCCTCGGCTTTTTTTACGCTGTCTTCCTTTTTAAGCCTGAGAGTCTGCGCCGCGCCCAGCGAAAATTCCGTCACCGTTATAGGTTCCGGTTCCTTTTTGGCCGGCGGCGGCGTAGCGGCCGCAGGCGTTGGCGCGGCGGCGTTTACGACAGGCTGTTCTTTCGGCGGCTGGGCGGCGGGGCCGCGCGCGGTAACGGGTTTTAAAGTTTCTACAAAATCAGTTTTTTCTTTGGCCGGCGGCGTAGTAATGTCCCGGCTTAAAATTTTACCCGGCGCGCCGAAAGTCCTTTCATACTTTCTCTGTTCCTGCTCAAGTTCGCGCTCAATGCGCTGTACTTTTGTATTTTTTGTTTTGGAGTCCGGCCGCAGTTCACGCTGCAGAAAACGACCAAGATACATATCGGAATTTTCAAGCTCGTCGGGAATGCCAAGAATTTCGCTTAACTCGCTGTGCTCGTTCTGGTAGATGTTTGAAAAATAGTCTTCTATTGAAATTTTATCGTTGACGGTAAGTTTTTTATTCTGAGGTCCGGTAAGACCACTTTTAATTTCGGTAACTTTTTCCCTGCCGCCGAAATCTATGTAAAAAGACGCCGGTTTCCAGTGCGTGGGATTGTCGCCCAAAGTCTCGGGGCATACCAGAGTCTCAAGCGAGAACCCTTGTATTTTTTTAAGCTCGGAAGATTCGAAAGGGCCTATAACGTCGCCCTTTTCCAGCATCCAGTATCTCATTTAATCCCCGTTAAGCGGCTAGTTTAACCGCGTCTTTCAGTCTTTTTACCACAACGTCTCTTCCCATGTACTCTAACATTTTAAAAAGCGTCGGTCCGTGCGTTCTGCCGGAAACCGCAACCCTGACCGGATGGAAAATAGCACCCGCTTTTAAATTTTTCTCCGCCGCGTAACCGCGCGCAGCGCGTTCAAGTTCGGCTTCCGTAAAAGACGGCAGGTTTGAATAAATTTCGGCCATGCCTTCCAAAACGCCGCGCGCCTCAGGCTTTTTAAAAACTTTTTCTATTGCCGCGGCTTCAAACTCCACGTCTGAAAAGAAAAATTTAATAAGGTCCGGCACTTCGGTAAGCCGCTTGTATTTTTCCTGCTCAAGCGAAATAATTCCTTCCAGCCGCGCGCGGTCAGCGCCGTCAATATTTATTCCGGCTTCTTTAATAAAAGGCAGCGCCATGTCCGTCAGTTTGCCGATGGGCGTCATGCGTATATATTCGCCGTTCATCCACTCAAGTTTGGCGGGGTCAAAAATCGCCGGGCTTTTCTGGCAGCCTTTTATATCAAATTTTTGTACAAGCTCGCCGGGCGCGAAAATCTGCTGGGAGTCCGGCGTGGACCATCCTAAAAGCGCCAGATAATTGACAACCGCTTCCGGCAGATAGCCCATCTTTTTATATTCGATAACGCTGGTCGCGCCGTGGCGTTTGGAAAGTTTGGTGCCGTCCGGCCCGTGAATCATCGACAAATGCGCGAACTCCGGCACACCCCACCCGAACGCGCGGTAAATTTGTATCTGCGCGGGGGTATTTGAAATATGGTCGTCCCCGCGTATGACGTGGGTTATATCCATCAGATGGTCGTCAACCACGCAGGCAAAATTATACGTCGGATAACCCGACGTTTTTTGTATAACCAAATCATATAAATCTTTGCTGGCGAAAGTTACTTCGCCGCGTATTAAATCATTCCATCCGGCGTGGCCTTCCTTGGGCATATTGAAACGGACGGCGGGTTTTCTGCCCTGCGCCTCAAGTTCCGCTCTCTGCGCGTCAGTCAGATGTTTACACTTCCCGTTATAACGCGGCGGCAGTTTTTTGGCTATGGCTTCTTGCCGCGCGGCTTCCAGTTCTTCCGGCGTGCAATAGCATTTATACGCCTTGCCTTCGGCTAAAAGCCGGTCAACATATTTTTTGTAAATTCCGGCGTCGGCGCGGGCGGACTGCAGGTACGGCTTATACGCGCCCAGTTCCGTGCCGTCGCGCATGGGGCCTTCGTCCCAGTTTAATTTTGTCCACTCCATGCCGTCAAAAATCGCTTTGACTGAAGCCGCCGTAGAGCGTTCCTCGTCGGTATCTTCAATCCTCAGCATAAAAACGCCGTTGTTATGTCTGGCAAACAGATAATTAAACAACGCGGTGCGCACGCCGTCTATATGCAGAAAACCGGTGGGACTTGGCGCAAAACGTACTCTTATTTTCATATTTTTATAAAAATCCCCAAATGTAAAATGATAATATATTATACTATAGTTAGAAGTTATAGTTTTTTAGGGGTTAGATTTATATGTATATCTTTTTTATAGTCATTTTAGTAGTAGTATTAAGTTTACACGTATTCTGCGCCGGTACTTTTTATTACTTCTTCCCGTCCAAAATAACCAAAATTTTATTTTGGGCCGCGCCGGCAGCCGGCGCTCTTTTGATATCGGTTTGGGCAACGCTGGGCCGCCGGACAGAAAGTTTTTCGGGCGGCATTGTCCTTACCGCCGCGTATTACTGGCTGGGAATTTTGTTTATAGTTTTTTCCGTTTGTTTTGTACTCGTCTGCGGCGTTATTGTTTTGAGCTGGTTTAAAATCACGGTTCCTCATTGGCTGGGCTACGCCGGGTTAATTGTAATTGTCCTGTTTACGGTGCTCGCGATTATCGGCGGACAGATGGCTCCGGCAATAAGAAAAATAAATCTCAAAGCCGCTAACCTGCCCGTTGATAAATTGACGATAGTGGAAGTCGCGGACACGCACCTCGGCATAGGCGTAAGCGTCAAAAGAGTAAAAAAAATGGTGGAAGAGATTAACGCGCTTAACCCGGACCTGATTTTGGTAGCCGGAGATTTTTACGAAGGCGGCAGCAGTAAACTCAGGCAGCAAAATATCGACGCGCTTAAAGAGATGAAAGCGAAATACGGTATTTACGGCTCTATGGGCAACCATGAGTTTTACGGCGGCGTTGCCGACAAAACTAAATTTTTTGAGGCCGCCGGAGTAACGCCGCTGCGCCAGCAAACCGCGCGCCCGCTGCCCGGTGTGGCAATTTCCGGCGTGGACGATTTTAACAGCGTGCACATGAGCGCGGACGCTTTTTCAAAATTTCTAAACACGCTTAACCCGCAGGATTATAATATTCTAATGTCGCATGAGCCGCGTTATTTTGAGACGGCGCAAAACAAAGTTAATCTTATGCTGAGCGGCCACACGCACAGAGGGCAGATTTTCCCGTTCAACCTGCTGGTGAGGCTGCGCTATAAACACGTTTACGGCTTATATAAATACGGGAATACGGACTATTACGTGACGTCCGGCGCGTTTTACTGGGGCCCGCCGATGCGGCTTTTTACAAAAAATGAAATAGCGTTTATCACCATTGAAAAAGAATGAGAAAATTATTTTTTGTGCTGCTTTTCCTGCCGTTATTTCTAAGAGCGCAGCCGGTAGAATTTGACAAACTGACGCCGGAGCAGAAACTCGGCCAGACGCTGGTCATTTTCGCGGACGTAGCCAACGCGGACAAATATAAAAGCGCCATTGAAAAGGGTATGGTCGGCGGCGTGCTTATACAGTGGGGCGATTATTCGCTTGAAGAAACCACCGCACTGACGGCAAAACTGCAAAGCTGGGCCGCAAATTCCCCCTCAAAAATACCGCTGTTTATTTCAATAGATTATGAAGGCGGCACCGTTTACACGCCCGTGACTTTAGGTTTCCAGTATCTGCCGACAAACATGATGATAGCCGCGGCGGACGACGAAGAAGCCACCGCGCGTCTTTTTTATCTTGCCGGCATACAGCTTAAAAGAGCGGGCGTGCATATAAATTTTTCACCTGTGCTGGACGTTAATATCAATCCCGGAAACCCGATAATCGGCGTGCGCTCTTTCGGCTCCGACAGCGAACTTGTCGGGCGCATGGGCGCCGCCGTTATAAGCGGTTTAACCGCAGCCGGAATTATGCCCGTCGCCAAACATTTCCCGGGCCACGGCAACACTATGCTGGACACGCATTTTGATTTGCCCGTCTTAGATATTTCAAAAGAGGAAATGGAGAAAGTACACCTCGCGCCTTTTAAAAAAGCCATCGAAGCCGGCGTGCCCGGCATTATGACGGCGCACATTATTTATACGGCTTATGACCCTTTGCACGCGGCCACTTATTCCAAACCGATATTAAACGATTTACTGCGCGGCGAAATGGGTTTTAACGGACTGATAATTTCCGACGCGCTTGACATGGTCGGAGCCGCGGAAAAAGGCGGCGGAATAGCGCTGAACGCCGCGCGCACTATCGACGCCGGTTCAGACGTTGCACTGTTAGGCGGCTTTTTAAACGCGGAAAATATTTTTAACCAGATAAACGCGCTAGTCGGAAAAGAAGTAAGCCAGTCCCGCATTGACGAAGCCGCCAAAAAAGTTTATGACGCGAAACAAAAAATGGGGCTTTTTGAAACGCCGGAAGAAACGGAAGACGCGTCCGAGGCTTTTGATAAAGCGTCCGAAATAATAGCGCAGAAAGCCGTTACCTTGCTCCGCAATAACAAAAATATTATTCCGCTTAAAAAAGAATCCGGCAAATTATGCGCCGTCTTTTTCGCGCCGTCAAGATTTTCAGGCGAACTTACGTCTTTCACGCAGCCTTTTCTTGAAAAAGGCTGGGACGTAAATTATTATAACGCGGCCATGCAGCCGTCGTCAAAAGATTTAAAACGCGCCAGCTCCTGCGCCGACGGCGCGGACGCAGTGGTAATAGGCACCATACAATGGGCTGACAAACCTTTCGCGCGCCAGGTATCCGCCGTAAATACGCTGCTTAAAAAATATCCTGACGCGGTTCTGGTTTCGCTGATGAGCCCGTATGAAGTAACTTCCTACCCGAAAGCGGACACCGTGATACTGACGTACGGCGTAAACAAATTTTCGGTAAAAACCGCCGCGGAAATCTTGCTGGGAATCCGTAGTGCACAGGGTAAACTGCCGATAGAATTAAAATAAGGGGATTTTATGACGATGATAATAGCGTCTGTTATTGTTGCGGCAATCTGCTGGTGGGTTATTCACAGATTTGAACCGGAAGGTCCGGCGCTGAAACTCTTGTGGGTAATATTTTTCAGCTGTATCGGCAATATTATTTTCTTCTTACTGTTCGGCGACTTCACAAAATCAGCCGTCCCCGCCGTAAATTCTCTGGAAGGGCTGTCCGGAATACCCGCCCGCCCGGCGGAAAGCAACCTGCCGCCGGAACTAAAATAATAACCGCAATAAAAAATCTTTTTCAAAAAACCACACGGATTTCCCGTGTGGTTTTTTTGTCCGTTTTTTCGTAAAATCCCCGTTTTGGCCGTGGAATCGCTTACGTCGTAAAAAAACATAGCCTTTTTAGTTATTTTGGATTAAGTTTTTTTCGGTTTATAATATAAGTGTAATTCCAAGATTATTAAGGAGGTTCTTTGTATGTCTTCAAGACTTAAACTCTTTTCAGTGTTATGTCTGCTGTTTCTTGCTTCTTCAGGTTTTTCACAATACTCGGACGCTTATTTAAAATGCCGTTGCGGGCAGGCTAATTTTGCTCCTGCCACTATGACGCAATGCTGCGGATACGGGGTTATCCCGCCAGGACACTCTCAAAGCGAATGTGTGGACTGCTCAACATATACAAAAGGCTGTTCCGCCGCCGCCGGGGGTGGATATGTTGTCGGCAATTCCGGCTCCGGCCCTACGAATTGCACCTCCTGCTGCGGCAGCAGTTCGTGGTCTCTAGGCAGCCAAGTCACATGCGGCAGTAATTCATATAACTACTGCACTTGCACTAAAACGATTACCCCGTCTTGGAATTTTAATGGCGGAGGGCAGGTTGCGCCTCCAAATCCAAACATACCAGTCTGTCCCAGTTGCATGGGCGGAATACCTGATATGAATTCCACTACAAATCTGTACAACCTAAAGGGCACCAAGGCATGTTATGGTCTTAACGGCTGCAGCCCAACGCCTATGACTGGCACCTGCCAAATCTACCAGTCCAGCTGCGCTCTCGGCAACCCTTGCCCCGGGCCAAACAATCCTTTACAGTATGATATTTGGACTTTGACTTGCAGTTAAAAATAAATTAAAACCCGCGGCGCTTTTTTCAAGCGCCGCGGGTTTTATTTATAAGAATATTATTTATCTTCGTCGATTTTCAGCATGGCCACAAAGGCTTCCTGCGGAATGTTTACGCTGCCTATGCTTTTCATCCGCTTCTTCCCTTCTTTTTGCTTTTCAAGAAGTTTGCGTTTGCGCGTGATATCTCCGCCGTAACATTTGGCTATAACGTCTTTACGCATGGCCGGAATTGTTTCGCGCGCGACGATTTTTCCGTTTACGCGCGCCTGCACCGCCACTTCGAACATCTGGCGGCCGATTAACTCTTTTAGTTTTTCGCACAGCGCGCGGCCTTGCGATTGCGCTTTGTCTTTGTGGGTTATGATGGACAATGCGTCGACGGGCTCGCCGTGCAGCAAAATTTCCATAAGCACCACGTCCGCGCTTTTATATTCGTCCTGCTCGTAGTCAAAAGAGGCGTAGCCTTTTGAGACGGATTTCAGCTTATTGTAAAAATCTATAACCATTTCCGCCATCGGCATATAATATTTTATTATGACGCGCATGTTGGAAATGTGTTCCATTTCAATGTACGTCCCGCGCTTTTCTTTAAGCAGCGTCATCACGCCGTCCATAAATTCCACCGGCGTGACGATTGTAATTTTGATGGTCGGTTCTTTAATGTCGATAATATCGCCGTACGGCGGAAAATTGGCCGGGTTGTCTATAATTTTATAGCCGTCGCCCGCGTCCCGCAGCGCGGAAAGTTCCTGCGGGTGCGTTTTGCGGTGCGTGAATTTTACGTGGTAAACGACGTTCGGGCTCGTCGCTATCAGAGACAAATTAAATTCCCGCTCCAGCCTTTCTTTGACGATTTCAATATGTAAAAGGCCCATGAAACCCAGACGGAAACCGTAGCCCAGCGCCTTTGAAACTTCATTCTGGTAATGGAAAGATGAGTCCGACAAATTTAATTTTTCAAGCGCGGTCCGCAGCAGCGGATAGTCGGGAGAATCTATCGGAAAAATACTTGCGAAAACCACGGGCTTCGCTTCCTGATAGCCGGGCAGCGGAGTATCAGCCGGGTTTTCCGCCAGCGTAACCGTGTCGCCCACTTTAACGCTGTGAATGTCTTTTATACCCGCGACGATATAGCCCACTTCGCCCATATTAAGCCCGTCACTCTTCGTAAGCTCCGGCGTCATAAAACCTATTTCTTCGATTTTTGAAGCAACTCCGCCGGCCATCAATTTGATTATCTGGCCTTGTTTCAAACTTCCGTCAAACATGCGGACGTAAATTACCACGCCGCGGTACGCGTCATAAAAAGAATCAAAAATTAATCCGCGCGGTTTGCCGTGCTCAATACCTTTCGGCGCCGGAATATCGGCGACAATTCTTTCCAAAAGATGGTCCACGCCTTTACCGGTTTTTGCGCTGACGCGCTCCGCCGAAATAGGTTCGCGCAGAATTTCCCAAAGCTGTTCTTCCGCCACGTCGGCGTCGGACTGCGATAAATCCACTTTGTTCATTACCGGAATAATTTTGAGGCCGAGGCTCTGCGCCAAATGCGCGTGCGCCACCGTCTGCGCCTCAACGCCCTGCGACGCGTCCACCAGCAGCAGCACGCCTTCGCACGCGCGCAGGCTGCGGGCGACTTCATACGAAAAATCTACGTGGCCCGGCGTGTCGATTAAATTAAGTTCATAATCTTTATATTTAATGCGGACGGCTTTTGCTTTAATGGTGATGCCGCGCTCTTTTTCAAGTTCCATGCCGTCGAGAAGCTGCGCCGTCATCTTACGTTTTGAGACGGTGCCCGTGTCCTCAAGTATGCGGTCCGAAAGAGTTGTTTTGCCGTGGTCTATGTGGGCGACGATGGAAAAATTACGGATTTTCATTAAGCGTTTTCTCAACTTCAGGCGTAGTAAGACTTAAACTGAGTTTTTTAATTTCCGCGGAACTGTCCATCAAAAGCGCGGCCTGCGCCAAATTGGCGCAAGCGTCGTAACTGACGGAGCGCAGTTTATTTTTTATTCTCAAAAACATTCTGGGCGACGTCGACAAAGTGTTGACGCCGAGGCCGATTAGCAGCGGCACGATTTCCGGGTCCGACGCCAGTTCGCCGCAAATGCTGACGCTTTTATTTTTCTGCGCGCATGTCTGGACTATGTGGTTAATAATTCTGATAAAACCCGGGTGGTAAGGGTCATACAAAACGGCGACGTCCTGGTTCATTCTGTCAACGGCTATCATATATTGTATCAGGTCGTTTGTGCCTATGGAAACAAAATCCACGTCCGGCAGCATGCTGTCCAAAGCAAAAGCCGCGGACGGCACTTCCACCATAATGCCGAAATCTATTTTGTTTTTCGGCGCAACGCCCTGCGCGTGCATAACGGCGAGCGTGTCGCTGAAAATTGTTTTTACGGCGCGCACTTCTTCAAGGCTGGAAATCATCGGCACTATCAGTTTGACGGGAGCCGGCACTTCGGCGGCAGCGCGGATTATCGCACGAAGCTGCGTCTGCATGAGCGCCGGATATTTGAGCAGTATTCTTACGCCGCGCAAACCCATGAAAGGATTAAGTTCCTCTTTATATTCGCCGAGGTTGAGGGAGTGCACTTTGTCCCCGCCCAAGTCGGCCAGACGTATGTGAACTGGGCGCATGTCAAATCTTTTGGCGGTGCTTACGTAAATATTAAACTGCTCTTCTTCCGACGGCGGCAACGCGCGGTCAAGAAATAAAAATTCCGTGCGTAAAAGGCCCAGACCTTCCGTTTTTAATTTTTTTGTTTCCTTCGAATCAAGACGGGGGTCATAATTTATCATCATCGTGACGTGTTTTCCGTCCGTCGTCAGGAAAGGCAAATCGTTGATTGTTTTTAACAGCAGTTCTGAGCGTTTTATTTCGCGCTGTATTTTTCTGTATTTTACAAGAGTTTCGGCGTCCGGGTTGACTATAACCGCGCCGGATTCTCCGTCGACAATAAGCATGTCGCCGGCTTTAATCGTTTTGCTTGACACCGACGAACCGACTACCGCCGGTATTTCCATGCTCTGCGCCAAAATCGCGCTGTGGCTGGTTTTGCCGCCGATATCCGTTACAAAAGCTATAAAATTATTGTCTTTTAAATTAAGCGTGTCCGACGGCAGCAGATTGTGCGCCACAAGAACTGACGGGCCGGACGCTTTTTCAATAGTAAAACGCGCGGCGCCGGTAAGGTTGTTGACAAGCCTTTTGGCCACGTCGTAAACGTCGTTCTTTCTTTCTTTAAAAAACTCGTCGGTAAGATTGTCAAAACTTATGCTTATTTCCTGCAGCGCTATAAGTATGGCGGTTTCCGCGGACAGGTGCTCTTTTTGTATTTTGCTTTTTATCGCGTTTTTAAAATTAGGATCGTCCAAAATAGTTTTGTGCGCGTCTATAACACGCGCGTAATCTGCGCCCAGGCTTTCTTTGATTTCTGCTTCAAGAACTTCCAAATCCGCGCGGGATTTTTCATACGCGGTTTTCAGGCGCAGCAATTCCGCCTCCGTCTCAGACGGCGGCAGCTTGCTGTGTTTTATATCAAGCATAGCCGGCTTGTAAAGAACCGCCGGGCCTATCGCAACGCCGGGGCTTGCCGCTATGCCTTTAATACTGTCCATTATAAGCCTCTGAAAATTCCGAAATGAATAAATCTTCCACCGCTTTCAGCGCTTCGGCCTCATCCGTTCCTTCAAAAGTAAAAGTAAGCACCGCGCCCTGCTGCGCGGCCAGCATCATTATGCCCATAATGCTTTTCGCGTTTACTTCCACGCCGTCTTTTTCAATTTTTATTTCCGAAATAAACTTGCCCGCCGTCTGCGCCAGTATAGCCGCCGGCCGCGCGTGCAAACCCATTTGGTTTTTTACCTCTAAACCTTTTTTTATCATATAAAGTAAATCACCGCCGATATGACAAAAGTCGCCGCGAAATAAACGTATATATTCGGAATATTATATTCGGACGCGAAACCGTTTATCACGTATACAAACAAAACCGCCGTCAGATAAATTAAAAACTGCGGGCCTAAAGACATATCCGTATAATTTTTGTACCAGACCAAAACCGCGAGCGCCGCCGTCAGAACAAAACCTATCATTTTAAAAACTCTTATAAGCCTGTTCCAGTTAAAAGCCAAAAGGCCGAAAGTGTTTTCCCTGCTGCCCTGGTAAGAAACCCTTAACCCTTTCCATTTAATATAAAACACGACGGCGTTATAAAAAAACAGCACGACGACAAAAAGCACCGCCGCCTCCGCCGCGGAAAAATAAGCCTTTGAAAAATACGGGTCCGACGCGACAAACATAAACGCGCAAAAAGCGCCGAAAACCAAAGACAGCGGGCGCAGAGCGTCCCAAAACAGCCGGTCCCCTATCGACGCCACGGACGAAGTCAAAAAAGTTTTTACGACGCGCCAGCTGGTTTTTCTGACCGGCGCGAGAGCGACCTCTTCCTCCAGTTTTGCCAGAGCGCCGTAACAGAAAACCGCCATTACCGGGTTTGTGTTAAACGTTTCCATATAACGTATCACGGCCGCGTCAAGGTTTTTGCCCTGGTACAGGTTTCTTAAAAACGGCAGCATGGTAAAAGCGAAACCGAAACCCTGAAAGCGCAGGTAATTCCACCCGGCCTGCAAAAACAGAGAACGTATAAAAATAACCAGCCTGTTTTTAAATTTCATGCTTTTACCTTAACGCTGAATTTTCTGAGCAGCGTAAAAATGCCCAGCCACGGCGCGGCCAGATACGCCGCGTTAAACGCGATATGAATATTGGCGTTCACCGGTTTCGCGTAATATAAAAATGTTTTTGCCGCGCATACGGCGGCGAGCATAACCGCGAAAGTGATGATAACCTGAAACAGCATGCTGCCGAAGACAATGGCATTAATTACTTTTACCGGATTATTATTAAGCTCCGTCTGTCTTGCAAGCATTTTCCTGCCGGTCAAACCGCGGAGCCACATTTCAATAAACCGAAACATTAACCCGACGGCAACGCCGTAAAAAAACGCGAAATACAAAGGCGCGCCGTAACACGCCGCCATAACCGCGCACAAAGTGGCCACCGTTCCGTTTGGCGGCAGCACGCCGCCTACGGGAGTAAAATCCACAAACAAAAGTTCTATAAAAATGCCGAGCTGCACGCCGGCGCTTACGTCCCCCATCAGGAAACCGAATATTATGCCGCACATAAACGGCCGCGCGACGCCGAACTGCCCGAAACTTACGTTATCGAGCTCTATAACCGCCGCCAGCAGACATATTAATACGACTAACTGCATAGCATATCCTTTAAATTCACATGAGGTTCTCTGGGCACGGAGCGGCCGTCGATATCCGCGCCTTTGTCTATCAATTTTTTTACAAAATCTTTTTCCCGCGGAGTGAGATAAACGTCCTGCAAAATTTTGTCGCGGCCTTCGCGGTAATGCAGGCCGCCGATATTTATCGATTTTAAATCTATGCCTTCTTTAACGGCGGCGCCCAGACTTTCCAGACTTTCAAAAAGCAAAAATATGCGCGAGGAAGAATTTTTTACATATTCCGCCGCGTCACGGGCATTCAGCACTTTCAGTCCGTATTCGGGCGGAAGCGCGAGGCGCATTAAATTTTTGGCCAATTGGTCCGCCTCTTCAAGCACGACGACAAGTTCGTCTATTTTCATGCCCGGCAGCCAGCCCTGTACTATCTGGCCGTGTATAAGTCTGTCGTCAACGCGCGTAAAAACAACCGGCATATTAACGCCCCTTTAAAGCTTTTATAACGTCTATGACGGAGCGCAGGCCGTCTGCCTCAACTTTCCCAGTCAGTTCCGCTATGTTCATATGAGCGCGGTTCTGCAGGGCGGACAAAACCATGCCGAGGTTTAACCCGGCTATAATCCCCACGTCCTGCCTGTCATTTGACGCCTGAAGCGGCACGTTCGCCGCGCTGCCGCCGAACATATCAGCCAGCACCAAAGTGCCGTCCGCGCTTTTAGAAAAAATCTTTTTCAGCTTGCGGCCTATAAGCACGCAATCGTTCCCGCAGCACGTTGAAAAAACGTGCACGCCGGAAACGTCAAGCCCGGAAATATCGCGCGCGGTTTTTAAAATTTCTTTGGCCAGTTTGCCGTGCGCCATTATGATAATGTTAATCATTGTCTTATGTCCCTGTGGTATTCCGAGACGGTAAACCCGCCCTCTCTCAGCGTTTTGGCAAGCTCATGCGCCATGTACACGCTTCTGTGTCTGCCGCCGGTGCAGCCTATCGCTATTGTCAGGTAAGATTTGCCCTCTTTCATATATTTCGGTATTAAGAATTTCAGAAGGTCCGTATATTTTGTAATAAATTGTTTTGTTTCAGGGAACGCGGTTATATATTTCGCCACCGGCGCGGCAAGGCCGGTTTTGTCCCGCAGAGCGGCGATATAGTACGGGTTTGGCAGAAAGCGCACGTCGGCCACTAAATCCGCCTCCAGCGGTATGCCGTTTTTAAAACCGAAAGACAAAATACTGATTTGCATTTCGCTCTGCTTTGTAAGATTTAAAGTTTCGGAAAGTTTTTCCTTAAGTTCGCCCAGCGTAAGATTAGTGGTGTCTATTTCTTTGTCCGCTATATTTTGCAGCGGCTTTAACTGGAGGCGCTCCTGCGCTATGGCGGCTATAAGTTTTTTTTGTATTGGGTGTTTATGTTTTGTTTCAGAGAACCGCTGGACAAGTTTTGAGTCCGACGCGTTTAAAAAAATAGTGTAAGTATAAAAACCGTTTTGTTTAAGCTCTTCTATTATGCGCGGCAGAGTTTTTAAATCCTTTCCTTCGCGTATATCCACGCCGAGCGCGATATTTTTTTCCTTCCTGTTCTGAAGCAACTGCGCGAAGTGTTCAAACAGCGCGAGCGGCAGATTGTCAACGCAGTAAAAACCAAAATCGCCGAAAGTCTGCAGCGCTTTTGTCTTTCCCGCGCCGGACAGACCGGTTATTATAAAAATTTTCTTGTTATTTTTTGTCATTCTTCTTCGCGCCCATTTTTTCAAGCACTTTCCTGCTGAACTCCCGCGCGGAAAATATACCCTGGTTTTTAAGCCGCTGGTTTAACGCCGCGACTTCTATGAGTATCGCCAAATTTCTGCCCGGCGTAACAGGTATCGACAGCGACGGTATATCCACCCCGAGAATATTGACTTTACTCTGGTCTATGCCAAGCCTGTCCAGCGGCGCGTTGCCGGCGGAAACTAAATTTACTTCCATCTCAATCCTGCTGGACTCCATTGTAAACCCGACGCCGAACAGCAGTTCTACGTCGATAATTCCCAGCCCGCGCACTTCCATGTAATGTCTTATCATCGTCGGGCAGGAGCCTATCAAAATATTGCCGCGCCGCCGCTGCACTTCAATGATATCGTCGGAAACTAAAATATGGCCGCGCTTTACCAACTCTATCGCGCATTCGCTTTTGCCTATGCCCGCTTCGCCGCGTATCAAAATGCCCAGGCCGGACACGTTGACCAGCACGCCGTGAACGTGCGTCGACGGAGAAACTACCTCGTCAAGAAAAGCGGACAGTTCGCCGACAAAGGCGGAAGTATCAAGCGTCGTTGTAAAAAGCGGAACCTGCGCCTTGAGGCACGCTTCCTCAAGCGCCTTAAGCGGCGGCTGGCCGGCGGTAATCACGAGGCACGGCACATTGCCGACGGCCAGCATTTCCACGACGTTCTTTTTTAAAGTTTCCGGTTCCGCGGATTTGCAGTAAGCGTATTCCCCGCGCCCGATAACCTGCACAAGGTCCGCGCGGAAATTTTCAAGATATCCGCACAAAGCCAGACCGGGCCGGTTGACGTTGCGGTGGACGATTTCGCGGTTCAAATAATCTTCGCAGCAGACGAGTTTGAGGCCCAAATCTTCCTGTTTGGCCTTTAACACTTCCGCGACGCTTATAGATTTAAAATATTTTTCGTCGGCCATTAATTAAGACTCCGTCCTCCAAATTTTTTCCTCTCCCTGAAAGGGAGAGGGCAGGGTGAGGGTTTTGAAACACAAACATGTGCCGTAAATCTATTCAAGGCCCCGCCCTTCCGGGGCCGATAAGGTGAAAATCCTAAGTTGATGAACGACACATCAATATTGCCGTGTACATATTGTGTTCAGAACCCTCACCCTGCCCTCTCCCTTTCAGGGAGAGGGAAAAGCAAATAACAATTTATCTCTGCTTAACGGGTTTAATCAGCCCGTAAGTCCCGTCTAATCTCTTAAAAATCAGGTTTATTTGTTTTGAATCTTCGTCTAAAAACATCCAGAAAGTATAACCCAGTCTTTCCATTTCATAAGCCGCGTCTTCCGGGTTCATTGGTTTGACTTCAACTTGTTTTATGACGGAAAATTTAACGTCGCTCTGCACCGCGATAACGGGGTCTATGAAAGGCGGCATATTTTCTTCCTGCCTTGTCCGGCGGGAAAGGCTTTTTTCTTTAAGTTTTTTAATCTGCGCTTCGGCTTTGTACGCGGCGGAGTCTATCGCCTTATACAAATCATCTTCCACCGCCGTCGCGCTGACGGTCTGTTTGTTGCCGATATGAACTATAATCTCCGCCCTCTGGTTAATTTTTTTGTCGACAGCCAAAACTATCTGCGCCCAGACGACATGGTCAAAATATTTCTCGATTCTGTCCACCCTTGTCTGCGCGAAATCTTTTATCGCGGGCGTTAATTTTATGTTTTTGGCTGTAATTTTAATTTCCATACTTCCTCCAGGTTTGATTTTAAATTTTTTTACCCCGTCTTAAAATTAAAGAATTTTATAAAGCCCCAGTCAATTAAATGTGTTTCGGCCGCGGCGTTTCTTTCATAGGTTCTATGCGGCTTAAAATACCCCAAAACTCGTCGATAGACTGTATCCTCTGGTCCGGGTCCTCTTTAAGAGCGTACGTTAAAAGTTCATCAACTTCCGCCGGCACGAAAGGGACAAGCCTTGACGGAGGCACTATGCGTTTGTTGGCAATGTCAAAACCGGCCACGCTCCACGGCACCTGCCCGACAAGCGCTTCGTACAGACATACGCCGAGGGAATAAATGTCAGACTGCTTTTTCATAAAACCTTTCTGCTGCTCCGGCGCCATATACGCGGGCGTGCCGGCGACGGTGCGCGCGCCGTTTTCCCCCTCAACGACTTTTTTCGCTACGCCGAAATCCATCACTTTCGCCACGCCGGTATCGGTAATCATAATATTGCCGGGTTTTAAATCGCAGTGAATTATATCCTGCGCGTGCGCGTAGTGAAGGCCGCGGCAGACGGATTCAAAAATATTTTTCGCTTCGGAGAAAGGCACAAAACCGTCTATGTCAAGCCTAGTTTCCAGCGTCTGCCCGTCGACGTATTCAAACACCAGATACAGGCTGTTATCAGATTCTATGACGGTATAAATTTCGACGATATTCGGGTGGCGCAGCAACGCGACGGTGCGCGCTTCGGACAGAAACTGTTCCCTCACATAGTCGCTTCGCACCAGTTCCGGCCTGACGCGTTTTATGGCCACGCGGCGTTTTAAAACTTTGTCATACGCCTCATAAACTTTACCCATGCCGCCTTCGCCGATTTGGCGGATAAAATTATACTGCTCTTTGATATCGATTTTTTTAGCCGCGGTTTTGCGCCCGCCGGACGGGATGTAACGGAAATAAATATACGCGCTTACTACGGCCATGATGATAATAAAATAAATCAGCCACAGGCGTATATTGGCAAGCTTTTTGTTAATGTCCGCCGGCTCTTGCACTTTAACGCTGGATGGTCGTACGCTTTGCTGCGGCATTACGGCGGGCGCGGCAGGTCTGGCGGCCGGCGTAAGAGATACGGATATCATTTGTTTAAGCGATATGGACTTGCCGGAATTAGGATTGATGTTTAAAGATTTGTCTATGTCGATATTTGCTTTTTCATATTGGCCGAGCCTGTAATAACACGACGCGCGCAAAGTATACCCGCGGGAGTCCATGGGCGCAATGGCTATAACTTCGCTTGCCCGGTAAACGCAGTCGTCCCATTTACCCAGACCTTCATACGCCTGCGCCAGATATAAACTGAAACGCGGCGTGTCTTTGCCCTGGGCGACTAAAGCGTTAACCCTCTGCACGACGGCGTCAAACTGACTGGCGCGTATCATGTCTGCAAGCGAATTAAGCTCGGCGTCCATATTAACTTGCGCCGGCTGCGCGGCTGGCGCCGCCTGCGTGGCCTCGCTCTGCGAAAAACTGCCGCCCACCTGCAGCGGCGCCGCAACACGCACCTGCGCAAAAGTGATTATAGGGGAAAAGAGGAAAAGGATTAATGATAGCCTTTTTAGATACATATAATCAAATATTAGTAAAAACGGTACGTCAAGGCAAGGATTATTAAGACTCCGTCCTCAAATTTTTTTCCTCTCCCCACCGGGGGAGAGGACACAAGTGAGGGGGCAGTTACACAACATGCGCCGTAAGTCTGTAAATCTGTTCAAGACATCGCCTTTCCGGGGCCGATAAGGTAAAAATCCTAAATTGATAAACAACAATATGTTGTGTTCAGAACCCTCACCCCTGCCAATACCGTAATTAGTATAATGTAAAAATGGGATTTGAAATTTTTGTGGCTCTCCGTTATCTTTTTTCCAGAAAAGAGGGGCTTTTCACGTTTTTAACCTCAATCATAGGCGTCGCGGGCGTGGCGGTAGGCGTGGCCGCGCTTATTACTACGCTCGGCGTGATGACGGGGTTCCAGTCTGACATCAAAGAGCGCGTTATCGGCGCGCAGAGCCATATTCTTATATCCGGCGACATGTCCGAAGATTTTTATACACAAAAAATTAAAGAAATAGAAAAAATACCGGGAGTGGCCGGAGCCGCGCCGAATATCGGCGGCCAGGCGATTTTAAACCGCGGCAACAGCTCTTTAGGCGTCGTTCTGCGCGGCATAGAGCCGCAGCAGGAAGGCAAAATAAATAATTTAATGAGTTCTTTTGAAGAGGGCTCTTTTACCCCTCCGGTAAATCCCGGGGAAAAAGAAACGCCCGCCGCGATAGTTCTGGGCGTAGAGCTGGCCGCCAATATGGGGATTGACGTCGGGGACGACGTGGTGCTGATTTCCCCGTCCTCAATAGCCTCCAGCGCGGGCATGGTGCCGAAAATGAAAAAATTCCGCGTATCCGGTACTATAAAAACCGGTTATTATGAATTTGATTCGACTATGGTTTACACGGATTTAAAAAGCGCCGGCGATTTCCTGGACCTTGATTCTTCCGTCACCGGCATAGCGGTAAAACTTAAAAATATCGACGCGGCGGCTCAAATAGCAAAACAAATAAAACCGCTTTTCGGCCCGGAGTTTACCGTGCGCACTTTTTCGGAAATGAACGCCACGCTTTACGCCGCGCTGAAACTTGAAAAAATGATGATGTTCATAATTTTGTCGCTCATCATTCTTGTGGCCGCGTTAAATATCGCGTCAAATTTAATTTTGCTGGGCACGGAAAAACTGAAAGACATCGGCATAATGCGCGCGCTGGGCGCGAACCCGCTCAACATAAGCAAAATTTTTATTGTCGAAGGGTTGCTGACGGGAACTTTCGGCCTGATTTGCGGGCTGCTGCTCGCCTTGCTGCTGTGCTGGGTGATTACCACTTTTAATTTCATACAACTGCCGGGCGACGTTTTTTATCTGACTAAAATTCCCGTCAGGCTCCAGGCGACGGATATTTTGGCCGTCATACTGGGCACATATATTTTATGTTTCGCGGCTGCGCTTTACCCTGCGCTGCGCGCGTCAAAAGTTAATCCCGCGGACGCTATAAGGTACGGGTAAATTGTACTCCGTCCTCCGATTTTTTTCCTCTCCCTCACAGGGAGAGGACACAGGTGAGGGTTTTGAAACACAACAATGCGCCGTTGCTTTATATAATATTCAAGGCCCCGCCTTTCCGGGACCGATAAGGTAAAAAACCTAGGTTGACGAACGACACATCAATATATTTGTGTACATTTTATGTTTTAAAACCCTCACCCTACCCTCTCCCTGTGAGGGAGAGGAATAAAATTTTATAAAGGAATACACTGGATGAAAATACTTGAAATCAAAAACTTGAAAAAAACTTTTGGGCAGGGCGACGAAAACCTGCGCGTGCTCAAAGACATAAACCTGGAGGTTGACAAAGGCCGTTTTGTTGTGCTCATCGGCCCGAGCGGCAGCGGCAAAAGCACGCTGCTGAACATCATTGCCATGCTTGACACGCCGACGGAAGGGGAAGTAATTTTTGAAGGCAAAAACCTGCACCGTCTGAACGAAAACCACAAATCCGAACTGCGGCTTAAAAAAATGGGCTTTGTTTTCCAGTTTGACGGCCTGCTGCCAGATTTCACGCTTTTGGAAAACGTTAATATGCCCTCTGTAATGGCCGGCAAAAAAAAGGACGCCAAAGCGCGCGAACTGCTGGAAAGTTTCGGCCTTGAAAAAATGGCGAACAAATTCCCCGCGTCGTTAAGCGGCGGCGAAAAACAGCGCGGCGCCGTGGCGCGCGCATTGAGAAATAACCCGGTTTTAATTCTTGCCGACGAACCGACGGGAAATCTAGACTCCAACAAAAAGATTTTAATTTTTGAAGATTTCGCAAAACTTGCCAAGCTGGGAATAACGGTAATCATGGTAACGCACGATTTGCACGCGGAACGATACGCCGACGAAGTTTACTCGATGGAAGACGGAACGCTGGTAAAGAAAAAATAACCTGGAGGGTATAAATATGGAAGCGGCAATCCCATTTTTCTGGATTACATTTACAGTCGTAAACGGTATGGTGGCAAGCGCTAAAAACAGAAACGTGCTGGGCGTGGTTTTAACTTCAATTTTTCTATCCCCGCTGACTGCTTACCTTTACATTCTCGCGGTGCCGCCGCTGCCAAAAGACAAATAAACGGTTACCGCCATTCTTTGGATAAGATTTTTAATTCTTTCTTGATTGCTGGTTTTAGTTTGGGGTCCGCGTGTTCTATAAAAATCTTTCCGTCCAGATGGTCAATTTCATGCTGGAAAGCTTTTGCCAGCAGACCGCGCGCTTTGGCCTGCATTGGAACGCCTTTTTCATTTAAATACTGCACGACGACTACGGCCGCTCTCTCAATATCCACAAAAAGCCCGGGCAGGGAAAGGCAGCCTTCTTCTTCTATTACGGAACCTTCTCTGGAAATTATTTTCGGGTTTATAATTACAAAACGTCTGAACTTTTTAGGCTGTCCTTCTTCGGTTTTTTCCGGCATTAAAATTACGGCCATGCGGTGCTCAAACCCTATTTGATTCGCGGCAAGCCCCGCGCCGCTGACGGACATGCACGTGTCCTCCATATCTTTAAGCAACGCCGGCAGCAAAGGCTCCAGCGTCTTAAAATCAACGGGTTTAAGTTTTTGTTTAAGTATGGGCGCGCCGTACTTAACTATCTTTCTTATAGCCATTATTTTTCCAGATTCAGTAAATATTTTTTTACGTTAAGCCCGCCGGCGTAGCCTGTAAGACTGCCGTCACTGCCGACGATGCGGTGGCACGGTAAAATTATCATAAAAGGATTTTTGTTGCAAGCTCCGCCGGCCGCGCGCGCGGCTTTTAAATTGCCGGCTTTGGCGGACAACTCGCCGTACGTCATGGTTTTCCCGTAAGGCACGCGACACATAGCTTTCCAAATTTTAAGACGGAAAGCGCTGGCGCTTGCCGGAAATTTTAAAGGCAGTTTAAAACTTTTTCTTTTGCCGTCAAAATATTCAAGCAGTTGTTTTTTGGCCTCCTGCAGGACTACGGGAAGTTCCGCGCTGCGGCCTTCTCTGGCGGCAAAACCGATTGCCGTGATTTTATTACCGTCGGCGGTAATTTTTAATATACCCACCGGCGTCTTAAAAGCGGTAAATTTTGTGTTCATATTTTTATTATATAATTTAAACATTATATGGGAGATATTTTATGAAAAAGTTTTTAGCCGCGGTGGCCGTTGTCCTTTGTTTGGCGGCCTGCCAAAATGACAACGGCGGCGATAAGTTCAAAACTTCAACGGTGGCCGCTTTCGCGGGCGGCGTGTTCTACGTTGAAATTACCGCAAATCTTACCACCGGCTATTCATGGAATATAACGAACGCGGAAAATTTACAGTACGTAAAACTCACGTCCGTGGAGAATATTACAAAAAAATCTGACGACAAAGCCGTCGGGCAGCCGTCCGTACAGCGTTTTGATTTTTCCGTTAACCCGGGTACTTCCGGCAAAACCGAAGTTTTAAAATTTGCCTATTTCCGCCCGTGGGAAACGGGAGTAGCGCCGCTGGAACAAAAAACTTATACCGTAAATATACAATAATTTGGTAAATTATTTAGGGGTAGTACAGGGGGTTAAAAATGAGTAAAAAAGTATTGACCGACGAGAATTTTGACGCGGAACTTGCCGCGTGTAAAACGCCGTATATGGTGGAATTTTTCGCCACGTGGTGCGGCCACTGCAAAAAAATGGCGCCGGTTATCGAAGAACTGGCAGACGAACTGAAAGGCAAAGTGGCGGTTTTTACCGCCGACGTTGACGTAGCCACAAAAAAGACGGACGCTTTCAACATTTCTTCCACTCCGACAATGCTGTTATTCAAAAACGGAAAAACCATACACGAATTTGTAGGCGAAAAAGACAAAGCGGCGCTGAAAAACGCTTTGCTGTCTCTATTATAAAGGAGGTAAAAATATGTCACGCTCATTTAAGGAAGCGCTTAAAAACAGGCGCAGTTGTTACGGCATAACGGGTACAAGTCCCATAACGGACGAACAGATTAAAGAAATACTTTCTTTCGCGCTGCTGAACGTGCCGTCGGCTTTTAACTCACAGTCGACAAGGCTGGTTTTGCTGCTGGGAAGCCATCATAAAAAACTTTGGGAAATCGCGCTGAAAATTTTAAAAGGCATAACGCCGCAGGCCGCGTTTGCCAAAACAGAACAAAAAATTAACGGCTGCTTTGCCTGCGGCTACGGCACAGTTTTATTTTTTGAAGACACGGCCGCGGTAAAAGCTTTGCAGGACAAATTCCCGGCGTACAAAGATAATTTCCCCGTCTGGAGCGAACATACAAACGCGATGCACCAACTCTCAGTCTGGACAATGCTGGAAGACGAAGGTCTTGGCGCGACGCTGCAGCATTACAACCCGATAATCGACGAGGAAGTCAGAAAAACCTGGAACATAGACGCCGCCTGGAAACTGCGCGCGCAAATGCCCTTCGGCGTAAAAACCGCCGAGCCTGACGCCAAAGAATTCGGCCCGCTGGAACCGAGATTAAAGGTATTTAAATAAAATAAATCTTTATGCCATTGATGTGACAGACTGAATAAACAACTTTAAGCTTACTATGGAATTCGAGAAAGACACCGGCGTTGAGACTGTTAAAAAACTGGCAAATTTACATGATTCCTGCCCTCATATACAGCAAGGAATATGTTATTTCTGCGGGAAAAAATTATGTATAAATGGATATTGTAAGAAAAGAGGAAGATGTGAAATCGGAAGCACCACAGACCATATCCCGCCAGAAGGATTCTTTGAACAAAATAAAATCCTTCCTTCAGTAAAGGCTAAACCGCAAATTTCCAAAATAAGCACACGCGCCTGCTTTGAGTGCAACAACAGCAGTTCAAAATCAGATGATATTTTTATAACATATATAACCTTTTTAGCCTCCCTTCATAGTTCGCCTGCGAGGCAGGTTTTAATCCAATATCGTATCCCAAAACTAAAAGAAAAAAATAATAGGCTACGCAAAGAAATACTAGAGAGCGCCGTAGGGAAAGTAGATATAAAAACAGCAGGAGGAATCCCGCTTGGGGAAAAAACTAAAATGCAACCCAACGCGGAACATACAAAAGCTATATTTTTTGTTCTTAAAAAAATTGTCAAGGGTTTCTATTATAATCATGAAAAAAAATTTTTGGATAAAGATATTAAACTTGTTTTCTCTAATGTATTAATTCAAGATACCAAAGAAAACTTAGGAATTATACCTGAAATGGATGGTTTTCTTAAAGAGTTACGCTCGCTAATAAGCTCCGCTGCTAATGGCAGTATTCCTGAACATGAAAAAATAAAGGTTTACGATGTAGTCGTTGATGAAGGTATTTTCAGCTATGCTTTTTGTAGCACAATAGAAACACAGACACCAGAAAAATTTATGTATTTTTACATGAAATTTTATGATTGCGCAGAATTCGTATTTCGCTTTATAGTACCCCCCATAAAAAGTTAGAAGATTTTAATTTAACTTCGATTTGAAATTTTTATATCCTATGGCGGCCATACTGACCGCTAGGACAAAAAGCAGCCCGCTGTACTGCCAGAAAAACGCCAAATCCCCGCCTTTGAGCATAATATTTCTAAAACTCATAACGCTGTACATAAGCGGGTTAAAGTAGACCAGCCAGTGCGCGTAAGACGGTATATTGTCCGCCGGAAAAAACGTGCCGGAAAGCAAAATAGCCGGCATCGAATATAAAAAACCACCCATCATAGCGGACTGCTGGTTTGACGCGAAAGTGGAAATAAACACCGCCGCGGAAAGCGCGGCCAGAGCAAACAAGCCCGCCGTCAACCCCAGTTCCCAAATATGCCCGCGCAACGGCACGCCGAACGCAACAACGCCTATCGTGCAAATAAAACCCACCACCAGCAGCCCGATGATAAAATATGGTATTGTTTTGCCGAGTATTATTTCAACCGACGTTGCGGGCGACGAAATTAATTTTTCCATAGTGCCCGCTTCTTTCTCTTTAGCCAGCGCCATGCCTGCCACCATCATAAGAACCACAAAACTGCTCATGGCCATCAGCGCGGGTATCATAAAATACGGCGTTATCATATAGTGGTTAAACATGACGCGCGTGTCAATTTTTATTATTCCGCCCTGCGCCGCGGCCGGATATTTTTCCGCCGCTACCTCAAGCAAAATACTTCTTATATAACCTTCCGCCTGCTGCGCGCGGACGGCGTTTGTCGCGTTAATTAAAAGCTGAAAAGGTTTGCCGCCGCGCTCAATCGCGGCCTCCGCCCCTTCGTCCGGCATGACGAGAACAGCTTCCGCGCGGCGGTCTATAAGTAAATCAGCCGGGTTTAAAATACTCACGCCTCTGATATCCGCTATCTTAAACCAGCCGCTGGCCGCGGCGCGGGTTTCTATGCGGCGGGCCATTTCCGTCGGCTTGCCTACGACGGCGAATTGTATATTTTTAACTTCGCTGGTAAGCGCGAGGCCGAAAAGTATGCTCTGCATGACAGGCACAAAAAAGATGGCGATAATCATCTTGCGGTCCCGCGTGATTTGTTTGAACTCTTTTTTTATAAAGCCGGAGAGCACGCGCAGTTTCATGGTTCCACGTCCTTCTTAAATTTTTTGACGCTTAAGACAATCATCACGCACATAAATATCGTAAGGCATATAAAAGGCACGGCGAGCGCGCTTAGCCCTGCATTACTCAAAAACAAACTTCTGCTGATTGTTAAAAACCATCTCTGCGGGAAAATAAAAGTAATAGCGCGGAAAAACGCCGGCATATTTTCTATCGGAAAAGTAAAACCTGAAAACACAAAGCCAGGCAGCATGCCCACGGCAAAAGCAAATTGTATCGAAGCCGCCTGTGAGCGCGTCGTTATTGAAATTAAAATGCCGAGCGCCAGGGAACCTGTTATAAAAATAACGCACGCGGCCATATATAAAATAAAACTGCCGGTGAACGGAATTTTGAAAACCAGAACCGCCAGCACAAAAATTAAAAGTATATTAAAAAAACTGAGCGCGAAATACGGCGCAAGTTTGCCCGCGACGATTTCATAAGGGCGCACCGGCGTTGACAGCAAAAGCTCCATTGAGCCGTTTTCCCATTCTTTAGCTACCGTCAGCGCCGTAAGCAGAATTGAAAGCAGCGCGATTATAATGGTCGCCAGCGCGGGCACTATAAACCAGCGGCTGTTAAGTTCCGGGTTAAACAAAAACCGCGTTCGCACGATATCCGTATTAAACGCCGGCGCGTAACCGAAAACCGACGACGCGGTCTGCGTAATTCCCGTCATATAACTCAAAATTATTCCGGCGCGCGCGTTGTCCGAGCCGTCAATCATAAGCTGCGCGCGGCCGGGGTTACTTGAGTCGCCCGCTCTTATATTTTTGCCGAAGTTTTTTTGGATTATCAAAAGCCCCGGGAATCTGTTTTGATACAAATCCCTGTCCGCGTCAAGCGGCGTGTGTGACGGCGTTAAATCAAAATAGCCGCCCGCGCTCATAGTCTGCAAAAACCGGCGGGACTCCGCGCTCTGGTCATTATCGCGCACAATAATATGCATATGTTTGTAATCCAAATCAATAATAAAACCGAAAGCGAACACAAAGACTAGGGGTATGACAAGCGCCACCGCCAGAGTAAACGGGTCCCTGACGATATGTTTATATTCTTTAAGCGCTATAGCGCGCACGCTGGTCAAAAATCTTTTCATCTGCCGCTCACCAGTTTTAAAAACACGTCTTCCAGCGTCGGGGCCGAAGGTTTGGTTTCAAAAATATTTTTATTTTTACCGGCAAAATTTTTGAACTGATTGTCGTCAATAATTTCCGCGCGCAGGCCGGCGCCGTAATTTTCCGCGCGCGCATACGCGGACGTGTTAATTTCATCTTTAATTTTTTCCGCCGCGGACACATTTTTAAAAATAAGTTCCGCGAAAGGTTTCGGGAAATTCTTTGAAACCAGTTCCTCAGGCGTACCCGCCGCCACAATTTTTCCGGCGTCCATTAAAACAATTCTGCCGCAGTAGGCCGCTTCGTCCATATAATGCGTGGTGACAAATACCGTCGTGCCGCGGCCGGCCAAATCTTTAATAAGGCCCCAGAAATCCGCTCTCGTCTGCGGCGACACGCCCGCTGTCGGCTCGTCTAAAAAAACAAGGTCCGGCTCATGCAGCAGCGTCGCACACAGGGAAACCATCTGCTTAACGCCGCCGGGCAAATCAGCCACAATCGTATTTTCGTCAAATTCAAGTTTTATAAAATCAGCCAAAATTTTGCTTCTTTTTTTTATATCCTTACCCGCCATATTATAAAGCGCGCCGGCAAATTCCATGTTTTCCCTGATGCTCAAATCTTTATAAAGCGTAAATTTTTGGGACATATAACCTATATGCGGTTTTAACGCGGAAGTATTTGAAGACACGTCTTTCCCGTCGACAAAAACTTTGCCGGCGGACGGGTTAAGCAGCCCGCAGATTGTGCGTATCGTCGTGGTTTTGCCGGCGCCGTTCGCGCCCAGGAATCCGAAAATTTCCCCTTGCTTCACGTCAAAAGAAATACCGTCCACCGCTTTAAAACTGCCGAAAGCGACGGTCAGGTTTTCCACGCGGATTATTTCCTTGGTCATTTAAAAAAAATATCCTCGAATTTTTTAAGTTTAAAATCTTCTATAATTTTATGCGGCGCGCCCGCCGTTATAAGTTTGCCGGCGTTAAGCACAAAAACGCGGCCGCAGCGCAGCGCTTCATCCATATAAGACGTGCTCATTACAACGTTCATGCCGGCGGCGGAAAATTTATGTATAAGTTCCCACAGTTCGCGCCGGCTGACGGGGTCCACGCCTATAGTCGGCTCGTCCAGAAATAAAAACTCCGGATTATTTAAAAGAACGCACATCAGGCCCAGTTTTTTATACATGCCGCCGGAAAGCTGGCCGGCTTTGCGCGTGCGGAATTTGCCAAGCCCGGTGGCCGCGAAAAGTTCGTCCGAGCGTTTTTTAAAATCCGCCGCGTTAAGCGAATATAAAGCGCGGAAAAACTGCATGTGTTCGGCGCAGCTTAAATCAGGGTAAAGGCTGGGCTCCTGCGGGAAGTAAGCGATAAATTTTTTGGCGTTTTCAGGCGTCAGTTTTTGGCCGCCGGTTTCAAACTCTATATGTCCGCTTTCCGGCGTTAGCAGCGCGGACATGCAGCGCAGCAAAGTGGTTTTCCCGGCGCCGTTCGGGCCGACGATTCCGTTTATAACGCCGCCGTCAAAAGTCATGCTTACGCCGTTTAAAGCCGGCGTATTTTTCATATGCTTGGTGACGTTGTCGACGGTAACCTTATTCATTTGGGAAACTGATTTCCAGCGTCATGCCCGGCTTAAGGCTGAGCGCCGCGTCATTTTTAAATACCGTTTTTATGCCGTAGACAAGGCGCGTTCTTTCGCTTCTCGTCTGCACGTTTTTGGGCGTGAACTCCGCCGTGTCGTTGATTACCGCGACATAGCCGTCAAAAACCTGGCCTGTTTCCGGGATAAGACCTTTTAATTTTTCGTTAACTCTTAACCGCGCCAAAGTATCGTGCGGCACAAAAACCCAGACTTCAACTTCGCTCAAATCCGCCACCGTAAAAATCTTTTTGGCAGGCACCGCAAGTTCGCCGGCGCGCATATAACGGTATAAGACTTTTCCGTCAAGCGGGCTGGTTATTACGCACCAGCTTTGTTTAAGCGTAGCGTCGTCGTAATTATATTTGGCGCGGTCATAGGCGGCGCGGGAGCCGGCGCTTGTTTTTAACATTGTCTCCGCCCGCGTAAATTCTTTTTGGGTAATATCTACAAGCTGTTTTATGTCTTTGCAGTCCAACTCCGCCAGAATCTGTCCGGCTTTTATGTCGGAGCCTTCTGTTACGTTAAGTTTTGCAATCTCCCCGGTAAGCCTCGGCGAAAGGTCAATCTGCACCGCCTCAACCACGCCGCTGTATGCAAAAGGCGCGCGGCGGAAAAACAGCAGACTCACCGCCACTAAAATTAAAAGTATAACCGCGATAAGGACGACGATTTTTTTCATATTATTTTCCCAAACTCGCGATTACCGCAAGTTTTGTAAGATTTTCTATTTTTAAATTAACAAGATTCGCTTTGCCTTCGGTCAGCTTATTGTCCGCAGTGTCGACTTCCAGAAACGTAACGTTGCCCGCTTTGTAAGCGCTGTAGGTAAGGTCAACGGTGCGTTTGTTGTTCTGGATAATCTGCTCCGCCAGTTTCTGCTCGGTTTTTATAGAATTAAGACGGTCTTTCGCGCCGTCAAAAATTTTTTTAAGATTATTAAAAACCTGCTCTCTCTGCGCGCTCGCGGCGGCGGCGTTGTGTCTTTGCTCCTCCGCCTTGGAACGCGTGCGGGAACCTTCAAATAAAGGAACCACGACGCTGAGAGAACCGCTGCCCAAAAATACGCTTTCGCGGAGCGGACCGTTGGGATATTCCAGATAAGCCCCGGCTTTTAACGCCACGTTCGGCCACAACGACGATTTATAACTGGACGCCAGGCGGTTATAATATTCAATCATCTTGTCCTGCGCGACAAGCTGCGGGCCAGCGGCGTCAAAATCAAAATAATTATAAACGTTGAAATTTTCCAGCGCGGCGTCGACGTTATCAACGCTTAGAAGAACTGACGGCGGTTCCAGACCTGCCGTATTTGCAAGCCTGGCGTCCAGCGGATAAGACGGGTTTACGCCGAAATCGTCGACGGTGATTTCAAATAAATCGCGCAAGTCGGACGCGGTTTCAGCGCGCGCGGAGTTAATCTGGGACAGAAGAGTCATAACCTGCTTGTCCGCCATATAAACGTCCAAATCGCTTTTGGCGCCGGCGTTAAACGCGGCTTTTACGTCGGAACTCTGGCGGCGCGCAACTTCCAACTGGCCGGCCAGCAGAAACATATTTTCCAAATCCGCCGTTACTTTAAAATAGGCAAGCCTGACGGACAGCAAAACATTTTTTCTGCCCCAGTCAAGCTGCGCTTGCGCGGCCTCATAAGCGCTTTTGGCGCTTTTGCCGGCGTCCTGCCGCGCGCCGTAGTCAAATAAAGTGTAATACAAAACCGGACCGAGCGAATAACCCCAGTTATCGCCGAATTTAAAATTTTGCGGACCTAAATTGATTTGCGGCACTTCGGTAACATAGGAGCCGTTCGCTTCAAAATTAATTGAGGGATAGAGAGAAGAAGAAATATTTTTATAAGCCTGCTCCGCCGCGTCCGCCTGCGCGGAAAGAGTTTTTATATCGGGAGAATTATCAAGCGCGGCCTTCTCGCACGCGGAAAGCGTAAGGGCCGCCGCGCCGGCGTACAGTACGCAGGCCAACAAAATAAAACATAAAAAAACAAATTTTTTCATGCTTCCCCCGATTAGTGTAGTATGAATTTATTATACTAGAATTTTAGGACGGCTTTAAACATAAGCTGGGTAATATTGCCGACATCAAAATACAGCGGGTTAAACTGGTTTTTAAAACCCTGGCCGGGATAAAACTGCGCGTAGACGGCGGACAAACTCAAATTCTTAAAAGGAGTAACCGTGAGCCCGGCGTCAATTTCGCTGCCGATATCTTTGTTCGGCAAATATGAAACAATGCTGGAGTAAGAATAAATGTCAAAATCAAATTTTATGAACCCGGCGAACGCAGGACTTAAAGTAGCGCCGATATTATAAGCGTTGATGTTGTCCGCGCTGCCGGCGTAAGGACGCTCAAAAGTACTGGCCGCGCCGACTCTCCGCAGCAAATCCGTGCCGGTAAAAATAGAACCGAGATAAATATACGGATGTATGCCCGTAAAAGACAAATTGTCTTTATTCCTGCCGGCGCAATTCAGATACAAAAACCGCAGATTATAATAAATGCCGTGTTTTTCATTTTCTGTATTAAATTTAACAAGCAGCGCGCCGCCGCCGTAATTCTCGTCCGCGCCGTAAACCGAATTGCCGTAATATTTGCCGCTGCCGCCGTTCGCCGCGTAAGAAATATAAAAGTTTGAACGGCCGTTGATATTAAAATCAAGAGAGCCGCCGTAAAGCAGCAGGTCGCTTTTCAACATTACATTGTAATCTGTTCTGCGGTAATCAAAAATGAAAGGGCTTAATTCAAGACCGGCCGTCGGCCTGAAAGATAAAACAGCGCCGGCCAGAGTTCCGTCGCCGGCGGAGAAAACAGATTTCGTTTCTTTGCCATAAACGGCGTTTATATCAAAATATTTTCCGAGATTTACGGAGCCGTAACCGCCGTCCAGCGCCGAAGATACCGCGTCGTAATAATTATCATACAACCCGTAATAAGGCAAAAGCGTATTTTGGGAGCCGTAAAAAATACGCCCGGCTTTTAACAAAACTCCGCCGGTTTTAAAAACGGCGGCAAGTTTATTGACGGAGAAATCAGTAGTATTTTCACTTTGGATACCATCGGAGTAATAAAACTGGCCGGCGGCAAATATCCCCTCCGCCCCGAGCGCCTGCGTGAACATGGCGGAAGAAGATAAAAACAGGAAGTTAGACGTCGTGTTAAAATTATTTTCTGTGCCTTTGGACGCGGGCAGCCCGCTCTCAAGAAAAGTAAGAGAGGAAACCCATATTTTATTATCCCACGCCGCGCCAAACGCGCTGACAGACAAAAACAGAAACAGCGTCCCCAATATTTTACGTCTCACCATTAAATTTTAGTTTTTATCAGGCATTTTATATATAAACCGGTTACATTAGAGCGGGATAACTATTTTCATTTAGACTGCCGCCGCGGTTTCTTTCAAAGTGTTTAACGGCGCGTTAAGATAGGCGTTTAAAAACCTGCGGCAGATATAAGAAGTTTTGTTCAGGTTAACCAAATCTTCAGGCGCGGTGAAATTGAGTTCCCGGTATGGCGCGTTATGCATTTTTTCCCAAAAATCCATAGGAATGTTCAGAGCGGGTTTATCCATGCCGAAACCGGCCAGCGTCATAAGACGCAGGATAAACGCGGGGCTTAAAGCGGGATTTACGATTATTGTTTCAAGGGAGCGCAGAGAGTCAAGCAAAAGTTCGAATTTTTCTTCGCTGGGCGAATTTTCGGGAGTAAGACGGAACATAAGCTCGCAAAAATGCAAAGCGGTTTTTGTTTTGGCGGCGTCCGCGCGCAGAGGGGCGAAAACGCTCTCAACCTTGCCGCCGGTGACGCAGCCTACCGCCGCGCCGTTCCTTATATATATGCGGTACTGGGCGTGGACAAAAGGTTCGCTTAACACTTTTAATTTTCCGGCTGATTTATTGACGCTGGGGAAACGCAGGTTTATGCGTCCGTTGGCGCGGGTATAAAGACTGGTCATGCGGTCCGCTTCGCGGAAGTTTTGGCGTATTAAAACAATTCCTTCGTCAGTTATAACCATTTTGCCTTCCGCAAAATCTATTCTCTGCAGCAGTCTACCGCTTTTGAAACTAAAGCTTTCAGTTTGCTTAAACCGGACAGACCGGTTTTTTTGGAAGCGCCGTTTTCCGCCGCGGGTTCAGAAACCGCGGCTCCGGCGGGAGAGGGCTCTTTGTCTTTGGACAGATTTTCAAAAGTTTGTTTATCCAGCTTTTTTATAATTTCTTTAGTTTCTTCGTCGGAAACGGAATTTATATTTAAACCCCAGAATAAGCAGTACAGGCTGTAGCTGGTGTCAAAAAACGAATACGCCTCTTCCTTTTTGCCGGCGGACAACGCCTTTGTGCCCACTTCCATCAGGCGCATGCTGCCGGCCAGCAGGTGTTTTGAAATGCACCATACTTCGCCCTGGTAGGTTTTTACTATTTTTTTGAGGAGCTCTTTTCTGTGCTCGCGTATCGGATTAATTAAATCATAAAAAGAATTATTGCCGGTTTTCGCGCCGCTGAAAATGAGGTGTTCTTCTATGCTGATTAAATTCATGATGGCGATGGACAAATCCTGGTCGCTGGACAAATCCAGAGGGTTTGCCTTTTTCAGATTGTCGACTTTTTCTATAAACTCGTTAAGGTTTTCGGCTATTTTCATATTTTAACACCCATGCGGAGAGCGCATTTTTGCATACCGTTTTCAGTGCAGCTTTCCGCGCCGGCCGGTTTATAACTGCCGCCGGACTGCATCTTCTTGCACCCGAAGTGGAATAAAACGCTGACAACCGCCACCAGCACGACGGGGATTACCACTCTTTCATACGGAAAATGCGGTTTGCCGCCGTTTTTCTTTTTCAAAAATTTGTAAAACCACGCGCCGGCCAGCGCGGCCAGCGTGCCCGCCGCCACGGAAACCAAAAAGCTGTCCAGCCCGCAGATTCTGTGAAAATTAAAAACAATTTTCGGGCGCGCGCCGGTATAAAGCAATATGAGAGACGCGTACCATACGATAAAACACAAAATTTTCACCCAAAGCTGTTTGATATTTTTCTTTTCAAGCCAGGCGACGGTCCACGTTGAAAAAGCCAACAGCGCCGCGCCGGCCCATACGCCGACAACTTCGTCCCGCACGCCGAGCAGCCTGGCTATACCGAGGCCGCCGGCTATCGCGAAAGTGCAGACCGGACACAGCGGCTGCGCGAAAATCTTTGCCGGAATTAAAATAGTAAAAAGTAAAACAAACCGCTTCATTAAGAACCCTCTAAAAAAATATTATACTAAATACCTTTTCAGAGTGAGTTAACATATATAATGCGCTTACGTTTGGCTGCGCCAAACCCCTACGGGGCTGCGTCAGCTTTTTTGCAAATTTTTATTTTTTTATTCCTTACATAGCCAACGCTATGCGCGTCATAAAAAAATTAAAATTTACTAAAAAATCCTAGCAGCGCAAGCGCATTATATATGTTAACTCACTCTCATAAATTTTGCTATTCCGTTCATTATCATGTTAACGGACATCAGCACCAGCAGCATGCCGGTAAGCCTTTCAAGCGCGAGAAGTCCGCGCCTGCCAAGCAAATCGCTTATCGGGAACGACAGCAAAAGCACCACAAAATTCAACAGAGACGCCAGCAGCACCGCCGCCAGAATTGTCAGCCTGCCCTGGCTCTGCCCGCCCAAAATCAGCACTACGCTTAACGCGCCCGGGCCGGCGACAAGCGGTATGGCCAGCGGGACTATAAAAGGCTCGTCATCTTTAGATACGTCTTTAACGTCGTCAGTGCCGCCGAAAATCAGTTTTAACGAAATCAGCATCAAAATAAGCCCGCCGGCAATGCTTAAAGAATATTCTTTTATTCCCAGAAACGCAAGCAACTGCCGTCCCATAAACATAAAAGCAATCATTATTAAAAGGGCTGTGCAAAGTTCTCTTACAAGAACAAAATTTCTGCGTTCCGGCGCCACTTTACGAAGGGCGGTAATGAACAAAGGTATATTGCCGAAAGGGTCCATTACCACAAACAAAGTCGCCACAGCGGCAAATAAAAATTCCATATATACAGTATACAAAATTGGCTTGCCGGGCAATAAAAAAAATCCCTGACGCGTTAATAAAATAGTATCATGGGGCTGTAGTTCTATCATTAAACAGAGAGGGGTTTATGAAAAAAACATTTTTGCTTCTGGCCGCAATCGCGCTGTGTTTTGCATGCTCGACAAAAGTCCAGAGATTGGACGAAAATACCGCCAGCCGGGATTTAAGCGGCAGGTGGAATGACACCGATTCCCGCCTTGTGGCCGACGAAATGATTAACGACAGCCTTTCCCGCCCGTGGTATGACAGATTTGTCCAGCAGAACGGAAGGGAGCCGGTCGTCATAGTCGGCACCGTAGACAACCAGACAATGGAGCACATCAACACGCAAACCTTTATCCAAAATATACAGCGCGCTTTAATCAACAGCGGCAAAGTGAAATTTGTCGCCAGCCAGGACGAACGCGGCGAAGTGCGGACAGAGCGTCTTGAGCAGGACGAGTTTGCCAGCGAAGCCACCAGAAAAGCTTTCGGCCAGGAAGTCGGAGCGGATTTTATGCTCAGCGGCGTGTTAACTTCCATAGTTGACCGCGAAGGCAGAAGAAGCGTCGTTCTTTACCAGACGAACCTCAGACTTATAAACATACAAACCAACCAGATTGTCTGGAACGGCGAAAAGCAAATCAGAAAATACATTCTCAGCCGTAACGCAAGAATGTAAAAATTTATGAAGAAGACTGCCCTGGTTTTTGCGCTGGCAGTTTTTGTCTGCGGCTGCGGTACTAACGGCGCGCGCTTCAGGTTTGACGTCAACAGAGAAATAGCCGCCGGCAATTTTGACGCCGCCGCTTCCAAAATCGAAAACCAGAAAGGCAAATTTTACAGAGACAGAGATTTGCTGCTTTTCAATCTGGATTTGGGCGCCGTCCAGCACGACGGCGGCCGGCCGGCGGACAGCGATTTAAATTTCGCGGCCGCGCAGGACAGGATTGAAGATTACGCCAGAAGCGTAAGCCAGACTGCGGCCACCGTCATAAAAAATGATTTGACCGTCGAATACAGCGCAAGGCAGTATGAAACGGCTTTGACTTACGTTTACCGCGCGCTTAATTTTCTGGACAGGGACGATTTGCAGGGCGCGCTGGTTGAAGCCAGAAAAGCGGTCTTCTTTCTTGACTTACAGCGCAGGACAAAATCAAGCGGGTATAACGACGACCCTTTTGTCCAGTATTTTGCAAGCCTGGTTTTTGAAAGCGGCGGTTTTTTGTCAGACGCGAGGATAGCGCGCACAAACGCTTTAAACGCCTACAACGGTTTTACCAATATCCCGCCGCCGGATTTTGAAGTGCCGCAAAACGCGGACCAGCTGGGCGAAATTATTTTTATCCACTATAACGGCCACGTGCCGCTGCTGGCGTCGCGCACGGTGCAGGTGGCGTGGAATAACGCGCTGCTTATGGTTAACGGCACCGACGAACTCAGAAACGCGGACCCGGCGGTGCAAAACGCTTTGGTAGCGGGTTTTATGGGCAACGCGGTAACCGTCGCCTATCCAGTCGTGGTACCTGTACCGTATTTTATAAGAAACTCAAGCCTTGACGTTGACGGAAACGCGCAGTCCACGGTTCTGGTGCACGACATAGCGGCGTTTATGCGCGCTGATTTGCAGGAGAGAATGCCCGGCATTTACGCCAGAATGATAGCCCGCGCCGTCATAAAACAGGTTTTGAATAACGCCACGCGCCAAGCGGTGAGAAACAGCACCAAAGACGAAAACCTAGGCGTTTTGGCGGGCATGATATTTTCCGCCGTCTCCGCCGCGACGGAGCGCGCGGACACAAGATTATGGTTTACGCTGCCCGGCGAAATAAGAATGACGAGAATGTTCGTGCCGCCCGGCAAACACAAAATAGTTTTTAACGCTTACGACGGCAACGGCAGCCTTATTGAAACCAAAGATTTGGGCGAAATAGAAATAAAAGCCGGCGAAAGAAAATATTTACATTACAGGACCGGAAAATAGAGGAGGATGCATTTTTATGATGAAAAAAATACTGGCCGTTTTGCTTGCCGCGGCGTTTATCGCGGGTTGCTCGACGGCAAATAAAAATACTTTAAGCTATAAGCTTTCAAAAATAGACACCGAAAAATATTTAACCGGCACCGGTTCCGGCGCGACAAAAGACGATGCTTCCGCGAAAGCCAAAGCGGATATCAAAAAAATATTCGACGCCAGTTCCGTCGCGAACGAGCCCGTAGTGGCGGATATTTATAACCACGCTTTTATAAAAGAAACGTGGAAAGATAAAAAGACGCAGACATGGTACGCCATAGCGCTGCTTGAAAGAAAAGTCGGCAAAGATATGTTGAAAAACAATCTTGACGCGCTTGACAACCAGCTCAGCGGCCTTGCCGGACAGTTTAAAAATGACCAGGACAAATTCGCAAAAATAAAAACCGCGTTGAAAATACAACCGCTGCTTGTCCAGCGCAACGGTTTTGAAGATTTGTATGAAAAGATAGATTACAACGGCGCGGGTTATGACCCGCAGAATTTCGCCGCTTTAAAAAATATAGTTTACGAAAGCATGAACCAGGTTAAATTTTCGCTTAACGTTCTGGGCAAAAACAGCGAAATTCTGCATACCTATATTATAGACGCGCTCAATAAAATGGGGCTCACCGTCGCGCTTAACGAAACGTCGGATATCGCCATTGACGTAAACAGCGAAATTGTAGAATTCCCGTCTAAAAAAGTGAATGACCTGTACTGGTGCAGCGCGACGGCTACCGTCAGCCTCAAAGACACGGCCACCGGCGGCATATTCGGGCGTTTCAGCATAAGCGACAGGCAGGGCTCTTTCCGCTCCGACGAAGCCGTCAAATATACAATGAACGCCATAGGCAAAAAAGCCGGCGATGAAATCACTGCAAAAATTTATGATTATTTAGAGAGGAGATAAATGAAAAGGTTACTAATAATTCTTTCGGTATTTATCGTTGCCGCGGCGGTTTTCGCGCAGGACGCCAAAACCGCGCCGGCGGCGCAGGGTGACACCGCAAAAACACAGGCGCCCGCCGCGGCGGCACCGCAGCCCACCGCGCAGGACGACGCCGCGAAAGCGCAGGAAGAAAACGCCAAAACGCTCTATTCTCTTGGTTACATGATGGGAAACACCGTCAAAAACCAGCTGGTTATAGAAAATGACGATGAGTTTAAATATATTTCGCAGGGCATGCGCGACAGCATGACTAACAAACCCAGCCAGACTGATTTGGATACGTATAAACCCGCAGTCATCAAACGTTACGAGACCGACTCTAAAAAGATTAACGACAAACGCGCGGACGACAATAAAAAGTTTCTGGACAACGCCAAAAAAGACAGAAACACAAAAGAAATCGACAACGGAATTTTAGTGCAGACGCTGGCTAAAGGCAAAGGCGACTCTCCGTCCGTTTCCAGCGTGGTCAAAGTCAATTACCAGGGCACTCTTACCGACGGCAGGGTTTTTGACAGTTCCGTGCTGCGCGGCACGCCGGCGGAGTTTCCGTTAAACCAGGTAATTTCCTGCTGGGCAAAAGGGTTGCAGGACGTCAAAGCGGGCGGCAAAGTAAAACTGATTTGTCCGCCGGAAACCGCTTACGGCAGCCGCGCGATGGGCTCCATACCGCCGAACTCGGTATTAATTTTTGAAGTGGAATTATTAGACGTGAAGTAAAAAAATAAAAAACGTCCGGCACGCTTGAGCCGGACGTTTTTTGTTGTCTGAAAATTAAGAATTTACGACTAAAGTTTTGGCTATAAAATCATGCATAGCCTGTTTTTTTTCAGTAAACGCGGCGACAAGACAGCCGAGGCCGATAAGTATCAGAGAAATAAATTTGCCGGCCGCTCTTAATAAAGCTTTTCCGAACGTAAGCTTGTTGCCGTAAACGTCGATAACTTTTATGCCCATAGCCATCTTGCCGAGCGTGGCCTGTTTTACGGAACTTTCAAAAAGCGCGTAATAAAGCAGAAAAACGCACAAACCCGCAATGAGGCCGATAATCCCGGCCATACTGACAAGCGCATCCTGGGCAAAGCCCGCCGCGGTGCCGGCAAAACCTATAATCAAGCCGACGATAAAACCTAATATATAACTGACAACGTCAATCAAAACAGTATCGATAATCAAAGCCACCAGTCTTTTCCAAAAAGACGCGTAGGTCATTTTAATCTCCTTTATGTTTATATCAGTCTGCCGGCCATAATTTCGGCAAACGGTTTTGTAAAACTGAAATTTGACAGCACAACCTGTATCGCCGCCGTCAGAGGAACGGCCAGAAACGCGCCGGCCACTCCCCATATAAGGGACCAGAAAACAAGCATTATGATTATAGTAACCGGGTGCAAATCAGTCACTTTGCCCATAATTTTAGGCTCCACGATATTACCTAAAATAATCTGCGTCGCCACGGTCAGCGCCATAATAATAAAAAATTTGGGCCCAAGTTCATACTGCAAAAATATAACCGGCACCGGCAGCAGGGTTGCTATTATTGAACCTATCGTCGGGATAAAATTTAAAAAAAACGCTATTATGCCGAACATAAACGCGAGTTCCACTTTAAAAAGCGCCAGAATTATCCATATTATAATGCCCGTGGCCAGCGAAATTATAATTTTCGCCGTAATATAAAAAGATATTTTCGATTGTATTTCCTGCGTCAGGCGGTGCGGTTTTCTGTCTTCTTTAATATTAGAATTGCTGCCGGCGAAAAAGAAAAGCAAAAACACGGCGACGAGAAAAAACCCGACGGTCAGCGATATTACCGTGCTTCCGAACCCGCGCACAAAATTAAAAAACTGAAAATTTTTAAAAACGTCGGCTATATAATTATTGTCTATATGCACGTTATAACGCGCGGCCGTCTGCACGGCCCAGTCCGCGGCGGAAACAAGTTTGTCCCTGTAAATATCCGCGCCGCTTATAAAGCCGCCTATGGAATTTGAAATAAAAATCACCGTCAGAGCGAGAAGCGCCAAAAGCGCGAGAGAAGTCAGGCTCAGCGCGAGAAGGTGAGGCATTTTGGTTTTTTTGGTTATATATCTTATGAACGGCGCGAGCACGGTATAAATCAACAGAGCTATGACAAACGGTATCGACACAAAACGGGTGAACACCAGCGTAAACGCGACGGCCACCAAAGCCAGTATGGCCAGGCTTACGCTGTTTACCTGGGAAGTAGTTATAATCGCTTTCTGCGCCGCCGGAGACGCGGCGGGCGTATTCTCTTTCATTGTACAACCCTCATCTCAAGATTTTTAGCCAGCTCCCGCGTCATGAAAAGTATTTTGCTTACAAGTTTGTCCAGATTTAACGACGCTGTTTCAAGCTGCCATATATTTAATTTAAGACCGCTGGAACGCGCGGCGCCTAAAATTTCGCCGAATCTCGTCGAAATATCTTCTATCGAACGCGTTAAAATGCGCGTTTTTACGTTTAAACTTTTTATATCAAAAGAATAATTTTCCGCCAAATCTTTTTTGGGAAAACCGCGCAGAGTGTCCCGCGTGGCGGCCCAAAATTCTTCCCCTTTGTTGGAAAAATCATAAAGCTCTTTCGCGGTTGCGTTAAATTCGTCTTCCAGAGTAATATCCCGCAAAGGGATATTTCTTTTGGCCTGCGCGGACGCGGCCTGCAGCCGCGCCAGATAACTTTGCAGTTTCATTATGATGCCGTTCAAAGCGGTTTCCATTTCCTCAAGTTTTTTAGATGTCGTGTCAAAAAATGCGTCTTTATCCATAGGGTGTGTAGACATATATAACGCGCCTGCGTTGAGCCAATTTTAATTTATTTTTAATTTTCTTTACGACGAGCATAGCGTTGCCTATGTAAGGAGTAAAAAAATTAAAAATAAATTAAAATCGGCTCAACCCTGCGGGCCGCACTCCTTTTTTGTAAATTTCCAGTTTTTTACTCCTCATATAGGTCCCGCTATAATCGTCGTAAAAAACTGGAAATTTACGAAAAAATTATAGCGGCGCAGGCGCGTTATATATGTCTACACACCCTAGTTAGCCGCCAACGTTAGAGTAAATACCGAACCCAGCCCCTTATCGCTTACCACGCTGACCATTCCGCCGTGCAGTTCCATAACTTTTTTTACGAAAGGAAGGCCAAGGCCCCAGCCTTCTATCTGTCCGGTAAAATATTCGTCAATCTGGTAAAATTTGTCAAAAATTTTGTTAATCTCGTTCGGTCTTATGCCCGAGCCGTTGTCTTTAACCGAAAGAGAAACGTTGTTGTTATGCCTCTGGCAGTAAATATTAACGTTTTTATTCGCGCTTAAATTAAATTTTACGGCGTTGCTTATAAGTTCTTTGACGGCGGCGGCGGCAAGGCCTTCGTCGCCCATAAAACTGAAATCGCCGGAGCAACTTATCTCAAGCGTCACCGGCCCCTTTACCAGAACGTCGCCGCGCTCTTCAATATCCCCCTCCACGTTCTCCAAAATTTCCAGCGCGGCCGCGGTTATTAAAGTCCTCAGGTGCAGAGGCGTTTTTACAATGTCTTTTGTTTCCATTTCTTCAACTTTGGTAAATCTGATAAGTCTGTCCACAAGATACGTCAGGTGGTTGCCCTGTTTATGTATTTCCTCAATAGCCTTTTCCCCGAACGCGGACATTTTTTCCGTATGCTTTTGGTTCATCAGAGCATCGGAATATCCGTTTATTATCGAAAGCGGAGTTCTGAACTTGTGCGATATTAACGAAAGAACTTTCGTCCCCGCTTCGTCAATTTTTTCTGCCATACTTTTTTACCCCTAAAACACTACGTTTACTGCTATTTTGAATATGTCCTTCTTACCGTTGCTTCCCGTTATGATATGATTATACCCCAAATCCGCTTTTACCGCGGCGCTTATCGGGAAATCGTTTCCCAGAATTATAGAATGCTCATGGTCCGCGGTATAAAATTCCGTGTAGGAATAAGACAAATAAATATCCGCGCCTTTATCAAGCATGCGGTTAAAAGTAGCGCCTACGGAATATTTAGGCAGATTGTAAACTACGTCGTAACTGTTCAAATTTGAAAAATCATTCTGGTTAAAAATAGAGCGTATCCCCTGCACGCCGTCAATGCCGCTTAAATATTCGTAAACATTGCCGTTCGCGCCGAAGATAAAAGAGTTAAAGAAATTTTTTCTTAAACCAAGGCTGTAAACAAGCTCGCCGAAATCTTCCCTGTCCGCGCCGATATTGCGCGTGACGTCGGCCTTCTGGTTCACGTAACCTACGGCAAGGTTCGCCTGCGTAAATTTGTCGTCGATATTATTTTCTTCCATGTTAAGCAGCAGGTTAAACGTCGCGCCGTAGGCGGACAAATCATTCGTCTGCGGCATTGCAAAGGGGCGCAGCACTATTTGCGCGGCGTCATAAGTCATAACAATGGGAGCGGCTACAAAAAAATTACCGTCGTTAAAATCATCATGTTTGACGTAAGACACTTCCGCGCCGGACGACAGCCTTCCGTAAACCTGCGACAGCGCGGTGAAATCATTCCTGAGAAATTTTGAATTTATAAAAAAAGCGTCGCTTATGCTGACCGCGTGCGCGGACTGCATTAACGCCATAGCCATAATAAAAATAATAATCTTTCTCATATTCTATAGATTAGCAAATTTTATTGTAAAATAAGAGTATGAAAAAATTATCCGCTTTCCTGTTTCTTATTTTTCCGTTAGCAGTTTTTGGAGCAGAGCTTACGCGCGGGCCTTACGTGGAGGACCCCACTTTAACGACAGCCGTCGTAAGATGGAGCACAAACGCCCCCGCGCAGTCGTGGCTTGAATACGGCCCCAAACCCCAGTGTAACCAAATTATGACCAACTCCCCGGAAGGCATGGAGCATAAAGTGGTACTGCAAGGTCTTGCTTCAAATAAGGAATACTGTTACAAAGTGTACGTTTTAAATAATCAGGGAGACGGCGTGCAAAGCCCGGCGGAGGGCACCTTTAAAACTCTTTACAGCCCGGACAGAAAAATAGTCAAATTCGTAATTTTCGGCAACACAGCCGGCGGCGGTACGATGACAAGCCAGCTGTCTGAAAAAATCTCCGCTTATAATCCGGACTTTTTTATACACACCGGCAACCTGGTGACCGGCGGCCTCGCGGCAAACGTTTATACGGAATTTTTTACCCCGTTTACAGCGGCGCTGCGTAAAGCGCCTATGTTCATAGCGATAAGCGACAAAGAATACGGCAACGACGCCGACAAAAAAACTAACAAAACTTTCTTACGCCAGAATTTCCAGCGTTACCACCAAACGACGTGGAGCCGCGGCACGCCGAATTTCTTTTCTTTTGACACCGCGAACGCGAGGTTTATATTTTTAGACGCTTCGGCGACGGAAGGCGCCGCCTTCGCGCCGTCCGTGGACAAGGATTCCCCGCAGTACAGCTGGCTTAAAACCGCTCTTTCAACGACGCCGTCCGGCATGTGGAAAATAGTAGTCATGCACGCCGCGCCGTATTCAACCGGCGCGAAAGGCTCCAACCTGGACGCGCGGGACGCGTTTTCAAGTTTATTTGAATATTACGGCGTGAACGTAGTGTTTCAGGGCGCGGATTTGGATTACGAGCGCACTTTCCCCGTCAAAGACGGCGCGGAAAACCTGCGCGGCGTGCCTTACATGACCTTCGGCACAGGCGCCGCGGCGGAGCCCACAAAACGCGAACACAAAGAAGACTGGACCGCCCGCTTTTTCTCAGGCAATGTTTACGGCGTAGGCGAGATAGTTGACAGAAAACTGACCATCAAAATATATTCCTTAGACGACAAATTAGTAGAAACCGCGGAAATTTATATGTAAAAATGATAAAATAAATAAGTACGGCCGTTTTCACTCCGGGATGGTGAAATGGTATCACAGGCGCCTCTGGAGCGCTTATTCTAGGTTCGAATCCTGGTCCCGGAAAATTTAAAACCCGCGGCGCTTTTTTTAAGCGCCGCGGGTTTTTTATGAATATGCTTTGCTAACGCAGCGCGCAATAAAGTCCGCTGGCGCAGCAGGAACCTCCGCATGCCGAACAACGGCCGCCCGGCGGCTGTTGCGCGTTCGCGGGGTCCGCGCAGCACATACCGCCCGTAGTAAGGCTGCCGGACACGCATCCGCAGCAGGCATCGCCGTCTCCTTTGGGCGCAGTTCCGTCTTCATAGTATTGCACGCCGTTTAGTTTATATCCAGTAGGGCACGCGGACGGGCAAGGCGTTTTGCACACGCCGTTAACATTTACCTTGCCGGACGGGCACGTAATTGCCGTTTGGCAGCATGCGCCGTCGTCGGAAAAACTGACGGATGTTCTTGTTTGTCCCGAGGGGCATGTCGAACACGGAGTTTTACACTTGCCGCTGGCGCTGTCAAACGTTAACCCAGTCCCTGAAAAATAGGAAGTGCCCACGTCACACCCTTGTTGTCTGTAATTGCAACAGTCATTAAGAGAACTGACTCCTAATGAACTAAAATTCCCGCCGGTATACTGTTTACACCGGCACGCGTGATAGTTATCACCGCAGGCGGCGTAAGCGTGAACCGCAAACATTAAAACCGCTCCGGCAGCCAGAAACAAAACCGCCGGCGTTAAATTTATTTTTTTCTTTTTCACAAAAAGCCTCCTTAATAATCTTGGGATTACTCTTATATTCTAAATCAAAAAATACGTAATCCATAATAACTAAAAAGGCTATGTTTTTTTACGACTGAGACGATTCCGCCGGCCGGGGAGAGTATTTTACGGAAAAGAGGATAAAAAATACAAAATAGCCCAAAAGCTTGGGAATATCAGAAAAAGATTAAAAAAGTCTGCGCAAATTTGCGCAGACTTTTTTATCAGGTTGCAAAAATTATTGCGGGATTATATGGAAGCGCACTGCAGCGCATTAGTAGCGCTTGAGGCGCAACAGTGGCCTGCGCTGTTTGTACATGCCACGCATCCCGGAGACGCCACGCCCGTTTGGTTAAAATAAGTAGGATCGGAACAGCATGAGCTGCCTACGTAATTAGTCGCACACGTGCAGCAATTGCCGTCTTCAACGTATCCGCTTGTATTAACCTTAAACCCGGGAAGACATTTTGTCGTGCTGGGGCACGATGTCTTGCTCGCCGCCATACAGCAAGTCCCGGTAGTTTCCTGATATGTCTGTCCGTTCTTTGTCGGCGTTGTGCCGGAACACGTCACCGAAGAACACGGAGTATAACATCCCTTATTCGCCTTTACCCATGTCTTCGGGGAAGTGCAGCACCTTGCGTCTCCGTCATTGCCGTAGCCGCCGTAGTTGTTATAACAGCAGTCGTTGACTATATTAACCCCGGACCCAGGCGTGGGCTGCGAACACCGGCAATCTTTATAATTAACATATGCGTAAGTTATTCCCGTTCCAGCCGCTAACACCAGCACAACGGCCATAATATCTGTTAATATTTTTTTCACAAAAAGCCTCCTTAATAATCATGGGATTACTCTTATATTCTAAACCAAAAAATACGTAATCCATAATAACTAAAAAAGCTATGTTTTTTTACGACGGAGACGGTTCCACATGCGGAAATACGCGGAATAATATTTCTATCGCATTTTTGCAAAATTTTTTTGAAAAAAACGCCCGCGGTTTTCCGCGGGCGTACAGTCAAAAGATACGATTAAAAGAATCTTAACTGCAATTACACTGGTATGGCTGATTCCATCCCGTTACGGCACCCGGACAAATTACCCCGCCTGAATTTGTCCCCTTAGGAACACATACGCCGGAATTCGCTCCCGGCACGGTCCATATTGTGCCTTTCTTAGCAACCGTGCAAGCCGGCCTGTTGGGTAAACCATACGTTACGGAGTTTTCGATATAACACGTACCAGTGTTCTGTTGAACGCACTGTTGGGTTACCGGCTGTATTATGGTATTGGTAGTCCAGCCGCAACATGTCTTACCGACGCTGTCCCAGCTATAGCCGCTGGAACAGCAGCGCGTATCTCCGCTGCCGCCGTATCCGCCCCAGCCGTTCGCACAGCAAATACTTAAGGAAATGCCCGGAGAGGCTTGGTTACACCTGCACTCATTATAACTGCCGTAAGCGTAAATTATGACTGTCCCCGCGGTCAACGCAAAAACAACGGCTAACATATTTCTTATTATTTTTGTCACAAAAGGCCTCCTTTATAAGCGTAAAACCACACTTATATTATAAACCGAAAAAAACTTAATCCAAAATAATTAAAAAGGCTATGTTGGCCTCAGACGTGAAAATTTTTGCGAAAATCGGAAAGCCGTTTTTGCCGAAACGGCCTTTTTCGGGATTTTTTGCGCGGGTTTTTTAATAAAATACTTTCGCGCGGGGTTGCCGGCAAAAACTGCCGGGGATTATTGCGGTAAAATAATGATAAAATTATTATATGCTTAATTTTCTGGCCAGATTGTTTAAAGAAAAAGTAGACATTTTAATTGTCCCGCGCGCTATCGGGCGCCAGATTAAAATTAAAACCAGACTTATAACGCTTTTCCTGGCGGCGGTTGTGGTGTTGGTTATGTTTCTGGCTTCCTGTTACGTGCTGGTAAAACATTATGACTGCAGTTTTACAAAAGCGGACAACCAGCTGATGAAAGCAAAACTGGCCATTATAGGCGAAGAACTTGAGCGCGGCCGCAAATACCTTGAACTTACGCAAACGACGGACCGCCAGATGCGCCAAATGCTCGGCATGCCGCTGGGAAAAAACACTCCCGCGCCGGGGCCTGAAGAAGACCAGCTGGATTTCAACAAAGTTTTCGCGCGCGGCAGCGGCGATATTGACGAAACGGTTTACAAAAATTATATTGATAATATCGAAACAACGGCCAAAGCGCGTTTGGCAAGCTTTCAGGAAATAGCCTGGTATTACGCGAATAAGAAAGACACAATAAACTCAACGCCTTCGATAAGGCCGTCAAAGGGCGTAATCACTTCGGGTTTCGGTTACAGGCTTTCGCCGTTCGGGAATGAAGGCGGCGGCTTTCACTACGGCATAGATTTCGCGGATAAGCCGGACAGCCCGATTGTAGTTACAGCCGACGGCATTGTCAGGCACACTGGCTGGACAAACGGTTTCGGCCAGGCGGTGCTTGTCGACCACGGTTACGGTTACTCAACTTTATACGGACACGTGTCCAGCATTAAAGTAAAACCCGGCGACGTGGTTAAGCGCGGCCAGGTTATAGCGACTATGGGAACCACCGGAATGTCCACCGGCGTGCACGTGCACTATGAAGTATGGGTGGACGGAACGCCGGTCAACCCGAACAAATATTTTAAGTAAAATTAGTTTCGCGCCGACGGGCGCGGGAAAAAATTGGAGGACGGAGCAATATGAGTTTTTTAAAGAAAAATACGGATTTTACTTCGGGCGAATATGTTTCGATAATCAGCGCGGAGTGTTATTTTCAGGGCACGCTCAGCGTGCAGGGTTCGCTGCGCGTGGACGGCCACTTGAACGGCTCCGTTGACAACGCGAAGCACATCGTCGTCGGAGAAGACGGCAAAGTGGAAGGCGATTTGAGCGCCAGGACGATAATTCTGAGCGGGGAAGTCAACGGCAACGTCTGCGCGGACGATTTGGAAATTTTAAGCTCCGCGAAAGTATCCGGCGACGTGCGCGCCGGCAGAATTTTAGTCGAGCAGGGCGCGTCTTTAAACGGAAAAATGGTCGTGGAACCCGCTAAGGAAGAGGTAAAGAAATAAGATGATTTCAATACTGCAGAGATATAAAACCGCGATTTTAATTATAGTGATAATAGCGTTGCTGTCCGGCGTGGGTTATGTCGGTTACGGCGTTGTTTCCGCCGGCGCGGCGGACAATAACACCGTCGCCATAGTGGGCGGAGAAAAAATTAAAGCCGCCGAATATAACCGTCTTTTAAAAAGTCAGGAAACGGATTTGCGCGGCCAGGGCAAAGACGTGCAGGACGCGGACATGGAAGTTTTGAAACAACAGGTGCTGCAGGGCCTTTTATATAAAAGCGCGATGGTGCAGGGCGCGGAAAAATACGGGCTTAGCGTATCTGATTTTGAACTGGCTTATTTTATAAAAACTTTCCCGCCTTTCATCAATAACGGCGTGTTTGACAAAAGGGTTTACGTGTGGACCGTCCGCAACCAGTTTAATATGAACCCGGCGGATTTTGAGGACCAGCAGCGCGGCTTACTGCTTATGAAAAGGTTTGAAAACCTGCTCGCGTCGGCCGTCCGCATGACGCCGGAAGAAATTAAATATAATTTCAAAACGCAGTACGGCAGCGTCAAAGATTTTGACGCTAAAAAAGCCGATTTTATACCGACCGTCGAAGAAACCAAATCAAACGCCGCGCAGGCGGCTTTTCTGGCGGATTTTAACGCCAATAATCCGGTTCAAGTACTTTTAAAGGATTAACCGTGGCCGGCCAACTGCTTGTGACGGGGAGTATCGGTTTTGACACCATTACAAACTGCCGCGGCAAAGCGGAGCGCGTGACGGGCGGTTCGGGTTCATACTCATCTATAGCCGCGAGTTATTTCTGCGGCGTAAAACTTATCGGCATAATAGGCACGGACTTCGGGCCGAATATCAAATATTTCAGAAAAAATAAAATTGATTTGCGCGGCCTTGAAATCGCCGAAGGCAAAAGTTTTTTCTGGGCCGCGAACTATGACAAAGATTTCAAAACCGCCTTTACTCAGCGCACGGATTTAAACGTCTTCGCCGATTACAAACCTAAAATAATCAAAGAATACCAAAACTGCAAAAATATCTTTCTTGACAATATTGAACCAAGCATGCAGTTAAGCCTGATTTCGCAGATGAAAAACCCGAATTTAATAGTCTGCGACACTATGAATTTGTGGATAAATAATTACTTCCCCCTTGTAAAAAAAATGCTCAAGCTGGCCGACATTCTGCTGGTAAACGAAGCCGAGGCGCGCTCAATCACCGGCGCGTATAATTTGATAACCGCCGGCAAAAAACTGCTCAAAATGGGCGCAAGACACGTAATTATAAAACTGGGGCCGAACGGTTCCATGCTTGTCAGCCCGCTGGGTATTTGCCAAATGCCGCCGGTATTGGTTGAAAACATTTATGACACCACCGGCGCGGGGGACGTTTTCGGCGGCGCGCTTGCCGGTTATCTGGCTAACCAGAAAAACTGGCGGACGCTTAAAAATTTGAAAACCGCAATGGCTTACGGCACCGTAATGGCCAGTTTTAATATAGAAAGTTTCAGCGTGCGCCGCATATCGTCCTTAACAAAACAACAGATAGCCGCCCGTCTGGAACAATATAAACAATCAATTTGTTTTAAATAACGCCGTGCCAAGAAGCACCGCCGGAGCGACGCAACGTCGTTACTCCGCTTTCAGATTTGAGCGAAGTTTTGATTTTCTTGCGACGACATTCAAGTACCCGTAGGGTACGGTGAGGAGCAAAAAATCAAAAATTCGCCAAATGTGAAAGCCGCAACTTCACGGTTAAAGTATGTCGTTATGCAATAAAATTAACGTTTTTACGTTATTTCCATAAGGAGTTTTTGATGAGTGAGTTAACTGACGCGGAACTTCTTAAAAATTTTAAAGCCGGAGATACGGCGTGCCTGGGTTTGATTATAGAGAAATATAAAACGCCGCTTTTTTCCTATATAGTTTCGCTGGTTAAAGACAGCGCTCTGGCCGAAGATATTTTTCAGGAAGTGTTCCTAAAAATAGTAAAAACTCCTGACTGTTATAAGGATACAGGCAGCTTTAAAAGCTGGCTGTTCACCGTAAGCAGAAATAAGTGTATGGACCATTTCAGGGCAACGGCGGCGGAGAAAAGCATTTCGCTTGACGCGCAGGAAGAAGACGAAGTTTCTCTGCACGACACGATAAAGTCAGACGAAAAAGAGCCGCTGGACACGCTTATTAACGAAGACGACGGAGAGGCTATTTTAAACGCTCTCAAAAAACTGCCGGCGGAACAGCAGGAAGTAATAACGCTGCGCCAGACAATGAGTTTTAAGGAAATAGCTGAACAATTAAAATGCCCTCTGGGCACCGTGCTTGCCCGCGCAAGCAGAGGTTATAAAAAAATGCAGGCTGAGCTTGCAAAGGAGGTGGCTTATGTTGCAAAATAATAATGAACTTTTTGATTTTTTAAAATTAGAAGACAACAGCGCTCAGGCGGAAAACATTAACGCTATTGACCGCGCTTTAGGCAAAGAATTTGCAAAGATATCCCCGTCGCAGAAAACGCTGGATAATATCATGGCCGCCGCCGCGCGGGAAAATACTCCGGTGTTGAAAAGGATTTTCTCGCTGTTTACATACCGCAGGGTGCTTTTAGCCGCGGCGGCGGTTTTTATACTGGCTTTAGTGCCTGGTCTCATGGTAAAACAGCAAAACGCCGTTGATAATGAAACCTACGCTTACGCCGCAGTCACCGCCACGGCGGGCGATATTGAAAATTTGGATAACGGGTTGGACGATATTATATCCGAACTTGATTATATTGAGGAGGGAAACATATGAAGAAACTCTGTACGCTTACGCTGGCAATTTTTGCATTAAGCGCTTTTGCTTACGCCCAGGGCGCTCCCAAAGACGCAAAAAATACCAATACCCCGGCGGCTGATACCAGACAGGGAAAAGCGGCTGAATTCAGAAAACAGTTTCAGGCAAAAAGGGAACAAAATACAGCCGCAAACAAAGCTTTATATCAGCAGTATCAGGCCGCGAAAACGGCTCAGGAAAAACAAGCGGTCGAGCAGCAAATAAAGGCCCAGGCGACGCAGCAGGTTAACGAAGGAATAGCGATGACAAAACAGGGTATTTCCGGCTCTGAAGAAAGTCTTAATAAAGCAAAAGAGAGACAGGCCAAATTGGAAAAAAACAAAGACGCCATTATAGCCAAAAAAGTTAAAGCCATAGAAGAAGGCATGTTCGGCCCGGAACAATTCGGCCAAAACCGCGAAGACGGAGCCCAGCCGCTTACCGGCGTAATGGGCGCGGCGCCGACAAACAAAACTGATTCAAAAAATATACCGCCCACAAGTAAATAAAAGAGATGTATTCTCTCCCCAAAAAAATACTTCCCGTCCTGGCGGGAAGTATTTTTTTATAATGAGCAGCCAAATTAATTCAATTTTGTAATGTCTGCAAACAGGAGGAGGTATGATTCTGCATAACCCAGCAGGTTTAACCTATTATTTCTTACGGCAACCTCTTCAACATTAACCATCACGTTTTCAAAAAAATTCGTCAACTCGATTTTCAAGCCGGCAAGACGGTTGAATATTTTCCCATAATCATCTTCAGTTAAAGTAGCAATCGAATAACTCCCAAATTCTTTTTGTATAGCGGCTACCTTATCAAACAACCTGTTTTCAGCCGGGTGTTTGAAAAGATTTATATCGACATCCGCATTCGTATATTCTGATTTGTTAAGAATATTTACAACGCGTTTAGTACTTTCCGCCACGGCGGACAAATCTTCATTTCCCCTGAATTTCTGCAACGCTTTTGCTATGGTTAATATTTTTGTAACAGTAAAATCTTTTTCAACGACGGCGTTTATAACGCCCGCGTCAAATCCTTCGCTCTCCAGCAGGTTTGCTATACGGCCCCGTAAAAACTCCTGCATCTGTACAACGACTTTTGCGCCTTTATCGCCGTAAGGCGCCGCAGTATATACAATTAATTCCCAAGTAGTTATATTAAGTTTAAAATGTTCCAGCATTCTGACAATGCCCATTGCCTGGCGGCGCAGGGCGAAAGGGTCCTCGCTGCCCGTCGGGATTTGCCCGCCGGCAAAATTGCCGGCCACAGCGTCAATTTTACCGGCTATTGAAACTAAAGCGCTTTCCAAATTTGACGGCAAAGCGGAAGACGCGGTCAGCGGAAAATAAAATTCCTGCAAGCCTTTGCAAACCGCTTCAGACATATTTTCTTCTCCGGCGTAAACACCGCCCATATAGCCCTGTAATTCGGGAAATTCATAGACGACGGAAGTTGTTAAATCAGCGTACGCAAACCGAGCTGTGTTCCTTACGGTCAAGATGTCCGCGCCGCATTTTTCTGCCAGCCACGCCGCAATTCTTTGCACACGTTCCGTTTTATCTAGCATGGTACCGAAACCGTCTATAAAACGCACCGTAGCCAGTTTTTCCCTAAAATAATTTAAACCTCTTTTTTTATCCTGCTCAAAAAAGAAAACGGCGTCTGACAGCCTGGCGGACATTACTTTTTTAAAACCGTCCCGCACTTCGGGCTGGTTGACGGAAACGCCGTCGCGCACCGCTATAAAATAAGGCTCTATTTCCCCTTTCTTGTTTTCGGTATGGAATATTTTAAGCTGCTTTTTGAGCACGGTCACGATAAGCTCTTTTGGCAAAGTTAAAAATCTTATTTCAAATTCGCCGGGAACGGTCACCGGGTGCTCCGTCATAAAAACCGTTTCTTTAAGAAGGTCTTCGTCAATAACCGCCGTCAAGCCGCGCAACTGCGCTTCTTTATTTATAGCTTTTACAAGCGCGGCCTCCCGCTCCGCGGGTTCAATCAAAATCGGCTGCGGAAGATTTTTTAAAGTTGAAACATATTTGTCCGGCGAAGCAATTTTAATTTGTTTTGTGCCGAATGAAGAAATCGGCCATGTAAAACGGTTGCTTTTAACGCCGGCGACTTCAAATTTTAAAATTTTTGTTCCGTACAAACCTATAAGCGTGCGGATGGGGCGGGCAAAGCGCAGGCCGCTGGGTTCCCACGTCATATTTTTGGGGAACTGCAGGCCGGTTATAATTTTGGTAAAAATCTGCGGCAGAAGTTTTTGGGACAATCCGCCTTTTATTTTAATTTCGGCAAAAATAAAAGGACCGTTCGGCGTGTCTTTGACAATCAGGTTTGCGGGTTTAACGCCGTTCTTCTCGGCAAAACCGGACGACTGCGGCGTAAAATTTCCGGCCGCGTCTTTCAGCATTTTCGCGGGCGGGCCTTTAATTTCTTTCTCAATATCTTTTGCTTTCGGCTCAATGCCGGTAATTTCTAAGGCGAGTTTCCTGAAACTGCCGAACGCGCGCACGGACGAATAACCTATATTATTTTCCGCCAGTTGCGCTTTTGCCAAAACTTCCATCTGCGCCAGAGCGCCCTCCACAAAGCGGGCCGGCAAATGTTCAACGCCTATTTCAAGCAGCGCGTCGTTGTTCATTTTTTGTCCTCCGGCTCATTCGCTTTTATGTAAACGGCGGCGCACTGTTTTGCAAGATTTCTTATTTTCGTGATAATATTCGTGCGGTCGGAAACGCTGATTGCTCCTCTCGCTTCAAGCATATTAAAACAGTGGGAAACTTTCATCGCCGCGTCGTACGCCGGCAGATAAAGGCCTTTGGCGCATAACGCTTTGCACTCAGTTTCATAATCCGAGACGTAACGTCTTAAATTTTCAATATTCGCTTCTTCAAAATTGTAATGCGAAAACTGGCGTTCCTGTTCCAGCACCATATCGCCGTAAGTCAGTTTATTATTCCACATAATTTCAAAAACGCTGTTTTTTTTCTGCGAATAAGTGGCTATGCGCTCAAGCCCGTAAGTAAGTTCCGCGGTTATAGGATTTAAAGAAAACCCGGCCATATTCTGGAAATAGGTAAACTGCGTTATTTCCATGCCGTCCATCCAAATTTCCCAGCCCACGCCGCTGGCGCCCAGCGTCGGTGACTGCCAGTCGTCTTCCACCCATCTTACGTCATGTTTTTTAGGGTCCAGGCCAATGGCTTTAAGAGAATTTAAATAAAGTTCCTGCACGTTTGCCGGCGCGGGTTTTAAAATAACCTGAAACTGAAAATATTTGCCAAGTCTGTTAGGATTTTCGCCGTATCTCCCGTCTGCCGGCCTGCGGCAGGGCTCGATGTAGGCGACCGAAGTCGGTTTTGACGTCAGGGAGCCGAAAAACGTCAGCGGGTTGAATGTCCCCGCGCCCTTTTCCACGTCATAAGGCTGCGCGATGATGCACCCCTGCTTTTTCCAATATTCCTGAAGTGAAGAGACAATATCTTGAAAGTTCATATATTAGAATTTTACCAATTTATCTTTTATTTGTTCTGTTTTCCGGCTGACGGCATCATTGAATTTCCGGTTGGAAAATAAATATACCGGACTTTTTAAAATTGTTAAATAAATATTTTTTTTGTTTATTTTTACTTTGTTATTCAAAATGTCGGACTGCGCAAGGAGCTCAAACGTGTCCAACGCCCAAATAACCGGCATCAGCACCGACAGCCGCAAACGCCAGTTTTTCTTCGAGATTTGCTCAAAATATTCCGGCGCGCAACTGATTTTATCAAGGCCCCAGAGTATCCATTTTTTTATGACGGGATTTACCGCACGGGAACTACCGTCTCTAAAATCTTTGACGGAAACGCCGAAAAATCCCAAATCTTCCGCAGGAAAATAACAACGGTTGTTAGCAATATCTTCTTTAACGTCGCGCAGAATGTTTACTATCTGAAGCGCGTCGCCGATATTTTTGCCGAAGTTTTTAAACTCTTCCGCAGACATTTTTACGGCGGCAGATTTTAAAATGAGTCCGCTCCAAAAAACGCCCGGCGCGCCGCCCATTGTATCACAGTAATACTCCAACTGCGCGGTTTTTTCAAGCGCCGTCAGAACTCCGGGATTAAAAGTTTTAAGGTCGAACAACATCCCCTCGCATACTCTCCCGACTACAGCGCTGATAAGTTTTTTATCGTCAGGTTCAAATTTATTGTAAATGGAAATACACTGCGGCAGCTTCTGCAAAAGAAATTTCTCGTCCGCGTTTTCCGCGCCATTCTGGATTTCCTTTATAAGCTCCTCAACACCGCCGCTTTCAATAAGTGACGGAAATTTTTCAATCCAAAAAATTTTACGCTCGCGCGGGATAACGCCGGTATCCGCAATGCTGTCCGCCGCGCGGCAAAAAAGATAGCCTATTGAAAAAACGGCTCTTTCCCTCTCCGGCAAAACCGCCGCGCTTTTCTGCAGCGTCCGCGCCGTCCGCCGCAGTAACTCATCTAAAATTTTAAATTCCGCGCGGGTAATTTGCATTAATGAAGTCCCACTTTGCAGACGTGGCTTTCGCGGTATTTCAACAGACAGGCCGCTTCCTGTTCTTTATACGCGCCGGTGCGTCTGGAAAGTTCATCAAAATCAACCAGAGCGCCTTCAAACATCGGTCCGTCGACGCAGGCAAATTTTATTTTGCCGCCTATGCTCACGCGGCAGCAGCCGCACATGCCGGTGCCGTCTAAAATAATCGGGTTTAAACTGGCGTATGATTTTATGCCTAATTTTTCCATAAGGCGGCACATAAATTTCATCATCGGCACCGGGCCAATGACAAAACCGGCATCGATTTTTTCGCCGCCGTCATGCAGTTTTTGAACGGCGTCCGTCACAAGTCCTTTCTGTCCGTAAGAGCCGTCGTCCGTAGTGCAGACGGTAATATCTGAAATTTCTTTCATCTCCCGCTCAAGTATAAGCAAATCTTTGTTGCGCGCGCCTAGAACAGAAATTACTTTATTGCCCGCGTTTTTTAAAGCTTTCGCAATAGGATAAACTTCCGCTATGCCTACTCCGCCGCCTACGACGGCGACTGTACCATATTTTTTAACTTCCACCGGCGTCCCCAGCGGGCCCGCGACGGCCTCAAAAATTTCCCCCTGCTTCATGTCATTAAACATCGCCGTGGATTTACCTATCGCTTGTATGATGACGGTTATCGTCCCCTTTTTTTCGTCCCAGTCAACAAGAGTGACAGGCACGCGCTCACCGGCGGCGTTGGCTTTTAAAATTACAAACTGCCCGGCCTTAGCTTTACGCGCTATAAGCGGCGCGGAAATTTCAAACCGCGCGATATCTTTGGACAAATTTATTTTTTTAACAATTTCATTTTTTGTCATTTAAATACTCGTTAATTTTACCGGCCGCGATAATGCCGTCTTTCATCGCCATCAGCACGGTGGCGCCGCTTCTTATTATATCGCCGCCGGCGAAGACGCCTTTCATCGTCGTTTCCCCGCCTTCTTTGGCGACAAGAACGCCGCGCTCGTTGGTCTTAAGTTCCGGCGTTTTTTTGGGGATAACCGGGTTCGGTTTCTGTCCTATGGCCACTATAACGGTGTCCGCCTCAATAAGAAAATCCGAATTCTCGACGGGCACCGGAGAACGCCGGCCTTTAGCGTCAGGCGCGCCCAAAGTATTACGCGTGCAGATTATCCCGCGCACGCGGCCGTTTTCGTTACCCAGAATTTCTTTTTGTACCGTCAGAAATTCAAACTTTATGCCTTCTTCCATAGCGTTGTCAACTTCTTCCTCACGCGCCGGCATTTCTTCACGGCTGCGGCGGTAGACGACGGTCACGCTTTCGGGCCCCAGGCGCATTGCGCAGCGCGCGGCGTCCATCGCGCTGTTGCCGCCGCCCAAGACTACCACTTTTTTCCCTATGCCTACGGGAGTATCCACTTCGGGAAATTTATACGCCTGCATTAAATTTATTCTTGTCAAAAATTCATTCGCGCTGTAAACGCCGACAAGATTTTCGCCGGGCACGTTGGCCATCGTCGGCAGTCCGGCCCCGCTGCCTATATAGACGGCGTCAAAATCTTTCAGCAGTTCTTCAACCGTTATCGTGTTGCCGACGATAACGCTGCTCTCAAAAGCAACTCCCATGTCTTTTACCGTCTGAATTTCTTTGGAAATAATTTCGCGCGGAAGGCGAAAAGTGGGAATGCCGTAACGCAGCACGCCGCCGAAATCATGCAGCGCCTCGTATACGACGACGTCGTGCCCGAACCGTCTCAGCTCCGCCGCCGCCGAAAGCGACGACGGGCCGCTGCCGACGCACGCCACGCGTTTGCCCGTCGGACTACCCGGGACCGGCGGTTTTAAAACGCCGGAATTTCTGGCTGTATCCGCCGTATATCTTTCTAAAAGACCGACGGCGACGGGTTTGAATCTTCCGTTAAGTATGCACGCGCCCTCGCAATGGTTTTCCTGCGGGCAGACGCGGCCGCAAACTGCCGGCAAAAGGCTGGTTTTCATAATTTCGTCCGCCGCGGCGCCGACGTTGCCTTTCAGCAGTTGTTCGATAAACTGCGGAATTCTGACGTTTACCGGACACGCGGCAGTGCACCTTGCGTTTTTGCAGTTTAGGCAGCGCTGCGCTTCAAGCAGAGCGGTTTTCTCGTCAAAGCCTTCGACGACAGGCTCAAAATTTTTTATTCTCTCCCGCGGACTTTGGCGCGCTCCCTGCTGCCGCGGAAAGGCTGGATTAGGCATTTGAACTACCCCTTTTTTTTAATAATAAAATCAGTATAATATAATTATACAAAACAGGAGGGTAACGATATGTCAAACAGAGACGGGTTAGGAACGCTGGGGGCTTTTATATTGGGCGGTCTTATCGGCGCGGCGGCTGGGCTTTTGCTGGCGCCGGAGAAAGGCGAAGACACAAGGGAAAAACTTAAAGAATGGGCCGAAGATAAATGGTCTGAAAAAAAAGAGAACTTCGGCGAATTAAAAGAAGTGATTGAAAAAAAACTCGCCAAAAAGAAAAAAGAGCTCGGCAAAAAATTCAGCAAAGTAAAAGAAAACATAGCCGACGCGGTTCTTAACAACAGCGAGGATTAAGAAATACGATTGTCAGTTTTAAAAAATATCCTCCGGCGGGAGGATATTTTTTTATTATAATTAGAGCATGAAAAAACTTTTATTCATAGGCCTGTGTTTAGGCCTTGTTTTGCTGATGGTTTTTACCCGTATGCAGATTAAAAAATTTGGCGCGCGGGAAGAAGCCAAAAAAATGGAGTTTCCTAAAATTATGAGAATAAATTTTGATTTAGACAGCGTTTATCTTGCCGGCGGCTGTTTTTGGGGCGTTGAGGCTTATTTGGACAAAATACCCGGCGTAAAAAATACGCAGGTTGGTTACGCCAACGGGAAAACCGAAAACCCGACGTACGAGCAGGTAAGCCACGAGAACACCGGCCACGCGGAAGCCGTTTACGTGCAGTATGACGCGAAAGAAATTACGCTTGAGCAGCTGATAAAAATATTTTTTGAGATTATTGATCCCACGTCGTTAAACAAACAGGGCGGGGACGCCGGCGTTCAGTACAGAACCGGCGTTTATTATACCAGACCAGATGATAAAGAAAGAATACAAAAAGTTTTTGACGAGCTCGCGCCGAATTATAAAGAGCCGATTGTCGTCGAGTTAAAACCTATAGAAAATTTTTATCCGGCGGAAAATTACCACCAAAAATATCTGCAAAAAAACCCGGGCGGCTACTGCCACATAGATTTAAGCAAAGCCGATAAATATAAAAAGACTACTTAATTTTAGTTTCCAGAAATGACAGGATATCTTCCGTTGCCTTTATTATATTATCGGCGGCGTGCGGAAAATTTATACGCAGACCGTCGCCTTTGGGCGACGGTAAAAACTTCAGGCTACCGCCGTATTTTACCAGCAGTTCGCTGACAATGCCGTCGGGCATTTTAAAATCTTTTGTGAAATAAAACTCCGCGAAAGACTGCGTGATTTCGATATGGCGCGCTTTGATTGCACCGGCTCTGTTTGAAATTAAAACCGCGCGCGCAAGATTTTTTACTTCTTCCGGAAGCGGGCCGCAGAGGTCCGCCAGCTTGTCCAAAATTTTTTGCTGCGTCGCGGCTGTACTGGCTATCAGCTCTTTATAAAAACGCAGACGCTCGTTGTCGTCCGGCAGATATTCGGGCGGAATGAACGCCGGCAGCGGCTGGTTTACCGTCGAGCGGTAAACTCTTTCAACCGGTTCGCCTTTTAATTTTTTAACTTCAGCGGCTACCATGTCGCAGTATAAACTTAAACCTACTTCATTTGCAAAGCCGTGTTGTTTTGTGCCCAGCAGTTCCCCAGCGCCGCGTATTTCCATATCTCGCAAAGCAAGTTTAAAACCGCTGCCGAGCTCACTCATTTCCATAAGCGCGCCAAGCCTTTTTTTGGCGTCCTCCGTCGGGTCCTTTTCTTCGCGCGGAAGTTTGAAAGCGCGTAATTCGTCAAAATTATTTTCTTTCGGTTTTTGAAAAAGCCAGTCAGGGTGGAACAAATAGCAATAGGCTTTTCTGTCGCCGCGGCCTATGCGCCCGCGCAGTTGGTAAAGCTGCGCCAGGCCGAAATCCTGCGCGGCCTCGACGATAAGAGTATTCGCGTTGCTTATGTCCAAACCGCTTTCGATAATCGTCGACGCAAGCAAAATATCATATTTGTTGTTGTAAAAATCCCACAACGTTTCTTCCAGCAAATTTTCGTCCATCTGGCCGTGCGCCATGCAGATTTTGGCCTCCGGCACCAGTTTTTCAAGGAGCGCTTTTCTGGATTCCATGCTCTGCACGCGGTTGTAAACAAAATACACCTGCCCGCCGCGCGCGATTTCCTGGCGGATGGCGTTTGCCGCCAGTTCGTCGTTCCACGGCGAAACTATTGTCTTTACCGGCATCCTTCCCTGCGGCGGTGTTTCGATAATCGACATGTCTCTTAGCGACGACAACGCCTGGTTCAGCGTGCGCGGGATGGGCGTGGCGGAAAGCATTAACGTGTGAACGCCGGAACACTTTGCTTTAATTTTTTCTTTCTGTTTAACGCCGAAGCGGTGTTCTTCGTCGATAATCACAAGCCCCAGATTTTTAAAATTAATATCTTTTGACAGCAGACGGTGCGTGCCTATGACGATGTCGACGGCGCCGGTTTTTATTTTTTCCGCCACGGCTTTTTGCTCGGCCTTCGTCTGAAATCTGCTTAACATTTCGATACTTACCGGGAATGCGGCCATGCGTTTTGTAAAAGTTTTAAAATGCTGCGCGGCGAGTATCGTCGTCGGCACAAGAATGAGAACCTGCATATTGCTTAACGCGACGCGCAGCGCGGCGCGCATGGCGACTTCCGTTTTGCCAAAGCCTACGTCGCCGACAAGCACGCGGTCCATAGTTTTCTGGCGGCTTAAATCGTCAAGAATTTCTGAGACGGCCTGCGCCTGGTCCGGCGTTTCGGTAAACGGGAACGACGCGGAAAATTCGCTTTCAATATGAGTGTCGCCGGGCATGGCCGCACCGCCGGCCGCGGCGCGTTTGGCTTCCATGGCTAAAATTTCCTGCGCGTCTTTTTGCGCGGCTTCTTTAACGCGGCGCTTGACTTCTTTCCACGCGGTGCCGCCGAGCGTCGAAAGCGGCGGCGCTTTGCCTTTAACGCCGATATATTTCTGCACTTTGCCGAAATCCGCGACGGGCACAAAAAGTTTGCCGCCTTTGCGGTATTCTATGACAAGGCAATCCGTCGGCGCGGCGTCTTCGTCAAAAATCTGAAGACCAAGATATCTTCCTATGCCGTGAACCTGGTGGACTACGTAATCGCCCGCCGTTAAATCTTTAAAGCGCACTCTTTTGGCGCTTTCAATTTCGTAATTTTTAAGCAGCGTGCTGGCGTGGTAATTGCGGTTTAAAATTTCCGACGACGTGATGTACGCTTTCTTATTTTCCCCGTCGGTAAAACCCTGCGTGAGCGGCGCGGTTTTGAATTTTACCAAATCAAAAATATTCTGCTTTACAAAAATTTCCTCAAGCCGGCCCCTTTCGCCGCGGTTAAGCGCGAAAATTATGATAACGTAACCGCGGGTTTTTAACGAATTAATTTCGCGCGCCAGTAAATCCATATTTGCGTTAAAGGCGATATTTGAGTTGAGGCCGCAGTTTACGCCGTAAGGCAGGGAGGTTATTACAGTGTTATTTCCCGCGTCAAAATTTTTGGGCGGATTGTCATAAACAAACTCCGCGCCGTTAAGCCACGCGGAAATGTCCGACGGAGTTTCTTTAAAAGACAGCGGGATTACCGTGACGGAATCTTTATACTCTTTTGTGTTTTGCGTATCAATATCAAAGGCGCTTATAGTTTCAATTTTATTTCCCGCAAAATAGAGACGCGCGGGCGACGCGGCGCCGGGTACAAAAATATCCGTCACGCTGCCGCGCACCGCGAACTGGCCCGGGGCTTCTGTAAATTCCTCGCGCGTATAACCGGCGGCGGACAGATAATCGATAAGCGCGCCGCGTATTAAAATATTGTTTTGTTTTATTGTTTTTACGGAGTTTAAAAAATCTTTTTTGCCCGGCAGGGGAGTTTTTAAAACTTCATAAGAGGCCATGACGGCAAGCGGCGTTTTTGCGGTAATAATTTTGTACAGCGCGTGCATTAAAAAATTTCTTTCGGCCCCTAGATAAACGGAAGTAAACGGGATATTCTCCGCCCAGGTCGCAAGAGCGGCTTCAAAAGAATCCAACCCCTCTTCCTCTTCCGAGACAAAGACGGCGTTTAACCCGTTTTTTGTAAATTTATCAAAAAAGAAGCGCGCCTTCGCGCCAAAATTGGGCAGGCCGTAAAAATATTTTACAGTGGTTTTTTCTGACATAAAAACTGCCCGCCGCATTGCGGCGGGCTCAAACTAAAACGATTTCGGTTCGGTGCCTTTTTTGAAGGCTTCCAAAAATTTATCTCTGTCGGTCGGCTGCGCCAGCTTGCCGGTGGCGGGGTCTATGAAAACATATGAAATGCCGTCGGGCACGGTAAAATCAGTCTTGGGCTCAGACGCTAAAATTTTCTCCATAATATCAGTCCACCACGGAGCGACGGAGCCGCCGCCCGTCCACTCCCCGCTGTTTTTTTGGAAAGTATCGTCGTCATATCCCATCCACGCGGCAGCCGCCGTGTTCGGCGTCATGCCGACAAACCACGCGTCGCGGTCATTTTGGCTGGTGCCGGTTTTGGCGGCCAGCGGTCTGCCCAGACGCCGCGCCGCGCCGCCGGTGCCGCGCTCCACCACCCCCTTCATCATATTAATAAGAAGGAAAGAATTTTGCGGGCTGAACGCTTCCTCTTCGTACGGAGTGTGCTGTTCAAGTATACGGCCGTTAGCGTCGGTCACTTTATCTATATAATAATTCGGCACGTGTATGCCGTTGTTGGCGAAAGTGGACATGCCTTCCAGCTGCTCGTCAAGCGTAACCGCGGAAACGCCCAGGGCAAGCGCGGGAACGGGCGCAAGATAACTTTTTATTCCCGCTTTTCTGGCTACTTTTATAGCCTCCCCTATGCCGACGGCGTCAATTAAATTGACGGACACAAGATTTTTGGATTTTTCAAGGCCCGCGCGCATGGTAACCCAGCCGGACGATTTGCCTCCCATGTTCTGCGGCACCCAGACGGTAAAATTTTTGCCGGAAACAAAAGACTGCGACGCCAAATCAAGCGAATACTGGTCCTCGTCCTCGTTAAAAGTGTGCCAGTTGCGGCCGTCGAAATAAAACATCGTCGGCAAATCTTTGACAAGAGTGGCCGGAGTATAATTTTTTTGCAGAGCCGCCATCCAGACATAAGGTTTAAAACTGCTGCCGGGCTGGCGTTTGGCCTGCGTCGCGCGGTTGAAACGCGACTCCCCGTAATCCCTGCCGCCTACCATCACGCGCACGGCGCCCGTCTTAACGTCGCGCACCATAAAGCTGGCCTGAAATTTCGGGTAATTTACGACGGGAGTATTGTCCGCAGCGGAATTATCGTCGTCGTTGGTGGCGTCATCGTCGCTGAATTCGGGTATTTCTATGCCGAGGCCTTTTGCTATTTTGGCGTCATATTCCGTCAGTTTTTTATTGATTATATCTTCCGCTATTGCCTGCTGGTCAATGTCTATCGTCGTATAAATATTAAGGCCGGCTTTCCAAAGCATTTCCATGCCGTATTTGGGCTCAAGAATTTTCCTTACGTATTCAATGAAATAGAGACCGATAACATTTTTCTGCGCGGGCCTTTTGGCGGGCAGAGGCTCTTTATTCGCTTTCTCAAATTCCGCGGCGGTTATATATCCCTGGTCTTTCATCACTTTAAGAACCAGAGAGCGGCGGGCAAGGGCTACGTCGGGATTCGCAAAAGGGTTATATTTGCCCGGCGCCGGAATAACGCCTACTATCATCGCGGACTGCGCCAGCGTCAAATCTTTTAAATCCTTATCAAAATATTTCTGCGCGGCCATTTTGACGCCGTACGCTCCCTCGCCGAAATAAATCTCATTTAAATAAAGCTGAAGGATTTCCTGTTTGCTGAAACGGTTTTCAATCTGCACGGCTAAAATAATTTCGCGTATTTTGCGGATGAGTTTTTTCTCTTTGGTTAAAAATACGCCGCGGGAAAGCTGCTGGGTAAGCGTGCTTCCTCCCTGTTTTGCATGGCCGGTAAAAACGTCGTTGAGCACGGCGCGCAGCGTGCCTTTGACGGAGAAACCCGGGTGCTTAAAAAAGTCCCTGTCTTCCATTGATATGACGGCGTTCTGGATATCGACGGGGATTTCCTCAAGCGGCACCATCATGCGCTTTTCTATGGAAAACTCATAAATTAATTTATTGTTGCGGTCATAAACTTTGGTGGTAAGCGACGGAGTGTACTCCTCCATATCATAAACCGGCGGGAGGCCGCTTAAAATATAGCGCGTGAAAATCGCGCCGAGGATTATCGCGACGAATAAGAACGCAAGGAACAGGTAAAGGAAAGCCTTGGAGCGGGCGATTGCAAAAATATCACGGATAATCTTCATATTTTAATTTTACTAAATTTGATTATTAATACTCCGTCCTCAAATTTTTTTCCTCTCCCTCACAGGGCCCTACTGCCAGCCTTCGGCTTTGGCGTAGGCTTGGATTCCTTTGAAAATTCCGTCGGCTATTTTAGGCCATACGTTTTTATTGTTAAGCTGTCTTCTGTCGGAAGGATTGCTTATATAGCCGCATTCAACTAAAATAGCCGGCGCGTCCACGCCTTTTAACACGTAAAAATTCGCCTGCTTGACGCTGCTGCCCGGATTAACCACAATGCCGGTTCCTGACGTTGATTTTATGCTGTTGCGGACATAACCCGCCAGCTTTGAACTCTCATTTACATATTCGTTGACGGCCAGCGACCGCAACAGCATATCCGCGAAATTAAAATGCGTTTCTTCATACTGCAAAGCTTCGTTTTCAAAAGCCGCGGTTTCCGCAGCCTGAGCGTCGGTGGCTTTCTCGGAACGGAAATATACTTCCAGCCCCTGCGCCGACGTGCGCGGCGCCGTGTTCACGTGTATTGAAACAAATAAATCGGCGTTAAAATCATTGGCTAATTTGGAACGTTCGTTTAACGCCAGGAAATAGTCCCCGTCGCGCGTCATTTTAACGTCATAACCTTGTTTTTTTAAACCGGCGTAAAGGTCTTTTGCTATATGCAGATTGATATCTTTTTCAGAGGCGCTTTGTCTCCGCACGGCGCCGGGGTCCTTTCCGCCGTGGCCCGGATCAATTACAATTCGCATTTTAGTTTTATCGTTTCTAACCGGAACCGGAGCGGCCGCCGGATTAGAGTTAGTGGGATTAACCGCAGCGGCGGCAACCGCGGGCGCGGCGGAATCAAAAAATTTGGCGGAAGACAAGATTTCCCCTTCGTCTTCAGAAACATTTCCTGCTTCGTCAGGCTGCGCGGCGGAAATTTCAGACGGGGCGGAAGAGAACGCTTTGAAAACAAGAAAGCCGCCCTGCTCTTCAAATTTCCAGTCTTTGGCCGCCGGCGCCATGAGGAAACGCAGACACTCATTCTGGCCGCATTTTTTCGCGGTGAAATTGCTGATAAGGCTGTCTTTAACGCGCGTTACGCCCTGGCGTTTTAAGATGGACTGCTCAAGCTCAACCTCCACGACGCCGCGGTTTTTCTGCGACGCGCTGAATTGTATTTCCCCCTGCGGTTGGAAAAAAAGCGTGCAAGTCCCGTTCTCGCTCTGCTCGCCTATATATTCAAGATTAAAAAAATCTTCAAGCGTGTATTTGCCGTCGGAATAAATGATTTGCCGGCCGAGCGCGTCTGACAATTTCTGGTCCGTAAAAAGTTCTATAGGAACGTATATTTTGGAGCCGGAAATTTCGGCCTCAACCGGCAAAACCGCCCGCGCGCCGTTTATAAGAATTTCCTTGCGGCCCGCCGTGAAGAACGCCGTGAAAGAACCTATTTTTATTCTGAGTTGTTTTGACTGGGCCAAAACAGTGCTCTCTCCTCCCAGTTTTTTTGCAAGCGCCTGCGCGTCCACAAACAGAACGCCCTGTTCGGAATAAGACGGCACCTGACCTTTTTCCCTGCCGGCGTCGAAAACATAAACTTCCGAAAAGCAGGAGGCAAAAAAGGCAAACAGGAACAAGAATAGAAAAATAAATTTCTTTTTCATTTTACCGGTGTTTTTGAATTTAGCAGCTTAGTTTAATATTTACCTATTTATCTGCTATGATTTTTAGGGAAATTTTAATTTTTTTATGACGCGCATAGCGTTGACTATGTAAGGAATAAAAAAATTAAAATTTACCAAAAAGCAGAGATAGAGAAATAGGTAAATATTAAACTAATCTGCTATTACTCAAGCACTATTTTATAGTCTTCCCACGGAAGCTGCGGGTCCGCCTGGATTTTCATCGAACGGTGGATATTCTGCTCGATGACGCTTTGCTGCGGCCTGATTTGGTCCGCCAGCGCCGGGTGCAGCACTATGCGCAGATTGCCGCCCGGGCGGCCGCGCGTCAAATCATAAATCTCGCGCTGTATTTTTATCCGCATGCTTTCGGCGGACAATACGCGGCCCGAACCGTGGCACTGCGGACACTCGTCCGTCAAAAGGCTGCCGGTGCTTTCTTTTTTTCTTTCCCTTGTCATTTCGACAAGGCCCAGGCGCGTGATTGGCAGAATTCTGATTTTTGCCCGGTCTCTGTGCACGGCGTTGCCCAGCGCTTCAACCACTCTGTGGCGGCTGGAGGCTTTTTTCATATCGATAAAATCTATGACGATAATGCCGCCGATATTCCGCAGCCGCAGCTGGTGCGCTATTTCCTGCGCGGCTTCGATATTTGTCTGCGTGACGGTTTCTTCCTGCGATTTATTGCCGGTGAATTTGCCGGTGTTAACGTCAATGGCGCAAAGGGATTCCGCTTCCTGAATAATAATACTGCCGCCGTTGGGGAGAGGCAGCTTTATTTTGCGTAAATTCGTGATTTCTTCTTCGATGTCAAAAGCCTCAAAAATCGGCGTTTTGCCTTTGTAAAGTTTTACTTTGTCTTTAAGCTCCGGCGAATTTTTGGAAACAAAATTTATAACGTTCTCGTAATCCTTTTCATTGTCCAGCATATAAAGGGAAACGTTCTCGGACAAAATGTCCCGCGCGACCTGCAATACGGCGTCCATATCCTCATGCAAAAGGGACGGGGCCGGCTGCGTTTCAAACTTGCTCTGCACGCTCTGCCACTGGCGGTATAAATATTTTACTTCGCGTTCAAGCTCATCCTTAGTGGCTTCCTCGGCCTCGGTTCTCACTATGCAGCCCATGCCGTGCAAATGTTTGGAGGCAAGCTCCTGCACCATCTCGTTAAGTTTGTGGCGTTCTTCGTTGTCTTCGATATTTTTTGAAACGCCGACGAAACTCTGGTGCGGCGTCAGGACCAAAAACCTGCCGGGCAGAGTTACGTCCATCGTAATTTTCATACCTTTGGTGCCTATCGCGTCTTTGACAACCTGCACCATTACTTCCTGCCCTTTCTTTAAAATCTTTTCTATATTTTTTTTGTCTTCGCCCAAAACGTCCGAAATATAAAGATACGCGTTTTTCTCATAACCTATGTTGACGAACGCGCTGGAAATGCCGGGCAGAACGTTTTCCACCGTCGCTTTATAAATGTTGCCGACGATATTTATTTCCCCCCTTCTTTCCCACATAAGTTCGGCCAGACGGCCGTTTTCCAAAATTGCTACTCTTGTTTCTTCAAAAGACGTGTTTGCCAATACTTCAACTTTTACAGCAGGTTCATTTTTATTCATACAAAATCCTTAAGTTATACTTCCTCATATTCGCCAAGAGAGTTTTGGTAGTATAAATTTTTTTTAATAATTTTAACGCCGTGTTTTACAAACGCCCCGTTTTCAAAGAGCGCGGGATTATTGAGCCACTTGGCAAGAAATAACTCAACCCTCAAATTGCGCCCGTTAACGGAACGGAGCATTATTTTTAAAACCCCGTCACTGACTTCAGCGCGGACAAGGAACGGTTTTACGTCAATCTCTTCCCTGAACCCGTTGTCATGGGTAACGGTAATAAAAACTTCTTTTTTCAAAAAATCTTCAAGCGGCGGCGGGTTAAACTTCCCAAACCCGGAAATATAAAACTCCGCCGCGTCCGCCAAACTCGCCACCGACGGAAAAACATACGGCACGCGTTTTACGCCGGTAATTTGAAAAACGTCTTTTTTCGCGGGCGAAAGTTTTTCAAAAACTTCCGCTTCGCTTACCAAATTTTCAAAATATAAATCAACAAATTCACATTCGCCGTCAACGCCGATGGCAAGCGGCGGGCCGAACGTAAGACGCGGGCAAAGCGGATTAATTTTTTCGGCCTTAGCGTAAGGCAGGCCGGAGTGCTGGACAACCTCCCGCCACGCGGCGCTCACCGCGCCCTGCGTTAAAGAACCCGCCCTGATATACCTTATACGTATTTTATAAATTTTTGACATACTTTATCTAAATGTTATACGCCGGGAATATACGGACTGGACTATTCCCAGCGCCCACATGCTGGACACCAGGTTTGAACCGCCGTAAGAAATAAGCGGCAGCGGCACGCCGGCCACCGGCGCCAGCCCTATCAGCATGCCGAAATTTATACACGCGTAAATAAAAAACATGCTGAAAACGCCGCTGCATACCAGATAACCGTAAACGTCGCTGGAACCGTAAGCTATTAAAAAAATACGCCACAAAATAATAAAATACAAAGCCAGCACGGTAAGCGTGCCCCAAAGCCCGAGCTCCTCCCCCACGACGGCCAAAATAAAATCCGTATGTTTTTCGGGCACAAACCCGAGGCGCGACTGCGTGCCGGAAAACACGCCTTTGCCCAAAACGCCGCCGGAGCCCATGGCAATCTGCGCCTGCAGCACGTTATAGCCGGCGCCCTTAGGGTCCGACGACGGGGCGAGGAAAACTTCCACGCGTTTCCGCTGGTAATCTTTCATTTTATCATTCACAAAAAGCGCGCCGCCGTAACCGCCTATAATCACGCCGGCCACCAAAATAAGAACTAAAGCCGGAACGTAAATCCTGAACTGCCGCAAAACAACTCCCGTCAGAAAAGTAAGCAGGCACGCCGCCGCGCAAAAGATAAATATATACGACGCGTTTGTCGCCAGGCCGTAGAAAATTTTAATAAACATATTCCGCGCCGCGAGGTCCGGGTGCAGATAAATATAAGTCCACGCCAGCGGAAAAACGGACGCAAAAAACCCGAACACGCAAATCAACGCCAGATAAAAAATACTTACGCCCGCGCAGTACAAAAGAGCGAGCAGTATGGGGAGCGAAATAACCACGGCGGAAAAATCCGGCTGTCTCATGATAAGAAAAAATATCGGCAGCATTATCAGAAAAACCGCAATCGGAATAAGCACTTCTTTGACTCTCTTTATGTTAAAAGCGAGATACGCGGAAGCTATTAAAATCATGGCTACGCGGCCAGGCTCCGACGGCTGTATTGAAAAAAACGGCAGCACAATCCACGAACGTGAGCCGCGCTGGTAAGAGCCTATCCCCGGTATAAGCACCAGAATAAAAATAAAAATCACAAACCCGTAAAGCCATTTCCACTGCTCCTGATAAATCTGGTAATTAAAAAGCCAGCCGAAGAAAAACGCCGCAACCGCGACGACAAGCGCTATCAAATGAGTTCTTACAACCTGCGCGCTGAGCGCCGTCCCGGCCACCGCGCTCATAACGCTGACCGTGCCTATCAGAACAAGCATAAAGACCGCGCCTACAAAAATGTAGTCGACGTTTGTTCTTTTAATATTCTGGTCGCTCAAGTGTATGTTAAACATTTTTTAATCACAATTGTATGAGTTATTTAAATCGTCTGCAAATTTTATTTCTCATAACTTTCCCCCTCACCCCCGTCTGGAAATAGTATGGGGGTGAGGGAGCTGTTTTATTAATGAATAAGGGTGCAGTTTTCTCCCTTTCGTAAAGGGAGTACCTGCGGCGGCCTTTGCCTTTTCACGCCGGTTATCCGGCGTGCCGCAGGGGAGGGATTTAACAGATGTAAAACTTTTGTTACTCACGGCATTTTACAACGGCCCTTTATAATCCGCTCCTAACGTCGCTTACATTAAATCCCTCCCCCGCTTCGCGGGTACTCCCTTTACGAAAGGGAGAAAATATATTATATCGCGTGTCCTCGTTTTGTACAATGCCCGCCCCCGAAGAGGCTAGGGTATGACATTTTTATTCACCGGCATGTTCCTTTTCCGCGGCCAAGGCTTCGCGCGCGAGTTTTAAAGCCTCCGCCGCCTCCGCGCTTCTGCGCAGTTTGGCGGTGCCTTCGTCGACAACCGCTTCCTGCGGCGCGGTTTTGTCATCCTCAAGATTATAAAATGCCCTCAGCATAGCGCGCACTATCGGCCCGGCGACAGCGGCGCCGGATAATCCGTTTTCTACAAAAACCGCTATGGCTATATCAGGCTCCTGCCCGGCTTTGGCGGCAAAAGCGACCATCCACGCGTGGTCCTTGCCGTGCGGGTTTTGCGCGGTGCCGGTTTTGGCGTATACGTCAAACCCTTTTATTTTTGCCGCTTTGCCGGTGCCGTTGTCGACAACGCCTTTTAACGCTTTAAAAATTATATCCCACGTCTGCGGTTTTACTTTGACTTCGCTTAAAATCTCGGTTTCGCCTTTAACCAAAACATCGCCGTCCGGCGACACTATTTTGTCAACGTAATAAGGCCGCAGGATTTTACCCCTGTTCGCCAGCGCGGCGGCAAACTGCGCCATTTTAACGGGCGTGGCCAGCAGTTCGCCTTGGCCTATGGACAGGTTCAACGTGTCTCCTATAAACCAGTAAGTTTTATTTTTGGCGCGGCGCGTCGGGCCGAACAAATTGCCGCCTCTTTCGCCGGCGATATCTATTCCCGTAGGCAGGCCGAACATAAACTGCCGCTGCATTTTTTCTATTACCGCCGGGCCTATATAATTGCTGAGCGTATAAAAATAAACGTCGCAGCTGCCGGCCATCGCGGACCAGAAATTAACGTTCCCGTGTTTTGCCCAGCATTTAAAAATCCTGGAGCCCGCGTCATAAAAACCGTTGCAGAAAATATAGCGTTCCGTATCAAGTTTGCCCGCTTCGTTGGCGGCCATCGCCGTAATAATTTTAAAAGTGGACGCCGGCGGATAAACGCCCTGCACGGCGAGGTTAAACTCTTTAATTGCCGTACGGTCCGTATCTGTTTCTTCATGCCCGTAAGGAACAAAAATATTCGGGTCAAAACCCGGCGCCGTGGCAAGAGCCAGCACCGCGCCCGTCTTAGGGTCCAGCGAGACGGCGGCGCCGCGGCCGGTGATGGAATTTTTAAGGCCGTCTTCCGCCGCGCGCTGCAGTTTAAAATTTAAAGTAAGATAAATATCCGCGCCCGGCTGCCATTTTTTGTCTTCGATAATACTTTTTAAGCGGGAGCGGTGGTCAACTTCCAGATAAAGCCCGCCGTCGGTCCCTTTTAAATATTTTTCAAATTTTTTCTCCATGCCGAAACGGCCTATCTTGCTGTCCAGACGGTAGTCAAGGCTTTGGTCTCTGTCCCGCCACGCCCTGTTTTCCATGCTGCCGACATAGCCTATCAGGTGGCTTGCGAAAGTGTCGTACGGATAAGTTCTTTTGGATTCCTCAATCAGATAAATCCCGTTATAATGCACCTGCAGTTCCGCCAGCGGCAGAACGTATGACGACGACAGATTTTCTTCTATGACGGACGCTTTTCCGCTTTTTACCGCGCGTTTAAGTTTTGCCAAAATATCATCCTGCGGCATTTTGATTACGGCGGCGATTTCCCGCGCGAGCGTCTGGAGATAATCGTCCTGCGAATTACCGCCGCCGGGAAAAAAATACAGATTGAAAGACGGCGCGCTCTGCGCGACGGTAACTCCGTCCGCCGTGATTATGCGCCCGCGCGGCGCCGCCTGGAAAATTGTCTGCGTCCTGTTTCTCTCCGACTGTTCCTGGTAATAATTATGGCGGATAACCTGAATATCGGCAAGGCGCAGCGCTATTACAATGCTGACGGCAAGCGCCGCAAACCATACACCGCGCAGTCTTACGGGGAAAAGTTCTTTTTTCATTTTTGTAACTTATTTTCCGCCGGCATTCCGGGCAAAGTTTTAAGAATATAAAAAACAAACGGCGCGAGCAGCGCGTTAAAGACCGCGCTTAAAATAAAACTTTCCAAACCGTGCCACGAAGTGCCTTTTAAAAATATTATTCCCGTTAAATTGTAAACCAAAACGCTGACAAGCGTGACGCAGAGAACCAAAACCGCCTGCGGCAGAGGGGACTCAAAATCCAAACTTTTTTTAACCGCGTAAACTGCGGCGCAGCACAGCGTGAAAGTAAAAGCGTAAGCGCCGAACATATTTACGCCGAAGAAATCCAGAAACAACCCGCCGAAAAACATAAAAGTATAACCGGCCCAGCCCTCGTAAAACGAACACACGGCGACGCCGGCGACAAGCATAAAATTAACGCCTATATTAAAACCCGCGCCGGCCGTAACCAGCGCCCAGTGCGCGACGGTGGAAACAAGAAAAACGATTATAAGAATAATAAAATTTCTCATTTTTTATTCTCTGCTCCGGTAAAAACAAAAACTTCTCTTACCGCGCCGGGCCGCACCGCGGGCGCGACCTCCGCCGTGATATAAGTTTTAAAATCTTCGCCTTTTTCTACGCGCGCCACCGTGCCTATCGGTATGCCTTCCGGGAATGTAGCGCTGTTTTTAGACGTGGCTACAGGCTCCCCCTCTTTAATATCCGCGCCCAGCGGAATATATTTTAATTTTAACGCGCCGGACGGCGAACCCGTGACAAGCCCGTCGGCGACAACGCCGGGAAGACTGGCCACGGCGGAAAATTCTTCGTCGCCCAGCAAAAGCACTTTGGAAGTATTTTCCCCTTCTTCAATGACGGTGCCGACGAGACCAAGGTTGTTGCCGTCGAAACCTATGACGGCGCTTTTGGCTTTAACGCCGTCTTTTAAACCTTTATCAATAATAATGCTGGTCCAGCTTGAAGGGTCCCGGTAAGCGGTTCTTGCCCATACTCCCGTCCATTTCTTAGACGGCAAAATCGACAGCGCGGCTGACAGTCTTTCATTTTCGGCGGCGGCGGCAGACTCTTGTTCTTCTATAATGCGCGCGGCTTTAATTTCTTCTTTCAGCTGCATATTTTCACTGTGCGCCTGAAGCAGTTCTTTGACAGTGTCAGACACGTTTCCGAAATAGTCGACGGCCGTGTGCGAGGCCCTTATCTGCGGTATAAAAATATAAGATAAAACCATTTTTACGGAACTGACAAAACCGCGCAGCGGCAAAATAAGCAGAAAAAGCGAAACCACCGTATAAAATATAAACGGTTTCTTAGAAGTAAAAGGCTGTACCTGAACATTTTTCCGCATATTATATTTTAACATTATTAATACTCCGTCCTCCTATTTTGTCCCTCTCCCTGACAGGGAGAGGGGACGGGTGAGGGTTTTATACACAACATGCGCCGTTGCCGTAAAATCTATTCAAGGCCCCGCCCTTCCGGGGCCGATAAGGTGAAAATCCTAAGTTGATGAACGACACATCAATATTGTTGTGTACATAATATGTTCAGAACCCTCACCCTGCCCTCTCCCTTTCAGGGCGAGGGAGAAATAAAAAAACCGGCCGTCATCCGGCCGGTTTTTTTGTTTGTATATTTTTTATTTCGCGGTGAATTTGTTGCTTACCCAGCGGCCCAAATCGTCTAGCAGAGTATAAGTCACCGGCGTCATCAAAAGCGTGATTAGCAGGGACAGAGTCTGACCGCCGATAACTACTATCGCCAGACTGCGGCGCAGCACAGCGCCGGAGCCGTGGCCGAAAACCATTGACAATACGCCCATAACCAGCGCGATTGTCGTCATCAAAATAGGTCTTAAGCGCACTTTGTTGCCTTCCAAAATAGCGTCCAGCCTGTGAAGACCTTCCGAGCGCAGCGTGTTTATATAGTCCACTTGCAAAATAGCGTTTTTACTGACGACGCCGACTAACATAAACAATCCGAGCATGCTGAAAATATTAATTGACTGCCCGGTAATCAGCAGCGAGAAAACCGCGAACGGCAGCGTAAGCGGCAGCGCTACGAGAATGGCCACCGGGTGCATAAAGTTTTCAAACTGCGACGCTAAAATCATATACTTGAATAAAATAGCAAGCGCGAAAGCCATGACGAACGCGGTTAACATTCTGCCCATTTCTTTGCCCATGCCTATCAGCTGGCCGCTGTAAAGCACGGAAGGGTTAAGATTCCTGAATTCCCTGTCCAGAATTTTGCCGGCGGAGCCGAGGTCCAGCCCGTCGAGGTTGGCGGAAATCGTAACCTGCCGCTGCCTGTTAAACCTGTCAATCTGCGTCGGGCCGAAGCCGGGCTCTATCGTCGCCACGCTGTCTAATCTGACAAGACCGGAAGACGACGGCAGCATTAACGCGGATACCGCGCTGATATTGTCCCTATACTCCTGCGCGACGCGAAGACGCACCTCATAAAGTTCGTCGCCTTCTTTATATTTTGTGATATCTTCCTCGCCGCCGACCATTGTGCGCAGCGCGGAAGCTATGTCTATAACTTTAACGCCCAAATCCTGCGCTTTATCTCTGTTGATAATAACGCGGTACTCCGGTTTCGCGAGGGAAAAAGAAGTGTCCACGTCGATAAAACCCGGAATATTATTTATCTTTGAGATAATGGCGTTAGAATATTCGACCAGCTTGTTTATATCCGGCCCGGAGATAAGATACTGCAGCTGCGCGCGGCCGCCGCTCGGTCCTTCGCTGGCTATCGCGGCCATAGAACGCACGCCGGTATATTTTGCCATAATTTCGCGTATGGCTCTCTGGTATTCAAAAGTGGTAATTTTGTCGCGCGCGGCCCTGTCTTTTAGTTCGACAAGAATATAGCCTTCGTTGACGGCGCTGTCGGAACTCATAACGCTGCTGGACGGCACGCCGACGGCCACGAATAAATTATCGATATACGGAAGAGATTTTATGTCGTCCCCTATATTTTTAAATATTTTTACGGAATCGTCATAACTGATGCCGACCGGGGCTTTGATTGTAATTTGAATCTTGCCGCTGTCGTCCTGCGGTATAAAATCTTTGCCGACAAGAGCAAGCATTGGAAGCGAAGACAAAAAGAGCAGAACTGAAAATACCACCATCAGCCACCTGTGCCGCAGCGCCCACTCCAGCGCCGGCAAATATATAGCGACAAGCCAGCCGTTGATTTTGGTGACGTAGACTTCTATAAAACTTTTTTTCTCGTCGCGCCTTAAAAGTTTGGAGCACAACATAGGCGTCAGAGTCAAAGCCACGACGCCGGACAGGAAAATAGCGACGGCCACCGTGATACCGTAACTTCTGACAAAGCGGCCTACTATGCCGCTCATAAAAGCAAGCGGCAGGAAGATGACGAGAATTGCCGCCGTCGTCGCGATAATCGCGCCGGTGATTTCTTTGGAACCGTCCAACGCGGCCTGCAGCGGCGTTTTGCCGTACTCTTCCATGTGGCGGTAAATATTTTCAAGCATGACTATGGCGTCGTCAATAACTATACCGACGGCGACAGTCAGGCCGAGCAGCGTCATGTTATTCATCGTAAACCCGAACTGCTTCATAAAAAAGAACGAGCCTATAATGGAAGTCGGTATTGCTAACGACGATATAACGGTTGACTTAAAAGAACCCATGAATATAAACACGACGACGGCCGCCAGAAACGCGCCTATAATCAAGTGTTCGATAACGCTGTAAAAAGATTCTCTGATGCTGCCGGACTGGTCAGACAGAAAAGTAATTGAAAAATCCGAAGGTAGAGAAGGCGCTATTTGGGCGATTTTCGCTTTAACGCCGTCAATAACCTCAAGCGTGTTTGTGCCGGACTGCTTTTTTACCTGGAAAGAAACCGTCCTGCGGCCGTTAAGCCACGTGGACTGGCGTTCGTATTCGCCGGTATCGTCGACGGTGCCTATGTCGGAAATTTTTATGGGGCTGCCGTTACGCATGCCGACAAAAATATTGCTGAAATCCAGAGGATTAGTCACGCGGCCCAAAATGCGAAGCCCGTATTCCTGCGCCGGCTGCTCCACGCGTCCGCCCGGCAGTTCTACGTTCTGGTCCGAAAGAGCCTGTTTAACGTCGTTTATAGGTATGCCGAGCGCGTACAGTTTAAAAGGATTAACGTTGACGTGTATTTCTCTTAATCTTCCGCCTATAATGTCGACGGAGCCCACGCCGCTTATATTTTCAATATTTTCCTTAATAAGTTTTTTGGACATTTCCGTAAGCTGGACAATGTCCCTGTCGCCGGAAACGGCAATAGTCAAAACGGGCAGCGCGCCTAGGTCAAGTTTTAAAATGATGGGCGCCTGCACGCCGTCAGGCAGGTTTGCCTGGATTTGATTTACTTTGTCGCGCACTTCCTGCGCGGCGATGTCGGCGTTTTTCTCAAGATTAAACTGTATGATTACCAGCGAAAGACCTTCAAAACTGGACGAAGTAAGTTCGTCTATACCGGAGACGGAGTTTACGGCTTCTTCGATAGGCTTCGTGATTGAAGTTTCAATTTCTTCAGGGTTGGAGCCCGGCAGCGAAGTTTCCACTACGACGTAAGGCAGGTCCACGTTGGGGTACATGTCAATACCCATCGTAAAAAAACCCATAAAACCCAAAACCACGACGACCAGCGACAACATTATCGTCGTAACGGGCCGCCTGATAAAAATGCTGGCTATGCTCGCGCCCGTCTGCGGGACGGATGAACCCACGTTATCTTTTTTAGTTTCTTCCGGCATATTATTGTCCCGTAATTTTTATCTTGCTGCCGTCTTTCAGGCCGAAGACAAAATTAACCACTTTGTCGCCGGGCGCAAGGCCGGAGGCGACTTCCGTATAATCGCCGTCGATAAAACCGAGTTTGACGTCTTTCCTGACGGCTTTGTCGCCGGACACCACTAAAACGTAAGATTTTCCGGCGTCGTCTTTAAAAATATTTGTAGAAGTTATGGAAACCGCGCCGTCTTTGGCGGCCAGCACGATGTTGACTTTCGCGAACATGCCGGATTTAAGCAGCCATTTGGGATTGTCCGCCAGAAGTTCTATGGCCATGGTCCTAGTCGTGCTGTCCACGACGGGGCTTATAATATTTACAACGCCTTCAAAAACCTGGCCTTGCAGAGATTCCACGGTAAAAGTCGCTTTCTGGCCTTTATAAATCTGGCCTACGTAACGCTCCGGGATATCCAGCAAAACGCGTACCTGCGTCTGGTTAACCACAAAAGCAATCGGCGTAGTTATGGTGACGTTTGCGCCCGCGTCAAGATAAACCCTGCCGACCACGCCGGTAATCGTCGACGGTACGACGACAGGCTCATAAACCGCGCCCACTTCGTCGCGTTCTATCAAAGAAACGGTTTCGCCTTTCTTAACAGCCGCGCCTTCACGGAGAACGTTTTTCAAAAGTTTGCCTTGCACACGCGGGAATAAAACCGCCTCCTCCAGCGCTTTTATGCTGCCGGAAATTAAAAGTTCCTGTTTCAAATCCCTGATTTGCACAGTTTCGAGAGTGACGTTAAAACGGTCTTTTTCAACAGACGCCAGAGCGCCTTCTTTATTCGCGCTCAGGCGGTGTATACCCCATGCCGCCAAAATTACTATGACGACTACTGCTATTATCTTCTTCATTATTTTATAACCTCTGCTCCGACGTTAAATCTTAAATCCGCCAGCGCGACAAGCGCGTCATGCGCGGCCTGCACGTACTGCAGCTGCGCGTTCGTAAGCGCGACGGTGGCGTCGTCCAATTCCAGCCTGCTGGCAAGACCGGCGCGGTAGCGTTTTCTCATGGAATCCAAATTCTGCTGCGACTGTTTTATAACGGTGTCCCCGCCTTCCATTCTTTGTTTGGCTTCATAGAAACTGAGCCACGAACTTTTTATGCTTATTCTGACGGCGCGCTGCATATCCTCATAATCCTGCTGGGCAGATTCGTAAGCCAGCTGCTTCTGCTCCGTCTGCGCCTTGACTTTAAAGCCTTCAAACAATGGCATTGACACGCGGAGGCCGACGGTGGACGTCCAGTAATAATCCCCGTCCCCGGGCAGTCCGCCGTTTGTCTGCGCGTTATAATATTTGCTGCCGAAAGCCGACAGCGACGGATAATTGCCGGCGCGCGCGACGACGACGTACTGTTTCGCTATATCAACGTTTAATTTGGAAAGTATAAGGTCTGCCCGGTTGTCCGCGGCCAGCGAATAAAGGTCTTCCAGCGGTTTAGGTTCTTTTATAACGGCAAAATCATTCCACGTAAGATAAATATTGTCTTCCGGGTCCTTGTTCAAAAGCCTTTTTAAATACAGCGTGCCCAGCTCATAATTATTCCGCGCCTGTATTACAAGCGGCTCTATGTTTGACACGTTTACCTGCTGCGAAAGCAAATCAAGATTGCTGGACAAACCCTCTTTATATTTTGCCTGCATCTCCTGCAGATTTTGTTTGGCTATATCAAGGTGGCCCTGCTGCACTTTAGCGACGGCGTTTGCCAGAAAAATCTCATACGCCATCTCTTTGACCTGCCTTTCGATATCGTCGCGGACAGATTGCAGATTGTACTGGCCGGTAAGCTCCGTGCTTTTTGCTATTTTAACGCCCGCTCTCACCTGCCCGCCGGACCATAAAAGCCAGCTGGCGTCCAGACCTGCGGTGTAAGTGTTAGTCTGTCCGACGGTAACCTGCGTGCCGTTTATGATAAAAGCCGGCCTCTCTATATTATAGGTATAGGAACCGCTTAAACTTAAAGTCGGATAAATATAAGATTTATATTCGTTTATCTGCGCCGTGAAAATATCCCGCGTTTTTAAGGCCTTGAGCACCGACGTGTTGTTTTGTAAAGCGATATCAACGGCCTCCTGCAAAGTAACCGCTTTCCCGCCGGGGACGCTTTTAGGCGCGAACAATTCCTGAACGCTGTTTTGCTGCGCGTAAAGCGCGGCGTTAAACAGAAATAAACCCGTTAAACCCAATATCTTTTTCATCTTTTATTATAATACTCCCGCACCCCCGCAAAAATTATATCAGTCATTCTCTGAGGGAAATCTTTGTCAAATACAAACTCAACGTTATATGAATTTAAAATAAAATGCGCGATAACCGCGGAAATTAAGTGCACGATATCGCCGCCGCTGCCCTTTGGGATAACGCCGTCCCGCTCCGCCTGTTTAAGAAGGCTGTCAAACAGCTGTTTCCTCTCCGACTTCACGCGGAAAAACGTCTGGCTGCCTTTTTTGCCGTTCAAAGAATAGCTTAAAAGATGCAGAACGAACGAAGCGTTTTTTTTGTCTTTTAAAAAAAATTCTTTATGCGTTTTGAAAGCGAACGTCGCAAGCTCGGTCAGGCTGGCGCCGCTTTTATAAGCTTTTGTCAGCTCGTCGTTAAAATCCGCCACGCCTTCGCCTATAATACTTTTGCAAAGGTCTTCTTTGTCTTTAAAATAATAATAAAGCACCGGTTTGGTAACGCCGATATGCTGCGCTATCTCGCGCATGGAAACGGCGTCAATCCCCTTCCTGCTCATAAGGTTGAACGCTTTGTTTATTATGCGCCTGCGCATTTTAATTTCTTTGGTGTGGTTGCTCATAATTTACTTACCGGTCGGTAGAAATATTATATCAAATATTAGAGAGAATGTGCTCGGACAAAATTTGGTTTTTCACTTTATAGGCCCTGAAGGGCGGGGCCTTGAATAAATTGTACGGCGGAATATTTGTGTTTCAAAACCCTCACCCGTCCCCTCTCCCTGTGAGGGAGAGGGACAAAATATGATAACATACCAATTATGGTAAAACCGCCGGCTAAAAATATTTTTGTGATGGGGGACGTGCACGGGCATTATGTACAGTTTATAATGATGCTCGGCGCGGCCGGTCTTGTCGACGAAAACCTGGCCTGGATAGGCGGCGACAGCGTGTTAATACAAATGGGCGACGTTATTGACAAAGGGCCGGACTCAGTTAAAACGGACGAGCTGGCGGACGCTTTGCAGATACAGGCCGCGGCCGCCGGCGGCGAATTTGTGCGGCTTATAGGCAACCATGAGCTGGAACTTATCATGGGAAATTTTTTCATGTCCGAACTGGACCGCCAAATGGCGCAGAAATATAAAGACAAACTTACCGCCGGCGTCATGGCCGGGAGATTAAAAGCCGCGTACCACGCGCGCGGACTTTTATTTACGCACGCCGGAGTCTGCAATAAACTGCTTAATATTTTTAAAATGCAGCTGGGCGCTTTGACGGAAACAAAAGTGGCCTCTTTAATCAACAATATTTTCCTGAACTGCGTAAAGCACAGTTTTTATAAACACCCGATTTTTAATATAAGCGTTTCCCGCGGCGGGACTGACAAGTACGGCGGCATATTTTGGGAAGATTTGCAGGATTTATACGCCTCTTTTCCCAGAAGTCCGGTAAAGCAGGTAGTCGGCCACAGCATGGTGGACGAAATTGTAATTAACGCGGACAAAAATATTATAGCCGTCGACGTCGGCCTTCACCGAACTATGCAGTACCTGAAAATAACAGACGCGAATCTGGAAATTTTTACAATAAGTTAAAGCGCGCCCAAGAGCGCGAAAAGATTTATAGCAGTTATCCAGCAGTGGCTTTATGTCGTCTGAAAACCGGCACCGAAGAAGCGATGCAACGTCGTTACCCCGCTTTCAGATTTGAGCGGATTTTGAATTTTCTTGTTACGCACCTCAAGCAGTATAAGCTGCGTTGAGGAGGAAAAAATAAAAGCGAGGCAAACCTGCCGAGCGTATCAATTAGTAGATGTTTATTTTTTGCGTAGCAAAAAATCCGCCGAATGTGAAAGCCGCGACTTGACGAATAAAACCCATCATTATAATAAGGTGTGCGCCAAAAGCGCACTCATTTTATATTTTTAAACGCGTTGAAAGTCACCGCCACAAGACCAACCAAAACATATACGCTGAAAACTATAAGAATAACATTCTGCGGATATCTTATTGTAAGATAAACCAAAATGGCCGCGAACAAAATAAACAAAACGCTGTTCTTGCCGAAATCACTTCTGCTTTTAAAAGCCGCGTACGGAATTTTGGATACCATCAGCAGCGCAAGGGCTATGACGACAAAAGCTATTCCGTTATAAATATGCGGCAGCGCGATATTTAAAAAAGGCAGATTCCGCCCCTTTACGCCGACTTCCGTATAAACCATATAAGAAATTGCGAAAGCCGCCAAAATGCCCGCCGCCGCCGGAGTCGGCAGGCCGGAAAAATATTTTTTGGAACCCGTGCCGTCCAGCGCCATAGTGTTAAATTTGGCAAGCCGCAGCGCGCCGCACAGAAGATAAAGAAAAGCGACGGCCGCCCCGGTAACCGGATAATACTGCAAAGCCATAAAATAAACCAGAAAAGCCGGCGCCGCGCAGAAAGAAATAAGGTCCGCCAGAGAATCCATTTCAACGCCGAACTCGCTTTCCGCTTTAAGCATGCGCGCAACTCTGCCGTCCAGGCCGTCTAAAAACATAGCCAGCATAACAAGCCAGCCGGCTTTGTAAAAATTGCCGCTTATTGACGATAAAATTGAAAAGAAACCGCATGCCATATTGCCTATGGTAAATAAAGACGGCACGGCCATTGCGCCTTTATGCCTGATAGACTGCAAAGTGTTTTTGTTTTCCATAATTATTATTACGGCAACTATTTACGGCGCGTCGTACCAAATCGCTAAAACCGTTGTGCCGCCTTCGACTTTCTGGCCTTCTTTTACAAGAATTCTGACGGCGTCTTTTGGCATATAAACCGCGACCTGGGAACCGAATCTTATAAGCCCTATATTATCGCCCGTTTTAACGTAAGTGCCTTTGCTTACCCAGCATTTAATGCGGCGGGCGATGGCGCCTGTTATCTGTTCCACGTGAGCGTATTTGCCGTTTTTGGAAAATTTAATCAGGTTACGCTCGTTTTTATCCGAACCCGGCGCGTCGGCGAAAGTAAAAGTGCCTTTGGTATAAATAACGTCTTCCACCTGGCACGTCATAGGCGCGCGCTGCACGTGTACGTCAAAAATTGAAAGAAAAATGCGGACTACGACGGTATGCGGATCATCCTCTACTTTTACCGATAAAACTCTGCCGTCGGCGGGACAGCAGATTTCGTCGGCGTTAAAAATAATATTGTGTTTCGGGTTTCTGAAGAAAAAAGCGAAAAATAACGCGATAATAATGATAACGGTCCCGATAACGCCGCTGAAAACGCTGACTATTAAACCAACGGCGGCGGTAACCAGAAACCACGGTATGCCTTCGGGAAGTATCGTCGTCATCCAGCCTAAAGCGTTTCCAAAAGTTCTCTTAATATCCTCGAGCATATTGTCACCTTTAAGGTAAAACATGAGCTGCACAACCCTTTAATGGGCAGGGGGGGACTCGAACCCCCACGACCTTGCGGTCAACAGATTTTAAGTCTGTCGCGTCTACCAGTTCCGCCACCAGCCCGACTGAGTTATTTTATCAAATTATTATAAAACTTTTGGCAGAACATGGTTTTGATTCCGGCCTCTTTTAAATCAGCCTGCAAACTCCTGTCGGACGTGATTACGGCGACGCGCTCTCCTTTATTATACAGGTATTGCGCTTGCTCAAAAATAAGTTCGTCCGCCGTCACGCTTTCGGCAAAAGTCACGTTGAGCGCACGGCGCCGCGTAACTCCTACTTGGCGGTAAGAACCGTCAAAAATAACGCGGAAAAAACTGCCGTAATAGGTTTCGGTCTCGGATACTTCTTCCAGCCGGTCAAGGAACTCTTTTGTAACGTCTTCTTCGTTCTCCGGCGCGGCCATAAGGCAGCTGCGGACAAAGTTATGGCCGTCAATTATATATATTGTAGGTTTTCTGCTTGTATACATTATGAAAAATGATACAATATTATCCCTAGAGTTTACACGGGGGTGACAAGTTTCGACAGGTGTAGTCACGCTCCGGCAGCAGGTACCGGTTGGCCAGGCCGGTCTAAAAATGGCTAAAAAAATAATCGGCAATAACACCGAACTTAATTGGGCCTTGGCCTAATTACCGTATCTCTTACGTCTCCCATGCGTGAGAGAATACGGTCAAGAAATGGGATGCTGTTTTAAGGGCGCGTTTCGTCCTTTAAGACTTAAGACTAACGGAACAAACAAAACTCCGGCGGTTGCGGGCCTTGGGTTTTGTTGAAAACCGCAACTAAACCTGTAGCGGCCGGGACTTAACTATATTTGGACGGGGGTGCGAATCCCCCCACCTCCACCATGTTTGTAATGTCAAACATGGCGGCCGCGCCGTCGCGCGTGTTTTTAACGACACTTATTTATTGTTACTTTTTGTCTTGGCAAAAAGTAACCAAAAACCGCGCCGCCCAAGCGGGCATGAAATTTTGAATTTGCCGGGTTTTGGACGAACTCACATAAAAAATTGTTTAGGTAATACGGAACTTTTATTAATTTTTTATGCTCAAACATGTCCAAAACTTATTCCGGCAAATTCAAAATTTCATAGACGCCCGCACGGGCGGCAACTGCAACGGCGGCAGATTAACGGCGAAAGCACTTGCATAAATTTTATTTTGTTTATATATTTAGTTTATTGAGGATTTATGGCAGATATTAAATTCGGGACCGACGGGTGGAGAGGCGTAATAGCCTGGGATTTTACTTTTGAGAACGCGCGGCGCATGGCGCAGGCTCTCGCTAATTATATTAATGAAAATGCGCCGTCGGACTTGGAAGGCAAACAGACCGCCGTGGTGGGCTATGACAGGAGGTTCTTGTCTGACCGCTTCGCGGCAGACATCGCGGCCATACTGCGTTCCAACAAAATTGACGTCGTGCTTTTGGATAAACCGGTTTCCACGCCGGTAATAAGCTGCCTCAGCATGCTCAATTTCTGGATGGGCATTATGGTTACCGCAAGCCATAATCCGCCGCAGTGGAACGGGATTAAAGTAAAAATTACCGGCGGTTCCGCCGACAGCAGGGTTACCAAAGAAATTGAAAGTTTTATTGACACCAATCCGGTTCTTTACCTGCACGGACAGAAAGCGCCGGTTAAAAATATGACGGACGCTTATTTTAAATATTTAAAATCAAAAGTAAATATTAAAAAAGCGGAAAGCGTTAAGGGACCTGTAGTGGTTGATTATATGTACGGCAGCTCGGCCGGATTTTTTAAAGAAGTAATGCCTAAAAATAAAGTTATTGAAATTCGCGCCGAATATGATCCTTCTTTTAAAGGCATACAGCCGGAACCTGTCGAAGCGAATTTAAAAGAACTGACAGCAACGGTGGTAAAAAATAAAGCCGCGCTGGGCGTAGCTTTTGACGGCGACGGGGACCGCGTCAGCCTTATTGACGAAAAAGGCAATTATCTTACGCCGGAAATTCTGGCCGCGGTGCTGCTTGATTACCTTATAAAAAATAAAAAATTAAAAGGCCGCGTGGTGCAGACGCTTTCAATGGGCTATATGTTAAAACGCATAGCGCGTAAAGAGAATATGCCGTTTGAAGAAGTTAACGTCGGGTTTAAAAACGTGGCCGAAAAAATGGCGCTGGAGGACGTGGCCTTCGGCGTGGAAGAGTCCGGCGGGTACGCGTGGAAAGGCAATATGCCCGACAGAGACGGGCTGCTGGCCGCCCTTTATTTTCTTGAAATCATGGCCGTTACCGGCAAAAAAGCCAGCGAGATTGTTGACGCCGTCCAAAAAACTTACGGCGCAAGCGCTTATCTGCGCTTTGATTATCCTTTAAACAAACCCATCGATAAAAACGGTTTGACCGAAAAACTTAAAAAGAAACTGCCGAAGAAAATTTTAAATTTTAAAATAGAAGATATTTATACGCAGGACGGGCTAAAAATAATTTTTGAAGGCGACAACTGGCTGTTTATCCGTCCGTCGGGCACGGAGCCGCTGCTGCGCGTATACGGCGAAACCGCGGATAAAAAAACCACTAAAGCTCTGCTTGATTACGGTTATAAACTGGCCGCGCCGTTTTTAAAGTAATCAAAATTTTTCCCTCGCCCTGAAAGGGAGAGGGCAGGGTGAGGGTTCTGAACACATCATGTACACAAATATAATGTGTCGTTTATCAACTTAGGGTTTTTATCTTATCGGCCCCGGAAGGGCGATGTCTTGAATAGATTTACGGCGGTATATTTGTGTTTTAAAACCCTCACCTGTGTCCTCTCCCTGTCAGGGAGAGGAAAAAAATTGGAGGACGGAGTCTTATTTATGAAGATAGCGGTATTAGACGATTCGGCAATTTTAAGAACGGCGATAAAAAATACGCTTGAGTCTTTTGACTACGAAGTTGTGCTTGAGGCCGCGAGTTCGGCGGAATTATTCGCATATTTGAAAGACCACCGCGTGGACGTCGTGCTGTTGGATGTTTTCTTCCCCAACGAAAACGGGCTGGACACGCTGCGGAATTTAAAACAGTTTCATAAAGAGGTAAAAGTCGTCATCATCACCGGCATGAATCAGAAAACCATAACGCAGGAAGCCAAAGCGCTTAAGGCCGACGATATAATTTTCAAACCTTTCGGCACCGAAGATTTAACTGCCGCGCTTGAAAAATTTAAACATTAAAAATTACCGATAAAATCCGCATCTTTTCTCCCTCGCCCTGAAAGGGAGAGGGCAGGGTGAGGGTTCTGAACACGACATGTACACAACTATATTGATGTGTCGTTCATCAACTTAGGATTTTCACCTTATCGGCCCCGGAAAGGCGATGTCTTGAATAGATTTACGGCGCATATTTGTGTTTAAAAACCCTCACCCGTCCCCTCTCCCTTTCAGGGAGAGGGACAAAATAGGAGGACGGAGTCTTAATAATCGGCGGGTTTTTTATTTTAAGAATTAGTACAAACGTATGGTTTTAAGAAGCGCTTCCTGCGCGGGTTTTATATTTTTGGTGAAATTTACGTCTTTTGACGCCAGCGTCAGTTCCACCCATCTGCCTCTGTTAATAAAATAATAACGCCTTTCTATCATGCCTTTATTGTTCGCGGCGATATAAATCGCGGGAACGCCGCTGAAAGATATAATCTCTTCTTTCGTAATTTTAGCTTTCGGGTTTGTCATCAGAAGATTTTTCTTCGCGGCGGCTAAAAAAACTTTCTGGCTTTCCGGCGTCGCTATATGCGGATACGGATTTTGGAAAGCAAGAACTTTTATGGAATAATTCGCTTTCGGCACCGCGAAATTTATAAAAGGCGCCTTATAAGGCTCCGAATAAAACAGAAACGGCGCGGCGCTTTGGAACGACAATCCCAAACAGTCATTTTTAAAACTGTCGGCGTTCAGTATCGTTTTTGAAATACACTCGGACGGCGACAACTGCGTTTTAGCCTGCTGAACACACATTGGTAACGGTTTCGGCTGCATAATAGCCAGTATAACCAGAACCGGCACCGCGATAATAGCTGCTGCTGTGAGTATTCTCCTCATAAACTCTCCTGTTTTAATACAAATTTATATTCTTGATAAGCTCGTCCTGCGCGGACGGATTAATCGCAAAACTTTCTTTAGTAAAAGCAAGCGCCAACTGCACCCAGCGGCCGCGGTTAAAGAAAAAATAATTCCTTGTAATATCAGCCCCGTTAACCGCTTCAAGATACAGGACCGGGATATTGTTTATCGCCGTAATATTTTCCTGCGTGACGACGGTGCCCGGCGTTTCGCTCAGGTGCGCCTTTATGCCCTGCGAAAAATTTAGCTGGCTTATTTCGTCGTTTATTCCGTTCGTAGGATTTTCAAAGATAATAACTTTTACGGAAAAACCGCCGCCCGGAACGGCGAAAGAAGCCGTCTGCCCGTAAATTTTCTGCGCGCCGTACAGGAAAGGCTGCCCGCCGGAAAATTTCAACCCTATGCAGTCATTCTTAAAACTGCTGACGCCGAAAACGCTCTCCGCCATACACTGCTGCGGCGTGGTACTCGGCTGCGCGGCTTTCGGCTGCGCCGCTTTTGTCTGCTTCGGCGCTTTCCCTTTTCCGCACGCGGTAATAAACAGCGCAAGCGCGATAAAAACGACAACCCCTTTCAAAATATTTCTATTCATGGAATTTTACTCCTTTTCTATTAAATACTAAATTTTATAGCGTTTGGCAAAAGAATATCTTTCAAAGTTTCAAGCGCGTACGCGTCCGTCATGCCGGCTATATAGTCGACAATAATGGTTTTCTTCTGAGAAACGTCTTCTTTATACAGCTTATGCATTGATTTTATATAGTTGCCGAAAGCGGACGCCGCGCGCCACGAAGTTCTTTCATACGCCGGATAATCAAAAGCGTATTTGTCAAACAAGCTCTCAAAAAAACCGTACATTTCGCTGATGGCTTTATCAATCATTTTCTTGCGGTCCTGCATCTGCTCGTTATAATAAATATGGGAATAATTAAATTTGCGCAGCTCCGAAACTATGTCAAATTTCTCCTTAGAAAATCCTATGACGCCGGAAGTTTTGGACGTGTTTATAAGGTCCAGCGTAAGAGTATTGATAATCTCGCCGTTGGACGCGCCTATTTCCCGCCGCACGATTTCCGGGATGTCGGACTTAGTTATAAATTTTGCTTTAATGGCGTCTTCCACGTCGCGGCCCAGGTAGGCTATTTTGTCGGACAGCCGCACAATGCAGCCTTCGTACGTCGTCGGCAGAAAAACGCGTCTTGTAATTTTATCCAAATCATTTAAAGTTTTTGAAGGAGTAAGCGCGTTGTTATTAAAGTCTTCGCCGCAGTGGCACAAAATGCCGTCTTTAACGGCATAGGTGAGATTAAGCCCCGCGCCGTAGTTCGCGATATATTCTACCACGCGGTAGGAATTTATTTCATGCATAAACTGCGCCGGCGCGGTGATTTTTGAAAGCGCCTTTTCCCCCTCGTGTCCGAAAGGCGCGTGGCCCAAATCATGCGACAGCCCTATCGCGTAAGCCATGTCTTCGCTCAACGTCCAGCCGCCCGCCTGGTTCAACCCGCGGCAGACGGTGGCGGCGATGGTTGCCACGTGCAAAACGTGCTCTATGCGTGTGCAAATATGGTCGTTATCCGGCGCGAAAAAAACCTGCGTTTTATGTTTTAATCTGCGGAAAGGAAGAGAGTGGATAATTTTTGTCTGGTCGCGGAAATATTCGCCGCGCAAGTCTGATTTCTGCGGCTGCGTGCGTTTAAAATAAACTTCTTCCCCGAACGGATTGCGGTACATAATATTATGATATTATATTTATATGAATAAAAAGCTGGCAATATATCCCGGCACTTTTGACCCCGTTACCAACGGCCATATAGATATCGTCGCGCGCGCGCTGGATATTTTTGACGAGGTGATTATCGCCGTGCTTGTCAACGGTTCAAAAGAACCTGTATTTTCCGTAAAAGAGCGCCTGGCGCTTATCAATCAAAGCACCGCTCATTTAAGAGGCGTCAAAGCGGAAAGTTACGACGGGCTGCTCGTGGATTATCTTAAATCAAAAAATTGCAACGTCGTGCTGCGCGGGTTAAGAGTGGCGACGGATTTGGAGTATGAGTTCCAACTCGCCACCGCGAATAATATGATGGACCCCGGCATAGAAACGGTTTTTTTAATGACCAGCGCGAATTATGTATTTTTGACTTCCAGCGTAGTGCGGGAAGCATATTCGCACGGCGGCCTGCTGCCGAAATTCGTGCCGCCGGCCGTGCATGAAGCTTTGATTAATAAATTCAAAAAATAAAATTTTTCTTCCCTTTTTAAGGGAAGTACCCGCGAAGCGGGGGAAGGGTTTTTATCCAAAGACAGTTAATAAGCCGGGAACCCAGTTTAAAACCCCTCCCCGCCTGCGGCGGTACCCCCCTTATAAGGGGAGAAAATTAAAAGGAGTGTTCAACTATGTTCAAAAAAATGTTTACGGAGTTTAAGACTTTCGCGATGCGCGGCAATGTTATAGACATGGCCGTAGGTATAATCATAGGCGCGGCGTTTGGCAAAATTGTTGATTCTCTGGTCAAAGATATCATTATGCCGCCGATAGGTTTTGTGCTGGGCCGCGTGGATTTTTCCAATTTATTCGTCACTATTAAAGACGGCGCGGCGGCGGCCGGCCCGTATCCGTCGACAGCGGCGGCGCAGGCTGCGGGCGCGGTGACGATTAACTACGGCAATTTTATAAACGTGACGATAAGTTTTATAATCGTAGCCTTCGCGATTTTCATTTTAATCAAAGGCATAAACCAGTTAAAAGCAAAAGAAGAAGCCGCGCCTGTCACGACGAAAGACTGCCCGTTCTGCTTTACCAAAGTTAACATCAAAGCAACAAAGTGCCCGGCGTGCACCGCGGAACTGAAATAAAAAACAGTTTTTATAATAATTCGGGAGCCGCGTTAAACGCGGCTCCCGAATATTTTTTAGTATGTTTTATAATAAAGACACCATAACATCGGCAACATAACTGGAAATGTGTTTCGGGATTTCTATATAAGTAAATCTTTTATCAACATTTCCTATATCCTCCACGTTTTTGGTTATCAAAATCAAATCGCCGCTGCCGCGTGTTTTGATAGTGCGGGGCAAATAAACTGCGTAACCGCCAGTTTTTACGTTAAAAACACGGTCCAGCCCTTTCAGTTCGCTTTGCATTTGCTTGGGACTTATTCCCATGTAATCTTTCTTTAATTTTCTGACCTGTTTAACTGCCTCTTCAAGAGGAACAATCTGTTTACCGTTATGCGTGTATGTCGCTGTAATGAATCTGTCAGAATGGATTTTGTTAAGCAGCATTTCCACCGGATTTCCATTAAAACCCATATTATTGGAAATTGAATTAACACCGTTTCTCGGGGCAAAAGTTATCAGGGTAATTCCCTGCGTTTGTGATAACGGCAGTTTTATAAATTCGTCCGCCGCCGCGCCGGCATAACAATCCGTATAGACAATCGTCGCGCCGCTTGCTTTTCCTTCAATCCCTTTTTTTACCGCTTGAGTAAATTGGGCTATAGTAATATCCTCTTTGGTATTAATAGTGCCGATATGACAGCCTGACGCGTCGCAAAACCCGTGTTTGTTTGAAAAAATTACGGGATTGTCCCCCAGATGAGGAGTTCCTTTTATGGCTTGAGTTAACTCTCCAAGCGTAAAACCTTTTTCCGGATCCCCAACGGGAATTACCAGATGTTCTAATGACGTTTCATAAAACCATTGAGCGGCGGAATCCTCATTCGTCAGCCCGCTGCCATTGGCGTAAAAAGCCACCGGATTGTTTTTGACCGCGCTGTTAATATTCCGCTGATTAACCAAAAGTATATCTTCATCGTTAAAATATGCCGTCAATCCTTTTCTGTCTACAATATTATTGCTGTAATACGCGAGATTTTCTCTCTGGGCCATACTTAGTTTTTTATTATTTAAAAGATTCTCAATCAACGACTGCTGAGTCTCATAAGCTTTACGGAAATCGCCTGACGCGATTAATTGTTGTATATCCTTATCGGCGGCTGCAAAGGCTTTTTCCGGATCATCCGGAAAAAATTCCTTAGATTTCTGCGTAAGAGACAATCCTTTTGTCGTTTTCGCTTTGGCCAGCATATCGCCGACATAATTACTTTCATAGAGCGTATCATTATAAGATTTTTGCAACTCTTCATAATATTTAACGTCAGATTCAAGAGATTTTTTAAGACCGGACGCCTCTCTTTGCCAATTTGCGGGTTTTTTAGTTTCCAAATCTACAATTTGAGACTGCGTCTGTTCAATGCTTTGCGCTGTCCTTTCCCTTTCGGCTGATAATCCCCGCAGCGTTCGGGAAAGGCTTTCATTGGCTGTCTGCAGCTGTTCTTTGCCATAGTTATTATATTTAGCAAACGAGGTTTTATCCGCGTTTCGCGATACGGCATTATTACCGGCGGCTATATTTCCGCCGGCAGATAATATAGTTTTGTCTTCCGCAATAGCACTCTGCGCGTTCAGTTTATCGATGTTGCTTTGAGCTACTTTTAAGTTGGCTTGTTTTTCTTTCTGCAGTCTTTCAAGGTACGGGATATCGTTGTTCAACGCATCCAACTCTTCCTTTCCTCTGGGGCTTAACTTTTTGCCGGAAGCCAAATTATCTTCTATACGCTGTTTCCTGATTTTAGCGTTGTTTAATTGCCGCGCAACCTCCTTTTCTTTTGCCGTTGCGTCTTCAAGCACTTGTGCGGTGTTATCCACTGTTACTACCGGTTTTGTTTCAGGGATATATTTCAATTCGTCCGGATTTATTTTATTAGCCCCGTCATTCAGTTTCGGCGCGGAGGTTCTGTCTATAACCGCTTCGCCGTTTTTCCCGGCTGTGCTTCCTTCGCTTATACCTTTATCCGTTGTCTCTAACCCTTTTGACAAATCTGTGCCTAAATCCGCTTCCTTTATTCCTTTCGCCGTTTTGTTCGCGCTGTTTACCGCTTCGGTAGTCGCTTTTACGGCCTCTGTTTCTTTGCCTATCGCTTCTCCGCCTTTTATTAATCCTTTCAGACCTTTAAGCTTCTCCGCAATACTGCCTATCTTCGCGGCTAAAGCCGGCGCCATTATCTCCGGCGCTAACCATGTTATAGCTTCAAATACTGCCGCTTTTGTATATTGCGTCGCCAGCCTGTTAGGGTCCAAATCATTCTCATATATCACAAAACATGTCGTGTCTCCCGGCCGCGTTATATACCCCGGGTCTTTCTGGCCGTTATAATACGCGTAAACAATTTTCCTGCGTAACGCCAGATATTCTTCATTTTCTTCCTGCATCAAGTCCTGCCGGCAATAATAGTTCCGTAATAAATCGTTCACTTCCTTTATTTGTTTTTCGCCGGTCGCGAGTCTTCTGTATCCTATCGCGCCCTGCACGCGCGCCACAAGAGGATAATCGTTAACCGTATAATCAGCGTATATAGGTTTGGCTTGGGCTCCGGCATTACCCAGTAAATCAAAAGCTTTTTCTATTATTTTATAATTGGCTATTTCGTATCTGTTCTGCTTTGCGCGCCCTATAGAGTCATTTACGTTTTGCCATTTGTCCGACAAATACCCTTCAAACAAACCGCGTTCCGCCGCTTTAGAGTTTGTTACTAATTCTTTCAGCGTTTTTGAGTATTCGTCCAGCCCGCCGACAAAAGCTATGGATTTGAGCATGACTTCCGCTAATTCTGTGTTCCCGGACACATTTTGATTCAGATTTTTAACAAGATATGTCCTCATTAACTGCGCTTTAACGCTGTTCGGCGTCGGGGTAAACTGCGTGCGCTTTTCTACGTCAAATACAAATATATTGCTGTCCATGGCCGCGTTTTTGTTTATAGCCAAACCGAGCGCCGCCTGCTCCATCAGCAGACATTCCTCGCCGGCGCAGCTTTTGCTTTTATTGATAATATCCTCGAAAATGGAAGATACTGTTATCTTCTGCTCCGCGCTGAGTATGTTCCGTATAGATAAATCATTTAGCAGCTTCGCCGCTTCCACGGCGTTGCTTCTGTCCTTCGGATTATCCCTGTTACCCAATACAAAAAAACTCAGGTCCAATACCCCTTGTAAATCACCTCTGGCTGTCCTGCTCTGCACTACGTCCAAAAACGCTATTTCACTTCTACTTTTACCGGCGTTTTTATCAGGAATAATTGAATTGTATTTTGGACTTACTTTTGTAGCGTCTGAGACCGCGTAAGGACTTTTTGTATCTATATAACTTTTATCAAGATATTCGTCCACGGAGGAACTGTTTAACCTCTGCCCGAATACCAATTCCCCGGGCACAGAAGTTAAAAGCAATGTTAACGTTAATAATACACAAATGAGTCTTTTCATAATCTTCCAGTATAAAAATAATTACCCTCCCTTAACCCGCTTATTTGCGCTTAAGAAAGAGTTAACCCTTTCATATATTATAAGGTTTTATCCTATTTATGCAAGTAATATTATTATAGTCACAAGTATAATATTTGCGTAATGTGTTGAGATTATAAACGGTAATTTATTCTTCTCTTGCCAATGTCAGCGCGTAGACTTTTTTGGCTTTGGCGGATTTTAACGCGGCGGCGCAGGCTTCTAAGGTGGAGCCTGTCGTGCAGACATCGTCTATCAGTAAAATTATTTTGCCTTTTACGTCCGCGCGGCATTCAAAGGCTTCTTTTACGTTTTTTATTCTTTCGGCTTTTTTCAGTTTTGCTTGGGCGGATGTGTTTTTGTTTCTCGCCAGCAGTTTTTCGTCATAAAAAATATTTTTGTAATGCGCCAGCATTCTGGCCAGCAGCGCGCTTTGATTATAACCGCGCGTTCTGTGTTTGAAAGCGTGCAGCGGAACCGGGCAGATTATTTCTACCGTCTTAAACTCCGGGATTTTATCAAAAGCGGCGCACATTTTCTCGGCAAGAAATTTTTGCAGATAAACGTGGCCGCTGTATTTAAAATTGTGGACAAGACTTCTCGTCTCCGGCGTGAAAACTAGAGCGGAGCGGATTAGCGAACATTTAAAACCCGCGGCCTTGCCGCCGCGGCAGGAATAACAGCGGTTCCCGCCGTCGGGCAGAGTTATGCCGCAGCGGCCGCATATATGCGGGCCCGGCTCTTTCAGGCCGGCGCGGCACTCTCCGCACAGAGGTTCTTTATAAGACGCCGGCAAATCGCGCCCGCAGCAGTGGCATGTTTTGGGAAGCAGAATATTTAAAGCGTGGTCTTTAATAAGTTCAAGAATTTTCATTTTAAAATTGCAACGTTAACATTGTGCCGAAATTATAACCAAGATAACTCTCGGACGCCACGAACAAATGGTCCAAAACCTGCACGCCGCCGTTTAAAGTAAGACGCAGGTTTTTGGAAAATTCGTAGTCCAGGCTTGTGTCAAAACTGTAATAATTTCTGTTGTCCAAAACTACAAACTGGGAACGCCGTTTCTGGTAAGACACGTTGGTATTCCAGATTATGCGGTTTGTCGTCGCGTAATTTCTGTTTACGAAAGGCAGCCATAGGCCGCCCGGCAGGCTGAAGTCCAGACGTATGTTAAGGCTCGGGATAAGGTCCTTATACTGTTCGGTCACCACGCCCAGGCGTTCCGCTTTCATGCTGTCGATATAATCCAATTTCGGCGTGAGGCGGAAACGTTTTACATAAAACGACGTCTGGGCTATATATTCGTTATAAAAAGTTTTCTCAAAATATTCCCGGGAGGCGTAATCAAAATTGCTGCTGTCAGTATGCGAATAACTTATCAGCGTGTCAAATACTTTAACCAGCATAAAACGCAGTTCCGCGCTGTAAGTATTATTTTGCTGCATGCTGGTATTAAACGTTTCGTTCTCAATTTCCGTCATACGCAGTTTCAGGCTTGCCGCCGTTATAAAATAATCGCCGCCGTACATTTTTTCAAGGTCGCCTATCGTGACAATGGCGTCCGGCAGCGTTCTGGAGACGGACTTTGTAGGCGTGCCGGTTTCTTCCATATTCTGCTTAGCCTCGGTGAAGTTATTTATTATGGACAGCGTTTTTAGAGGCGCGGCGACGCCCGTCAAAGAATAATCTTTAAACGGATTCCATTTCAGAGAAGAATTATAAGTGTCCCTCAGCGTCATATTGCGGCGGTAAGCGAAAGGATTTTTTACGTTAAGCCCGTCTCTTAACCACAAATCAGGCCTGGAATCGAAATCAGACTCGACGTTGGCGTAAGAATCCGCGTCCTGCAGTTTATAAGAGTTGGAAAGAACAAGGCTGGAAAGCAGTTTGTTATTCGGCAAAATATCGCGGAAGTTGAAATTGAGCGACACGCCTCCGTCCGCGCTTCTGTTAATATCTTTTATCTGCCCGACGTCAAAAGTTTGTGTTAAGCCGTTTGCCGTTAAAGTGGTCGGCGTAAGATTATTCGTCTCCGTCGTGTTTACGTTATAACTGAGCGCCGGAATGAGCCATTTGGTTATTCTGAAATTGCCGGTAACTCCGGCCTGCTGCTGTACGCCTTTCGGGTAAGATATCGGCGTTGAGGAACCGCCGGAGCGGTCTTCCCTTATCGTCGTCAGGTTATAAGTCGGCGTGATGGAAGAGCCCTGCCACGGCTCAAAACTCACGCGGCCGTTAACGCGGTTTGTATGCTCGTCGGTATTAAGCAGCGGGGTTAAAGGGTCGTTGTTCACGGCCGCGCTGTAATCGATGGTATTGTCGGACAGCGTGTAACCAGCGCTGTAATCGTGTATAAAACTGCCCGACGGCAGAGACTGGGAAATATTCGCCGTATAAGTGTCGCGCGCGTCATCCCGCTGCGCCAAATCATAATTCGCGCGGTCAAAACTATACTGGAGGGAAACCTTCGGCATGTTAGGCTTATTATATTCGGCGGTGACTCCGCCGTTCTTTTTTTCCACCGTGCCCTGGTCCAGCGCGCTGATGGTGTTTGTGTTAACGGTGTCCAACAGTGACATTGTGTCGACGGTGCTCTGGCTGTATATCGCCTTTATCGGAAGATAATTAATTTTCGTCAGGTTAAGATAATAATCCTGCGACTCGTTTTTCTGGTTTGTCGCGACGGTGACGGGCGTCTCAAATTTATCGTCCATATTGCGGTAAGTCGCGCCGGCGTCGCCCCAGCCGTTAAGCTGCATTTTAACGTCGCCGCGGTAGGCCATGCCTTCGGACGTCACGGAGTCCGCCATATGAAGTTCGTTAAACCAAACCTCTCCCGTCGGTATGCCGGTTGCTCCCGCCGCGCGCTGCACGCCGGCGACTATAAGGCTGATTTTCTGGAAATTTACCGGCGACGGGGCCGCCGGGTCCAAAACCTCGGTGACATTCACTGTCACGCCGTCCGTTACGGACGTAAGAGTGTCCGGGATTCCGTTCCCTCCGTTTTTGGTGTCAAGTTTTAGACGTATCAGTTTCCACTTGTTGGCGGGCAGCCCGCCCAGGTTGACGGTAACCTGCTGGTAATTTGTGTCCGTGCCCAGGCGGAGAAAAAAGTCGCTCTGCGCGTCCGGATTTTTTACAAACAGCAGGAAACGCAGTTCTTTATGCGTGGTTAAATTCATGGAACTGAAAGTCCTGCTCGCGTACTGCTGCGTATAATTTAAAGTGTCGTAATAAAAAGCCAGCGCCTGTTCAAAAATATTTTTGTCCCTGCTGTTGGAGCGCAGCTGGTCAAGCGAACCGTAAAGGTAAGTAAACACGCTGTACCCGTCGCCGGTATTGTCGTCGAAAATCGGGATGTAATCGGTGTTATCCGTTTTATTGATGGCGGTAATTTCAGACGTCTGGCTGTCCGGCGTCCACGTGTTGCCGGACATGCCGACATTCGCTATTCTTATCGTGCCCTGCAGCGGCGTGCCGGCGCGGTGGCGCAGAGAGATTCTTAACTGTTTAACGGTTGTCCACGCGTCTTTGTTGGTTATATTTACCGGCGTCATAAAAGTTTTCCAATCGGTATTATCCAGAGTATAACCGCCGGTCATGCCGGTTATCGCGGAATGGTTTACCGGGTTTGTGTCATAACCGAAACTGCCGCCCTGGCTCAAATCCTCATAGTCAAGCCTTCCGTTGCCGTCCAAATCCTGCGTGTCCACGCGGCCGTTCGGCTGCGATTCTTTATTGTAAACGTTGTCGGAAAAAGGATTGTAGTTGTGCGGGGTTCCGTCGGGGTCCACAAATATCCAGCCTTTGTCTTCTTCAGGCGAAACGGTGCCGCGGCAGTATTTGTCTTCAGTTTTCGGCACGTAATCCGGCCAGAATTTGCTGCACGTTATGGTGTTATCGCCGGAGCTTGTGTCGGAAATTTCGTTAATCTGCCCGAAGTGGAAATTTACGTCCGGCCCCTGCGCGTTGCCCTGCGCGGTAAGCTCGAAAACATTTTTGGTAGACAGGTCCACGCCGGTATTGCTCAAAGGATAGACTATGGAAACCTCGTCCGATTTAGTGAAATCGTAATTGATTAAAAGGACGCTTTGCTGGTCGTCGGTGGTGCTGGCGGAGTTCGGGTTAATTTCCAGAGATTTGATTTGCTGCGTGTCCCAGCGCACGGCGCCCCAGTAAGAATTTACGCCGCCGGGGTTTGACGCTATCTGCCAGTCCTTAAACACCATGGAGCCGCCGACGAACTGTTTTGTGTTATCCATATTGTCGATAAGCGCGTAGCCGAAAAGGTTTTGGTCCTTCACGCTTTTCGCGACTTCGCCGGAGGCGGACACCTGCAAATCTTTAGTGACGTTTATATTTTTCGCTTTCGCGTCCGCTTCATAAACGGTTAAATTCTGTGCGAGAGCGTTTATATCCGGCGCGCGGTTAGGCGCGCTTCCCCCCTGTTGCAGCACCGTTGCGCCGACGCCGGCTTTAGGCGTAAAATCATAATCAAACCTGGCCCCCAGCAAAGACACGTCCGAATTATCGCCGCCGGAAGTTTCATAAGAAACGTCAATCACCGAGTCCTGCGTTATCAAACCCTCTTTATAAAAAGTTAAAAACCCCGACGAATAGTCGATGTAATAATCGTCGTTGCGTTTTAAAGTGATATTGTTTACTTTAACCGTTTCCGACTGGACTACCATATTCGGTTCGACGAAATAAGATTTTACTTTTGAATTTAATTCCACCCTGAAACTCAAATTTCTCGTCGACACCGGCGTATTATTATAAACGCTCGCGTCCGTCAGCCTGTTTTTAAGCTGAAAAATGCCTTTGTCAAAATCAACGGTTACGTCGCGCGGGTAAAGCTGGTTTTCCTGCGCGCTTATGTTTTTGCCGTTCGCGTCCTGCAAAACAAGCGTAAAATTGCCGTTGCCGTCGTCGCGCGTGATTTGCCGGCGGCCGGTATCGTAAATAGTTTTTATTTCCGGCCCCAGCGCGCCGGGCGCCGTCGAAACCGGCGTGTCATTTTCACTTTTTAAAACTTTATAAGTGTTCGTCTGGCCTTCGTTAAGCAGACGCGCCCCGGCGGTATTCGTGTAATCAATAACCACCATATCCGTCGGCGCCAGCGATTTTTTGAAAATGATTTGGAAGTTAACATAGTCGACAGTATAGTCGATGCCGCGCTGGAGCAGGCGGAATTTGCGCGCAGGATAAGTAGTCCCCGGGTCGTCAAGATAAGAATAATCCAGACTCTCAAAACGATACTGGGACGACGAAGTTCCGTCGTCAATATAAACGGACTCGGAATTGTTGGCGATTTGGTAATTGAAAAACGCCGACGGCGCGTCCATCATTCCCTTGACGTTGTAATACATGCGGCGTATATAATTTATGTCCTGGATAGTCACCGTCTCAAAAACGCTGCTGCCTTTAAACTGTTTGCTTTTGCCGGTGCCTTTTGTTTTGCTGCCGATAAGACGCAGGTTCGCGTTGCCCTGCTGCAAATGCATTGTCGCGCCGAACAGCTGCTTGCTGAAAGAAATAAATTCCGTTTTGGGAAGAGTAAGCTGCACGTCGCCGAATTCCGCGCTCTGTACAAGTTCTCCCGCTTTGCCGCGGTAGGCTATGGAAATATCCTGCTTCTGCGCGTCCGAGTTGTCATAATCAACGTCGACAAAAATCCTGTCGACTATTTTCCCCTGCATTTTAAGCTGCATGGACTGGTCGAATAAGAACGTGCTGAAACTTCTGGACGAGACCGTGTTTTTCTGTTCGTTTTTGTAATTTTTGGCTTCGCCTTTAATCCCGAATGTCTGTTTGCCGGTCAGTGAAATACTGGTGCCGTAAAGCGGCAGAGAGAACGACGGGCGCAGGCTGGTTATCGGCGGAGGAACGTCTTTGTCAAGCGGGTTATCGCCGTCAATCGCGCGCACGGCGTCCCGCCAGAACTGGTCGGAGTACTGCATAAGCTCGGTATCGCTTATTTTGTCCGGCTGCGCGGGCGGCGCGTCGGTGTCCTGCGCCAAAATATCATAGTCGCTGTCGTCTAAAATAGAAACGCCGTACACGCTCTGCGCCAGCCCTGTAAGCGGTTGCGAAAGCGTTAGCAAAATTAAAATTATGCTGATGGTCCTTTTCATTTAGGCACACTATCCCTATCTTATATAATATAAAACTAAAAATATTAAATGGGAAATAATTAATATATATACTCCGCGAAAAAAGTTAGAATATAAAAATGCATATAAAAATATTGTCAAGATATATGCTCGCAAATCTGTTTACGTTTTTCGCGGGCGCGCTTTTTGTTTTGGTTTTTATCTTTTTTATGATGCATTTCATACAGCTTTTTAACCTGGCTCTTACGCACGGGGCGGATATCGGCTGGGTGTTTTTAACCGTCTTAAAACTGCTGCCGGATATTTTTTCTTTATGCGCGCCGATGGCGTTCCAGCTGGCCGTGCTGATGAGTTTAGGCGGCATGAGCGAAAACGGCGAAGTCATGGCCATGCGCGCCGCCGGTTTTTCGTTCGGCGAAATTACAAGACCGCTTTTTTTCTTCGCCGCTTTTTTGTTTCTCGTGATTTTTCTTTTTACCAACTGGGTTACGCCGAAAAACACAAAAGCGTTTTTTGACGAGCGCAATAATATGCGCGGCCACATAAATAAAATTCTGCTGGAACCCAAAACTTTTATCGAAATAGGCAACTGGAGTTTATACGCGGATTACATTGACTCCAAAACCAATCACATGACGCAGGTTCACCTGATAAGCAAAGACGACAAAAACGCGTTAAGCTCCAAAATCAACGCGCAGAGCGGCGACGTAAATCTGACACGGGATTATCTGTCCCTGAGGCTTTTCGACGGTCAGATGCAGCGCGTGTCCGCGGACAATCCGTCCGTAATCATAGCGGCCAATTTCAAACAGTACCACGTGACTTTTCCGCTAATCGTAAAAAGCGACAGAGCCAGCCGCGTCGAAGAATTTACCACGCCGCAGCTGTTCTCCAAAATATATTCCGGCGCTCTTGACGCCGTCACGCGCGCGGAATACAAAACGGAAATCGCCACGCGGCAAATCCTCGCGCTGTCGCCGTTTATCCTCGTGCTGCTCAGCTGCCCTCTTGTTTTCAGCTTAAACAAAAAAGCCGGCAAAGCGTGGGGAATGCTTTGGAGCATTATTATAATTTTTTCTTTTTACATGCTGCTTATGGCCGGCGTAAGCACCGGCAAAAAATATGAAATTTTCGCGTATTCCGCGCCGTTTCTGCCCGTCGTTGCCGGGCTGATTGCGGCAAGATTTTTGTGGAAGACAAAACTTAAAGTATGAAACCGAAAATTATTTACCGCTACGTCGGGAGCAAATTCTGGCTGCCGTTTTTTTTCAGCCTGGCGATATTTTGCATACTGGTGCTGCTCGGCGATTTTTTTGAAAACGTCAAAGATATAACCAACGGCTACGCGACGCTGCGGCTCATTTTAAAATATTGTCTTTTAGACCTGCCCGGCTGGCTGGGAATGCTGCTGCCTGTGGCTTCTCTTTTGGCGTGCCTGTTTGTAATTTCGGATATGATTTCCGGCGGGGAGTGGACCGCGTGCCTGGCCAGCGGATACCGCCCGCGGCAGCTTTTCGGGCCGCTGGTGGTATGCGTGCTTTTTGTTTTATTCTGCAACGGCCTGATGCAGGAGTTCGCGCTGCCGCTGATAAACAATAAAGCCGAAGAAACTTATTACAAAAGATTAAGAGGCAAAACGGATTTTAAACAGGGCGTTAAGACGAACGTCACGCTGCGCATAAGCGAATACCAGATGATGTTCGCGCAAAAAATAGAAACCGATTCTTCCGTCATGCAGGGAATAACTCTGGACACTTACAACAAACAATGGGAAATACAAACGCAAATCACCGCCGAAAAAATGACGTGGGACGGCAAACAGTGGATTTTGCAAAACGGTTATAAGCGCGATTTTGACGACGGCGGCATAAACATAAAAGAAACGCCATTTGATTCCATGCCGTCACCGTTAAAAATAAGCCCGAAAAACATAAGCGTCGGCGAAACGGACGAAAACACAACCATACGCGAACTGGTCAAAAAAATCTCTTTCCTGGGCCGCAGCGGGCTGGTGACTTATAAAGAAAAAACCGATTTGCACAACAAACTCGCCACGCCGGTGATGACAATTCTGATGTGTCTGCTGGGCATGCCGTTCGCGACGACGGTCCGCAAAAAAGGGAAAGTGGTAAACATTATCGCCGCGCTGGTTATGTCATTTGCTTTCTGGTGGGTGATGACAATGGCCGCCACCGCCGGAAAAAGCGGCCTTTTAAGCCCGTGGGTAGCAGGCTGGGGCGTGGTTATGATATGTTTCGCGGCGGTGCTTGTGCAATTTAAGTTAATGAAAATTTAAAAAAAGGAAATATTTTTTTAATTATGAAAAAAATTTTATTAATAACTTCAATGGTTTTATTGGCAGTTATTATTGTTATTATTTCCTTTGTCGCGTACCATGAATATACCACAGTCCGGGATTACAATAAATATGAACCTGTATTAGGAAAAGCCATGTTAGGCCCGTCATGCGCGGAGGGGCTTAAAGCGCTTGTTCCGTTTGTAAAATCTTTTCCTTCCGTAGAAGACGCGTGGTTTGAAGGCATGCACCTTACAATAAAAATAAAACACGGCGGTACCATCGGATACTTATGTACGCCAAAACCGGACCCCGCAATGATTGAGGCGTTTTATAAAAGAAGGGCGCAGGAGCTTGGTTTAGCGGAAGGCGAAAAAATGGACGTGCGCGTGGAAGGTTCAAATGTATATCTCAAAGCACTTCCTTCGGGGCTGTCGGTTTTGCTTTATGCTCCAAACCGTAATAATGCCAGCGAAAAACTCACGAGGATTAATAAAGATAAGACTTTCCCGCAAGGCGGATTTAGAATTTTCAGCGTTTTATTTGACACCGGCGGGTATGGCCCGCGTGTCGGCCCAAATATCATTCCTTATAGATATTTTAAATATGAAATACATGAAAATATTTTGTTTATCGCCGGGAATACGCTTCTGGAAAAAATAGTGCTCTCCTCACGCCGGGAACCTGTGAAGGATAAGAGAAAGGAAGTTTTTGTTTTTGAAGAAATAGTATGGGGCGAAGACAGAAAATGCACAGACTGCGCCAGAACAAATACATTCTTTATACAAACCACAACACAAACCGGCGAATGGGAAAACGATTGCACAAATGATGTGCGTGACAAATTAAGATTCCGGGAGAAATCTTCCATATGCGCCGAAAATGAAAGAAATATCGTCAGACCGCCGATAGTAAAGAGAGAAAGCAGATTTACAGCAATGTACAAATACCAAAACGGCGTAATAAAAAAAGTATGGACTGAAGCGGACGGCCAGGCAGCCTTTGAAAAACTTGATAAAGAAACTGACGGCAAATAAATAGCGCAAAAACTAGATTTAAAAATTTATTCCGAAAATTTTTCTGCAGTTTTCCGTAGTAATTTCCGCCAGTTTTTCAACATGTATGTTTAAAAAATCCGCCGTAAACTGCGCGATTTCCGGGATATTGGAAGAGTCATTGCGCTTGCCGCGTTTGCTCTGCGGCGGGAGATACGGACAGTCGGTTTCTAACACAATATTTTTCACGCCGGCTTTTTTTATCGTCAGACGCAAATCTTCATTTTTTTTGTAGGTAATAATTCCGTTGACGCCTAGTTTCAGGCCGGCGTCCAGCGCTTTAACCGCGTCTTCATATCTGCCGGAAAAGCAGTGCATGATGCCGCCGCTCTCAGACGGTTTCCAGTCGGATTTCAAAATTTTAAATAAGTCGCCGTACACGCCCCAGTCGTCGGGCGCGGCGTTTTTTCTAGCGTGTAAAATAATCGGTTTTTTTATTTCGGAAGTCAAAGATAGCATTTTTGAAAAAACTTCCTGCTGCTGCTCCTCAGTACCGCTCATGTGAACGTAATCCAAACCTATTTCGCCCAGCGCGACAACTTTTTCTTGTCCCAAAACTTTTTTCAAATCTTCAAACACGGCGGAAGAAAAATTGCCAGCCATGCTCGGGTGAATCCCGGCGGCGGCAAAAATCTTGCCGTCATATTTCGCGGCCAGTTCCAGCGCCGGCGCCCATTCGCCCACGTCGCACGCAATCTCAACAATATTTTTAACGCCGGAAGCAAAAGTTTTATCCAGCACCGCCGCGCGGTCAGCGTCAAACGCCGCGTCCAAAATATGCGCGTGGGAATCTATAAAGTAAGTCATACATATATTATATATACTTTAATACCGTCGCAAAACCAGCACTCTCAAAACCTGATTGACAAAAATAAAATATTTGTTTATAATATTAGCAGTAGTATTTAAAGAGTGCTAATTATATGAGAATACTAAAACCTGAGATTGCCAAAGAACGCGAAGACAAGCTGCTGCGCTGGGTTATAGAAGAATTTGTGGACACGCGGCGACCAATCGGCTCCGAACTTATCGCGAAGAACGCGTTAAAAGGCATATCCAGCGCGACTATCAGAAACATTATGAAAAAGCTGGAGGATGACGGCTATCTTATGCAGCCGCACACTTCCGGCGGGCGCGTGCCGACGGATAAGGCTTACAGGTTTTACGTAGATTATTTGTCCGAAACGCAAAAAATAGCCGCGCAGGAAAAAACGCGCATACAGCATGAGTACGACGAGAGAATGGCCGAACTTGATAAAGCAATGGTGCAGACTTCAAGAATGCTGGCCGCGCTTTCTCACTCCGCGGGTTTTGTTTATACAAGCAATATTTCAGAACAGACCGTCACGCGGCTTGATTTTATTCCTCTTGCGCCGGGCCATATTCTGGCAGTGCTTGTCACTGACACGGGCACCGTAAAAAATTGGCCTTTCAGGACAAACTATAATATTTCCGCTTCGCGCCTGCGGATTTTGAGCAATTTTATTAACGGGCAAATTTCAGGACTGACTTTAAAACAGGCGGAGCGGATTTTGTGGCAGCACATTGACAGCAAACATAATGAGTTTAACGACGTCATGGATTTAGCAAGGCGCGTGCTTAATGAAATGGGCGGGCAGGAAAACAGCGCGGAACTTTATCTTGAAGGCATAGGCCAAATGCTGGCCGGCATAACGGACGCGGATTACGAGGACATGCGCCAGATGGTACGCGTCGTGGAAGAGCGCAAAAAATTTACGCACCTGCTTGAAGAAAAAATGCAGTCGTTAAAAGACACCGGCGATAAAATGAGCATAAGCATAGGCGCGGAAAACCAAATAAAAGAATTTAAAAATTTGAGCATAATATCTTCCGCTTACAAAGTGGGAGACAAAACAATAGGCATGCTGGGCATAATAGGGCCGAAACATATGGAATACACAAGAATGATATCTCTTGTAAATTTTATAAGCGGCATGCTGGAAAACACAATTAATAACTGGGGGGCGCTGCCCGAAAACACGGACAGCGGCGAAGAGTAATGAAACAGAAGAAAGAAAAACCGGAAGAAGTCTCCGAAGAGACAACGCCGGAAACAAGCGCGGCAGAGCCGGATTATTACGAACAGCTGCTGCGCTTAAAGGCGGAGTTTGAAAATTACCGCAAAAGAGTTGAGCGGGAAAAACCGGAACTTGTCGCCTACGGCGCGGAAAGCGTGATTTGCAGTTTCCTGCCTTTGTACGACGCTATGTTAAAAGCGCAGCAACAGGTCAAAAAAGACGCGTCTGAAAAAAGCCTCAAAGACGGCCTGGACATGGTCTTTAAAGAAATGACGCGCGTCTTTGAAGCTAACGGCGTAAAACCGATAGAAGCCGTCGGCAAACCTTTCAGCCACGAAGAGCATGACGTGCTGACGACGCTCCCGTGCGACTGCGCCGAAAAGGACGGCCTTGTGACGGAGGAAGTGCAGAAAGGGTTCAAAATAAACGACAAAATTTTAAGACATGCAAAAGTCTGCGTAGGAAGATTTGAAAAAGCGGAGGAAGAGAAACAGGGGGAAGAAAAGCAGTAAATAATTTTAAAAACTCAGGAGATAAAAAACATATGGCAAGAATTATAGGGATAGACTTAGGAACATCAAACACCGCCGCGGCCGCCATGGAAGGCGGACGGGCGACGATAATACCGTCGGCTGAAGGAAGCAGCATAGGCGGAAAAGCGTTTCCGTCTTACGTGGCATTTACCAAAGACGGGCAGAGGTTAGTAGGCGAACCGGCAAGAAGACAAGCCATCGCCAACCCGGAAGGCACGGTCACCGCTTTCAAACGCAGAATGGGCGAGGATTACAAATTTACGCTGCGCGGGCAGGAATTTACGCCGCAGCAGCTTTCCGCCTTCGTCTTGCAAAAAGTTAAAAAAGACGCGGAAGCTTTTTTGGGCGAACCGGTTGAAAAAGCAGTAATCACCGTCCCCGCTTATTTTAACGATAACCAGAGACAGGCCACCAAAGACGCCGGGCGAATAGCCGGCCTTGACGTCGTGCGCCTTGTCAATGAGCCGACGGCGGCGGCCCTTGCTTACGGCATAGACAAAGCCGGCAAAGAGCAGAAAATTATGGTCTTTGACCTCGGCGGCGGCACGCTGGACGTCACCATTATGGAAATGGGCAAAGAAGGCACTTTTGACGTCATGGCCACTTCCGGCGACACAAAGCTCGGCGGCACGGACATGGACAACGCCGTCATTGACTGGATGACGAGCGAGTTTAAAAAACAAACGGGCATTGATTTGTCAAAAGACAAACAGGCCCAGCAGCGTCTTAAAGAAGCGGGAGAGAAAGCGAAAATAGAACTTTCCACGACGATGGAAACGGATATCAATCTGCCTTTCATTTCCGCGGGCGCGGACGGCCCGAAGCATTTGGAATTAAAACTTTCACGCGCTAAACTGGAAAGCCTTGTCGACGGAATAGTCAAACGCTGCGGCGCGTCTTTGGATACTGCGATGAACGACGCGCATTTAAAAGCGGCGGATATAGACAAAGTAATTCTCGTCGGCGGACCTACAAGAATGCCGATTGTTCAGAAATTTGTCGAAGACCACGTCGGCAAAAAAATAGAGCGCGGCATTGACCCTATGGAATGCGTCGCCACCGGCGCGGCGGTACAGGCCGGTATTTTGACCGGCGACGTTAAAGACGTTCTGCTTTTGGACGTCACGCCGTTGTCTCTCGGCCTTGAAACTCTGGGCGGAGTTACTACGAGACTCATTGAAAGGAACACGACAATCCCCGTCAGAAAAACGCAGGTGTTTTCCACCGCGTCTGACAACCAGCCGGCCGTGACTATCAATGTTTTACAGGGCGAGCGGCCTATGGCCAAAGACAACGTGCCTCTTGGTAAGTTTGATTTAGACGGTATTCCGCCGGCGCCGCGCGGCGTGCCGCAGATTGAGGTAACTTTTGACATTGACGCGAACGGTATTTTAAACGTCTCCGCGAAGGACCTCGGCACCGGCAAACAGCAGCATATCGCGATTACGTCCAAGACAAAACTGAGCGACGACGAAGTACAGAAATTCGTCAAAGAAGCTGAGAAATTCGCCGACGAAGACAAAAAGACCAAAGAAAGAGTGGACGCGAAAAACGAAGCCGACGGCGTGCTTTTCCAAACGGAAAAAGCGCTTAAAGAACACGGCGACAAAGTGCCGCAGGAAGACCGCGCGAAAATTGATACCTCGCTTAACGACCTGCGCGACGCGCTTAAAGGCGATGACGTTGAAAGAATTAAAAAAGCCAAAGACGCCGCTCTTGAAGCCGGCCAGAAACTGGGTGAAATAATTTATAAAGAAGCCCAGGCCAAACAGCAAGCGCAGGGCGGCACGCAGCAAGACCAGTCGGCCGGACCTCAGCCGAAACAGGACGGCAACAAAGAAGACGTCGTCGAAGCGGAAGTTGTGGACGACAAAAAATAATATAATCAGAATAAGGGCGGGTTTCGGCCCGCCCTTATTTTTTATTTCCTGAGAGGAAAAATATATGATGAGATATTTAGTGCCGGCCATAGTCGCGATAGTCGCTTTTATTTTAGCGCATAAATTCGTCAAGAGCAGCCTTATAGTCCAAATCATAGTAGCCATAATTTTCTACTTTGTAATATGGTGGGTTATGGGTTTTATCAGATAACCGGCAAAAATCAAAAAACGCCCGGCCAAGAATTGCCGGGCGTTTTTTTATTTGCTATTTTTTAAGTATACACCCATCCACTTGAGGAGCATTATTCTAGTTTTGGCGGTGTTATGCGTTTTTTCTCCCTTTTGTAAAGGGAGTACAACGCCGGAGCGGAGCGACGGCGGGGGGAGGGATTTAAGGCAAGTGACGTTAGGAGCGGATTATAAAGGGCCGTTGTAAAATGCAGTATCATAAAATAAGTTTTACATCCATAAAATCCCTCCCCCGCGCTGCGCCTGCGGCGCAAACTACGCGCGGGTACTCCCTTTACAAAAGGGAGAAAAAAATAAAATTGTAGGACGGAGTATTAATTTATGAAAATAGTCGCTTTTAACGGAAGCCCGCGCAAAAACGGGAACACAAATACTTTAATCGAAGCGGTTTTGAAACCGCTTAAAGACGCCGGCGCGGAAACTAAAATCATACAAGTGGGCGGCTCCGGCATAAAGCCGTGCACGGGCTGCCGAATGTGTTATAAAAATAAAAACAGAAAATGCGTAACTAATGATATTTTAAATACCTTTACAGAAGACGTCTGGTCAGCCGACGCGGTAATTATAGCCAGCCCCACATATTACGCGAATCCTACGCCGGAAATACGGTGCCTTATCGACAGACTGGGCTACGTAAGCCGCGCCAACGACGGCCTGCTGCGCCGCAAAGCCGGCGCCGCGCTTGCCGTCAACCGCCGCGCGGGCGCGATGACGGTTTTGGACAGCATACATAAATTATTTTTCATAAGCGATATGTACGCCGTCGGTTCAAGCTACTGGAACATGGCTTTCGGCCGCGAGCCCGGCGAAGTCGCCAAAGACGCCGAAGGCATGCAGACCATGAAGAACCTCGGCGAAAATATATTATACCTGCTTACCAAAATTAAGTAAAACAAATATAGGTAATGTATTTTGCCCGGAGTAAAACATTCATACAATATTTGTATGAAAAAACCCGGGTTTACGTTGATTGAACTTCTCGTCGTGGTCCTCATCATCGGCATACTTGCCGCGACAGCCGTGCCCCAGTATCAAAAATCAGTGGAAAAATCACGCGCGATGACCGCCGCGTCAAACGTCCGCGCTTTGGCAGAAGCGCAAAGAAGATATTTTCTTGAGACAGGCTCCTGTTCAAGCTCCTTTGATGATTTTGACATTACGGTATCAGACAAGAATTTTAATTACACCATACAAACCTCTACCGTATGTCATATTTTTGCTCAAAGGCCGGGACATAATTATCAAATACTCTACTTCATGGACTGGCCGGCTTATCCTGAATATTCAAACAAACTCGTCTGCCGCGTATCTAAATCGGCAAGCGCGGCGGATATTAACATATGCAAATTAATAGGAAAAGATTTCCAGGATTACAGATATTTACCAAACAATTATTCTATCTCAATAATAGAATAGGGTTTTAGAATGATATGTGCGTTTTGGTTAAAACGTATTATACCTGCTTATCAAGATTAAGTAAAACAAATATAGGTAACCTCTTTTCCCCCGAATAGAACATTCATACAATATCTGTATGAAAAAAACCGGGTTTACTCTTATTGAACTTTTAGTAGTCGTGTTGATAATAGGAATTTTAGCCGCTATAGCCTTACCGCAGTATCAAAAAGCGGTGGAAAAATCCCGCGCCATAAACGCGATAATTACCGGCAAAGCGGTAAAAAACGCCCAGGAAAGATATTATTTGCAGAGCGGGACATATACTTCGGACCAAAACGAATTGGATATAGACTTTACCTGCCCGAAAGGTTTTACGTGCAACATCAATCAAAGTTCCGTCGGCAAAATGATTATGCAAGGCGCAAAAGGTTATGATTTTATTTTTAGTTATGACCATAGAACAGACTACGCGGACCAAGAGCCGCAAGGCCGCGCGTACTGCAGCGCGATAATAACCGGCGCCAACGCCGATACGGCAAACGCCATATGCAAAATATTTTCCTCAACTCCGTTTTGGGCGGACAGCGGACATAACAGATATTTGATTCAATAAATTAAGTTCGTATGTTGTTTAAAAACTTCGACCAAATCTTCAAACAGTTTTTTGTCTTTGGGAGAGAAACGGTTTTTGACGGGGCTGTCTATATCCAGCACGCCGAATAAAACGCCGTTTTTTACGACGGGGACTACAATTTCGCTTTCTGACGCGCCGTCGCACGCTATGTGTCCGGGGAATTGGTGCACGTCGGGGACGACAATGGTTTCCATCTTTTCCGCCGCGGTGCCGCAGACGCCGCGGCCTGTTTTAATTCTGACGCACGCCGGCTTGCCCTGAAACGGGCCCAATACCAATTCGCCGTCCTTAACAACATAAAACCCCGCCCAGTTCAACCGCGGCAGATTATTAAAAATAAGCGCGGACAAATTGGCCATATTCGCTACTGCGTCGGTTTCTTTGGCCAGCAGATTTTTTGCGTCTTCAAGAATATTCATATTTTTATTATATTTAATTTAAAAAAAGCCGTCATTCTGAGCCCGCGAAGCGGGCGTGAGAATCTCAAGCGGAGTTTACGCCAAGGTTCAATTTGAGATTCCTACGTCGCCTGCGGCTCCTCAGAATGACGGCTTTTTTAATATTGCCGGATACGTTTATAAAACACCCGGTAAAGTTAGTTTGATATAATATATATACGGGCCGGTAGCTCAGCTGGTAGAGCATCTTCCTTACACGGAGAGGGTCACAGGTTCAAGTCCTGTCCGGCCCACCATATTAAAAAACCGCGCTTTTAAGCGCGGTTTTTTTATTTGGATTTCTGCAATTTTTTAAGGCGTCTCTGGCGGCGTTTTGCAAGTCTTTCTTCCTGCGTAGCGCGGCGTTTGTAACCGGCGAAATCCGGGTTTTCGGCAAGCTGGTTGTCAAAATCCGTTCCGCTCCACTCAAATTCTTTTTCGCCCACGACAATAATATCGCCCGGCTGTATGCCTCTTTTGACAAGCGCTTTTTCAAGACCTATTTTTTTAAAAGTTCTGCGCAGCCGCGTAACTCCTTCCTCCTGGTTAAAGTGCGTCATGTTAACCATGTCTTCAATTCTGCGGCCGTAGATTTGAAAGCGGCCCTCGCCGAGCGCGGCAATTTTAAACATGGGCTCCACGCCGTGGACTACGACGGAACTTTTGACGGTTTCCGTCTGAGGAACCGGCGTGGACTTTATTACTTTTACAACCTCGTCCAAAACTTTGCCAATACCCTCGCCTGTTGCGGCGGAGATTAAATACACTTTGCGCGTTTTATATTTTCTTAGAATTTTTACGTATACTTCTTTCGCTATCGGCAAATCCGCTTTGTTTACGGCGATTATGCGCGGCTTTTTGGCAAGTTCGCGGCTGAAAGCTTTAAGTTCGGCCTCAATAATTTTTACGCTGTCCACGGCGGACGCGTCTTTAAAACCCAGCGGGTCCACCAAGTGAAGCAAAACGCGCGTGCGTTCAATATGTTTTAAAAACTGGTGGCCTAAACCTTTGCCTTCGCTTGCGCCTTCAATAATGCCCGGGATATCGGCGACGACAAAACTTACTTTTTTGTGCATTGCGATTCCCAGGTTCGGGTTCAGCGTAGTAAAAGGATAATCAGCGATTTTTGGCCGCGCGGCGGAAATTCTGGCCAAAAAAGTGCTCTTTCCGGCGTTCGGAAAACCTACAAGTCCCAAATCCGCCAAAACTTTAAGTTCAAGGTGCAGCGTAATTTCTTCGCCCGGCTGACCTATCTCAGAGATATGCGGCGCGGTGTTTGAATGTGATTTAAAACTTTGGTTTCCCCTGCCGCCTCTGCCGCCGCGCGCGACGAGAAATGACCGGCCTTCTTCGGTAAGGTCCGCCAAAACGACTCCGTCTTTCTTCACTATCGTGCCGCACGGAACGTAAATAATTTTATCTTCGCCGCTGACGCCCGTCTTATTATAGGTACCGCCTTTTGCCCCGTCCCGCGCTTCGATATGCGGGTTATAGGCAAGCTCCAAAAGCGTGGTAAGGTTGCGGTCGGTTTTTACATAAACGTCGCCGCCCTTGCCGCCGTTACCGCCGTTCGGCCCGCCGAACTCTATAAATTTCTCGCGCCGGAAAGACAGGCACCCGTCCCCCCCTTTGCCGGCTTTCACATAAATTTTTACCCTGTCCAAAAAACTCATTTCTTTTTCCCCTTGCCGCCAAAACTTTGACGGAAACTTTTTGCAGATATTGCTGTTACCCTCTAATACTTTACCAAAAAAAGCGCGGGTTATCTTAACCCGCGCTTTTTAAATTCTGACAATTTTTTATTTGGCTTCTTTTTTAGCGGACGGTTTTTTGGCCGGCGCTTTTTTGGCTTCTTCTTTCGGATAAACGGAAATTTTCTTTTTATCCTTGTAAGCCCATTCAAAAGTCACAATTCCCGCTTTTCTCGCGAAAATGCTGTCATCAGAACTTTTAGATGTATTCGCGCCCGGCAGAAATTTTGTGCCTTTTTGGCGGACTATAATTTCCCCGGCGTTTACAAACTGGCCGCCGTAGCGTTTCATGCCTAATCTTTGGCCGTTTGAATCCCTGCCGTTAGAGGAGGAACCTTGCGATTTACTGGTAGCCATAGTTATTTCCCCCCTAATTTGAAATCGTTAATCTTAATCTCAGAAAGTTCCTGGCGGTGCCCGGCGGATTTTTCATATCCTTTTTTGGGACGCTTTTTGAAAATAAGGACTTTTTTACCTCTCAAGTGTCTTACCACCTGAGCGGTGACCGCGGCGGAGTTTGACCCCGCTTTGGCATCTGACGAGGTACCGGACTCTTCGCCCGCCCACAGGACTTTTAAGTCCACGTTGGAGCCGGCTTCGGCGTTCAGTTTTTCAACCTGCAGATTTTGACCGGGTTTAACCCAGTATTGTTTTCCACCTGTTTCTATTATAGCGTACATGTTATTATTTTATCACTTTTAGGGACAAAAAGCCCAACCGGCGCTTCTTGAGCGCGGCTGGTTTGTCATAATTTAGCCTTTCAGCTTTTAATATTATACCATATATATCTATGAAAATACTGGTAGGACTCAGCGGAGGAGTGGATTCCGCGTTAGCCGCCGCGCTGCTTAAAGAGCAAGGCCATGAAGTCGCGGGCGCCATCATGTCTATCTGGGATTCGTCTATGCCGACTCCTATGGGCGGAGGCGAAGCGTGCTTTGGCCCGGAGGAGAAAGATATTGAGGCGGCCTCCGCGATAGCCCGTGGTCTGGGTATCCCGTTCAGCGTAATAGACTGCCGGCAGGAATATAAAGATATAGTGCTCCAAAATTTCAGGGAAGAATACAAAAAAGGCCGCACGCCGAACCCATGTGTATGGTGCAACAGTTTTGTGAAATTCGGCGCGCTGCCCGCCGCGGCAAAAAGGCAGGGTTTCGGTTTTGACAAATTCGCCACCGGCCACTACGCGCGGATTGAAGAACAGAACGGCAAATTTCTTCTGAAAACCGCCGTTGACAGGACGCGGGACCAGACTTATTTTATATACCGCCTTAAGCAGAGCCAGCTGGCAGGGACGCTGTTCCCGCTCGGCGCTATGACCAAAAAAGAAGTGCGCGCGCTGGCCAAAGCAAAAAATATTCCCGTGGCGGATAAAAAGGACAGCCAGGATTTCTACTGCGGGGACTATAATGATATCTTGAAATTTGACGCCAATCCCGGCAGCATAGTGGATAAAACAGGCAAAGTTTTTGGCAGGCACAACGGTATTTGGAATTACACGATAGGCAAGCGCAAAGGCGTGGGAATAAGCGGGACAAAAGAACCTTTATATGTTACCGCGCTGCTTGCCAAACAGAATTTGGTCGTTGTGGGCCCGAAAGAAGATTTGTATTCCGGCAGTTTAACCGCGTCGGATTTAAACTGGTGTTCCGGCTCCGCGCCGGACAAACCGCTGCGCGTAAAAGCCAAAATCCGCCAGATGCACAAACCGGCGGACGCTGAGGTCACCGTTAAAAACGGTAAAGCCGCGGTAAAATTTGACGAACCGCAAATGTCAGTCACCGCCGGGCAGAGCGTGGTTTTCTACGACGGAGACACAGTTCTAGGCGGCGGGATTATTGATTAAAATTTTTTTAGTTCATCGCGTAATATCTTGAGCCGCTGCCGTCGTTCATTGTTACCCCGGCGGACGTCGCGAACATGCCGCAATAAGAACCCGCCGCGCCCGTAAACCTGTTGTTGGTGTATATTTCCACGCATCCGAAATTTTTATTTACGTCCGGCGTAACATTATCGGATAAATACATTTCAAAGCCGGCGTGGGCGTATTTCCCGGTTGTTCTTACCGCGATAATTGATAAAAACCGCGTAGTCTTTGCAAAAAATACCACAAAATTGTTATTGCCCCTCACCGCGTCCGAAGAAGAGAGCCCGTATGGGGAAAACGTCGCCGGCTTGAGCGGAAGATTGTCATAATCTATATCCAAATCAGAAAATTTGTCCGCGAAATTTCCGTTTTCCAAATAATATCTTTGCTGCGCCTGCGCCACGCTTCTTACGGCAAACATCATCTGCGGCGCATAACCCTTTTCCACGGATTTCTGGTACTGCGGCACGGCGACTGCGGCCAAAATTCCTATGATGAGGACAACAACCAGCAGTTCAATAAGCGTAAAACCTGTATTTTTTCTAATCATACAGAAAATATACAGAATTTTGTTCTCGTCTGAAAGATAATACGCAAAATACTTTTTTGTTATCTAAAATGATTATGCGAAGAACATACAAAGTAGTTTTCTCCCTTTCGTAAAGGGAGTACCCGCGAAGCGGGGGAGGGATTTTATATAAGCGACGTTAGGAGCGGATTAATAAGTGCCGTTATAAAATGCCGTAGAAGTATAACATAAGTTTTACGTCCATTAAATCCCGCCCCTGCGGCGCGCCCTTAAGGGCGCAAAAGGCAAAAGGCTGCCGCAGGTACTCCCTTTACGAAAGGGAGAAAACAGCATTGTGCCAGAAAATAGAACAGTTCCAAAGATTTGGGGGCAGTTATCGTTAGCGCGCCGTCAGGCGCGCTTCATTTTTGCGCGGACGAATTCCCAGACGGCGGGCAGCACCGAGATTATAATTATTCCTAAAATTACAAAGTGGAAGTGAGTTTTAACCACCGGCAAATCCGCGAATTTCCAGCCGGCCAGCGTAAATAACAAAACCCATGCCATGCCGCCTACGACGTTATAACTTAAAAAATGCCTGTACGTCATCTTTCCTATGCCCGCCACAAACGGCGCGAAAGTGCGGATGAGCGGGATAAAACGCGCCAGAATAATTGTCTTGCCGCCGTATTTTTCATAAAAATGATGCGCTTCGTCCAGATGTTTTTTATTTAACCAGAAACTTTTCTCGCTGCTGAAAATTTTGGGGCCTATATGCCTGCCTATTTCATAATTAACGCTGTCGCCGGCCACCGCCGCCGCGATTAAAATAATGATTGCAAGCGGCAGATTAATCGGGCTGCCCTGCAAAGTTGACAGCGCGCCCACGGCGAACAACAGCGAATCACCCGGCAGAAACGGCGTTACCACAAGACCGGTTTCGCAGAAAATTATGAAGAATAAAAGCACGTAAAGCCACGGGCCCATAACCGCGGCCCACGCCGTCAGGTGCACGTCAAGATGTAAAAAGATATCAACAATATGGGCTAAAAATTCCATAACACATTTTACCTTTTTTTACTATAATCATTTTAAGGTTGTAGAACGGTTTTAACCCGCTGCGCGTTTTGCCGAAAAATTAATATGCAAGGCGCGTGTTGATTAAGAATATTTAACTTTATAACCGTCTGCGCCTTACATATTAATTTTTCGGCAAAACCCTTCGGGCTGGATGCTTTTTTGATAATTTTAATTTTTTTGTTCCTTACATAGCTTTGGCTATGCGCGTCGCAAAAAAATTAAAATTCTCTAAAAAATCATCTCAGCGCGCAACAGGTTAAAACCGTTCTATAACCTTATGGAAAAAATTTTAGTAGCTGATGATAACCCGCAAATCCGCGACCTCGTAAAAGAAATTCTTGAGGGAGAGGGGTATACCGTCGTCACGGCGGAGCACGGTTTGGACGCCGTTGAAAAAATTTATAAAGAAAATCCCGCCTTATGCATTATCGACTATGAAATGCCGCATAAAAAAGGCTTTGACGTAGTGCGCGAAGTACGCAGCCACACCGCCTATATTTATATGCCGATTATGATTTTTACCGCCGACGCCGGCAAGCAGACGCGCATGGAAGGACTCGGCCTTGATATAGACGACTATTTAAATAAACCCGCCGACGCCGAGGAAATTGTGGCCCGCGTCAGGCTGCTGCTTAGGCGCAGCAAACAGAAACTGGACTCCAACCCGCTTACGCGGCTGCCCGGCAACCCGTCGATACAGGCGGATATTGAAGACAGGATAACCGCGAACCGCCCGTTCGCGATGCTTTACTGCGATTTAAATAATTTTAAAGCTTTTAACGACAAATACGGTTTTGAAGCCGGCGACAGAGTGTTGAAAAAAACGGCGGATATTATAGCGGAAGCGTCAAAACTGGGCGACAACGCTTTTGTCGGCCACATAGGCGGCGACGATTTTGTGCTGACGTGTGATTTTGACGCGGCGGACGATATAGCAAAAAAAATTATCGAACTTTTAGACGCCGCGGCGCCGTCGTTTTACGACGACACGGACCGTAAGCAGGGTTTTACGCTGGCCAAAGACAGGCAGGGTAACGCGCAGAAAATTCCGCTGCTTTCAATAGGCATAGGCATTGTGCATAATACGATACGCCCGATAACGTCTTACGCTATGGCCAGCGCAATTGCGGCGGAAGTTAAAGGTTTTGCCAAAAAACAGCCCGGCAGCAATTATATTTTTGACCGCCGAGAGAATTAAGCTTTATTTTCTCCCCTTATAAGGGGAGTACCGGCAAAGCCGGGGAGGGGTTTTGAACCGGGGTACAAGCTTTATAGCCGGCAGAGTATAAAAACCCTTCCCCCGCTCCGCGGGTACTTCCCTTATAAAGGGAAGAAAATTATATTGTCTGCGAATTCAGCGAAATGTGTCTTATCTTTTATTCAAAAACTATATCGTTAATGGTAACTTTTTTCTGCGGGACAAAATAAAGCGCGTCCGGTGATTTTTGTTTTCTGAAATATCTTAAAACTTTTCTGCACACTTTTACCTGATATTCATTCAAAGGCAGGCATTGTATCCGTATATGGCGCGGCTCAGTGTCTTTATACTCAACCAGCAAATCAAGGTCTGAAAAAGAAACCTTGTCTTTGCTGTAATTAAGGCCGGGCTGCACTTTGGAAATAAGACCGGTAACGTCCGCCCCGCGGCCGAGGTCCGTATGCGTAAAATATACCCATTTGCCGTCTGAAAAACCCATGCTTCTGGTCAGAGTAAAATTTTGGCTTTTAAAAGCGTCCATTTCATTATAAACGGACCTGAAAATTTCCCGCGCCCTGGACTGGTCTTCATCTTGAACTTTTGAACGGTCCAGATTGCCCCAGGTTTTATAAATTTTTTCGTCGGGATACATGCCGTGCTGCTTTTTATAATTGATAACTCCGTCCGCAAGCCGCATATGTTCGTTCACGGCGGCAATCGCGCTTGCGGCGTCCGCCCTTAGCGCCGAATTCTCCCGTGCTTTTGCATAACCGAAAGCTATGACGCCCAGCACAATCAACACTATGATTAATATTTGTCCATTTTTAAACATATCTCTGTTCCCATTTTTAATATCCAGCATAACTAACCCCCTTATTAAAAAGCCGTTAAAGCTATTTTATTTTTATCGGCCATTTCTATGACTTCCGGCAAATCAAGTATTAAAGTTTTGCCGCTTTCAACGGACAACACTTTTACGCCTGCGGTTATAAGACTGTCGATTGTGCCTTTGCCGATAATCGGCAAATCAAAACGCATATCCTGGTTCGGCCGCGCGGCTTTGACTACGACAAGGCTGTGCTTGGTTTTATTGCTTTTTTTATAAAGCTCGCCGGCGCGCAAAATGCACGCGTCCGTCCCTTCCATGCCTTCAAGCGCGACGACGGCGCGGTCCGCCACCACAACCGTAAGCCCTATATCCAAGCCGGATAACGCTTTCGCCGCTTTTACGCCGAAATCTACGGACTGCTGCTCTTCCTCCGTCGGAGCGCGTTTTGTCAACACGCCGGCGGGCGGCATAAAATCTTCCAAAAACGAAGCGGAACTTATAAACTCTATTCCGTCTTTTCCGAACTCTTTAATAACGGCTGAGAGGATAGTCTCCGTCTTCATATCGCGCAGGCCGGCAAGCATTTTGGCCCCGCGCAGGTCCGGCATAATATTTGTAAAAATAGCGGTATGCTTGACGCGGCCCGCCATTAAAACCTGACTGACGCCGTTTTCTTTAAAAAAATTTATTCCTTTGTTTAACTGCCCCATTTTAAATTCGACTACTTTCTCGCTGTACGGCTCAAACTCAAGCGGGTTAGCGTTGCCTTTTACGCAGGCCGTATAAACGGCGGTACCCCTCTGCTTAGCTTTTTGCGCTATGTAAAGGGGCATTTTGCCCTCTCCCGCGATAATTCCTATTTTATTGTCCATAAATCCGGAAACTAAAATTTTTTACCTGCTTTCCAATTCCTCAATATCCGCCAAATCTTTGGTTCTGCCGCTGGCGCGTTTATTTTTTATCAAGTCGGATTTTGATAATACTTTTATAATAATTCCGTCAAAGTTCACTTCCCGGGCGTTTTTATACGCTTCTTCAAAATCCAAACCGTCGGCCGCCGTCAATAAATCTATGCGGCGCGGAGCCACGCCTATCTGGAATATAAAATTTTTCCCATTAAAATCTTTTTCCGTAATGTCCGCCGTCGGCGCGCCGAAAAGTTTTAATGCGCCCAGAACGGCGCGGATATTTTCCGAAGAAACCAGTATCCATATGTCAATATCCATAGTGGCTCTGGGATATCCGTGCACCGCCATGGCATACGCGCCTACCAAGATAAATTTAACTTTCTCCGCGCACAATGCGGACAACATGTCTTTGTAGTCGCTGTTTAGCATCGTATTTTCCCCCCAAACCGCACACTTCTTCCGTTAAAGGCCAAACATATCCCAGCCGCTCCTCGGCGGAACCGGGAACGAAACTGTTATTTTCTTTTTTTTGTATTTTTTTAACCGTAATATTTTTTTTCATTTCAAATGTTTCGGACCAGCGCAATTAGTCTATTTCCTCATCCGTCATTCTCATTCTGGCCATGGCCATGCCGCGTTTTGTGTGTTTGCAAAAATCAACCATATGTTTTGCTTCCGGCGTTTTTGCCTGCGCTTCGGCCTGCGGAATAGCATCGCTCATATTTAAACGGGACATAAATAAAATGTTATATGTGTCTTTGATGGATTTGATTGTTTCCCTGCTCATCCCCGCGCGGCGCAGACCTATAAGATTTAAACCCACAAGCCCGGCCCTGTAGCCCTGCGCGGTGCAGTACGGCGCGATATCTTTATGTATTCCCGTCGCGCCGGAAACCATCGCAAAGGTGCCAACCCTGCAAAACTGGTGCGCGCCGACAAGACCGGAAATTATCGCCCTGTCCTCCACCAGCACATGCCCTGCTAAACCTGTGCTGTTAACTATAATCACGCCGTTACCGATTAGGCAGTCATGCGCGATGTGTGAGTTGGCCATAAGAAGACAATTATCCCCTATTTTCGTCGGGTGCTCCACGCTGCCGGAGCGGTGTATTGTAACGCACTCTCTTATTTTATTATTGTCGCCCATTACCACCATGCTGGGCGCGCCGTTATAAGACAAATCCTGCGGCTTTACGCCGATAAAAGAACTTGCTATAAACTCGTTATTCTTGCCCATTTCGCAGTGTTCTATAACGCAGTGCGGGCCTATTTTTGTGCCCGCTCCTATTTTTGTTTTCGGCCCTATGATTGTAAACGGCCCAACCTCAACGCCGTCTTCCAAAACCGCGGTGCTGTCTATTATCGCCGAAGGGTGGATTGTTAGAGACATTTTAACTCCTCTTGTCCGTCATGATGTAATTAAGATAGCCCTGCACGCAGAGGACGTTGTTGGCGTAAGCCTCCGCGTAAATACGGGAAATTTTTGCAAAACGCAAAACCTGCATCGGCATAAAAACTTCGTCGCCGGGTTTTATGGCGGCGCGGAATTTTGCGTCTTCAATACTCAAAAAAAGCGGCACTTTATTAGGCATGTTCCGCATCATCGACGCGCCGGCGCACTGCGAAATGCTTTCCAGCGTTATAACGCCCGGCACTATCGGCATGCCGGGAAAGTGGCCTTTAAAAAACTCCTCCTCTCCGGTAAATTTTTTTACGCCTACAAAATATTTGCCGTCTTCTATTACTTTAACATAATCGCAGAATAAAAACGGCGGGCGGTGTAAAATTGTCCGCAAAACTTCGTCGCGGTCTATAACTCTTTCCGCGTCTTTTTTGAGCAGGAAAGAAAGGTCCATTTTTTCTTCACTCATTAACAGTCCCCCTTGTGCAGCCCGCTTTATTCGCGGATAAAAAACCATATGCCGTTTTCTCCCCTTATAAGGGGAGTACCGGCAAAGCCGGGGAGGGGTTTTAAACCGGGGGACAAACTATATTATTCGGTACCGGCTCAAAACCCTTCCCCCGCTACGCGGGTACTTCCCTTAAAAAGGGAAGAAAATTATTTTACCGACGAATTAACTGGACTGCACGCCTCTGGCCAGCAGCTGACGCGCCAGCTCCACGTTGTACTTGTGGCCGCCGCCGCGCGCGTATATTTTCATGTTCCTCAAACTGCAGTTTGTAAGAACAAGGTCCCCGGCCAAATCCAAAATTTTATGCCTCACCATTTCCCCGTCAAAACGCAGTTCTGACGAAAACCCCTTTTCGGTAATCACGACGGCGTTTTCCGTGGTGCCGCCTTTGGCAAGACCGTGTTTTTTTAAAAATTCCAGCTCTTCTTCAAACCCGAAAGTTCTTGCCGGCGCGATTTCCTTAAGATAATTTTCTTTATTAAATTCAAAAGTATATTCAAGCCGCGAAACCAGCGGATGCTTGTGTATAAAAAGAAACTGTAAAATCAGTTTGTCTGCCGGCTCGACGCGGTATAAAACGTTTTTGTCTTCAAACTCAAACGGTTCTTTAACCGTCAGCTTCGGCATTTTTTTATTTAATTTTTTAACGCCGCACCGCTCAAGAGCTTTGAAATATTCAAGCGAAGAGCCGTCCATAACAGGCGGCTCCGGCCCGTCCATTGAAATCAAAATATCCGTAATCCCTAAAGCGCCGCACGCCGACAAAACGTGCTCCACCGTATGAACTTCCGCGCCGCCGGATTTTAAATTGGTGCCGCGCATCGTTGAAGAAACGTTTTCAACAACGGCTTTTATCGGCGCGCCGCCTTTTATATCAGACCTTAAAAAATAAATGCCTTCCAGGTCATAAGGCTCAAAAGTCATACTGCATTTTACGCCGGTGTGCAGCCCCGTGCCGCTGATGGTTTCGGATTTTTCTATAGTCTGTCTGAACATTATTTTTCTTCTTTCTCTTTTTTAAGTTTTCTTAAATCTTTATACATTTCCGGCAGCTTTGGCAGCGTCGCGTAAACGCGCAGCGTTTCGCCGAATTCCCGCGCGGGGGAGCCGAAAAGTTTTGCGCCCGCCGGAACGCTGGACATTATGCCTGACTGCGCGGCAACCTGTACGCCGTCGCCTATTTTTATGTGTCCGGCGACGCCGACCTGTCCGGCCAAAATTACGCCTCTGCCGATTTCAGTAGAACCGGCCACTCCGGCCTGTGAGATTATTATGCTTCCCGCGCCCACTTTAACATTATGCGCCAGCTGCACCAAATTGTCAACTTTTACGTTGAGGCCTATAACCGTGCTGTCAATTTTGGCGCGGTCTACCGTCGTATTCGCGCCGATTTCAGTCTCGCTTTCTATTATAACATTGCCGACCTGCGGAATTTTTTCGTGTTTTCCGTTGATAAAAATAAAACCAAAACCGTCCGCGCCGATAACGGCTCCGGCTTCCAGTACGACGTTGTGCTTAATTACGCAGTTCTCCCGCACGACGACGTTCGGGTAAAAAAGACAGCCCGCGCCGACGGTTGTATTGCGGCCGATATAGACGTGCGGATAAAGCGTCGTGTTTTCACCGACGATAACATTATCTTCAATAACCGTGTACGCGCCTATGTTTACGTTAGCGCCCAATTTTACGTTCTTGCCTATAACCGCCGTCGGGTGAATGCCTTTGTCAAATTTGGGATTCTGCGCTTCAAAATATCTTAAAAAAAGCGTAAAAGCCCATTCGGGATTTTGCGCGTAAATGACATTTCCTTTAAAATTGAGCTGCCCTTTCGCCGCGGCGGACAGTATTACGCAGCCGGCGGTAAGTTTGCTTATTAATTCTTTATTTTCAATGTTTGAGGCGTAGCAGACGCCGCCCGGATTAGGATTGTCGATACTGCAGGGGGCTGAGATTTCAAAATTTTTATCGCCGGCCAGTTCTCCGCCGGTGATTTGGGCCAGGGTTTGTAAATTTATTTTCATTTTTTTGTTCCCGCGTCCTTATAGCAGTTTAGTTTAATTTTATCCCATTTCTCTGCACTGCTTTTCGGTAAATTTTCATTTTTTTATTCCTTACATAGCCAACCGCTATGCGCGTCATAAAAAAATTAAAATTTACTCTAAAATCATAGCAGATAAATGGGACAAAATTAAACTAACCTGCTATATGAGGCGCTTTTTGCGCGTCAAGTTCTATGGTTATAATTTTTTTTGAATCTTTTTTGCTCGGCTTTTCTTTTTTTGTTTTTCTGAGTCTTTCGGTAAATTCCTGCGTTATGTCAACCGGTTTCTGGCCGTACAAAATGTCTTCTTTATTTACTATTACCGCGATATTTCTCTTCTGCGCGTAAATTTTTAACTCTTCATAAATGTCCTGCAGGATTTCCTGCACCTCGACGGCCTCGTCCTGCTTGACCTGGTTTCTGGTGTCAAATTTCTGCTGCTCTATCCAGACTTCTTTATCATGTATCGCGGACATATTGTCCGCTATTTTCTTTTTGTTCTGCGCGGCCAGAAGAGACGCGTCTATCGGGCTGTTAAAGCGTATGTCCGCGCCGCTGAAAACCAAAGAGCGGGTGAACCTGTCCGCCTCTTCGTCAAAAGCAACCCCCGGCGGCTGCGGCAGAAGCTGGGGGCCGTCGGACGAATAAGATATCTCATAGAAAGGTTTAAGATTATTTGTCTCCGTCTCCAGAGCCGCCGTTCCGTCGTTAAGCGCGGCAATGTCTTTTTTGGCGTTTTCTATATCGTCCGCCGTTTTCCGCAAAGTTTCCTGCAAAGATTCTTTTGTCAAATTCGTCCACGGATGGTTTTTAAAAACGTAATTGATATCCAGATAAGCCGCTATAGCTTTATCCTGCGGCGGAGGAGGAGCAGTGGCCGACAGCACGCCGCCGCTGTCCTGCCCGCCCGCAACGGCGGCAGTTAATAAAAAAATCAAAAATAAAACCCGTTTTCTCATTAAACCACCGCTGTTAAAAATAATTACAAAAACTTAAAACGCGTTGGACATGTTGAAGTAAAACTTCGTCTTAGACTCTCCGGCTCTGTGGTTCAACCCGTAGCCCCAGTCTATGCGTATAGGCAGCTGCGGCGTGGCAAACCTGAGACCTACGCCTACGCCCGCCTTAAACTGTTCCGCGTCCGGCCCGAGGGAAAATTTAACGTCGCCGATATCGTTCCACGCGTTACCCACGTCGAAGAAAGCCGCAAGCTGCGCTATGCTCCGCCTGCCTTCGCGCGCCAGAGGGAAACGCAGTTCCCAGTTGGAAACAAAATACGCGTCGTTGCCGTTCGGCTGGCCGACCTGGCCGGTATTATCATAACCCCTTATAGTGTCCGCGCCGCCTATAAAATATTTTTCATACACGGGCACTCCCTGCGTCCTGCCGTAAGATTTTGTCGACGCGTATTTATTTGACAGCACAAAAACCACCGGGTAATTGCCGCCGATATTCAGCACCGTGTGGTTAAATATCGAGCGCAGATTAAGCGTCCACAAATCCAAATCGCCAAAAAACGGGCCGCCGTTTACTTCAACGCCTATGGAGTTGCGCCAGCCCGTCGTGGGGTCCCATATATTATCGCGCGTGTCAATGGCAAAATCAACGCTCATGCCGGACGAAACGGTTTTTACCGGCTGGATAAGGCTTGCGTACTGAGAGTCAACGTCGTAAATATCAATGCTCTGCAAAGTGTACGACAGGTTTAACAAATAAATATCTTCGGAAAACCTGGGGCCGACGTTCACGCGGCCGCCTATGCGCTTGTCCGTGTACGCCTGTAAAGTGGTTTCAAACGGGCGGTAGCGGCGCGTGTTAAAAGCGTCTATGCCGAATGACACCGGCCTGTCAAAAACCCACGGCGTGGACCAGCCCACCGTATAATCAAGCAAATTTTTACCGAACTGTGTACTAAGATTAAGACGCTGCGCTGTGCCGAATAAATTGAGGTGGCTGACGCTGACCTGGCCGTACAGCCCGTCCATAGAAGACATGGCTATGCCGGCGGTAAACATGCCCGGGCGGCCCTCCACGACGTTAAAACCCAAATCCACTTTCTCCGGGTCCGGAGTAGGGGAAATATCAAGCTGCACGTCGTTGATAAAACCGAGGTTCATTATTTTCGTCTGGCTGCGTTTGATTTTTGAATAGTCAAACAAATCGCCGGGCTTGATGGTTATTTCGCGCGCGAGGACGTTTGTTTTGGTGGACTGGTTGCCGGTAACGTCAACATGGTCGACGTAGAAAACGTGTCCTTCGTTAATCAGATAATGAATATCTAAAACGCCGTTTGTAACTGTTCTTTTAGGCGTGATTTGCGCTTTTAAATAACCTTTGTTAGCGTATCCTTCCTGCATGTCGCGCATGGAGTAGTCAAAACTTTTTTGCTTGTAGAGGTTGCCCTCGCGGTAATAAAGGTCTTTTTCAAGGTCGGCGTCGGTAAACACGGTGTTGCCCTCAAACGTAGTTTTGCCGTAATGCGCTTTTACGCCTTCTTTCACTTCGTAGGTTATGGAGACTTTGCTTTTGTCATCGTTCATTTCCACTTTAGGCGGTTTGACTTCAAATTCGCTGAAGCCTTTGTTGCGGCCGTAAAGCGTCATGGTCACATAATCTTTCTGCAGATTCTGCGGCTTGTAAATTTTGCCCGGACGGTTGGAGGTTTTTTTAATAAGAGTCGCCGCCGGGATTATTTCTTCGGCGCCGAGAATTTCAACTTTATCCACGCGCGCGCGGTCCCCCTCTTTAATTTTAAGGGTGACTTCCGCCGTGCCGTACTCGTCGTTAATTTTTGTGTCGTAGGTTACGTCGGCGTTGATATAACCTTTTTCGGCGTATTTATTTTTGATTGCTCCCATGTCCGCCGCGAGTTTGCTTTCATTATACGGGTCCTTAAGTTTAAGCGTCATCGCTTCGGTGATTGTGCTTTTGCCCAAATGTTTGCGGCCCTGGTAGAGCAGTTTATCGAAAATAGGTTTTTCTTTTACTATGTATGTGACTTTATAGCACGGGTAGCTTACATTGTCCGCTTTATTTACGCGCGCGCCTTTCATCGGGGAAACGTCCACCTGCGCGTTATCAAAACTGCCGAGCGCGACTATGTTTTGCATATCGTCGTATACAAAACCTTTTTCGTACATTTCGCCTTTTTTGGCTTTGGCGACTTTAAGCACGGTTTTTTTGGCAATGTTTTGAAGACCGGTCACCCCCGTGTCGCAAACCATCCAGGGGCCAGAATTGTCAGCGCTGTCCTGCGCGAAAACCGAAGCCGCGTAAATTAAAAATGTTATGAATAAAAACTTTTTCATCTAAGTGCCTTGAGTGAACAAAAGCCCGTGCCAATTTTTTGCCACGGGCTTTACAAGTTATAAAACTTTCATTATTTAGCGGGTTTAGCCGTAAAACCGCTTTTAATGCATTTTGTGCAGACGTAAGCGGTCTGCGTTTTGCCTTCCAGAACAACTTTTTGTTTCTGGAGATTGGGTTTGAAAGTTCTGTTTGTTTTTCTGTGCGAATGGCTGTAGGAACCGCCCTGAACAGGCCCTTTGCCGCATATTGTGCATTTGTATGACATTTAATTTTCCTTTTACTTAAATATATATATATTATAGCAAAACTTGAGTGCGCTTTTTGCGCACACCTTATTGTGATGACGGGCTTTAGTCACCAAGTTGCGGCTTTCACATTTGGCGAATTTTTGATTTTTTCCTCCTCACTGTACCCTCTCGGGTACTTGAATGTCGTCGGAAGAAAATCAAAACTTCGCTCAAATCTGAAAGCGGGGTGATACCTTGGCCCGCTTCCTGCGGTGCCGGGTTTCAGACGGCATAAAGCCACTGCTGGATAACGGCTGTAAACCTTTTTGCGCGCCGTGAGGCGCGCTCAGCTTAATAATCCTCAAAAATTCTTATCGCGTAAGGCGCTATGAAAAAGCTGGGGACGCTTAAAATACACGCTATTATGAAAAAATTTGTATATCCCATCAGCATTTGCAGCCTGCCGCTCAGCATGTTCGGGAGCATCATACCTAACGCCATTATGCCGGTGGATATTGCATAATGCGACGTGGGGTATTTGCTTTTCTGGCTGATTCTCATAACAAAAACCGTAAAAGCCATAAAACCGAGCCCGTAACCGAACTGCTCAAAAGAAATAAATAGCGCCGTGAGCCACAAAGCCGGTTTGAAAACCGCCAGTATCACGTAAAAAATATTCGGCGCGTTTAACAGAATAACAAAAGGCCACAGGCATTTTTTAAAGCCGTACTTTGCAAGGGCTATGCCGCCCAGAATATTGCCGGCTATCAAAGCTGTCATGGCGACGGTCCCTTTTATAAAACCGTAAGTTTCCGTGGAAATACCCAGGCCGCCGGCGCCGCGCGCGTCCAGCATAAAAGGGACGATAAGTTTTTCAAGGCTGGCCTCGCCCAAGCGGTAAACCAAAATAAAAACCAGAATGATTAAAATATTTTTCTGCGTGAAATAACTTTTGAAAACTTCTTTAAAATTATCGCCCGTTTGCGGCGCGGCTGCCGGTTTTGCGTCGCCCGGCAAAATAAATAAATGCCATATCGAAAAAATAAAAAATACCGCGGCTACCGCCGCGAAACTTATTGCCCAGCTTAAAGGAATATTGCCGGTCTTAATTTCAAGCCTGCCGGCCAGCATTACTATAATGCCGCTGCCGAAAATCATTGACAGCCGGTAAAAAAACATGCGTATGCCGACGTAGAAAGACTGGCGTTTATTATCCAGAATAAGCATATAATAGCCGTCGGTGGCGACGTCGTAAGTGGCGCTGACAAACGCCCCGGCGGCAAAACCCAGCAGCGACGCGGCAAAAAAATTATTTAAATTAAAAGAAAGCCCCGTCAGCAGAAAAATTACGGCGAGAAAAAACTGCGCGGTTGACAGAATAACTTTTTTGCTTCTGCTTTCGAGAAGCGGGCTCCAGAGCATTTTTAAAATCCACGGAACATAAAGGAAACTTGTCCAAAAAGTCATTACGTCTTTAGGAATGCCGAGTTTGGTATACACGACGGAGGTAACAGAGCTGATAATGATATACGGCAGCCCTTCCGCGAAGTAAAGAGTGGGAATAAAAAACCACGGAGAGCCGTTTTTATTTTCCATATAAACTATAATATAAAAATATGACATACTTTTATTTCTTCGCTCTGGCAATAGCATGGGGCAGCGCGTTTCTGGCGGCAAAAAATATCGTGGCCGGCGTGGACCCGCTTTACGGCGCTTTATCGCGCGTTTTTTTCGGTTTTTTATTTTTTGTAATTTTGTTCGCGTTAAGGCGGAAAAGTATTAAAGTGCCGGCAAAAGAAATTTGGAAACCGTGGCTGCTGAGTTCGGTACTGATTATATTTCCGTTCTTTTTAATGTTCTGGGGCCAGCAGTTTGTGTCGTCGGGCGTGGGCGGCATTTTTAACGGCACCGCGCCGATATGGACGTTTATCGCCGGCGCGGTTATTTTGAAAGGAGAGGATTCTTTCACGTGGACGCGCGCCGCCGGCGTTTTAATAGGCGTGGCTGGCATTTTATGCATAATGCTGCCGACGGTGCATTTTCAGGGAAGCATGGCGGAATTTTACGGCTGTCTCGCTTTACTCGGCATGGCGGTATGTTACGCGCTGGGCAACGTGTTTACAAAATATATTATGGTTGACCACAGCACAATTTCCACCGAAGGAAATATTTTCCACCAGTACTTTTTCGCGTTTATCGTTATGGCCGCGGTGTCGCTGGTTTTCGGCACAATGCCGTCAAAGGAGATGCTGGACACAAAGACTGTTTTGTCAATGATTTACGGCGGCGTTGTTTCAAGCGCGGTGGCGTTTTTGCTGCTGCTTGCTTTAATTAAAAGATTGGGCGCGCTGCGCGCCGCGAGCGTGACTTATGTGGTGCCGATAGTAGCTTTGGTTTTAGATTTTATTGACACGGGCAGAGTGCCGGGCTTAAACGAATTTGCCGGAATAATTTTGATTTTTGTAAGTTTGTTTATAATACAGAAACCTGTTGTTTCCCCTCGCCCTGTCAGGGAGAGGGCAGGGTGAGGGTTCTGAACACAATATGTACACAGAAATATTGATGTGTCGTTCATCAACTTAGTTTTTTTACCTTATCGGCCCCGGAAGGGCGATGTCTTGAATAGATTTACGGCAGTATATTTGTGTTTCAAAACCCTCACCTGTGTCCTCTCCCTGTCAAGGAGAGGAAAAAATTCGGAGGACGGAGTACTATAATCCCGTCTCAAAATCTTCTTTTTCGCGGACCGCGGGAGCGCCGGGCTCAACCATTTCCAAAAGTCTTAAATCACTCGGATACAAAACCATCTCTTTGGCTTTGCCGACGGAGAGCCACCTTACGTCCAAAATTTCAGATGTGTCGGGCTTACCTATACGGCCAAGCCTTTTCATCAAATACCACTGCACGGTCTTTTTAATATAATTGCCCTGCAAAGTAAAAGCGTAACGCACGCGGATGATGGGGCGCACGATGGCGGCTTTGTAGCCGGTTTCTTCCTCAACTTCGCGCAAAGCAGCCTGGCGGGGCGTTTCCCCGGGCTCTATATGCCCTTTCGGAAATGTCCAGATTTTTTTGCCCTTCATATTTTTTACCTGCACCAGCAGCACTTTTCTGCCGTCCAAAACAACGCCGCCGCAGGAAAATTCCGAAACTATCATTAATTAAGACTCCGTCCTCTTATTTTTCTCCCCTTATAAGGGGAGTACCGCCGCAGGCGGGGAGGGGTTTTGAACCGGGGTACAAACTTTATAAGCCGGTACTGGATAAAAACCCTTCCCCGGCTTCGCCGGTACTTCCCTTAAAAAGGGAAGAAAAAACTAAAATTTACTCGCTTTTTCATACTCATAAGCCGCGTTGAACATTATATCTTCTCTGTCGCAGTCCGCGTAAAACTGCACGCCGGCGGGCAGCCCTTCCGCCGTGTTCCCGCACGGGACCGATATTCCGCACAGGTTTGCCATATTGCCGGGGCACGTGAATAAATCCGCCAGATAAGTGGTAACCTGGTCCTCCGCCGCTTTGCCAAGTTTTGTCGCCACCGTCGGCGAAGTCGGCGTTAAAATAATATCTACTTTTTTAAACGCGTCTTCAAAATTTTTTCTAATCAGCGTCCTTACCTGGCGGGCTTTGACGCAGGTCGCCTCATAACGCTCTTTGCTCAGCACGTAATGGCCTATCATAATGCGGCGTTTGACTTCGGTCCCAAAACCTTCCATGCGCGTTTTGCTGTAAACCTCGTCCAAATCCGCCGGATGTTTTGTCTGGTAACCGTAACGTAAACCGTCAAAGCGCGACAGGTTTGAACTTGCCTCCGCGCTCATCAAAATATAATAACACGGAGAACTGTATTTTGCAAACGGCAGCGGAATGTCAATTAACTCCGCGCCGAGATTTTTTAAAATATTTTTCGCGCCGTCAAAAGTTTTTTTAATTTCCGCGTCAAGATTGTCAAAAAAATCCGTCGGTATTCCTATTTTCAAACCCGAAAGAGATTTGTCCAGGGTTTTTGAAACGTCTTCAAATTTTGTCTGGTTAGACGTTGAGTCTTTAGCGTCCGGCCCGGAAATCACGTCGAATAAAAGCGCCGCGTCTTCAACGTTGGCCGCGAGCGGCCCGATTTGGTCCACGCTGGAACCGAACGCCACCAACCCGTAACGGCTGACGCGCCCGTGCGTGGGTTTCACGCCGACGACGCCGCAAAAACTTGCAGGCTGGCGTATTGAACCGCCGGTGTCGGAGCCCAGCGCCAAAGGCACCATGCCCGCGCATACGGCCGCCGCGCTGCCGCCGCTGGAACCGCCGGCGACTCTTGTCAAATCAAGCGGGTTTTTTGTCGGCCCGTAAATTGAATTTTCAGTCGACGAACCCATCGCGAATTCGTCCATGTTGAGACGGCCGACGATAATTCCGTCCTCGTCAATAATTCTCTGGAGCGCCGTCGCCGTGTAAACCGCCTTATGGTTTGCCAGCATTTTTGACGCGCACGTCGCCAGATGTCCGTTATAAAGCATATTGTCTTTTATGCCGACGGGCACTCCGGCCAGACGACCAAGTTTTTTGCCGGCGGCTCTTTTAGCGTCTATTTCTTTTGCGCGCGCAAGAGCGCTTTCCTCAAAAATTTCAATAAAAGCGTTTATTTCGGGATTTTTTTCTTTAATTTTTTTAAAAGCTTCTTCCGCCGCGGCAAGCGCGGTGATTTTGCCTTCTTTTATATTTTTAACTGTTTCCGATGCCGTCATAAAACCTTTTTAACTTTTACCATATTTTCCTGCTCCGCCGGAAAAGCGGCTATTATTTCAGGTATATTTTCAAAAACGCGCGCGTTGTCTTCCCGCAGTTCCTGACGGCGGCTGACGATATCCGCCGGCACGCCCGCGGTGTCAACCTGCGCCAGAGCGTCTATCCACGTAAAAATCTTTTCCATTTTTACGCTCCAGTCCTGCAAATCCTCAGACGTAAATTTGAGTTTCGCGCTTTTTGCCAGACGTTCGATATATTTGGTATCCATATTTACATTTTATATAATTAAAAAAAATAAATCTTTTGGGAGCTTTTCCCCTCTCCCTCACAGGGAGAGGATAGGGTGAGGGTTTGGAACACAATATATTGTCGTTCATCAACTTAGGATTTTCACCTTATCGGCCCCGGAAGGGCGATGTCTTGAACAGATTTACGGCAGCATATTTGTGTTTCAAAACCCTCACCTGTGTCCTCTCCCTTTCAGGGAGAGGAAAAAATTTGGAGGACGGAGTCTTAATTATGGAAAATAACGAATCTAAAATTGAAAACCATCTGGTGCTGGCTATTGTGTCGCTTTGCTTGTCCAGCCTGGGCGCTTTTTTCGCCATGCCCGCAGCGGTGGCAAGTTTGATTTTTGCATTGCGCGTCGACGATAAAATAAAAACCGATATTGAGGCCGCCAAACAATCAAGCAAATTTGCCGCCGTGTTCGGGTGGATTGCGGTGGCGCTTGTCGTCATACCGTGGATATTGATTATTTCCTTCTGGCTGTTTGCCGGGTTTGGACTGCTTTGGTTTTTAAAAGCGGCTTAATTATTTGCGCGGTTTTTTTGTCCATCGCGCGACGCTGGGATTTTGTCGCGTCGTCCATGCCGGTCAGGTGCAAAGTTCCGTGAACGGCGTAAGTCAGCAATTCCTCTAAAACGCTCTGCTTGTACAGCAGCGCGTTTTTTTGCGCGACTTTTACGCAGACAAAAATATCGCCGGACAAAGTTTTCTCAGACGGATAGCCGAAAGAAATAACGTCCGTCTCATAATCGTGTTTTAAAAACTGTTTGTTGATTTTATGTATTTCTCCGCCGGAAACAAAAACCAAATTTATTTCGCCAAGTTTCGCGCGGCCGCCGAGCGCGGTTAAAATTGCCGTCTCAAATAATCTGGTTTTTCTCAGCGCGCGCGGCAGTTTGGTATTATAAAAAATATTTATTTTCATTTTTTCTCAAACTTATCGTAAGCGGACAAAATTTCTTTGACAAGCGGGTGGCGCACAACGTCTTCCGCGGTAAATTCCGTAATCGAAATGCCGTCGATGTCCTTTAAAATTTTCGCGGCTATAAGCAGGCCGCTTTCTTTTTTGAAAGGCAAATCGATTTGCGTCGGGTCCCCGTTAATAATCATCCGCGAGTTTTTACCCATGCGGGTTAAAAACATTTTCATCTGCTCCGGCAAAGTATTTTGCGCTTCGTCCAAAATTATAAAAGCGTTTTCAAGCGTTCTGCCGCGCATGTACGCCAGCGGAACTATTTCAAGCGTGCTGCCGTATTTCAAAGCGCGGAATTTTTCGGCGCCCAGCATGCCGCCGAACGCGTCGTAAACCGGACGCAGATACGGGTCCACCTTTTCGTCAATATCGCCTGGCAGAAACCCCAACTTTTCCCCCGCTTCGACAATCGGGCGCGAAACTATTATTCTTCCCACCATGCCGAGTTCCAGCGCGCGCAGCGCGCACGCGCAGGCCAGAAACGTTTTGCCTGTGCCCGCCGGGCCGACGGAGATTACCAAATCGTTCTCAAAAATAGTCTCGATATATTTCTGCTGGTTTTTGGTACGCGGTTTTACCGGCGCGCTGTGCGGAGGGTAAAAAAGAACGTCGCCGTCAAAAGGTTTTGAATGAGTAGTTTTTTGCAGAGTGACGACGGTCTCCGTATTTTCAATAATTTTTTTGATTCTGTGAAAAGCTTTGTCGACGCGGGAGTTCGGGCCGGACAACGAAATTTCCGCGCCCTCGCCGCCGGAATTATAGTGGACAAAAATTTCTACTTTAAATTCTTTTTCAAGCGCTCTTAACCTGCTGTCCTGCTCCCCCAGCACAAGAAAAATTTCGTCTTGATTTTTAAGTTTTATTTTTTTTATCATTAAAATTTTTAGGAGAATTTGCTCCGCCCGCGCGGGATTACGACTATTCCCGACGGATCTATGTAATAACTCTGCGCGTCCTTCTCCGCGTTGTGGCCTATAATTTGTTTTTCGGGTATCACGTTAAAACGGTCTACTATCGTTTTTTTAATTTTGCTGCCTTTTTTAAATTCGCATGAGTCCATGATGACGCTGTCTTCAAGCACGCAGCCCTCGTGCACGACGATATTGCTGCCCAAAACGCAGTTTTTTATGACGGAATTCGGGTGTATCAGACAGCCGTTGCTCAGCATGGAATTTTCAACTACGCCGCCAAGATATTTCGTCGGCGGAAGGTGGTGAAGCGACGTGTTGATGGGCCACAGCGGATTATTCAAATCCATTTTGGGTTTGGCACCCAGCAAATCCATATTGGTCTGCCAGAAAGATTCTATGTTGCCTACGTCCCGCCAGTAACCCTGCTCCTCATAAGGTTTCGCACCCGGCAGTTTTTGCGACGGGAAATCATAGGCAAACGTTCTGTACTCGGTTAAAATTTTTGGCAAAATATGTTTGCCGAAATCCAACGCCGGCACGTCGCAGAAACGTTTTTGCAGAACCTTTAGCAGAATATCCGCGTTAAAAATATAATTGCCCATCGACGCGTAAACCTGCTTAGGTCGGCCTGGGATGCATTTCGGCTTTTCGGGTTTTTCTTCAAACTCGGTAATTCTGTTTTTATTGTCAACGCCCAGCACGCCGAAAGACGGCGCCTCTTCAACCGACACGACGTTGGCCGCGACGGTAACGTCCGCGTTATTTTTAAGGTGGAAATCAATCATCTGGCTGATGTCCATGCGGTAAATATGGTCCGCGCCGAAGACGGCCACAAGGTCAGGCGCAAAGTCTTTTATTAAATTAATGTTCTGCCGCACGGAATCCGCCGTGCCGCGGTACCACGTCTCGCCAAGTCTCATTTGCGGCGGAACGCACGTTAAAAAATGGTCCCTGCTTATGCCGCTGTTGCGCCACGTCGTGCGCAGATATTCGATTAGAGACTGCGACAGATACTGCACCAATATATAAGACGCGAAAATGTTGGAGTTGACAAAATTAGAAAGCACAAAATCCACAATCCTGTATTTCCCGCCGAACGGGACCGACGGTTTGCTTCTTTCTTTGGTAAGCGGGTAAAGCCTTTCGCCTTTGCCGCCGGCCATTATCATGCCAAGCACTCTCATAAATAGTACTCCGTCCTCCGAATTTTTTCCTCTCCCTAAAAGGGAGAGGACACAGGTGAGGGTTTTGAAACACAAACATGCGCCGTAAATCTATTCAAGGCCCCGCCCTTCCGGGGCCGATAAGGTAAAAAATTTAAGTTGATGAACAACAATATGTTGTGTACATATTGTGTTCAGAACCCTCACCCTGCCCTCTCCCTTTCAGGGCGAGGGATATTATGTTTTTATTCTGAACCCAGCGGAAGCTTTTTGTTCAATTTGTTAAAAGCTTCCCACGTCCACGGCATTTTTTCCTCAAAGATTTTGGCGATGGCGTCCGCGTAATCGCGTATTTCTTTTTGCGCGTGCGCGTCTTGGCGCAGAGACAGGAAATTTAATAAACTTCTCGCGTTAACGCTCCAGTAAAACTGCGTGTACTGGCAGACTGGTAAAAGCCCTCTCGCCATTTCACGCGCGACGCCGGCGTCCAACAATTTTTTATAGGACGCGTAAGACGCTTCCACGCTTTTTTCATAAATTTCGCGCAGTTTTTTATTGTCCAAATCAGACGACGCCAGCGAACCCTGTTTATTATGCGTGTCCTGCACGCGGAATTTTTCCGGTATATAAAATTCGTCTTTCACTTCGGTATATCTTGCGCTGACCTCGTTGTACGACGCCCAGCGGTGGCGCATCCACTGCCTCGCCACATAAATGGGGCAGCATATGTGGAGCTGGAAATAACAATGCTCAAACGGCGTGTGGTGGGAGTGCTCCAAAAGATATTTAATCAGATTTTTGTCTTTTTCTTCGCCTTTGGATTCGCCGCCGAAAGACACGCGCGCGGAACTTACAACGCGTAAATCGCCGCCCATAAAATCAATAAGTTTAACAAAACCTTTATCCAAAATATCAATCTTCTGTGTCATCGCATACTCCTAATCTCTGAGATTATAAATTTCCAAAATTGTTACGCCGCTGTCATAAACTTCCGTCGTCATAACGGCCGGCGTACCGTTATAATTCACGGCGGCCAAATCATAAATTACGCCGCCGGTTTCGATTTTACCGGTTTCTTTAAGCTCCGCTTTATCCCACTGGTAAAAACGCAAAATACCGCTTTTGTACATGCCGAAACTGCCGGCCACTACGGCCATCTTCGGCACGTTTTCCGCGGCGGCGAAAATTGTTTTTGTGTCCTGCGTGAACGACGGAATTTCCGGCAGCACCCTTACAATTTCATTAGCCATTGTAAAGCGCGTCGGGGACGACGCGAAATTGCCGTCTTCGACGTCCGCCGTATATCCTTTGCCCAGAGCTACTTTTATTCTGCCGAACGGAATCGCGAAAATGGCGTCCGGTTTTCCGTCATTGTCAAAGTCCGCCAGATTAAAAGAAAACGCCGTCGCGTTCGTGCCCGCGCTCACGCCGGTTTTTGTAAAATAAAAACCTTTTTTGGCGTCGTATGATATTATGCCGACCGGTCCGAAACGCGCTTCGTTATGTTTATAAATTTCCTGGCCGAAAAGTTTTATGCCCGACGGCGCGTTGACGGCTTTCACCGCCCATTTAAGAGTGTCCGTCTGCGAAAAACTGCCGTCCGTCAGTTCAAAAACCAGCGTGCTTAATTTTTCTGACCGCGCTTCATAAGTCACCACAAAAATTTGGTCCCGCCCGTTGTTTTTCGCCGGAGCGCATGACAAAGTTAAAATTTGCTTAAAAGGCGAAACTGCCTGCTCAGTCAAAATTTTGCCCTGCGCGTCGGCCGCTTTTATTTTTTGTTCTTCGGCCATTATAAAAATATTCTGCCCGTCGCGGGAAGAAAGACAGGATGAAATTATTTTCCCGTCAAAAGCCGGAGAGCTGAAAATTTTTGTAATGCCAGTGTCATAACTATCAGTCGTTTTTTCCGCCGGAGGGTACGCCGGAGCCGCGTTCACGGGCGGAGTAGTTACTTCAAGTTCCAAAGTCTGGCCGGGTTTTGTTTTATAATCCGCGTCTAAGGAAACGACAGCGTATTTGTCTTCCGCCTGCGTGACGGCGACCGACGGGCCGTATTTATAAATTGTCCCCAGAGACTGGCCTTGATAGTTTTTAAGTTCCTCTGAACTTTCTACAAATTTAAAAACCGTGCCGCGGCTGATTTGCGTTTTTAGCTGCGTCGTGTCGACATAAACGGTTTTGCCGTCCTGCTTGGCCACATACGCGAATTCCGCCGCGAAAGAAGTTGTAAAAAAAGAAATGATTGTTATTACAAAGATAAGTTTTTTCATATAATAAATATATAGCATTTTTGAGGTACAAATTAAATGGAAAAATTATTCAGCGACTTAATAAACACAACCAAAACTCTGCGCGGCCCCGGCGGCTGTCCGTGGGACAAAAAGCAGACGCACGAAAGTTTAATCAAGTGCCTGCGCGAAGAAAGCGAAGAAGTCGTCCAAGCCATAGAAAATAAAGATAAGGAAAATTTACAGGAAGAACTTGGCGACGTGCTGCTCAACGTAGTCATGCAGGCAAATATCGCGGAGGAAGAAGGCTGGTTCACAATTTCCGACGTGATTAAAGGAATTAACGACAAACTTATCCGCCGCCACCCGCACGTCTTCGGCGACAAAAAAGCGAACACCCCGGAAGAAAGCCTGGCTCTCTGGCGCGGCGTAAAAGAGCAGGAAAAAAAGCTGAAGAAGAAATAAAAATATTATTGGAAACAAAAATATTCCGCGCCGGGGCGGTTAATAAATATCGCTATCTGTTCAAAAGGTAAACCAAAGTCCCGGAATACGTATAAGTGCTTTTCCCTCCCAAACTAAGACATATTCTTTTGAAAGCGTCGTTGTTTCTTGTATTGCAGGCCAAATCACCTCTCAGCATATTTGTGCCGCTGTAAACGGTGTCTTCAAAAAATATACTAAATGACAATACCGTCCTTGAGGAACAGTCGTTACCCGCATAAGCGCCTACTTGCTTTTGGCTCTGCACATACTGGAGCGTGTAACAATAGCCGCCGTGGACGCAATCTTGTCCGGAACAATTTTGCCCAAACCCCGCGTCCAGCTGGGAAAAGTTGTCCGGATAAGAACCTGTTTCAAGCACGTACCTCTGTACTGTGTCCGATAACGCTCTAACGTTAATCAAAGCCTCCGCCGCGCGGCTTTTAGCCACCGCGGTCTGATACTGCGGCAAAGCAATGGCGGCAAGTATGCCGATAATCAGCACCACGACAAGCAGTTCTATAAGAGTAAACCCGATATTTTTCATACAGATATTGTATGAATGTTCTCTTCGGGGAAAAAGAGGTTACATATATTTGTTTTACTTAATTTTGATAAGACGGCTTAATCAAGTTTCTTTAGAAGAGGGAAGAGGACTATCTCTCTTATGGAATCCTGGCCGGTCAGCAGCATGATAAGGCGGTCTATGCCTATGCCCATTCCGCCCGTGGGCGGCATGCCGGCCTCCAACGCTTCGATATATTCCACGTCGACAATCTCCGCGTTTTCTTTATTGTCTTTGGCTTTCTGACGGGCCTGGTCACGCAGCCTTTCCGCCTGGTCCGCCGGATCGTTAATCTCGGAATACGCGTTGCCAAGCTCGCTGCCGCAGACAAAGGCTTCAAACCGCTCGACGATAGCCGCGTCGCCTTCTTTGGTTTTTGAGAAAGGGCTGACGGCCGTCGGATAATCCATCATCAAAATCGGGTTCGTATAATTGACGATAATTTTTTCGTCGAAAATCGCGTCAAAAATTTTGCCGCCGGATTCTTCCTCGTCAATTTTAATACCAAGTTTTTTTGCAAGTTCTATCAAAGCCGGCCTGTTAAAATCCCGCCCGTTTAAAATATTGTGAATATCTTCGCCGACGTATTTCTGCCACGCTTCCGGCAGAGAAACGCGCTCGTACGGCGGAGTGACTTTTACTTCTTTACCTTTATAGACCACTTTTTCAACGCCGATGGCTTTGGCGGCGTTTGACAAAACGGCGTCAAAAACGTCGGCCATAACATAGACGTCGCCGTAAGCCTGATAAAGTTCCATCATCGTAAATTCAGGGTTATGCGTAGTGTCAATGCCCTCGTTGCGGAACATTTTTCCTATTTCGTAAATTCTGTCCAAGCCGCCGACAATCAGGCGTTTGTGGTAAAGCTCCAGCGCGATACGCATATAAAGCTGCATCTTCAGCGCGTTGTGGAAACTTTCAAAAGGTCTGGCCGCCGCGCCGCCCGCGCCGGACGTCAAAACGGGAGTTTCAACTTCAAGATAACCCATGTCGTCCAGCGTTTTGCGGATTGAACTTATTATTTTAGAGCGTTTGACAAAAATTTCTTTAACGTCTTCGTTCGCGATTAAATCAACGTGGCGGTTTCTGAACCTGACTTCGGTGTCTGAAATGCCGTGCCATTTTTCCGGCATAGGCCGTATGGCTTTTGAAATCAGATTAACGCTGTCGGCCTTAATGGTTTTCTCGCCGGTTTTGGTAACGAACATATGGCCGGATACCGTCACAAAATCGCCCGCGGATATATGTTTTTTGAAAAAGTCATACTTCTCGTCGCCCAGTCTGTCTTTGGCTACATAAATCTGCACTTTGCCTGTAAAATCCCTGATATGCGCGAAAGCCGCCTTGCCCATCAAACGCAGCTGCATTACGCGGCCTGAGACGGTGACATTGCCTTCGTCCGGCGTTTGTAATGCTTCTCTGGCGGTGTTTTTGGAGCCGCTGCGCGCCGGATACGGGTTTACGCCCGCGGCTTTCAGCTTCGCGGTTTCCTCATAACGCTGTTTAATAATTTCCTGTAAAGAACTTTGCGGTTTTTGTTCGTTGTTTTCCATATATATTAATTTTATCAAATTGACAGAAATTTTTTTAACGGATAGAATATGGTGTAGTCAGGGTTGAGTTTTCACCTTATCGGCCCCGGAAGGGCGATGTCTTGAATAGATTTAACGGCAACGGCGTATTTTGTGTTTCAAAACCCTCACCCGTCCCCTCTCCCTTTCAGGGCGAGGGACAAAATTGGAGGACGGAGTACTATATGATGAAAAAAGGTTTTACTTTAATGGAGTTATTGGTTGTAATTTTAATTATAGGCATTCTTGTCGGCATAGCGGTGCCGCAGTATTTGAAAGTTGTTAACAGAGGCCGCGCGGTGGAGGCGCTGAGCGTTCTTAAAACCGTGACCGAAAGCATACAACGCGCGTCAAAACTTCACGCCAACGTTAATTGGGACACGCTGGACATAAAGTATGACGGCACCCCGCAGGGAGACGGTTCCGTTCAGACGAAATTTTTTAAATATTATATAGTGCAGATAAGCGACGGCAATAACCATTATTATGTGTTAGCCAAAAGCCTGCTGGGAACATACGTGTTTGAAAAACATATTGTCAGCGGCGATATTTTCCCGGCGATATGCGTTTACGGCGACGACGCCGGACAGGAAGTTTGTAATTCCATGAAGTTTAACAATCCGATACCGGCGGGCGCGCCTGCTAATGCCACCCCCGGGACCGGAGTGGTGCAGTAGAAGAAGAATGATTTTATAAACGCCGCCCGTTTTCAACGGGCGGCATTTTTTATAAGCGGATAGTATAAATCTTTTTCCAGCGGATATTTCAGTTCGTTTTTTTTGTCTTTGTCCGTAAAAATTACCGGCGCGTCTTCTATGACGCAAAGAGGCGTCTTTTCGTCCGCCTCGCCCATCAGAAGGCTTGCGGCTGCGGCCAGACTGTCCGCTGTGTCAACTAAAGTCATCTTCAGTTTTCTGCCGAAAATGTCCGGCTTGCCTATATAATTTTTCACGCCTTTAAAACCGCTGTAACCGACGGCCGCGCCGATAACCCCGGCGCGCAGCGGCAGAATAAAACTGTCAGTTATAATTATTCCTAAATTTTTTATTTTGTAAAACTTTTTGAGCGCGGTTCTTAAATTCCGCGCGGTTTTACAACTGTCTTTCGGCAGCAGTATAATTTTGCCGCCCGCGTTAGAGCGGTCAACGCCGGCGTTTGTCATAACCGCGCCGTCTTTGATTGTGAAATAACAGTAATGAGTTTTGAGCGCGAAAGAACTTTCCTTCTTTACGATTTTTTCAAATTTTTTTTGCGTGCACGGCGGCATAACGCGGCCTTCCGAAAGCGCGGCTATCTTTGAAGAAACTACAACGATACTTCCGTCTTTTAACGCCGGAATATGCTCCGTTATAAAAGCGGATAAATTTTGGTTTTCTTTAAAAATCTCAGTTTTAATTTTCGTCAGTTTCATAAAATTATTATTTTCTTCCCTTTTTAAGGGAAGTACCCGCGGAGCGGGGGATGGGTTTTGAGCCACACTAAATAAAGCAGCCGGTATCCCGGTTCAAAACCCCTCCCCGCCTGCGGCGGTACTCCCCTTTTAAGGGGAGAAAATTAATGCGGTTAATCCCCGAACGGCATCACAAAATATTCAAAAACTTCGTTGGATAAAAATATGCCTTCTTCCGTCAGTTTTATCTGCCTGCCGGTTTGTTCCAGAAGGCCGGCGGCGATTAAATTTTTTATTTCGCGGCCGAAATTTTTTTGAGTTTCATCTGTCAGCGAAATGCCGTCAAGCCGTCTTAAACCTATTATAATATTTTCGCCCAGCTTTTCTTTGCCGGTCAACACCTCTTCAAAATCCGGCGCGCCCGGGTTTTCCAAATATTTTTCCAGATTTTCGGGATTGGAAAATCTTTTGCCGCCCACAAAACTGGCCGCCGCGCAGCCCAGACCGATATAATCACCGCCCAGCCAGTAATTGTTGTTGTGTTTGCTTTCAAAACCGGGCTTCGCGTAATTTGAAATTTCATAATGTAAATATCCGGCGGATTTTAGGGCGACGTGCGCGTGCTCAAGCATTTTACGCATTAAAATCTGGTCTGGGTTAAAACCGGCCTCAAAAAGTTTTGTGCCTTCTTCAATCTGCAGTCCGTAGACGGAAACGTGATTCGGATTTAATAAAATTATTTCTTTAATATCGTCCTTAAAATCGTCAAAAGTCTGACTGGGGAAACCGGCGATAAGGTCAATATTCATATTTGCAAATCCGGTGGATTTTATTTGAGCGTACGCGTTGAAAAAAGTCCGGCTGTCATGCGCGCGGCCCAGCGTTTTCAAACCTTTTCCGCCAAACGTCTGCGCGCCTATGCTTATTCTGTTAAAACCGTATTTTTTTAAGATTTGTAATTTTTCGTCCGTCACGCTTTCGGGGTTCATTTCAAACGTGCTTTCAACAAAATTCTTTATTGGGCCGAAATTCTTTTCAATCTCCGCCAAAAGTTTTTCAATTAATTCCGCGCTCAAAAAACTCGGCGTGCCGCCGCCGATATAAAGCGTTTGCGCTGGAAATTTTTTCTCCGCCATTTCTTTTGACAAAGCGGAAATATAGCGTTCCCGCGCGCTTTCGCCCGACGTATAAGACGTAAAAGCGCAATAGTTGCACTTTTTCACGCAGAACGGAATATGTATATAAATTGATTGCATAATTTAAAACAGCACGCTCGGCCGTGTCGGGCTGTGGCCGTAACCCGCCGTCTAGAAAAAAAATTTCACAGGGATTTGAGTGGATTTTTTATTTTCTCCGGCCCGAATAAGTACTTAAGGCGAAGCGTACGGTGAGGGCCGGAAAAATAAAAAAGCCGCCAAATACCGAAGAAATTTTTCATCCCCCGGCCCAAACAACTAGGAACTTTAAGCCGTTATCAAAGCAGCCAAATAATATTGTGGTGGACTATCTGGACCAAATAATAGCCTATTCCGGCTATAACCGCGGCGGCGGGGATGGTAAAAACCCACGCCCACACTATCCTGCTCGCCACGCCCCAACGCACGGCGGACATTCTTCTCAGCATGCCGACTCCGACAATGCCGCCGGTAATCGTATGCGTCGTGCTTACCGGCACGCCCAGCGCGGACGCGAAGAACAAAGATATCGCGGAGCCGGCTTCCGCGCAAAAGCCGTCTATAGGTCTCAAGCGCGTAATTTTATTGCCCATAGTTTTGACAATTCTCCAGCCGCCGGAAAGGGTGCCCAATGCTATAGCGCCGTTGCATATAACCATTACCCAGAAAGGCACGTGAAAAGCGCCGTGCAAAAAACCGGCGCTGAACATTAAGCCGGTTATTATGCCCATAGTCTTCTGCGCGTCGTTCCCGCCGTGGCCGAGGCTGTACATGGCGGCGGAAAACAGCTGGCCTTTTCTGAAAAAATGGTCAATTTTATGCGGGTTTTTATATTGCAATACGTGAAAAACTATAAGCCCTATGCCGGTACTCAAAACCAAGCCCATCACCGGCGACAGAACTATAAAAACTATGGTTTTTATAATACCGGCTTTAACCAGCGCCGCCGGACCGGCCTTAACCAGCGCCGCTCCTATAAGCCCGCCGATAAGCGCGTGCGACGAACTTGTCGGCAGCCCGAGCCACCATGTAATAAGGTTCCACACGCATGCGCCTATAAGCGCGCCGCATACTATAAAACTGTCCACCACGTTAATATCAACTATGCCTTTTCCTATAGTGCTTGCGACCAGCGTGCCGAAAAACAAAAACGCTATAAAATTGAAAAATGCCGCCCACCATACCGCTATTTTGGGGGACAGCACTCTTGTAGCCACTACTGTGGCTATTGAATTGGCCGCGTCATGAAATCCGTTAAGGAAATCAAAGAACAGCGCCAGAATAACTAAAAGCGTAATCCAGATGGCAAATGTTGACATAGCGCGCCCCTTAGTTATTTTTAACTAAAATAGCTTCAATGGTGTTGGCCACGTACTCGCACATGTCGGTGACCGTTTCGGCCGCTTCATAAATCTCTTTCCATTTGATTATAAGAAGGGGGTCCGCGGAGTTCTCAAAAAGACGGGTGATGGCGTTGTCGCGCAGGGCGTCGCCTTCGTTTTCCAGGCGGTTGATTTCAACGCAGTATTTCAAAATATCTTTCATTTTTTTAGAAGAATGTCTTAACGGCGTTACCGCTTTTTCCAGCATGCTTGTGCACCTTTCCAAAAGTTCCGCGTACTGGATAAGCTCGTCCGTGGATTTTTTAATTTTATATATTGTCAGACGCTTTGTTATCATATACATGCCGTCGATAACATTGTCCATGTTGCCGGCAAACGCCATAACGTCTTCCCTGTCAAACGGCGTGACAAGAGTTTCGTTTAAAAGCTGGACTATTTTGTGGTTGATATCGTCGCCTTTATGTTCCAGGGCGTGCATGGCTTCCGCGGAAGCGTCCTCGAATTTACTTCCTTTCACTATCTCAGAAAAAAGCCGTGAACCCTGTACTAAGTTCGCGGCCTGTTCGTTAAACAAATCAAAAAATTCCGTCGTTTTTGGCATCAGACTGAAAGCCATAAGCTTACTCTCCTTTCGCGGGCCCTATTGCCCGCTTTTAATTTTTCATCTTTGCTCTCTTTTATTATATACTAAATAGAGAAGTCTGGAAAGAGAAAATTTTCTGTTTCCCCTCGCCCTGACAGGGTGTGATGGATAAATGTTTTTTCCTCTCCCTGACAGGGCATTGTTCAAAACAAGGACACACAATATAATAAGTTTTCTCCCTTTCGTAAAGGGAGTACCCGCCGCAGGCGGGGGAGGGATTTAATGCAAGCCACGTTAGGAGCGGATTAATAAGGGCAGTCGTAAAATGCCGTGCATAACAAAAGTCTTACATCCATTAAATCCCTCCCCCGAAGCACGCCGGATATCCGGCGTGAAAAAGGCAAAGGCTGCCGCAGGTACTCCCTTTACGAAAGGGAGAAAACGGCACTTTTATACATTAATAAAACAATTCTCCCTGTCAGGGAGAGGAAAAAAATTTGAGGACGGAGTACTATGATGAAAAAATTTTTATTTTTACCGCTGTTGCTTGTTGCCGTCACGGGATTTGCCAAAGACGTTCTGCTGGACACCATGCAAAGCGAGCTCAACCGCAATTTCAATATTTTAAAGAAACAGGAACCGCCGGTTTATTACCTTTCTTATTACGTGGTTGACGGGACTTCCTATTATATAGCCGCGTCTCTGGGCGATATTTTGTTTAACGATTTTACCCGCTCCCGCAAATTAAACGTAGACGCGCGCTCCGGCAGCCGCAGGCTGGACAATACCCATGAATTTAAAGACAGTAACGAAGACACTCTGTCGCTCGCCACTTACAATATTCCGCTTGACGATAACGCCGCGGCGTTAAAAAACGTATTTTGGCGCGTTACGCAGGAAGAATCAAAAAAAGCGCAGGACCAGTTTTTAAAAGTTAAAACAAACTCAGCCGTAAAAGCCGAAAATACGGATAAATCGGACGATTTTTCCGCCCCCGTCAAACCCGTTTCTTTCTACTCTCCCATTACGCCGCAGGAAGTTGACACCGCAAATATGCAGGCGCGGCTCCGCGAATATTCCGCGCTCGTAAAAGATTATCCTTTTGTGCTGGACAGCCGTTTTGTTTTCAGTTCCGACGCGAACAACAGATATATAGTGACAAGCGAAGGGAGCAGCGTCGTGGAAGGCGGCACGCTGGTGCGTCTGTCTTACACAATAACGACGCGCAACGAAGACGGCATGACGCTGGAAAGGACAAATTCTTATGACGGTTTTGACGTTTCCGATTTGCCGTCCTCAGACGTCATCAAAGCCCAAATCAAACAGGATTTGGAAACTTTGAAAGTTCTGCGTAACGCGCCGGTAGTAGAGCCTTTTACCGGCCCGGTGATTTTAAAGAACCGCGCGAGCGGCGTATTTTTCCATGAAATTTTAGGCCACCGCGTCGAAGGCCACCGCCAGAAAAGCGAAAGTTTCGGCCAGACGTTCACGCAGAAAGTCGGACAGGTGATAGTATCGCCGATTCTTACCGTGCGCGACGACCCGACATTATCCCATTTCAACGGCGTGCCGCTGCGCGGGTATTACCAGTATGACGACGACGGCATAAAATCGCAAAACGTAAATATCATACAAAACGGCGTTTTGAAAAATTTCCTTATGGGCAGAAGCCCCATCAAAAATTTCCCGTACTCCAACGGCCACGGGCGCAAAGATTTGGGTTTCCGCACGGTTTCCCGCATGGGGAATACTATTGTCAGCGCAACCAATCCCGTCAGTTTTGACAAATTAAAACAGATGCTCAAAGACGAAATTAAAAAGCAGAATAAACCTTACGGCCTGATTATCGACGATATTTCCGGCGGGTTTACAATGATAGACCGCAACAACCCGCAAAGTTTTAAAGTAAAACCGCTGCTCGTCTACCGCGTTTACGCCGACGGCAGACCGGATGAAATCGTGCGCGGCTTAGACATAGTAGGCACGCCGCTGGCAAGCTTTGGCAAAGTAGTGGCCGCGGCGGACGACGCGGCGGTGTTCAACGGCACCTGCGGGGCGGAGTCCGGCTGGGTGCCGGTTTCCGCAATATCCCCCAGCGTTTTGTTGTCCGAACTGGAAGTGGAAAAAGTCCAAAAGACGGCGCAGAGGCTGCCCATTCTCCCCAACCCCGCGGGAGGCAAATAGCAGCTTTACCCCCCTACCTCACAGAGCATTGTTCAAAAGGCGTATATATACAATTATATTTTCTCCCTTTCGTAAAGGGAGTACCGCCGGAGGCGGGGAGGGATTTAATGCCAGCGACGTTAGGAGCGGATTAAAAAATGCCGTTGTAAAACGCCGTATGAGTAACATAAGTTTTACATACATTAAATCCCTCCCCTGCGGCACGCCGGATAATCCGGCGTGAAACGGCAAAAACCGCCGCAGGTACTCCCTTTACAAAAGTGAGAAAAAGACGTATATATCCATTTTTAGAACAATTCCATTGCAGGTAAGGGAAAAAAATTTGAGGACGGAGTCTTAATAATGAAGAAAATAATTTATATACTTCTGCTGTCTCTGCCGTTAAACCTTTTCGCGCTGGACCAGGATACGGCGTTCCGGGCGATGAAAGACGAAATGGCGAGAAACAAACAAAAACTGCAAATGACAGGTTTTGCAAGACCGTATTTTATCACTTACACGCTGGAAGACGACAGGCAGGTGACGATTTTGGGCTCGCTCGGCGCTCTTGTAACAGACGATGAAACTTTGACCAAAAAAGTTTACGTAAATATGCGCGTGGGCACGCCGCAGTTTGACAATACCGGCTTTGGCAGCCCGCGCCCGGCGCTTGCTCTTACCGGGGACGGGTACGCCAGCATACGCTCGTCGCTGTGGCTTATGTCGGACGCGGCTTATTTGGACGCGCTTGAAACTCTGTCTAAGAAAAAAGCTTATATACAGCAGAGAAATATTACCGACATGCAGCCTGATTTTTCTTCCGCGCCCGCGGTAAATCTGCGCGAGCCGAAAAACACCGAAATTTTTGACCGCGATTATTTTGAAGACGGCGCCAGACAAATGTCCGCCGCAGGCAAAGATTTCCAGAAACTTAAAAAATTTATAGTGACTATAAATTATCTGGACCGGCAAAAATATTATGTGGACAGCGAGGGCAGCAGTTATTACCAGAACCCGGTTAAAATAGAAATCAGCATGGGCGCGACGCTGCAGACGCGGGACGGTTTTGATATAGAAGAAAATTCCTCCTCCGTCTACGCCGCCGTCAAAGATATCCCGTCTTCAAACGAACTTATACAAAAAGCGCGCGATTTCGCGGCCAAAACAGCCGCGTTTTACGACGCTGAGAAAGCGGACAGTTATATAGGCCCCGTCTGGCTGGACGGCAGCAACGCGGCTCTGTTTTTTGACGATTTGTTTGCGGATAAAATTAAAAACACAAAACCGTTCTGGCAGGATAACGACAACACGGACTACAGCGCCGGCTATCTTACAAAACTGCTTGGTCTGCGCGTGATAAACAAGATGTTTAACGTTTATAATGACCCGTCCGCCAAAGAATTTAAAGGCCAGACCTTATCCGGTTATTACCGCGTCGACGACGAGGGCGTGCACGGAAAGCCCGTAAATCTGGTGGCGCGCGGCAAACTTATAGGTCTGCTGACGACAAGAAGCCTTATCAAAGGCCAAAAATCCTCGGGCGGGCACGCGCGCGGCAGCATGCTTTTTGTGCCGAGGGAAACGCCCGGCAATCTGTTTTTTGAACCGCTGAAAACCACGCCGGATATGAAAAAAGCGCTGATGGACGAGTGCAAAAAACTTGAACTTGACTACTGTATAAAAATTAATAATTACGGCGACAATAAATTTAACGGTTACAAAATCTATACCAAAGACGGCAGAGAAGAACCGATTTACGGCATGGAAAAAGATATGACCACGCGCTCTCTGCGCGACATTATTTACGCCGGGGACGACATCAAGGCTTATAACTTCACGCCGGATTACAAACCGCAATATTCAATCATAACGCCGTCGCTGATAGTCGGCGAAATAGAAATAAAAGCGACGGAGAAAAAACCGTCCAGACCGCCGATGGTGCCGAAGCCGTAAATTTGGCTTTTTCCTGGTTAAAAACCCCTCCCCGCCTTCGGCGGTACTCCCCTTAAAAAGGGGAGAAAAATTTTCCGGCGGCGCACGTGACTGGGCTGTATAACTTTCTTCCCTTCTTAAGGGAAGTCCCCGCGAAGCGGGGGAAGGGTTTTGAACCACAGTATGCCAAGCCGTAAATTTAAAAATAAAAAATCCCGCGCAGAATTTGCGCGGGGTTTTTTATTTTTAAATTTACGGCAACCCGGAGAACTTACTTCAATATTTCTTTGGCGTTCTTTACAAAATCTTCCCAATCAAATATCTCGCACCCGCCCTGCGCGAAATCCGTTTTTCCTCCGGCCCTTCCGCCGGCCTTTTCCGCCAGGCACCTGGCCAGCATACAAGCGTCGCCTTTGCAGTCGGAAGTTTTTTTGACGACGAAAGAGCGTTTGCCGTCCTTATCAACCGCTATAAGCACAACGGCATTTTTATATTTTTGCGCGATATTATCGGCAAGCGCGCGCAGTTCTTTTGGGTCCGCGTCTTCGGCGTGATACGTGACTAAAGTTCCTCCGCCGGAAAGAGAAATTTCTTCCGCTTTAGCCGACGTGCCGCCGGTTAAAAGTTTTTGGCGCAGAGACGCGATTTCTTTTTTAGCTTCTTTAAGTTCGGCAAGGGTTGCGTTAATTCTCGCCGGCACTTCGGCGGCGGGAACCGCGAAAGCTTTTGAAATCCCGTCTAAAACCGCGTTTGAATTTTTTAAATAATCTATGGCCGCCGGTCCGGCTACTCCTTCAATGCGGCGCACGCCCGACGAAAGCGCGCTTTCTTTAAGCAAAATAACCGTGATAATCTCGGACGTATTATTTACATGCGTGCCGCCGCAGAGCTCAAGGCTGTATTTCAAATCCGGCGCGTCAAAACCGCCGCCGACCATGACATAGCGCGCCGGGTCCGCGTATTGTTCGCCGACCAAAGTTACCGCGCCGTATTTCGGCGCGTCGGCCAGCGGGCGCAGTTCACAGGTCACGCCGTGCGCGGCCAGCACAGCTTTGTTCGCTATTTCAAAAACTCTCGCCAGCTGCTCCGCCGTCGGCGCAGACGGCGTGGTATAATCAAACCTGAAATTCTCAGACGATACGTATGAGCCCGCCTGATGGACGCCGGTCCCGATAACCTGTCTAAGCGCCTCGTTTATTAAATGCACGGACGTATGGTTCGCCGCGGTTTTTTTGCGGTTAATAACGTCGACGAAAGCAGTAATTTTCTGACCTTGTTTTAAAATTCCGTTAACTTCAACCGTATGCAAAATTAAATCTCCGACGGGTTTCTCCGCGGTCGTGACAACGGCGTTTCCGCCGCTCCAGCCAAATGTCCCGCTGTCGCCCACCTGCCCGCCGCCGGTGGCGTAAAACGGCGTCACGTCCAGCGCGGCGTAACCTTTGCCGGAAAGTTCTTTGACGACTTCAAATTTTTCGTTAAGCAGCGCGGTAATCTTCGCGGCCGACGACAAAGTTTCATAACCCACAAATTTATTTTGCAGACTGTTTTCCAGTTTTTGCAGCAGCACCGTTTTTTCTTTTGTAAATTCGTCGGCGTAAGAGCGGCTTTTTTCGCGCGCCGCGTCTTTTACTTTTTTAAAACCTTCTTCGTCCAAACCTATGCCTTTGGCGCACGCGATTTCTTTTGTAAGTTCGACGGGGAAACCGTAAGTTTCATACAAATAAAAAGCGTCCGCGCCGCTGATTTGTTTTTTGGCGCGTTTTAAAATTTCCTGTAATTTTTCTTCGCCGTTTTCAAGCGTTTTGGAAAACGCTTCTTCTTCGGTTTTTATGACGGACGAAATGTAGTCTTTATTTTTTCTGACTTCAGGGTAAACCGCGCCGAACTCTTTATCCACAACCGCCGCAAGCTTATACAAAAATGAACCTTTTACGCCGGCCATTTTCCCGTAGCGCAAAGCGCGGCGTATCAAGCGGCGCAATATATAACCGCGGCCTTCGTTCGACGGCAAAACGCCGTCCGCTATTAAAAAACTTGAGCTTCTGGCATGGTCCGCGATAATGCGCAGAGTGGAAATTTCTTCTTTGGTTTTGCCGCTCGCGCCGGTAATTTTTTCGGCTTCCTTAATCAGCGGCAAAAATAAATCCGTCTCAAAAGGGCTGGCCGCGTTCTGCATGGCCATTGCCAGACGCTCAAGGCCCATGCCGGTATCGATATTTTTTTGCGAAAGAGGAACTATCGTCCCGTCCTCTTTCCTGTCAAACTGCGTAAAAACGATATTCCAAATCTCGACGAACCGTCCGCAGTCGCAGGTAATGTCGCATTTCGGGTTTTTACAGCCTTTGTCGCCGAAATCAAAATATATTTCAGAGCACGGGCCGCACGGACCGGTGGGGCCCATAGTCCAAAAATTATCTTTTTCGCCAAGTTCGAAAATGCGGTCTTTAGCCACGTGTTTTTGCCACAAGTTAAACGCTTCTTCGTCGCGCGGCGCAATGCCGCCTTTGTAAATACTGACATAAAGTTTGTCCGGCGGGATTTTTAGAACTTTGGTCAAATATTCCCAGGCCCAGTCAATGGCTTCTTTCTTAAAATAATCGCCGAAAGAAAAATTGCCCAGCATTTCAAAAAAAGTCAAATGGCGGTTTGTAAAACCCACGCTGTCAATATCCGTGGTGCGCACGCACTTTTGGCAGCTTACCGCGCGTTTGAGGCTTTTGTCCAGCCCCAGAAAATTCGCCTTAAACTGCACCATTCCGGCCGAGGTAAAAAGCAAAGTGGGGTCCGCCGACGGGATTAATGAGCTTGACGCCACAACCGCAGCTCCCGTCGATTTAAAAAAATCCAAATAGCTTTGCCGTATATCTTTGCCTTTCATACATAATAGTATAGCAAAAATGCATATATGCTAAAATTTAGGAGACATTTACCCTCGCCCTGAAAGGGAGAGGGCAGGGTGAGGGTTCGGTACACAAACATAGCGTCGTGTTGTTATAAAATAAAGTTTGGATTTTTACCTTATCGGCCCCGGAACGGCGATGTCTTGAACAGATTTACGGCGCATGTTGTGTATAAAACCCTCACCTGTGTCCTCTCCCTTACAGGGAGAGGAAAAAATTAGGAGGACGGAGTCCAATAAATGAACAAGATAATAGGATATTTCCTTTTATGCATAGGGCTGGCGCTGATATTTTTCTCAATGATGTCGATGTTTAAAGTTTTTGTCGACAGACAGCCGCCGGCGCAGCTTTTAACCGCGGGCAAAATGACGCTTAACACACAGAATGGGCCGGTGGAAATAGATACGTCCGTAATGGTCGGCGTATTCAACCTGACGATGCACGCGCTGCTGATGTTTTTTATAGTGGCCGTCGGCGGAAGAGTGATAGCGGCGGGCACGAATTTAGTGAAGGCGGACACTTTTGCAAAAGCTTTAAAAAACGCAAACTTTAACGATATTAAAAAACTATGATTCTGTTTATAATTAACCCGAAAAGCGGCGCAAAAAAGGACGCGGCGGATTTGCCTTTGCTAATCAAAAAATATTTCCCGCAGGCCGAAATCGCGTTTACGGAGCGGGCCGGCCACGCGCAAGAACTGGCCGCCGCCGCCGCGCAAAAAAATTATGAAAAAGTAATAGTCTGCGGCGGGGACGGCACCATCAACGAAACCGCGCGCGGGTTAACCGGAACGAACACCGCGCTGGGCGTGGTGCCGCGCGGGTCCGGCAACGGTTTCGCGCGGGAGCTGGGAATGTCTTTAAACGCAAAAACCGCGCTCAAACAATTACAAACCGCCGCCGCCGTAACCTGCGACGCGGGGCAGATTAACGGGGAACTTTTTATCAACGTCGCCGGCATCGGCATAGAGGCCGATATTGCGCATGCCTTCGCCGAATACGGCAAGAGGGGGTGGCTGCCGTATTTCTGGCTGAGTTTTAAAATAATCGTGTTTTATGAACCGCGTAAAATAAAAATTATTTATAACGGCGCGGCGATAGATTTTGCGCCGCTGACGCTTGTTTTCGCCAACGGCCGCCAGTACGGAAGTAATTTTAAAATCGCGCCGAAAGCCAGCCTGACGGACGGATTTTTGGACATGGTGCAGGTGTTTAATAAAAGCTGGCCGCGTCTTGTTTTATCGCTGCCCTCATTTTTTAATTCAAAATTCCGGCCGTTTGACCCTACGGCGGTGGACAGAATCCGCGAAGCGCGCGTTATCACAAACGGCCCGGTAAACTACCACATTGACGGCGAACCCAGACAAACCGCCGGCGAAGATTTGGAAATAAAAATCCTTCCGGCGGTCCTAAAAGTCTTAATCCCAAGGTTGTAGGATGCTTTTAACCCGCTGCGCGCAAAGCAATTTTTTGAAAATTTTAATTTTCTTTGCGACGAGCATAGCCTGAGCCTATGTAAGGAGCAAAAAAATTAAAATTTTCAAAAAATTGCACAGCCCGAAGGGTTTGCCGGCTGTTTGGCAAACGCACGGCGGGTTAAAAGCATCCTACAACCTTAATAAGCTATAATATTGTGTACGCGCGAATTAAATGAGGTTATAAATGATTACCAGTATTATTGAAAAAATTTTCGGCACCAAAAGCCAGCGGGATTTGAAAAAACTGGCGCCCGTGGTAGCCAAAATCAACTCCCTTGAACCTGAAATTTCCAAATTATCGGACGAAGAATTAAAAAATAAAACCGTATATTTTAAAGAACTGCTTGCCGCCGGCAAAACGCTGGACGATATTCTGCCGGAGGCTTTTGCCGTCGTGCGCGAGGCCGCGAAGCGCGTTATCGGCCTTCGCCATTACGACGTGCAGCTGCTGGGCGGCATGGTGCTGCACCAGGGCAAAATAGCGGAGATGAGAACCGGCGAGGGCAAAACTTTAGTGGCCACCCTGCCGTCTTATTTAAACGCGCTCACCGGCAAAGGCGTGCACGTCGTCACCGTGAACGATTACCTCGCAAAACGCGACAGAAACTGGATGGGGCCGATACACGAATTTCTGGGGCTCACCGTCGGCTTCATTAACCGCGAAATGGAAAACGCGGGCCGCCAGGAAATGTATAAAAAAGACATCACTTACGTGACGAACAACGAGCTTGGTTTTGATTATCTGCGCGATAACATGGTCGTCAACCGCGCGGACCGCGTGCTGCGTAAATTAAACTACTGCATAGTGGACGAAGTGGACTCCATTTTAATCGACGAGGCGAGAACGCCGCTCATCATCTCCGGCCCGGCGGAGCAGAGTACCGACAAATATGAAATAGTAGACCGCATTATTCCTAATTTAAAAGTCCGCAAAATTACCGAAGACGAAGAAATCAAAGCCAAATATTCCGGCGAAAATCTGGCCAAAGGCTACGACGCGATTATTGACGAAAAAAACCATAACGCCACGCTGACGGAAGAAGGCGTGACAAAAGCGGAAAAATTTTTACACGTGGAAAACCTTTATAACGACGTGGAGTCCGAATGGGTGCACCATATCAACCAGGCTTTGCGCGCGCACCATCTTTATGAGAAAGACGTTGATTACGTGGTAAAAGACGGCGAGGTTATTATCGTCGACGAATTCACGGGCCGCCTTATGCCGGGCCGCCGCTGGTCCGACGGGCTGCACCAGGCCGTGGAAGCCAAAGAAAGAATTAAAATCAAAGAAGAAAACCAGACTCTGGCCACAATCACTTTCCAAAACTTTTTTAAACTTTACGCCAAACTTTCCGGCATGACGGGCACCGCCATGACGGAGTCAAGCGAGTTTTGGCAGATTTACAAACTTGACGTTACCGAAATACCGCCTAACCGCCCGTCGCAGCGCGTGGACGGCGCGGATTTGGTTTACAGAACCGAAAGAGAAAAATTTAACGCGATAACGGCCGACATTGAAGCGTTATGGAAAAAAGGCGCGCCGGTTCTCGTCGGCACGCGGTCCATAGAAAAATCGGAAAAAGTGGCAAACATGCTGCGCTCAAAAGGCATACCGCACCAGGTTTTGAACGCGAAATACCATGAGATGGAAGCGCAAATCATCAGCCAGGCGGGCGCGAAAGGAACTGTTACAATAGCCACAAACATGGCCGGCCGCGGAACGGATATCGTGCTGGGCGGCAACCCGGCTGCGCCGGAGAGTCAGGCTGCCGTGGTCGCGCTGGGCGGCCTTCACATAATAGGCACGGAACGCCATGAAAGCAGACGCATTGACAACCAGCTGCGCGGCCGCTGCGCCAGGCAGGGGGATCCGGGTTCAAGCAGATTTTATATTTCCCTGGACGACGAACTTATGCGCCTGTTCGCCAACACCGCGCGCATAGGAAGCATACTTGAAAAAATGGGCATGAAAGAGGGCGACGTAATAGAGTCCCGCCTGATGAGCAAACAAATAGAAGGCGCGCAGAGAATGGTGGAAGGCCATAACTTTGACATAAGAAAACATTTGCTTGATTATGACAAAGTTATGAACCTGCAGCGTACCGCGATTTATAATCTGCGAAACGCGATTTTAGACGGGGAAAGCGTTAACCCGCAGGCCGTCGCGATGATTCACGAAGTCGTTGAAGACGCGTTTCACAAATATTTTGACGCGCGAAATCCGTCCAAATCTGATTTTAACACGCTTAATATTTTTTTAAAACGCGTGTTCACCGTAGAAGAAAATTTCAGCGCGGAAAACCTGAACGCGCACGGTCTGCACCAGGCGGTAGAAGCGACTTTTGAAAAAGCCAAAAAGATTTTTGACGAGCGCGAAAAATATTTTAACGAGCAGGGAATTATTTTTGCCGAAGTAGAAAGAATGCTGATGCTGCAGATTATCGACACCGCGTGGAAACAGCATTTATACGAACTGGACCAAATGCAAAAAAGCGTCAGCCTGCGCGGTTACGCGCAGAAGGACCCGCTGATTGAGTACCAAAAAGAGTCTTACACCCTTTACCAGAACATGCTTAATAAAGTAAGGGACGTTTTTGTCGAATACATTTTCCGCCTGCAGCTGCCGCCGAAAAGGCGCGTTTCGCCCGTCGGCGTAAAAGACCAGGGCGGCGACGAGAACGCCGGTTCCGAAAACACGGTCGAGCAGGTAAAAGGCAAAATAGGCCGCAATGACCCGTGCCCGTGCGGCAGCGGCAAAAAATACAAAAAATGCTGCGGTAAAAATTTATAACCTAAACGCCAAAAGCTGGTACATAACAAACGCAACGACGGAGAAGAAGATGAAAAACGCTCCATTGGTAAGAAGAATAATTGCCTTTATAATTGATTATGTTTTACTTGGAATATTCGGTCTTATTTTGGGCGCTTTTTTCTTTGACTTTTTCTTCAAATTAAATTTTTACGGCTTAATTTTGGGGCTTGCCGTATATATTCTATACTTCGGCGTTTTGAACAGTAATATAGGCAAAGGCCAGTCAATCGGCAAAAAAATATTAAAAATAAAAGTTACGGATTCGTCCGGCAGTTTTTTATCTTTCAAAAAATCTTGTTTAAGAGCGTTTATTTTATATTTGCCCATAACCACCCCGAGTCTGATGGTACCGCTGATGTTCTCAAATTTTAATTTGGGATTTTCTGTTTTATTCACATTGATAATCGGTTTTTATCTGGCGACTATTTATTTGCTTCTGTTAAATAAGCCGTCAAGACAATGTCTGCATGACCTTGCGGTGAACAGTTTTGTACTGCGCCGCGGCGAACAGCCCGTAAGCGGGTTTAACAGGAAAATATCCGTCGCGGTAATATTTGCGTTGTGTTTAGTTCTTTCGGTTTTGATTCCGCGCGTGCCGTTATTAGTATCCGCGCGTGAAACCGGAAAGCTTGTACAGGAAAAATTCGGAGTTCCAGTACAAGCTCTAACTTTTAATTACAGAAAAAATTTTAATACGGGAAAAACAACGGGCAGCGTATCAATTACGGTCAGAAAATATGACGGAGAGGACAAGCAGTTGGCGCAAGATATCGCACAAACGCTGTATGATAATAATCCGACGGTGCGTCAGATGGATTATATAACCGTGGTGTTAAACAGAGATTATAATATAGGTATTGCAAAAGCTAACACATACAACTATTATCAATACCCCGTATTAAAATCTTCAAACTAAGCCGGAGACAGCAAACTAACGCGAAGCGCAGAGAGAGTGCCGTACATGGACAATTACAGACGTCCTGGCGGGCGCGACAGCCAGTTCATCGTGCGCCAGAACAACACTCAGGTGTTTAGTTACATACCACCGCACAAGACAAAAGAGCCTGAACCTAACAAAGACCGGGCGTCCGCTGTGATTGACGGGCTGGCGTCCGTCTTCAGAATAATAATTTTCGCGCTGGCGTCTCTTTTAACTTCTTTACTTATTTTTTTAAGTTATCCGAAACACAGTATTTCTCTTCTGGCGTGGGTTGCGTTAGTCCCGTTTCTGGCCTGTTTGAAAAAAACAAAAACATTTATCGGCGCCGGTTTTTACGGCTGGTTTACCGGATTTGTCGTCTACTGCGGCCTGCTTTACTGGATTTATTACACGTGCCGCGCCGGCGGTCTGTCGCCGCAGCTGTCGCTCGGCGCATTGGCGGCGTTGTGTTTTATAATGGCTTTCCAGTTCTCTCTTTTCTCCGTGTTTATTTTTTACGCGCGCAGAACAAATTATCTTTTCCCGCTTATCGCCGCGGCCGGATGGGTGACGTTTGAGTTCGCGCACGCGGCGGCGGCTTATAATTTTCTCGGGTTCCCGTGGTTTATGATGGGCTATTCGCAGTGGAACCAGCCGGTGTTTTTACAGGCGGCAAGTTTCGGCGGCGTGTTCGCGGTAAGCTTCGCGCTGGTTTTTGTAAACGCCGCTTTCGCGTCGATGTTCACGCTTAAAAATTTCGCCGAACGCGCGCTGCCCGCGCTTATGGCCGCGTTTGTATTTTTCGCGGTTTTTATGTTCGGCAAACAGAGATTAAACCAGCCGATACCGTTTACGCGCAACGTAAAAATTTCTGTTTTACAGCCCAACATTGACCAGTATAAAAAATGGGACAGCGCGTTTGTCGACGAAATAGAAAGCATTTTAACCGAACAAATTGACATAGCCTCCGGCTTTGGCCCTGATATAGTTTTGTGGCCGGAAACCGCGCTGCCCGGTCCAGCCCAGACGGAAAAATATATGGACTGGCTTAAAAGAATTTCGCAGCAGACGCAGGCGTACCAGCTTGTAGGCTCGACGATGGAAACCGAAGACGCGAATTTTGTAAGCGCCTATTTGTTCAACAGACAAGGCGGTTTGACGTCCGTTTACAATAAGCAGGTGCTGGTGCCCTTCGGCGAATATATACCGTTTGCGGACAATCTGAGTAATTTTAATATTTCGGGTTTGGGCGCTTTTTTACAGGGTTTGGGCGCTTTTACGCCGGGAGACAGAAACCAGCCGCTGCAGACATTGGACAACATCCCGTTCGGCACGATGATATGTTATGAGTCCATTTTCCCGCAGTTATGGCACAGCGCGGATTCAAAGGGCGCAAAAATATTTTTTAATCTGACAAACGACGGCTGGTATCTAAATACCTCCGCGCCGTACCAGCATTTCGCGGCGAACGTTATCCGCGCGGTTGAGTTCGGAAAGCCCGTCGTAAGAAGCGCGAACACCGGCATTTCCGGCTGGATTGACGCTTTCGGCCGCGTTAAAGAAGTCACTAAACTCGGCGACAGAACGGTTATGAATTTAACCGTGCCGCTCAATGAAAATCTTACTCAGACAACCTACTCGCGTTACGGCGACGTTTTCGCTTACATATGCATAATATTTTTCCTGACGGCGGCGTTTACCGCTTTTGTAATTTCCAATGAATAATATTGAATTTAAAGACGTAAAAAATAAAATTGAAGAACTGCGCCCGCGTATTATAAAAACGGCGGAGCTTTGCCGCATTGAAGAGAAAAAAAAAGAAGCCGCGGAGCTTGAAAAACTTACCGCGTCTCCGGATTTCTGGAACGACGCGGACGCCGCGAAAAACACTTCCAAACAAATCGACGCGCTCAAACAGGACATAGAAAAATATTCCGCCATCGTCAAAGAATTTGAAGAAGCCGAACTTTTTTACCAAATGGCCATCGAACATAAAGACGAGAGCGAAATTGCCCCCACTATGTCCATGCTTACCAACGCCGAAAGCGAATTAAAAAAAATGGAATTTAAAATAAAATTGTCCGACGGCGCGGACAAATATAACGCGATTTTAAATATCCACGCCGGTGCCGGAGGCACGGAATCCTGCGATTGGGCGCAAATGCTGCTCCGCATGTATAACCGCTGGGCCGACGCGAGAGGTTTCAAATTTACCGTCACAGATATTTTGCCCGGCGAAGAAGCCGGCATAAAAAGCGCGTCCGTTTTAGTCGAAGGCGAATACGCTTACGGCTATTTAAAAAGCGAAAACGGCGTACACCGCCTGGTCCGCATTTCGCCGTTTGACGCCAACGCGCGGCGGCACACCTCTTTCGCGTCCTGCGACGTTTTGCCCGACGTTGAAGAAGAAATTAAAATCGAAATCAAAGACGCTGATTTGAAGATAGACACTTTCCGTTCCGGCGGCGCAGGCGGACAGAACGTCAACAAAGTTGAAACCGCAGTCCGCATTACGCATATCCCGACGGGGATAGTGGTAGCCTGCCAAGTGGAACGCAGCCAGCTGAAAAACCGCCAGATGGCGATGAAATTATTAAAAGCCAAACTCTACCAGATTGAAGCCGACAAAAAAAGAACCGAAATGGAAAAACATTACGGCCAGAAAGGGGATATCGCCTGGGGCCACCAAATCCGCTCCTACGTTTTCATGCCGTACCAATTAGTAAAAGACCTCCGCACCGGTTATGAAACGTCGCAAGTCCAAGCCGTCATGGACGGAGATTTAGACGCTTTCATGGAATCCTACCTGGATTTCATGGCCGCCAAAAAATGACATGTGAAAAAAAATAAAAATTTGTTGTTAATGCGAGTTAACTAGGGACGCTTCCATGAAAAACAAATTTAAGGTGATATTACAAACATTATTCTTTATCAGTTACTTAGCGGTAGGCATAATAGGTTTCTTTGCAGAAATTAAAGGATTCCAAGTTTGGTTTAATATGCCTTTTATTTTGGCAATAATAACGAGCTTATTCTTAACATATATACCAATCGTTGGTAATTTTGCTATGTATTATGGGATGGTTGACGGTTGGGGTTGGAGTAAATTACTTTCTTTTATTATATCTTTTCTACCTTTTTTACTTTTAGCAGTTGGTTTAATCGGCAGCTTGATTCTAACTATGTTCAATTGGATTAAAAACAAAGTAACGAATAATTAGTGTTTCTCGCATAAGGTTCACAATGAATCAATTAATACAAAGGCAAAGAATTTAAAGTAAAAACTAGTCAATTTTAGTTTAACACGCGCAATCCACATGCCGCGGGTAAGATAAATTGGAAAAATTTAATTTAAATAAAAACACCCCTTTAGGGGTGTAATGTTGGTAGAAAAAACGTATTTGATAAATTCTACATTGCGCCGCAACGCGGCGCGGCCCTTTACCATCAAAACGTGTAAAACATTTTATAACAACGCGCCTCCTCTGTCGGCGCGAGGTTGTTATATTGACAACCATCTGTTTCTACCGACATTACACCCCTGCGGGGTACTCATTTTTTTACAGCATACCTCACTTTCTGCAAAACTTGTAAAATGGAATTATGTCTTTACTTGAACCTAATAAAATTTTTTCCGTTACCGAAATTTCTTCCATCATTAAAGAAATGCTTGAGGGCGTGCTGGCCGACGTTAAAATCGAGGGCGAAATAAGCGGCCTTAAAAAGGCCGCCAGCGGGCATATTTATTTTGACATTAAAGATTCCGGCGCGCTTATTCCCGCCGTGCTGTTTAAAGGTTATGCCGTGCGGACTTCTGACCTGCGCGACGGCATTAAAGTTCTCGTGCGCGGCGATATTTCCTGCTACATTAAACAGGGCCGCTACCAGATTATCGTAAAAACTCTGGTACCAGTCAGCGCCGGAGATTTATATTTGGAATTTGAAAAATTAAAACAAAAACTCTCCGACGAAGGACTGTTTGACCAGGACCGCAAGAAACCGCTTCCCAAATTTGCAAATAAAATAGGAATTGTTACTTCGCCCGCCGGAGCAGCGCTGCAGGATATTTTGAGCGTGCTCCGCCGCCGGCGGCCTAATCTTGAAATTATTATCGCGCCGACGCTTGTGCAGGGCGAAGAGGCCGCGCCGCAAATCGCCGCCGCCGTAAAAAAACTAAATAAATTAAAAAACAAGCCCGACGTGATTTTGATAGGACGCGGCGGCGGCAGCATGGAAGATTTGTGGTGTTTTAACGAGGAAATCGTAGTACGAGCCGTAGCCGCGTCAAAAATCCCGACGATATCCTGCGTCGGACACGAGACTGATTTTATGTTGACGGATTTCGCCGCTGATTTGCGCGCGCCGACGCCCAGCGCGGCGGCGGAAATCGTCGCTGAAAGCACGGATTCCGTTTTCAAACATGTTGGCCAGCTGGCGCGTCGGCTGGCACAGAGCGCAAATTATATTTGTCTGCGCGCGCAGGGCAGAATTAACGTCGCGCTGCAAAGTCCGTTCTTCAAAAATCCTGTCGAGATTGTAAACCGCAAAGAGCAGGAAATTGACGATTTACAGTTAACGCTGAACGACGCTTTTTCAAACAGGAAAAACGAGTTCGCGCACAGTCTTAATTTATTGACGGAAAAACTACACGCGCTTAATCCGAAAAATATTTTAAAACGCGGTTTCAGCATAACGCGGCAGTACGGGCACATAATCAAAAGCCCGGCGGACGTTGCGGACAAAAGTTCAATAAACATACAGACATACGGCGGCGTCTTTGACGCGGAGGTAAAAAAATGAAAGAGCAGAATTTTGAAGCAAAATTAAAAAGACTTGAAAAAATAGTGGCCGATTTGGAAGACGAGAAAACCGGCCTTGATTCCGCCGTGCCTTTGTTTGAGGAAGGCATAAAAATAGCAAAAGAACTGTCCGCGCAGTTAAAAGAAATCAAATTCAAAGTAAATATTTTAAAAGAAGAAAACGGCGAACTTTTCGAAACGCCATTTGAGGAAAATTAATGTCCAAAAAACCGCGGCTTGATATGGAACTTGTCGCGCAGGGGTTTTTTGAATCTCGTACGCGGGCGCAGGCGTCCATAATGGCCGGGGAGGTTTTGGTTAACGGCGTGGCGCAGCACGGCGCGGATTATTCCGTAAAGCCCGGCGACATTATTACTTTAAAAGAAAAATCATGTCCGTATGTTTCGCGCGGCGGGCTTAAACTGGAGCACGCGCTGAAAGAATTTAAAATTGACGTTGCCGGCAAGAACTGCCTGGACGTAGGCGTTGCGACGGGCGGTTTCAGCCACTGTTTTTTGAAAGCCGGCGCGGCAAAAGTTTACGGCGTGGACGTCGGCAAAGGCCAGCTGGCCGAAGAGGTGCGGAAATTCCCGAATTTTATTTTTAAGCCGGAAACAAACGCGCGTTTTATGACGCCGGATATGTTCGACGTAAAATTTGACGTTGCAGCCGTCGACGTGTCTTTCATCTCCCTGAAAATGGTTTTAGAGCCGCTGCTCAAATGCATGAAAAAACCTTCAAACGTAATTCTGCTCATCAAACCGCAATTTGAGTTAACCCCCAAACAAGTCCCGGGCGGCATAGTCAAGACGGAAGAAAACCGACAGATTGCCATAAAAAACGTGCAAGATTATTTTGAAACAATCGCAAAAAAATACAACGCGCGCGGAATGCAACTAATAGAAAGCCCGCTCAAAGGCGTTCACGGCAACACGGAATTTTTGTGGCATACTATATTGTTATAGAAATTGCATTAGTATATAATATGAATTGTTATTAAATTCTTATATGAGGATTTTTATGAAAAAGACATTCTCCGCCATGTTATTTTTACCGCTTCTTCTTTTATTTGCGTGCAAAAAAGATTCTCCGGCTGACGTTATGGCTAAATATTGGAAAGAAACTACAAAGAATGAAAAAGCCGGTATTTCATATAAAATGAAGACAATTCCGGAGAGCAGCCTATTTAATAACGTGACCTACTATCAGAAAGCCGGGAAAAAAGCACTAGCGCAATCCAACGGCACAATCACCATAAATAAAGATAACACCTTAATGTATGTATATAATCCGAAAGACAACAGAGCCATAGAATTTGAAGCTAAAAGCGTGAAGGCGCTTGGAGACCTTTTTCAAAAAGCGTTTTCTGAAAATAATAAAAATGAAAAAAATTCCGCGCTCAGTACCGGTGACTTCAGCAACCCCGCGCTGAATATTACTTTAGGAGGCACCGACGTAGTTGAAGGCGAGCCTTGCCAAAAAGTAACTTTAAACGATAACGGCCTTGTGGAACTCTGCATGACAAAATACGGCTACCCTGCTTATATGAAAAAAAACGGCGACAGCAGAGCGCAAATCATGTACGATTTTAATACAAACGTGCCAGACGGCATATTTGAACTGCCGGCCGGTACAAAAATTATAACACCCGCGGAACTTCTGGGCTTTGGCAAACCGCCTAAAGAAGAAAAAACCGTCGTCGTCCTCAGCCCGGAAAACAAACAAGCCGGGGAATATTACGACGTCGGGAATTATTATGAAACGATTAAAGCCGCCTCCGGCGTTATAACCCGAAACCCAGCCAACGCGCAAGCTTTTATGCTGCGGGCGCAGGCGGAAGAAATGCTGGGGACTTATAAACAAGCTTTGGCGGATTATGAAGCCGTTTTAAAAATAACGCCTTCCGACAAAGACGCGCTGTACCGCCGCGCGGTTGTTCTTTACAAAACTAAAGATTTTAAATCCGCAGTGACCGCCTTTAACAATATGCTTTCCGTTTATCCTGATTATTATAACGCTTTAATTTTAGCCGGCAACGCCGCGCAGCGCGCAAATAACGCCGCTCTTGCCGCTCAATATTACAAAAAAACTTTTGATTCCGAAGGCGGGGACACAATGCTAGGGAAAGCCGCGCTGGAAAAATATGCGCAGGCAAAATTTGTCCTCGGCAATTATACAAGCGGATGCGAAGAAGATTTGGTAAAAAATACAAGATTCTGCCAGGAAGTGGAATTGAATAAAGGCAGAGGCCAAATGAGTTTTTTTGCGGACAATACAAGAGACTATTACAAAAAAATTGAAATGGAAACAGCGCGCGCCGGTCAAGACAGCAGCGGGATGACAGATATAGTGATATCCGCATACTGGGACAATATCGGCAATTTTGACAAAGCCCTGCAAAGTTTAAAAACCGCGGAAGTCAAAGTCGCGGACCCCAAAAGCAGAAACTTCCGCGAGCGTGAATTGACAATATTAAAGCGTCTGGTTTACTTTGACGCCGGACAATATGATAAAGCTTTGGAAGCGGATAACGCGATAATATCAAAATATTATCCGTCCGGCAAAAATTACCGCGACCGCGCTTACACAAAAGCGGCTATGGGTGATTTACAAGGAGCGCAAAAGGATTTTGACGAATATATTAAAAGCCGCGGCGGCGATGCGCCGCCTTTAAAAGAAACTGACGATATATTGATTACTGATTTTATATATTTGATTTGACAGACTGAAACGAAATTAACAGAAAGCCCGATAAAAGGTATGCGCGGCAACACCGAATATTTATGGCATATTTTACTCGGCTGACGGGTTTTGCGGCGGATTGATTTTTTCTTCTATCTCTTCTAATTTTTCCTCTTCTTCCAATTCTTCGGCGGTGTATTCAAATATTGTAATGGGGAAAAAACAGACTGCGTAGACAAGCACGTAAAGCAAAATATCGGGAATATATTTTCTTGAGAAGTAACAAACCAGCGCTATAACCTGCAGTCTGGAAAAAACTATAAAGAATTTTACAAACTGCTGCCAGGTGTCCAGGTTTTTAAAGAAAATATTTTTTATTTCCCCGTAAACATACAAAATAATAAAAGGGAAGAACATTTTTGTAACTTTATACGCGAAATCAGCAGAGATAGTATTATCTTCAATACTGTTTATGCCGCTTCTTATGATGAGCCCGCCGGTATAGTCATGAAAAAATACAAATATAATAAGGAGAAATAACATCAGGCCGCCTATAGCTTTGCCATCACCCGCGTTTAAATAGGGAGCAATAAGAACAAGCACAAAAAAACAAAATATCAAACTCAGCCAAAGGCTCGCGCCCCAGATTCCCCAGACAATTTCCGCCGCGCCCCATTTGAAAATAACGGCGAACGCTATTGAGATGGCCGTCGGCAGTACAAAGTTCAGCAAAAGCGGTTTTAGTTTTTCCATTTTTAATGGTTGTTAATACAGCAGTTGCCCAGCATACAAATTTTACATTCGGGAACAGCGCGCTTTTGAGTTTTCAAAGTTTCCAAAATTTGTTTTGCGAAGTTGGTCAGCGACGGGTCCCGCGCGCCCATTACCATTATTATGTCGCCCGGTTTGGCGGATTTTACAATTTCTTCTAAAATTTTTTCTCTGCACTTGTCAAAAATTACGTTTTTTAAATTTGCGGTTTTGGCGATATTTTCCGCGGTAACGCCTTTGGGTATCGTGCCGCCGGGATAATAAGCTTCCGTCAGCCAAAAAATATCCTGCGGGCGGAGCGTCCTTACCAGCATTTCGACAAACTCTTTTGTCAGTAATTGAATGGACGCGAACGCGTGCGGCTGGAAGTATGCAAGAACTCTTTTGCCGCGCAACTGCGCGGCGCGTAACGCGGCGGAAAGTTTGTGCGGGTTGTGCGCGAAATCGTCTATAACTTCAACTTCATTATGTTTGCCTATGACGTTGAAACGGCGGTAAACGCCTTTAAAATTTTCCAGCGCGGCGGCGGCAGCTTTTAAATCAACGCCCAGCTCTTTGCAAACCGTTATGGCGGCAAGCGCGTTTTTTATATTATGCTCGCCGGGAATATTTAATTTAAATTTTTGGCCCGCGAAAGTAAATGACGAACCGAAACCGTCCATTTTTATATTTTGCGCGTCTTTTAAGCTGAAAGATTTATATTTTTGGAAAATTTCAGAAAGGCCTGTTTCGCCGCCGTTATAAATAAAAGTTTTGCACTGCGCGGCGAAAGTTTTAAAAAAACCGTGCAGCACGTCAACTTCTTTATGGTCTTTTTGGATATTTAAACAAATGCCGATTTCCGTGTGGTACTTGACGATGGAGCCGTCGGATTCGTCGGCCTCGATTACCAATAAATCGCCGGCGCCTTTATAAACGTTTCCGTAAAAACCTTTTTCTTGCAGAGAGAGTAGTGTCCCCCCGGCTATGACGGACGGGCTTAAACCGGCGGCCGTCAAAATTTCAAAAATCATCGCCGTCGTCGTGCTTTTGCCGCTGGTGCCGGAAACGGCTATAGTTCTTCCCTTCGCAATCTGCGCCGCCAACAGTTCGGAGCGGTGGATAATTTTTAGGCCAAGCTCTTTCGCTTTCAAAAGTTCAAGATTATCTTCTTCTATCGCCGACGATAAAACGACTAGTTCGGTATTTTTATTCATCCCGCTGCCGTCCTGCGGGAAAATAACAACGCCCAGCTTACGCAGCGCGTTAAAAACCGGTAAATCAGTCATACCTTTATTTATAAGCCGGTCGGAGCCCGTCACAATATCCCCGCCCATCGCGTGAAGCTGCGCGAGCGCGCTCATCCCTATTCCGCCGATGCCTATAAAATGTATTTTCATTGACGCTCTACAAAGTTTTTCATGTCGTAAAAACCGGGTTTCTGGCTGACGAGCCACGACGATATTAACACCGCACTCTCCGCGAACAGCAGTCTCTTTTTCGCGACGTGCGACAAAATAATTTCCTCATACTCCGACGACAAAACAAAAGTATGCGTGCCGACTACTTCCCCTTCCCGCACGGATTTTATGTCTTCCACCGGAAAATTCAGCGCGGCGGCAAGATTTTTCGCGGTGCCGGACGGCGCGTCTTTTTTATGTATATGGTGTATTTCTTCCATGCGCCGCTCATAACCTTTATACAGGCTTTGCGCGTGTTTTAAAACTTCGGTAAAAAGATAAACGCCTATGCTTACGTTAGGCGAGAAAAAGACGGGAATCTTCTTTTCCGCTTTCAAAGTGGCGATAAACGACGCCGGAAGATTCGTCGTGCCGATTAAAAGCGCGGCGGAATTATCTTTGGCAATCTGATAAGCTTCCAGCGCGCCGTCGGGCTGGGAAAAATCTATAACCAAATCAAAATCGCCTTCCGCGCTCTGACCAACCTCGCGCTGCACGGAAATTTGCAGACCGTAGTCCGGGTTATTTTTAATCAGTTCCGTTATCATCGCGCCCATTTTGCCCTGCGCGCCGTTTATCAATACTTTTTTCATTATACGAGCCCCGCCTTAATAATATATTCTACAATCTGCGCGCCGTTTAACGCCGCGCCTTTCAACAAATTATCCATAACTATAAAAAAGTGTATGACTTTTTTGTCATACATATCCGAGCGCAGACGGCATATAAAACCTTCGTCTTTGCCGGAAACTTCTTTGGGCGTAAAAATATTCTCTCCGTAAATAAGGCCGGGATAAGAACCGAAAAGTTCTTTGACTTTACGCAAATCAAATTCCTGCTCCGCCTTTACCGTTACGCCGAGGCTGTGCGCGTTCTCCACAAAAACTCTGACGGTATGCGGATATATCGTAAGGTTCGGCATACCTAAAATTTTACGCGCTTCCAACACTGTCTTAAGTTCTTCGCTCAAATAACCGGTATCCAAAATACTGCCGATTTGCGGAACGCAGTTTTTGTAATAAATGGAGGACGGCTGATTGGCTTCGTCCAGCAGTTTTTTGCCTCCTCCGCTCAGCGCCTGATAGGAACAGAAGAAAACTTCCTTCGGCGTGTAAACTTTACGAAGAGCGTCCAAAGCCATGGCCAGCGGCGTTACGGTGCAGTTCGGGCTGGCGATAAGTTTTGTGTCTTTTGTAATTGTCTTCGGATTGATTTCCGGTATGACCAAAGGCACGCCTTCTTTCAGCCGGAATTCGCTTGACTTGTCAATAATAAATTTTGCTTTGCCTTCAAGCGCGGCGACCAGCTTTACGCTGTCCGCGTCGCCCGTGCATAAAACTGCGATATCCAAATCCGTCAAAGTATCCTGGCGCGCAAATTCTTTAATTTCGACATTTTTAACTTTGAGCAGACACTTGCGTAACGTCTGCCCCACAATGCCGTTTATTCCTATTATTCCTACTTTTATCATTTGATTACCGTCCCTGTCCGGCCGTCTTTGTAATACACTATTTTTATGGCCACGTTTTTTTCTTTGGCCAGTTTGATTGCGTCCGGGTGCAAAATGTTGGCGCCTTCCAAAGCCAGTTTATACATGACGTCAAAATCGATTAAATCCAGTTTTTCCGCGTCCGCGTGTTTATTGGGGTCCTTGTTATAAACGCCGGTGACGTCCTTAATCATTTCCACGCTGTTGCCGCCGAGCTGGCTGGCTAAAAACACGGCGGACACGTCGGAGCCGCCGCGTTTTAAAGTCGTGATTTCTTTATTTTCGCCTATTCCCTGAAAACCGGCGACTATCGGAATATTGCCGGCGGAAATTTCTTTAAAAAGCCTGTCGCTCTTTAAAGCCAGAATATCCGCGCCGCTGTGCTGGCTCGTCGTAACCAAACCGATTTGGGAGCCTGTCAGTGAGACGGAATTTACGCCCCGCGCGCGCAGCGCTATGGACAACAGCGCGACGCTTATTCTTTCTCCCGTCGTGATTAACATATCAAGTTCGCGCTTGTCCGGGTTTGCCGCCAGGCTGAAAGCGTTGTCCAGCAAGATATCCGTCATGTTTCCGTTGGCGGACGCCACTATGACCGGGTGCAGACCTTGTTTTATTCTGGTCTTAACCAAATCCACGGCAAGCAAAATTTTTTCTTTATTCGCAAGAGTATTGCCGCCGAATTTGAGTACCACCACTTTCTCGTTCATTATTAAGACTCCGTCCACAAATTTTTTCTCCCCTTTATAAGGGGAGTACCGCCGCAGGCGGAGAGGGGTTTTAAACCGGGGGACAGGTTTATTTATATCGGGGTTGGCTCAAAACCCTTCCCCCGCTTCGCGGGTACTTCCCTTATAAAGGGAAGAAAATTTTTATCCGGCCAAACCGCTTTAAACCAGTTTTTTAATGTTCGCTATTCTTTCGCCTTCCAGCATTTTTACCAGCGGCAAATCTATCAACGTATACGCGCCGGGCGGCATTCTGAGCGCGGCCCTTGCCGCCGCCACCATTACGCGCGCCGTCGTTTCCGGGTTGTTTACCGTCATTTTAAATTCGGCTTTGGTTTCCCCCTCGGCCATTTCTATAAGCCCGCCGTGGCCGGGTTTTTTGTACGGGGTTACGTCTTCCACTATTTCTACTTCAAGCGGGTCGTGCGCGAAATAATCGTCCGCTTTCATGTTGTTATAAATCTCTTCTTTTGTCAGGGAGCCGTCGGGCTTTACGTAAACAAGCCTTTTGTGTTTTCCCATGCCCAGCGGCAGAGTGATTGAAATAGCGTCCGCCACGCCTTTAATGCTGCGCGCGACTACGCTGTGGCCCATAGACATCCCGGGGCCGAAACTCGTATAAATCTGCGCCGACGGGTGCAGTGCTTTAAAAACCGACCTTATAACGCTGTCGCTGCCCGGGTCCCAGCCGGCGGAGATTACCGCCGTTTTGTCAAATTTCGCGGCGATTGGACCTAACTTTTCAACGGTTTTCGCGATATCGCCGTGTATATCAAAACTATCGACGGTGTTTATACCTTTTTTCAAATACTGCTCCGCGGTTTCAGGCATGCTTTTGGACGGTATGCACAAAATGGCCACGTCGGGCCGGACCGGCAGTTCTTCAACCGACGTATATTGGCGTATTCCGTCGTAAAATTCGGATTCCGCCGCGCGGCGGATTATGCCGATACATTCAAAATCGCCGCTTTCCTGTATTGCTTTTAAAGTGTAACGCCCGGTGTTGCCTAATCCTACGATGATTGCTTTTTTTCTCATAATTTTCCCATTAAGTATTTTTTGTCAGTAGCGTTTAAAACGACGTCAATTTTTTTTCTGGTTTCCGGCGCGAGCGGGCCCAGCGGCAGCCTTACGTTTTCATTACACAAACCAAGTCTGCTCATAATATATTTGACGCAGGTAGGGTTAGTTTCATAAAAACACGCGTCCATCAGTTTCAAATTATCAGAGTAAGTTTTGAAAGCGTCTTTGCCATTATAAATGTCCACAAAAATTTTAGGCGCGAAGTTGGCGGCCACGGATATAAGCCCTTTCCCGTTCATCGCCATAAAATACGGAAACATATCGTCGTTGCCGGATATAATGTCTATTTTACCGGACAAAGTCGCCGCCTGCGCGTTCAGATAAACCACGTCGTAATCTGACTCTTTTATAGCTTTTAACATAGGCACTTTTTCGACAAGTTCCGTCATAACTTTAAGCGGCACTTTAAGCCCCGTCCTGCCGGGGACGTGGTATAAAATCATCGGTTTGCCCAGCTTGCCGACCTCGGCAAAATGGGCAATCAGCCCGGTGGGATTGGGTTTATTATAATAAGGAGTGACAATCAAAAACCCGTCCGGGTTAAATTGCAGTAAATCTTTGGCAAGTTCAACCGTCGCGGCCGTGGAATTCAAACCGGCGCCGACTACCATTTTCACGCGGCCGTTTATTATTTTTTTGCAGAATTTGACTATTTCAAGTTTTTCTTCGTGCGTAAGACAAGGCGTTTCAGCCGTGGTGCCGAGGACGACAAAACCGTTGACGCCGTCTTTGAGCTGCGCTTCGATAATTTTTTCAAGCGCTTTAAAATCTATTTTATCATCAGAAGTAAAAGGCGTGATTAACGCCGTGTAAATACCGTTAAACATGAGGACCTCCAAATAGCAGTGCAGTTTAATATTGGCCTATTTCTCTATCTCTGCTTTTTGGTAAATTTTAATTTTTTTATTCCTTACATAGCCAACCGCTATGCGCGTCATAAAAAAATCAAAATTTCCCTAAAATCATAGCAGATAAATAGGCCAATATTAAACTGCACTGCTATATATATACATTTTAGCATTTTACTTTTTATAATTTGATATAGTTTTAGATATATTGAGATTGCAAAACGCCTCCAACCCGCCGTGCGCTGAGGCAATTCTTTTAAAATTTTAATTTTCTTTGCGACGCGCGTAGCCGACAGGCGGAGCCTACGTAAGGAGCAAAAAAATTAAAATTTTAAAAGAATTGTCCAGCCCGAAGGGTTTGCCGGTTGTTTGGCAAACGCACGGTGGGTTGGAGGCGTTTTGCAATCTTGTGGAGAACTTATGGGCACCCAAACTGAACTTGTAGGACAGGAAATTTTCGTTACCAATAAAGGCGGGGACGGTTCCGTCCCGCCGCCGTCAAGCGTTCCTCCGCCGTCGGAAATAAAATTTCCGCCGGCTGCGCCCGAACCTCCTAAAAAAAGAAATATTTTGCTGATGCTGCTTATAGTTTTATTTTTTATTTCAAGCGCGAGCGGCCTTTATATAATTTTTACCGGCGGCAACGGCCCCGCTGTAATTGAAGCCAAGGAAAAGCCGTTTAAAAAAATCTCCGCTCCGTCAAAAGCCAAAGAAGGCGTGGCTCTGATAAGAATACGCGGAACGATAAGCGAGCCGCAAAGCTCTTCCGGCTGGGGGGACCCGGCCGGCGCGAGCACGATAGCCAAACGCATACGCTCCGTCGCGGATAAAGATAACGTCAAAGCGATAATTTTGGACATAAATTCGCCGGGCGGCACGGTTGCCGCGGTGCAGGATATTTATAACGCCGTAATTTACGCGCGCGAAAAGAAAAATAAAAAAGTCGTCGCGCTTATGAGGGACCTTGCTGCCAGCGGCGGCTATTATATTTCCGCCGCGTGCGACAAAATTGTCGCGCAGCCGGGCACTTTGACGGGCTCCATAGGCGTGATTTTCCAGACGAGTAATTTTACGGGGCTGATGGATAAAGTGGGCGTGCAGTTCGGCGCCATCAAGTCAGGCAAATTCAAGGACATGGGCTCTTCTTTCCGCCCGATGACCGACGAAGAAAAGGTGTTATTCCAGGGTTTAATTGAGGATTCATACGAGCAGTTTTTTGACGCTGTCGCGAAAGGCCGCCCGAATATTCCGCAGGATACCTTAAGAGGACTTGCCGACGGCAGAGTGTTTACGGGCCGCCAGGCGCAAAAACTTGGCTTTGTAGACGTGCTGGGCGGAGAGGAAGAAGCGCTGCAAACCATAAGCCAGCTGACAGGCATTAAAAACCCGGAAATTATTACGGTAAAAAGCAATACTTTTATGGAGTGGCTGACGTCTTCTTTTGACACGGAAACATCCAGCAAAAGCATAACGAAAGAGCTTGAAAGCGCGGCGTCGCCCAAAATGGCCTATTTGTGGACAATGTAAGGGGCGCGCAGTTTATTGAAAGACCGCGCGTCATTTTCTCCCCTTATTAAGGGGAGTACCGCCGGAGGCGGGGAGGGGTTTTAAACCAGGGTACTTGTTGCTTTAAATTAGTGTGGATAAAAACCCTTCCCCCGCTTCGCGGGTACTTCCCTTAAAAAGGGAAGAAAATGGTTTTGTAAACAAATTAAATGAAACGGTAATAATAAAATGGAAAATATTTTAAAAGTTATAAATCTGCAGACTGATTTTCTGGCCGCTTGCGTCAGGGACCGGCGGCTCGGCCTCGGCGTTCTTGGCTACGGCGCCGGCGCTTTTGCGTTTACTTTTTTTATAAATTTTTCGTCCGGCTGCGGAATATTTTCTTTTATAATGCAGGCCGTCATGTATTTTATTTTGTTTGTTTTCGCCGGCCTGCTGTTTGCCGCGCTGACGCAGATGTTTCTTGATTTAACGTCCAAAACCGGCAACGCGCCCGGCCTTTTCGCGCTTGTCGGCATAAGCGAATTTGCAAAATTGCTGCTGACGGCCGGCGCGTTAATCGCCGCCGCCGCGGGTGCCGGCCTCGTGATAAACTCAATGATTTTCGTTTTTGTTTTCATCTGCCAGATAATTTTTCTGATAAACCTGGTTGCCAGAGCCTACAACATGCCTATGGGCGCGGTATTTTTCTCAATGGTGCTGACGGTAATCCCGTCGTTATTCGCCGCCGTCCTCCTAATCTGTGCCGGCCTAGCCGCCTTCGTAGCGCTGATATTCGGTTTGGCCAGATAAATTATAGTTCATAACACCCGCCTGAGACGAGCCCCGTAGCCCCCGCGCATACGGAATCCGCCACGGATTTGCCGCCTATAGCCGTACAAACATTTTTATATGTATTATTTTGCGCCACGCACAATCTTTTACCGTTATCCAGTCTGATAAGAATAGTATACCGCGTATTAATCGGAAGCCTGTTTGCCACGGATTTCCATAGAGTGTTGGCTACCCCGGCGTCAAAATAAGCGGTATTTTTTCTGCCGGCTCCCTGAACGGAATCCGCGCCGGATAATCCTATATCCAAGTCGTCAACGCTTGTTGCATAAGCCCCGGTTGCCAAAAAATATCTGTCCTGCGCGTCGCTGAAAGCCTTTACCAAAATTAAAGCCTCGGCCGCGCGGGATTTTTCCACGGCTGTCTGATATTTTGGCAGCGCTGCGGCGGCCAAAATGCCGATAATAAGAACAACAACCAAAAGCTCAATAAGAGTAAACCCGTTTATAATTTTCTTCATACTAAATATTATATACGGGTTCTAATCTAAAAAAAAGCGCTTACCTATTATATTTCACGTCTGAGAGTTATTAACAAAAAAACTCCGGCGTTTGCCGGAGTTTTTTTATTTATTTTCTACTTTAATATTTTTTCTTTTTCTTCGGAGCGGTAGACGCGGTAGTCTATCTCGGGGAAAATGCTGTCCCTGGTTTCCAGGTCGTAAACATAAGCCTCGTCAACTCGGCTGGACGCTATTTGTTCATATAACTCGTTAAACCTTGTAACATGGTCCTTTGTGCGCTTTGTCGAATACTGCTGCGCGGTGCCCACCGTCATCAAAAACGCCCAGTCGGACGACTGCATTAATACCAATTCCCGCGCGCACTGGTTTAATGCGCGGCGCAGAAGACCGTCGGTGCTCGGATAATAATTCGCCATTTCCATCATGCGTTCGGCGGCTTTTATCAAGTGCCTGTAAATCCAGTCGTTGCCGCTGTTGAGCCAGACGTCGTTATACCCTTTGTCGCCCCATGAACTGGCCGACGGCTGAACCACCTGGTTTTCCGGATACATTTCCAGATATTCGGACGGCGTAATCAGTTTTATATCTTTCTGGTCGTAATAGATTTTTTTAAACAGAAATTCAAGGAAATCCACGCCCTCATACCACCAGTGGCCGTAAAGTTCCGCGTCGTACATTGAAACGATAAGCGGTTTTCTGTCTATCAAAGTGGCCAGATATTCCATTTGTTTCTGACGGTTGAACATGAAGTTGCCGGCGTGTTCCGCGGCTTTGCTTTTAGCGTCGGACGGATAATACGGCTTTTTCTGGTTAAGCGAAACTTTGCCGGTAATACTGTGATACTTCATGCCGATATTTCTGCGTACGCCGTCGGAGTGCAGATAAGGTTTAATATAATCGTAATCCAAATCATACCCAAGGTCACGGTAAAATTCTCTGTAAGCCGGGTCCCCCGGGTAACCGCTTTCCGCGCTCCAGACCTGCTGGGCGGATTCCATATCGCGCGCGAAAGCCGCGACTCCGCTAGGCGTATAAACCGGCGCGTAAATGCCGTATTTCGGGCGCGGGACTGAGTGCAAGACGCCGTGGGTTTCAGTAAAAAAGTATCTTATTCCCTGCGCTTTCAAAAACTTATCGTCGCCCGGGTTATACGCGCATTCGGCCAGCCAAATGCCCCGCGGGCCGCGGCCGAAACGCCGTCTATAATCCTCCGCCGCTATTTTAATTTGCGCGTTAACGCTTTCTTTATGCACCTGCAGCGGCAGGTAGCCGTGCGTCGCGCAGCAGGTTATGATTTCCAGTTTTCCCAAATCCTGGAATTTTTTAAAACCGTTTAGAATCTGGCCGTTATATCTTTTTTCAAAAAGGTCTTTATAACGCGCGAATTTTTCGGCGTACATTTGGGCGACGTAAGTAAATTCGGTATTTTTAGTGCGGACAAGTTCTTTCTGGCTTAACTCAAGACGTGAGTTCAAATAATATTTGAAACGGGAAATCAGCAGAGGATCGCTCATCATCGCGCACAGCGGCGGAGTAAGGGACATGGTTATGCGGAAATCAACGCCCTCATCCGTCAGCCTCTCAAACATATCAAGCAGCGGAATATACGTTTCTATCATCCCTTCGTAAAACCAGTCTTCTTCGAGGAAATCCGGGTATTCCGGGTGCTTTATAAACGGTAAATGCGCGTGAAGAACGAGGGAGAGGTAGCCTTTTTCGGTTCCCATTTAATCCTCCCTTTGCGCTTTTATTTTGATGCTTCTTTTCATTTTCTTCTTTTCGGCGGTGATGGGTAAATCAATTACTTCACCTTTGTGCAGAGACTGGCGGATTGAGAACGAACCGTTTTTCAACTCTATTTCTTTTCCGTTGATTTTGACTTTTGCGCCGGGACTGGCGGAACCGTAAATTATAATTTCGCAGTCCGCTTTAAGCCACATATCGTCGGCTTCTTCTTTTTTAGACGGTTTTTTGGCAAGCGCGCCGGAAGATTTATTTGAAGACGAATAAGACGACGGCATATTTTGCGCGAAACGCCAGCGTTCATGCAGCGCGTGCGCCAGTTCGCTTGCGCCGAGGCCGATTAAATTCGCGCCGGACAAAGCCAGCAGCTTTTGGTAATCGCCTTCGACAAGCATCCATTTTTCATCAATAATATCGCTGATGCGGCCGGTCGGCAGAGTGACGGAGTTGCTGCGGGCAAGCAATATAAACTTGCCTTCCGGCGTTATAATACCGAGGTCGGCCACGTAATTCCGTCCCGGAGACGGCGCCTGCAAATACCAGCTGCCGGCGTCAAAAACCACGGACGTGTCAAAGTGAGAGTGCGAATTAGTACCGTCGAAATTAATATCCGTCACGTCATGCAGACGGATGATTGTTTTCGAGCGGTCAAAAATATCATAACCGTTCTGGCTTTTTATATAGTCGTACGTAGAAGATGTTATTTCCCAAAATAAAAACAGCCAGCCCGGGTCCTTAGGAAGCAAAAAAGCTTCCGTGCGGCCGTATGACGACGGCAGCTCCCGCGCGGCACTGTTCTTTTCCCTGTTCTCCGCCTTGATAAAAGCGGCGGAAGACTGGTGCTTTGTATCCATAAACCCTCCCCTAGAGTGCGTCGGTACATATTACGCGCTTGCGTTTGGCTGCGCCAAACCCCTACGGGGCTGCGGCGGCTTTTTTGTAAATTTTTATTTTTTTATTCCTTACATAGCCAACGCTATACTCGTCATAAAAAAATGAAAATTTACTAAAAAATCCTAGCAGCGCAAGCGCGTAATATGTACCGACGCGCTCTTGGTTCCCCTTGTATTGTCATTCTATCATTTTTGGCAAGACATTGTCCAAAATACTATAATTTAAGTATGTTTTACAAGAAAAATCTCTCGACCGCCCTGTCAAAAATTAAAAAAATTTTAGGGAAAGAATTTGTGATGACGGACGAAATTTCCGTCTCACTGTTCTCTTTTGACTGCAGTCTGGGCAGAACCCGGCCTGACGCGGTTTTAACCATCACAAACACAAACCAGGCCGCGCCGGTAATCAAAATCCTCCACAAATACGGCGTGCCGTTTACCGCGCGCGCGGCGGCCACAAACCACGTGGGCGGCTGCGTCGCTTTAAAAGGCGGCGTTGTGCTTAACCTGATGCCGCTTAATAGAATCATAAAAATAGATACCGTAAACGAAATTGCCGAGGTTGAGTGCTCCGTCATACACGCGGACCTTCAGGCGCGGCTTGACAAACTTGGCTACGTTTACCAGCCGGACCCGGCCAGCCAAAAAATCTGCACGCTGGGCGGCAACGCCGCGCTTAACGCCGGCGGCGCGAAAGGTTTGAAATACGGCGCGACGAGAGAACATATATCGGCTTTACAATTTGTTACTCCGCAGGGCGAGGAATTAATTTTGTCCGAGCGTGACAAAGGGCCGGACTTGCGCGGGCTGGTAATAGGTTCCGAGGGAACTCTTGGCGTAATCACAAAACTCTGGGTAAAAATCTCCAAAAAACCTAAATTTATAAAAACAATGCTTGCCGCTTTTGACAGCGTTGACGACGCCATTAAATGCGTCGCGCAAATCACCGCCGCCGGCATAGCGCCGCGCTGCGTCGAGGCTATGGACAAACTGACTATATGCGCCGTGGAAGCCTATTCCAAAAGCGGATACCCGACGGACTGCGAAGCTCTTCTGTTAATCGAGACCGACGGAGACGTTAAAAAAGCCGAAAAAGAGATGGAAGAAATTAAAAAAATCTGTCTGCAAAACAAAGCTGTAAAAACAGAGATTGCGAAAGACGAAGCCGCGCGCGCCGCGCTTTGGCGCGGACGGAGCGCCGGCTACGCGGCAATGGCCCGCCTTGCGCCTAACGTCTTTGTCGAAGACGGCACCGTGCCCCGCGCGAAACTGCCGGAGGCAATAAAACAAACGCGCGAAATCTGCGAAAAATACGGCGTTACGGCCGGTCTCTTTTTCCATGCGGGCGACGGCAACCTGCACCCGAATATAGTTTTTGACCAAAGAAGTTCCGCGCAGACAAACGACGTCGTAAAAGCCGGCAAAGAGGTTTTAAAAGCCTGCGCCGCGCTCGGCGGCACGATATCCGGCGAGCACGGAATCGGCATTGAAAAACGCGCGGCGATGGCTTTTATGTACGGTCCGGAAGAGTTGGAACTTTTTAAAAAAATTAAAAAAGTTTTTGACGCCAAAAATATCGCCAATCCGGATAAAATTTTGCCTATTTCCGTAAACGGCGGATTGAGGCCGGCCGAACGCGCTGAGACGCAAAATCCGGCTCAAATTTTTGAAATTGACACGGAAAATTACACGGTAACTTTCGGCGCGGACGTGGCCGCGGACACGCTGAAAAAAGAACTCGCCGCGCGCGGTCTTTACGCGGCTCTGCCTGATTATAAAGGAACAATCGGCGCGCTTTTCGCCGCCGGAATATGCCCTAAATTTAACCATTCGGTTACGGGCATTACCGCGGTGCTCCCCGGCGGAAACACGGTACGCTACGGCGGAAAATTTGTCAAAAACAGCGCGGGATATAATTTGGTTTCATTATTTGCCGGCGCGGGTACGGATTTTGGAAAAGTCACAAAATTTACCGCCAGAATTTTTAAAGAACCGGTTAAAGCGGCCATTATAGAAAAAACAAATCCGCCGTCCGCGTACGCCGCGAAAATAGCGGAGGTTTTAAATGGATAATTTTAAAACTCCGAAACATTTTCTCTTCAGAGAAGGCGCTGAAAATTTACACCTGCACACTATTTTTACGCAACTGGGCCAAAAAACGGTTTATGACAGCGCCGCGCAGTGCAACAAATGCGCCTATTGCAGCAGAACCTGCCCGGCGCAGCTTGACGCGGGACGCGAGGACAAAGGGCCGCGCGCGCGAAATATTCTGCTGCGGTTTATAATGGAAGGAAAAATTGACCGCAAAAAAAATACGGCCCGCATAAAAGACGCGCTTTCCGGCTGCATGCTGTGCGGAACGTGCACAAAAGAATGTTTCGCGAAAGTGCCGACGCACGAGCACGTGCTTGAACTTGAAAGAGTTTACGGGCAGAGAAAACTGCCGCTTCTCCGCCGTCTCAAAAATAAAATAATTTCATTAAACCCGTACGGCCTGAAACGCGAAATTAAGAAAATGGATTTTGGCGGAAAAGGAAAGGGCGCGTTTTTCCTGCCGTCGTTTGAGGCGAAATTTTTAGAAGTTAACAGCGCGGTTAATATGCTGGCCGCCATCACCAAAATCTGCGGCGGCGTCAAGGTTTTATGTAATGACAGCGGAATATATAAGTATATTTATTCAAAACTGCCGTCCGCGCGCAAAACCGCGCTTAAACTGATGAAACAATATTTTGACGCGGACACCGCCGGCAACGGAAAAATAATAACGGATTCTTTGGATATTTTTAATTTTGTAAAAAAATATCCGCAGTTATTTTACGGGACGGAAAATTTTGACAAAGCGCAGAAATTCGCGGACAATATTTATTTTATTTCCGATATTCTGCCAAACCTGCCAAAAACAAAAAACCCCGGCAAAATAGTTTTTACAAAAACCGCGGCGTTTTCCGCCGAAGATAAAATTTTCGAATCTTCAATAAAACTGCTGGCCAAAAACCGCCAAAACTTCTGCCCGTTGTGGGAAGGAGAAGGTTATCCAATTCCTCCCCTCGGCTACCAATATATCAAACCCAAAGAAAGCGCGCGGTATCTTAGACGCAAAATTGAGTTTATAGCCGCCGCGCAGGCGGACGTTATTGTCTGTGGAACCCTCGCGCAAAAAAGACAGCTTAACAAACACCTAAAAAAGTATTATCCTAAGTGTAAGGCTATATTTATAGGTGATTTGTATGCAGATAAGCAAATTGACGGCTGAGGAAAAGCTGAACCTGCTGGTGGACTTCGGCATGAAAGTGTCAAACGAAATTAAGCTTGACACGCTGCTTGACGTCGTGGCCACCCAAATCACAAAAATTTTAAACGTCGGCCGCTGCATAATTTTTTTAAAAGACACGGAAACCAAAGAACTGTGGTCTAAAATAGCCCAAGGAAAAGGCGTTGAACAGACTGAAATCCGCGTGCCGTTAAACGGCAAAAGCGAAATCGCGCTGGCCGCGAACACCGGTGAAATTGTAAACATCACAAACGCTTATGAGGACCCGCGGTTCTCTATGGAAGTAGACATGGTGACGGACTACCGGACAAAAAACCTCGTCGCCGTGCCGCTCAAAAATAACGCCGGAAAAGTGCTGGGCGTGTTTCAGGTTTCAAATAAAAACGACGGTACCCCTTTTGATAAAAAAGACGAAGGAATTTTAATGCTTTTGACGGCGATGGCCGCCGGAGCAATCGAAATTGCAAGGCTCTATGAAGATATTCACGTCTCCCAGCTGGAAACTATTTACCGTCTGGCCGTCACCGCCGAATACCGCGACCAGCAGGACACCAGAAGCCACTTAAAAAACATAAGCATAATTTCCTATCTGCTCGCTCTAGCGCTCGGGCTGGACCAGAAAGACGCCGAACTTATTAAAAACGCAAGCCCTCTGCACGACATAGGCAAAGTCGCGCTGGCGGACAATATTCTGCTGAAACCCGCAAGACTTACCGACGACGAATATGAAATTATGAAATCTCACACGACTTACGGCGGCAGGATTTTGGAAGGAGCTCATTCAAAAGTTTTGCAGATGGCGCATAAAATAAGTTTATGCCACCACGAGAAATGGGACGGCACCGGTTACCCCGCCGGTTTGAAAGGGGAGGCTATTCCGCTGGAGGCCCGCATAGTAAGCGTGGCCGACGTGTTTGACGCGCTCTGCATGGACCGCGTTTACAAAGCCGCGTGGACGCCCGACGAAGCGTTCAAACATATTTTGGAACAGAGCGGTAAAGCTTTTGACCCGAACGTCGTGGAAGCTTTCAAAGTAATTTTTTCGTCCGTCAGAAAAATTTACAAAACAAAAAGACCGACCACCTCAACAATGGCCCACCACACGCTGTACAACGCAACTCCTCTAAAAGAAAGAAACTAAAAATATCCTGCCCCGTACATTTTCTCCCCTTATAAGGGGAGTACCGCCGCAGGCGGGGAGGGGTTTTGAACCGGGCTTCCGGCTGCTTTATATTAGTACAGGTAAAAACCCTTCCCCCGCTCCGCGGGTACTTCCCTTAAAAAGGGAAGAAAATGAATTTTTCCAGAGCAGTTTTTCATTCTAATTATTTTGCATAAGAAAAAAGTATTTTGCGTATTATCTTCCAGACGAGAACGCAATTCTATATACTATCCTTATGCTTAACCATAAAACATGGTTAACAAAAGGAGAAACAGAATTATAATTATGGGAAATCTGGAACAAATATCAAATCATTTAAATATTTTTATGAAGCCGCTGTATCCCTATATCTGCGGCGCCTTAATAATAACCGTATTATTACTGATGCTGCTGCTGAAGCGCAAATCAAAAGCAAAGGCCAAAGTGAAAGCGGCCGTTCACGTTTCATCGCCGGAAAAAGACGAGGTTCCTGTTTCGGTTCCGGTCCCGGCTTCTGTTCCCAGTCCTAAAGAATTTGACCCGGAACAGACTTATACCGCCGTCCCCATCCCGGATTTAGCCAAGCAGATATCAGAATCTCAGGACATGAGAAACTTCGCAAAAATTTTCATTGTGCAGCGCCAGCTTGAAAAAATGTGCGTGTACGCGGTAAACAACGAAGAGCCTTCATATTTTACGGAAAAAGGCAAAACGGGCATTTATATGCCAAAAGGCAGCGTTGAAATAAGAGCCGAATATCTTTGGCCCCAGAATAAAATTAAGTTCAGCCATGAGGATGTTTCCTCCGGTATAAAAAAAGTATGCGTGGCGCCAATCGCGGACAGAATATACTACCTCTCTTTCGACACAGAAAAAGAAAACTTCATGATAAGCTGAAGCAAAAAACCTCCGCGTTAACCCGCGCGGTAAACCCAAATAAAAACGCCCTCCGTTTCCGGAGGGCGTTTTTTTATAAGAGTTTTGAGGCTATGTCCGCCAGCTTGCTGCGCTCTGTTTTAGTAAACGTTATGTGGCCGTGGTTTTTCTGGCCTTTAAAACGGTCAACCAAGTATGTCAGGCCGTTGGACTCCGCGTCAAGATACGGCGTGTCAATCTGGTACGGGTCCCCGGTGACTACCACTTTTGTCCCCTCGCCCGCGCGCGTTAGAATGGTTTTCATTTCATGCGGTGTAAGATTCTGCGCGTCGTCGACAATCATATACTGCTGCGGCAGGCTGCGGCCGCGTATGTGAGTGATTGACGCTATTTCTACTTTGCCTGAATCTAAAATATATTTTGCTTTTTCTTCTCCGTCGTCCGGGTTTTTGCGGTCCGCCAGAAAAGCCATGTTGTCATAAATGGCGCCCATCCAGACTTCCAGTTTTTCTTCTTTCGTGCCCGGCAGAAAACCTATGTCTTTGCCGACGGGCACTACCGAGCGGCAGACGACTAACCGCCTGTATTTTTCTTCGTCCAAAGTTCTCTGGAGGCCTGTGGCCAGCGTGATTAAAGTCTTGCCGGTACCGGCCGCGCCGACGAGGGTTACTATGTCCAAAGTATCGTCCAGCAGAAGTTCCATCGCGAAACGCTGTTCCTTGTTAAGCGGTTTTATGCCCCACGCCGTCGGCTCAACCGTCGGCAGGAGTTTGATGTTCATATCGCCGTTGTTGCCCACGCGGCCTATCGCGGATTTTTTGCTGCCGTCGTTGGCTTTCAAAATTATAAACTCGTTCGGGTAAAAATTACCTTCCGGCAGAGGACACGTTTTATTTTTATAAAGGCCGTCAATAACCGCGGCGTCCGTTTCAACTTCCGCCACGCCGCTGTACATCTCGTCAAGATTAATTTTGTCCGTCGTATAATCCTGCGCCTCTATGCCTATGGCTTCGGCTTTCAGACGTAAATTTGTGTCCTTTGTAACAATGATTACGGGTTTCTGGTTATTGGGTTTATGAGTCTCTTCTTTCTTTTTCAGAAAATAAGCGATATTTAAAATGCCGTTGTCAGATTTGTTAAAAACAAATCCCGACGGCAAAACGCGTTCCGTTTCCATCGCGATACGCAGAGTGCCTCCGTTTTCCGTCGGCACGCCTTCGCTCAATTTCCCTTTTGTTCTGTAAGAGTCCAGCATGCGGGAAACTATACGCGCGTTTTTGCCGCGGTCGTCGGCGTCGGTTTTAAAATTGTCCAGTTCTTCTATGACTACTATCGGAATAACAATATCGTTGTCTTCAAAAACTTCTATGGCTTTAACGTCGTGCAAAAGAACGTTGGTGTCCAAAACAAATATTTTTTTCATGTATAACTCCGTTATGCTGTTACAGTTCCTTTGTGCATATTCTACCATTAAAATAATACAATGTAGACATGAAATACCTTTGTATACACGGACATTTTTACCAGCCCCCGCGGGAAAACGCGTGGACGGGAACCATCGAAATACAGGAAAGCGCCGCGCCTTACCACGACTGGAACGCCCGCATCACGGCGGAGTGTTATGAGCCCAACACCAACGCCCGCGTCTTAAACGCGGACAAAGATTTGGTCGCGCTCGTAAACAATTATTCGAACATCAGTTTTAACTTCGGCCCGACGCTGCTGTCGTGGCTTGAAGAATTTGAGCCGGAAGTTTATAAATCAATTTTGGCCGCGGACAAAGACGCGCAGAAAAAATTTTCCGGACACGGCGGGGCCATAGCGCAGGTTTATAACCATATAATAATGCCGCTGGCCAATGACCGCGACAAAGAAACGCAGGTCATCTGGGGCATTGAAGATTTTAAGAAACGCTTCGGCCGCGCGCCGGAAGGCATGTGGCTGGCGGAGACGGCGTGCGATATTCCCACGCTTGAACTGCTGGCGGCGCACGGGATAAAATTTACAATTCTGGCGCCCGGCCAGTGCGCGAAAGTGCGTAAAACCGGCGACGATAAATGGCTTGACACAAGCCGCGCCAACGTGGACCCTAAAAAACCGTATATCTGTAATTTGCCGTCGGGCAAAACAATAACTTTATTCTTTTACGACGGCCCCGTTTCGCAGGGTATCGCGTTCGGCGACACTTTAAAAAGCGGTGAAAATTTTGCCGCCAAACTTTTGGGCGCTTATACTGCGAACGCCGATAAAGAAACCGAGCTCATGCATATCGCCACCGATGGGGAAACCTATGGCCACCACCAGAAATTCGCCGACATGGCGCTTGCCTACTGTTTAAAATATATTGAAGACAACAAGCTTGCGAAAATCACTATTTACGGCGAATTTTTGGAAAAAAATCCTCCGCAGTGGGAAGCGAAAATTTTTGAAAACACGTCGTGGAGCTGCTTTCACGGCGTGGAACGCTGGAGGAGCGACTGCGGCTGCTGCTCGGGTATGTATACCGGCTGGAACCAAAAATGGCGCGGCCCGCTGCGGCTTGCGCTTGATTTTATAAGGGACGAAGCCGCCAAAACTTTTGAAAATACCGGCAAAGAATATTTTTCTTCGCCGTGGGACGCGCGGAACGCTTACGTCTCCGTCTTGCTTGACCGTTCAAAAAATAATATCGAAAATTTTATAAATAATTATTGCACGGACAAAGGCAAGCAGAACAAAGTTAACGCGTTAAAATTAATGGAAATGCAGTTAAACGCCCTTTACATGTATACAAGCTGCGGCTGGTTTTTTGACGAGATAAGCGGCATAGAAACGGTGCAGATAATGCAGTACGCGGCGCGAGTGATTGAATTAAACAAAGACCTGTCCGCCGTCAATCTTGAACCGGATTTTCTTGCAAAACTTTTTCTTGCGCCCAGCAATCTGCCGGGCTACGGCAACGGCGCGAATATTTATGAGCGGTTTATAAAAAATTCCGTCTTCGGGCCCGACAAAGCCGCCGTGCACTACGCCGTCGCTTTAATGGACAACCAACTTCCGCAAAATATTTATTCGTATAACGTGACCGACGACAAACACCAGCTGATTGACGCCGGCAGAACGAAAGCTTTGGCCGGCAGCGCGGTATTTGAATCCAAATTTACTCTTGAGAAAGAGAAAATTTATTACGTTTTATTTTATTCGCAGGATTACAGACTGACGTGTTTTTCAGGCAAAAACATGTCTTTAACGCCGGACGAAATCAAAAAAATTATTTCCAACATAGACACCGAAGAAAGCATACGCCAGATTCAGGCCGCTCTGCCGTCGGTGTTTACGTTGTCCGACCTTTTTAAAGACGTGCAGCGGCGCGTGGTTGACCGCATGCTGACGAACATTCACGACACCACCGCGAAAATGTTCGACGAAGTTTTTGACACGCAGTATCCGCTGCTGCGCGAACTCAAATATATCGGCGCGCCTCTGCCGCAGGCGTTCCTCTACGCCGCGCAGTTTGTGTTGACCGAAGATTTGAAACAGGAAATAGCCGCCGGGCAGGTGGACGCGGCGCGCATTGAAGAACTGATGGAAGACGCCAGAAGTTTAAATATCACGATAGACGTCGACGCCGTTAAAATTGTCGCGCGCGGCAGATTAGCCGACATGTGCAAATTTTTCCGCAGAGAACCGACGCGGGATAACGCGATGACGATTGTAGAATTTCTGGCCGACTTGGATTCTTTCGCTTTCGCGCCGGAAGTTTTTTACGGGCAGGAAGATATTTTTACCGCGTTAAAAACGCTGCCGCAGTCAAAAAAGAGCGAGCCTTCTTTCAAAGTGCTCGCCCGTAAAATGAAAGTAATTATCTAGCTTAAACAAATAAATTATCGGTATTCTTTCCCCCCGCCATTATTCTCCGCGCCACGACAAAACATCAATTTTCTCCCCTTATAAGGGGAGTACCGGCAAAGCCGGGGAGGGGTTTTGAACCGGGATACGAGCTATATTAATCGGCAGAGTATAAAAACCCTTCCCCCGCTCCGCGGGTACTTCCCTTATAAAGGGAAGAAAATTATTTTGGCAAAGAATTTACTGAACCAAAGATTATTTCCACAAATTAGTGGACAAATATCTGTCCCCGCCGTCGGGCAGTATTACGACGATATTTTTACCGACGTTTTCTTTCCGTTCCGCGATTTCGTGCGCCGCGAACATCGCCGCGCCGCCGCTTATGCCCGGAAAAATGCCTTCGTGCGCCGCAAGCATGCGGGCGTAAACAAAAGCCTCTCCCTCTGTAACCTGAATAATTTCGTCGATAATTTTAACGTTTAATATTTTCGGCACAAACCCCGCGCCTATACCCTGCAAATTGTGCGGCCCGGGTTTGCCGCCGGAAAGAACGGGAGAGTCAGACGGTTCAACCGCTATTATTTTTGTATCCGGATTTTTGCTTTTAAGAACTTCGCCCGCGCCGGTTATAGTGCCGCCGGTGCCGACGCCCGCCACAAAAAAATCTATTTTTTGGCCGCCCATTTGGTTCAAAATTTCCGGCGCGGTTGTTTTTCTGTGAACTTCAGCGTTCGCCGGGTTGTCAAACTGCGCGGCGTAAAAACTATTGTGTTCAGAAGATATAATTTCCGAAGCCCTTTTTATCGCGCCGCTCATGCCGTTTGCGCCGGGCGTAAGTTCAAGTTTTGCTCCCAATCCTTTTAAAATCATTCTTCTCTCGACGCTTACATTGTCCGGCATGGTCAAAATTAATTTGTAACCGCGCGCGGCGCAGATGAAAGCCAGCCCTATGCCGGTATTGCCGCTGCTGGCCTCGACGACAGTTCCGCCGGGTTTTAAAAGCCCGTCGCGCTCGGCGGTGTCGACTATGCTTAACGCCACGCGGTCTTTTACGCTGGAAAGCGGGTTGAAACTCTCCACCTTCGCAAAAATATTCGCGCGCGTTTTTATATTGTTTAATTTTACAAGCGGCGTGTTACCCGTCGTCTGAGTTATATCCATGTTAGAGCCCCTGGATTGTAGAATAGTTATAACCCGCTGTGCGCAAAGTAATTTTTTGAAAATTTTAATTTTTTTTGCGACGCGCGTAGCTGACAAGCGGAGCCTACGTAAGGAGCAAAAAAATTAAAATTTTCAAAAAATTACACAGCCCGAAGGGTTTGCCGGCTGTTTGGCAAACGCACAGCGGGTTATAACTATTCTACAATCCTAACTGCGGCGCAATGTCCTGCATGGCGCGCAGCGAAATTTCCGCGAACTTCTCAAACGGTATTCCTATTTTCTCGCATTCCAAAATTTTTTCCCTGCTCACTCCGGCGGCAAAGCGCGTTTCTTTCATGCGCTTTGTTATTGATTTTGTTTTTACGGAACCCACTTTTTTGTCTGGATACACCAGCGCGATGGCCGTTATAAAACCGCTGATTGTTTCTCCCGCCGTAAGCGCGATATCCAGAACCTTTTCCCGCGTTTTGCCTTTTGCTTCCGCGTTATGCATTTCAATGGCGTCAATAATTTCATTATCAACTTTGCCGTCAAGCAGCGGACGCGCTTCAAACGCGTGGCGGTTAATGTCCCCGCCGGTAAGTTCCACGTCCACATCATGCAAGAGTCCGGCCAAACCCCATTTATTTTCGTCCTGTTTTAATTCCCTTGCCAGCGCTCTTAAAATTGCTTCGGACGCGAGACTGTGTTTTAACATAGCCTCGCTTTTTATATGCTCTTTTAACAGATTTAATGCCGCTTCGCGTTCCATAATACACTCCCGATTTTGTAAACTATGGCTATGAATACAGTTTACAAAAAATCAAGCTTCGGCCCGGCGTTTTTGTTTCTGGATAAAGAACAAAAAAACGCGCTTGCCGCCGTCTACGCTTTTTGCCGGAAAGTTGATGATATCGTAGATGAACCGGCGGAAAACCCGCGCGGGCAGCTTGATTTTTGGAGGGTTGAAATTGGAAAAGTTTTTTCCGCCAAAACGCCTGAAACCGAAATTGCGCGGGAGTTGCAAAAATACGCGGTAAAATTCAGTTTGTCAAAAGATAATTTTTTACTTTTGCTCGACGGCATGGAAATGGATTTGAACCAGAAAACTTATAAAAATTTTGAAGAACTTAAAGAATATTTATACCGCGTCGCCGGCGTTGTCGGCCTGATGTGCTGCGAAATATGCGGATTTAAAAAAGACGAAATTTTTGATTACGCGGTAACGCTGGGCAACGCGGTACAGCTGACAAATATCATCCGCGACGTTTATGAAGACGTTTCTCTGGGCAGAATTTATCTGCCGCGGGACGATATGGCAAAATTTAATATTACGCCCGAAGATATCAAAAATAAGAATATTGCCGCCGTCTCAAAAATTCTGGCTTTTGAAGGCCGGCGGGCGCAGGATTTTTTTAACGCCGCCGCGAAACTGAAAAACAGGAAAAAAGATTTGCTGCCGGCGGAAATTATGGGCGCGGTTTATCAATCGTTACTTGCAAAAATGGAAAAAACGGGGTTTTCCTTTACAAACAAAGTGAGCATTGGTAAAATAAAAAAAATCGCGGCTGTTATCAGGGTATTAGTCTCATGAAAATAATTTTTACCGTTTTATTTTCTTTGGTTTGCGCGTGCTCTTACGCGTCTGAATACGCGTCGGTAGATTCCTGCGTGCAGCGCGGGAAAAGCCTGTTCGCGGACCAAAAACTTGACGACGCGCAGGCCGTTTTTCTCGAATGTCTCTCGATGGATAATAAAAATACCGACGTTATGATAAGCCTCGCCGGAATTTATCTTGCCCAAAACAATCTGCCCGCCGCGAAAACTTTTTTTGAGACCGCGGTTTCGCTTCTGCCGCCGGCGTCGCCGTACAACGCATACTGTTATTCGCGTTTAGGAGATATTTATTTTAAACAGGGCGATTTGAAAAACGCTAAAAGCGCGTATGACACTTCTCTCAAATTTAATTCCGCGAACGTAAACTCGATAATAGGCCGCGGCGTAGTCGCCGAATATGAAGGAGACGCGGTTGCCGCCGCGAAAGCTTACAAAACCGCTTTATCCGTGGAACCCTATAATACCGTCGCGCGCGAAAATTACCGCAGGCTTGAGCCGCGCGTTTTTACCGACGACGAAGTTTTGGCCGCGTTAAAACAGCGCAACGCCGTGTCAAGCGCAATCGCCGTTCTTCCGCCGGACGGCAGGGAGTTGTTTTTTAAAATACACCGCGCGGAGCAGAGCCAGGGCGTCGAGTTTTTAAAAGATAAATATAAAGGCCACCCTCCGCCGGGCATGATTATTGAAATAAACACCGGTGCGCCGGATTTGCGGTTTTTGCTTTCTCTGGCGGGATATAAAGAGGTAATGCGGCTGATGAGTTTTGACGCCGCCAAATATTTTACCGACGCCGGCGTAAAAAGTTACCAGGTTTACCAACTGCGAGATTTAAACGGGAAACCGGTTTTCGGCCAGGATAAAATTTTGACGGAACAGGGAATCCCCGTCTACACGCAGGCGCTGGCGGGCAAAAAAACTTTTCTTATGCCCGGCGAAACTCCGCCCGCAGTGGCAAAGGAACAAAACGAACAGATTAAAAATCTGCTGTCTGCCGGCTACGTTGAAATAAGCGTAAAAGAGTACCAGTATATTTTGGATAAAACGCTTTGTTCCGAAGATACTTTGAAAACCCGCGCCGCCGTAAAAATAATAATCATCGGCAGCACCATACGCCGTTTTGTAATGGACCCGGACGCGCAGAAACCCCCGGTAACGTCGGCGGACGCGCGCTGGTATCCGTATTACCACGCCATGACTTACCGCGCGCAGAACGCGCCCAATTACCAGCCGACATATAACAGCTTTTTCGGAGCGGGCGGAACAGCAGATATCACTTTATGCGACAAAAAAACAGGACTGCTGACAAATGTTTATAAACGAATTTAAAAATTTTCTGTCTTTTGAAAGGCAGCTGTCAAAAAATACCGTCGCCGCTTATATGCGCGACGTTAAGGAATTTCTTGGTTTCTGCGAAGAGAACCACACGGCGCCCGAAGCGGCGACGACAGATTTTATGGACGAATTTGTTTATTATCTTAAAACAAAAAATTTGTCCCCGAAATCGGTTTTCAGAAAAACGGAAGCCGTAAAAAATTATTTTAAATTTTTAATTATCAACGGCGATATCAAGCAGGACCCGTGCCGTTTTCTGGCGTCGCCGAAATTAACGCAGAAAATCCCGCGGCAGTTAAGCAAAGAAGAAGTTAACAGGCTGCTGGCGTTCCCGGCGCAAAATTTTACGGAGCACAGAACCGTCGCGATTTTGGAAATGTTTTACGCGACCGGACTGCGCGTGAGCGAACTTATTAATCTGCGTCTTGAAAACATAAATCTCGCGGACCGCTGGGTTTTGGCTTTTGGCAAAGGCGGCAAGCAGCGCGTCGTGCCGATACATGAAAAAGCGGTGCAAACTCTTGAAAAATATTTGGTTTTAAGAGAGCGGGAACTGCGCGGCGCAAGCGCGGCGTCCGAAGTTTTTATTAACAGAGGCGGCGGAAAATTGAGCAGGATTACCGTCTGGAAAGATATTTCGGACCTCGGCAAACTGGCCGGCATTGAGCGGCCGCTTTACCCGCACCTTTTGCGCCACACTTTCGCGACGCATTTGCTGACGGGCGGCGCGGATTTGAGAAGCGTGCAGGAAATGCTGGGCCACGCCAATCTGCAGACGACGCAGATTTACACTCACCTTGACGTCGCGGATTTAAAAGAGAAACATAAAAAATTCCACCCGCGTTCAAAAATTTAGGACCTTTTTAGGTCTTGTTGTTTTCGGGAAATCTTTTATATTTTTAACAGGGAGGCAAGGGAGAGGGTTTTTTGCAAAACCTTTTTTTACAGCCAGTTGGCTAGCCTCCCGCCAGTTTTTAAAAAGGAGAGAAACTTTTTTGAACGCCGCCGGATATAAAAAATCCGGCGGCGTTTTTTGTCGTTATTTACCAAACTCTTTGGCGATAAAATCAGCGGTATCTTTTTTTATTTCCTTCCGCAAAAGCCATATTGACCAAATGTTGGGCAGCGTCATAAAAGTTGTGACGAGGACGGCAAGGCCCCACATAAACGGAACGCTTTTTCCCGCGGCCGTCCGCGCCACCGCTTCCGACGAAATGAAGAAGTGAAAACTAAACTTTGAACCAAGCACCGCGCCGGCAAACAGCGCGAGCAGCCAGATAATTCTGAACGGCAGAACCATTCTGGAACTATCCAAAAACTGTATGACTTTTTCCCCGTAATAATACCACCCTACCGTCGTTGTAAACGCGAACAAAGAGAGAGAAAAAATAAGCGCGGGCGTGCCGGCGTACGGCAGAGTATTAAAAGCCTGGTGCGCCAAATTGCCGCCGTAAAAAGCCGGATTATTCAAATCCCCCGCCAAAATGATTACAAGCCCGGTCATCACGCAAATTATAACGGTCCAAAAAACCGCCGTCGCGGAAATAAAAGCCTGGCGGACGGGATTGTCCGTAATGGCGGCAGCCGTGCCTATCGACGCGCTGCCGAGCGCGGCCTCAGTCGCGAAAACGCTGCGGGAAACTCCCGCGCGCGCGGACGCGGACATGCCGTTAAATATTGCCATTACTCCGGCGCCGAAAATGCCGCCAGCCGCCGCTTTGCCCGTAAACGCGCTTTTTAAAATTAACACAAAAGCGGCAGGCACGCCTTTAAAATTCATGCAAATAATGGCGAGCGCGGCTAAAATATAAACGCCGCCTTTTAACGGCGTGGTGGCCTCAGAAAATTTCGCAATGCGCTGCACGCCGCCGAAAATCACAAGCCCCATTGCCGCCGTCAAAATAACGGCGACAAACCACGGGTTAACGTTATAACTTGAACGCAGCACGTCGGCTATGGAATTTGACTGTAAAGAATTGCCGCCGGTAAGCGCCATAAAAAGCGCGGAGATTGAAAACATTATTGCCAGCGGTTTGTTTTTGAGCACGTTCTGCATGACGTACATCGGGCCGCCGACGTATTCACCGTCTTTCTGCACGCGGTATTTTATGCCGAGCAGACATTCGCCGTATTTTGTCGCGAAACCGAAAATGCTGGCGAAAACCATCCAAAAAACCGCGCCCGGGCCGCCTTCAACGACGGCGGTAGTCATGCCCAAAATGCTGCCTGTGCCGACGTTGGCCGCTATATTTATCGCAAGAGCCGCGAAACTGCTGACTTCCCCGCTGCCTTTGCCGGTTGAGACGGACATTTTTATGGCTTTCAAAAGATATTTTTGTATAAAACCCAGAGAAAAAGTTAAATATATGCCGAGGCCGAAAATGACAAGCACCATCGGCAGGCCCCAGACATAAGCGTTAAAAGTGTCAACTATTTTGAACAGGAAATCCATAAATAAGACTCCGTCCTCCAATTTTTTTCCTCTCCCTGAAAGGGAGAGGACACAGGTGAGGGTTTTGAAACACAAACATATGCCGTAAATCTATTCAAAGCCCCGCCTTTCGGGGCTTATAAAGAAAAAAATTCTTATGCAATTAAAAGCACATGATTGTGTACATTTTGTGTTCAGAACCCTCACCCTGCCCTCTCCCTTTCAGGGAGAGGCAATAACAAACTTTTTTTGCTAAAATATAAAAAAAGCGTGTTACCACGCTAATACATTCTACAAAATTATGCTATTTAACAAAGAGAAAAAATACTTGGACGCGCCGGTCTCCGGCGCGGCAGATTATTTAAAACAGACCAAGACTTTTATGGAGCTGCCGGAGAATATTATCATGTGCCCGGTTAATTCTCTTATAAAAACCGTCGCAAACAATTACAAAACGAAACACGTCCGCCTCGCCCACGAAGGGGACGTTTATATTTTTGAGAAACATAACTGCGCTTTTGCGGCTAACTTCGGCAGCGGCGCGCCGGCGCTTACCGTGATGATGGAACTCTTGACCGCGCTGGGCGCAAAAAATTTTGTGCTGACAGGGTACGCCGGCTCTTTACAAAAATATTTGAACGCCGGAGACATTGTACTTTGCAGCGAAGCCCTGCGCGACGAAGGCGTTTCTTCCAGCTATCTCCCGCCGGGCCATTCCGCTTATCCGGACAGCGGACTGACAAATAAAATAAAGACGGCTTTTGAAACAAATAAACTGCCTTATAAATACGGCCCGACGTGGACTACCGACGTTTTGTTCCGCGAAACCGCCGCCGAAATCAAGCACTACCAAACCAACGGCGTTCATACGGTTGAGATGGAAGCCGCCGCCGCTTTTGCGATATCGGAACACTACAAAACCAAATGCGCCGCGCTTTTTGTAATAAGCGACCAACTGGCCAATCTGAAATGGGAACCCGCTTTCGGCCACGACGCCATTTTCGCCTCAATGCAGCATATCCTCAAGACACTTCTCAGCATTTTTAATTAGTTCCTCTAGGTCTTTAGACCTATCCTAAGATAGGTCTAAAGGCCCTGTCGCTTTATACATTATTCATTTATCTTATTAACATGGACAAAATGTTAATGAGATTCATGGGTTTTGTATTTGCCGCCGTATTCGCGGTAAGCGTGTCTTTTGGCCAAAATTCCCCTTTATCCCGCCCGCAAAAAGTCGCTCTGTTAAAATCCGCTTTGTCTGACAATATTCCGGCCGTCATAGTCAAAGTTCCTCCGGAGCAGGGTTCCTCCCCCGCCCGAGAACTAACCCACGCTGAAAAGTATCAATACGCCAAGGAACTGCGCTCATCAATTTACGCGGCCATGTCCAACAACTGCACGGGATTTTCTTATGCTGAAAAAGGACACGCTCTTTACGGCGAAGTGCTTGCAAATTACGATATTTTTAAATCTTATGATGAGCAGTCCTCGCACTACAAAAAGCTGAAATACAAAGAATGGATTACCATGCGCGAAACAGCCATAAACAGCGATACGCGCTACCGCCTTTACCATCCCAAAGAAGGACAAACAGTCGGATATCCTTCTCCGTATCTTTTAAACGCGCCGGAGACCGCTCGGCAGATCCGCGAACTTGTGAACATCGCGCCCGACGAAACAACCTTCATCACTTTAAACGCTTTTATCCGCTCTCCCTACGTGCACGAATGGCCTTTTGTTGAAGCCATGATAGGCCTTGCGACTATTTACAAAGACGGCAACGTCAAAATGGACGAACGCAGCATGCAGAACCTGAAAAACAACTTGAGCGCTGAACTGTATTACCTTTACGACATGACTAAGCATGAACTTGTTGAGGGAGCGGGATATGAGTTTGACAGGGAGTTAAGGAATCGCATAAAAGAACAGTATAATAAAATTAACCCTGATAAAATTATCCCTGATGAAAAAAACGGATCTTGGGACCCGGCCTCAGTGGCGCAGTTGCAGAAATTTGACGATGGACTGCAAGAGGCCGCAAGAAAGGCGGTAGGGGCGGTCATAGCAGGCCAAATGGCGTTAGAAGGCTTTAGCGCATTTTCAGCCGCAAACGCAGGCGGCGCTGGTAATACGGTTAATTTGGCGGCCAGAGGCGGTTCCGATTTAGGAGCAACAGCAACCGGCGGCCGTTATGCGGCTTATACTATAAATGATTTAAACGCTTCTTACCGGGGAACTGCCGGCGCGGTCGCTATTAACAGTTCCCAAGCCCGTATGCTGATAACCGGGACAGCCGTTACGTCTGTAGCTGCTGCAGTTACTACGTCTAAAATTACCAAATCTTTATCTGACTCGCCGCCGACACCTACCAATACCGCCAGCGGCAGACCTAAAGTGTCGGAAAAAATTAATCCGGGACAACAGAACCCCGCCGCGCTAAATACTTCAAACACAAAGATTTCAAGAAGGCCGGTTGTGCCGGCGCGGATAAATCAGGGCGAGCAAGCATCAACACGTTCCGCGTTTGTAACCCCTAATCCCGAACAACCGAAAATAGAAACAGAGGGGTATCTCGCGGCTGAGTCAAGACCGAGGATAACATCATTCCCCGCGCAGGAAGAATCTCAGCCGAAATTAGAAGCGTTCCCGGCGCAGGAATCAGACCAGAAATCAGCAAGAAATGAGTTCCCCGCGCAGGAACAGCGCAAAGCAGATGATGCAAAAGAAACATTCTCGTCCGGCAGAGAATTATTGCCTCCTCCTTTGGATATTCCTACTCTTAACCCAAACCCGAATGACTCTCAAAACGCGCAAAATACGGCGCTGCCGCTGCGGGTATCGGGAAAAATAATAGACAATATCCAGCCTGACGAGCGGGTTACCGGTTACGACGTTATCGACGCGCAGACAAAACAGACAATTTCCCACACGGACCTGCCGGCAGGTTCAAATCTTGAATTTAACAATTTGTTTACCGACGGACAATTTGTTTTGTTCCACGTAAAAAATGCCGCGGGGCAGACGCGCTATCTCAAATATCCTTCTTCAATTATAGATTTAAAAGGCACCGAAAGCGCTATAAGAAGCGCCGTATTCCAAATCACCGGATTTTCGGAACACAGAGGAAAAATGGTCAGCTACGCCGGCGGCTTTGTCTATCAATTTAATTACAGGGATGAAGAGTTTTTATTCGGCGCTACCGTGGCGCACACCGTGGGTACCGTGGGCAGAGAAATAACGGTGCACATGTATGACCCTTTGCAGAATAAAACCTACATTTATGACGCAAAAATAGCCGCCGTGGATAAAAACGCGGATATTGCAATTTTTAGAATTCCCAGAATAACAATGGGCCACTTAATCCCTTTGCAGCTTGCCTTGCGCGGGCCTGAAAACGATATGTCTTTAGATTATTACGGGTACCCCGAAGGCAAGTTTATATCTATAAAAGATAAGCAGGTGTTAGAACGCGATAAATATACTATTTATATGCCGTATAAATTCCCGGAAGTAGATTCCAAAGGCGCCTGCGGCGGCCCGCTGCTTGACCAGGACAACAAAGTAAGAGCCATGCATACCGGCAGTACTGATGATAAAGCTATTTCATACGGAACAAGCGTGGACAATATTTACAGGCTGACAAGCAAATTCTTAAGCGGAAGCGCAAATCACAGATAGAGGGTATAAATCCTGCTTTCGTAGGGTTTCAGTTCCAGCGTAAGGCCGTTTTTGCAAATATCTTCCGACGGCAAATCGGTTTGTTTTACCGGGAAATCGCAGACTATTGATTTACATTTTATTTTGAACGGAACTTTGCAGACGGACTGCACGTCCGAATAATTTATAACAACAAGTTTATATTCAAGCCCCTGCGCCCATTCCCACGTCAAAACATTTTTATACGTCTCGCTGTCATTGACCTGCGAAACCTGTTTAAGCGTCCACTGCCCGCCGTGGAAAGACGGATTGTTCGTTATCGCCAGAAGGCCGGAATAAAATTCATGTATGCTTTTGTCTATATCCTGCTCCAACACAGGGCCTACGTACTGTATCGGAAAACTTGTTTTGTAACCCAGAATCTGCTGGATATAAAACATTCGCGCGCCGGGTATCGTCGACATTAAAACCGCCGCCGCAAGAGATTTGTCCCGCCCGAAAGCTTTTAACGCGGACTCTTCGTCATGGTTTGAAATAAATCTTATAGAGCGCATCTGATACAAGTGTTCCGCGCCGAGGTGAGCCTTAATATTCTCAGCCGAAGAAAAGCGCAGCCTGTCATACAAAACTTTATCATACGTATAATCAAAACCGAGTTCCTGTATATCCCACTCAAGCCCCCAGTAAACTTCCGCTATAAAAACAAAAGACGGATATTTGTCTTTGATACGGGCCAGCGCCCTGGTCCAAAATTCTTCGCGCGGTTTGTCTCCTTTCAGAAACTGCCACCAGGTGTCGTGGTGCACTTTGTTGAGGGACAGCATGGACATATCGCAGCGCACGCCGTCGCAAAAAGACGCGACGCGCTCCAGCGTTTGCAGCATAAAATCCTGCGTTTTAGGGTTGAAGTAATTGAGCTGCGCGGTATCGGCCCAAGGCGGAAAAAACGGGTCCCGCCCGTGCGCGATATAGACGCCGTTGTCCGTCTTAAAAAACCAGTCCGGGTGGGAAACCGGCGGAGTGGTGCCGGTATTAATAAATAAATCCGGGTCCGTCAAAGTTTTGGGATGGTCGACGGCAAAGTGGTTTCCCACAAAATCCAGCAGCAGCATTATACCGCGGTCGTTTAGGCGTTTTTTTAATTTGATAAGGCCGTCTTCTGTGCCCATATCGCGGTCAACGCTGTAATCATAGACGGCGTAAGGAGACGCGGTAATATCTTCTTTCTGGTACCCCGGCGCCTGAAAGCTGACGGCGCGGGAAATTTCCGCGTGGTTTCTGGCTATTTCAAGGGCCTTGGGGCTCCTCTGCCAAAGCCCCATCAGCCAGACGGCGTCAAAGCCGCCGGCCTTAATGTTATCCAGCGCCTCGTCCGGGATATGGCAAATGGTCATCTTTTTGCCGTACCGTCGGCTCAGGATGGCAAGCCAGCGCGCCGTGTTTATTTCTAAAATATGCGGATTTGTCCTCATACTAAAACCCTTTTGTGTAAAAAATTTATGACGGCAAGGCGCTAATGATATAATAAATATATGAAGATTTTATACGTGATAACTTCAACTGACGCGGGCGGCGCGGAAAACGCGCTGCTGAGCCTTGCCATACCCCTGAATAAAAATCATAGCATAAAAGTAGTAAGTTTGAAACACTTAGGTTTATACTCCGACGAGCTTAAAAAACGCGGCGTTGAAGTTGTCAGTCTGGACATGGGTTATTGGCCGCGCCCGCGCCATTTAAAGCAATTAAAAAAAATTATCGCGGATTTTAAGCCTGACGTCGTGCACGCCATGCTTTACCGCGCAATCCAAATGTGCCGCGTGCTAAAAGGCGATTTTAAATTGTTCACGACTCCGCATACAAATTACCAAAACAAAAGCAAATTTTTAAGACTCATCGACGCGGCTTTAAAAAGCAGGGATACTTTAAGTCTTGCCGAATCCCGCAGCACGTCGGATTTTTTAATCGTCAACCAGAGATATAATAAAAATAAAGTCAAAGTAATTTTAAATTCAGTATCCGGCGGTTTCAGACGTGACGAGGACGCGCGAAATAAACTGCGCGGGGAGCAAAACCGCGCGGACAAAATTATTTTTATCACCGTCGCGCGGCTGGAGAAAATTAAAGGGCATCGTTTTCTGTTAGACGCTTTTGCTAAAATATATAGGAAGAAGAAAAACGCCGTTCTGTGGCTTTTGGGCGACGGGACCGAAAAAGAAAATCTGGCCGCGCTGACAACCGCGCTGGGCATAAAAAACGCGGTAAAATTCTGGGGCCGCCAAAAAGACGTAGCGCCGTTTTTAAACGCCGCGGATGTTTTTATTTTACCGTCAAGTTCCGAAAGTCTGCCGCTTTCCCTGCTTGAGGCCGCCGCCTGCGGACTGCCGCTTATCGCGGCGGACACGGGTGACAACAGCAATATCGTCCGCCACGGCCAAAACGGTTTTATCTGTAACGTGCGGGACTCCGTTATGCTGTCCGCCGTAATGGCCGAACTGGCGGACAATAAAAAATTAAGAGAAAAATTCGGTTCCAAATCTTTAGAAATCTCCGCCGAGTTAAGCGGCGATTACGCGCAAGAACATTTACAAATTTATACTGACGCGAGGTAAAAATGGAAAGCAGACTATTTGTCATTGGCGTTATAATGCTGGCTTGGGCGGGCGTCGCGAAATATTTAAAACACAAAAACCTGCTCAAAAATAAAATCGTTTTTACCGTGCTGCACACTGCTTTCGCGGCGATTACGGCGGCGCTGGCTCTGTGGCTTTTTGATTTTGTGTCCACCGGCGGCGATATGTCCGCTCTGAATCCTACTATAGGAAAAACTATTTTTAAATGGGTTATCGTGCTCGGCCTGTCCGTCTGGGCCGCGATTGCCGCGTGGCGCGCGAAAGAAAGTAAAATTTTAAAAATTTTCGACAAAGATTACGAATGGGCGGACACTATTTATTTTTCCGCGCTGCTGGCCGCTTTTGTAATGTTTTTCTTCATACAGGCGTTTAAAATACCGTCGGCGTCTATGGAAAACACGCTGCTCGTAGGCGACCATTTGTTCGTCAATAAATTTACTTACGGTTTCAGAATACCGCTTACGCAGGTCCGGTTTTTGGAATTTAATAAAATCGCGCGCGGCGACATAATTGTTTTTTTGTTCCCCGCAAAAGACAAAGACCAGATTAACTGCGGCGGCCCGCAGTACGGCCGCGATTACGTTAAAAGAGTAATCGCGCTGCCCGGCGAAACCGTTCAGGTTAAAGACGGCATGTTGTATGTCAACGGCGAAAAAGTGCCGGACCACGGTTATGAAGTTTACAGCGCTGACCAGCGTTATACTTTTGAGTCTAAAGAAAAACAGGCGGACTATCAAAAAGAGTGGGAAGACCGGGATTTGGAACATTTTTACGGCATTTTGGTAAGGGACCAGTTCGGCCCGGTTACCGTGCCGCCGAATACATATTTCGCGATGGGCGACAACAGGGACCAGTCTTGCGATTCGCGTTTCTGGGGCCCTGTCCCGCGCGAAAACATAAAAGGCAAAGTCTGGTTCATCCACTGGCCGCTGTCCAGAATCGGTTTCCCTAAATAATAAGGTGTGATTTTTCTAAAAAATCACACATAATTCTCAACGCCTTCGGCTGGGGCGCTCCGCGATTTCTTCTGTTTCGCTCCCTTCGGTCGCTTGGCTTCCGGGCAGAAAAATTTCTTCGGTATTTGGGTAAATTTTTTGCTACGCAAAAAATAAACTACACACTAATTGATACGCTCGGCAGGCTTGCCTCGCTTTCTTTTTTTCCGGGCTAACGTACCGTTTCGTCGCTCCGCTCCTCAACTTCTCAGTACGACGCGCCCGGAAGAAAATTAAAATTTCCCGCAAATCCCTGTGAAATTTTAGGAACGCACGACGGATTACGGCAACGGCCCGACACGGCATATATAAAAAAAGCCCGCGCCTAATTACGGCGCGGGTTTTTTTATTTACTAAAAATTATAACGGCGAGAACTGGTCTTTGGTTACTCCGCAGGCCGGGCACATCCACGTGTCCGGCACTTGCTCCCACGGCGTGCCTGCCGCTATACCGCTGTCCGGGTCCCCTACCGCCGGATCATAAATCCAGCCGCAAACGTTGCATACGTATTTTTTCATAAATCCCCCTCCATTTTAAATTAAGTATATTTATTATAACAAAATTTTGTGTATCTTCCCCTCTCTAGAACACTTATTCGTAAGCAAAATGATTTTCTTCCCTTTTTAAGGGAAGTACCCGCGAAGCGGGGGAAGGGTTTTTATCCACACTAATTTAAAGCAACAAGTACCCTGGTTTAAAACCCCTCCCCGCCTGCGGCGGTACTCCCCTTTTTAGGGGAGAAAATTACATGTGCGTGGCGCCTTTCGGTACTTTGCCTTTTATTACGTTGCGGTAATAATCATATGTCAGGCAGGCGTCGGCGCAAATGTTGCGGGCCTCTTTTATTTCGCCGGCAAAAATTACGTGCGTGCCTACGTCTAACATTTTAGTTTCGTGCACTTCGATAACCGCCGTCGTGTTTTCCAAAACCACCGGCGCGCCCAAAATGCCTTTTTCATATTTCACGCCGGCGAATTTGTCAAAATTCCTGCCTGTGCGGAAACCGAAACGGCCTATAAACGGCATATCAACTTTTTCGGTAAGCGGCATCAGCGCGAAAATTCCGCTGGCCAAAATATATTCGTACGTGAGACTGTGCTTGTTGACGGCCACCGCGAGCTGCGCCGGTTCCGCCGTTACCTGCATGGCGGAATTTATTATCATAGCGTTAATTTTATCGTCTTTAAAAGAAGACAAAATATAAACGCCGTAAGGTATCTTTAACAGCGCGCTGTCGTCTATCATTTTAATTTCTCCGCCAGCTTCGCGCCGACCAGTTTTCCAAGTTCCAGCGCGGCCTGTAAATCTTTTTCCGTCGGAACAAAACAAACTTTCAGCGCGGGCGCTACTACTTCTACTTTCATTTCCTGTAATTCTTTCGTCAAATTATCTATGGGAGCGGGCGCCCAGCCGTATGAGCCGAAAGCCGCGCCGACGAGATTTTTCTTTTTCAATCCTTTAAGATAAAACAAAATATCGCCGAGCGACGGGAAAAGCACGGAATTGATTACCGGCGAACCTAAAACTATGGCGCCTGCGTCTAAAATTTCCGTGGCCACGTCGCTCCTGTGCACGTTATGCAATGACATTAATTTTACCCTCACGCCGCACTGGGATAAACCGTCCGCCACCTGCTCAGCCAGTTTGCCAGTGCTGCCCCACATCGTGTCATAAACGACAAGCGCTTTATTATCCGGTTTCTGCGCGGCGAATTTTGTATAAAGTTCAACCATGCGGCCCGGATTTTTGCGCCAAATCAGACCGTGGTCCGGCGCTATTATTTTTACTTTGGCAAGCAGGCCGGAAGTTTTTACAAAATCAAGAAATTTAAGCGCGATATCGCTGTACGGCATGATTATATTGGCGTAATATTTGACGGCTTCGTATATCCATTCGTGCTCCGGCACTTCGTCGTCAAAAATTTTATTTGACGCGAAATGCATGCCGAAAATATCGTTTGAAAACAAAATCCCTTCGCTCTCTAGAAAACTGACCATGCTGTCCGGCCAGTGAAGCATGCGGGATTCGTAAAAAGTAATTTTGTCGCCGCCTATGTCAATGCTGTCGCCGGTCTTAACTGTTTTAATATGCATGTTTTCGTGCAATTGCAAATCAATATTTTTAAGGCCCATTGACGACGCGTAAACTTCCTCAGGTTTGATTTCTTTGATGGCGGCGGGAAGAGAGCCGCTGTGGTCCATTTCCGCGTGGTTTGAGATTATTATTTTGATGTCAGACGGGTTGATTACGGATTTGATTCTGGACATCATTTCGTCGTGGAAGGCTTCTTTAACGGTGTCGACGAGCACGGGTTTGGGCCCGAGAATCAGATATGCGTTATACGTCGTGCCGCGTAGCGTTGAATATCCGTGAAAATCGCGGATATTCCAGTCAATCGCGCCCACCCAGTAAACTTTTTCTGAAATTTTTATCGCGTTCATTATACTGTACTCCGTCCTCCTATTTTGTCCCTCGCCCCTCCGGGGGAGAGGGCGCGGGTGAGGGGGTAGTTACACATATGCGCCGTAAGTCTTTAAATCTGTTCAAGACATCGCCCTTCCAAGGCCGATAAGGTGAAAAACCTAAGTTGACAAACGACACATCAATATTGTTGTGTACATGATGTGTACACACCCCCTCACCCTATCCCTCTCCCCCGGAGGGGCGAGGGAAAACAAAGTACCCGTACTCTTGTTTCGCAAGGAGCGAGAAGTAAACTTTAGTTTTTAGCTGTCCAGAGGCCGTGCAGGTTGCAGTATTCGCGCGCGATTATATGTTTTGATTTTGTCTCGAAAACCGCTTCCGGCGCGTCGCCCGGTTTTAAATATTTACGCTGCACTTTATTGCATTCCATGCAAATGAGTTCTATGAACTGTATATAATGCTCCGGCAGCATCGGGTGCGGGACGGAACCTATTTTTATTTTATAACCGCCCTCAACTTTTTCAATAACCGGGACGTGCTTTTCTTTGGCCGCGTCTACGGTGTTTTCAACCTGTTTGACCATCGGTTTGCCGCAGCAGGAAAAACCGTCCGCTTTACCGTCTATCACTACCGATATTATATCGCCGCATTCGGCGCATTTATAAACTTCGTACATTTTTGCCATAATTTCCCCCTATATTAATGCTTTCGCGGATTCCAATACTTTTTTGTAATCAGGCTCTTTGCCGATTTCTTTTACAAACTCTATATAACGGATAACGCCTTCTTTATCAAGCACGAAAACTGCTCTTGTCAAAAGATTCATTTCTTTAATCAGCACGCCGTAATCCGGGCCGAACTCCGGATTTTTATAATCCGACAGCGTAATCACTTTATCAACGCCCGCGGCGGCGCACCAGCGTTTTTGCGCGAAAGGCAAATCTTTGCTGATTGTAATAAAAGTCACGCCGGGAAGATTCGCGGCTTCCTGGTTAAAACGCCTGGTCTCTATATTACAGACCGGAGTATCCACCGACGGTACTATTGATAGAATGATAGGCTTGCCAAGGTAATCCGATAATTTTGCTTCTTTAAGGTCGTTCGTCGTTAACCTGAACTGCGGCGCTTTATCGCCGGTTTTAAGCTCGGCGCCCAATATTGTTACAGGCGCGCCGCTGCTTGTTATGTTTCTTGCCATTTTAAAACCCCCGTTTTTACTAAAATCCCGCGCGGCGGTTTTGCTTCGCCGCGCGGATTTTTTCTGGTACTAATAATTTTCGCCAAGCAATTCAAAATACGCTTTTTCATGGGCGCAGGCCGGGCACTTGTCCGGAGCGCTTGCGCCGGTGTGGATATAACCGCAGTTAAGACAGCGCCAGACAACCGGTTTGTCCTTTTTGAAAACGCTGCCGTCTTCAATATTCTTCCTCAGCGCCTGATAGCGTTTGGAATGCTGCTTTTCGGCGACTGCTATACGCTCAAAAACGTCGGCTATTTCTTTAAAACCTTCTTCGCGAGCGATTGTCGCAAAGCCGGGATACATCGTCTGCCACTCATAATCTTCACCCGCGGCGGATTCTTTAAGATTATCAGCCGTTTTGCCGATTACGCCGGCCGGGAAAGAACCTGTTATTTCCACTTCCCCGCCTTCAAACATTTTGAAAAGTCTTTCGGCGTGTTCTTTTTCCTGCGCGGCGGTTTCTTCAAAGATTTTCTGTATCTGCACATAGCCTTCTTTCTTGGCCGCTGAGGCAAAGAAAGTGTAGCGGTTTCTGGCCTGGCTTTCGCCGGCAAAGGCCGCCATAATATTTTTCTCGGTTTTAGTACCTTTTAATTTGGACATGCTGCACCTCGTATAAGTGATTTTCTACCCAGTTGTTTCAAGCTTAGAGCACATAACCCTGTGCGCGGGTTTCCGATATATATAGGATATTATTTATGAAAAAGAAAGTCCAGAGATTGAGTGCGCTTTTGGCGCACACTTTATTGTGATGACGGGCTTTGGCCGTCAAGTTGCGGCTTTCACATTTGGCGAATTTTCAATTTTTTCCTCCTCACCGTACCCTGCGGGTACTTGAATGTCGTCGGAAGAAAATTGAAACTTCGCTCAAATCTGAAAGCGGGGTAACGGACGTTGGTTCGCGAGTGCGGTGCTTGTTTTCAAACGGCATATAGCCACGGCTGGAGTGCGGCTATATCCTTATTCGCGCGCCGTGAGGCGCGCTTTTTTTGCTTTAGCAAAAAAAAATCAGGCGCGGGCGGGAATCGAACCCGCGAATAGCAGTTTTGCAGACTGCCGCCTTACCACTTGGCCACCGCGCCGTAAACTCAAATTATAAATATATTATACCAAACTACTCAGGCGGCTCCGTTATCGTGCACCGCTTTTTTCAGCGTTCCGAGAAAGAAAAAAGTACCTTCTTTAACCATAATAGGGCACTGCTTTTTTACGCGGCCTAAAGAACCTTTCATTGAAAACCAGTACGGCAGCGCCGCGAGCCCGGCAATCAGCCCTATCCAGCGCATTGCCGTCTGCGTGCTCCTGATGCTACTTTCCTTATCTTTTGATTTCTTGCATAAGCGGCGTGTCCAGCGGGCCGAGCTTGGCTTTCAAATCATTAATTTTTTGGGTAAGAACAATTTTTGTAGGCTCATCCAGTTTTGTCCATGACAAAACCACGAGCGGGGTTTTTAATTTGAGATACGGGATATCGCGCAAAAAATCTTTCGCCATTTCTTTCAAAGAATCCGCGCGGTGGTCCTTTGATAAAATAAGGCCGTCCAGCGTCGTAAAATAAATACCCTGCTGGGCGGCGTAAAAACGTAAATTGTTTTCAAAATCTCTTTCTTCTTTAGTGATATATTGCGGTTGTCTGGGCATGATTCTTCCTCGCTTGATTTGTAAACATTAAAAAAATTTTCTTCCCTTTTTAAGGGAAGTACCCGCGGAGCGGGGGAAGGGTTTTGAGCCAGTACCGAACAATAAAGCTTTTACTCCGGTTCAAAACCCCTCCCCGCCTGCGGCGGTACTCCCCTTTTAAGGGGAGAAAATAATTTTACACTAAGTCTTTTTGGCCTTCGTCGGGTTTGGTTTCGCACGACTCGTCGTCTTCTTTTATGACGGGGGCTATGCGGGCCACTTTGTCGCCCTCGGCCATTTTTACAAGCCTCACGCCCTGCGCGTTGCGGCCTACGGAGCGGATTTCTCCGCAGCGTATCCTTACCGCCATGCCGTTTTCGGTAATCACCATTAAGTCTTTGGTTTCGTCAACCAGTTTTATACCTACGACTTTCCCGTTGCGCTCGCTGGTCTTAATCGTAATCGTGCCGCTGCCGCCGCGGTTTTGTTTGCGGTATTCTGAAAACTCCGTGCGTTTGCCATAACCGTTTTCCGCGACGGACAGAACGTCCGGCCCGGGCGCGTCTTTCGGCGCGTGCTCCATGCCCACGACGATGTCGCCTTCGCCAAGCCTTATGCCGCGCACGCCTTTGGCCTGGCGGCCCATCGCGCGGATTTGCGCTTCGTCAAACCTGATGGCTTTACCGTCGCGCGTGGCTATAATTAGGTCGCTGTGGCCGTGCGTCATTTGGACGGACACCAGCACATCGCCTTCTTCAAGGCCCATCGCGATTATGCCTGATTTTCTGATATTCGCGAAATCTTCCAGCGATACGCGCTTGATTGAGCCCATTCTTGTGCACATTGTCAGATAAGTTTCTTTGCTCTTTTTGGGGTCAAATTCTTCTATCGCGACAGCCGACGTTATTTTTTCTTCGCTTGAAATTTGCAGAAGGTTGACAATGGCTTTTCCTTTGGACATTCTGTTGCCTTCGGGTATTTCAAACACGCGCAGGCTGAAAACGCGGCCGCGGCTTGTAAACATTAAAATAGTCGCGTGCGTCGACGTCACAAAAAGGTGTTCTATAAAATCTTCCTCTTTGGTTTTGCCGCCGATAACTCCCTTTCCGCCGCGGTTCTGCGTGCGGTAAGTGTCAAGCGGAATCCTTTTCGCGTATCCGTCGTTGGACAGAGTTATGACGACGTCTTCCTCTTCAATCAAATCTTCCATCGTCATATCCGAAAGTTCGGCGCTGCTGATTTCAGTTTTGCGTTTGGTGCCGTATTCTTTTTTTAGGTCCTGCAGTTCGGTGACGATGATATTTAATACTTTCTGCGCGTCGGCCAAAATACTCTGGAGTTCCGCGATTAACGCTATTAATTCCTTCTGCTCTTTTTCAATAGCCGCCGAAGAAAGCTGCGTAAGCTGGTGCAATCTCATTTCCAAAATGGCCTGCGACTGCGGCTCGCTCAAAGCAAAAGCGCGGATTAACGCGAACTTGGCTTCCGTCGGGTCCGCCGATTTTCTGATTATGGAAACAACCTCGTCAAGGTTTGCTATCGCGATTAAAAGGCCCTGCAAAATATGTTCACGTTTCTGCGCTTTATTTAAATCAAATTTCGTGCGCGCGACAATTACTTCTTTGCGGTGTTTTATATAACACTTCATTACCTCTTTTAAAGGAAGTATGCGCGGCCGCCCGTCGACAATGGCCAGCATGTTAACGCTGAAACTCGTCTGCAGCTGCGTGTGTTTGTACAGGTGGTTTAAGACCACGCGCGCGTCGCCGTCTCTTTTTACTTCTATGACAAGCCGCATGCCGCGGCGGTCGCTCTCGTCGCGGATGTCCGCGATATCCGTCACTTTTTTGTCTTTTACAAGCGCGACTATTGACTCGATTAAATTTGTTTTGTTGACCTGGTAAGGAATTTCCGTGACGACAATCGCGCTCCTGCCGCCTTTCCCCCCCTCTTCTATTTCCGCGCGCGACTGCACTTTGACGGAGCCGCGGCCGGTTTCAAAATAATCAAAAATTCCTTTTTTGCCGCAGATGATGGCCGACGTCGGAAAATCAGGGCCTTTTACAACCTGCATTAATTCTTTCGTCGTGACGCCCGGGTTTTGGATTACTTTTATAATGCCGTCGCAGACTTCGCCCAAATTATGCGTGGGAATATTTGTCGCCATGCCGACCGCGATACCGGACGAACCGTTGACGAGCAGGTTCGGCATTTTGGCGGGCAGCACGGACGGCTCCTGCATGGAACCGTCGTAGTTATCAATAAATTTGACGGTGTTCTTTTCAATATCGTTAAGCATTTCGTCCGCGATTTTTTCAAGGCGGACTTCCGTGTAACGCATGGCCGCCGCCATATCGCCGTCCACGGAGCCGAAGTTGCCCTGTCCGTCGACAAGAGTGTCCCGCAGAGAAAAATCCTGCGCCAGGCGGACCAGCGAATCGTAAATCGCGGCGTCGCCGTGCGGGTGGTATTTACCCATAACGTCGCCGACGACGCGGGCGGATTTTTTGAAAGCTTTGTTGTATTTGAGGCCCATCTCGTTCATGCCGTAGAGAAGGCGGCGGTGAATGGGTTTCAACCCGTCCCGCACGTCGGGAAGCGCGCGGCCCACGATGACGCTCATAGAGTAGTCAATATATGACCGTTTCATTTCCTCGCCGATATCGCGCTGTTTTATGTTGCCGAATAAATCTGCGTTAGGTACGTTCTGCTGTGTATTGTCTGCCATTTTGTTGCTCCAAAATTTTCTATAAAAAGATTAGATATCCAAATTCTTGACTTCCAGCGCGTGGGATTCTATGAAAGCCCTTCTGGGTTCCACTTTGTCACCCATCAGCGTCGTGAAAATCTGCTCGGCGTCGGCGGCGTCTTCTATAGCCACCTTTATAAGGCTGCGTTTGGACGGGTCCATCGTCGTTTCCCAAAGCTGTTCGGGGTTCATTTCGCCCAGACCCTTGTAACGCTGGATTGTCGCGCCGGAGGAGCCCGCTTCTTTTACGGTTTTGAAAAGTTCTTTGAGGCTGTAGACAAAAGCGTCCGTTTTGCCGCTTGTGACGGTGAAAAGCGGAATTTTTTTGTCGGCTTCCTGCTCAATCTCCGCGTATTTTGTCAAATCATAGCCGAATTCTTTTAGTTTGTTCTGCGCCGCCAAAAGTTTGCCGAACTCAAAAAGGCTCTGGTGCTCCGGCGCCAAATCTTCGTCGTTTAAAATGCTTATGTCCGCGCCTTCGGACGATAAAATTTCTTTGCGCTCCAAAATATACTGGTTAGCGTAATCCTGATATTCTTTATCCGTATAAAAATATCTGAAACCGCCGCTCTGCAACGGCACGCGGTAAACAGGCACTCTGCCGGCGTTTAAGAAACCCAGGAAATCTTTGAGAGAAATATTTTTGACGTCAAGTTTGGACAGCAAATCTTCCGCCTCTCTTAAAATTTTAAGCAGCGTTTTTAACTGCGTTTCGTCCAGCTGTTTTTTGTCCGCTTTTGTGACGGAGATGGAATTGATGCCTTCTTTAGACAGCCAGTTTACAAGCTGTTCTTCCGTCTGCAAATACTGCTCGCTTTTGCCTTTTTTGATTTTGAACAGCGGCGGCTGCGCTATATAAACGTGGCCGGACTCTATAAGCGGGCGCAGCTGGCGGTAGAAAAACGTAAGCAGCAGAGTCGTGATGTGCTGCCCGTCAACGTCGGCATCAGCCATTAAAATTATTTTGTAATAGCGCAGTTTGGAAATGTCAAAGCCGTCGGCGCCCTCGCCTACTCCGGTGCCAAGCGCGGAAAAAAGCGTGCGGATTTCTTCGTTGGATAAAATTTTTACCAGCTGCGCTTTTTCGACGTTTAACACTTTACCGCGCAGAGGAAGTATCGCCTGGAAAACGCGGTCCCGGCCCTGTTTGGCCGAACCGCCGGCGGAGTTGCCTTCCACGATAAAAAGTTCGCAGCGCTCTGCGTTTTTTTCCTGACAGTCAGCCAGCTTGCCGGGGAGTCCGCCGCCTTCAAGAGCGCTTTTTCTTCTGGTTAAATCACGCGCTTTTCTGGCGGCTTCGCGCGCGACGGCGGCGTTTATACACTTTTCACAAATCGCCCTGGCCGTCTTCGGGTTTTCTTCAAAAAACGTTGTCAGCGCGTCGCCCACTATTGAGCGGACTATGCCTTCTATTTCGCTGTTGCCCAGTTTGGTTTTTGTCTGGCCTTCAAACTGCGGGTGCGGGATTTTGACGGAAAGCACCGTCGTAAGACCTTCGCGCATATCGTCGCCGGTGACCGCCACCTCTTTATTTTTTAACAGCGCGTTGTCTTTAATATATTCGTTGATAACGCGGGTTAACGCGGAGCGGAAACCACTCAAGTGCGTGCCGCCTTCGACGGTGTTGATGTTGTTTACGAACGAATAAATATTTTCGGAATAGCCGTCGTTGTACTGTATCGCGAAAGAAACGTAATTGTCCGAAATATCTTTTGTTATATAAATGGGTTCCGTGTGAAGCGGCGTTTTGTTCGCGTTAATATATTTGACGAACTGCGAAATACCGCCCTCATAAAAAAACGTGTTTGTTCTGGCGGTTTCGCCCCGCTCGTCTGTGAGCGTTATTTTTACGCCGGCGTTTAAAAACGCAAGCTCGCGCAGGCGGTTTGCAATCGTGTCATACGAAAACGAAAGCTCGCCGAAAATTTGTTTGTCCGCGAAAAAGCTGACCGTAGTACCGTGGTCTTTTGTAACGCCGATTTGTTTTACTTTTTCTTCCGGAATACCGCGTCTGTAACGCTGGAAATATTGTTTGCCGCCGGTGTTAACCGTGACTTCAAGCCATTCGGATAAAGCGTTGACGCATGATACGCCCACGCCGTGAAGACCGCCGGAAACTTTGTAAGCGCCGCTGTCAAATTTGCCGCCGGCGTGAAGAACCGTCATCACGACTTCAAGCGCGCTTTTGCCTTTAAGTTTCGGGTCCCTGACGTTTACCATCGGGTCCACGGGAATGCCGCGGCCGTCGTCCTCAACACAGCATGTCATGTCGTCTTTTATTGTGACGTTGATTTTCGTCGCGCCGCCGGCTAAAATTTCGTCTACTGAGTTATCTACGACCTCATACACCAGGTGATGTAAACCCGGAAGGCCCGTCGAGCCGATGTACATGGCCGGGCGCTTTCTGACGGCTTCCAACCCTTCTAAAACCTGTATAGTCGATGAATCGTAATTTTTCTTTTCTTTAACTTCTTCTGGCATTTTTTTCTCTCTTGCCGCAGCGTTTATATTTGTTATTGACGGAAACACTTCCAGAAAGTTCCGCCTTTAACGGCAAACGGCTTCTAAATTATTTCTATTTTTTTTATCCACGGTTTATCAAAATATTTGTTTAATTCTTTGATAAGTTCCGCGCCGCGGCCGGCCAAATCATGTTTGGCGGCGGCGGATTTTACCTTGATTAAAAGCGAGTCATTCGTCGCCGTGTCCAAAACCCAGAATTTGCTTTTGTCGCCGGCGATTTTTGACCATACGGAATTTAAAACCATAAGCCTGTTGAGTTTCAGGTTTAACGGATTAAAACCGCGCGTAAGGTCCGCCGCGCTGTTCCATATTTTTCTGGGTTTGGCGCCGAGTTTCATGAACGTACCGGCATGATAACGTATTTAAATTTTGTCTGGCCGACGGCTTCAATAAGCACCGGCTGCGCGGAGTTGATTAATGAAAATTCAACCTTATCAGACGGGATGTTTTTTAACACGTCTAACACATACTGCGGGTTGAAAGAAATATCAAAAACTTCGCCGGAATATTCCACTTTGATTTCATCGGAAAACTCCATGCGCTGGGAGTTTGAAGTGACAGTCAAAATGTTTTTGTTAAGCGCATATTTGACGGTGCCGCCCAAATCGCTGGCGCAGAGACTGGCGCGTTTGGTAGACGCGAAAATTTCCTGGTTGTCGGCCGTGAAAGACATTACTTTTTTGCTGGGCACAACCTGCTCGTAATTCGGGAAATTTCCTTCTATAAGTCTTGAAATATACGTTGTTTCTTTTATGTTAAAACTCACCTGATTGCTGGCGACGTTTAACGCCACCATGTCTTCAGTGTTTTTGTTAAGCGCAAAGAAACGCAGAAGCTCGTTCAAAATTTTTGTAGGGATAATTATTTTAAAATCTTTGACGGCGGAATCTATCGCGCTGACGGCAAGAGCAAGGCGGCGGCCGTCGGTGGCTACGATTTCAAGTTTATCGCCGGTTTTAACCCAGAGCAGACCGTTTAAAACATATCTGGTTTCTTGTGTTGAAGAAGAAAAAATCGTTCCGGAAATCATTTCCGAAATATCTTTTATTTTCAGGTTAAGAGTGTTTGTTTTTTGGATTTCCGGGACAAGCGGATATTCTGTTTTCGGCGTTCCTATAACCCAGAATTTTGATTTGCCGCATTTGATATGGACTTTGTTGTCCGCGCCGACGGTTATATTTACCTCTTTGTCGCCGGGCAGCGTTTTTAGTATGTCGGTCAGCTCTTTTAAAGGAACGGTTATGGAGCCTTCTTCGACAATTTCGGCGTTAATATAGTGGATGGACGCCATTTCCATATCAGTCCGCATTAACTTTATTTTGCCGTTTTCGGTTTCCATAAGAAAATTATGAAGAATAGGAAGCGTCGCCCTTGACGACACCCCGGCCTGAATGACAGACAAACCGTCCAAAAAAGTTTCTTTAGTTATATTAATCTTCATCTTATTATTCCTTGTACTATTATGTGTTGTTAATTGTGTTTATTCTGTTGACTAACCAATACAACAAATACAAAAAAATGTTTACTATTTTACACAAACTATCCAGAACATCAACCGTCTTTTTTAAAATTATAAATCTGTTTATAACAAAACAATGTTATCCACAGAAAATCAACGTTTATCAACAGCTTTAATGTCCGCGATAATCTGGTTAAGTTGCGCCGCGAAAAACGGGTCCTTTTCAATCTCTTCTTTAATTTTTTCCCTGGCGTGCACTACCGTACTGTGGTCCCTTTCAAACTCCCGGCCTATTTCCGGCAGCGACATATCCGTCAGTTCAGTTGACAAAAACATCGCTATTTGGCGCGGCCAGGCTATGGAGTGTGTTTTGCGCTTTGAATTAAAATCAGAAATATCTATTTTAAAATGTTTCGCCACGCATTTTTTTATTGTGTGCGTATTAATCAACATTCTTTTTTCTTCAATACTGATAATGTCCGCCAAAACCTCTCTCGCTATGGGAATAGTCGGCACAACCCCGTGAATGTTACAGTATGTCGTAAGCCGGAAAAGACAGCCTTCAAGCTCGCGTATGCTGGCCTGCACGCCCTCGGCGATAAACGCGATAATATCGTCGCCCACGTCAAAGCCGCTGGAGTCTCTTTTTTGGCGTAAAATCGCTATTCTTGTTTCCAAATCAGGTCTCTTGATTTCTGTTACTATGCCGGACAGCAGACGCGAACTCAAGCGCGGGTCTATACCAAGCTGTTGCGGCGTGCGGTCAGATGTTAAAACTATTTGTTTTTTGCTTTCGAAAAGCGCGTTAAAAGTATAGAAAAATTCCTGCACACTGGACTCTTTGCCGGCTACAAACTGTATGTCGTCCATTAAAAAACAGTCAAGAGAGCGGTGTTTTTTACGGAAACTTTCCGGATTCCTATTTTGCAGGCTTTCTATATATTCGGAAACAAATTCCTCGCCGGACATATACAGAATTTTAGCCGACGGGTTTTCTTTTAAAATGCGGTTGCCTATAGCGTGCAGCAGGTGTGTTTTGCCAAGACCAGGAGTGCTGTAAAGGACAAGAGGATTATTTTCCCGTTCCCCCAGTTTTTTTACAACAGCCTCCGCCGCGCGGAAAGCAAAACGGTTTGACGGGCCTTCGATAAAACCTTCAAAAGTGTAATTGGGGTTCAGGCGGCTTGGGAAAGTGTTGCGCGGCGCGGTATAAACCGGAACTTCGCGCACTTCATTGTGTTTGGGCAGCCCGTCGTCAGTGTCTTTTATATTGTAAACGATTTCAAGTTGTTCGCCGGACTGGATTTCAAGTGACGCTTTTATAGCTTCACTATACCTGTCCGCGATTGTTTTGGACCAGAATTTGTTTGGTAAATCAACGTGAAGCTGTTTTCCGATAACGCGCAGGTCAAGCGGTTTCAGCCACATATCGCACGCCTCCTGGCCGAAAATGGTTTCCATTTCGGCCAAAACGCGGTTCTTTAAATCTTCTTTTATGGTATCGTTTGACACAAGCGCAAATCCCGGGTTTTTAATGACTATGGTAAATTTTAGCTTATTTTGCGGTTTTTTGCATTTTTATTTTTTTGCGCCGGTTATATAGCGCAAAAACCAAACTATTCACCTAAAAACAATTTTGGGCAAATATTGCAAAAACGGCATATTTGGTTATTTTAATGCGGTGTTAATGGCGTCAAGCAGTTTTTTAAGCGTAAAAGGCTTTGAACAAAAACCGCGGACCTGCGTAATGCCGTTAAAAAGCTGCTTTGATTCTTCCAGCGCGGAAGTTACAACTATCGGAATGAAAGCCGTTTCTTCTATTTTACTGAGTTCCCTGGCTATGGCGCTGCCGTCCATGCCGGGAAGCATTACGTCAAGCAGAATTAGGGCCGGCCTGGCCTTTTTTATAAAGTCCACGGCCTCTCTCCCGTTGTCGCAGACCAGCACTTCAAAGCCTGAGCGCTGCAACATCATTTTCGTCATTTCCGCTATTGACGGATCGTCTTCAACTATAACAATTCTTTTCATATATATATTATACTATAAAATATGAAAGAAACTTGCCCGTCGAAAAAAGATTTTTACAGCAATATCTGGGCCAAACTGCTCAAAGAAAATTCCGGCGTTTTTAAACGCGGGGACCGCGTTGTCGTAGGCGTAAGCGGCGGCGCTGATTCCGTCACTCTGCTGCACTTTTTAAAAAAATTGTCTGAAAAAAACAGGTTCGCGCTTTATGCCTGCCACGTTAACCACAATCTTCGCAAAAACGCGACTCGCGATGAAAAATTTACTCAAAAATTTTGTGATGTTTTGGGCGTGGAATGTCTTGTTTACCAGGCGGACGTAAAAAAAACCGCGCGTCAATATAATTTGAGCGCGGAACACGCGGCGCGCAAAGCGCGTTACGCCGCGCTTGAGGCGGCGTGCCGCCAAAAGAAAGCGAATTATCTTGCGCTTGCCCATCACGCGGACGATAACGCCGAAACGGTTTTATTAAATATTTTGCGCGGTACAAAAGCCAAAGGTCTTTCAGGCGTGCCGGCGCGAAGGCCGCTTAATAAAACGGTTACCATTGTGCGCCCGCTTCTCGGAATCCGCAGAAAAGATATTGAAAATTACGTAAAATTTAATAAGCTCAAGTTTGTCACCGACGAAACTAATTTGCAGGAAAATTTTACGCGCAACTGGGTTCGCCGCCGTCTGCTGCCTATGCTTGAAAAAAAACAGCCCCGCGTGCGCGAGCATTTGAATATGATAGCCGCGGATTTGGCAAAAATTTATGAAAATAGATAATTACAGACAATTTACGTCTGAAAGCGAAATAGAATACATTAAAAAGCTGGGCAATATGCTGGGCGGCAGCAGCGCGAATATCGTCAGCACGGCTAAGCAGGGCGGAGGAGTGGCCGAGCTTTTGAATAAAGTCATTCCGTTTTTCGCGGATTTTGATTTTGAGCTGCACCGCATAAATCTGGAGCTTGACGTAAATTTTTTGCAGATTTGCAAAAAGTTTTATGAAGGTTTAAGCAACCCCGCCGTGGATATAACGCAGCAGGATTTGCATGATTTTCTAAAATATTCGCCGTCGGTGCAGGAGCAGATTACGCAGCCGGCGGACCTGCTTTTTGTCCATGACCACCAGCCGATTACCGCCGTCGAGAAAAAGAATTATAAAAAAGCCGTCTGGCGCTGCCATATAGACGTGTCGCACCCGGACGAAATGCTTTGGAATTTTTTAAAAACTTATATTGAAAAATATGACGCCGCGGCGTTTTCTTTTCCCAGTTTTGCCCGCGATATTGCTATTCCGAAATACGCGATAATGCCGTCCATTGACCCGCTGTCCGACAAAAATAAAGATTTGCCGGAAGAGTATATCGACGCGGTTTTCAAAAAATATAATATAAGCCGCAGCAAACCCGTGATAATGCAGATAGGGCGTTTTGATGTTTTGAAGGACCCCGTCGGGGTTGTGGAGGTTTTCAGGGAAGTAAAAAATTCTTATGACTGCACGCTGGTTATAGCCGGCGGGCACGCGAGCGACGATCCCGACGCCGACAAAGTTTATCAGCAAACCCGGGCTGCCGCGCAAAACGTGCCGGACGCGCACATAGTTTTACTGGAACACAATGATTTGGAAATCAACGCTTTGCAGCGCGGAGCGGATATTATTTTACAGAAGAGCATAAGGGAAAGTTTCGGCCTTGCAATCACGGAAGCTCTGTGGAAGAAAAAGCCCGTCGTGGCGACGGAGACCGGCGGCATACCGCTGCAGATTATCGAAGGCCAGACAGGTCTTATTTCCGTCAGCAACGCGTCATGCGTTATGCAAATCAAAAAGCTTTTGCAAAATCCCGCTCTGCGGCGCGCTCTCGGCAACGGCGGATATAAACACGTCAGAGAAAATTTCCTCGTTACGCGCCACGTCAGAGATTTAATGATAATGTTCGCCAAAGTGCTCGGGCTCGATTTCTAAATTTTTGAAAACGTTCCGTCCGCTCCTGTCGTCTTTTTATATAATATTAGTTAAGAGGGGTATTTATGGATTACTGGATAGTCATCAGCGCCGCGGCCGGCCTCGGGCTGGTCCACACTTTGCTGGCGCCAAATCATTATCTGCCTTTTATAATGATTTCTAAAGCAAGAAAATGGACATTGCCCAAAACATTGTTCATAACTTTTCTATGCAGCACCGGCCACATTTTCGGCTCGTTAATAATAGCGTTACTGGCGGTAGTGTTCGGCGTAGCCGTGGCGAAAATAGAAATTTTTGACGGTTACCGCGCCAATGTCGCGGCGTGGGGGCTTATAACTTTCGGGCTTATCTATTTTATATACGGCGTAAACGCCGCGATACACAACCACCACTGCTGCGAACACATTCACACAAAGAAAGACGACATCAAAAGCCTGACGCCGTTTATTTTATTTATGCTTTTTCTTTTCGCGCCGTGCGAAGCGTGGGTGCCGATAATGATGTTCCCCGCTCTTACCAATGTTCCGATATACACCGTTCTAATAGCGCTGGCTTTCGGTTTTACGACGATGGCGACAATGGTAGTGGCCGTCTATTTCGGTTACAGAGGAATAGAATTTTTACCTTTCAAACACTGGGAAAAATACAGCCACATGATAGCAGGCGGCGTAATTTTCCTGTGCGGCATTTTTGTAGAATTCGGCGAGCACGTCCACCACATCCATTAAAAAGTTTTTTCCTTTAAGCCGCCCGTGTGAGCGTCTATAAAATTTTTTGTTTTCAGGAAATAGTTTTGGACATGTCTGAGCATAAAAATTAATAAAAGTTGTGTATTACCGAAGCAATTTTTATGCGAGTTTGTCCAAAACCCTGAAAACGAAAAATTTTATGCTCACTTGGGCGGCGCGCTTTTTGGTTACTTTTTTGCAAGAAAAAAAGTGACAATAAAATAAGCGCCGTTAAACAACCTACTTATAAAGTAGAACAAAAAAAGCGCTCCCAAAGGGGAGCGCAAAAATGGTGGTTGGGATAGGATTCGAACCTATGAAGGGCGCAGCCCGACGGTTTTACAGACCGTTGCTTTTGACCGCTCAGCCACCCAACCGTAAAAAACAGCGGCATACCAACCGCCGCCGATAATAAATTATAGCAAAAAAAAAGATTGTTAAAAATTCCAAATTAAACCGGCGTTTGCATTTTTGCAAACGCCGGTTTTGTCAAAGTTCAAATAATTATTAACTGCAAGTCGCTAAGTTCGTAAGTGTGGCACTGCACAAACATTGCCAGACATAACACTTCTGCGGCGTGGTTGGACCGCCCACTGTCATGCAATTGCCGCCCGTATCACAACATGTTTGGCCGCTGCAACCGTTAGTGCAGTCAAACCTTTGCGCCGATTGAGAGCAATTATAAGTATTGTTGCCCTGTACGCCGCACAGCCCTGTCCAGCTGGCTCCTCCGGTCCCCAACGGCGGCGCATCCGAAGATGAATATAGGTTGACTATGACGGTGGCATATGACGGATAACATGTCTGAAATGTGCTTGGGTCGCACGCCGCGCCGCTGGTCGGGTTAGTGGCGCATTGTTTATAGTTATTTTTTAACGAGTTAGCATAGGCTTGGCAACCCGAATAGTTATTAAGATTGGCGGAAGTTGTACAATCGCTGCCGGGCGTGAACCCATAGGAGTAAACAGAGGAAGATGCTATGCCGTTGGCCACAACGCTGTTTATTTTAACAGTGCCGGACGCTCCGGCCATACAGCAGTTGCCGGTGCCGCTGGGGGCGCCGGTAGTAGGACTTATTTCATCATAAGAAGCGCTGGGATTTTTTGTCGGTGTGGAGCCCGAGCAATTTACCGACGAACAAGG